>Ga0082212_10000017_pt1 | contig 224155 bp, 186 predicted proteins | sample TergutNt197P3_FD_71548 | JGI IMG/M metagenome (GOLD analysis project Ga0082212, IMG submission 71548) | Neocapritermes taracua P3 segment gut microbial communities from Petit-Saut dam, French Guiana - Nt197 P3 | ecosystem: Host-associated > Arthropoda: Insects > Digestive system > Gut ... | reverse complement strand
GCTTGTGCCCATTACAAAAGATTTGAAACGCTCTCCTAAACTGTTGTGGCTTGATTGTGGCTTTGTAAATTATTGGGCAAGGGGGCCAAAAGAGGGGGTTTGGGGGCGGCGGGGGAGTTTTCCCCCCGCGCCGCTTCTTTATGTGGTATTGTTGACAGAACCTTATGAAGCAAGGTTTTTTGTCGAAAGACTGAGAAAAGGTTAGAACCAGGAACAAAAGGAGCCTCCGTGTCCAAACCTCAACAAAAACTGAACCTAGAGCAGCAGGAACTGCTTTCTCGGCATCTAGCCTTTGTTCTCGACTACAACAAGCAGGTTAACCTAACCACGATTTCTACGGTTAAAGAAGGACTGCTTTTGCACGTTGAGGACTCCCTTATGGCGCTTGAGGAGCTACAACAGGCTCCAGAGGGCCCCTTGGCCGACCTTGGGAGCGGTGGAGGCTTTCCCGGTATTCCTCTTGCTATTGCAACAGGTCGCCCAACAACGCTCATTGAGTCTATTGCAAAGAAAGCGCAGGCACTTCAGTGTTTTGTTGACCAGGAAGGGCTTGGAAGCCAGATTACCGTTGTTGCGCAGCGCAGCGAGGAGTTTGCGTGTGAAGCCAGAGAGTCGTTTGCCGTGGTGACCGCACGAGCGGTGAGTGAACTTCCGGTGCTGGTAGAGCTGGCAGCCCCTCTGCTGGCTTTAGGCGGGCAACTTGTCTGTTACAAGGGCCAACCCTCTCCAGAGGAGTTAGCGCGCGGCAGAGGGGCTGCCAGCGTGTGTGGGCTTATCGAAAAGAGCCTCAGAACCTGCTTTCTTTCCGACGGAACAACCCAGCGAACAATCGTAGGGTACGAAAAGGTCGAGGAACCCAGCATCGCCTTGCCACGGAGAAACGGTATGGCCAAGAAGCGACCACTCGGAACACGCTAAGCGCCTCTCGTACCCTGTCAGGTAATATCCTAAAAAATAGCTGTTTCACACCCTCCCAGCGCTGCTCCGTGCTACAATATGACCCGTAGAACACATTTCACGTGAAAACTCTGCTGGGAATAGATAATAACTTGAAAAAGGAGAAGTATGGAACCGACTCTGAGAATGGCAACCAATCTCGATATAGAAACGCTTGTCTGCATTCGGCTCGACTTTCTTGCGGAGGTGCACAAAGAAAAGTGGAAGGCCGCACCTGAGCTGCACGCTGTCATAGAGGAGAGCTTTCGAGCTTATTGTGTTAAGCATCTAGAAAAAGAGCTTTTTGTCGCCCTCATAGAAAAGGAGGGAAAAATACTGTCGCTCGCATTTCTCAGCATACAAGACAAGCCTGCAAACCTTAAGAGCCCTACGGGCAAGCTTGGGCTCATTACCAATGTTTACACTCATTCTGAGTACCGTAAGCAGGGTCACGCTGTTCGAGCTCTCAAACATCTTATCGAGGAGGCGCAGCGCCAAAACGTATCGAGTATCAAACTTGCGGCAACAAAAGCGGGAGAACCTGTCTATCGTAAGCTTGGATTTCAGGAAAACGATCCAGCAGGTCTTGTAGAAATGGAACTCTCCTTCGTAGACTCCTTCGCAGAATAGCCGTCGTATTGGCAGAAGCAGTTTTCACGTGAAATCTAACGGCATAAGCCAGGGCAGAGCTCACACAAAAGAAATAGGGCGCTCCCCTCTACATTTCACGTGAAAACCACTCCCGCAGCCATCACCATAAAAAAATCCCAAAAAATCTGCAATTCTCTGTAACAAAGCCCAAATATGCGATATACTGCTTTTGGTAAGAATGAAAGGCAGGTGATTGAAACGGGCGCAAAAAAAGCACTTATTGTTGCTATAATCAACCAAAAAGGCGGTGTTGGCAAATCCACCACGGCCGTTAATCTCTCAGATGCGCTTGGAGAACTCAAGAAAAAGGTACTGCTCGTAGACCTCGATCCACAGGGTAACGCAACCAGCGGCCTCGGTGTTGAGAAGCATGCGGGCATGAAATGTGTCTATGACGGTCTTATTAACGACGCCAACGTAAAAGACCTCATTATCAAAAACGCCTCTAAAAACGTTGATGTTATTCCCGCAACCATCAACCTTGCTGGCGCAGAGGTAGAGCTTATGAACGAATACGCTCGCGAACGCCGCCTTGCAGAGCTCCTTGTTCCTATTGAAAATGACTATGACTACATACTAGTTGACTGCCCTCCCTCCCTTGGGCAGCTCACCATGAACGCCCTAACCGCCGCGCAGCGCATGCTTATTCCTATCCAGTGTGAGTTCTATGCGCTGGAAGGTCTGACAAAACTTCTTGAAACAGAGAAAATTGTCAAAGCTCGCATGAATCCAGAGCTTGAATCTCTTGGCGTGGTAATGACCATGTACGATAAGCGCACCTCTCTCGCCAATCAAGTAGTTGACGAGGTAAAGAACTTTTTTGGTGATAAGGTTTTCAAAACGGTGATACCTCGCAACGTTAAACTGGCTGAAGCCCCCAGTTTTGGCCAGTCGATTATTAAATACGACCCCAGCGGTAAGGGCGCAACTGCCTACCGAGAACTAGCAAAGGAAGTGATTAGTCGTGGCTAAAGGTGGACTTGGCAAGGGCCTCGGAGCTCTCATGGGAGATGCCAGCGCAGAAACAGGCTCGAACATAGATTTTCTTGAGCTTCCCATTAACCAGATAATTCCCAACCCCAACCAGCCTCGTACGGACTTTTCCGAGGAGCGCATTGAGGAGCTTACGGCTTCGATTGAAAAAGACGGCCTCCTCCAACCAATACTGGTGCGCCCGAGTGGCAACGGGTATGAGATTATTGCCGGCGAGCGTCGCTGGCAAGCATGCAAGCGTCTTGAGCGCACAACCATTCCAGCCCGCGTGCTCGTGCTCAACGATGTTGAAACCCAACAGATTGCTCTTGTTGAGAACCTTCAGCGCGACAACCTCAACCCCATTGAGGAAGCGCGGGGCTACAAACGTCTTATTGACCTAAGCAGCTGTATGCAAAAAGAACTCGCTGAGGCAGTATCCAAAAAGCCAACGACCATTTCTAACGCACTCCGCCTCCTTGATTTGCCAGAGGAAGTCCAAGATCTCATGTTTGAGGGTCTGCTCTCCTCAGGACACGGCCGCGCCATACTTTCCGTTTCCGATGAGGAAGCGCGCATCAGACTTGCTAAAAAAATCGTTGACGACCATCTTTCAGTGCGGGAAACCGAAAACATTGCCCGCCTTTATGGAACGCAGGACTTTGAACGCATAAAAAAGCTCCCTTCGCCGCGCTCCTTCAAGCTCGTTGCCCGCAAGCTTAGGCAGCTCTTTAATACCAATGTTCGCGTGAAATCTGTTCGCGGCAAGAACCGGATAGAGATTGAGTTCAAAGACGAGGAAGAGCTCGAGCGCATTTTTGCCCTTATGGAACAAAGCGCAAGCGCCCAGCCAAGCAGCAGAGTTGAAAAAGATCGCGCCGTGCCGGCTGGTATTTTAGGCGGTGTGCCCGCAGGCATTTTAGGTGGCGGGATCACAGACGCTGATGAGGATAGCTCGGCGGACGGTGGGGCTCGTGCCGTGGCTAGCAACATGGCGAGCAGCGTGACGAGCGGTGCGGCAGGTGGCTCAGCAAGCAAAGCGGCCGACAATGCTCCCGGCAGTGTGCCGGAGAGTCCGGCAGCCGACCAGCTAGCCAGTCCAAAGGACAGCCCAAAAGACAGTCCGGCAGCCAAGACCTCAAACAAAGAAGCAAGCAGTCCCGCAGCTCGACCAACGGCTCTTCCAACTACGCGTCCGGCAGCTAGCCCGCCAGACCTTGGAACAAACACTGCCAAGAAACTTCCCAGAAGCTCTGAAATAAACATAATGGACTAGAAGGGGAGTGCGGAGCGCCAAGACCTGTGAGAAATCTGTGAACAATAGAGAGCAAACAAGATGTCAAAAAATCTTAGTAAAATACTAACCTTTGCAGCAGGCGCGACACTTGCTGTCCTCGTCATCAGAGGAGCCTTTCGCGACAATCCTAGCATTGAGCAGGCACTAAGAAAGCAACTCAAAAACTATCTGGGCGTAACGCAAGACGTGCTCAACGTGGCCCAAGACGTGTTTTCTGGGTCGCAAACGCTGGGCGACTCCGTATCCAACCAAAGGGCGCAGCATGTGCTTGAGGCGAGAACCTATAACCTTGCTGCCTATGAGTCCGAGTGGGACGAGCACGTCTAAAACACTCCGAGCACCACGCCCAGCCCGCTATTTATTCCCATTCATCGCGACAAACAGGGCTTTCTTTTTTGCCTCGTTCGCCGTAAAATAGACTATGAACCCACACCCGACCTTTCCCAAACGCTGTAGCGCTAATCATGGGGGCTCTATGGGTTTCGGAGAGATTTGTTCGGGAAGGGTTTCAGGAAGCAGCATTCAGTTTTGGATGCTGCTTCCTACTTTTTTACTATGAAAATTTGAAAGATTATAACTGAAGCTCAGTAGGCTACTCGCTCGCTCCTGCCAGTTGCCCACTGGCACCCGCCGTCCACCAGCTACCAGCAGCACCAGCCGCCCACCTTTATCGGCTGCCCGCCAACTGTCCGCAGGCACCGTTAATGTCATCACCTCGAGAGGAGCGAATTGTTACCTCTAAGCTAGCATTTTTCAAAGCTCGTGCAAACTCCTCAACCCGCGCAGGCAAAGACGGTCTTAAGACAAGAGCCCCAGCCCCAACTCCGCCACTCGAAGCACGCACACCACCTCCAGCGCTACTCGAAGCGGCCCCGCCAGCCCCAACTCCACCACTCGAAGCACGCACACCGCCTCCAGCGCCACTCGAAGCAGCCCCGCCACCCAAAGCAGCCCCACCACTCGAAGCAGCCCCGCCACCCGAAGCATCATCAGCCCCACCAACACTATTCAGCGGAATAAGATTCACGTGAAAACTCAAGCTTCGCCGCTCAGACCCCCACTTGCAAAAAGCTATCAAGGCCTCAAGCTCCTCGTCGGTATCATTAACGCCTTCAATAAGCGCATACTCCAACGACGGACGCCGCCTCGTTTTCTCCGCATAATTAGCAAGGGTTTTTTGCAGCTCCAAAAGCGGCTGCGTAGCAAGGCCCGGCATGAGAACATCGCGCGTTTTTTGAACGGCAGAGTGCAGAGAAATCGCAAGCGTAAACTGTTCCGGCTCAGTCGAAAAGCGCCGCAGCCCACTCAACAGCCCACACGTAGAAACCGTAAGATGCCGCGCGCCAATGCCCAAAAGTTTAGGATTATTCATAAAGCGCAAAGCCGCAAGCGTCGCGTCGTAATTGGCAAACGGCTCGCCTTGCCCCATGGCAACCGCGTTGGTAATGCGCCTGCCCTCAAAGTCCGCCGCAACAACGCTCAGCTGGTCAACCATCTCGCCCGGCGTAAGCGACCGCGCAAGCCCTGCGCTCCCCGTCGCGCAAAACACACAGCCCATCGCACAGCCCACCTGCGTCGAAAAACACACGGTCAACGAGCTTTTTGTTGGTATGCCCACACACTCGACAAAAGCACCGTCTGCAAGGCGAAGTAAATATTTACGAGAGCCATCGCGAGAAACAAGACGCTTGCTCACTTCGGGAAAAGACAGCGAACACGAACGAGAAAGCAACTCGCGCAAAGCAAGCGGCAAGTCGGTCATTTCGTCAAAGGAACGCACGCCTGCGCGCGGCTGGGTTGCCTGTTGCGGCTCCGTGCTCTGCGCCCCTGAAGCCTCCGCTTCTGAGCCCGCCGCCACTTCGCCCAAAACTTCTGCAGCCTGCGCCCCCGAGTCAACCACTGCCTCCGCCACCTCGTCCGCACCAACTATTCCCACCGGCGCATACAGCCACCGTTCAATTTGTCGCGCCCGATACGCCGGCTGTCCCAGCGTGGCAAGATGGGCGGTTAGCTCCGCAGAGTCCAACGCCTTAATGTCGAGCTTATCCGTTCTTGTTGATAGGTCAGTCATGGTATTATTATGGCATACAGAACAAGGAGGGCGCATGACAGACCAAACACCCCAAAAAAATACCGAGCAACCCGCAGAGCAACCTGCAGAGCAACCTGCAGAGCAACCCGCAGAGCACCCCGCAGAGCAGGCTGCCGCGCAAGGGGAGCAACCTGCAGAAGCTCCTTATATCACCTCCCGTCCGCTCACCGTTGCGCTGCTCCACGGCGGCATTGGCAACGAGCGCGAGATTTCAATCAGCACGGGCAAAAACGTACAATCTGAACTTATCAAAAACGGACACACGGTTGTGATGATTGACACCGGCGCTCCGCAATTTATCGAGGAACTGCGCCAAAGTAACGCCGACCTTGCCTTCATCGCAGTCCACGGCATCGGCGGCGAGGACGGCACCATGCAAGGCCTCCTCGAGCTCATGGGCATTCCCTACGTGGGCAGCGGTGTTGCCGCCAGCGCGCTCGGCATGGACAAAATGCGCAGCAAGATTCTCATCGAGGCGGCAGGCCTTATGACGCCGCCCGCAATCGTCATCACTTCGACAGACATTAAGGCGGGGGAGAAGGCTCGGTTAGCTGCCGAACAAGGCGAGAAACCCGCCCCGGGCGCCGCTGCCAAAGACAACGCCACCAAAGACACCGCCGCCAACCAAAACTCAACCCACCCTCTCAAGCCCGACGATTTCGACGACCCCTTCATCGACGCTATCATCAAAGACCTCGGGCTTCCCTGCGTGGTCAAGCCGGTCAAAGACGGTTCAAGCGTGGGCATCTCAATTCCTCACACCAAAGCAGAACTCAAAGAGGCGCTGGTGCTTGCCTTTGAAGTGAGCAACGAAACCCTTGTTGAGGGCTTTATCGAAGGCGTTGAGGTCAGCGCCTCTATTATCGGTAACGACGAACTTGAGGTTTTGCCGCTCATCGAAATCATTCCTGCAAACGAGTTTTACGACTACGAATCCAAGTACAGCGAGGGAGGCTCGCGCCACATTATTCCCGCGCGCCTGAGCCCTGAACTAACCAGCGCGTGCGAGGAAGCCGCTGCTGCTACCTATGAGGTTACCGGCTGCCGTGGCGTGGCGCGCGTTGACATCATTGTTGATGCTGCAGGTATTCCTTGGGTGCTTGAGGTCAACACGCTTCCCGGCATGACTTCAACGTCGCTCGTGCCAGAAACTGCTCGTGCAGCGGGCATTTCGTTTGGCGAGCTGCTCGATCGGCTCTTCGCCTGGGCGCTTGAAGACGTGCCGCTCGGTGCTCAAAAAACGCCAGCAAGCCCTCAAAAATAACGACAGGAGAAAAGCAGTATGACAACGTACGACATCGCCATTATAGGCGCAGGCCCCGCTGGTCTTTCCGCTGGCATTACAGCACGCGCGCGCAACAAAGAAACCATCATTATTTCCAACAAGTTTGAGAACAGTCCGCTTGCCAAGTCCAAGATCGTTGACAACTATCCGGGCATGCCGCACACCAGCGGTTTTGAAATGCTCGACACCATGACAGCTCAAGCGCGCAATCTCGGCTGCGCGTTTATGAACGCCCGCGTCATCACCGTGCTGCCCATCAAAAATGCGGACACAACTACGTTTTCAATAACTACCGGCAGCGAGGTCGTGGAGGCAAAAGCTCTCATTATGGCAACAGGTTCGAGCACGGGAGCCAAGGCCATTGACGGAGAAACCGAGTATCTCGGGCGCGGCGTAAGCTACTGCGCAACCTGCGACGGCATGCTGTTTCGAAATGCCACCGTTTGTCTGATAGGCCTCAGTTCAGATGCGGAAGAGGAGGCTCTTTTTCTTGCCGAGCTTGGTGCGACCGTTCACTATGTTGTGCCGGAGGAGAGCGCGGCAGCAGCTTCGGAGGAGAGCGCGGCAGCAGCTTCGGAGGCGAGCGCCACGGAGAGCGCAGCGGAAAGCAATGCAAAGGGCAACGCAGAAAGCGCAGACAAAATAAACCAACCAAACATCACCACGTATACGGCAACCGTTCTTGCTATCGAAGGGGACGCGCTTGGTGTTACCGGCGTGCGCATCAAAGAAGCCGACACCGAAGGCGACCTCGAAACCACCATACCCTGCCAAGGTGTTTTTATCTTGCGCCCCTCTGTTGCTCCCAGCTCGCTGCTTTCCGCACTCGAGATTAAAGACGATTTCATACAAACAGACGCAGCCAAAAAAACCAACCTCGCAGGCGTGTTTGCGGCAGGGGACTGTACCGGCAAACCGCACCAAATTGCAAAAGCAGTAGGCGAGGGACAACTCGCATGCTTCTCTGCGGTAGAATATCTGGACGCCCTCTGATGCAAGTACGGCTATATATGGCTCTCTGTCATTGCGGGCCTGACCCGCAATCTTATGGTTGTCACCCCAGCAGCAAGCGTGGCTATATAATAGGTTGTCGCCCCGCACTTGATGCGGGGCCTAGCGGGAGAAGTGTAGGACAGGAGCGGTTGTTGCCCAGAAAACTCCTCGCCCCAAACGAGAAACGCAGCAACCAAGCAAGTATCGACTAAAACTAAGAACAGGAACTACCAATGACAAACGCGCTAAACGCAAAAACAAACGAGCCAACCGAGAACTACTATCTCACCACGCCCATTTATTATGTCAACGGCGTGCCACATCTTGGCACGGCATACACCACCATCGCTGCAGACACCCTCGCGCGCGCCAAACGTATGGACGGCGCAAGCACTTGGTTTCTCACCGGCCTTGACGAGCACGGGCAAAAAGTCGCTCAGGCAGCCGAGCAAGCGGGTACCACGCCGCAGGAGTGGGTCGACAGCATTGCTCCGAAGTTCAAAGAGGCATGGACGGCGCTCGGCGTGGAGTACAACGATTTTATCCGCACCACCGAGCCGCGCCACGTGCAAGGCGTGCAGCGCTTTTTTGAGAAGGTGCGCGAGAATGGCTATATTTACGAGGACGTGTACGAGGGCTGGTATTGCGTGCACGAGGAAACCTTTTTTGCCGAGGAGGACTTGGACGCCAACGAGAAGCAGGACGCAGCCACAACCGAAAAGCAAGACCCAACCGCAACCGAGAAACAAGAAAACTGCTTCGTCTGCCCCGACTGCAAGCGTCCGCTCAAGTTCATTCAAGAAACCAATCTCTTTTTTAAGCTCAGTGCCTTTGAAAACAAGCTGCTCGCATTTTATGAGGAGAACCCCAGCTTCATTTGCCCCGAAACACGCCGCAACGAGGTGCTCTCTTTTGTGCGCTCGGGGCTCAAAGACCTCTCCGTTTCGCGTACTACGTTTGACTGGGGCGTGCCCATTACCTTTGCGCCCGGCCACGTGAGCTACGTTTGGTTCGATGCGCTCATCAACTATATCTCGGCGCTCGGCTACGGCAGCGATGATGCTGCCAGCCAAGAACGCTTTAACAAACTCTGGCCCGCCCAAATACATTTTATTGGCAAGGACATCATTCGCTTCCACTGCGTCATCTGGCCCGCCATGCTCATGGCAGCAGGGCTCAAGCCTCCGCACAAAGTGTTCGCCCACGGCTTCCTGCTCACCAAAGGCGAGAAAATGAGCAAGTCAAAAGGCAACGCCGTGTCGCCGCTTGAGCTTGCCAAGATTTTTGGTGTGAGCGCGTATCGCTACTATTTTCTCTCCGACGTGCAATTTGGCGCAGACGGTTCAATTTCGCTTGAGCGCATGGCGCAGGTCTACAATGCCGACCTCGCAAACAGTTGGGGCAATCTCTGCTCGCGTGTGTTCAACATGACGCACAAATATTTTGACGGAGAAGTGCCGGCACTGTCTGAGGCTACTATCGCTCAGCTTGCTGAGGAGATGGGCAACCCGCTTGCCGCAGCTACCGAGGGCCTTTACAGTCGGTACCGCAGCTGCTTGTTTGACGTTGATTATTCGGGCGCCATGGCAGCGGTGATGGAGCTTGTTGCTGCCGCAAACTTATATTTAGAGCAAAGCGCGCCGTGGAGTATCGCCAAGCTTGCTGAGGCTGAGGAGGCTGAGCGTGCGGAGGAGGCTCCTAAGGCTGAGGAGCCTGCGCCCACCAACGCCGCCCCTGCAACCGCCGCCGCAGACGCTGCCAGCGACACCCCCACCAACGCCGCCCCCACCCAGCGCGACCGTCTTGCCTTTGTGCTCTATAACAATCTTGAGGCTATCCGTATTGCAGCAGCTTTGTTTGCTCCCGTTATGCCAGAAACCTCTGCGGAGGTATGGCAGCGCCTGAGCCTTGGCGACGTACTCGCTACTACTAATCTTGCTGCCGTTTGCCAATGGGGCCAACTACCCGCAGGCAACGCAGTTACCATTGGCGAGCCGCTCTTCCCGCGTCTTCAAGCCGAGGATCTTGTGCTTTAGCACCTGCCTGCCGCCGCTGCACTAAGAGGCTCCAAGCCCCACACAACACTTCTCTCTAAAAGTGTTACAATAGGTAAGGAATACAAGGAAAGTAAGGAGAGCAAGGAGTATACATGGAGCTTGCAACTGTGACATCAAAAGGACAGGTTACTATTCCCTCTGTTATTAGACGAAAGCTTGATCTAAAAACGGGAAGTAAACTGCTGTTTTTTGAAGACGGAGAGAAAGTAGTCATCAAAAAGAATGACCCAGAGGCAGCGCTAGAGGCAATCCAAAGCGTGCTTGCGCCGCTTGCTGCAGAGCAGGGTATTCTCACGGACGACGACGTGATGATGTTAGTAAAAGAATATCGGAGCAGAAAGAAAATAAAATGAGGATAATGGTAGATACCAATATCATTATCTCTGCAATGGTTTTTAAGAGCTCAAAAATGAATGACGTTTTGAAAAGCGCTACCAAGCAGCATGAGCTTTGCATAGCGTCGTATTCGATTGAGGAAGCCAAGCAGCTTCTCAATAAAAAGTTTAGCAGTGCCAAAAAGGATATCTCTCAATTTTTTGAGGACTACCCGTACACGCTCATTGAGCCTGGCGCCGACGGCAGCGTCCCATTAGTAAAAATACGCGACGAAAAAGACTACCCTGTTTTGCACGCTGCAATCACAGGACAGGTTGACGTACTGGTAACTGGAGACAAAGATTTTTTCGAAATCAAGATAGACCGTCCTGAGATATTGCACCCGCTGGACTATCTAAAAAGATACGACAAAGACTGAATTGCGCCCGCACCAAACCCTCACTCAGTATGAGAAAAGTCCTCGGGCGAGAGCGATTCGATGAACGAATGAAACTCGTCCATGGTGGCCTCGGTATCATCAGTTTTTGAAAAATCATACGGATAAGACGACGAGTTCAAAACGTCCTCGTCAACAAAAAGAGGCGCATTCATACGCACCGCCAAAGCAATGGAATCGCTTGGGCGCGCGTCGATATTAACGGTCTGCCCCTCGCGCTCAAGATACACCGTAGCAAAAAAAGTCGAGCCCTCAGAACGGTCAATAACCACGCGCTCAACCTTTGATTTCAAAGCCCCTAAAGTGTTAACAATAAAGTCGTGAGTCATCGGGCGCAGATGCGTTTGTCCCTCCAAAGCAATGCCGATACTTGCCGCCTCAGTTGGGCCAATCCAGATAGGCAAGACGCGCTCAGAAAAGGCATTTTCAGAAGCCGCATCATCGTGCTTCGGACGCAGCACAACCACCGAGGGCGTAGGCAAAACAGCCACTACTAAAGTTTCAATCGTTACCGGAACCATCTGTTCACCCAACCTTCTCATCACACGAACAAAGACTGTTTTTGTGAGCAATCACGCATACGTACCTCAGCGCTTTGCACGCCAGCAAACGTCACTTCATTAACACCTACAAGCATACCACTACTTCAAAAACCGCGCACCCAAAACAGGCCAGAAAACTACTGTCATTGCGGACTCGAGCAATCGTCATTGCGGGCCCGACCCGCAATCTTTACGGCGCCCTCATGAGAACCGTCAACCCTGGGCTCGACGGTATGTCGCACCGAAGTGTTGAGCGGAGGAGGAGGGGAGCGCATGCCCCAACCTGTCGCACCGGGCTCGACCCGGTGCCTAGCGGGAGAGTGGTAGGTTGGTGACGGTTGTAGCCCAGAAAGGCTGTAGCCAGAACTGTAGCCCAGAAAGGCTGTAGCCAGAACTGTAGCCCAGAAAGGCTGTAGGGCAACAGCGACCACCGCTCAAAGAACGCTCGCTCAACATAAACGCCATTGCCCCAAGGACGCTCCAAGAACTCCTCAAAAACACCTCCAATAACCCTCAAAACAGCAACAAAATCGCAAAAACATCCACTGTCACTGCAACACCAACATATAGTGTCGCTCCGCCCAGCAAAAACACTATGTTGTGTACTATCCCTCACGCAAGTCGTACTACCAGCTCAAAGGCAAGCCACTCGTCAATTTTTTGCCAAAAAAACTGATATTTTTGTTGACGTATCGTACCCAAAGAGATAACATATAACAAGATATTTACGAAAGTTTTCATGCGAGAAGTTGGCATGGAGGCTTTTGTGGCGTTGTCGGGTGGAAAATATCGGCAACGAGCAGCTGGAAATTCAGCGGCAAAAAGTGTCTGAAAGTATGTGTCTGAAGTGTGTCTGAAAGTGGTCTTGTGGTGAGGCTTGAACAGCGGTCTTGTTAACGAGGCGCGATCAAGAGAGAGGCTAGAAATCTTGAAGTGGTGGTGGGGAGCTGCAGGTGAAATGCGGCCGACCGAAACAAAACATACGATGCAATCCCCCAAGGCAATGGGCAGAGTTCTGCGGTTGTCTTGTCGTGTTGTATCTGCGCCCTCAAGTGAGTTCTCAAGCGCACCCTCAAACACCCGCTCAGCCAACGCTTCAAAATCTCCCTCTAATAGTATTGGTGCGTTTGCGAAAAACGCTACGAGAAACCTCGCAACATTCCTTACAACGCAACCCTTTAGCACCTCGAGTGCTTTTAGTGCTTACGGCTCAGGAACGAGTGCGGGAACGAATGCGCAAGCAAGCGCCAAGCCGGTGGTTGAAAACTTGACTGCGCAAGCCGAGCAAGCCAGACAAGCCGCGCAAGCCGAGCAGACCAAGCAAACAAAAAAGGCTTCGTCAGCGAAGCGCACAGCGGACTCCTCAAAGTCGGCAGCCAAGGCAGCCAAAGCAGCCAAGGCAGCAACCAAAACCGCAAGCGCCCCTTCGGCAAAAACTTCAGCAAAAAGCTCAACTAAAACCGCTACCAAAAAAACAGGCAAGCCTAAAACCACGGAGGCGCGTCGCAAGCGCACCATCATTGCGCTCATCGCCGCCGTGCTTTCAATTGACGTTGTTTTGGCAACGCTGTTTTTCCTCTCGGGAGGCTTTGGCGTTTTTGGTGTAGGCGGCAATGCAAAGCCCATCGACGATCCCACCAAACTTATTCAATCGCAACTTATTAACAACCACAATCAGGTCATAGCACAAACGGGCTATGACACAACGCTTACGTTTGAAGCTCTTGGGCCACAGATTACATCGGTCAACCCACGCAGCCTCAAACCAATCACTAACAACTTCCTTGCAAAAGTTGAAACGGGCGACCAAGTCCAAACCATTCTTATAGACGAGACAACAGTCGGTCGTCTTATTTCATTTAACGCTCACTTGTCTTCCTATCTCAACCAAGGCGACAGCGCAATTTTTACCGACGTATTGGATAACAGCAAAGCCAAACAGTTTGTAACCAATCTCGATGGCTCTCGAATTGAAACCTACCGTCTTGGCATCGGCGAGATACGTCGCAGTGGTTCACGCATTTATGCATTGGCATATCCGCAATACCGCCTTACCAAAGGCGCCGAAACCACCGACGTCTTTTACGATGTTTTCTTGTACAAGTTTGTGCAACAGGGCAACACCTTGGTACTCAGCGATATTGAACAGATACCAAACGCTGTTTCTTCGCAGGGCGTTTCGGGAGCAGCTGGCAACGCTCAAACACAGGCAGCCACCGAACAGGCAGCCACCGAACAGGCAGCCACCGAGCAAGCAGCCGCCGAACAAGGAGCAGAAGCGGCAAAGCAGGACTAACGGTTAAGTTGACAACAACGGGCAGCGGCGCACTAAGCACTAAGCACTAAGCAAGAAGCAAAACGCAAAACGCCACCCGCCAACATATATAAGAGAGAGCGTGTAAGAAACGGAGAGAACACAAGAAAAGGAACCGCACAGCAAGAAAAGAGAGCACAGCAACAACTGCACCACTAAAAAAGAATCAAAAAAAGAGGAAAAGGCAAAACAAGGGACGAGAGCACAACACAGGAGGAAGAATAAAAGAAAGAATGCGGTAGTCAAACGGTTAGCACAAAAGCCAAGTCACAGCGAGGCTGGCTAACCAAGACCCAGGGAAAGGGGTAAGTTATGACCGCGAAACGAAGCGCAGGCAATCACGCCCGAGCAGTCGGGCAGCCTGCAAAGCGCAGCGGAAGCGCAGGGCCTCTCAAGAAGGCTCTTGCAATTCTGCTAGCTCTCAACATGGCAATCATGCTTATGATTCCAGCGGGAGCAATCGCTGATCAAGTTGTCGCACCCCCCAGTGATGATCTGGTGGCGGCAACTGACGGCACACAAGAAGAACAATCTACGGAAGGCACGGACGGAGGTGAAGAAGAAGCCACCTACGACGATGTCGAGTATGCCGACGAGGCCGATGAGGTCGATGACGTAATTGAGCCGGAGGACACCTTCGAAGCAGTCGACGAGCCCGAGGCAGATGACCCCGACGAGGCGATTGCGCCTTTGACGGTAACGCCGCTCGGTCCTGGACAAGTTTCTGTTGACAACTGGGTAGACCTCTGTGCTGCTATGGCAGACACCAGCGTTAACTACATTGAGTTTACGCAGAACATCCAGCGTACCGCCGGCCAAACTGCTCAGGCTACCGATCTTCCGGCAATCGCTCGAAGCCTTACCATCAACGGTAAAGGCTTTACGCTCGACTTCAACGCTGGCGGAGCCACCACGGCAATCAACAGACGCGGTATTGGTCTTCAGGCTGCCACAAATGCAACCCTTACCATTAAAGACCTCAGTGTCATCAAAACTAACGTTGGCTCTACAGCAGCCAACCAAAACACGGGTCACTTTATCGCATCTGTTGCGGCAAACGGCAACGGCTACAACGCACCAGCCTCTGCTGGTTGGACCATTGTCTTTGAGAACCTAGAGGGTGCAAAGGGCAACGTGCTCTGCGGTTTGGTATTTGCCAACCAGTCCATAATCAGGGTTACGAATGCTAAGCTTGACTGGTATTCTGGCGGTGCAAACGCCATGATTATGAACACGATGCAGCAGTACTACAGCGGTGCAGAAACCGAGGTAAATATTGTTGGTCATGAGAACATAAGCACCACAACCAACTTCATCGAACAAAACATAAGCAACGGTCTTAATGTTTTTGACGTACGTGGTGGCGCAAAGGTGCTTCTTGACTCCGGCAACACCGGCAACACCAACACCATCAACATGCAAGTCAACGAAAACGCACAGACAAGAACTGAGTTTTATGTTGACGGCGAAGGTACGGAACTTATAGTTGAAGGTGTCGGTCGAGGAACCGATCAAGACGGTGGTACTGTCTGCCTCGTTGCAGGTAGAGATAACGCTATCTTCCAGGTTACTGGTGGAGCCCACTGCTCTATATATAGTCGTACACCGAACAACAACGGACAGTGTGCACTCGTTACGCAGTGTAACGGCACCAAGTTCTTGGCTGACGGCGAAGGTACGGAGCTTGAGTTCCATTCTTGGGGACAATCAAACAACCTTGGCGCAACCCTGCGCTTCCGTTTGACCGCAAACCAAACCTTTAAGGCAACCAACAAAGCGGACATTACGGTTTTTAGACATGAGAACAACGGTTCTTATAGAGCTGCTGCCATTCGTTTTTATGGCACAGACAACAGCTTTATTGCAGAAACTGGCGCAACCATTCATATTATTAACGAAGGTTCTGCTGCCGTTGCTACCTCTGCTACGGGTGATAACAACAACTCAGGTATTGAGTATCGTGGAGCTCGCTGGTCATTTGACATTACGGGCTACCAAACAGCTGTTGAGATTCACTCTTTAAGAGGCCCTGCAATTGGTGCTGGTAGTGCAGCTAACGGCTCGGTAAACATGGGCAAAGACACCGTGTTTATTGCAGAGGGTAATTCAAACGCCAACGACGTTGCTGCAGTTGATACCTCAACCAATTTTGAGTTTACAAGCAACCAGCCACTGTTCTACGATTTTGTAAACATTAACCCCAGCTTAACCCAGCGCGTGCGTGCGTTTAACGTCAATGCAGGTTCAACGTTTACACAAACGAACTCTGATATTGCAGTGTGGGGTAACGGACGCAGCCGTATGACAGATGCCGCAGGTACTCCTGCTAATAGCTCAAACAATCCTATTGACGGCAACCCGTATATGACATGGACTATGGTTTCAGACCTCAGCCTTTCTGGTAACAACTTTATCGGAAACTTTGCTTCTGGCGACCAGCCCTATATTACTAACACGGTTGAAAACTTTGGTAACCAAGGCACGTGGCCCTATCGTCGTGTTTCTGGTAACAACGCTGCACCAAGAATTGGTGACTTCGTTGATCCCATTACCAATGCCGACAAATATGCCCGTGCATTCGCAACCGTACCTGAAGGTCTTAACTTCAGCGGTCGTCACGTTTGGGATGACGAGGCCTACACACGCTGGACTATCCAACGCGACGGCAACACCATCAATACTGGTTCTGGCGAAACTGACTCACTACGTTACGATGACTACTATGAAGTAGAAACAGATGTAGGAACCTACGAAGGTGTTGTACGCTACTTTGAGCCTAACGATGGCTACTTGCACTCAGGCGATGTTCTTACCATCGTCGATGCATGGCGTGGTCAAGACGATGATCCTAACTCTAAGAGGATTCACCGGTCTGATCCAAGCGAGATTAACAGTGGAAGCGCTACTGTTATAGACATCTTGCCGCCAGCTATTGCGGTTATTACCGATCCAACCCCTGATGCTGGCAAGAATGGTCGTATCTGGGCAGGTATTACCGACCAGATTAAGGGTACGTGGCTTGACGAGGCTGCACAAAAAGCAGCTGAGCCCCACAACCCCGAGCCTGCTGTTGTTGGTTATGCCATTTTGGTATCTGGCACAACTCAAACCGAGCTGGGCGAGATTAACTTAAACACAGACGGCACTTGGGATTACACCATTCCTGAAGACAAACTTTCAACCCTCAAAGAGGGCGACAAGATTTATATCGTCTTAGAGGACGAGAACGAAAACAGAAACCCGCTTGAAGACACCCCCTGCCATGACATCATGGTCGAGGCTGCTCCTTACATGACGGTTTCTTTGCCCGACATTTTGCTTGATCACACTGATGCTTATATCGGCACCATTCAGGCTGCTGAGATTGCAGACTTAGGCCAAGACAGCCCCGCTCAGTGGGAAGAACTCTTGAAGGTTCTTGATGCTAAGGGCACAAAGCGCAATGCAAGCGTCACTATGGATCCTGCTATTAAGGTACTGAGCGTTGAGCCCATGTGGGACGTGGCAGAATACTACAACCTACCTGAGTTCAAGGCACTGAATCCTAAGGGCAAAGTCTACGCCGTTACCTATGGCGTAGTCGCTGATCCAAGCATTAACCGTATTGGTTACATAACAGTTATACCGTTTGAAAAGGGCACTCCTTTCATCGGTGCCAATGACTTTACTATTACGGTAAACAATGCAACTGAGGTCATGAGCCTTCCTATTGCAGACCGCGATGCCAAGCTTATTGAGCTCGCAGGAGCAGAAGGTCGCTACAACGTCAACGATGACTTTGATGCAGCAAACGTCAAGGTAGTTTCTGTGGCAATTCCTAATCCAGCAAAAGTAGGCGAGTATGACGTGACCTTTGGCCTCAAAGAGCCAAACAAGCTTCCTGCAGGTACGCCTATTGGGCAAGATCAGGTCACCATAACGGCTACCGTCATCGACGGCAACATGCCTATCATTGAACTGAAAAATCCCATCGAGATTTGGATTGGCGACGATCCTAACGATCCTAAGCGCATGAAAACCGACTCATTCTTGCCCGGCGAGTTTACCGCCATGTATGGCGTTACCGCTTGGTCAGAGTTGGCAGGCGCAGACATCACCGACAAAGTAACCTATACGGGTACCTGGGATGAAACAAAGGTAGACATCTACCCCGTAACGTATTCTGTTACCAATGATGACGGCAACTCCGTATCTGCTGTGCGCTCAGTTATTGTCAATGATGGTAGCTTCCAGATTGACGATTTTGGCGCCATCAAGGCAACCGGTTTTGTCAAAAAGCAAGGCGAGTCTGACCCTAACACTATTCTTACCGACGCTAAAGCAGAGGCATGGATTTGGGACGAAAGTGCTCCTGACGGCAAGGTTAAAGGCACGCCAGAAGTAGTACAATCAAGCATTGGCAGCTATGCCATGAACTGCCCGGTAGGCGACTATCCTTTGCAGATTCAAATCAAAGAGGACACCAGGCCTGCCAATGAGCGTCTTATTTCAGACATTGTGGCAACTGTCATTACCAAAGACGTAATTGAAACAGGTACTGATCCTGATACCAACAAGAGATATTCCGTTGGTGCAAACCACGTAAACCTTTTGGTATCTGAGGCTGCTGCTTATGCAAACAGCGGAAGCCCGGCAAACTCAAGCGATGCTGTCAAACTGATGCTGATTAACAAATCAGAAGCAGAGGCATGGTATCTTACTGATGTTGCTAACAAGCTTAATACCGCTCCGTTTGATTTGACCTCACTTGACCAAGCAGGCGTTGTAGTGCTTGAAAACAACATTCCTGCTAACCCCACCAATGGCTCTACCTACACCGTAACCTTTGGTGTTAAAGAGTCTCCGGGTATTACCGCAACGGTTAACTACCTCGTAAGTGGCACCCCTCCAATGATCGTATTTGAAGAGGCTCCACTCATTATCGACTTTGTACCGGGAAGCACTCAAAACCTCACCGCTGCAGAGATCAAAGATAAACTCATGGTAGTAGATGCCCAAGACGATTCTGCAACTTTGTGGGACAAGGTCACCTTTACCGTTGATGGTTCTGCAACCAAGACTATCTCTAAAGGCGTTGTTGGCGTGTACTCAGTAACCTACAACGTTACTAACTCCATTGGTCTTGCTGCTGAGCCTGCAACGCGCGCTATCATCATTAACGATGGTCGCTATGTTGTTGATGATGACCCAGAAAACGGTCTTATCATTGGTGCCAAAAACTTCATTATCCAAAAATCTGAGGTTAATGGCTCTGAGGCTCAAGTAGCTACCTACTCACGTGCGTATGCTTACAACGTAGACGGCACCCCCATCCAAGCACCGCTCGTTTTGACCTGCTCACCACTGCCTGCAGCTTATAAGGCAGGCTGTGATGAGGGCGACTATCCATTTACGTGGAGAGTTGACGGTAGCATGAGCAACTTGACCAAACCCATTACGGGTACCGTTGTTGACGCTGACCACATTTTCCCCGGTGGCGACAATGACCAATACGCCATGACAGCAAATGATTTTTGGGTAAACGTTGAGTACGCACAGGCAATGATTGCTGCTGGCCTTAATCCTTCTTTGATTAAAGAAACAGAGGTTAAGGTATATCCGCTCGTTACCGGTGTTCCAGCTGCAGAGCCTTACGTTATTAACAACGGTGGTTTCAAGGCAGAAGAGGCAGCATATCCTCTGAGCTTTGGTGCTCAGCTTGTTTCTGACAAGACCCCCATTACCACTTCTCCTGCAACCGTAGTAAACCCAACGGGTACGGTTTCAAATGGTAAGCCGCCAGTATTGACGGCATCTACGCCTATTGAGATTTGGATTGGCGATGGCAGCTCTTCTAACCCCAACGCCATTACTCCTGCTCAGTGGACGGGCGCTAATAACCTTTATCAGGTAACGGCAACGGACGAGGAAGATGATGCAGCAGGCATTCCGCTTGTTATCAACACTACCTTCCTTAATCCTGCATCAGGCGTTGACGTTGCTACTCCAGGTATTTATACCCTGAAGTATGACGTTACCGATTCTGACAAAAACTATGTAGAGAAGTTCCGCACGGTAGTTGTCAATGATGGCAGCTATGTGGTAAGCCCAAATGACGGTGGACGCATTTTGTATGCACGTTCATTTGTTATTAAGCTTTCCGACGTTGCTGCGAGCGCTGGACTCGACGACCAAGTTTTGAGCATGGGTCGCGTTGAGTTGTACAACGGAACCACGGGCGCAAAAGTTGACAATGCCGGAAACGTCATTGTTCAGCGTGGCACCTATGGTCCTACAAAGGGCGAACACGCCATCAAGATTAACGCTAATGACACGCCTACGGGTCAAATTAGCAAAGACATTATCGGCGAGGTTGTAGACGCTGACGTTATTGGTCCAGACAATCCAGATCCGTTTGGTCCGGTTACCTATGTCTACGGCAACAACATCACGCAAACGGTAGACGAGGCTGTTTCAACAGCTACGCCTGCAAGTGGTGCTGAGGCTAAGATTCTTGCCGCTTTGGAGGCTTCTGCCACCAAGATGATGCCTAATGGCTCAAGCTCTAAACCAGGCGTTAAGATTGTTGAGGACATGGATAACTACGTTACCAAGTTCTCAGGAACTATCCCTGCAGACCCAACTTCACTGTTTGGGTATTACCACTTCAAGGTATCTGATATGGCAGGCGAAACCACTATCGAGCTTACCATTCGCGTAGGCGATGATAACTGGCCAGAGATTTCTGTTACGCCTAAGCCTTTGAACATCATGATGCCGGTTGCTTCTGGCGACCAAAGTGGTGGCAACCTTACGGCTGCAAAGATTAAAGAAGGCCTCGTAGCTTCAGATCCTCTTATCTCTGATGCTAAGGGCAACGTAACTGACAAGGCTACCTACGCCATCAAAGACGTAACTGACGGCGCTCCTGGCAAAGACGTTACCAATATCCCCACGGATAAACCAGGTGTTTATCAGGTAGTCTACAGCTACACGAATGCTAACTATCTAACGGTAACCGATTCACGCGCTATCATCATCAATGACGGACGCTACGTCGTAGACGATAAAAACATCTTAGAGGCACTGTCATTTGTAATTCGTGCATCTGATGTTGATACTGCGAATGCAACTACTCAGATTCTTGAGAAATCAGAGGCACGTGCATGGACGGTTGAGGGCGAGACGGCAGGCGTAACCGTATCTGCAACGGGTAGCTACGGCACGCTTGCTATGGATTACAAGATTACTATCCAAGTACAAGGTGGCACGCTGTCCAAAAACATCGTTGGTAAAGTTGTCTTTGACGGCGATACTAACAACCCACCTTTGGGTAACTACAATGGTGAAAATGGCGTTACCTACTCAGTTATTGGACACAACTTCCGCGTTAACGAAACGGTTGCTAATCAAATGAAGGCTGAAGCAACCTCAACGCTGTATCCTAAGCTTCTTGAGCTTGGTGGCGTAGAGATTCGTGACCGTACTTCTGACAGCTTTGGACAAGCTCCTTCTATGACCAAAGAACTGGTTTCAGACGGTGGCTTTAAAGCAGCACCTGGTACGCTTAAAGAAGGCGACAGCTTTACCTTGACGGTTCGCTGCGCAGAAGACACCAAGGCAACTACTACTATTGTTATGTACGTTAACAACGGTGGTCTGCCAGAGATTACTGCTCCTGAGGTACGTTTTGTTTGGGGTGGCGATCCTGCTAAGATGCCAAGTGATCCTCGTTGGATTTCAAAAGCCGACTGGATTGCTCAAAACGGCATGCAAGGTGTAACGGCTAACGATCCTGAAGATCATGACATCACTAGCCTTATTAAGGTTGGAACCTTAACGGGAACTACCTTTACTGAGGTTAAACCCATCAACACCTCAAGTCCGGTTAACCTTGAGAAGAAAAACGTCTATCAAGACATCTCTTATCAAGTAACTGACTCCGACTTTAACACCGTAACTAAGACAGTTAAGGTCTATGTTGGCACCGGTACCTTTATTGGGGATTACTTTGTAACTGGTTATGACTTTGTTGAAACGGTTGACAATGTTATGGCAAACGGCACTTCAGACAGCGTTGTTATTGGACTTGCTGCTGCACACGCATGGCGCTATGTCAGCAACGACCCAACCGAAGAGCTGCCTGTTGCCTCAGATCATGTTTTGACGGTTGACAAAGATGGCTACAAAGCAGAGGTAGGCGACTACCCAATCAAGTTCGGTGTTAATCCTGAGCCTGGTTATGTTGGTGGCCCAGAAACGCATGACGTTGTCGGCAAGGTAGTTGACAAAGACGTGCTCGGCGACAAGATTTTTGACGAGGACGATATTCGCTACATTGTTGGTGCAAAGCACGCTGAGTTCACCCTCACCGAAGCTCCAAGCTTTACGGGCTTAAGCACTACTGCACAAGCTCTCGTAATCGAGCGCGCATTTGCTGAGGCTTGGAAATCTGTTGGTGGCGAGGGCATCAGTGACGTACGTCCTGTTGTCAAAGAAAACACCATTCCGGCTAACCCCGTTCCAGGAACTGCTTATCCTGTTACCTTTATGCCAGAAGGTCAACCTGACGTTACGGCAACCGTAAACTTCACGCTTGCCAGCAATGACCCAATTATTACCTTCCAAGAAGCACCACTTGTCTTTGAGAAAACTGCTGATTCTAAGATTTTGACCGCAGCAGACATCAAAGCAAAGATGACGGTTACTGATGTTGAAGACGACTTCCTTGGTATTGACCTGTGGGCAAAAACCACCTATACCATCGCTGGTGGTCTTACACAGCTTGACCAAGCAAACGTTGGCGTGTGGAATGTTGTCTACTCAATTACTGATACTGACGGCAATACCACTACCGCTGAGCGCGCTGTTGTTGTAGACGATGGCCGCTATGTTATCGACAAAAACGATGACGTTATCATTGGTGCACGCGACTATGTTGTTAAGTCAAAGGGCGATGGCTCTGTTGACGGCACCGAAGGCCAAGCAAGATCACTGTCATGGGCAGAAGCGTATGACATTGACGGTAAGGCTCTTGTGGTAAACTGGACTGCTGCTCCTATGGGTTATGTACAAAATGCTGATCCGGGTGATTATCCTATTACGTGGAAGGCTGCTGATCGCAACACCACCAAGAGCATTGTTGCTCACGTAGTTGATGCAGACTATGTAAACCAAGGCGATAAGTCGGCAAGTTATGCAATTTACGCTTCAGACTTTAGAGTAAACCTTACGCAAGCTGCGGCTATTTTGGCAGGTGCTCCACAGACCTACATTAACGCTGCTAATGCCGGCTACGTTAAACTAGTTCCCAACCCCAAACCACCTCAAACGAGCATTTTGCTTGGTACCAACGGTGGCTTTAGGGCAGAACTTGGCACCTATACACCCATTACCTTCCGTCTTGAGGGTGTTACCCCTACACAAGACGTATCGGTTACTGGTGTTGTATCTCAAGGTGAGGTGCCGGTACTTAACGTTTCAACGCCGCTGGAGATTTGGGTTGGCGATCCAAACTATGCTGGTCGCTCAGGCATTTTGCCAAGCGAGTACACCGGTGATATGCATGAGGTTTCTGCTACTGACTTTGAAGATGACCGCGACGGCAAGCCGCTTAACATTACGGCAACCCCTGACGGTCCTGTTGTAAACGCAACCAAAGATGGCGTTGGTCTGTATAAGATCAACTACTCAGTAACCGACTCTGACGACAACACGGTTACCGCTGAGCGCATCGTAGTTGTTAACGACGGAACCTACAAAGTAGGCGACGGACGCATCCTGCAAGCGAAGTCCTTTATTGCTTTGCTCAAAGACGTCAAGGCACCTTACTCAACTGATATCTTGGGTAGGTCTGAGGCTGCCTTATTCAACGGCACAAACGGCCAGGCACTTGGTGCTGGTGATGTGTCGGTATGGAGAGATGGTGGCTACGGTGCTGCTGTTGGTAAGTATCCTATTACCATTCGTGGCGTTGACGTACCAACTGGCTTTATTGACAAAGATATCATTGGTGAGGTTGTAGACGCTGAAGAGATCTTTACCGATGGCGAATACACCATCTTTGGTAGCAACTTGCAGCTGCGCATTGGTGAGGCTCAGACTATTTTGGACTCTGGCAATGTTCAAGCTGCTTTGGTAGAAGCTCTTAAAGCTGGCTCACGTTGGGTACACCCAACTGGTGAGGTTGACACGCTTGAGACCATTATCCTTGAGCCTAACTTCGGTGGCTTTAAGGCAGAGACGGGCACGTATAACGTAACGGTCTCTGACGCTGGCAAAAACATCAGTTTGCCGCTTACTATCCAAGTTGGCGAGGGCAACTTCCCAACTATCCAAGCAACCCCGATGCCTTTGAATATTCCTTGGGTCGAGGGAAGTACGGCAATGGTAAGCCGTGAGCAGATTATGACCGGTGTTACGGCAAATGATATTGAAGACGGCGTTTTGACCGACAAGGTTGTTATTAACCCAGATTCAGCCAATAAAGAGGTCTTACCTCAGATTCCGCTTAACACCGCAAGTGTGACGCAGATTACGTATTGGGTAATGGATTCTGACCTTAACACCGCTCAGGTCACCCGTGCACTTATCGTCAACGATGGTTCAATTTCATTCGATGAGAACTGGATCTTGCAAGCACGCTCCTTTGTTATCGAGTCCAAAGATGTTGACAACAACAACATCCCAGGAATCATCCTCGAGAACTCAGAGGCAAAAGCATGGAGATCTAACGGTAGTGACGCAACTGCTATGGTTCGCGATACTGCATCGATGAACGACATGGCTGGCACGTATCGTCCGATACTTGCTATCCAAGAGGCTCCTAACTTCACGCGTACCATTACCGCTCGCGTACTTGACTCACGTCCTCCGTTCCCCGAAGTTGGTGGAAACGGCGATGCGTATTCAATCAAGGCTCGCTCATTCCGCATTAACTTGGCTGATGCTGCAAAACTGCAGTCCACCAATGGAAGTGCGTATGACAACGAGTTCCTCACGCGTGCGCTGGTAGAAAGCTATGTCCGCGCTGACACCAATTTGTCACAAGGCGGAACGCCTAAGCTCGTAGACGATGGTGGCTTTAGAACAGCAACCTTTACGCCTGATCCACATCCGGGCACCGATCCTAACTACCCAACCGTTATTCCGGTTAAGTTCTGGGTAGATGAAGATCACGAAGCCTTTGTATGGGTTGACGTTATCGTTTCAAATGGTGAGTATCCTTGGATTAACGTTCCTGCTCTTAAGAGCGTGGCACTTAATGCAAACTTCACCGATGCTGACTTTATGCGCGATGTTACCTATGGTGATGCAGAAGATGATCCTAAAGACTTGAAGGTTGTTTATGCTCCGACAAGCATTGACACGAGCAAAGAGGGTATCTATGAGGTTACCTACACCGTAACGGATACTGAAAACAACTCGACGTCTGCTATTGGTTATGTCATGGTAGGTTGGGAAGTTGATGGCGACTATGCTGTTAACGCTGGTGATTTCATTACTACGGTAAATGATATCAACAGTGCAACAAACCCCAATGACCTTATCTTGCAACTGTCGCACGCACAAGCAAAACACGTTGTGCGCGACGCTGATGGCAACGTAACCGGTCTTGAGGATTGGCCTGCAGCAGTTAAGAACAACGGTGGCTTTAGAGCTGCAGTTGGCACGTATTCAAATATCGAGATTGGCGTGGCAGAAGAAGACAAGCCCGTCAAAAAGATTAGTGCTCAGGTTATCAACAAAGATGTTATTAGCAACACGCCTGATGAAGACGGCAACGTTAATGACACCAATACCAATGATCCAAACGATACCAATCGCTACATCGTTGGTGCTAACAACGTAATGCTTCGTGTTTCTGAGGCAGCTGCGTTGGCTGGCAAGACCGATGCTGCATCAGTTGCAAAACTTGTTGCTTTAGCTGAGGCTCAAGGCTTTAAGATTGCTGCTACTGGTGGCTCACAGCCGCACAACGTTACGGTTTCTGCTAACAACATTGAGGGCAAGGTAGGCTCTTACACCGTTACCTTTATCCCTGAGGGCGTTGGTGGCGTTGAGGCAACCGTTACCTTTACAGTTGGCACAGGCAACCTGCCTGTTTTGACCCCAGAGCGTCCGGTAGTTGTTCCTGTTGCACCTAACAATGGTAGCAACCTGACCAACGATCAAAAACGTGGCAAATCAACGGCGTATGACGTTGAGGATGGCGATTTGACCAGCCAGATTAAGGTTGACGGCAATGTTCCTGCCAACAAGCCGGGCATCTATCAGGTAACCATGACTGTTACCGATAGCGATGGCAACACCTCATCAGTTAAAGCTGCGGTTGTTGTTGATGATGGCAACATTGTCTTTGATGCAACGCACATCTTGTATGCCAAGAACTTCACTATTGCACACAGTGCAGTTAACATGAACAACCGTGCAGCTCAGATCTTGCAACAATCTGCTGCTCAAGCAACGCGCATTGACGGCACACCCGTATCAGTTCGCGTAAGCGCTTTGGGTGGCTACACCAATGCTGGTGGCACCTACAAACCAGTTATCGCCGTTGTTGATGCTGGCACATCGTCACTTGGCACGCTTGCTGTTGATGTTGATACAGCAGACGCAACAATTGACACGCTTGCAGCAACTCTGACAAAGACCATTACGGCAACCGTAACGCAGCCGCTGCCGCGCTACAAAGTAACCTTTAACGCCAATGGTGGTCGTCTAACTGGTCCAAGCGCTTTGTATGTACAGCGTCCTGCAACTACTATTGCGTATCTGCCAAGTGATCCTGTACGTAAGGGTTACAGCTTCAATGGTTGGTACACCAAGAAATCTGGTGGCTCTGCCTTTACCGCTTCAACTACGGTAAACGCAAACCGCACGGTTTATGCACACTGGACTAAAGATGCTGCACCTCCACAACCGCGCATCGTGGTTAACCCACCTGCAACGTATGTGAACGTGGCAGCTCCGCCAGCGGTGACGGTACCTGGTGAGACTCGGATTATTGAAGTCGATAAAACACCTGCGACTCCGCCAGTAGTGGTAGATCCGCCAGAAGAGAAGTTCTGGTCACTGTTCAACCTGTTAGTGGTAATACTGTCTGCCTTGCTTGCACTAGGCTTCCTCATCAAGTTCTTCTTTGATCGTCGTAAAGAAGACGAAGACAGAGATAGACCAGCTAAGCAAAAGAGCATGTACGTTAACGCTCCAGTACTGTTGATCGCTGTCATAGCATTCATCGAAGGTTTGGTTGTCTTACTGGTAACTCAAGACTTCACTGCCAAGATGGGTATTATCGACCAGTACTCACTACCGCTTTCACTTATCGTGTTCGTTCAGCTGTTGGTGCCCATGGTGGCAGCGCTGCTGAAAAAGAACCGCGACGACAGAGAGCCTTATGCACCGCAACCACAGGTTGTAGTCCAAGCTCCCGTTCCACAAACCGTGCAACGGACCTACATAGGATAGTCCCCAAAAGGACACTCCTGTAAAGGATATGTAGTCGCTTTAAGTAAACTCTTTCCGGCAAGCCCTACCCACCACCATAGAGGGCTTGCCGGGGGAGGCAAAGCAACTAAAAAGACACTCGCTTACGCGAGTGTCTTTTTTTGTCTACGCTGTCGCACCGGGCCTGACAGTATGTCGCCCCGCACTTGACGGTATGTCGCACCGGGCTTGACCCGGTGCCTAGAGGGAGAGCGGTAGGTTAGTAACGGTTGTTGTCCAGAAATGCTTTGTCATTGTGAGGATAGACCTCCTCGTCATTGCGGGCTTGACCCGCAATCTTACCGTTGTTGCCCAAGCAAGCCGCAGCCTTGTCCCGCCACCTCCATACAACAACCATCTAGCACCCCAGCCCGCGAGCCAGATAGGGTAAAATGGACAAGAACGCCAAAACACCCTCAAGCTCTCTTGAGCCTTGCAGAAAAAGGATAACCATGGCTATATCGCTTTATCGTAAATACCGCCCGCAAACCTTTGACGACGTTGTTGGGCAAGAGCACGTCGAAAAAACCCTTATGAACGCCGTCAAAACCGGCACGCCCTCACACGCCTACCTTTTTTGCGGCCCGCGCGGCACCGGCAAAACCACCACAGCGCGCGTACTTGCCAAAGCTCTTTTGTGCGAGAAAGCACCTACGCCCACTCCCTGCGGAACCTGCGAGCAATGCCAATCCATTGCCGAGGGCACGCACCCAGACGTCCATGAACTCGACGCTGCCTCGCGCACGGGCGTCGATAATATCCGTGAGGAGATTATCAGTCGCGTCAAGTTTGCCCCCACGCACGGCGCATATAAGGTCTACATTATCGACGAAGTCCACATGCTCTCTACCACCGCCTTTAACGCACTGCTTCTCACGCTTGAAGAGCCCCCCGCGCACATCGTTTTCATTCTTTGCACCACCGACGCGCACAAAGTTCCCGCAACCATTATCTCACGCTGCCAACGCTTTGATTTCAAGCGTCTGAGCGAGGAGCAAATTACCAGCAGGCTTGCTGCCATCTGCAAAAAAGAAGGATTTTCTGCCGAACCCGCCGCACTTGAGCTTATTGCCGCGCGCTCCCAAGGCGGAATGAGAGATGCCATTGGAGCCTTGGAGCAGGTTGCAACATTTGGCAGCGGACAGGTAAGTTTTGCAGCGGTCGAAAACCTGCTGGGCGAAGTAACCAGCTCACAGCTTTTTGAGCTTGCCGAGCTTGTTGCCGCCCGCAATGCCGCCGCCTGTTTTGCTTGGGTTGACGGCTTTGCCCAAAGCGCAACCGACATCGCACTTTTTACCAATGAGTTTGCCGCTCACATGAGAAATCTTTATGCGGCGAGCGTAATCAAAAACACTTCCGAGCTTTGCAGTATTCTTGGTCTCGGCAAGAGCGATAAGCCTACGGCAGAAACAAGCGAAGCCTGCGAGCAATATCAAAACCAGGCACGAGCATTTGGTTCACCAGACCGCCTTGCTCACATACTGGGGGTTTTGGGCGATTTAAGTGTTGAGCTCAAAAGCGCTACCAACGCCCGTCTTGCCCTTGAAATTGCACTCACGCGTATGGTGCGTCCCGCAAGTGACGTAACGCTCGATGCCTTGGCATCTCGGGTGGCGTTGCTTGAGCAAGGAAACAACACCTCAGCTTATGCGCCTTTGCCAAGCGGCGCGCAGGAAAATCCTGTGCAGGCAAGCCCTGCACAAAAGGCAACCTCATCTGCGAAGGCAGCCGTTCCATTCGCAAGCACTTCGCAGACAGCTGAACCAAACTCAAATGCGCCAGCTGCCACAACCTCAGGAACACATCGCCTGTGGCTTGAGGTTGAGGCTGCAGCCAAGAAAAAGAGCAAACTCTTGGGCTCGTTTCTCACGGGCTCAGAAGCAGAGATAGACGAGGACAAAAAGACCATAACCATCACTTTGCCAGGTGACGCAGGCTTTACCAAAAAGAAGCTTGAAAGCCCTGACAATCTTGGCATTATAAAAACGCTCATTGCAGAGGTTTCTGGCACGGAATATCAGCCAGTCTATGTTTTGGGCAACCAGCCTGCCGAAGCCCCCGCTCGCCCGCTCGTTCCTGACTTTGGCGAACCTGTCGAGCAAGCAGCAGCGCAGGCAGCAGCACAGGCAGCAGCGCAAAACCAAAGCAAAGCCAAACAGAAAGCAGCAGCAGAGGAGCAAAAAGCAAACGAAGCCGAAAAAGAACAACTTGAGCAAATGCTCTCCTCAAGCATGGGCAGTGCAATAAACTTTGAGGAGCTCTAAGGTATAACGCAGGCAGCGCAACAAGCAGCAAGGAACTATAATACGTTTACAAAAAGGAGCAGCAGCGCAGAACTAAAAAAAGCAGCGCAGAGCAAAAAAAACAGAAGCAGCGCAGAGCAAAAAAGAGAACCAACCCGAAAGGAGCCCCTCGTGGCAATGGACATGAACAGAATGATGAAAGAGGCGCGCAAAATGCAAATGGAGCTCGCCAAAGCGCAGGAGGAAGCAACCCAGCTTACCGCTGAGGGCACAGCAGGCGGTGGCGTTGTGCGTGCGGTGGCAACGGGCGAAAACGTCATCGAAAGCATCACGATTGACCCCTCGGTCATAGACCCCGACGACGTTGAAATGCTCCAAGACCTCATCACAGCAGCAGTCAACGAGGCCCTGCGTGCGGTACAAGAGCAAGCATCTGCAAAGCTCAATGCCGTAACGGGCGGCCTTGGTATTCCGGGGTTCTAGCAAACTTAGAAACCAAAACCCGAGCAAACCAGACCCGAGCAAACCAGCAAATCCGACCCCGAGCAAACCAAGGTTCAGCAAACTATGACGCAAGCAAGCTCCATACAAAGACTTCTCAATGAGTTCGAACGCCTGCCTGGCATCGGCCCCAAAAGTGCCCAGCGCATTGTCTACTGGTTGCTTAATCGCGACCCCTCGCAGGTCAAAAATCTCGCCGAGGCAATCATCGACGTTAAAGACACGGTGCGTTTTTGCAACCGTTGCTTCAACTATGCAGAGGGCGAACTCTGCAAAATCTGCGCAGATACCCAAATTGGCAAGCGCGATGCTGCCCTTATATGTGTGGTCAGCGAGCCGCGCGACATAACCGCTATTGAGCGCACGGGCGAGTTTAACGGCAGCTATCACGTGCTTGGCGGGGCAATTTCGCCCATGGATGGCATTGGCCCCGACGACCTCACTATCAAAGAACTTCTCCACCGTCTTGATGCCGAGAAAACCGCCGAGGTTTTGCTTGCGACCAACCCCAATGTAGAGGGAGAAACAACTGCGATTTATCTCTCTCGCCTCATCAAACCGCTCGAGGTCAAAGTAACGCGCCTTGCCAGCGGCTTGCCGGTTGGAGGCGATCTTGAGTTTGCCGACGAGATAAGTCTTGGGCGCGCCATCGAATCTCGCTATGAGCTATAAGTTGCAACACCAAACTTCCCTATGAGCTTTAGTCCGTGCCATCAAGCCTCACCATGAGCCTTAAGAGCTTCAGTCCGCGCCACCGAACCTCACCATGAGCCTCAACCCGCACCTTCTCCGCCTTTCAAAAGCACAAATAAGGTAAAATAATAAGCTGCACAAAGGGTTAGACGCAAAACTGCGTACAAAAGCGCAGACAATGTCCTCCTGCGACCTTCGCCAAGCTCCAAAACAAGCCAAAAAGGCACGTTTTGCAAGTTAAACAGGCGTTTGTTTGTTGAGGACGAACCGTAAACTTAGCGCTTGCCTAAATGTGTAAACTGGTGGTATACAAATTGTTAGTACAACTGTTGGCAATGTTACAAAGTGAGGTAAAACATGAAGAAAAAGATCGTTGCAGTTACCGTGGCTCTGGTATTGGCTCTGGGCGCTCCTCTCGCGCTAACGGGCTGTTTTGGTGGGGCTCCGAGTGAAGTCAAGGAGATTAAATCTCAAAACCAGAAAGTGGGAGAAGTTCCCTTCACCAACTACACGGCGTATCTTAACGAGGACGTTGATTGGGAAAATCTGTCAGATAGCCGCAAGCAAGCGATTATCAACTACACGTTTGCCGAAGCTCGTAAGAAGATAGAAGAAGATGGCGTGCGCAACTACAACGTCATTGGTGCGCTTCCTGCAACGGAGGAGCGCAACACAACGCCCGTGTTCTTGTGGGATCGCGAAAAAGATGAGGTTATCATCTACAGCAACAACAAAGAAAGATTGGGAACGCTGCCGGTACCCAAGTAGTTCGTAAGCTGGCATTTAGAGAACCTAAAAGTGTTTGACAGCAGCCTCGTTGACCTTTGGAGAGGCTGCTGTCGTTTTGACCCCCTAAAACCCCTCAAAATCCCCTAAAAACCACAAAATGCCCCCTATCTATCCTCATTTAGTGCAAAAAGTACCCCCAAATTGCCATTTGCACCAAAAAATTGAGATTTCCCATTGTGCGAACTATGGCAGGTGAGGTACAATAGCGATGGATATATATGGGCGCAAGCCCTTAGTTTGTTGTATGTACGATTCATGGAACGGATAAAACATGGACGAGAGAAACACTTATTTTAACGCTGGGGATAGCAATTCCTTCGAGCCCCAACCCGCTACGCCTGAAAGCATGCCTGAGCCTGCGTACCAGACTGCGTACCAGACCAGTTCTTATGCTGCAAGCGTTGAGGGCAGCTTTGGTTCGAACGACCAAGCAGACGCTGTTGCTGCCGCTACTGCTGCGGCCGTGGCTGCGGAGCCTGCAAGTCCTTATGCTGGCACGGTGTCGGCAGATGCGACGTTTGGCTCCTCAACCCTTGCAACTTCTGTTGCTACTGATGATGACGGAGGCGCGCAAAGCATTCCTGCCGAGGAAATTCCAGAAAAAGGCATTTCCATCATCGCACACGACCTCACGGTTTTTGGCGACATGACCACCGAGGGACACATTGATGTTATCGGTAAGGTTCGTGGCAACATTGCTGCAGAAGGTGACGTTGCTGTTCACGGACAGGTTCGTGGCAACATTGATGGTGAGAAGATTGGTCTTTACGATAGTCGCGTGCGCGGCAATCTGAAAGCCGAGCAAGGTGTTATCGTCAACGATACGTCTGTTATCGACGGTGACGTAAGCACAAAAAATGTTATCTTTGATGGCAAGGTAAGGGGTAATATCGATGCAGAGAGCGTTGTTGTTCTGCGTAGCCACTCCTATTGTCTTGGCGATGTAACCGCTGCTTCTCTTGCTGTTGAGCCGGGTGCGGTTCTCAACGGCACAGTCCGCACTCTTATTGAGGGAGACTTGGAAGCACCCTTCGAAGAAATTGTTTAGATTGACTTTTCCGAAGGGGACATGAATGGCGGAAGACCTTTTGACACTAGTCGGATCCGATATCAAAGCTTCTGAGACCGGATTGTTTAGCGATGATTTCTTTTCTAACGACACCTTTATGGGCCTTGACTTTCAAATCAAGGGTCAGATTGGTGACGTTCTCAAAGAGGTTAGCTCGTCAGTTATAACTGATTCTTTCTCCGTTGGGAGCATGCCAGCTCCTGTTCCTTCACATATTGTGGGGGTTTCAACCACCCCGATTGCGGTGCTTGAGGCAGAAGCACTTATCAGCACGGATTCTGCTGCCAAGATTACTACGGTAATGGATGCCGAGCCCCTGCCCGACACCGGCTTTGCTCCAAGAGGTGCGGTTGCTGCTGCTGCTGAGGTAGCTGATGCCGTTGGTGCTGCTGGCGTTGAAGCTGCGGCTGCGGTTGGCACGGTTAGCGCTGTTTCTGCTCCTGTTGCTACCCTTGTAGACATTGATGTAAAGCCTGCTGTTGATTTTGGCTTTGAAGAAAAACCTGCTATCGAAATTATTCCTGGCACTGCCACGGCAACAGTTGAAACTACACCTGCACCCCAGCTTTCGTCGCGTTTCTCGTCGGTATTCAAGGATATTGCTGCTGCGGTAGGCGGAAAGTCAACGCCTAAAACCGAGGCTGAAATTGAGGTTTCTGTTGAGGCTTCCGCTGTTGACGTGTCGCTCCCCGATACCCCGCTCTCCGATACCCCGCCCTCTATAGCTGATTTGCTCGTTGAGCTTTCGCACGTAAACGACAAGGGACGCGAAGCTGACGATGACGCTCTTGCTAAGATTGAAGTTAAGATTGACGGCTCTGAGCCCAGCGTTAAGGAAAACCTTGATGTTGAGATAAAGCTCGAGGGAGAAACCCCCTCCAAAATCACCGTAGACCAAATTTCAAGCTCCACGATTGGACTTGATACTTCGGCTCTCATACTCGATGCTCCTGAGTTTGAGGTTGCACCCCAAGACATTACGCCCGCAGAGGCCGCCGCAGCTGCAGCTGCAGCAATAGTTATTCCGCAGCCTGAGGTTTCGTTTGACGCTACCTCTGTTATGGAAGCAACCACGCCGCCTGCTGAAGGCACACTCTTTGAGGGCACCGTTGTTGAAGGCATTGACGCTGGAAACTTCTATCAACCTCAAAATGCAACGCAGGTATACCAGCAGCCGTTGGTGCAGCCCGTTGCTTATGCCCAAGATGTTGCTTATGCCCAAGACCAAATTACCTACGTGCAGCAGCCAGACGGCTCAATTATTGGCTATGCGCCCGCTCCTCAGCAATCCTATGGACAACCGCTCACCTACGTTCAGCCAGACGGCTCACTGGTGACCTACGCACAAGGTGTACCGCAAGCAGCTCAGCAATCCTATACACCGGCAGCGAGCTATCTGCAGGGCTCTCCGTATGCTCCCTACGCGCAAACTGCTTCAACGGTCGATTACTCGCAAGACCCCCAAGCCTCTCAAATGGCAGAGCTTGACTTTGTGCGACTCATGACCGAGGGCATCGGTACGAATATTGGCGCGCAAGAAGGTGTTCTTGCACCTGCCGCCGCTGGCGCAGCTGGATTTGGTACTACTGGATTTACAACCGACACAGCAGGGATAACTACAGCTCCTGCAGTCGAGTATGTCTCAGTACCACAGGCTCAGCTCTCAAGCGCCAACGAGGAAGAAGAAGAGACAGACATCAGCAAAGGGACTTTCTATGGTGCGATTGCGGCTGTTGTTATCATTCAGATACTCTTTGTAATCTTCCTTGCACAGACGGGCGCCATTGGCGATTTGTTTGGCTAAGGAGCCAGGCAGGTCAAAAATAAGGCGCAAAAACCAAAAAACCCTAAAAACCCCAAAAAACCCGTTTCTATGCTTGCGTTTATTGGCTCATGCATATATAATTTGAGGGTTCGTTTTCAAAGCCCCGTGAAACTTTGAGAACCGTAACGGTGAGGCAGAGACCTCGTGCAAGCTTCGGTCCAGGTTGCAAGCACAATCGCTGTCTCAGTAGAAAGCACTCTATGGAGGATTATTCGTGAAGACTTACCAGGCCAAGCCAGGCGAGGTAGAGCGCGCGTGGGTCTTGATTGACGCGACCGACCAAATATTGGGTCGCGTAGCATCGGCTGCTGCTCAAATCCTTAAAGGCAAACACAAACCGCAGTACACCCCTCACATTGACACGGGTGATTTTGTGGTTATCGTAAATGCAAGCAAAATTAAAGTTACCGGCGCAAAAGCGACCGATAAGATGTATTACTCGCACAGCGGCTATCCCGGGGGCCTCAAAGAGGAGCCCTTTAGCCGTGCGATGGAGCGTCACCCCGAGCGCGTTATTGAGCGCGCCGTTAAGGGTATGCTTCCCAAGAACACGCTGGGACGTGCTCAGGGCAAGAAGCTCAAGGTTTACGCTGGTGCGGAGCATCCGCATCAAGCGCAGAATCCGCAAGAAATAAAGCTGGAGGGTTAATTCATGGCAAATGAAGCAATCTATTTAGGAGTAGGTCGTCGCAAGAACGCGATTATGCGCGTGCGCCTTGTTCCAGGTTCGGGCAAGGTAACCGTAAATGGCCGCGATGGCAAAGACTACTTTGGACGTGAGGCATTGCTCAACTATGCGCTCACTCCTTTTAAGGTGACGGATACAACCGACCACTTTGACGTTATCGCTCGCGCAACGGGCGGCGGCGTTTCTGGGCAAGCTGGCGCACTGCGTCATGGTATTGCACGTGCCTTACTTACAGCAGGCGATTACCGTGCTGAGCTCAAACGAGCAGGCTTTTTGACACGCGACTCACGTATGGTTGAGCGCAAAAAGTATGGCCTTAAAAAAGCTCGTAAGCGTCCGCAGTTCTCCAAGCGTTAATACAAGGAGGGTGGCCCCTACCTTTCAAGTTTCTTTAGGGGCAACTTTGCAGAGCCTGCCGCGTGTGGCGGGCTCTGCTCGCACCACCACTGACACTGTTATTGGCACTACTGTCGGCAACATTGTTGGCAACACGAGTACCACCACTGGCAACTACTACCAGCACCAGTATTGGTACCTTGAGCACCACCACTGACAACATCAGTATTTGAAAACCATGAAGGGTCAGCCGTATGACACGTTACTTTGGCACCGACGGCGTTCGCGGCGTTGTAAATAAAGAATTGACCTGCGAGCTTGCTTTTGCGCTCGGTGTTGTTGCCGCAGAAACCTTTAAGGGGCGCATAATTGTTGGGCGCGATACCCGACGCAGCGGCGCAATGCTTGAAGCGGCACTTATCTCTGGCATTACCGCAGCAGGCGGCGATGCTATGACGGCAGGCATTGTTCCCACTCCAGCGGTGTCTTATCTTATGCGTGCTTTTGAAGCAGCAGGCGGAGCAGTTATCAGCGCCTCTCACAACCCCCCCGAATACAACGGCATAAAGTTTTTTGACGCGGGCGGTTTTAAGCCGAGCCCTGAACTTGAGGAGAGAATAGAAAAACGCCTCCATGAGCTGCTTGAAAACAAAAACACTCTTGAGGCTGCTCTTGCAGGCAGCACCGAGATAGGCAGGGTGTATCCCATTCCTGATGCTGCGGAACGCTATATTACGCACGCGCTTGAAAGCATTACGCCGCGCGTTGAAAATCTCAAGGGGCTTCGTGTTGCGGTGGACTGCGGGCATGGCGCAGCAGCGCTTACAACGCCTCAGGCGCTTGCGCGGCTCAAGGCAAAAGTGTCGTCAATTAACACGAGCTTTGACGGCAACGACATCAATGTTGGTTGTGGCTCAACTCATCTTGACCAAATTAAACAACTGGTGGCTTTTTCGAAGGCTGATATCGGCATAGCCCACGATGGCGATGCCGACAGGGTTATTGCCATAGATGCCCACGGCAACGAAATTGACGGCGATTTTATTGAAATGATTTGCGCGTGCGACTTGCTTGAACGCAACGCGCTTCCTGATAATACCGTGGTGAGTACCGTGATGTGCAATCTCGGGTTTACTAAAGCTGCCGCCGAACAAGGCATCAAGGTGGTGCAAACAGCGGTAGGCGACAGCAACGTACTTGCAGCAATGCGCGAGGGTGGTTATGTGCTCGGCGGCGAGCAAAGCGGCCACATGATATTTCTTGAGCACAACACTACGGGAGACGGACTTATTACGGCTCTCCAAATTCTTGCCATTATGAAATCGCAGGGCAAAAGCCTTGAGGAGCTGGCGCAGGTTATGCGCAAGTATCCGCAGGAGCTTATCAACGTTCATCTGGGAAAATCAAAAGATGAGGTTGCCCACATTGACCTTGGCGAAGACACCGAGCTTGCCAAGAGCATTGCAGCTATTGAAGAGGAGCTTGCTGAGGCAGGTGGCGGGCGCGTTCTTGTGCGTCCTTCTGGCACAGAGCCACTCATTCGTGTTATGGTAGAGGCTGCCACTGAGGCAGACGCACAAAAATACGCTTCTGCACTGGCGGCAGAAATACAGCATCGCTACGGTGCTGACGCCAAGGATTTGTCTTGAAGGTTTGTCAAAGATGGACAAAAAGAAGCCCCATAAACCACCAAAGTCCATTGTGGGCGAGCTTTTTGCGGATGCCGAGGTAGCTGCAGGCGCCGCGCAAGGGGCGACCGAAAAAGAGGTCGAAGCTATTGAGGCTGTCCAACGATCAGCGGCAGGCGTTGCTGAGGGAGCGGCAACTGCGGCTGTAACTACTGGCAGAGCTGCCACAAGCGCACCAAAAAATGATGCCGGCATAAATAGAGCAATTGACGAGCAAATAAGAACGACAACAGCTCGGGTAAGAGAAACAGCAACAGAGCTTTTTGGTGGTGGCAGGGGGAGCAAAGACGCCACAAAAGAGCTTATGGGGGAGGAAACTACTGCAGCGCTGCAGGCTCAAGCGGAGCAAGCAGAAGCTGCGGCTTTGAGGGGAAGTCAGGCTTTGGGGAGAAGTTTTTCTGAAGAACAAAAAGGGGAGCGGGTAAGCGATAGACGTACCGTTGTTACCGCGCGCGCTGATGCTCGGGGTGATGCTCGTGCTGATACGCGCACCGATGCCCGTGCCGATGCCCGTGCCGACGCTCGTGCTGGTGCGAGCGCGCGCGCTGAGGCGAACCCAGAAACGAGCCTCACTGCCGCCGCCTCCATTACGCAAAACACTCCTACCCCTGTTGCGCGCGCGCGCGAGGCAGCTCCCTATCCGCAGGTTCCCCTGCAGGGCAGGCGTACCACCAGCAAGCGCGTAAAAGGACGCTTTGCCACTCACGATGCTGTTTCAGGCGACAAGGAAACGTATTACGGCGCATCAGAGATGCCGTATTCTTCTTCGAACCAAGACTATGTTCCGCCGAGCTATCATACGCCCGAAAAACCAGACCCCTCTCGGTCGTTTCAGGCGCCACCTCCTCAGGCACCACCACCCCAAGCAGTGCCTCAGATACCATCATCCCAGATGTCACCCCAAGCGCCACCTCAGGCACCACAGGCATACCAGCCTGCGTCTGACCCACGGCAAGCTGCTTTGGATCCAAATTACGGAATGCCTGAGTCAGAGGAGCTTTTACCACCTACGGGCAAGCACGGTTCTGGTCCCGTTGTGGGAAGACACGCGTCAGGGCCCCTCGCCGATGAGTTTGACGAACCTTTGACAACTGCGCACATTAAAAGAGGCAAGCACGCCAGCAAAACTCCCGTAAGGGGACGCTACGCCACCCACGTTTCTGAGGAAGACGAAGAGGAGTATTTTCTTGAGGATACGCTGGATGACAGCTTTGCTGAACCAGAGACGTATGACGAGCCTGCCGAGCCTCTTGCACCTGCGGAGCCCGTCGAGCCTGCTGAGCAAGTCGTATCCGTTTCTGTAGCGCCTGCTGTGCCTTCTGAGCAAGCTGAACCTGCGCCCACCACGACTGCAGAGTCGGCACCCCCCACGGTGCCTGTGCCCCCTGCACCAGCCGCAACCGCAGCAGCACCAGCAGCAGCACCAGCTGTCGCGCCCGCAGCAGCCTCAGCACCACCAGCAACGCCTGTGCCAGCTGCCTCATCACCAGCGGAAACCGCAGCAACCTCAGCACCGCCTGCGCCAGCTGTGCCCGCACCAACAGCGCCCGTACCAGCACCGTCCACACCAACAGTACCAGCATCAGCCGTGCCTGCGCCTCAGCCAAATGTTGCACTTGGCGACGACCTGCTGGGCTCGATTGGAACGTTGGTAGAAAACCTTGGCTCAAGCAACGCACTTGACAACAATAACGAGACCCTCGCACAGCCTGCGCCGCAACCTATGATAAGGCGTCCCGCGCAAGCAACAAAACAGCCGGCACTGCAGTCTCCAACGCAGACCACACCGCCGAGCGCACCACCAGTACCACTGCCAACAAAACAACCGGGATTTCAAACCTCACAACCCATGACGCAGCCAACTCTGCAAACCTCACAACCCATGACGCAGCCAACTCTGCAAACCGCACCGCAACCAACCATGGAGCTTGCAGCACAAGCACAGCCAACAACAACCACAAAGCCTGCCTCCGTCACCAAAAAAACCTCGTCCGCAAAGGCGTTTACAGAAAAGCTCTCACGGACAGACATTGACGAGGACAGAGCCTCTGATGACATTATTCTTGGCGAGGAACTAGAAGACGGGGAGCTTTCTGAGCAAAAACGTCGCCGCTGGCCCCTTGTTATTGCAGCGCTCTTGTCTGCCATTCTTGTTACGGGAATTGTCGCCTACGGGGCTTTGTATCAAAAGGCAGCACTCATAGACGAGCAGCGCCGCGACGGCTACCAAATTCTCGACGAGTCCATCGCGCTCATTCAGGAGAGCGATGCTTTTCTTGTTTCGTTCAATCAGGCAATCGAAGAGCAAATAACCGAGGACAGTCTTTCTCAGCATCAGGCCTTGCTTGAGCAGGTTGTTGCCGTTCAAAGTAGCCTTGCACTTGCGGGCGAAAAGGCACAAAAAGCAGGAAAACTGTTCTATTCGGAGCAAGATAAAGAGCTTGCCCAGCACGTATTTGACGCTGCCAAGTACCGGCAAAGCACGCTTGAAAGTGGCACGGTGCTTGTTGAAACGGATGCAGCAGCGCTCGCGAGCCTTTTAGCCTTTGAGGCAGCTTGGAAAAATCTGCTTGATGCCGATAAATCAATGCGGAAGGCGGTTCAGCTGGGAGAAAGCGGAAGCAGGCCGCAGGTTGAGGAGGCAGCAAAAACCAACCGCAAGGCCATCAAAAAACTTACTCAGGCATCAAAGAAGCTCACCGAGGCGCAGGCGGCGTTTCCTCAAGTAGGGTATGGCCCGCACTTTACCTATTTGGTTCTCAAGCAAGAGGCGGTTGAGCTTGCGCTTAAGGTTGACGAGGCACTTCTCGACAACAATGTTGGTGATGCAAAGAGCTATAATGCGGAGTTTGCCGCCAAGAACAAGGCGCTTGTTAAGGCTGCCAAGAAACTTCCAAAAGATATAATTGCGCTGATAAATGCTGCTTTTGAAGAGGTGACTGCCGAGGCATACGGTCATTATCAGGAAATGCGTCTTTCCGCAGCTGAAGCCGATGAATTTATTCGCGAATATACGGGCGCGCCAACCCAAGCGACCACGCCAACCCAAGCGACCACCCCAACCCAAGCGACCACGCCAACCCAAGCGACCACCCCAACCCAAGCGACCACGCCAACCCAAGCGACCACCCCAACCCAAGCGACTGCCCAAACAGCAAATTAGGCGTAAGACAAAGGCAGGCCAGCCCTTAAAGCCCTAAAAACGTCAAGCTGGCCCCAAACGGGCTTAATTGCTCAAAAAGAGCCTAAAAAACCTCTAATTCAACCCGGCATACACAAGAAAACCACTTCTTGTCAGCAAAATGATAACGTTGCGTAGGTCTTTGTGGGCAGATTTTGTCAAATAAAGGTAAAATAGACAAGGACAAAACGAAAAAAAAGACAACGCAGTCTTTGAGCGAAGGGGTCTTATGGCCAAACTAGTCGATTTTGTTGATGCACTTATTCGAGAAACCAAGACGCGTCCGTCTACTTCAGACGGAGAACACCGAGCCGCACAGTTTATTGCTAAGCAGTTTGAGGACAGTGGTCTTGATACTGTCATGCAGGAGTTTACCTGTGCGCGCAATGCGTGGTGGATGCGTATTGCCTATAACTTGCTGGCGGCTATAGCGGCATATCTTTTGTTTTTTGTCCCCGATGCCGCACCAACGGCACTGTTTCTTGTCATTCTTGCCCTCGCGCTGCTTGCCCTTGATGTGCTCGGCATTAATCCGCTGGGCAAGTTTTTTGATCGTGGGCTGAGCCAAAATGTTGTTGCTCGCTATACTCCCAGCACTTCTATAGAACGTCGTCGCAAAATTGTGTTTGTGGCGCACTATGACGCTGGTCGCTCAAAGGTTCAGGCGGCACCTCTGCTTGCCAATAATTATTCAGTGATTCGTCTTGTAATGTGGGGAGCGCTTGTTGTTCTTTTGGCGCTTGCCATTGTATTTATGATGAGATTTTTGCCCGAGATTGTGTTTCAAATACTGGGCTACGTAGCGCTTCTCGTTGGCGCCATTGTGCTTGTCGCTCTCATTTTTGAACTCGTCAATCTTATTATGCCCTATAACCAAGGTGCCAACTCGAATGCCTCAGGTGTTGCAACGTTGGTGGGCATTGCCGATCGCATAGTCGAGGAGGGTGGTGCGCCACGTCCAAGAGAGTACTCTGACAGCGGCGATGTTGTGCCCGATGACAGTGGTTTTGGTGATGACTTACGTAGTGGTAGAGCTGACGGAGATATTGCAGAAGCCGGAATACCACGCCAGAGAAAAGAAGGCGTGGTTTATGCTCGAGAGACAGGCGGAGGACGCTTTCAGGCGGGGCTTGGAGATGTGGCATCTGGTGCGTTGGGGGCTGGTTCTTTGGGGGCAGGCGCAGCTGGTGTAGGTGCCGCTGGTGTTGCTGGTGCCGGTGCCGCTGGTGCTGGTGCCGCTGGTGCTGGACTAGCCGGTGCTGGAGCAGCTGGTGCTGCTCTTGGAGGCGTTGGAGTTGACGGCTCTAGCACAGGGCGTGTAAGAGCGCGACAGCGTCGCAGCGCCGGTGCTGACGACCATACACAAGATTTTGAAGTTCAAAAATCTCTTGACGATGCGACGAGCGAAAACCCCGTGTTTATTCCGGAAAACGTAAAAACGGCTCAGGTACAACCAAAATCAGCTGAGCTGCAAGAACTGTTAGACCGACACGGGCGAGGGCAAGAAGCCCCAGCACGTATAGAAACAGATATGCAGGAGGGCGCACTAACACCGCCCCAACCGCAGCAGTCTGAACAAGAACACCCTATGGAGGCACCGGCGGCGCAACGCCTCATAAGCAAGCATCCCTCGCAACGCTCATTAGAGCCACAAGCGGCTGCGCGGCGTGCTGCTCAGCAAGAGGCGCAGGGCGCACTACAGGGTGCAGCACAGGGCGTGCAGGGCGTTTCAGGCGGCATGCAGCAAGGCATGCAGCAAGGCATGCAGTACGGTGCTGGCGAGCTTGCCAAAAATGCCCCAGCTCCTCAAAAACGGACAAGCCTGGCTGACCTGCAAAATGAGGAAGACAGAATTGCTTGGCTTGAGTCGCAGCTCGGAAATACAAAAGAGCAAGAGGAAGGGGACATGCCCGCCTGGTTTACCAAAGCCAAGAAAAAGGCTGCCGCCAAAGAAGCTGCTCACACAAAAAGTGACGATGCTAACGCACGGCGCTCTCGCTCTCAATTTGCCGATGTGCCTATGACTGCCGAGGAAGCCGAATCTGCGCTTGCCTCCGCAAACGCAAGCGCGTTGGCAGGCTTATCCGCAGCACCCTCAGCGAACGTGCCTGTTGGCTCCGCAGGCGGTGTGGCAGCGAGTGGCACGGCGGGAGGAGATGCCACAAAAGGCACTTCGACCGACGAGGCCGGAAACGTGATAGTTGAGTCTCCGCTTGGAATAGATATACCCATTTTTGACATACCAGACACCGCATCAGATGCCCAGCCTTCTCAGGCGAGCACTCTTATGGATTCTTCGAAACTACCTCGAGTGGTTGACCCGAGCGATACCGCGCAGGGCGCAGCCGTGCAAGGTGGTGTCGTACAAAAAGCTGCTCGTCAAATGGGAGACGTTGACATGAGCGGTCTTGATAAGGCAGCGTTTGAGGTTGTTGGAGGACAATACGTCCCCCATGCCGCTGTGGCGCCAGCACAGGGCTCTGAGCCTGCCATAGGCGGTAGCGCAAGCCCCGCTCAGGCACCTCTTGGAGGCACTGCTGATGCCCTAACGGCTGCTTTTGCAGGAACGGGCGAGCCGAATGCAGGGCAAACCATTGAGATAAGCGCAGGCATTTTGCCTGACGTTTTAGCATCAACACAGGCAAGTGTTCCTGAGGAACACCGTCGCGAGCTAGCCATTCCCAGCATTCTCCCGGGAGATTCTGGCAGCATGCCCGCGCAACAGGCGGTGCTTGACGAAGGGTTTGTCTCGCTTGAAGAGTTTGGGCAGGGGAGCGATTCTTCAATCAACATTACGGGTTCTTTTGCAGCTCTTGGAGCGACGGGAACCATGAAGCCGGTTGGCGAGGAACTGCTTGACTACCATCATGACTCCGAAGATGTTTATATTGCTGATGTTGATGATTCACATGCTGCTGCCGTCTTTGACGACTCCGCCTCTTATGCTCCTCAACCGCAACAAATTGATATTCCACAGTCGCGGGCTCGTTCGTTTTTTGGAGGCCTTGGAGAGCGTTTTGGTGGTAGGCGCAAGCGCGACAGCTTTGATTTTGATGAGTCTCCGCGCGATTGGCTTGGCGTGGACGAAGGTTTTGATGCCCGCAGAGAGGGCAACGCTATTGGTACGTGGGAGAATTTTGCAGAGGGTGGCGCAGACGACTGGAAGGGCGGTGCGTATGGCGGTGCAAGCTTTGCTGACAACGCACAAGCAATCAGATCGTTTTCGTCCGAGCTTCTTGATAAGGAAATCTGGCTGGTGGCCCTTGGCTCTCACGAGGAAGGAAACGCAGGAATGGAAAGCTTGCTTGAGGAGTATTCAAGCGAGCTGCGCAACTCCTTCATCATAAATCTTGACAGTATTGGAGCGGGCGAACTGTGCTACACCGTTATGGAAGGAAGCGTTCTTAAGAGCAAAACCGACCATCGTCTGCAGGGTTTGGCTCAGTCTGCGGCGCGCGCGCTTGGACTTGAAATTGCTCCAGCGGTGTTTAGCGCGTGCGAAACAAGTGCGACAAAGGCGCTTAAAAAGGGCGCGCGCGCTATTTCAATTATGGGTCTGGGCAAAGAAGTGCCACCTGGATGGCGCTGGATGGACAACCGCCTCAGCCTTATCAGTGAAGGTGCTATTCAAGAAACAGTAGACCTTGCCATTGAGATGGTAAAGAGCTCGTAGGAACACACTTTTAACAAGCAGGAGAGTGCACGTGAACATTATTGTGGTCGGATGCGGTAGGGTTGGCGTGCAGCTTGCTGCGCTTTTTTCGCGCGACAAGAATAGTGTTGTGATTGTTGACAACGAACCTCAGGCCTTTAGCAGTTTGGATCGTTATTTTGAGGGACGCAGCATTACCGGACTTGGTTTTGACGAGGACGTCCTCATTGCAGCAGGCGTTGAGGAATGTGATGTTCTTCTTGCGGTGACCAGCGACGATAACACTAATCTCATGATTGCAGAGGTTGCGCGAACGCTTTTTGGTGTGCCCCGTGTGTTTGCGCGCCTTTATAATCCGAGCCGCGAAAACTCGTACATACAGCTCGGACTTGATTTTGTCTGTGACACCACGCTGGTTGCCGAAGAGATGTATTCAATGGTTATGGCTCAGCACAGTGGTTATGTTGACAAGTTTGGAGACTTTGAGGTTTTACGCTTTGTGCTAAAACTTGAGGACACAGAAAAACAGAGTATTTTAGTAGGAGATTTGGAGCGAGAGCATGAGGCTCGCGTAATTGCGTTTGAGCGCAAAGATGGCTCGCTCAGCTCTATTCCTTCCAAAGACAGCGTGCTGTACCCAGGCGATATTGTGCTTGTTTGCATACATGAAAACCTGCTCGAGCGTTTTTCGAGTTATATGGCTTCTTAGAGTTTTGGAGATTGCAAAATGCATATCATTATTAATGGTGGCGGCAAGATTGGCGAGTATCTGGCAACAAAGATGATTGCCAGCGGTCACCGCGTTGCCATTATCGAACAAAGTAAACGAAAAATTGATCAGCTTGCGGCAAAACTACCACAGCAGGTGCTGATGATTTTGGGCGATGGTTGCGATTCGGCGTTTCAGATGGATGCCGGTGCCGAGCATGCCGACATTTTTGTTGCAACCACCGGTGCCGACGATGCAAATTTGGTTTCCTGCGAAATCGCCTCGCTTGTTTCAAAAATTCCTCGCGTTATTGCCCGTGTTAATACGCCCAAAAACGAGCGCATTTTTCGACGTTTGGGCATCGAGGCTGTTTCGTCCACCTCCATTATCTCGCGTCTAATTGAGGTAGAGGCAACGCAGGGCGCTATGCACGCTGTTATGTCCTTGACGCAAGGCGATTTAGTAATGACCGAGGTGACTATTCCGCTGTGCTCTGACTGTGTGGGCGAGCAAGGAAAAACGGTTGCCGAGATTAAGCCCCTTTTGCCCGAGGAAAGCCTGCTTGTGGCGGTTGGTAAGGGGGAGAGCCTTGCCATTGTGAATGGCTCTACGGTCTTGCAGCCGGGGGATGCGGTAATGGTGGTAAGCAAGCAAGGTTTTGAGGAGGACGTGCGCGCCGCTCTTACGCAACTGTGGTAAGGGGAGGCGTCTGGCTTCTCGTCCCGTCTTCCAAAAACAAAACACCCTGCGCTCACGCTGCCTGCAGGGGCACTGGAGCGGGTGACGGGACTCGAACCCGCGAGTACAAGCTTGGGAAGCTTGGGCCTTACCGCTTGGCAACACCCGCTCATTTTAGAAAGCAATTTGAGAAAACACCGCCGACCTGTAGCCTACAAGCAATCAGCGAATCCCTTATCCCCACCTAAATAACAGCTGGCTCTAGCTCCAGCGGGCGGCACCTTGCCAGCCATATCCAGAAACGGCCTGCACGCAAACAGTAAGACCCGGGCTTGGCGCATGGACAAACTTGCCCTTGCCAATGTAGATGCCAACATGATTGTACATCCAAAGAATATCACCTGGCTGAGCATCAGAAACGTTCAGACGCATTGGCGCGTCTGAATACTGGGCGTTGCCACCGCGAGGGATAGAAAGCCCCACTTGGTTATACGACCACATGGTAAGCCCCGAACAATCAAAAGAGTTTGGTCCAGTTGCCGCCCAAACATAGTCGCAACCAACACGCGATAGGGCAGCTTCTACAATACTGCCATACGTTTCTCCATCGTAAGGCACATAACCACCTGCGCTTGCGCCACTTGACCCAGAGGACTGATTTGAGGCAGCCTGAGCAGCCTCTTCGGCGCGGCGAGCTTCATCAGCCTTGCGTTTTGCCTCAGCCTTGCGCTCTTTTTCTACGAGCTTAGCAACCTCATCTTCAAGCCCACTGAGTTCACTTTGGTAGGTGTTAACTATGTTTTGAGCCTCTGCTTTAGCTGCTTCAGCAGCATTGAGGGCTTTGGCAGCAGCTTTTTCTTGGCTCGCAAATTCTTTGCGTGCAAGCTCAGCTTCTTTCTTTACTGCTCTGGATTCATCTATAAGATTGGCATCGCGCTCGTTAACATCACTTAAAATCCTCCAAGATGTACTAAACTCCTCAAAGCTGTGCGCCCCAAAAATAACATCGAGAAAACCAAGGGGGCCTTGTCGATACATAGAGCTGGCGCGCTTGCCAAGCATATCTTGCAGCTCACTTTGACGTGCTTGGGCAACATCTATGCGTCCTTGCGCCTCATCCATGCCAGCAACAGCTGTGTCATGAGCGTCAAGGGCGTTGTTGTAATCGTTGGAGTATTGGTCAAGCAGGGCGTTCCACTCGCTCATTTTACGACGCACTTCGTCTGCTTCTGCCTGTTTTTCTGCAGAAGTGACTGCAAAAGCGTTAGGTGCGCTAAGCAGTTGTGTTGCACAAACGCCTGCAGCAGCAACTGCAGCCAAGCTTACAAAGCCGCGTCGAGAGAGCGGTACATCACAATGTTTCGAGACATTAGTTTGAGAACATTCGTTCAAAGTCTCGCAGGTTTTAGGCATCTTCGTTTAAGCTCCTTTGCCATTTCCAGCGTACTTAGGTTAATTATCATACCATCCTAGCATTCAAAAAACAACAAATTGCCTCAAGGCGAGCCTAGATACGAAAACGTAATCTTCCGTTGCTTTTTTGTTTTCGAGGGAAAACCCCTTGCTTTCTATATCATTTTGTCGCATTTAGCTCAGAAAATCCAACGTTTTGAACATTGCAAGTCCGTCAACAAGCGCAGCATGTTCCTGCTTCTCGGCAGTATCAACGGGGGCAAAGACGGCGTACATGAGCAAGCCCTTCTCGTTAGGCATATCGGCAACGTAGAGCACCACCGAATGACGCTCGTCATCATTGGTTACGTTAAAGCGGGTTTCAGACCACGTTATGCCCTTTTGTTCAACGGTATCCTCGCTCAAAATAAGGGTAGTGGCCTCTCCAGCACCGAGCGAATAGGCGGCAAGCCAGTCGCCTTTTTCGTCAAGAAAATCTTGAACAGTAAGATTGGGATAGCGGTCAATCCAGACAAAAGCCTCTTCATTGTTAACAGGCGCTATGGTTAAAAGCTCGTTGGGAAGCGTGTCGCTCTCATAAAGCTTCCAGTCGTCAAGCAAGGTGAGCGATATGCCCATGCCATCATTTGTGTAGGGCCCTGCCTTGTCAACAACATTTGCGCTTGGACCAATTCCGGCAGGAGCAAGCCCTGTGTGGCTGTCGCGACCATTTGCAGCCTGATCAGCAAGGTTCAGGCCACAAGAAACTCCAATAATGAGCAGCGCGAGCAACGCAAGTGCAGCAAGAGCCATAATGCCGATTTTTACGATGCGAGGTATGCTTCGCCCTGTTGAAAGGTTGAAAAGAGGAAGGTGTTCGTAGGGAGATGCTGCTTGTCCTTGTGTTGGGGATAACGACACAAACGATGGGTCAAGCTCGGAATCAAATTCTGAATCGGAACTTCTGTTTTGGGCAGACCTTGTTCTTCTGCCTTCGAGCGCCTCTGCAGGAACGCGTCGTTGTCGTGTGCCGCGAGGTCTTGATGCTGGCCTCTGGAATTCTTCTTCTTGGTCAAAATCAAGGTCGAACTCGGGTTCATAATCTTCTGAATCAAAGTCCAAGTCGAACTCTTGTCCTTGCAAAGGAAGCTGTGTAGAGGAAAACACAAAGGGTTGTTCTGGCACAAATTTTGGTTTTGGTGCAAACATCTGCTCAAAGGCCAACTCTTGCTCAAGCGTAAACTCACGTATTGGTGCAGAATCTTGCCCAGAAAGAGGAGCTTTTGTTGCCTGTTGTGAGGGCGTCGACTGAACCGCTGGTTCAGGTGTTTGTTCGGGCGCCTGCTTAGGCGCTGAGGAAGATTTTGGCTCAGCGACGAGCGATTCGGGCGCAGAAGCAGACCCCAAATCAGCGTTGGATGTAATCACAGGCGTTGGGCTGGACGTATCTTTGGATGTGCCTTTGGACGTGCCCGCTTGCCCTGGCTCAGACTTTTGTTCAGACAGAGATTTTTGCCCAGGTTCGGGTTTGTGTTCTTGTGCGGGCGACAGCTCAGATGCTGGCTCAGACACCTGGTCTGGCGCAAGCACTGGCCCAGCAGCAAAAGCCTGCTCCATCGCAAGCTTTAACTCTGCAGTGAACTCGAGGCGCGACTCAGGCCCTGATTCAGGCCCTGGCTCAGGGCTGGGCGTGGGTGCTGCGGGCGCCGTGGGCGCCGTGGGTGCAGGAGCGGCTGTGGGGCTCGGGGCAGGTGTGGAAGTGGCAGCAGGAGCAGCCGTGGGAACGCCAGCAGGAGCAGCCGTGGGAGGGGCATCTGGGCTGGATGCAGCAAGATCAGCTGGGTTGAGCTCAGCAAAGTTAACGGCGGACTTGGTCTCAGGAGCAACCACTGGCTTAGGTTCTGCAGCGGGTGCCTCGCTTTGCGCAACAGCTTGCTCTGTCATCTGCTCAGCTACCTGCTCGGTTATGAAATTTTGCACAGCCTCAAGGCCTTGTGCTGCAGGTTCCTGTGCGGGGACAAGGTTTTGTGCAGCTGCAAGGTTTTGTGCAGCTGCAAACGCTTGCTCCGCCGCATAGCTTTGTTCAAGTTCAAACCTTTGTTCGGGGGTAAAGTTAGGCTCAGGTTGCTGCTGCGGGCGCGAAGCAGCCAACAGTGCTTCGGGCGAAGGTTGCGAAAAGCCCGGTGCCGCCTGCGCCTCAGCGTAGGCTCGTGCCATCGCAGCTTCCTGCAGAGTTTGGGAACGTGGAGCTTGGGAGAATGGTTGCGTTCCGTATGTGTTTGCCTGCAAGGCCTCTTGTGGTGCCTGAGAAAACGGTCGTGTTGATGAGTCCTGTAAGGGCACCGACCTTGGTTCAAGCCTTGGGGCAACCTGTCGCTCAAGCTCAAACCTTGGTTCTTGCCTTGGTGGTGCAAACGCTGTTCCAGCAGTAATTCTTGGTCTCGACTCAAGCCCAGATCGAGGAGTTGGCTCAAATCTTGGGTCAGGCCTAAACTGCGGATTAGGGTCAAATCTTGGGTCAAACTGTGGGTCTAGTTGCGGGTTTTGTTGGTTTGTCCGTGCCCGCACCGATGGCCTCGATTGTGGTCTTGGCTGCGCTGTGGGTTGTGGTGCTGGCGCGAGATTTGGCTCAAAATCGGGCTCAAACTCATCATCGTTTTCTAAAAAGGGCACCAGCAAATCCCCGAGCTCATTGTGCAGCTCAAGTCTATCCTGCTCAAGTTCTTGTTGGCGCACTTTTGGTCGCCGAGCAGACAATCTGGGGCGTTGCGGGCTTTTGCTCACCACATTCCTTTCAAGCCTATAAAATTGAAGCGATATTATTGTAACAGTTTGTTCATTTTTCTACGTGCCACTTTGTTTTACCGCTTGTAAACCGCCTGCAAATGCCTCTGGCTCCTCTAATGGCCAAAAAACGGGCGCAAAGTGCGGTATAATTCTAGACCCCAAAACCAACAATGCAGTTAAAGGCAGCGCAGATAAAGTTAGTGGTAATACAGGTATAGTTAGTGGCAATGCAGGTAAAACGAGCAGAATAGGCAAAATATGTGCGGTATTGTTTCATTTACAGGAAAACGCGATGCTGTTTCAATCCTCATGGGCGGGCTTGCTCGTCTTGAGTATCGGGGGTATGACAGCGCAGGAATTGCTCTGATACAAGACGGTGAGCTTGCGACCCTTCGCCGTAAGGGCAAAGTTGCTGAGCTTCAAGGAGCTATTGACGAGAGCAAGCCTCAAGGAACAACGGGCATTGGGCATACACGCTGGGCTACGCATGGTGTGCCAAGTGAGGAAAACGCCCACCCCCACCGCGATTGTTCAGGCAAAATAGCTGTTGTTCATAATGGCATCATTGAAAATCACGCCCAGCTTCACGAAAAACTTGAACAAACAGGGCACCGCTTTACCTCTCGTACCGACACTGAGGTAGTTGCGCATCTTATTGAGCAGGAGTTTGAGGCCGCCGCCCAAAACGACACTGCCCAAACCGACACGAGTCAAACCAACACCGACCTTTTGGCGGAAGCCGTTCGCAGGGCAATCACCCAGCTTTCAGGCTCGTTTGCGCTGGCAGTTATCCATGCCGACTACCCTGATACCATTATTGTTTCGCGCAACGACTCACCGCTTGCTTTGGGTTCATGTGCCGACGGTGCCATCGCTGCCTCAGACATACCGGCGCTTATCGAGCACACTCGCGATGTCATCTATCTCAATGACCGCGACCTTGCCATTTTGCACAGCAATGGCGACATCGAATGTTTTGATCCAGCGGGCATCGCGTATGTTCCACAGCAAATCCATGTGGAGTGGACGCTTGAGGCTGCCGAGCGGGGCGGTCACCCTGATTTTATGCACAAAGAAATACACGAGCAGCCCCGGGTTATTCGAGATACCATTGCCGGGCGTTTTGACGAGAAAACCAAAAACATTCTTTTTGAGGAGTTGCCTGCCTCCGCCGTTGATTTGAGAGAAATTGAGCGGGTATGCATTGTTGCCTGCGGAACCTCGTACCACGCAGGGCTTATCGGCAAATATCATATGGAGGCTTGGGGGCGCATTCCCGTAGATGTTGAGGTTGCCAGCGAGTTTAGGTATCGCGACCCTATTGTAACGAGCAAAACGCTGGTCATCGCAATTTCGCAAAGTGGCGAAACAGCCGATACGCTTGAGGCGGTTAAGCTTGCGCGCCGTGCGGGAGCGTATGTGCTTGCGATAACCAATACCTTAGGCTCGCGCATTACGCTTGAGGCAAACACGGTGCTCTACATTAAGGCTGAGCTTGAGATTTCTGTTGCGGCGACAAAATCCTTCCTTGCCCAGGTTGCTCTGCTAACGCTTTTTGCGCTCTATCTGGGGCAACAACGTAAAACAATTTCTGCTGAGTTTATCGCTGAGGCGTACAACCAAATGAGCGAAGTACCTCAGGCTGTCGAGCAGGTACTTGCGGATACATCAGCCATCGAGCGCTGCGCTGCTGAATGCGTTGGCGCACATACGGCTCTGTTTATTGGGCGTGGGGTTGGAGCAACAACGTGCTACGAAGGAGCGCTCAAGCTCAAAGAAATTAGCTACTTGCACGCTGAGGCGTACAGTGCTGGCGAGATAAAACATGGCCCCATAGCTCTTATTGAACCGGCTGGCTTGGAAGACCCGAGTCTTCAAACACCGGTTATTTCCCTTGCTCTTCAAAGTGCTACCTACGATAAAATGGTTGCAAACATCGAGGAAGTTTTAGCACGTGGAGCTAAGGTTATTGCCTTGGCTACCGAAGGTGACGAGCGCATCGCCGAGCTGACCGAACACGTTATGTATGTTCCAGCAGTAGCCGAACACGTAAGCCCCCTGGTGGCAAGCGTGCCCCTTCAGCTTTTTGCTCGCTTTATTGCGCTTGCACGGGGCTGCGATGTGGATCAGCCACGTAACTTGGCAAAATCGGTGACGGTGGAATAACTTTACGACGGTGGAATAGCTTTACGACCGTGGAGTAACTTTACGACCGTGGAATAACTTTACGAAAGGAAACGACGCACACGTGGCACGAAGGTCAAAACAAACAGAACAAACTCTGCGCTCAGTACAGCGACTTGGTGTTGGCGCATCAACGCTTGCAGGGCTCGGCGTTGACATTATTGAAATTGACCGCATGGAGCGTGCCATCGAGCGTACGCCACGCATTGTTCAGCGGATTTTTAGCGATGAGGAACGTGCGTATGCACAGGCCAAAGCACACCCGGCAACCCACTTTGCCCTGTTTTTTGCCGCTAAAGAAGCCGTGCTCAAGGCGCTTGGCACGGGATTTTCTGGCATGAGGTTTACCGACGTTGAAGTTGTTCACGATCGTCACGGCAAGCCCCTTGCCGTCTTGCATGGTCATGCCCAAGAAGTCGCAGACAATCAGGGTGTTGTTGAGGTTCAGCTCTCGCTTTCTTACACGCATCAGGTAGGCGTGGCTTCGGCGGTTGCTATCAAAGAGGAACATCGTCCGCGCAAGGAGGAAAACCTTGATCCGCGCGAGGAGCTCACCCGACAGTTCAAAGAGATGCGTGCCATGCTCGATGACATGGACGCTCGCTTAAAGGAGTATGATTCCGATGAAGCCTCCCAAGATACCCAAGAACCTCAAGAGCCCCAAAGCCTCCAGGAACCCGCAAGCCTCTAATCTTCCTGCGCTTCCCGCGATTCCAGCTGATGCACACAAATACACGCGAGGCTCGCTTTTGGTGACAGGCGGCAGCGCCCGTTTTGTTGGAGCGCCCATTTTAGCTGTATGGGCTGCAGCACGCACAGGAGCCGGTTACGTAACGCTTGCCGTGCCTTTCTCCGTTGTTCCTGTGGCGCAAAGCCATCTGCTTTCTATTCCCGTTGTTGGTGGTTTAGAAAAAGAGGGAGCTTTTGCTGCAGATGCGCTTCAAGGCATTTTGAGCGAGGTCAAACATATAGACGCTGTTGTGCTTGGCCCGGGAATGGGTGCCACCAACGAAACTCAGGCTTTTGTTGGTGCCGTGCAGGCGTGGGCTGCGGAGGCAAAGGTGCCCCTTGTGCTCGACGCCGACGCACTTTGCAGCACCCTTTGCGACGCTCTCTTGACCACAGCGTCACCGGCCGCAACACAACTGGTCGCAGCACAACCGGCCGCAGCGTCACTGGCTGCAGTACGTCCACGTGAAACCCCAAAACCTATCCTAACGCCTCACGCCGGAGAGCTTGAACGCCTGCTTAAGGCAACGTCGTGCAGAACCGCTGAGGAGCTGGCACAAAAACTCGGCGCAGTAGTTGTTGCAAAAGGCCCCAACACCACCATCACCGATGGCACTCGCACAGAAATATGCACCGAAGGAACGCCCGCGCTTGCCAAAGCAGGAACGGGAGATGTTTTAGGCGGCATTATTGGAGGACTTTTGGCTCAGGGAATGGAACCGTTTGAAGCAGCTTGGCTGGGCGTTATTATTCATGCTCGAGCGGGAATTGCTGCCGAAACAAGCCAAGGAAGACGCAGCGTTGTTGCCGAAGACCTCCTAAACGAGATTTCTTTTGCCCTGCAAGTTATGTCTGCGTGATACACTATGAGAGAGCAAGAAAAGTGCTCAAAAAGAACCGATACGCGCAAAATAAAAGCGAGATAAAACAAAGACCGTTTTGAGGAGCAGCACGTGAGTCAGTTCAAGGTAATAAAGGGAGGAAAAGAGCCCGAGCGTCCGTCTGGCAGTGGTTCGGCGGGTGGCAAGAAAAGCACCCAAAAGAGCGCATCACGAACCTCAACACGCAGCGCAACGAGCGGCACAACCCGAGGAGCAACAAGCGGCACAACCCGCGGCGCAACTCGCAGCACACAATGGGGCGTACCGCAAGAAAGCGACCTCGATAGCCGTCAGGGCACCCAGCTTAACGCCCCCTTTTTTGATGACCCCTTTGAGGAGCTTGACGCATTAGGCGCTGCCGTTGATGCTGGCGCTGATGCCGCCGAGGCAAATGCTGTTGCCAAAGCCCGTGGCTCAAAAAGCGACTCTCACTCCTCTGACCTCGATTTTGAGGGTATAAACGCACCAGGGCTTCGCTGGGCTTGGGCAGACGTTGACCTCGATGCCATTAGTTTTAATACCAAGTCAATTCGTAAGCATATTGGCTCTGACGTACACATTATGGCGGTCGTCAAAGCCCAAGGGTACGGACACGGGGCTGTTGCCACCGCTCGTGCTGCACTTTCAAGTGGCGCAAGTTATCTTGGCGTGGCTACCGTGCAAGAAGGCGTTGAGCTTCGTGAGGCGGGCATAGACGCTCCAACTTTGGTACTCGTTGAGCCTCCGCATGAATCTATTCCGCTTATTTTAGATTACGACCTTATTACCACCGTTCAAACAACGGAGTTTGCGCTTGCGCTTGGCGAGGCGGCCGACGCCCAAGATACGGCGGCACTCTACCATCTTAAAATTGACACGGGCATGAACCGTCATGGCGTACATTACAGCGACGCTGGAGATTTTTTGCGTACGGTTGATTTTCATCGGGGGCTTGAGCTGCACGGCGTGTTTACCCACTTTGCGACCTCAGATGCTCACGATACGCTTGATGTTCGCCGTCAGCTTGAGTATTTTAATCAGGCGCTCGAAAACATTCGCTATATGGGGATAAGCCCCGGCATTGTGCACGCTGCCAATTCCGCAGCACTTATTCGTTTTAAGGAAACGCACTTTGACATGGTGCGCCCGGGCATTGCGCTGTATGGCTTGCACACGAGCGAGATTACCAATGATCTTATTGCGCTTAAGCCGGCGATGAGCGTGCGAGCTCGCATTACGCAGCTTAAACAAGTGCCCGTGGGAGAGGGAGTGAGCTACGGCTTTACCTATCGCTCGCCGGGCAACGTGCTTGTTGGCACCATTCCTCTTGGGTATGCCGACGGACTTTCGCGCGTTTTGTCTAACCGTATGGACGTGTTGGTGGACGGCAGGGCGTATCCGCAGGTGGGAACTATTTGTATGGACGCCTGTATGTTTGAGATTGACCTGCGCTCTACGCCGCTTAAGCCGCGACAAGACATCATTATTGGCGATGAGGTGGTTATTATTGGTCGCAGCGGAGCGCTTGAAATTACACTTGATGACATGGCGCGTGCGCTCGGCACTATCAACTACGATCTTGCCTGTAGGTTTGGCATGCGGCTTGGCAGAAGGTACTTAGGCGGCGACTAAGCAGGTTACATGGACAAACGTACGGATAAGATAACGCTTGAGGCGGTTCGCGAGCAGCTTGGCGAGTGCCGTCGTTGCGAGCTTTGCGAAACGCGCACGACCATTGTGTTTGGCGTGGGCAATCCGCAGGCAGAGGTCATGTTTATTGGGGAAGCACCGGGCAAGCAAGAAGATTTAGGTGCCGAGCCTTTTATAGGAGCGGCAGGCAAGCTGCTCAATTCTCTGCTTGAGGTGGCAGGACTTACCCGTGAGGAAATATTTATCGCCAACGTGCTCAAGTGTCGTCCGCCCAACAACCGCGACCCTCTCCCTTCAGAGATAGAAATATGCTCTCCGTTTTTGCGTGACCAGGTGCGCGCGGTCAATCCTTTGGTGCTGGTTACGCTGGGACGTTTTGCGACACAGTTCATTCTCAAAACCGACGTGGGCATAAGCAATTTGCGGGGGCAAGTTCATTTGACGGGACGCTTTAGCGTGTTGCCTATTTATCACCCTGCAGCAGCTTTGTATGATCCTAGCAAAAAAGAGGTAATGGAGCGCGACTTTGAGCTTTTGGGGGCGCTGATTGCCAAAAGGCGCAAGGAGCTCACACCATGACATCTGGAGCTGGCTATCGAGTAATGACGCAGAGCGCCGAGGAAACGTTTGCTTTTGGTGTTGAGTTGGGGCGTTTGGTGCAGGCAGGCGACATCATTATCCTTACGGGAGATTTAGGCGCAGGCAAAACTCAGCTTGCAAAAGGTATTGCACAGGGGCTCGGCATAACGGAGCCCATAACAAGCCCAACGTTTAATCTTATGTTGGTGTATAAAGCTGCGGATAAAACCCTACAACACTTTGACTTATACCGGCTTGAGGCGGCTGAGCAGCTCGATGATATCGACTATTTTGGCTGTTTGGAAAGCGATGCGATAAGTTTGGTTGAGTGGGGCGATAAGTTTTCTCAGGCGCTGCCCGAGGACTATCTTGAGGTTTCTCTGGATCTTGACTTGAGCGGAAATGCCCGAGAGCTTGGCTTGAACGGAAATGCCCGAGAGCTTGATTTGGGTGGGGCAGCGGAGCTCGGAGAAGCGACACCGCCAGCACCAATTACCACTCGCAATATAACCGTGCGCCCCTTTGGTATACGTGCTACACAGCTAAAAGAAAGGCTCGAGGCGCAGCCCAACGACCCGAGCAGCGCTTCATAAAGAACCACAAGGGAGCCGTGAAGGAACCACAAAGGAACCGCAAAGGAACTGAGGAGGATTTTCTCATGAGTAAAAATCTCGTTCTTGCTTTTGACACCGCTAGCGAACACATTGCACTTGCCGTAGGTACGCTTAACGGCCATCTTATAGCCGCAGACAATCACCCTGCCCGTCGCGAGGCAAACGTGCAGCTTATGCCCTCTGTTGATGCCCTGTTTTCCGCAAACAAGCTCGACAAAAAAGACATCGCCTGCGTGGTGTGTGGGCGTGGGCCGGGCTCGTTTACGGGCGTGCGCATTGCAATTTCTACGGCAAAAGGCATAGCTCGTGGTCTTGGTGTGCCGCTTTTTGGTGTTTCAACGATGGAATCTATTGCGTGGAATGCGCATCAAACGGGCATTCGTGGTGTGCTGGGCGTGGTAACCGATGCCCTGCGCAGCGAGGTTTATCCGGCTCGTTTTAACCTTACCGATGCCGGTGTCATTCGGCGTGACGCACACACGGTTGCCAAGGCCGAGGCGGTGGCAGAGCTATGGAATAAGGCTGGCGAGCCGCTCATTCTTGCCGGAGACGGACTGCGCAACTATTTTGAAACTTTCATGTTTGGCGTGGCATTGAGCTTTGTGTCAGAGGCACAATGGATTCCTACGGGACAAGGCTTGCTGCAGGAGTTTTGGGCAGCAAGAAAACGGGGCGAAATGGCACTTGAGGGCGACGCTGACTTTTCTGAAAACGCTTGTTTGGCTGGAGAGCCCGCGGCGCTTCTCCCTATTTACACTCGACTTTCTGATGCCGAGGAAAACGAACGCAAGCGCCTCGCAGATGACGGCGCCATTGCACAAGGTGCGCTTGTTGAGGTTCCCCAAAGTGGCGTTGCCGACCCTGCGCTTGCCGAGCAAATTATCTATCGCCCCATGGCAACAAGCGATCTTGAACAAGTGGTTGCTCTAGAAACGAAAGTATTTTCTGCTGAGGTGGGGGCGGAGTGTTCAGTAGCAGCTAGTTCGGACGGCGCAACGGCGACCTCCCCAGCCTCGGTAACATCTGGAGAATGTTGGACACAGGCAATGTTTGCCGACGAGCTTCCGCGACCCGACCGCAGCTGGTGGGTTGCTTATAAGAACAATGCGCTGGTAGGATTTGTGGGTGGCTGGGTTGTTGACGGGCAGCTGCACGTTTTGGATATTGCCGTTGAGCCAGCCTATCGCCGACAGGGCGTTGGGCGTGGGCTCATGCTTCGTCTTATTGAGGACGCCGCTGCGCTCGGTGCTACTTCCACCACGCTTGAAGTACGTATTTCTAATGAGGGTGCGCAGGCGTTTTATGCCGCACTTGGCTTGGAGCAAGAGGGCATACGTCCTCATTATTATGCTCCTCGGTGCGCAGAGGGTGAGCGTGAGGACGCGCTTATTCTCTCGTCGAAAGACGTGTCGGTTCTGGTGAGCTCTGGCGGAGTATCGACAGGTGCTGCTGGTGACGAAGCATTGGCAGGTGCTGCTGGTGGCGGAACAACGAAAGATACGGCACAGGAAGCTCGAGCTGCAATAAAAAAGCAGAGCTCGCCGCATATTCTTGCCATCGAAACCTCGTGTGATGAAACAGCAGCAGCAGTCATAGACGGAAGCGGACAGGTGCTTTCCAACATCATTGCGAGTCAGGTGGATTTCCACGCACGTTTTGGTGGCGTTGTTCCCGAAATTGCCTCACGCAAGCACACAGAAAACATTGTGAGCGTAGTTGACGCAGCGTTGGCAGATGGCGGTATTGTAGGCGCCAGCGAAACAAACACCAACAACGCAAACACCGGCATTGACAAAGACGCCATCGACGCCATTGCCGTCACCTATGCCCCCGGACTCATTGGAGCGCTGGTGGTAGGGCTTGCGTTTGCTAAGGGCCTCAGCTGGGCGCTTGATAAGCCGCTCATCAAGATCAATCATCTTGAGGGGCACATTTATTCGAACCGCCTTGACAACCCCAAACTCAAACCACCTTTTATTATTGCTCTTTTGAGCGGCGGTAATACCATGCTTGTTCACGTGCGCAAATGGGGAGATTACGAGGTGTTGGGGCAAACGCTTGACGATGCGGTGGGCGAGGCGTTTGACAAAGTTGCAAAGGCGCTAGGACTCGGTTATCCGGGTGGCCCTATTCTTTCAACCCTTGCCGAGCAGGGCAATCCTGCTGCGATAGAGTTTCCGCGGGCGTTGATTAACAGCGGAGATTTTGACTTCTCGTTAAGTGGGCTTAAAACGGCAGTGGTTACTTATATCAAACAAGAGCAAGAGGCGGGGCGCGAGATTAACGTGCCAGATCTTGCCGCTTCTTTTGAACGAGCAGTTATTGACGTGCAGGTTGCCAAGGCTCTTGCTGCGCTCAAAGAAACAAAAGCAAAGGTGTTTTGTCTTGGCGGTGGTGTTGCTGCCAACAAGGCGCTGCGTTTTGCCTACAAAGAGGCCATGGAAGCCCAAGGCATCAAGGTCATAGCACCTGCCGAGGTTGCCTGTACCGACAACGCAGCGATGATTGCTGCTGTAGCGCTCGATCGCTTTCAAGAAAAACGCTTTGCCTCACTTGCCGATGATGCCGCTGCCAGTACCAATCTTGAGGAAGCATACTAGGTAACAGAAAAACCAAGCAATGTTGTAGTTTGGCTCTGCAGAAAGGACGTATTTTGAGGGAAAAGCGCATGACCTATTTTGCGGTAACCACTGCGATTTTTTGCGTAGGGTTTGTGCTGTATGGAGCTATAGCTGTTGTGAGCTTTGACGAAACTGTTCTCAATAGGGTGTTGAAGGGCTTGCTTGCCGGTTTGGCTGGTGGCTGTTTGCTCGGTGGTCTTTTAAGTGGCACTATTCTTTTTACAAGGTTTATTTCTCAACAATCGCTCACGTTAAAAGTACTTGCCTCTTGCTTATTTATGGTTAGCTTTTTGATTATTGTGTACATGGGAATCTTCTCTTTTGTACCCTATTACATTTACAACCTTATTAAACTACGCAAAGAAGGCTCTAGGGATAACAACCCTAAGCCCTAGTATCAACAAGCAATGCGTTGTAAGTTTTTCAAAGACTTGTTTTTGTAACGTTGCTGTGTTCAGAATCTTGCTAGTGCGGTATACTTTCTTTTCGCGCGGAGAAGTCGCCTAGTCCGGCCGAGGGCGCATGATTGGAAATCATGTATACCGCAAGGTATCGAGGGTTCGAATCCCTCCTTCTCCGCCAGCTTACCCCTAAAACTCTTAGGACATTCCTTTCACTTTTTTCACCCAAAACTCCTTTGCTAATTCCATGTATCTAATCGCATCAGAACAAGAGCCAATGGGTTGCTGGCCTTCTTCGATAATTCTATCAACAAATTTTTTGTCCTTGATAAAATAGACCTTGTTACAGTAATCGTAGACACTGGTAAATGTCGAAAGATAGTTTTTTAGAGGCTGGAGATTTACGTCTGACCTATTTAAAACTACAGCTGTTTTCCCTAAAAAATAGGCATCCAAATTGTGCACAAATGTATCGAGTCTGTCAAAACGATTAGCCCCCTTAACACCCTGCATGTTACCAGTTGATGCCATAAGCGAAAAGTTTTTCAGAGTATGATGGGAGCGCACGCATTCTTCAAGCAGGTCTTTGCCATGTCCATCTAAAAGCTTTTCAAACTTCTTTTTTTATCGGCATTAAAATTAAAGTCCGTTTCTCCACCAATAGAAAAAAGTTTCCAAAACTCTCCGGAAGCTTTTTTTGGAGAATTATTTTTCAGGTGGATTCGAAGCCGGGAATATCCTTCGTTGGAATACCTTTTTGGATTTTCCATGTCAAATTCGTCTAAAAGGCTCCAGTGTTCCACAGTGTAAGCTTTTCTGTAGTAGTCCTCCCAGGCTTTTGGTGAGGAATCGGGGTCATACTTCTTGCCATCTTGAGTGTCTGGAATTATTTCATTAAAATCAATGTCCACTTTTATCACTCCTAACAGGTAAGCTCTGCTGTAATCTCACTGCTAAAAATACCATTTGCAAATATAACAAAAAATAAACCGCTCTTGCAGCGAGAATATTTTGGAGTAAGGCTGCCTGTCAAAGAGGGTCTTGCGAGCTATTGTGCTGCACTTGATGCGGCACTTACCGTATAATAGAGCTATGACAAACGGCAAGACAGACAAAACGGAGTCCTACAAGCCTGACATTCTCTACATCTCAGGCTCTCCTCGCTCGCACACTAGCGAGGCACTTATTGCCCTCATTGAACGAGGCGCAAAAGCCGTTGGCGGACGAGCCCATCATTTTTTCCTTTCCAACAAGCGAATTGCACCATGCACGGGTTGCGGCACGTGCACTAAAAACGGCACGTGTACGCTGGCAAACAAAACCGCGCGCGACCGTCTTATCGACGACTATCTTGAGTTCCACGGGCTTATCGAGCGTGTTGATGCCCTCGTAATTGTCGCCCCCATATATTTTTCTGGCCCTTCGGCGCAGTACAAGGCCTTGCTCGATAGGCTTCAGCCGTATTGGGCAAAGCGCTACGTGTTGGGACAAGAGCCACGCACCAAACGTCCTGCTCAACTGTATGTGATAGGTGCCGGAGGCGACCCACACGGGCACGCTCCGCTGGTAGGCATTACCAAAAGTGCTCTTGCGGTTGCGGGCTTTAATCTCGAGAAAACACACTCTTTTGTTGGCTTCAAAGCCAAAGAGGACGTGCCCGTTATGCCGCCTGAGGACAAGCGCGAGCATTTGACCCGCGGTGAGATAGCGCAGCTGCGTCATGCGGTTGCCGCACAAGCCGACTTTGAGCAGCGTGCCACCAATGCCGGAGGAGCTTTTGCGCGTTATTTGCAGAGAATTAACGAGAGAAACACGCTTACTACTGAGCTTGAGCAGGTTGAGGCTGAGATTGCGGCATTTAAGGCTGACGGTGCAGGGATTGACTCCAAGCAGCTTGGCATTGACCAAGCCTTTGAGGAGCTGAGAGGCAGCGTTGCGGGCGTTACGCATCACAAAACTTCTGCCGAAACCGCCGAAGCTGTTGCTGCCGCCGCCGAGGCAGCTGGTGTTGTTGTTGATGGCGCAAAGGACAAAACAGAAAAAGAGGTTGTTGGCGAGGCAAAAGCTGCTGGCGATGGCAAAAAAGAGGGCGAGAAAGCTGAGGCTGCCACCAAGACTGAGGCTAAGGCTAAGGCCGAAGCTGAGGAGAGCAACTCTGAAAGCTCAGGAAACGATAATCGAGAAAGCAGCAGTGCGGAAGACGACGACCCAAAGAGCAAAAACCTCGAAAACGACAGCCCCGAGAGCAATAACCCAGAGAATAAAACCGCAAAAACCAAAAACGCAAAGGACGACAGCCCGAAAGAAACAACGTGACGCGCTTTTCTCCCCTTGCAAGCCCTACAGCTACACGAGCCTTTCTTGAGCAATGGGGGCTGTATACCAAAAAATCTCTTGGACAACATTTTCTTATAGATGACGGTGTGGTGGGCCGCATTCTTGCCTGCGCCGAGGTTGGCAGCAGCGATTGTATTGTTGAGGTTGGCCCGGGTATTGGTACGCTTACGGCTGCGCTGCTTGCTCAGGGTGCCAAAGTTTGTGCCATAGAAAAAGACCAGCGCTTGCTCGAACCTCTAACTACCTCGTTTGAACATGAGCCAAACTTTTCGCTTGTTGCTGCTGATGCACTTGATTTGGCAGCCGTTGCCAAGGGTCTTTCTGCTGCGTTTGCTGCCGACGCGACTGCGAGCGCGCAACAACAAGGGGAGCCAACCTTGGCACTCAAGCTCGTTGCCAATCTGCCCTATGCGGTTGCTGCGACCATTGTGCTTGGCTATTTTGAAAAGCTCCCCCTGCTCCAAAGTGCGACTGTTATGGTGCAGCGTGAGGTTGCCGAGCGTATGAGCGCCCAACCGAACACCAAAGACTACGGAGCCTACACGGTTAAGTTGGGCGCACTGGCAAAAGCAACAAGCAGCTTTGCCGTTGCTCGTAATAATTTTATGCCGCCGCCTCGGGTAGACTCTACGGTTATTCGGCTTGATCGCTGCGCTACAGCAAAAACTTCGCAATCCCCAGCGCAAGAAAGCTACCAAAACTTTGCCTTTGTGGTCGATGCCGCCTTTGCCCAGCGACGCAAGACCATTCGCAACTCAATGTGCGCATATTTCTCCGCACATAACCAAAACCCCAACCTGGCAGATGAGCTGCTAAAAAGTGCAGACATCGACCCCAAGCGCCGCGGCGAAACCCTCACCCAAGAGGAGTTTGTACAGCTGGCAAAAGGCTTTACGTTTTTTTCAGCAACCTAGCAAAAGAAACAAGCATTATACAAAGCTAATGCGCATTTCTTTTCCCAGCCCCTGTGCAAGTGCGGCAAGCGTGTCGAGTGTTGGACTACAAGCGCCACGCTCTAAACGACTGATGTTTGGTTGCTTGATGCCAGTGCGACGAGCAAGCTCGCTTTGGCTCATGCCCATTTCCGAGCGAGCTTCAACCAGAAGTCTCATAACCTCATACTCAGGCTTTGAGCGCTCCCACTCCTCAGCGAACTCAGGGTTTTCGAGCTGCTTATTAAGAAACTTATCAAGATCGTCCATCAGACCTCCGTTCGTAATCAGCCTTGTATCTTTTTTGCTCGGGACAGTTCCTCTGGCGGTGTCTTTTGGGTCTTTTTAATAAACCCGTTGGTGAGCACTATCTTTGAGCCAATAAAAAAGAAATAGAAAATCCTTGCATTATTGCTCCCTTGCTGAACTCTTAACTCAAAAACACCTTCTCCTACTGCCTTTGAAAAAGGCTCTCTGAGCCCATTGCCCTTTTCTCGAAGCATTATAAGCTCATGTATCGCTTTGGTGCGCATCTTGTTATAAAGTGCAAGCAAAAACTCCTCTACGGGTTTTGTGCCGTTTTTTGTTTCGTAAAACTCCAAAGAGAACATAGTTGCTCCTATATCATTTTCGATATAGATATTATATATCACAAAAGCTATAGTATCAAGTACCGTTTTGTACAAGCCCTTACGAGGATTCGCAAGGGCTTATGCAGCCCTGCCCCTTTATTGCTGAAGCCAAAATTACAGCTCTGTAACAATGCGCCCTAAGATGCGCACAGGGCTTGCAAATATCCGCAACTCACGTATCATATTCAAAGCTGTTAGCACTCTTGTCTTGAGAGTGCTAATTTGTTCTCAAAATCTTTGTGCTAGGACTAGCGAGGGCTTAAATAGAACGCTCGCAGGGCAAAAATGACCAAGAACAAACCAAGAAACGGCAGCAAAAGACAAAAGGCAAAAAAGTAGAGCAAGAGCAAGAAAAAGACAAGAAAAAGACAAACCAGGTACTTCTCAAAGAGTACCGCAAAGAGAAACAAAGAGAAAAGGAGAAACACATGTCACTCAAACCTTTGGGAGATCGCGTCATTCTCAAACAAGATGAGGCAGAAACAACCACTGCGTCGGGCATTCTTATCGCAAGCTCGGCACAAGAAAAACCGCAGCGGGGCACTATTATTGCGGTAGGCGAGGGCAAACTCGACAACAGCGGCAACCTTGTCAAGCCAGGCGTTGAGGTTGGCGACAGCGTTATTTATGGCAAATACGGCGGCACTGAGGTCACTATCGACGGCGAGGATTATCTTATCCTGCGCGCCGATGACATCTACGCTATTCTTACTAAATAACTATGTAATTTTATGAAAGGATTATCACATGGCAAAAGACATTAAGTTTAACGAGGAGGCTCGCGGCACGCTTGCCGTTGGCGTTTCAAAACTCGCTGATGCAGTAAGCATTACGCTCGGGCCCAAGGGTCGCTACGTTGCGCTTGAGCGTTCCTTTGGTGCGCCGCTCATCACCAACGACGGCGTTACCGTCGCCAAAGAAATTGAACTTGAGGATAAGGTCGAGAACATGGGCGCTCAGCTCGTGCGCGAGGTCGCTGTCAAAACCAATGATGTTGCAGGCGACGGAACCACTACGGCTACCCTGCTTGCTCAGATCATTGTTAATGAGGGCCTGCGCAACGTAACTGCGGGCGCTAACCCACTGGCTATTCGTCGTGGCATTGAAAAGGCTGTCGAGGCAGTTGTTGACAACATTAAAGACGCAGCCGTTACGGTTTCTGACCAAAAGCAAATCGCCAACGTTGGTTCTATTAGCGCAGGCGACGCCACTATCGGTGAGAAAATTGCCGAGGCAATGGAAGTTGTTGGCAAAGACGGCGTTATCACCGTTGAGGAGAGCCAGACTTTTGGTATCGACATCGACACGGTTGAGGGCATGCAGTTTGACAAGGGCTATGTTTCTCCGTACATGGCTACCAACATGGAGCGCATGGAAGCGGATCTGACCGACCCCTACATTCTTATCACTTCACAAAAAATCGCCTCCGTTCAAGACATTCTTCCTATTTTGGAAACGGTTATGCAGTCAAGCCGTCCGCTGCTCATTATCTGCGAGGATTTTGAGGGTGAGGCATTGGCAACCGTACTGCTCAACCGCCTGCGTGGCACGCTTAACTGTGTTGCTGTTAAGGCACCGGGTTTTGGCGATCGTCGTAAGCGCATGCTCGAGGACATTGCCATCATCACCAACGGTACGGTTATCACCGAGGATTTGGGCATGAAGCTTGACCAGACTACTATTGAGATGCTTGGTCGCGCCAAAAAAGTACGCGTCAACAAAGACACCACTACCATTGTTGACGGTGCGGGCGACAAAAAAGATATTGATGCCCGTGTTGCTCAGATTCGTGCGGAGATTGACAATACCGAAAGCGAGTTTGACCGCGATAAGCTCCAAGAGCGTCTTGCTAAACTTGCTGGTGGTGTGGCTGTTATCAAGGTTGGCGCCGCTACCGAAGTTGAGCTTAAAGAGCGCAAGGCTCGTATTGAGGATGCTCTGCAGGCAACTCGTGCCGCTGTTGAGGAGGGCATTGTTGCTGGCGGTGGCGTAGTTCTTATCGACTCGCTGCCCGTTTTGGATAAAATCAAGACCACTGACGACGACGAGCTTGTTGGTATCAACATCATTCGCAAGTCGCTTGCCGAGCCTTTGCGCGTTATTGCACAAAACGCAGGTTACGAGGGTTCTGTTGTGGTTGAGAAAGTTAAAGGCTTGCCGGACGGACAAGGTCTTAACTCTGCTACGGGTGAGTATGGCGACCTTATGAAAATGGGCGTTATCGACCCGGTAAAGGTCACACGTACGGCACTGCAAAATGCCGCAAGTGTTGCTGCGCTCATTCTTATTACCGAGGCTACGGTCAATGATATTCCTAAAGAAGGACTTGACCCTGCTGCGCTTGCTGGCGCCATGGGCGGCGGCGGCGGAATGTACTAGAACGTACTAAGTTGTAGCAACAACGTTCAAGTGTTGTTGTGAGAAAAAAACACCCCCGGGGCGGCGCGAAGCGCCGCCCCGGGGGTTTTACCTCCCTCTTTGTCGGCTTCTTGATTTCCTCCTATTCAAATAGGTAAATCTGTGGTAAAATAACAAAAAATAGAAGAGCCACTTTGAGTCTCGGAAATGACGGTGGGGCCGGGGGTTTTCAGTAGTGAATAATGTCTAACGATGTTAACCGGTGCCCTGAACTAGTACCACACCATGGGTTGCCGAACGCGGTCTCAGAAAGCCTCCCCCAGCACTGAGTAGCTTCGTTTGAGTTGACCGTTAGAAGGAAGGAGACTGCTACTAGCCCCTCAATAGCCGTAGCAGTCTCCTTTCATAATTTTTATGCAATCCCCTACAATATATCTGTGAAAAAAACTGAACCATATACCGTTTTAGACAAGATGCGGGCGACTATTGAAGCTCACAACTTGCTTTCGCTTGCGCACAAAGCGCACAAAGTGTCGGCCCCGCTGGTGCTTATGGTAAGTGGCGGCTCAGACTCGGTAGCGCTGCTGCGCCTTTTTGTGCAGCTTTTTCCAACGAGCCTTGACAGCCTTACGGTGCTTCACGTCAACCACCAGTTGCGCAAAGAGCAGTCTGATAAAGACGAGGAGTTTGTGCGCTCACTTACTTGCGTCCTTGGCTTGCGCCTTGAGGTGCGCCGCATAAATGTGGCTGAGCTGCAGGACTCGTCCGGCCACCCTAATAATGCTGAACAAGTAGGGCGCCAGGAGCGGCATCGTTTTGCGAACGAGCTGCTTGATGAGCTTTGCGATGAGGCTGGCTGTGAACGAAGCGAAGGGCGCATTGTTACCGCACACACGCTCGACGATAGAGCCGAAACCTTTTTTATGCGCAGCCTGGTGGGTGCTGGGCCAGCTGGCTTGCGTTCCATCTCGTTTCAAAACGGACGGGTTATTCGTCCGCTGCTTGACTGTACGCGCTCAGAGTTGCGTGCGTGGCTTGCGTCTGAACCTCAGCAAGATCCCCTGTGGTGCGAGGACGAAACCAATGCAGATACTACCTACCTTCGTTCTTTTGTGCGTCACGAGGTGCTTGCCCGTCTTACCGAGCGCAACCCACAGGTTTTGAGTGCTCTGCAACGCAGCATGGATATTCTTGCGTCAGAGGACGACCTGCTCGCCGCACAAGCGCATGAGCTTGAAACACGTTTTGTTAGCTCAGAGGGAGAGGCTATTCTTGTTTCTGGCGAACTTTTTGGGGAGCCTCTGCCACTGGTGCGTCGGGTAATTCGCACAGCCTGCAACCGAAGCATGCCCTCATACGAGCGCATTACCTTTGAACATATTGAGGAAATCGTGCAAAAAGGCCCTGAGCAGGGCTTTGGGCTTACGCTGCCTGGAAACGTCAAGGTTAGCAACGAGTACGGCACGCTGCGTTTTTCACGGCAGCCTAAAGAGTGTCCGGCCAAGGACTTCCCCGCATATCAAGAGCTCGACTTGAGAATCCTTCAACTAGCAGACCTCAAAGAGTTCAAAAATGACCCCGTTGCTTATGCAAAAAACAACGCAACCCCCACCACCATTTTTATCGACGCTGAAACCCTGCCGAGCTTTCCCAATGGCTCTGGCGCCTCCAACCCCGCCACCACCCCCAACCCGCTTCTTTTTCTCACCACTCCCCAAATTGCCGACAAGTTTTGCCCCTTGGGTCTTGCGGGCAAACATCGTCTTGTCAGCGACGTGCTTATCGACCGCAAAATACCTGCTCGTCTCCGCAAAAACTATCCGCTGGTTTGCGTCGAAGTGCCTGCTGCTGCCACAGCTGCTGCCACAGCTGCTGCCCCAAAGAGCACCAGCGCGAACCCCTCACCCCAAAAAAACAAAGAAATCGTTTGGATTGTTGGCATTCAGCAAGACGACCGCTATAAAGTCACGCCAAAAACGACTACAATAGTACGGGTCAGTTATAGTGGAACGCTGCCCTCGGTGGGCGCACAAACGAAAGGCACATAGTCATGGAAAACGGCGGCTCTCCCAGCACCAACACCAGCACTAACCCTGAGATCAAGCAGGTACTTTTTAACGCCGAGGAGATTCAAGAGGCGGTTAAGCGCATTGGTGCGCAAATCTCAAAGGATTATCAAGGCGAGAAAGTGCTGCTCGTCACCGTCCTCAAGGGCGCCTTTGTTTTCATGGCTGATTTGGTGCGTTGCATCGAAGGTGATGTGGAAATCGACTTCATGGCGGTTTCGAGCTACGGTTCTGAAACTAAAAGCTCCGGCGTGGTGCGCATTATCAAAGACCTCAACGCTCCCGTGGAGGGCAGGCACGTTGTTATCGTCGAGGATATTTTGGACAGCGGACTTACGCTCAAATACCTTCTCAAGAACATTCAGGCGCGCGAACCTTTGTCCATTGAGGTCGCAACCCTGCTTTTCAAGGAGGGAAAGCAACAAACACGTATCGCTTGCAAGTATATTGGGCTACCCTGCCCCGATGAGTTCGTTGTAGGTTATGGACTCGACTATAATGAGAGATACCGCAATTTGCCCTATATTGGCATTCTTGAGAAATCGGTCTATTCGTAGCAACCAGTCATAGCAACTATTGAGGAAGCGAGAGCGCGTGAAAACAAGCAGGTCACGAACATGGATTGTCTACGCAGGACTTTTGTTCCTGCTCGTATTTCTTTTGTCGTCGCAACTGTTTAGGAATGCAGACGGACAAAAGCCCGATGAGCTTTCGACGAGCGAGTTTACTGCGGCGGTCGAAAACTTTGAGGTACTTTCTGTGGAGTACAACCCGTCAACGGCGGGCTTGAGCGGCACGTATTTGCCCAACGGCAAAACCGACCCAGCAGATGCGCTGGAGTTTACCTCGAGTTTTGTGGGGGTTGACTCGCTCAATGCGCTCATGGCGGCTCATCCAGAAATTGGCTTTAACATCGACGCAAGCAACCCAGACTTCCTTTTTAACATTTTGGGCTACTTGCTGCCGCTGCTGCTGTTTGGTGTCATCATCTTTATTTTCTTTACGCAGTTTAATCAGGCAAACAACAAGCAAATGCAATTTGGCAAAGCAAAAGCCAAAAAATCTATGGAGGAACGCCCCAAAACCAAGTTTGCCGACGTGGCGGGCATCGACGAGGCAGTCGAGGAGCTGGAGGAGATAAAAGAGTTTCTCTCCAACCCGCAGCGCTTTCAAGAGCTTGGCGCAAAAATCCCTCGGGGTGTTTTGCTGGTCGGCCCTCCGGGCACGGGCAAAACTTTGCTCGCTCGTGCGGTTGCGGGCGAGGCGGGCGTACCGTTTTTCTCTATCTCCGGTTCAGACTTTGTAGAGATGTTTGTTGGTGTGGGTGCTTCTCGTGTGCGCGACCTCTTTGAGCGTGCCAAGCAAGCAGCCCCTTCGATTATTTTTATTGACGAAATTGACGCTGTGGGTCGTCAGCGCGGTGCGGGACTCGGCGGCGGACATGATGAGCGCGAGCAAACTCTCAACCAGCTGCTGGTAGAGATGGACGGTTTTGAGGAGAACTCAAGCGTCATTCTTATTGCTGCTACCAACCGTGTTGATATTCTTGACCCTGCGCTGCTGCGTCCCGGGCGTTTTGATCGTCAAATTGTTGTTGATCGCCCTGACCTTAAGGGGCGCGAGAAAATACTCAAGGTACACTCCGAGGGCAAACCGTTGGCACACAGCGTTGACTTGGAGCGCCTTGCTCGTCTTACGCCCGGATTTACCGGAGCAGACCTTGCCAACCTTATGAACGAGGCTGCCCTGCTCACCGCGCGCAGAGGCAAAAAGCTCATTACTATGACCGAGTTGAGCGAGGCGATGGAGCGCGAAATTGCCGGCCCCGAGCGCAAAGGTCGTATTATCACCGAGAAAGAAAAAACCACCATTGCGTATCACGAAAGCGGACATGCGCTGGTGGGGCACATACTTGAAAACTCCGACCCCGTTCATAAAATCTCTATTATTAGCCGCGGGCAGGCCTTGGGTTATACGTTGAGTCTTCCCACGGAGGACCGCTTTTTGAATACGCGCGAGGAGATGTATGACGATCTTGCCGTCTTTTTGGGTGGACGTGTTGCCGAGGAGATTTTTTGCAAAGATATTACCACGGGTGCTTCAAACGACCTCGAGCGTGCGACCAAAATGGCGCGTCAGATGGTTACGCGCTACGGCATGACCGAAGCACTTGGTTCGCAGGTATACGGTGAGGCAAACCACGAGGTATTTCTTGGGCGCGACTATGGTGCAACGCCCGACTATAGTGACGAAACGGCACGCCGCATAGACGAGGAAGTTGCCCTCATTATGAAGAAGGCGCACGATCGTGCCTACAAGGTGCTTATCAGTCGTAAAAAGCAGATGGAGCTTATGGTTGCCGTGTTGCTTGACCGCGAAACGGTTGAGGGCGACGCTCTTGAGGCGCTGCTTACTAACACGTGGGACAACTACATTGCCCACGAGGACGAGATTTTAGCGAAACGAGCAGCCGATCTTAAAAAACAAGAAGAAGATGACGAGCGACGTCGTATTGCAGAGCAGCGTGAGGCAGCGCGGCAGGCTGCGATTCATGCCCAGATAGGCATGGAGCCCGGCAAATTGCCGGTAGCTCCCGTTGCCCCCATTCCTCCCGGGGGCGGCTTTGGTGGCCCTGGCGTTGGCGGCCATAACGTTGGCGGCCCAGTTCCGCCGACGAATGGAATAGGCGACCCGGTTCCTCCTGCCAGCGGGATTTCTAACAAGGATACTGAGCAGGGTCGTTTTGTGCTTGACGATGTGTTCTCAGGGCGCATCAAGCTTGAAGACTTGATGACAGGGGAACAACCTCATCCTCAGCCCGATGAGAAGCCTGAGGAAAAACCAGAAGAGAAGCCAGCAGCTGAACCAGCGGCAAAAACGACAGCCAAAACTGCTAAAAAACCTGCCGCCAAAGCAGCAACCAAACCAGCTGCTAAGCAGGCCGCAAAGACGACTGCCAAGCCAGCGGCTAAACCAGCGGCAAAGCTGGCTACTAAACCGGTGACCAAACCAGCAGCAAAACCGGCGACCAAGCCAAAGGCAGCCGCTCAGCCAAAAGCATCAGCTGCACGCAAAAGCGCGCCCAAGAAACCAGCAGCTCCAACAACAAGCAAGCGCACGCCCAAGAAACCAGCGAACAAAGGCGATGAGTAACGTGGACAAAACCAAGCCTGATACCACCGACACTGCCAAGGCAGTAGACACCGCTAAAATCGAGCAAGCTATAAGGCTGCTGCTGGAAGGCATCGGCGAAGATCCAACGCGAGAAGGACTGCTCGAAACTCCGCAGCGTGTTGCTCGCATGTATGTCGAGGTTTGTTCCGGAATGCATGAAGAAGCGCCCAAACTATTCAAAACCTCTTTTGGTGAGAACCACCGCGAGATGGTGCTGGTAAAAGACATTCCTTTTTACTCGTTGTGCGAACACCACCTTGTGCCCTTTTTTGGCATGGCGCACATTGCGTATTTGCCGGGTGATGAGGGTCTTATCTGTGGGCTTTCCAAAATAGCACGGCTCGTCGATTTGTTTGCCAAGCGACTTCAGGTTCAAGAACGTCTTACTTCTCAGATTGCCAACACCTTTGTTGAGCAGCTTAAGCCCAATGGCGTTATTGTTGTTATTGAGGCGGAACACCTTTGTATGTCGATGCGTGGTGTAAAAAAGCCGGGCTCCAAAACTATTACTTCTGCCGTGCGAGGCGCATTTGAAACTTCGCAGAAAACTCGTGACGAGGCTCTTTCTCTCATTTTTGGCTAGGCACGCTGGGCTAGACACGCCTGTTGAGGCGAGCCAAATGGGTTGCGGCTGGGGTTTGGCTAAGGCATCGGACGAGCGAACTTGGTTCGGCAGATTTCAGTTAGGCGAGCAAAGCAGAAAGCGCGCTCAGAAAGCGAGAGCCCATGTGGCAGTGTGGCACCTACACCTTTGATACCAGCAAGCCTCTTATCATGGGCATTCTTAACGTAACCCCCGACTCCTTTAGTGACGGTGGGCTTTATTATTCTAAAAGCGATGCAAACGGCAGCGCAAAGCCTCGTGTTGAAAGCAGCGCGAGCCTAAGCGCCAAAAGCAGCGCAAAAAAACCTTCCGAACAAACCGCACAGGGGATAGAGCGCGCCTGCAACCACGCAAGACGCATGGTGTCTGAAGGGGCAAAAATTATTGATGTGGGAGGGGAGTCCACTCGCCCGGGCTCAGATGAGGTGTCAACAAAGGAGGAGCTGAGGCGTGTTTTGCCTGTTGTTCAAACGCTCGCCAGCGAGGGCATTGCTGTTTCTGTCGATACCCGCCACGCTGAAGTTGCGGCTGTCTGCATAGAGCAGGGTGCTGCTGTCATTAACGATGTAAGTGGCTTTTCAGATGAAGCCATGCGAAAGCTTGCCCAAGAAACTCAGGTGGGCTGTATTGTCATGCACGCCCAAGGTGAACCAAAAACGATGCAGGACGCTCCTTACTACGACGATGTGGTTGGAGAAGTAGAGGAGTTTTTATGCGCGCGCGCGCAGCTACTTGAAAAGGAATACGGCGTAGCGCGCGCGCGCATCGCCCTTGACCCTGGCCCTGGCTTTGGCAAGAACTTTGAACACAACAAGGCTCTTTTGTATGCCACCGACCGCCTTGCTTCTCAGGGGTATCCGCTGGTAGCCGCTTGGTCGCGCAAGCGGTTCATCGGTGAGCTTGCGGGTGTTGAAGAACCATCTGAGCGAGTGGCGGGTTCGGTTGCCGTTGCTTTGTTTGCAGCAGCTCAGGGCGCACGCATTCTTCGGGTACATGACGTTGCTCAAACGGCGCAGGTGCTTGAAGGTTTTGGACAGGGGGCAGCACTATGAGCATCGCAAACAATGCAGGCAACACGAACAACACGAGCAGCAAGAACAGCAAGAACAGCAAGAACAACACGAGCAGCGCAAAGGTTGGCTCAAGCTACCAAGTCAACTCCACAACCAAACGAGCCTTCATTGGACTGGGGAGCAATCAGGCAAGCGGCGCAGGCGATGCCGCAGAAACTCTACGAGCTGCAGCCCAGCGCATTGGTTTGCTTGAGGGCGTGTGCTCGGTGCAGCTCAGCAGCTTGTATGCAAGCGAGCCTGCCTTTTTTGACAACCAACCTCCCTTTATAAACGCCGTACTCGAAATACAAACCACGCTAACTGCCGAGGAGCTTCTTGCGGTCTTACAGGCGGTTGAGCAGGAGTTTGGACGCGAGCGTAGCTTCAAAAATGCCCCCCGCACGCTCGACTGCGACCTCATTGACTATGAGGGCGTTGTGTCTGCGAACCCTGATTTGACCTTGCCTCACCCGGGCATTCTTGAACGTGACTTTGTGGTAACTCCACTGCTCGAACGAGCGCCAGGGCTTGTGCTTGCCAATGGGGCAAAGGTTACGCGTGAGCGCATCGTTTACGGCAAAGTTACGGGCACTCTTTCGGGCGACGCAAAAGCCAGCATGCCACTGGCAGGGATTTCATCAAAATCAAACAGCAAACCAAGCACCAAGACAAGCCCCGAGCCACCAAAGAGCAAGCTGCCAAACAACACACCGCAAAACGGCAAGCCAGCAGACGCTGCGCTACCAAGCAACCCAACAGCCGCACCGGGCACGCTCAGCCTCTGCGCAACTCCCATCGGAAACCTTGACGACATAACTCAGCGGGTACTTGAGGCCCTCAAAAACGCCAACGTCATTTACGCCGAGGACACACGTGTTACGCGCAAGCTGCTTGCTCGTTATGACATTCACACACGCCTTGAGCGTTGCGACGAACACGTTTTAGAAAGCAAAATCCCGCAGATTTTAGAACGTCTTGCTGCGGGAGAGCACCTTGCTTATGCCACTGACGCCGGTACGCCCTGCATTAGCGACCCGGGCTCTCAGTTGGTGAGCGCAATCCATGCCGCAGGCCTCAAGCTCGAAGTTTTACCCGGAGCCAACGCAGCACTATGCGCCCTCGTTGCCAGTGGCTTTGAGGCTCAGAGCTTCTATTTTGGAGGCTTTTTGCCCCGCAGCGCTTCGGCACGCCTGAGCTTTCTTGCGCCACTCGCCTCACTAACAAACACCGCACTTATTTTTTACGAAGCACCCCATCGCCTTAAAGCAACCCTCAAAGCCTTGCTTGAGGTTTTTCCCACTCGGCAGCTTTGTCTTGCACGCGAGCTTACAAAATTGCATGAGGAGCTTTTGTTTGGCACGCCCGCAGGGCTGCTTGCTCTTATTGAGGAGCGCACAGCAAAGAAAGCAACTCTCAAGGGAGAAATGGTGCTTGTGGTAGATGCGGCAACCTCACAGGAGCTTGCCATAAACAGCGAAACCAAAACAGCCACTCTGCAAGAAATCCAAGCACGTGCAAACGAACTTCTGGCGCACAAAACGCTGCGCCGCTCACAAATTGCCAAAGCCCTTGCCCAAGAGTTCAACATCTCTCGGGAGGAAGCCTACGCCCTCGCCGCTGGCAACGATGAGCTTCTCTAGCTTGCCACACCAGACCTACTCTGTCTCCCACTCTATGGCTATCCGAGAACAAGACCAATAATTCTATTAAAGCCCCAGCGTATGTGGGCTTGTCACAAGTTTATCTCTGTGTTATTATGACTTAGTCTACAGACTTAGTTTACTTACTGAACAAGACGCGTATTTTGAGAAAGGCTAGACACCTATGAAGCAGGTAAATATGCATGAAGCAAAAACGCATCTCTCATCGCTCGTGCAAGATGCGGTACTTGGCGAACCATTTGTTATCGCAAAATCTGGAAGCCCACAGGTTGTTGTGTATTCTTATCAGGTATTTGACGAGCCCAATCAGCGGGTTGGCTTTATGCCAGAGATTCAAATCCCTGATGATTTTGACACGCTTGATCAAGAAAGAATTGCAGCCCTATTTACAGAGCCAGCCTTATGAGGCTGTTACTTGACACCCACACGCTTCTTTGGGCAGCGAAGGGCGAGCTTTCAAAAGACGCGCGCAAGCTTATCGAGGACACATCAAACGAACTTCTCTTTTCTCCAGTAAACCTTTGGGAAATAGAACTCAAGCGCGCACGACTTTCCATTGACTCTCGTGTGTTTTATCAAAAACTCTTGAAAAGTGGCTACAGGGAGCTTGAGCTAACAAGTCGTCATGTTTTGTCACTTGCGAAGCTTCCGGCACTCCATCAAGATCCCTTTGATCGCATTTTGCTTTCTCAGGCTTCAAGCGAACAGGTTTTTCTTCTTACGTCAGACAAGGCTCTTAGGGAATATCAAAAAGACCTTGATTGCATCATGTATTTTGAGAACTAGCCCATAGTTTGAGAACTAGCCTATACTCAGGTTGTGCTCCGCTCGTGTTTTTTGACAACGATTTCAGTTGTTACTTAGCCTTTGCCCACCGGAACAAACTTTTCGCCGGTAAGCTGCTCATACGCCTGAATATATTTTGCCGAGGTTGCCTCGATGATCTCGGCGGGAAGGCGGGGCGGCACTTCAGGCGAGGCAGTGCGATCCCAATTTTCGTCAAGCCAATCACGCACAAATTGCTTGTCAAAGCTCGGCTGATTTTTGCCGGGCTCATATTCGTCAATGGGCCAGAAGCGCGAGGAATCAGGGGTTAGCACCTCGTCTGCCAACACAATGGTTCCATCATAGACACCAAACTCAAACTTTGTGTCGGCAATGATAATCCCACGCTCAGCGGCATAATCGCGCGCGCGACCATAGACCAAAAGCGAAAGCTCTCGCAGGGCGTTTGCGTCTTTTTCACCAATCATTTCAACCGTTTGCTCAAAACTTACGTTCTCGTCATGCTCGCCAATTTCTGCCTTAGTTGAGGGAGTATAAAGAGCCTCCTCCAACTTACTTGAGTTTACCAACCCGGCAGGCAGCGGAAGCCCACACACCGTTCCTGCCCGCTCATACTCCTTAAGCCCACTGCCGGCAAGGTAGCCGCGCACAATACACTCAACGGGAAACATCTGCGCTTTCTTGACGAGCATAAAGCGTCCTGCCAGCTCATCGGCATACGGGGCAAACTGCTCGGGCAAGTCAGCAACATCAGCAGAAATAAGATGATTGGGCACACAATCTGCCAATAGCTCAAACCAAAACAGAGAGATGCGCGTTAAAACCTCGCCCTTAAAGGGAATCTCGTCTTCCAAAACATAATCGAACGCACTAATGCGGTCGCTCGCAATAAACAGCAGCTGGTCGCCCAAATCATATAAATCACGAACCTTGCCCTGTGAGCTGGGTGCGATGTCGTTTTGAAGCGTCATAGTTTCTCCTCTTTTTGACGTAGCGTGCGGGGTAAATGTTTGTTCTCATTTCCGCAACCGTTTGGCATTATCGCCTAGACTACTGTACCATAAGAGGCGTACAGAAAACGAATGATTGAAAGGCATTTTGCGAACCTGTTTAGGCGGTTTGGCAAAGGCACCAACAACGGCGCTCGGGCGCAATGATTGGAAGACATTTTGACGCTTACTCGACGACAATTCATATCAGGCATGGTGGGAGCAGGCGTGCTTGTGGCCGGCAGCGGACTTACGGTAACGGGCTGCAAGTCATCAGGCGAGGCGGATCGCGAGATTCTTAGGGCGCTGCGTCGTGCAACGCCTGGTGCAGACGTACGCTCACTTATCCTCACCGACGAACAAGTTATTAGTGGGTATGAGTTCGAGGACACAACAAGCAAAGACTATTTTGTTTTTGACCGAGATTTTGAGCTGCCGCTTGGGAGCTTGATTTATCAAGACGACAAAAACATTGCCTGCGTGCTTGCGCCCGGAGAAACCACCGATGTGCTTATTCGCCTTGGCGCACTTAATATGGATAAGGGAGAGCTGTCCATTTTGCTTCCTGCTGCGCTTAATGACGAGAACCGCTACTGCATCTACGATGCACGCCTCAGCGATAAAATCGCCGTGTGGGTCGAGTGCGATATGACCGCAGGCGATTGGATTGTGTACGCTGCTCCGCATTCGGGCACCAAGCTGGGAACTCCTCAAAAACTGGAGGAGGGTACCACCGACTACGACCCGCCCCTGCTGTGCGTTTACGGCTCAACGGCGTACTGGACAATCATGCCTGACGCCAACGGCCCTGCCTATACGGAGGATTCCTACCTTAAAGCCGCCGACCTTAACACCGGCGGAGCAAGTGAAATCCGCACGGTGTATACCTCACACGGTCGCATGATTATCAACCCACAGGCGACGGAGGGCCACGTAGTTATCGCCCCCCGCGTTGACATAGACGTGGTTCGCTACCAGCTTACGGCTTTGAGTACCGAAACGGAGCAAGTGGTTGCAACGAGCCTTTTGCCGGAGGGTCTGCGTGTGAGCGATTGCGTGTACATGAACAACGAGTTTACCTTTTGCATTGAGGGGAGCTACGACTTTGCTGGAGGCCTGCGCTATTTTGGCACCTATGAAATGCTTGAGGAGGAGGGAACGGATAAGGCGCTCTACATTAACCGTGAGCCTGCCTCGCCCGCTGCTTATATTAACAACTGCCTCATGGTGAAATCGACGGCAACGGTAGTTGGGTTTGACCTTGCCAAACAGCGTTCATTTATTATCGACAAGCTTGAGGATTGTGCCGAATACGGCGATTTGCTCACGGGCTGTGGCATTCAGGAGCGTCTGATAACCTACACCACGGTTGTTGACAAGGCAGACGCTGCCAAAAACAAGGTAAAGGTGCGCGTCTTCAAGAAAGCGTAGGGCAGCCTCTGTGCAGCTGCGCTGCTCGCAGCACTGTTCAGTGCACTACGTGCCGCACCACACCACGGTCGCACCGCATGCTGCACCGCTCAGTGCACCACGCACCGCTAAAAGCGCTCCCAAACACCTCCATAAAAAAATCCAAAAAACTTTCAAATAATTATTGACAAACAATAATTTGTGCTTTATTCTGTACAAATAATTATCGAATTACAATAATTCGGAGGTCAAAATGAAAGACAACATGAAGAACACGGAAGACGCAAAAGACACGAGCCGTGCAAAACGCACAAGCCATAAACTGTTGATAGCCGTGCTCGCAGGCATATTGGGCATCGAGGCTGCGGTTTGCATTGCCTTTAGTGCAACGCAGCGCTCTTTGCCAGATGCACTTGCCGCTGCCACGGCGTTTCCGTTTGAGCAAATTGGAATGGGCTTGCGCAGCCTTTCGCTTGTCAGTGGAGCTGGCAACGCACTAGCACTTGCTATCTATATCGCTCTGGGGCTTATTCCGATTGTTGCCCTATTCATTCTAAAAACAAAACGCAAGCTTCGCCCAGAAGACACGCTGCTGGTATTACTCAGCCTTGTTCTCTTGGTAGTTTTATATTACATGATAAACCCGGGGCTCACCTATACCTTGCCCGTCGCAATGCTCGGAGAGGTCGTAGGAAAAGCGCTCATGGGAGGCATTGTGTATTCAATCCTCTGTGGATATTTAATTTTATGTCTGGCTCGTTTGCTTTTGCACAACAAGCCAAACAAGCTCATTGGCTATATGATACTTATGCTTGGCTTGTTGGGAGCATATTGCGTCTATATGGTATGTGGCGCTTGCCTGAACTCACTTGTTGAGAACATGACAACATTAAGATCGGGCAACTATTCAAGCTTGAGACACCTCAACATAAGCTCGGTCTTTTTAGTTCTCCAATTTATTGTTGACGTTGTGCCCTATATCCTCAACGTGATTATCGTCTTTGCAGCTCTAGGGTTTTTGAGTACGCTGCAAGCAGAAAGCTATTCTGAGAAAACCCTTACAAAAGCCACTTTTCTTTCGAAGCTTTGCGTAACAGCCTTAGCAATAACCGTACTGGTAAACATTGTGTTCAACACCTTGCAGCTCGTGTTTGCGCAATCGCTCATGGTGTTTAATGGCTCGGTACAGGTTCCCCTCTTTTCAATAGCACTCGTTCTTGGCACTCTGCTGCTCGTTCGCTTTGTTACCGACAGCAAGCAGCTCAAGGACGACAACGAAAAGTTTATTTAGGGGTACGTCATGGCTATAAAAATCTATCTCGAGGATATTCTTAAAAGTAGAAACATGACATCAAAAGAGCTGTGTGCGCTTGTGGGAATAACGGAAGCAAACCTTTCCATTCTGCGAAGCGGCAAGGCAAAAGGTGTTCGTTTTAGCACTATAAATAAAATCTGTTGGCACTTGCAGTGTGATGTGGGTGACATCTTGAAGTTCGACGGAAAACTGGAGGGTAATGATGAAGCGTAATGTATTAGTTTTGGTGCGTCGCAGCGTGGTCGCAGTTTTGTGTGTTGTTTTGGCAGCAGGCTTGCTTTCGGGCTGCCAGCTAGCACGAGAAGGCTTGGGCTCAAACCCCAATGACGACATGATCATAGGGGTCTTGGTAATGGTGGAAACTGCGGAACAACGTGTGGCTCGAGAAGCCCTTGAAGAGGAACAGTGCGAACGGGAGGAAGCAGAACTTGATGCTGCGAGCGAAAATCATAGCGTAGTTGGAGAAATTGAATTCGGAGAGGAGGAGGGAAGTTATCACTCCTACGGTCCCTTTACAAACCTGTTTTACCTTATTACTGGACGAAGCATAGTATCTCCAAAGCGTGTTTATGCTACTGCAAAGCCGAAAACTATTATTGTGGACGAGGAAACAAACAAAAAAATTGAGGGCAAAGAATATGTTTTTGAAAACATCGAGGGATATGCCGCCTTTTGCCCGCTTTTTTTTGATAAAAAAGGAGATGTTGTGCATTCTGATTTCATATATGATGATGAAATCGCTGAAATATCCTTTGGTGCAGGCAATCACCCCGACGGTGGCTCTAGAATAGAAATTGAAGGAACTGTCTATGTGGCTTCGTCAAGTGAGGGGCTTTACTATAACACCAGCCCTATTTTTCAGACCCCTGACGGATATGTCTATGCAGTTTTGGAAGTAACAGAACAAGGAAGCACGTTTATTGGCTCCGTTGGGGGAGGCGTCAGCAACCTGCTTGAAGTCACCTCGAAACGAATGAGGGGTGGCAAAACTCTGGTCGACACGGCAAGCATAAGTGTTGGAGTTGAGCTCATGCGCGCTCCTCAAAAAATTGTCGTGTATGAAATGGATTCTCGCAGCGTCTTTCTTTCAGAAACAGAATACGAGCCAAACAAAGTGCCCAAAACTTTTGAAGCTCAAGCAGAAACGGCTTACCTTGTTGTGGAAACTTACGAGCAAGGCAAATTGGGAAGCACCATACTTAAGCGAGAAACCTACGACAGAGGAGCCGAGGACTTTACGAGCTATTATGCCCGAGAGGACGGTATTTGTATGAGGCAAAGTACCGATATTGTGTGGAAATAGCTGCTTTCAAAAAGTATGGTCGCAGGAGTTTTTGAAAGATACGGACAAGAAGCGCAAGGCAACGGAAAACTGCCAAAGATACGGTAAAATGTAACTGAACCTAAAGTAAGGGAACCAAGAAGTAAGGTTAGGTCAGTTTTGGAAGTTGCACAAAAAGACAGTGAGCAAAAGGATAAAAAGAAAGCACGGGTTGCGCTGCTTTCGGTTGCGTCAAATACCTTACTGACGCTCACTAAGCTCATAGTTGGATTTATTAGTGGTTCGGTAAGCATTTTGTCTGAGGGCATTCATTCTGGGCTCGACTTACTTGCTTCTTGCATAGCCTTTTTTGCGGTTAAGCAATCAGCCAAGCCCGCAGACGCAGACCATGAATATGGGCACGGCAAAATAGAAAATGTTTCGGGAACTATCGAAGCAGCCCTCATTTTGGTGGCGGTGGTAATGATTGTCACCGAGGCAATAAAGAAGCTCATTGAAATTGCGCACGGTGGCAGCGGCGAGCTCGGTGGTCTGGCGTTTACCTTGGGCCTTGTGGTTATGGGAGGCGCAGCACTCATCAACTTGTTTGTTTCTAGCCGTCTAATGAAGGTGGGAAAAGAAACAGATTCCGTGGCTTTGCAAGCAGACGCCCTGCACCTGAGAACCGACGTGTTTACCTCCGCCGGTGTTTTTGTGGGCCTGCTTTTAATTATGATTACCGGCTGGCACGTTTTGGACCCCATTATTGCGCTGGGTGTTGCGGTGATAATTGCCAAAGCTGCCTATGATTTGCTCAAAGAGGCCTTTCTCCCGTTGGTTGATGCGAGCCTGCCTCAAACTGAGAAAAAGATTATTACCGACTGCCTTGCTCGGTATGAAGAGGAGTTTGTTGAGTTTCATGATCTTAGAACGCGGAAGTCTGGTGCCGAGCGCTACGTTGACCTCCACTTGGTAGTTCCAAGGAATATGTCGGTTGCCAAGGTTCATGAGCTGTGTGACCTTATCGAAGACGAGGTTACCGCACAGCTCAGCGGCACGCAGGTGCTTATTCATGCCGAGCCCTGCAGCACCAACGAGGAGCTTTGCCCGGGCGAACAAGGGCATACCGAGGTTTGTCAGCGTTGCCGAGAAAAACGCGCAAGCCAAAGTTAGAGCCAAATCTCGCCACACCCAACCTCCCTTTGCGAGCCCGTAGTGCCGCTGAGCGAAGAGCCTACTCTTTCATGGTGTTACGAATTATAAAATCGTGTTACACTAGGCACACAAACGAGAACTCAAGAAAGGATGTTCATGCACATTCCCGACGGTATGCTCGACCCAAAAACCTTTGGCACGTTGTGGGCTGGCGGAGCAGGCAGCATTGGCTATGCGAGCTGGTGGATTAGAAAAAACCTTGACGGCTCAAAAATCGTGCTTATGGCGGTGCTTGCCGCTCTCATTTTTGGCTTGCAAATGCTTAACTTTCCCATTGCGGCAGGTACCAGCGGTCATTTTGCCGGAGGAGCCCTTGCTGGTATCTTGCTGGGGGCGTGGCCTGCTTGCATTGTGATGTCGGCTGTGTTGCTCGTGCAGGCGCTCTTTTTTGGTGACGGTGGCATTACTACGTTGGGCGCAAACATTGTTAACCTTGGCATTATTGCGCCTTTTGTTGGGGCGTTTATTTATGAGCTTTTTCAGCGTGTTCGCAGTGGTTATGCTTCCAAAATTGCGGGCGCTTTTACGGGTGCTTTTGTTGCGGTAGTGGTTTCGTCTGCGGCGGTTGCACTGGAGCTGTGGGCTTCAAACAATGCGCAGTTTTTTGCGGCACTGGGCGCAATGACTTTTTGGCACACAATAATTGGTGTTGGCGAGGGCATCATCACGGCGGGGCTTATTGCCTACGTTGCCAAAGTGCGTCCTCAGCTGCTGGGCGACGAGGGTGCTTTGCACACCAAGCGTTCTCTTAAGAGCATCTGTGTGGTGCTGGGTGCACTTGCGCTCATTGCCGCAGGACTCAGTTTTCTTGCCTCTACCTCGCCCGACGGACTTGAGTTTGTCTATTTTGATTCTGGCGTAGGTGCAGAGTTTGAGGAAGGGGCTCATGCCGCCGCCGCTCCGATGAGCGACTACCTCTTGCCGGGCGTTGGAAGTGAGCTGCTTGCAGGCATTGGCGCAGGCATAGTTGGCGTTGTGCTTACGGGCGCGCTTATTCTTGGTTTGGTTGTTGTGCTCAAGCGCAGGGCGGGTGGGCGCGATAGAACGGGCGAACGTGATAGAACAGGTGGGCGTGATAGAACGGGCGAGAAAACCAAGATAGCCAAAAGCGTTGAAATAGACGAATAAGAAAACCAGAGCTGACGGGAGCAACAACGCAGAAAAGCGAGTCCAACCAGATGAACACGCCTAACACAAACAAGCTTAAGCCGAACGAGCCCAAACCCTTCTCACCACAAGGAATGTTGCTTGCTGCCGTTGTTTTGGTGGTAGGCATTGTTGTGGGTATGCCCCATGCGCCACTTGAAATAATAACGATATTTGCCCTCGTTCTCATCATTGGGCTTGTGGCTAACGTCAACCTTCCCAAACTGTTTCTGCGCTCGCTTATTGTTATTCCCATAGCGGGCTGCATGGCTGCTTTTGCACCTTTACGGCTCGTTACCGAATGGAGCTCATCGGGCATTGCGGCCGCCTATGCACAAGGGGCAGGGCGCGTTGTAGAACTCATTTTAACCCCGTGGATGTGCGTGTTGGTGATGCTTTTGCTCGTGCAGCTTTGTCCCGAAAAAGACCTTCTGTATGCACTTGAGCGCTTGCACGTTCCGCGGGCGTTCACGCTGCTTTTGACTTTTATGTATCGTTATGTGGGAGTAATGCGCACACAGCTTACGGCAGCGCATCGTTCGCTGGTGTCGCGCGCGCCGAGCATTAGCCCGCGCAAGCAAGTGCTGCTGTACGGCAACCTAGCAGGTGCGATGCTCATTCGTGCTCACAGCAGAGGTGAGCGCATTCACGCTGCCATGCTTTCACGTGGCTTTACCGGTCTTTTGCCGCGCAGCACCCACCAACGTTTTGGATTGCCCGACGCAGCGCTTGTGGCAGTAGCGGTACTTCTCGGAATTGCTTTTGTGCTGCTTTAGGACATGAGGGCAGCGCAGAAAAACAGAACACTATTGAACGCACTGAGGCACTACCCAAGAGAACACAAGGAGAGAACCAATGACCTGCAATCTTACGTATAACAAGGTAGCCTTTGCCTATCCCGACGGCACGCAGGCACTCAAGGGTGTTTCGTTTGAGCTGGGGCACGGCGAACATGTTGCCCTGCTTGGCCCTAACGGTGCTGGCAAAAGTACCATTATGCTGCTTGCCAATGGTATTCTTTTGCCCCAAGAGGGGAGCATTACGGTTGGCGATGTGGAGGTTTCAAAGAAAACACTTGTTGAGGTGCGCCAGCGGGTGGGGCTTGTTTTTCAAGATCCCGACGACCAACTCTTTATGACCTCGGTTTTTGATGACGTTGCTTTTGGCTTGCTTAATCAGAGTGCTACTGCTCATGCTCACGCACACAGCCATGATGACTCTGATGGCGCTCACACCATCAACAAAACTGCTCATGCGCACAGCCATGATGACAATCTAGGCACCTCAAGCGTCACGCCAAACACGCAAGCCGCCGCTTGTGAACATCTGCATGAACACGCCTACGAACCGCACCGTCACCCCTTAAGCCCCGAGGAACTTGAAAAACGGGTTCTCAAAGCGCTCAAAGAAGTTGACCTCGAGCACGTCGCGCAAAAAGCTCCGCAAGACCTCTCCTTTGGGCAGCGCAAGCGGGCGGCTCTTGCAACTATTCTTGTCACGCATCCTGATTTTCTTATTTTGGACGAACCCTCAAGCAATCTCGACCCGCGGGGGCGTCGCCAAATGATGGAGCTTCTGAGCAACATAAAACACAGCATTTTGCTGGCAACGCATGATCTTGATATGGTGTGGGAGTTATGTCCGCGCTCTATCATTATTGATGAAGGACGCATTGTCGCCGATGGTCCAACGCGCGAACTGTTAAAAGACAAGGAGTTGCTTGAGGCGCATGGTTTGGAGCTGCCCGCTGCCATGCGCTATCACGTCCTATAAGCCTATAACTGCCGTGCGCTCCCATACGATTATTGACAAAAATGACGGAGGCAGGCATAATAATGCTTACTGTAATGCTCTTCTATAGAAAGGAATAGCCCATGTTTTTTAAGCCTCAAACCAGAAAGACATCTCTCTTTGCCCCTAAAACGAACTCTCTATCCACAGCCCAACACACACCCCTTTTGCTACACAAGCGGACACTTGCTGTTCTTTTGTCGCTGGTGTTGATGTGTTCAAGTTTTGCGGTAGCTCCTGCTGCGGCATTTGCGCAGGAGGGTGGAGAGAACCACCAGCTTACTTCACTTGCGACCACCTCAAGCGGTATTGTGTATACGGTCAAAAATGGTGACTACGGCAATGGTGCATATGTTACTGGCTACAGGGGAACGTCGAAAAAGGTTACTATTCCCAAAACGCTTGGCGGCAAGAATGTTGTCTCTGTGAGTCTCGCAGAGCTTGGACTAACTTCGCTTAATGTAAAGGCGTGTACGGAACTAAAGTATTTGGGCTGCTTTAGAAACAAACTTACTTCGCTTAATATAAGCAAGAATACGAAACTTACGTGGCTTTACGCTATGATGAATGAGCTCACTTCTCTAAATGTAACCAAGAACGTGAAGTTGTTTGGGCTATATGTCGCAAGCAATAAGCTCAAATCCCTCAATGTAACAAAAAACACAAAGCTAGGATGGTTGTATTGCGAGGGCAACCAGCTAAGCTCTCTTAATGTTGAAAAAAACGTGCAGCTACAAGAGTTGATGTGTTCTGAGAACAAACTTACCAAACTAGACGCAACAAAGAACACGAAGCTAAAAGTGTTGTCTTGTTACTCCAACAAACTTAAGTCTCTCAATATAACAAAAAACACGCAGCTCACTGACTTTTCTTGTGCAGCCAACCAGCTTACTGCTCTTGATGTAACAAAAAACACTAAATTGGTGAATTTGCTTTGCTACAACAACAACCTTGACTCGCTTGACCTAAGCAAGAATACAAAACTAGTGTGTTTGAGTTGTCCTAACAACAAGCTTACTTCTCTCAAGGTGACTAAGGCTGTAAAGCTCCAGTACCTGCTTTGCGAAAACAACAAGCTTCCCTCGCTCAACGTAACCAAGAACACGAAACTAGTGACCCTAGACTGCTTCAACAACAAACTTACTTCGCTTAATGTAAGCAAGAATACGAAACTATTTGGCCTGACTTGCTACAACAACAAGCTTGCCTCTCTCAATATCAGCAAAAACACAAAGCTGGTGCATTTGTATTGCTACAACAACTACATAAAGAACACTTCAGCTCTTACGTCGTGGCTTAACAAGAGTGGGCATTCTGGAAAAGTGCTGCCACAAAAATATGTTGATCCGTCAATCTCTGGTGTAAGTTCTATTTCGCTTAAGGTGGGCTATAGGGCTACGTCCAAAAACTTTACTATCAAAGGTGCTCCTACTCCCAAGGTGAGTGTTTCGGTTCCAAAGAGTGCTAAAGGAAAAATTAGTATTACTCAGGCTGGCAAACTTACTATAGCAGCTGGGCTTAAAGCAGGAACCTATAAGATTACTGTCAAGGCTGCAAACTATGGAGCAACCGCAACAAAGAAAGTTACGATTACTGTTAAGAAATAGTTTTAAGTGCTTAACACGAAAAGGATATATAGTGCAGAAAAGAAGCAGCCCTAGACACGGAGTGTCTAGGGCTGCTAAACAAAACCTATAAGAAGGGCATTGGATTGATTGCGTAGCCGTCGACTTCAAGCTGGAAGTGCAGATGGGGACCAGTTGAGTTTCCTGTTGAGCCCACCTGGGCAATCTGCTGGCCAGCAGAAACACTTGCGCCAGCACTCACGTTCAAAGCATTAGCGTGCATATAGATGGTTCTTACGCCGTCTCCGTGAGCGACGATAAGGTAATTGCCCATCGATGAGCCATAGCCAGAAGCAGTTACCGTGCCTGCTGCTGCGGCAAGAATAGGTGTATCTATGGGAGCAGCAAAATCAACGCCCCAGTGCATGCCTCCCCAGCGAGGACCATAGGGGCTTGAAATAGCTGTATAACCGGGACACGGGAAAGTCAGGGTAGGAACGCGAGCAGCCAGATTTGGGTCAATTGAACCTTGAGTGGCAGTCGAAGCGTCGCTGCCAGCACTCTGAGCAGCTTGAGCAGCACGTGCCGCTTCAGCAGCAGTCGCTTCCTCTTGGAAAAGTAGCTCAGCAGCCTGCTTTTTCAAAGCAGTAATCTCCGATTGCATTTGGGAAACTGCGCTTTCTTGCTGGATTTTAAGCTGTTTCATTTCGGCTTCTTGCTGAGCAAAAACTTTTTGCTGTGCGGAGTACTCATTACGAGCAGCCTCGGCTTCCTCGCGCACAATTTTAGCCTCGCCTATTAAATCGGCGTTGTGTTCGTTTATACGGCTTGACATTTCAACAACAGAGACAAACTCACCAAAAGACTGCGCCCCAAAAATAACCTCAAGATAGGAGGCGGGACCCTTGCGGTACATGTCAGCAGCAAGAACACCCAGCTGATCTTGCAGCTCGCCAATGCGTTTGCGAGCAGCTTTTTCACGCTTCTGAGCCTTCTTCATAAGTTTTTCAGCTTTTGTGCGAGCGACAATAGCGGATTCGTAGCCAGAATTGATATGATTGAGTTCGGTTTGAAGACCATCAAGGCGCTCTGCGGCAGCGTCAACTTCTTTTTGCTTCTCAGCAGAGGTTACAGCGTATGCGGTTTGTGAGGTACCTAGCTCTTCTCCGTCGAATACAAACGGCGCAACAGGCACCATGCTAAAGGTCATAACAACCGTAAGCGCAAGGGCCATACATGCGGTAGGAGCTATTTTTGTTAAGCGGTGCCGAGCGTTTTTTATCATCAATTGCACCAATACTCCTCGAAACGTCGATTTCATGAGGTAATATGATACCATGTCCGAAGCGTATTGTCACGAGCTGCCCGTATGCGTTGGAATTTGAAAAGATAAGGTTAAGTCCTTGGTATAATTGTAGAAAGGTTTTTTGCAAACCCCAAGGTAGACCTCAGAAAAACCTGTGGAAAACTTTTGAAATACAGGTGAAAAAACGGGTAAAAATGCGAATAAAGAACGGTCGGAAAAGGTAACAAAAAAGTAACTGAAGGAGAAATTATGGCTCACGTTGTGCCGTTTGCGAACTATCGTCCCACCCCAGAAAATGCTGCCGAATATGCGGCATTGCCCTACGATGTGTTTAGCCGCGCGGAGGCTGCAGCAGAAATAGAGGCGCACCCAACGTCCTTTTTGCGCATTGATAAAACCGCCGCCTTGATGCCACCGGCAGTTGATGAATATGATGCTCGTGTGTATGTTCGTGCTCGAGAGCTGCTTGACCTTGACGAGAAATCAGGTGCGCTTGTGCCGGAGGCAGACGGTAAGCCTCACTATTATGTGTATCGTCTTATAAAAGACCAACATGCGCAAACGGGCATTGTTGCCTGCGTTTCTGCTGACGATTATCAAAAAAACGTCATAAAAAGACACGAAAACACCCGCACCGAAAAACGGCATGATCGTGTGGCGCACATTAAGGCTTTGGGCGCACACACCGGTCCCGTGCTCTTGGCGTATCGTCCGCATGAGCGCATTGACGCAGAGATTGAGCGCGCGTGTGCCAGCGAGCCGCTTTTTGACTTTACGGCACCCGATGGAGTGCAGCATACGGTGTGGCGCATTGACGATGAAACAGCAGCAGAGACCATCAAGCAGGCATTTTCTGAGATAAACGCCCTTTATATTGCCGACGGACATCACCGTGCCGCCGCCGCTGCGCTGGTTGGCGAGCAAGAAGGGGGAGAAGCCACCCGCTTTTTGGCAGTGTTGTTTTCCTCTGAGCAGCTTGCCATTTTTGACTACAATCGGGTGGTTTTTGACCTTAACGGGCATGGGCTTGAGGAGTTTTTGCGCTTAGTTGGTGATAAGTTCGAGCTTTCTGAGGTTGCGCGCGAGGAGAGTCCGTATCGTCCCGAGGCCTGCGGCGTTGTGGGAATGTACGTTCAGGGCACGTGGTACCGTCTTGAAATACCCGAAACCTTGCGCCCGCAAGACCCTGTTTTGGGGCTTGATGTGTCGGTCTTGCAGGACTTTTTGCTCGACCCCATTTTGGACATTGACGACCCTCGTTCAAGCAAGCGCATTGCTTATGTGGGTGGCGTGCGCGGTCTAAAAGAGTTGGAACGCAGGGCAGATGCCTGCGGAGGCGTGTCGTTTGCGCTGTATCCCTGCTCGCTCGACGAGCTCTTTGCCGTTGCCGATGCGGGCAAGCTCATGCCGCCCAAGTCAACGTGGTTTGAGCCCAAGCCTCGCAGCGGCTTGTTTGTTCACAAGATCTAAAAGTAAAAACCGTAGCAAAAATCGTATACGATTCAAAACCGCTTGCGTGCCTTAAATAAGTTGTGCTACAATTTAGAACGATTTGGTTTATTCGTTTTGTTCTAGCGGTAGACGGCCCTGCTCAGAGCCTATTCAGTGCTTGCTCAGCTGCCCGCCTACCGCCCGTCTAGCTGCTCGCTCAGCCAGCCTGTTGGAGGTAAACTTTGGAGAGCTTTTTTAAGCTTCGAGCCAAAAAGCAAGAGCATATCATCGACGCTGCGCTTGCGGTGTTTGGACGCAACGGATACAAAAAAGCTTCGGTCGCCGACATTGCCGCAGAGGCAGGCATTGGCAAAGGCATGGTCATGTACTATTTTGGCAGCAAGAAAAATCTGTATTTCTTTCTCGCCGAGCATTGCGAAAAAATACTTATGGAAGCAGTCGAGGGTGGAATCGACAAAAACGTCACCGACTTTTTCGACAAAATCAAAATGGCAACAGAAGTAAAAGTTTCCATGATGAAAAAACACCCCGCCATACTTTCGTTTTTGGCAAAGTTTTATTACGAAACCGACCCTGAGGTCGCCGATATTCTTGAAGAGTTTGCAAAAAAGGGCGCCACCGACCGCGACCGGATATTGCTCACTGGCACCGACATTTCAAAGTTCAAAGAGGGCGTTGATCCAAAGCTCTTGGAGAAGTTCTTTTTGTGGGCGAGCGAGGGCTTTGTGAGCAGCTCCACATCAAATATGAGCTTGGACGAAATTGACTCGTTCGTAAACGAATTTTATGCACTTATCGAGCTCATGAAAAAGCACTTTTACGAAGGCAAGTAAGTACCACGTTTGAAAGTACCACGTTTGTAAGTACCGTCTATTGAGGAGGAACCACCATGTCCGAGTTAAGTCTGGAAACCGTCAATTTGTCAAAGAGATTTGGTAAGTTTACCGCGCTCAATGACATCAATCTCAAGGTCGCAGAAGGCGAGGTGTTTGGCTACATTGGCCCAAACGGAGCCGGCAAAACAACTACCATACGTGTGCTGCTGGGAATCCTTCAGGCATCGGAGGGCACAGCAAAAGTCTTTGGTATGGACGCCTGGAAAGATGCCGTTGAAATCCACAAGAGACTTGCGTATGTGCCAGGCGATGTTAATTTGTGGCCCAATCTAACGGGCGGCGAGGTCATAGATTTGTTTGTGAGCCTCCGCGGAAAACATGACAAAAAACGGCGCAAAGAACTCTTGGAAGCCTTTGACCTTGACCCGTCAAAGAAATGCCGTACCTACTCAAAAGGCAACCGTCAAAAAGTAGCTTTGGTAGCAGCTTTGGCATCTGATGCCGACCTTTACATTCTTGATGAGCCCACCAGTGGACTCGACCCCTTGATGGAGCAGGTGTTCCAAGCCGCTGTCCTCGACCTCAAAAAACAAGGCAAGGGCATATTCTTGTCGAGCCACATCATGTCTGAGGTAGAAAAGCTCTGCGACAGAATTGCCATAATAAAAGAGGGCACAATTGTCGAAACGGGAACGCTTGACGAGATGCGCCACCTCACCAGAATGAGCATGACTATCAAAACGGAAGCTCCAATCAAGGGCCTTGAGAAGGTAAAAGGTGTTTATGAAATTACCGAGCATCAAGGCGGCACCACCTTCCAGGTAGACTCCGATGCCGTTGGCGAGGTAGTTTCGTTTATCGGAAAGTTTGGCGTTAAAAAACTTGAAAGCACACCGCCTACTTTGGAAGATTTGTTCATGCGTCACTACAACACAGCGGGGGGTGCATGATTGTGCGCGGAAACTTTGACAACACGCTGAGGCTTGTACGCCTCATTTTGAGGAGAGAACGGCTCAGCTCAACAATTTGGATTGTAATTTTGACTGCGTTTTCAATAGTGCTTGCGCCAGGCATGCATGAAATGTTTTCTGATATGGAAACCAGAACGCAAATTGCCTCGATATATGACAACCCCATTATGGTTGCCATGATGGGCCCTGTTTACGGGCTCGATAACTTTACCACGGGTGCAATGTACGGCGGCATGATGCTGCTGTGGGTTGCGATTGCCGTTGGGGTTATGAACATCTTTTTGGTGACGCGCCACACCCGAGCAGATGAGGAACGAGGGCAAAGCGAAGTAGTGCGTTCGTTACCCGTAGGGCGCCTTGCCAACATCAACGCAGTTATGATTGCAGCAGTGATTATTAACGGAGTGCTTGCGCTGTTGATAGGTCTTGGACTTGCCGTTTGCGGCGTTGATGGCATGGGCTTTGGCGGCAGTATGCTCTATGGTGCCTTGGTGGGGGCGGTTGGCTTAGTGTTTGCCGCCATTACTGCGCTGTGCTGCCAGCTTTTTGCAAGCTCTGCTGGTGCTACGGGAATGGCGATGGGATTTTTGGGTCTTGCCTATATGATACGTGCTGCTGGAGATGCGCAGGGCAATGACCTTATCGCTTGTTTTAGTCCCTTTGGTTTGGCGCAACGTGCGCAGGTCTATGTGAACAACTACGTATGGCCTTTGCTTCTTTTGCTCGTAGCTGCTGGTGTTATTGCTGCTGTTGCCTACAAGCTCAACTCGATACGCGACTTGGGACAAGGGTTTATCGCAGCAAAGCCGGGCCGCAAAGAAGCAGGTCGTCTGCTGCGCTCGCCGCTTGGCTTGGCAACACGCCTCTTAAGCAAAACAGTCATTATTTGGGTTGTAGTTATGCTCATGCTGGGCGCTTCTTACGGCTCAGTTATTGGGGATATAGGAACCTTTGTGGGCGACAGCCCCGAATATCTGCAGGTCATTGGTATTCCCGCAGAAATTGTGAACACCATGACCGAAGCCGATAAAAGCAAGATTATCGTTGACTATTTTGCTGCGTTTATCACCATTATGATGACGCTCGTTTGCATCGTGCCCATCTTGCTTGCGGCAACAAAGGTTCGTGCCGAGGAGCGCGAGGGACGAAGCGAACACATCTTGTCAAGAGTGGTGTCGCGTCCGAGCTATTTGGCAGGCTATGTGGCAATCGCTTTTGTGGCAAGCGTGCTTATACAGTTTGCTACGGCAACGGGGCTTTACCTTGCAACAAACGCAATGGCTGAGAATAATCCCTTTACCTTTGGCGGACTGCTCACCTCATTCTTTGCATATCTGCCAGCAATTTGGGTTTTGATAGGCATTGCAGTTTTGCTCGTAGGGCTGTTTCCAAAAGCAAGCGCAGCCATTTGGGCGGTGTATGGCTTTGTGGCATTTACCTCCTTTATTGGCGGAATGCTCAAGCTGCCCGAGTGGGTTAACTGGCTTTCGCCCATGTATCATGTTCCAAGGTTGCCGATGGAGGATATGACCTTTGTGCCGCTTGTTGTTATGACGGTGATAGCCCTTGTGTTGACCGTTGCTGGATTTGTTTTTTACCAAAAGCGCGATATGGTAGCGGCGTAGAATGGTGCGAATGGTGCGAATGCTGCGTAAAGCAAGGTAGCGAATAAGTGATACTACCGGAGTGGAGCGGGGGGGGCTTCCCTACGGCAAGCCCCGCCCGCTTTGTTTTCTTTCTACAGACTATCATCGGGCTTGGTAGCACTAAGGCTGAGGCATAGTTTGCTTTGCACGAAGCTTTTTAATATATTTTTTGTATTGTCTTGATGAATGCCAGAGTATGTACGCAGGAACAAGAGAAAGGGCAAACGGAACAAAAAAGACGTAAGCTCTGAACGAAAAAGTAAAGAGCGAATACATCATACTCATCATAAGCATAAGAATAAGAAATAGGTTGCAATAGCTCTTGAGGTTTTTGTAATGAGTGATTTGCGACTCGATGTCTGAAAACTCAAACGACCCTAGCGAGGCATGACGTAGGGCAATAATTCCCGGTCGTTTAGCTATTGAAGCCCGTTGTTCTACAAGAAAGGCTTGGTCTGCAACAAGGCGCTCACTTAACTCAGTGGCCCATTTTCTATCATAGGAGCCGTTTTGGGTAACGGGCAGGGCAATGCGACAGATATACTCTCCAGGAGCGCAGGGCACAAAGGTAAACTGCGAGCCCCAGCGTATGCGCACAGGACACCAGCCAAGCGCAATCATTTCATTCAAGTATTCTTCGAATGCGATAAGGTCATAAGAAGTGCCCCAGCTTGATATGCTCCAGTTAGACAGCGTGTGTTCGTTGCCGTTTATCTTTTTCCAATTTGGTGTTTCCATGGCAAACTCCTTATGTTCCTGAACAAAAGGTGGCTGGGCATCAAAGATAGGCTGTAGCATCAAAAACGAACCGTAAAAAGTGGCAACACCTGCGGGAATCGACGCAATTTTGAAAACCGCAAAATTGCGTGTCCTCGTTCGCTCGGCTCACTTCGGACCCTCGGCTACAAACGTGCCACTGGCACGTTTGATGACGCCTCGTCCCATGTCTGGCTTCGCTTCCCGCTGGCACAACCGCATTACGGCTCACCTTTAACGCCCTACGGGCATCAAAGATGAGCCGTAAAAAGTGGCATCCCCAGCGGGAATCGAACCCGCCTTTCCACCTTGAAAGGGTGGTGTCCTAGCCGATAGACGATGGGGACGCATGGTCTGCGCAATGAGCGCTGCACAATTCTATCAGAATTGCGGAGGAATATCACGCCTCATTTGCACAATGCTTTGGTATTATAAGAAAAAGGTTAGGTAAGCGATGGCAAAAAGGCCACAATAGAAAAGGCAAGCGATAGCAAAAAGGCCAAACAGCGAAAGTAGGAACCATGACGGCAGACAACACCCCAAACAACACCCAAGACAACACTCCACACAATACTCCATACAAAACGCTCACAAAAGAAGCCCTGCAAGCACAGCTCGACGCGCTGAGCGAGGAGTACGCACGCATTGCGGCAAAAGACCTTAAGCTCAACATGGCACGCGGTAAACCTGCCCCTGAGCAGCTCGATCTTTCCGAGCCCCTACTTGACGTGCTTTCATCAAAAACTGACGCTGCGCTTCTCCGCAAAAAACAAGCTGACGACCTCCGCAATTACGGAGGGCTCACCGGAACACCAGAAGCACGTGCGCTTATGGCAGCCATTATGGACGTTGCCCCAGCAGAAACCATCGTGTGCGACAATTCGAGCCTCAGTGTTATGTATGACACCGTTGCTCGCGCAAAAACACACGGCATTGCTGGCCAAACACCGTGGGCCCAGCTGGGAGAGCCCGTAAAGTTTCTCTGCCCTGCGCCTGGCTACGACCGCCACTTTGCTCTTACGGCACACTTTGGCATCGAGATGATTTTGGTGCCAACGAGCGCTGAGGGGCCAGACATGGATTTTGTCGAGCAACAAGTAAACAACGACGCTTCAATCAAGGGTATCTGGTGTGTGCCCAAATATGCTAACCCTACGGGCGTTACCTACTCAGAGCAAACGGTTGAGCGCTTTGCCCAGCTCAAGCCAGCGGCAAAGGATTTTCGCCTGTATTGGGACAATGCCTATGCCGTCCACGACCTCACCGAGCCGGGCGACAGCCTCGCAAGCATCAAAACGGCATGCGAAAAAGCAGGCAACTCCGACCTCTGGTATATGTTTGCCTCAACGTCAAAAATTACTTTTGCTGGTGCGGGCATCTCGGCGTTGGCCTCCTCACCCAAAAACATCGCAGAAATCTCCGAGCAGCTTGCCCTGAGAACCATTGGTTCAGACAAACTCAATCAGCTGCGTCACGTACTCTTTCTCAAAGATTTAGACGGCGTGCGTGCGCACATGAAAAAACATGCAGCCATTGTGGCACCCAAGTTCACGGCCTTTCTTGAAATGCTGGACGAGGGCTTGGGCGATCTTGACATAGGGGAGTGGACGCGCCCTAAGGGCGGTTACTTTATCTCGTTTGACGGGTTGCCCAATACGGCAAAGCGGGTTGTGCAGCTTGCCAAGGAGGCTGGCCTCACGCTCACCGATGCCGGCGCAACCTATCCGTACGGAAACGACCCCATCGACGCAAACATTCGCATTGCTCCCACCTATCCGTCACTCGATGAGCTCAAGGAAGCAGGCAAGCTGTTTGTGCTTTGCGTCAAGATGGCTTCGCTGGAAGTTTTGCTGAGGGAAGCCTAGGGCGAGCGGGTGCACACAAACAAAGCTCCCTACGCAGCCCTTCCAAGAGCTACGCAAAAATCTACATAAAACTCAAAAAATATGCAAAAATGCCAAATACACAATTTTGTATTAGTCCAACTTTGAGCAAAAAAATTCGAACACCCTAAGAAGTTCACCCTTAATCAATTATTGCTTATAAACTCAGCGCCTCTTTGAGGCTTTATAATGTTTTAGGAGGATTTGGCAGCAATTTGCAAAATCATTGCTTATCGAAACAAAGGGTTTTACCCTAGTTTGTTATCTCGTGTTATCTCGTGTTATCTCGTGTTATCTCGTGTTATCTCGTTGATTGTTCTTTTCCAAGGATGCGTTTGGGAAATACACCGGGAAATACTCCCGAGAACTAAGGAGGTTCATGTTGAGTAATGAAAAGCAGACAGTAGACGTTGGTGGGGGCTTGGCGGAGCTTGAGCAAGATTTTAATGCAAACGCTCAAGACGGCGAAACAGGCCAGGCAGACCTTGAAACAACTGCGCTTTGTTTTGAGGAGAACCTTGAGCTAAGCTCTGAGCTAAATTTGGAGCCAAACTCTGAACTAAGCTTTGAGGAGCGCTTGAAACATTTGAGCAGCTCCGCCAAGCGTAATCCCCTCCATCGTGAAATAAATTACAAGACGCTCAAGTTTTGCGCTGAGCGTCGCATTCTGCCTGAGGTAGAGGACTTTATCGCAGGCTGTCCCGAGTTCAAAAAGGCATCGCAAAGCCCCTATTTTCTGCTGCTATTTCTTCTCAAGGGTGGCGGTATAGATACCTTTGAGCTTGATGAGGCTGGGGCAGTCATCGAGCCTGCCCAAAAAGAAGGTCTCACCGAAGACGAAATCGACGACCTTATCGCCCAGTTCGCCTATCAAACCAATGAGGTCGGACTTGCGTTTGTTGAGCAAATGAATCCCAAAAATCGACTCTTAGAAATGCTTGACATTGAGCCGGCGTATTACGAAACCTACACCGAGGTGCTGGAGTTTCTCACCGAGAAACGCAGCATGGCAGAGATAGACACCCTTTTGCGTGGCCGTGAAGCGCTCATGGCAAACAGGAAGCCAGACGACCGTCCTATTCAGCCGAGTGTTTTTGTTGACAAGCTGGAGAAGGCGGGCGGCATATTTTGGGAGAGTGGTTGGATTATCACTCCTGAAGGAAGGGAATTGTTGGCAACTCTGGAGAAAAGCAAGTAACCAGAATGAAAAGCAGCCTCAGTGAACAAAAGGGCTGCAAAAAGTAGCTCGGAGGAAAGAGCTGCGGAAAGGAGAGCTCGGAGGAGAGAAAAACGAAAGTCGTATTGGATTTAGTATAAGAAAGGAGCATCTATGCAAAAACTCACCATGACACGTCGTAGCTTTGTTAAAGCTGCAACAGTTGCCGGTGCGGCTGCCGCCTTAAGCACAAAAGTGGCGGGCTCTCTTGTAGAGACCGACCAAGCGTGGGCACTTGAGAACACAGACGAACTTAAAATGTATGTGTCCACGTGCCACGGCTGTATTCAGGCGTGCCCGTGCCGTGTGTATGTCAGAAACAACACTGTGGTGAAACTTGAGGGACACCCCCTAGCTCCAACGAGTCAGGGAAGCCTGTGCCTCAAAGGTCTCAACCAGCTGCACACGATGTACAGCCCCCGCCGTGTTCTTTATCCGCTCAAACGCTCGGGCGAGCGTGGTGCGGAGAACGCCAAGTGGGAGCGCATTAGCTGGGATGAGGCTATCGAGCTTGCTGCTACAAAAATTGCCGAGGCTATTGAGCAGTACGGAACGTATTCGTTCTTTGCTTCAGTAGGCGGCGGCGGTGCGTATTCGTTTATGCAAGCTATGACCATTCCGATGGCTTTTGGTTCGCCCACGGTATTTGAGCCCGGCTGCGCGCAGTGCTATCTGCCGCGCTTCTCCATTGCTGATTATATGTACCATGGAGCCGATCAATCCATCGCCGACTGCGCTGTTTTAGAGTCGTTCAAAGGTCTTGCACCTTTGGAGGTTGCTCGTGGCGCAACACAAGACACCAAGGTTATGGTGCTTTGGGGCGCACAGCCTTCCGTAAGCCAGACCGCTCAGTCTGGACGCGGCATGGCAGAGCTTCGAGCCCTTGGCTGCAAGACGGTTGTTGTTGATCCTAATATGTCGCCCGATGCCGTAAAGGCAACGGTGTGGCTGCGTGTTCGACCGGCAACCGATGGTGCACTCATCCTCGCATGGCATCGCTACATCTTTGAGAACAAACTCTACGATGCAGACTTTGTCAAAACGTGGACCAACCTGCCGTTTGTTGTTGACCCCGACACACATTTGCCGCTTTATGCAACAGAGGTATTCCCAGAATATCGGCAGATTGCACCGGATAACACCCCGGCGTATGTGTGCTATGACAACAAGTCCAAGTCCTTGAAGCCTTTTGAGTACATGGCAAAAGACGTTGACCCTGAGATTTTCTGGAAGGGCGAGGTCAAAGTGGGCGGCAAGGCCAAGACTTGCTGCACTGCTGGTCAGATTTACAAGGACACTGCAGAGCCCTGGACGCTTGAAAAAGCCGAAGAGGTTTGCTGGGTTCCCAAAGACATCATCGAAAAAGGCATCAAGATTTACGCTGAGGCTGAGGTCGCTGGTATCGCCAATGGCGTGCCTTCAGACATGCAACAAATTGCCTCGCAAGTACCGCTCGGCCTTATGAGTCTTGACATGATTATGGGCTATGTCAATAAGCCTGGTGCTACGCTTACGCAAAATAGTCCTGCTCCCAAAGAGCGTCCGGTTGCAACGTTCAACGGCTTTGGTGGTATGTTTGGTTCTATCTTTGGTATCGGGTATCGTGTTGGCGAGACCGAAGCACAAAACAAGGCTCGTATTGATGCCATGCCTCCAGGAATGTTCCCCGGTGGCAAAGGTACGCTGTACGTTATGAACCAGCTTTTAATTGACCGTTTAGGTATGAAAAACCATAAAGGTTTGTACCAGTGGTGTCACAGCCACATTCCAAGCGTGCTTGAGGCTATCAAAACAGGCGTGCCCTACAAACCGCGCGTTTGGTACGATATGTCGGGCAACAAGCTTGCTGTATTGGGCAATGCAGGTTCTTGGTACGACGCCTTTGACGAGGTCGACTTCTGCATCTGCCAGTATCCGATGATTACCTCATTCCAAATTGAGGTTGCCGACCTTATCTTCCCGCTTGGGGAGTGGCTTGAGGCAACAGGTGCTTCTGGCTTTGGTCAGCTTAACTATCCGTTCCCCAGCCCGGGCGTTGTTCACATTGGCGAGACAGTCTCTAACTCTGTGCCTCCGCAAAAAGTGGTCAATGCAGCTTCCAAGATACTCAACGATTATCTGGCAGGCGGCAACGAGATTGTTCTTGGCGCTGTTGGTGCTACTAAGGGTGCAGGCCCTGCAGATCCTTCTCAGCCTTCAAGAGGTGGCGCAGAGGAGAAGCAAACCTCCAACAACGCAACGGTTTATCATGGCTCAAAGGCAGATCAATTTGAGATGGTATTCCCCTTTGGTCTGGGTGTTATGGGTGGCGAGCAAGAGGATTCCGTTATTCAGCAAAAGCATGCTGAGAAATACGGCGCTCCCGATTATGACACCTTTATGGGCGATGTTCCCAAGTACATGGAGCCCTTTGGTGCAAGCTATGGCTTAGATGCAAGTGGAAACTTCACAGGAGAGCCCAACCCCAACTTTGGCTACAGAGATCCTAAGGAATACTGGATTTATGACCAACATTTGGGCATGGCAGATGACGGTCTGCCAGCAGGTTTTGGTACTGAATCTCGCAAGTGCGAGGTGTACTGCACCTTGCTCGTTAAGATGGCAGCCAACGGACACCCGTACTGCTATCCGCGCACGCAAGAGGCAGTAGATGTAAGTATTGGTCAAGAAGTCAAAGACCAAAACCCAGATTACGACTATGTGGGCACGTATTCGCCTATCTGTCAGCACATTGAGCCAATCGAGTCTCCCATCGAGGGTCAAATTGGCTACGATCCAGAGTATCCGCTGGTTATTACCTCTGGTCGTGTGTATTACTTCCATCATGGCACGATGCGCCACTCCGCTTTTGCGCGCGAGCTGTATCCTGCACCTGATGTACGTATGTGCCAAAAAACTGCTGATGCTTATGGTCTTAAGCACATGGATTGGGTCGATGTTACCTCACGCCGCGGTACTATTACGGGGCGCGTCTACATTCACAACGGCATGGCCGAAGGTGTTTTGTGGATGGAGCGTTTCTGGAATCCCGAGTGCTTTGATAGCTCACAGAAAAAGATTACGGGCGGATGGAGAGAGTCCAACATTAACGTTATCACCAAAAACTCTGCTCCGTACAACGAAGTGTTTGGTTCTTATACCAACCGTGGTTTTGCCGTCAACATCAAAAAGGGCGTACGCCCCGAAGGTGTTTGGGTCGAGCCAAAAGAGTTTACTCCGTTCTTGCCGTCGCAGCCCAACCAGTATGTTGATGGTATCGGCTCTGCTCTTGACATGGAGCAAACCCCGCAGGTCGCCTTTAGCGACTGGGATCCTAATGCGGTACCGGGAGGTGGTATGTAATGGCTAAGCGAACTCTTGTAATCGATTGTGATAGATGCTCAGGATGCGATTCATGCATCGTCGCTTGCAAGTTTGAAAACGACGTAACACTGGGTAACTACTGGAATCGTGTTATCGCAGTAGGTCCAACGGGAGAATATCCCGACATTGAAATGTATTGGCTGCCGATTTTCTGTCAGCAGTGTGAGAACTCACCGTGCATTGACGTTTGCCCAACGGGTGCGTCTACTCGCGACAAAGACAACGACGTTGTTATTATCGACAAAGAAAAATGCATCGGGTGTCGCTATTGTATGTACGCTTGCCCCTACGGTGTTCGTAACTTTAACGAAGAAACGGGCATTATGGAGAAGTGTATTCTCTGCAACCATCTCACTGCAAAATCAGACGGCAACAAAAACATTGCAGACACGTTTGACCCTGAGCATGCAGTGCCGCCGTGCGTACACAACTGCTCGTGTGGCGCACGCTTCTTTGGTGATTTAGACGATCCCAACTCTGGTGCGTCTAAGGCTGTTGCTGCTGCAGAGGCAGAGGGCAGAGGCGTTCACACCTTGGTCGACAAGGCCGACGCCAAGCCTCTCACAAGGTATATCCTCTCAGAGGAAATCGCAGAGTGGAAGGAGCTGATATAAATGGGTATTGAATGGTCCCTGGTTCTTTTCACCGTAATTGCCGGCGCAGGCGCCGGACTCCTCGTTTTTGCTGGATTAGGTGAGTTTTTTGGTGCAAGCAGAAAAGTGCGCTTTATGGCTGCCATTATCGCCATCATCTTGTTGATTGTGGGCGGCTGTGCATCTGTGTTGCACCTTGGAAATCCGGCAAACATTATGGCAGCAGCGTTTAATCTCGGCTCTTTCTCGCCAATCTCGCTTGAGCTGATTTTTCTTGGGCTGTCTGCAATTGTTGCTTTTGTGTATCTTTTTGTTATTAACCGAGAAGGTGGGCTCTCAAAGATTATTGGTGCTATCGGCATCGTGGTGGGCATCATCTTCATGTATGTTTCTGGACACGGCTATGAGGTTATTGAGACGCGTCCGGCATGGTCAACTCCGGTGTTGTCTTTGTCGTATCTCTTGACCTCCTTGACTTTGGGTGGCTTTTTGTTCCTTGCCCTCCAAATCTGGTTTAAGGATGAGGCAGATGCTATCAAAAAGACGGCATTGATAGTTCTCGTCGTTGCTGTTCTAGAGGCAATCGCACTGGTGCTTTATGGCCTGACCGCTCCGCTTGGCAATGTCGCTCTTGTGTTCTGGTGTGGCGCAGTGCTTATCGGTGGCGTGATCGCTGTTTTGGCTGCTTGGATGGCGTATTCTAAGGCCAGCCTGTCAATGGCACTTTTGGGCATTTTGGCTGTTCTTGTTGGCGGCGTGACGTTTAGAATTGTCATGTGGCTTGCCGGTTCTGCTTATACGCCCGATTTGTTCGAGCTCGCTTCTGGAAGCAGAGGTTTGTTTCCGTTCTAGTGTTTGAGGCTTAAGGGGTGCTGTGTTGTACCTACCTTGCTACGCAGCACCCTTTTTGCTCCTATTGGACTGCTCGTTGAACCAAAACAGAAAGGGCTGATTGCTTTGTCCAAAAAATCAGAAACCCCAAAAGAAACCTCAAAAGAGGTACTTATTCAAGTGTTGGAGGGGCGTCGTGAGTTTTACTTGGCGTTGGCAGGCTTTTATTTTAAGCCGCTTACGCAAGAACAAATCGACACGATGGCACAAACCGACTACACGGATTTCGCCAGCGGTGAGCCTTTGTTAGAAGATGGCTTTAATGACATCACTCGCTATCTGCGCAAACGAAACACAGGAACAAGGCAGATGCTTGCGGTCGATTTTACGTCGAGTTTTGGTGGGGCACAGGCATACGAGGGGCGCACAGCAGTGCCGTATGCTTCGGTATTTTTGAGCGAGGAAGGCCTGCTTAGTCAGCAGCCGCGCGCAGATGTTTTCAAGGTGTTTGCCCGCAATCTTTTACGGGTTACCGATACCAGCATTCCCGACGATCACCTCAGTTTCATGCTCGAGTTTTTGGCAGTTATGAGCGATCGGGCCGCAGAAGCCTTGCGTGCTGAGGCTGTTGAGGAGTCTGCCGGTGACATGCTCGAAGAGGCTCGCACGCGCCTCAAAGAGTCGCATGATTTTATCGAAAACCATATTCTTCCGTGGTTCAAAGAGTTTTCTGATCTTGCAAACAAACTTATCGAGACACGCTTTTATCGGGGCGTGCTCAAGATAACTGCTGGCTACCTTCTCATGGATTTACAAACGATTGACGATATGCTCGAGGAGCTGTCGTAAGGGCTTTTGTGCGAGGGAGTTGTTAAACGTGGACGACGTTACACGCAGAACCTTTATTGCCGGAGGAGCAGGAGCTGTTGCGCTGTTGGCGGTAGGGGGCACGGCTAAATATGCGTTTGGCTCTGATCAAATGCTGAGGCCTCCGGGAGGGCAAAACGAAGATACGCTTATCGCAAACTGTATCAAGTGCGACCGCTGTTGGACGGTGTGCCCACTAAAATGCGTAGTGCCCGCCAACATGAACGACGGGCTTCTTAATTCTCGTACTCCCAAACTTGACTTTCACAAAGGCTATTGTGATTTTTGCGTTGATGCAAACGACGGCAAACCACTTTGTCGTGCGAATTGTCCTACGGGTGCGCTGGGCTCGTTTGACCCTGATACCGAGTGGATAGGGGCTGCTGTTTTGGACACCGAGCTGTGCCTTGCCTATGGTGTTGCACGCAGTTGTATGCGCTGTATTGAGGGCTGCCCGTTTGATGCCATAGTTGCTGACGAGTATGGACGCCCTGTGGTAGATACCGAGAAGTGCAACGGTTGCGGGTATTGCGAGTTTATTTGTCCGTCCAATACCTACCGTACCTACAGTGGCTCAACAAAACGAGCCATTGTGGTAGAGCCGAGCGAGATTTCTCGCACCGAGTTTGTCGAGGGCAATCCTATTGAGGCCAAAGGGGGTCAAGCATGAAAATCACGACCGCCCGCAAGATAACCTTATGGCTTGTGGTACTAGCTGTTGTTGGTGGCATTGCCGTAAGCGCAGGAACCGGAACACTTTCTTCTTTTGGTTGGGAGAGTATCGCTGCCATCTGTCCTCTGGGAGCTATTGAAACCTTTCTTGCCTCAAAGACTATTTTTCCCCGTGCGCTTATAGTGCTTGTGATACTCATTGGTGTTGGCGTGGTGCTTGGCAAGGTATTTTGCGCTTGGCTGTGCCCCGTGCCGCCTCTGCGTAAGTTTTTTACGTTCAAAAACCCCTTTAAGAAAGAGGGAGAAAACGCCGAGTCAGGAAACAAGAGCTCTAGGCTGAGCGGTGAGAGTGTCAAGAGCTCCAAGCTGAGCGCCAAGAGCGCCAAGAGCGCCAAGCCGAGCAGCGAGAGTAAGGCGACTGCTGCTCTCGCCAGCGAGATAAAAATACCTGAGTCTTGTGATTCCGCAAAAGATCCAGCAGCCTGTCCGTCAGGGTGTACCAGCTGTGCCGAGAAACGTAAAAAATTCGACTCCCGCCACGTAGTGCTGGGTGGCGCACTTGTCTCAACTGCCATTTTTGGTTTCCCCGTTTTTTGTATCGTGTGTCCGGTTGGCCTCACCTTTGCATCAATCGTAGCGCTTTGGCGACTGGTGGGCTTTAACGAGCCCTCATGGGCGCTGCTTATATTTCCCCTAATTATTATTGTCGAGCTTTTTGTGCTCAAAAAATGGTGCTTCAAGTTTTGTCCGCTTGGTGCGGTTATGTCGCTCATGAGTATTCCCAACCGCTTGTTTAGGCCACGAGTTGATAGCAGCAAATGTCTGCGTGAGCAGGGCGGTGAGTGTACCGTTTGTGTTTCGGTGTGCGAGGAAGGGCTTGACCCACACTTTAGCGACGGCATGCATGAATGCACCAAGTGTGGCGTGTGTAAGGAGGAGTGCCCCGCTCAGGCAATCTCGATTCCGCTGTATGCGCCTGCTGCCAAGCACGCCCCTCCAAAAGACAAGCCAGCCCCGAGCACCTAGGTTAGTCAGGCACTACAACAACTGCGGCAGCACACGTGCTGCCAAAACGTGCTGCCAAGCTTGCTGCCAAAACCTGCTCCCAAAACGTGCTGCCAAAAACAGCTTAAACCTTTCTGAAATCAGTGAGCAGTACCTCCTGCCTCAACAGAGCCGTGCTATAATTCATACTAATTCTCTTACGGTGATGAGCGCTTTCTCTGCAAAGGCGGCGCTCATAGTTCGAGCTTGAATGGAGGGTGCGGTGCAATATCGAAAACTAGGCACAGCAGGTGTTGAGGTTTCGGCGCTGGGGTTGGGGTGCATGCGCCTGCCTGCGCTTGACAACGTTACGTCCTCGGCGAATATAAACGAACCTGCCGCTATCGAGCTTATCCATCAAGCTATTAACGGAGGCATTAACTATTTGGACACCGCCTATGTCTATCACCAAGAAAGAAGTGAAGAAGTGGTGGGCAAGGCGCTTGCTGGTGGGTATCGAGATAAAGTGCAGCTGGCTACCAAGTTGCCTTTGGGAATGGTCAAGGAGCAAGCAGACTTTGATCGTGTTTTGAATACCTCGTTGCTCCGCCTTGGCACCGACCATATTGACTTCTATCTTTTTCATGGCATTGGCGCAAGCCTCTGGAAAAAGATGTGCGACCTTGAACTTTTGGGGTGTGCCGAAAAAGCAAAAGCCGACGGACGCATTGGCAACATTTGCTTCTCCTTCCACGGCGAATACGAGGCATACGAGCAAATTATCAACGGTTATGACCACTGGGATATGGCTCAGGTTATGTACAACTACATGGATATCGAAAATCAGGCGGGTGCCAAAGGCGTCGAGCTTGCCGCCTCGAAAGGTATTGGTGTGGTTGCGATGGAGCCGCTGCGAGGCGGCAAGCTCGCCAAACCCATTCCTGCTGTTGAGGCATTTCTTAAAGAGGAGGGCTACTCATCGAGTTTTGTTGAGCTGGCCTTGCGTTTTGTATGGGATACTCCGCAAATAGGCGTTGCCATCTCTGGCATGACTACGCTTGAGCAGCTCAATGAAAATCTGAGCTTTGCCGAGCGTGCGCTTGCAGGAGGGCTTAGCTCCGAAGAACATCAGCTCATCAAAAAAATACGAGGCATCTATGCTGCTCAAGAGGGCATTCCTTGTACGGACTGCGGTTATTGTATGCCATGCGAGTACGGCGTAAAGATTCCTTTTGCCTTTGAGCTTTATAACGAGAAGCTCATTTATGGTATCGAGGAGGAATCCCGCCGCGTCTACAATCTTTGGTCAAAAGGCCCTGCGGAGGGCTGCATCGAATGTGGCGAATGTGAGCCCAAGTGCCCGCAAGATATTCCCATCAGCGAATGGATGCCCAAAATTGACGCCGAACTTTCGGAAAAATAAGTAGGAAAACAGGTGGTAGCTGTGGTGTGGGATTTGTACAACAATTTGCGCAAAACCATAAAGCCATGCAACCTAATTGCCCTTGGTGGGGTTTTGTTAATACGTTTGGAGTTACTAGGTGCAGTGTGATTTAGAACAAGTAGTACGCGAGCACGGAGATATGGTTCTTCGTATTGCTCGGTCAAACGTGGGCAATAAGGCAGACGCTGAGGACATTTTTCAGGAGGTCTTTATCCGTCTGGTTCGCTCTATTGACAAGATTAACGATGAGGAGCATTTGCGGTATTGGCTTATTAGGGCAACCACCAACCGGTGCAAAAGCTTGTTTGCCAGCGCCCAAAAGCGCAATGAACTTGCAGTTGAGCAGTTGCCAGAAACGGCGTCGATGAGCGAAAGCCCGTTTGACGAGCCAGACACACCAGCAACTGATGCCCTGCAAAAGCTCCCAGAGAAGTACCGCACCGCCATGTATTTGTTTTATTTTGAGGATAGGTCGGTAAAGGAGATTGCAAAGATTCTTGAGAGCAGCGAAGGAACGGTAAAGTCGCAGCTTTCAAGAGGGCGCAAAATGCTCAAAGAGACCTTGGAGAAGGTGCAAGATGTTTAAGGAACAGTATCAACAAGAAATGCAAGACACACACGCCTCTGAGGTGCTGATTGCTGATACTTTGAAAAAAATGCAAGCGGAGCAGGAAAAACTTCAGGCTGAACAGCTGGGTGAGAGGCCAGCGCAGGTTCGACCCCTAGCGCAGCCGCAGCCAACGCAGCCAGCGCAGCCGCAGCCAACGCAGCCGCAGCCAACGCAGCCAGCGCAGCCACAGGCCCAACAGCCTGCCCAATCACAGCGCACCGCCAAAAAACCTCTGTTCTTTAGAGCAGCCTTGCCCCTTGCTGCCTGCCTCATTTTTGCCCTTGTAGGCGTACTTGCTGTTCCGCAGATTGCGGGATTGCTTGGGCAAAACACGCAGGCAGGTTATGACTTTCAGCCTGTCAACGGAAAGGTTTCCGTTGCTGGTGGGCTCCAATTTGGAAGCATTGGCCAGCAGCAAGGTGGCCCAGAAACAGATCTCAAGTATGCCGAGTGCCCCAGAGCCTTTTTGCCTGAAGGCATTCTTGATGCAACGCCCACTACATTTGGCACGTATTTGGTCTATCTTGGCTTTGACAAAGAGCAGGCAAAGTATTACGCGGCGTATCGCGAGGACAATACGAGCAAAACGTGGGTGCTGCTTCAGTCAAACGCTCTTGATGATACGGGCGACCCAAACAAAAACGCCAACAGCAATAAAAACAGCGAGGCTCACTTTATAGAAACACTCGAGGCGTATTTTGCTAAGAACGCCTAACAAAAGTAAGGGAAGGTGTGGGAAACAATGAAAAAAAATCTAAAGCAAAAAACACTGGCGTGCGTACTTGCGCTTGTCCTGGCGGCATCAACCGCTCTTGTTGGCTGCGTAAAAGGCGAGATCGACGACCGGCCAAAGCAGGATATGTCTGCGCTGGTAACCTCGCTCAGAGATAAATACGGGCAAGAGGACGAAAACGAACTCTTTCTTGGAGATGCGCTGGTAGTTGCCCGCGACCATCACTTTGTTATTGAGCATGATTTTGATCCTGTTGACCTTGGATTCGAGAGTTACGACCAGGTTGCTGCCCTCTACTATGATGCAGAGCTCACACAAGATGTTTCATCAACCTACGACTGGGTGGGCGAGGGCCACAAATCCTACGAAATCTCTCCAGGAAGATATACAGGCAACAGAATCTACATATCTGACGATGACAAAGACCACTATCTCTATGGCTCTGAGGAAGAGTCGAGTTACCTTTTTGAAAAGCCATATGAGGAAGATTGGGGCAACCTTGGCAAGATGTATCTGGCTACGTTTGTTGACTTAGAGACGGGCGAAAAACTTGACAAGCCAATTGTGCAACCGATTATTGTCAAAGGAGAGTTGGCTATTCCTAAGCTTTCTATGGAAATAGACGACGATGGCACTGTTTGGTTAAAGTGGAACGAAGTTAAAGACGCTAAGGAATACTATGTTCTCGAAATACCTTACGACAAGGACAACAAAGCGCAACTTGATAGTGCGCATTTGATAGGGCACACCTCTGACACCAAGTGGAAAAGTAGGCCTCGAACAGATACTGATGGCAAATTTGCCATAAACCGAAGTTTTGAAACGTATGAAGTTTCGGAAGATGACTGGCTCAATACAAACAAAGAATCAGTTAAATACTACGAGGAGCAGCACGGAACAGACCACGTTGTTGTACTCGATGACCGCAAGGCAAATAGATTCTTTTGCGTGATTGCCGTCAACGAAGAAGGTATGTCAACATATTCTCGCATGCTAGACGTCAAAGACATTGCTCCGCTTGCTCCGGCATCAATTGCTTTTTACATGGAACGGTCTTCTGCGGACGGTTTCAAAAAATATGTTGAGGACGGTGTTATCAGCAACTTGCCGGCCTATCGCTGGATTGTTATGTGCAATGGTGTGCTCTCGCAGCGACTCATTAACTATGATTTTGATGCAGCCAGCATTGAATCGCAGCTTTATGGGGTTTTAGACGATGACGGCATGCCAACTGAGGCGTATCGTAGAGATGTACTTGTGGTTCCCTATGTGCTTGAGGGTGCTGCACTGAGCGGTAAGGTTGTAGTTGAGGAGTACGATGAAAAGAACTGGAAAGCCCAACTCGAGCAGGTAAAAGCACGTCAAGATGCCTTGCGGAGCAAGACGGGTGACGTGCGTCGCGAGATAACCTTTGAAGAAGGGAACGACGCTGATACCCCCGACAGCACCTCTGAGGGAACCTCTGATGACAAGAACAAAGATAAACCTAAAGATGATCCTCAGGGCAGCGACAAAGATAAGCCGAAAGATAATCCCAAAGACGAGCCTCAGGATAAGGACGAACCAAAAGACAAACCCAAAGAAGAGCCCAAGAAGCAGCCAGAAAAAGGCAATGACACGCAGGTTGTTGTTGGGGACACCGCCGTTACTGCCAACAGTGCGCTGAGCGAGTATCTGGCAATCAACATGCTGAGTGGTGCTTCGGTCATTGACTTGAGCCTATTCCCCGAGGCGCGCAACCAAGACTACCTTATTGACGCATGGGGAGAAGCCTTTTATCAAAACCCGCTTATTTTAGGAGTGTCAGATGTGGGCGCTTCTTATGACGGCAAAACGCTGTACATCGAATACGAGGACGACCAAAAATCTCGTGAGAAAAAGCAGGGCGAGATTGCTAAAAAGGCTGATACCGTGGTTGCTGAGATTATCACTACCACTATGACCCCGCGCGAAAAAGAGTTTGCCATTAACCAGTACTTATGCGACACGGTTACCTATGACATAGCGGCCTTAGATAACGCCGAGCAGTATGATTTTATGAAGGTTGACAGCGAGTTTTACGACTCCTTTACTGCCTATGGTGCGTTGGTAAATGGCGTGGGCGTGTGTGCCAGCTATTCGGCGGCTTTTAAGGTTTTGGGCGATGCTGCTGGTCTTGAAACCGTGGTTGTGACGGGCTATCTCAATGGTTCGCTTGGGCATGCGTGGAATCGCATCAACCTAGGCGACGGGCACTGGGTAACTATCGACAGCACCAACAACGACGTTGACATTGTGTCAAATGCCCTTTTGAACGTTCCCGATTCTGCTATTTCTACCACGTTGGTCGAGGACACGATGTGGATTATGGACGATTCCATTGCACAGTACACCAACGAAAGCGACGAGGACGAGTATTATCGTGTTGAAGGAATGTTCTTTGACCAAGATGCTGTAGTTGACGAGATAGTCACGCAGCTTGCTTCCAAGGAGCTTGTTGTGGTTCGTACGGATTATCGTTTGAACGACAACCAGTTCTATGCGATTGGCAAAAAAGTTGCCGAGAAAACTGGAAACACCGGTGTTTCGGGCTTTTACTGGATGGGCGTTGTTGCGTTTGCAACAGACCCTGCTCTGCTGAGGTAATTTGCGGAGGTAGTAGCTGATTATTCCAAGGGTCAGGGATTTATGAAAAGCCCTGCTGAGAGCCCCTGCTCAAGCCGAAAGGCTTGAGCAGGGGCTTCATTATGGCACTTTGGTGACTAAAAGGTTTTGTCACCAAAGTGCCACCATTATGAGAGCGAGCGCAGGGCCAATGCGCCGTTTCAATATATTATGGGATTTTGCAGCTTTTTTATTACTTTTGTGGTAAAATTGCTAAAAAATGAACACATTTGTCTGAGAGGGCTGATGTGCTCGAGTTTTTGCACGTACACTACTAAAAATGAAGCAGGTGCAGACAAAGGAGCTGGTTGGTGGATCAGCACAAAAGAAACGAAGTAATCTTTTGATGGGGAAGAGCAAAAAAGCAAGGACGCTTTTGAGGTTGCCGGCAATGGTGGCACTGGCTTTGTTGCTTGCGCTCGCACCTGTGCCGTTTTCTCCCTTTGCGCCTCAAGACGCCTATGCGGTAAGCGATGCCACAACCATTGACCTTGCCGACACTAACAATAACGCAAACTACCCAGGGTATTGGACTGCCAACAACGCAGGAAGCCTAACTTATCGCATACACAGTGATGTAACAATAATTGGCAATCTAGCTGGTCCTTCGCTCACGCTTGACATCGACCCCGGGGTGACGGTTACCTGGCTGGCCAACTATGAAGCAACTGCAGGCGGAGCATTTGTAGGCCTTGAGGGCGACGGAACGCTTATAATTGCCGAGGGTGCGTCGGTGATAAACACGTATAACGGTGCCGCCATCAACGGACAAACTGGATCATATGAGCTCATTGTACGTGGCGAGGTGGGAGCTAATACGGGGGCTGCAATTGCTGCGTCAGGAACAAGCGCTACGGTAACTATCGAGGGAGATGCACTGGTTTACTCCTCAAGCGGCAGCACTTCTGACGGAACCATCTCTATGGGCGGCGCGAATTCAACGGTAGTGATAACAGAAAACGCTGTAGTAGAAGCACGGGCAACAGGAGCCGGTGGTTACGGTGTATCAACAAATGGCACGGTTATTGTTTCTGGAAATGCCCAACTGAGAACCTTTGCCACGCAAGGGCGCGCCATTAATCTTATTGGCAATGGCACTCCCAAAGCCATCATTGAGGGCGGTTTGGTAGAAGCAACAGCTCTCGGTGGTATTGCTATCAGTACGGCAAGCTCAGGTGGCGGCAACAACGCATCGGTTGAGGTAAAGGGCGGCACGGTTTGGGCGGCAGGATATAGCACCACCACTCTCAGCGGCAACGCTATTCGTGTAAATGGCACAAACTCTACCGTGACGGTAACGGGAGGGTTGATTTATTGCGAATCAACTTCCACCGGCACAGGAGCGGACAACTCAGCAATTTATCTTAATGGTGGTACCACGGGTACCGCGCAAAGCATTACGGTAAGTGGCGATGCCAAGATTCAAGCATGGGGCTCTGGAAGCGCTATTGGTGTTTCGGGAGCAAATGCTACCGTTAACGTGAGTGGTGGTCAGATTTCTGCCAAGCAAGGTCTGGGGATTCGGACAACAAATGGTGGCACCACTACTGCGGTTACCGTAGACGGCGGCTTTGTCTTTTCCTATGGCACGGGAACTCCGTCGGGCACTAACCTCAACAGCACTATTTGGGTGACGTCGGGCAATCTAAGCATTACTGATGATGCTGTAGTGGTGGTGTGGACTCCACAGGAACCGAGCTTTAACCCTACACCAATAACTGACGAATATTTGGCAAACACGGATGACCGTCTCGCTTATACGCTTCCCGGTGCAGAGGTGTTCTGGGATACCGAATTTATTGATTTAGAAACCTTTCCTCTGAGTGGCATTCGCTATGAAGGAGCAAGCACGGGCGCAGGTGGCTTTTTTGATTTGACCGACCGAGCATTTGTCTTGAGCTGCAAAATCATGGTTGACCCTGAGCTGGTAGACTTTGGCGCTATCCCACGTCCCTATACGCAACCTCCTGCCCAGACCGTAACTGTTTACAACATAGGTACGGGCCCGGTATCGCTTGTTCAGCCAGGGGCACCTCTTGATTATTCTGTTTCAGACCTTTTAGAGACGTTGCTTCTGGACTTTGCTGATGCGACAACCTTTACCGTACGTCCTGATGCAGAACTTGGGCTAGGCACCTATGAGAGAAACATTACGGTGAGTGGGTCAAACTCCGACGGCATTCAAGTGTTGGGAACTCCCAGTGCCGATGTAGAAGCAACTTTTACGGTGCTACCCTCTGAGGACTGCTTTATCATTGAATTCACTACCGAAAAACAAATTGGTACTACCACCATTACCGAATCAACAGACCCCAATGAGCCAAGCACCATCACGGTTGTTGTTTCCGCAGATGCAGATCTTAAGAACCTAGAAATCACCTCTATCCTTCCGTCTGATTATGCCTACATAGACCCCGATCATCAAGCGGGCCAACCGCACGATTTCTCAACGCCAGTTACTTACGTGGTTACCGCAGAGGATGGGGAAACAACAAGAACCTACATTGTCTACGTAATACAAGAAGAGCCGCTGGCCCTGCATCTTTTGACGGCAAGCGCCAACGCTGGCGGTAGTGTAACGGGCACGCCAAGCGGTATCTATGCAGCAGGAGAGCCCATTTCTGTTACGGCAGTGCCAAGCTCTGGCTATCACTTTACGGGCTGGACGGTTGATGGGGTAGTGATTCCCGGTGGCAATACGGCAAATCCTGCCAGTTTTGATATGCCTGACAATGCGGTTACTATTACGGCTAACTTTGCTCCGAACGATGTCCCAGGTGATGACCCCGATGACCCCGGCGATGATCCTGCTGATGACCCCGGCGATGATCCTGCTGATGACCCCGACGACCCCGACGACTCTGACGAGATTCTTGTTCCAGAAACGGGAGACGTTAAGGGGCCGTGGGGCTACAGCGTCGCTCTCTTATTCCTTCTCGGACTTGCCTTCATTTCTCTTTCAGTAGAGATGCGAGAGAGAACTGCCCGCCGCCCAAGGCACTTAGCCTAGCAAACCTAGCCTAGTCAGCTCCCTTGAACGCCCGCTTGCCGCAGGGCAAAAAGGGAACAGACACAAAGAAATAACAGGCTAGCTCAGTTTCTCTGGCTCAGAAAGAAACCACTCTAACATAAGGACGTAAAATCGCATTTTTAGACTATTTTGAGAGGCAATTCCTTTATGTAGTCTTTGTTTTGTTGGACTGATACAGAATACAGAACTTCTTAGCAAAATCTGCTATCATTTGAAAAGGAAAGCGTTACAGATTCTTTTTCTGTCTTCTGTTGGCAAATCGTTCAGGAGGTTTACATGCAACACATTGCAACTCTCGCTCTCAGCCTAAAGCCTTCCGAAGAGCTATGTTTAAGCCCCAACCTCTTGGGTGCGTTAGGGCCCTCTCTGCAGGGCGTTCTCATGGAGCATGTAATCCCATCGTATGCGGCAGAGTTGCATCAGCTACCGTTTAATCCCTACAGCCTCTATTGCCTATGGGACAAGACAGAAGGTGTTGTCACCTGGCGCATTAACACGCTTACAGATGAGGCTTACGAACAGTTGCTCAAGCCTCTGCTTGGCATTGATTCAGTCACTGTACGAAGCATTGGTGCCACCCTCCCTGTCACGGCAACAACGAAGACGACCATAGAGTTAAAAAGCCTCACCGACATGATTCACAACTCTGCTGACACTAAGGCTAGCCTGTTCTTTCTCACCCCAACTGCCTTCAAAAGTGCGGGTGCTTATGTCTTTATGCCCACCGTTCGACTTATATTCCAAAACCTGCTCATGCATTACAATCAAGTCTATGAGGGCGACAAGGAAATCGATCAGGACAGTATCGACTACATGGACGCACACACGAGGATTACTGCCTACAACCTGCGCTCAAGGTATTATTCTCCTATGGTAGGCGCTTCGGCTTCCAGGAAGATACCTGGATTTATGGGCACTTTGTCTTTAAGTACCGACGGACCACAGGCGCTTACCGGTCTTGTGCAAATGCTTTTGAAGTTCGGCGAATATGCAGGTGTTGGCATTAAGACATCCATGGGTATGGGGGGTATGATATACAGACAGGCTCCCAACCAGCTAAAGACACGCACAGCGCAAGGGGAATGAGGGAACATGGTGCAAGACAAGGTAGAATTGGCTTTTGGCGCGTTGCTGCACGATATAGGAAAGATAGTGTATCGCGGAAGCTCGTCAAGCGGTACACACTCAAAACTCGGTGCCGCTTTCATCTCCGAAGAAGTTGCAGCCTTGAACAGTGGTTTTGATGGAGAAATCGGCAAGAAGATAGTGGAGCAGATACGCTTCCATCACGCAAGTGAGATGTCGGCCACAAAATCGCTCTCAGGCAACTCTCTTGCTTGGATAACCTACTTTGCCGACAACATATCGGCAGGCATGGACAGGAAAAACGAAGGGGGAGACGACCAGGCAGCCTTTTTTGACCGCGGAGTCAAGCTGAGAAAGATATTTAACATTATTAACGGGCACACGGATGACAACACAATCGAACACGAGGACTACAACAGCATCCGCGAGCGCATCAAGGGCGGGCTGGCAGGTATCGAGGTTTCAGCACGGGGGATCAACTCGCTATTGAACCTGCTTGAAGCCACGACGCATGCTGTGCCCTCGTCGACAAATATGGCAGAGCTCGTCGATGTCTCGCTTTTCGACCATGTGAAGACAACGGCAGGCATAGCAGCATGCATTTACGAGTATTTTGCCGAGCAGGGAACGACTGACTATAAGAAAACCTTGTTTGACAAGCAGGAATCACAGGAGATGTATAGCAGGAACATGTTTCTGCTCTATTCGTGGGACATGAGCGGCATCCAAAGCTTCATCTACAACATTAGCGGCGATGGCGCTCTCAAGCAGCTGAGGGCTCGCAGCCTCTATCTGGAAATGATGCTCGAACACACCGTCGACGAACTGCTCGACCGACTGGGATTAAGCCGTGCCAACCTGCTGTATACCGGCGGCGGCCACGCCTACATGCTCCTGCCGAATACCGAGAACGTGAAAGCGTTGATCGAGGTCTTCAAGGAAGACTTGCAGGCTTGGCTGCTTGAGCATTACAGGACTGATCTCTATTTGGCTGGCGATTGGGTGGAATGTTGCGCTGACGATCTTGCTAACAGAGGCGAGGACAAGCAGCGCTACCGCAACCTGTACCGCCGACTATCACAGAAGCTAACAGATGAAAAGGCAGCACGCTATTCGTCGACGACAATAAAAGAACTGAACCATGGCAGCGTAGCCAGCTTGGATTACGGCCGCGAGTGCACCGAGTGCCTACGCTCTGACCTGCATATCAACAGCGAGGGAAAATGTACGATTTGTGCTGCACTTGGGCGCATATCAAAAACCCTGGTGGAAAAGGATGTGTTCGTGGTTACTGGGGCAGACCCACCGGAAGCAACGGCTGACTCCACAAACGAGCTCGATAAAACCTGCTTGATCCTGCCTTTCGACAGAGTGCTGTCGATGTATTCTGTCGAGGAGTACAAAATACGTCCGCCTGAAGGACTGCAGCGTATTTATACCAAAAATAACTGGCATACTGGCATCGACCTCGCCACGCATATCTGGATGGGTGACTATACGGCAAAACAGGAAAGGGAAGAAGGTATCAGAACCTACGCAAAAAACAGTTCCACGCTTGAGAATGGATTAGGAATCGAACGTCTTGGGGTGCTTCGCGCAGATGTCGATAATCTCGGCGCCGTGTTCGCAGGCAGCTCTTCGGAGGGCACGATCAGCGGATTGCCGGACAACAAGATATCTATCAGCCGCACCGCGACCCTCAGTCGGGCATTGAGCTATTTTTTTAAAGCCCAAATAAATGAAGTCCTAGCAGCTAAGAACTATGAGATGCAGATTGTCTATTCTGGCGGCGACGATATGTTCATCATTGGCAACTGGAGCGATATCATTCATGCTGCGCTAGAGATTCGAAGGGCGCTTGACGAGCTCACGGGCAACGGCTCACTCACGATAAGCGCAGGCATCGGCATGTTTGACAGCAAGTACCCCATAGCCCGCATGGCTTCAGAGGTTGGCGAGCTGGAGGACTGTGCTAAACAGTACCCCAACAAAGAAAACGCGATGCCCACTAAAGATGCCATAGCCCTCTGGTCTGCGCAGGCAGTCTTCAGTTGGGACGAGTTTATAGATAATGTTCAGACAAAGCATAATGAGGTAGCACGACTCTTCGATAAGAATGAAAAAGGGAAGGCGTTTATTTATCGACTGCTCGACTTGCTGCGAAATACCGAAGACGAGATATCATTTCCCCGCTTGGCATACTTGCTCGCCAAGAGCTTTGAAGACGACAAAGAACATGGCACGGAGGCAAGCAGAAAGATTTATGATTGGGCTTCGGATAAGCACGAGCGCAAGTATCTGGTTGCTGCGATTGAATGGTATGTTTACAGTATCAGGGAGAGAGGATAAACGATGGAAGAAATTAAACCGGTGGTGCTGCTAAAGTTCGATGACGACAGTCAGCTTGATGACACAAGCTTTGCCCTTTATGCTGAAAAGCGAATTAGCAAAACCAGTGAGAATGGCGCAAAGGTTCTTAGATACCCCGCACTCAGCATGACAAAGCTTCGCAATATCTATGGGCTGATAACGAACATTTACACAAAGATTAACACTAAATCTGATTTTGAGAAGTACCTACCAGAGATTCAGTATCTCAAAGTCAAGATGGCCTATGATGCTGGCAGGGCGCAAGACCGAGGGGAAGGGATAAAAAGCTTCTTGGACGAAACGCACTTGATGAAAGCAATTGATTACATAAAGACTTACGAGCAGTTCTTGCTCTACTGCCGCTATGCTGAAAGCCTGGTGGCCTATTTTGTGTACTACGGTGGAAAGGACTAAGGGTATGAGCTACACCAAAATAAGGATAACCGGCACCATTGAAATTAAGACCGGCCTGCACATCGGAGGAGACGATTCCTTCAGCGCCATAGGCGCTATTGACTCACCTGTGGTGCGTGACCCGCGCACCCGCGAGCCTGTCATACCAGGATCAACACTCAAGGGCAAACTTCGCACACTTCTAGCAAGAGAAAAGGGTACCGTACCAGCAAAAGGAACAGCAGGTTTTGAGAATGACTGTCCGGAAATAAAGCGTCTCTTTGGATCCAGCTCAGACACCAGCAACGCCGAGTGCACGGGCATACAAATGTCTCGACTTCAGTTCTCGGATTGCTTTCTAGAGAACAAGAAAGATCTTCCACAGATTTTCGAGAACAAGTTCGAGAACACCATCGACCGTCTCAGCTCTGTTGCTAATCCCCGTCAGATCGAGCGTGTTGTGCGTGGAGCCGAGTTTGGCCTGGAGATTATCTACAACGTCGAAGACCACGAGCAGCTGGAAGAGGACTTTGAAAACATCGGCACAGCCATGAACTTGCTTGAGAATGATTACCTCGGTGGCGGTGGCACACGCGGTAATGGGCGTGTGCTATTTAAAGACCTGAAGGCCGAACCAGTTACCGGCGACCTCAAGATGACCGTTCCAGAGCTGAAGAACTGAAGTGCTCCATGGATACCAAGACAGTAAAGCTCAACTTCTTGACTCCGGTGCATTTTGGCGATGGAAGGCTTTCCGACAGCAAGAGCACCTGCGATGCCGCAACACTGTTCAGCGCTCTGTTCATCGAGGCGCTTCGCCTCGGCCTCGACAAGTCGTTGCTTGAGGCTGCGACTTCGGGTGATCTCACAATAAGCGATGCATTGCCCTTCGTCGGAGACACCTATTACATTCCCAAGCCGATGATGGCTCCAGGTGTCTTTGCAGACACAGAACAACTAACCGCAAGCACAGGCGACTCAATAGCCAAGAAGGCTTTTAAAAAACTCAATTACATATCAGCTGGTCATTTAGGTGCTTACTTAGCGGGAACGCTTGACCCCGCATGCGAGCTTCGTCAGATGAAGCTTGGAGTCTCCGCTGTGCAGACCAAGGTCAATCTTACTCGTGAGCACAAGGATGATGCCGAACCCTATCAAGTTGGCAGCTTTTCCTTTGAGCAAGATGCAGGCCTCTATTTTATAGCCCAAGGCTCCTTTGTTCTGGAACCCCTGCTCGAACAGCTACAGTATTCAGGAATTGGAGGCGAGCGCTCGTCCGGCTATGGGCGCTTTACCTATTCGATAACCGAAGATAATCCTCTGAAGCAGGCTTCCGACAGTCTCACGGGGATTGCGCGTGAAAACTGTTTCATCCTGTTGTCGTCCTCTGTGCCGACCGCCAGCGAGACTTCCGAAGAGCTTTTTTGTGGGGCACGCTACCTGCTTGTACGGAAAGGCGGGTTTGTGCAGTCTCAAACCCACAGCGCCAACCTGCAGAAAAAGCGCGACCTTTATGCTTTTGCTGCTGGCTCGGTATTCAAAAAGAAGTTCGCAGGCAGCATTTTTGATGTGAACAAGACATCGAACGCCCACCCCGTGTACCGATATGCACGGGCTATGTGGATGGAGGTGTAGCTGATGAGCACGACTAACTACAAGGTCACCTTGACAGCTATCGGCCCGGTGCATGTTGGCACAGGAAACCAATATGGTAAGAAAGACTATTATCTGCGAAACGGAAAGATTACTGTTCTCGATGCCGCCGAGTTTGTCTCGAAGCTGGACGCGCAGCAACTTGAAGCATATTGTGAATTCCTGAAAACCTCCTCTTCAGACGGGCTGCAGGATTTCTTGGACAGACATAATTTGTCCGGCATTGCAGATCAGGCAGAGGCATACCACTTCGACTTGGGGCTAAGAAGAGGGACATATCAATACTTTGATGTCTATGAGTTTACCAAGGATGTCTATGGTTGTCCTTACGTGCCGGGCTCGACATTCAAAGGAATGCTACGAACAGCCATCCTCACCGATATTATCAGCAATGATAGAAACCCTTTTGAGCAGCTATACGATAGGCGCGAAGTGCAGGGCAAATCTCGACAAAGCCAACCCAGTAAAAACATAGAAAAGGAGGCCTTCTGTTGTGAGATTCCTGATCCAAGCAATCCCAAAGAAGCAAATGACATCATGCGCTATCTTTCGGTTTCTGATTCAGAGCCGCTTTCTGTAAGCGACTTGGTGTTGGTCAAGAAGTATGACAAGTTCTCGAAAAAAGATGCAGGGACGCATAAGCGCCAGATGGGCAGACTATCAGGCCCTGAATACTACGAGGGCAATAAACTGAATATCTATCGGGAGAGTCTAAAGCCAGGCACAAAGATAGAATTCACTCTGAATATTGACGAGCGTATCAACAAGCATCTCAAGCTCGATCCGGCTAGCTTGCGTGCGATATTGCAGCAGTCTTACGATCTTTACAACGAGTGCTTTTTGAGCCGCTTTGACGTTGATGACAGCTCGGGCACCAGCCCAGATGGCAGTTCGAGCGGAGGTTCAAGCCGTGCAGGCCTGGGCAACGACGGAAAATGCCGCTACGTCGCTCAGACCGGCCCTGCCGCTGGCTCGCAATGCCCAAACAAGGCAGTTAATGGTACGGGATACTGCGGAATACACAAATGCAAGGCAAGTCAACCTGTCGAAGGGTCAGACGAGGCGGAAGCCACTCAAGAACTAATCTGCTACCTCGGAGGCGGAGTGGGGTTTGGCAGCAAGACTGTAATAAACGCCCTGTTCGAGGATGACGAGACCCGCCTAGAAGAAACAGCGCACATTCTCTATAGTCAGTTTCCTACCAAAATTGATGAATCACTACCCAAAAACAAAATCTTGGGTGGCTTTGTGCGCAATGCGGGCTTTGAGCCCATGACTGCGGAATACGACGGAAACGGCAAGCTTAGAAACGGCAAGCTTAAAAAAGCAAAGAACGACCCCCGCCACTGGCGCTATAAAGAACTCGAGGTATCCCCGCCCACCCTCAAGCTTGGTGAGATTGGCAGCAAGCTCTACCCCATGGGCAAATGCCGCATCGAAATTAAGGAGCTGAAATGACCGTTCTATTCTCCCCTATAGGCACCGCCGATCCTTTGTCCCAGCTTGGCGACGGTCCTATGCTGCACATTGTGCGCCACCATCAGCCAGAGAAGGTGGTTCTATTCCTCTCACCAGCAATGGCAGAAATCCATCACCAAGATGGGCGTTACACCAAAGCGATTGAACTATTAGCTGAGAGCGCTGGTCAAAAAGCACCGTGCGTGGAGCCCCATTTTTCTGAACATTCTGACGTCCATGTCTACGATCACTACATTGAGGAATTCGAGGCCATACTCGAAAAAATTGAATCTAGCAACAAGGGCGCTCAAGTACTCGCAAACACCTCGTCGGGGACTCCTGCCATGCAGCAGGCACTTGTGGATCTGGATGCCTTTGGGCGCCATAACCTAAAAGCCCTGCAAGTCGCAACTCCAAGAAAGGGGCCAAATGAGCGCTATGACCGTGAGGAGTCGAACGATTTTGACCTCGATACGCTTTGGGAGCTGAATCCGGATAATTTTTCTGATGCAGAAAGCCGCATCCTGGAGGTTTCTTCACTGAACTTCAGCGACAGGTTGCTAAAAGACAACATCCTTGAATTGATTGAAAACTATAATTATGCCGCCGCATCTAAGCTTGCTTTTCAGGTAAAGAGCATGTCGCACAAGACGAAGGAACTGATCGAGGGAGCTGAGGAACGGCTCAACCTAGATGGTTCGTGCTGTGCAAAAGCCTTTGGCGGTACCGAGGTAGCCTACGACCCTTCGAAGCAACTCTTTGAATACCTCAATATGCTTGAAGTTCGTTTGCAACAAGAACAATGGGCAGACTTTACCCGTGCGCTTACACCAGCCATAACTGAGACTATGTTGGCGCTGCTAAGTCCGGTTCTGCCTGAGGAAAAATTTCTCAAAAGCGGCGTAGCAGAGCGCCTCTTCGATACGGAAAAGATTAACGCAGATGAAAAGCTACGCACTGTCCTCGGTGAAAAAGATCCTACGAAAAAAAATTATCTCAACAGCAGTGAGCTACTTAAGTTGATACGAGAATTCTCTAAGCAAAAGGAGATAGAGAAGTGTGAGAAACTCAGAGGCTTTGAAAAGGGTGCCAGGAACTATTTAGCTCATGAAATCAAAAGGGCGAACAAAAAAGCAATTGAGAAAATGGGCGGGTATTCCATAGAAGGAATACTCAAACTCCTTGTAGACCTCAACAAAGAGACGCTCGGACTTTATCAGCGGATAAATCGGATGATTGTAGAATCGCTGAAACAGGAAGGAGCCTGAACTGCCTCATATATACATATCTGAGAGCAATCAGAAAATTGGCTACAGCGAAGGCCAGCTTACCATCAAGAGTGTAAGCGACGGAAGCGAGCGCAAGCTGCCGTTTATGGATGTCAGCGGGATTTCTGTCTTTGGCAAGCCCCAGCTCTCAACTCAGCTCATCAGGGAGTGCCTCTCAGAAAACATCCCGATCAGCTTCTATTCGGATGACGGCCATTTCTTCGGGCACATCAGCTCGTCAGAAAGAATTGATCCTCTCAGACAAAAGAAGCAGATTTACCTTACAGACAACCAAGAGTTCTGCCTCTGTTGGTCGAGAGCCATAATTTCAGCAAAGATACAAAACAGCATTGCGCTACTGAGTTCATTCTCTGACGTATGCGAATTCGATTCAAGCGATATAAGGCACTTAAATCATTCCATGGCAAGCTTAGAGCTGGCAGACAGCGTTGAAATGCTCCTGGGTTTCGAGGGGAATGCCGCTAAAAACTACTTCGAATGTCTACCGAAATTGCTGCAAAATGAGGATTTCATATTCAGCGGGCGTAGCGCAAGGCCACCCAAAGACCCATTCAATTCTATGCTGTCATACGGTTACAGTATTTTTTACAGAAATATCATAGGCGCGATAGAGAGGCATGGCTTGCATCCATATTTTGCCTACATGCATAAACTGAAATTCGGTCATGCGTCATTGGCCTCAGACCTGATTGAGGAGTATCGAGCTCCGCTGATCGATAAGACAGTAGTTGAGTTGGTTAACTCCGGCGAGATTGAGGTTTCCGATTTCTACAAGAATGATGCGGGGGCGATCTATATGACGAAAAACGCATTAAAAATGCTCACCGACAGGTTCTCAGAAATAATCGCAAAGAACCAACAATATTTCGTTAATGGCGGTGACAAGAAATCCTATGGGTTTCAAGTCATGTTGGACAAAAAAATTACTAGCCTCATCCACGCAATTGAGAAGCGCGATGCAAGCATTTATAGACCTTTGGTCTGGAAGCTTGTCAGGCAATGAGTGTCCAGTCGGAAAAATCTTGCCTGACATTAGGTAAGATTGGCGGTTCATCTCCCGCAGATGATCTGTACTATGTCTTGATATTTTTTGACATTTCTGACGTCAAAAAATATCGGCTGCTCATCAGAATCTTAAAAAACTACAGCTTAAGGATCCAGAAATCCATCTTCGAAGCCCACCTCAAACGGGCTCAAATTAAGAAACTCGTAGAATCAATCGATAAGCTAATGTCATCGAAGAAGTACATCAACCCATCGGATAATGTAAGAATCTATAGAATCTCAGGAAACTGCGAGGTGACAGTTTTCGGCACATACGAAAGCACCACCCTTGAAGAGAACATATTCATCTGATGCGAGGCAAAATATGACCTCCTAGTTTTTCAACCTCGCTTTTCGCACCATTCAACGTTCCTGCGTACGGCTTTGGCAAGGGTGCTTAGCAAAACGCATTTTTCGATGCGACAAATTATTGTCTTATTTGCTAGAATGAGATGTATGGTGTTCAGAAAGCTCACATTCCACAAAGCACATTTGATCCAGAATGTCCAGAGAGCTTATGAACCCCAAACCCCGAGAGGGGACGAAAACACAAGCAACGAAGTTAATTATACACCATCTTCGTCTTGCTTATGAACCCCAAACCCCGAGAGGGGACGAAAACTGTTTGCGCTAAAACCTTTTGGGCAAACCAGTAGTGCCACGCTTATGAACCCCAAACCCCGAGAGGGGACGAAAACATTGCTTCAGGTTTCCACTGCATGACAAAATTGTACGCTTATGAACCCCAAACCCCGAGAGGGGACGAAAACAAGGCTTTAGCCGTTTTAGCCGTAATTGTGCGGTTCGCTTATGAACCCCAAACCCCGAGAGGGGACGAAAACTAGAAATTGATAAACATATCAACATCAATCTAATAAAAAGCTTATGAACCCCAAACCCCGAGAGGGGACGAAAACTAGAATTATGGTTCTTGCTTGTTGCCTTGACACCTTTGGCTTATGAACCCCAAACCCCGAGAGGGGACGAAAACACTCAAGCAGCTTTTCCTTGTCGATTGTGTTGTTCATGCTTATGAACCCCAAACCCCGAGAGGGGACGAAAACAGAAATTAAAAAGCAGACAAGCAACGAAGTTAATGCTTATGAACCCCAAACCCCGAGAGGGGACGAAAACCGTTATTTAGCTGTTTGTGTGGATTTTGTCCGACAAAGCTTATGAACCCCAAACCCCGAGAGGGGACGAAAACTCTTCCAGAAGAGAATTATAGTTTTCAATTCCATCTTCTACGCTTATGAACCCCAAACCCCGAGAGGGGACGAAAACAGTTTATATTCTTTGTCTGGAACATTGGCTAATAGACCTTCAAGCTTATGAACCCCAAACCCCGAGAGGGGACGAAAACATTGCAGCATACACTAGAATAATCTGCTGCTTGCCGCTTATGAACCCCAAACCCCGAGAGGGGACGAAAACTGCGATAGCCTCCGTTGGGTATGGCGTAGCAAGGTGCTTATGAACCCCAAACCCCGAGAGGGGACGAAAACATTGTCCAATCAATCATCTTTCAATCCTTTCAATGCTTATGAACCCCAAACCCCGAGAGGGGACGAAAACTCGGCAACCTTTCGCAAGTATTTCTCAGCTTCCCCTGAGTTGCTTATGAACCCCAAACCCCGAGAGGGGACGAAAACTGTGTTATTCATTTTGTTCTCCTTTTTTTCTGTGTCATCTATAAGCTTATGAACCCCAAACCCCGAGAGGGGACGAAAACAATATTTCTTGTGGCGGGATAAAATCCTCCCAAAAGCTTATGAACCCCAAACCCCGAGAGGGGACGAAAACAGTCTAGTCGGTTCGTTGAGCATTGCAGCATAGACTAGCTTATGAACCCCAAACCCCGAGAGGGGACGAAAACTTAATCGTAAACTCGATAGTTGAACCAGCAGGTACTGTTTCGCTTATGAACCCCAAACCCCGAGAGGGGACGAAAACATTGCTTGCTCATATGCTTGTTTTGGCGTTGCCTTAGCTTATGAACCCCAAACCCCGAGAGGGGACGAAAACAATCATAACGAAGTACCTTTTGTCACCGTGCGCCTTGTGCTTATGAACCCCAAACCCCGAGAGGGGACGAAAACAATCATAACGAAGTACCTTTTGTCACCGTGCGCCTTGTGCTTATGAACCCCAAACCCCGAGAGGGGACGAAAACGGGCGACATGGTAGCCTCGTAGGGCAGTGTGATGTTGCTTATGAACCCCAAACCCCGAGAGGGGACGAAAACTGTTGCCTCGTTAACAATGCGCTCAAGCGTTTCGAGCTTATGAACCCCAAACCCCGAGAGGGGACGAAAACGCTAAGTATCAACTCGATGTCGTTTACACATTGTTCTCGCTTATGAACCCCAAACCCCGAGAGGGGACGAAAACAATCAACCACGTCTTCAAACCACTCTCTTAGCTCTTCAACGCTTATGAACCCCAAACCCCGAGAGGGGACGAAAACTGGTTGTAGAATTGAGAGTAAGAGAAAGCAGATACACTGCTTATGAACCCCAAACCCCGAGAGGGGACGAAAACGACTGCTTAAAGACTTCCTCAATTAGCCTTTGCGGTTCGTTTAGCGCTTATGAACCCCAAACCCCGAGAGGGGACGAAAACAATGACCTGAACGCGCAGAAAAGACTTCGTAGCTTCCGCTTATGAACCCCAAACCCCGAGAGGGGACGAAAACTCCAGTCGTCTTCCCAAAGTTCAAAGGCTTGTTTGCTTATGAACCCCAAACCCCGAGAGGGGACGAAAACTCCTCGGTATCAGGCAATCGCACTGGCTCTGGCTTCGCTTATGAACCCCAAACCCCGAGAGGGGACGAAAACCCTCGTCAACGGTCATAATCATTTCTGCTCCCGTCGCTTATGAACCCCAAACCCCGAGAGGGGACGAAAACTTATTTCCAGCTATCGATGTTTCCAACTGCAAAGAGCGGCACGTTGCGCATCCAGCTTTCATTGCGATATCCTGAAAGGGAAAAGCGAAGCGCATTCATTCCTTTGTACTTCTCGTTGAATGCACGGAGGCTTTTTGAGCGCAGGTTTTCTTCTGCTTTGACTTCAATGGGATAGATTTGACCCTCATTTTGGACAAGGAAATCAATTTCGCCACGAGAATTTTCGGCAGACCAATAGAACGGTTGAACTTTACAATCGGATATGAGTTGTTGACAAACGAATTGTTCTGTGAGGGCACCTTTGAATTCCGTGAATATGGTGCTTCCGCTTATCACGCTATTTGAGTCGAGTCCTGCCATTGCTCCAAGCAGGCCCACGTCAAGCATGAAAAGCTTGAAAGAGGATTCGTCTGCATACGCTGAAAGCGGAATATCGGGCTTGGAAATGCGGCGAACGCAGGTGGCAAGCCCAGCTTCGGTAAGCCAAAGAATTGCCGAACGGTAGTTTTTCGCACGAGCACCTTCTTTGATGTGTCCAAATATGAATTTCTTGTTTTCTTGTCCCAGATGAGCTGGTATCGAGTCCAACGCAGCAAGGGTGTACTCTGTTTCGAGCGCAGTGAGATGTTTGGAAATGTCGTGGCGATAATCGGAGAGGATTTGGTTTTGAACTGTGCGCGCGCTTTCGGGAATACCGCTTTCCACAAACGCCGCGACTGCTTCGGGCATTCCGCCGATATAGTAATACTGCCGTAGTAGAGGAATAATCTTGGGGGAGAGCGCTGGTAGGGCAGCAACATCGCCGCCGTCAAAAAGTTCGCGGAGCAGCTGGTTTCCTGTGGCATCAAGGAACTCTCGGAAACTCAAAGGATACAAATCAAGTGTTGTGACATTGCCTACGGGGTAGCCTGTTCCTTGGTGGATGGTGAGACCAAGAAGCGACCCGGCGGCGGCTATCATTTGATTGGGAGCGTTCTCGCGAAAATACTTGAGTGAAGTTAGGGCTTTTGGGCATTCTTGTATTTCGTCGAAGACGATAAGGGTCTTGCCCTCAATTATGCGCTCTTTAGTTTCTGCTTGTATTCCTGTTAGAAGACGGGGGATATCGTAGCCTTCCTCGAAGAGCATGTTCATCGGGGTATTGTTGTCGAAATTTACGTAGGCAACGTTGTCGAAATATTGCGATCCGAATTTTTTGAGCAGCCACGTTTTGCCCACCTGCCGGGCACCGTTGATGATGATTGGCTTTTTGTAGCTAGTATTTTTCCAGTCCACAAGCCTAGACATTGCGTGGCGTTCCATAGCGTATCCTTCCAGTTGCTTTAATACGTCCTTATTTTAACCTATTTGTGCTAAAACAAGGACGTAAAATAGCATAATTATGCGATTTTCAGGACGTACTTACTCCCACTTTTTGGAGGACGGCACCCCGTTTTCACCCCACTGCTCAAGCGGACAGTCATAGAACTTGTCTATCTTGCAGTCGAGGCTGACGGCTTGTTGTCGTCTCTGCAATCTATCAGAAATATCGAAGCATCAATATAGTCTTCGTAGCCAGCAGCGTGTATAACCGCACGAGCTCGCTTCTCTTCCTGCTCGCTAAAAAAGAATACTGCGATCAAACTACCTTCAGCACAGTTGGCAGCTTCGTAAATTTTGACTTGAGTGAAAACATGAGGCAGCTGTGTATTGCTTGCGAGTTTAAACTCAACGATATTTTGGTTGTAAAGCCCTTTAGAAATAATGAAATCAGTATTGCCACGACCGTTATTCGCTTCCGCGTCCAGCTTGTAACTGGTGCCGTACCAAACTAACCTCCAGAATCTCTGAAGCTGATCTTCACGTGCGACCACTTCTCCATTAATGTATAGCGACTTGTATCCATCACAGTCTTCAAGTTCATGTTTAAAGAAAAGAAGTCTCCTTTTCGCCTCTTCAGCTGCCGAGAGCGATTCGTCGTAAGCGTATGCGCCTTGATTAAACTGCTCAATCAATTTTTTTGAAGCTTCGATATATCTTGCATTTTGAGAAATGAATTCCTCGTTCGACAAAGACCTAATCTCATCTGTGTCTTCTTCTCGGAGCGCTATATAGTAGTCATAAAGAACTGGATATTGGACAAGCATATCTTCAAAGGCACTTTTCTCAATACTCTTTATGGCGCGTTCCCTCGGTTTTTTCCTCTGACGTTTTTGTTCTTCTTCATATTTGTGTACTGCCTTTGCCATATAGTTATTAACTACTGCTCTCAACTCGTCATTTTCGATGGATCTTCTTATGCGCTCATGATTCTTCAACATGTGGTTTCTGTTAATTGATGGTTCATCAGAGCGAAGAATGTCTTTTGGGGTCAATAAGACAAACTCGAGGTTTCCCTTCGCATCAACAATGAAGGGCAAATGGAAAGTAGAGCTGACAAAGCTTTCAGTAGTGTAGCTAAAACTGGTTCTTTCAACATCAAACTCCGCACAGTACGACTCATCAATATGCGATTTAGCAAAGGTTTCTGTGTGTCGGCATAAATATCCTTTAATCAAGTTAACAGTTAAGTCGCTGATTTTATCTTTGCCACTCCCAGGATAGAGCAGCATTGCTTTTTCTAAATGCTCACTTTTTGAAATGCCACTTGTCTCTATTGCAAAGCCGATATTTTTAAAGAGAAACTCGGCATAGTCACGTCCAAGAGCCAAGCCTTTGTTGCCAGACAATGAATAGCCAAGCCAATTGTTTGGAACCTCGCTGAATCTAAACCATGCGCCTAATGCGCCATCGCTTTGATTGTCTTTTGATTTTTCGTAGAGGAAATGGAAATAGCGAATTATTGACCGATGCAGTTCTTGGTATTCAGGTTTATCACTATTAAAAATCAACATTGGGTCAACAAAGAATGGCACATCGCAAATAAGCGGGATATCGACTGTGCCATAGCTCTGCAGCAACTCAGGCTCTACTTCAAAATATTCGGAAAAATACATCCAGCTACCTAAGAACAATTTGACTGCGTTCATTATATCAGCATCACAACTAGTAACTAATACCAGTTATTTTCCTATATCTCATACAAATAGATTGCAAGTAACACTTGGATGCAGCTCACCAAGGGCAGCCGCTGAGCGGGCTATCAGCAAAGAGAAATATACCGAACAAAAACTCAACTGGTCGCAGACCGTCGATGTCATCGGCAAGCACGAGCTGGAAAAACAAAGACACAAATTGCCGTGCACAGTGGCTGAACGCATTAGTTAAAGGAGCTCCTATCAATAGAGCTAAGGGCATAAGACTTCAACAGTAAGCCCGGAGGTTTTGGTAAATTTGCTATAGAGAAATCACGGACAGCTGCTAACTGTACGTCTTTTTTATAAGCATAATCAGAGCTTCCAAACCCAGAGTAGTTATGATTCATCCGAGCAAGAGTCTTCAGGTTTGAATCCATCAAGGCAGCCGGATTAATTTTTTTGCTGATAAATACATCTTCCGAATATGCAAAGATAAGCTTGACAATGATTTCCAGCTGCTCATCATCGTTGCATAATCTGAATTGCCTCTCAAACTCTCTGTATCGTTTTCCTCTCTCTCCGCGAAACATCATCACAACTGTATTTCCTTTTGACGGAAGAACACATATGTGGATTGGTTCCATTCTGTAGTCTGGATTTGGATTAAAAGAATAGTTGATAGGGCTGCCATCACAATCCGCAATCGGGCTAACCATTTGCTGAAATGCAAAGGGTGCCACATATGGAAGAACCCTATGGAATACAAGATGGTATGCCTTGCTGCCACTCGAACTCTTTCCGACTCTAACTGCAATCCTGAAAGCAGCCTCATCCTCCTCAAGATCAACTGCCCGTACGTTTGCCATTGTACTTAGCGCTGACGTACTCTTGTCTTCTAGTGCTCTATTTTTACTAATAGAATGTCTAGCTTTCGAGATTTCTCGAAGCAGATTTTTTGCAGCTATTTGTCCCATAATACGAGACGAAGGAGCTTGTAAAAGCGTTGATGGTGTTTCGTAGAGCTTGAAGTATTCGGTGTCACATTTCCTACAAATGCATCTAAATATCGCAGCTTCATTAACTCCGATTTCTGCTTTTAGAAGGTTGGTTTCAAGCAGAGCACTTGCAGCATATAGCATTCCGTCATCTGCAATTTCCTGTAAGCAATATCGGGGAATTGTATGGGAGCTACACAATTGAAATGTAGCGCTACCACAAACATGACAAGATTCTGGCTTGGAGCTGTCATGCGCAATACGATCGATACCGCCCACAAGCTTATTAAGCTCTATTTTTTCTTCTTGTGAAATAACTATTTCAAGAAGATCTTGCCTAAACACTATTGCAGACTCAGAGTCGACGTTTCCCTCGTTATGTGTCCACATAAGACGTCCCTTCTGTTGCCCAATGTTGGGTGACTCAGTTACTCAAACAGCCACGTTAAGCAGTCCATAATTGTTAGATATTCGACTTCCGCTGCATACTGATACTTGTTCCTGAAGGCTGTCCAAATCGAAAGCAGGTCACGGCTCTCTCGAATGTCAGCCAGGAACTTTTCTCGCTGCTCAACGTATACAAGAGTGCCGCGCTCCTCGGCTTTGCGATTGAGCGCATTGAGAAGTTCTGGCTTAACTATGTCTCCCTGTCGGGTTTTGAGTAGGATATAAACATCGTAAAAGTCTCTTGCCCTCGTGTTTGCGACGTTTCGTGCAAGGATGGTCTCTATCTTTTCCGCAAGAATTGTGTTCAGGTTGTATGCTTTAATACTGATTGTCCTATCCTCGAACATCAGCTTAAACGAATAGTCTATCTCGCGCGGAATGATTATGTCACCCGTGGTGACGTCCAGTTTCAAATCAACACGTATTGTGCCAAATGTTGCCACCAAGCCCAGTCGAAAGTCTTCGTAACCGCCTGCCATGCGTATAGGGTTGATGGACTTTATCTCGAAAGTCACATTGTCGTTCACGGGAATATCTAGGATTTTCGAGACGATTCTCATCACCTCAGCCTCACTCACAGGAATACCTTTGATGGTTGTGTCCATATCAATAGTGCTGCGGGCATCAATCCCCACCATTGCTGCGATGAGAAAACCGCCCTTGAGGATAAAGCTGTCGCGGTACTCCGAGACTGACACACGCTCCAAGAATCGTTCCATCATATAGTTTTGCAGCACAGTGTTTGCATTGAGGTTGCTTCTCTTGGCCACGTTGTTTATCCAAGCTTTTAAGCGCTGTGGGTTGTCGACAGGGAATTGGGTGTTGTCCATCAGACCAGTACCTCCATGTATTGCCTCACAGTGTTGCGGATTTTGAGTTTTTCTGCATAGTCGAGCAACTGAGCAAGATCAGCCCCCTTCTCACTCAGGTACTGTTTTACCGCCAGCAACACCAGGTCAATGTCCAAAACGTCTTTTTTTTTGATGCAATCGCAGAGTGTCCTTTCACGATTGTAGACACGTAGAATGTTTCCGTATGGCGAAATAACCGTTGTTATACCAAGGTCGTGTAGGTCTGGCTTGCAGTAAAAGAAACGGAAGCTGCTCTTATCCTTCAGCAGCCTCGTGTTATGGCCACTCGGAATTGTCATCATCAGTTGAAGCGGCGTTCTGTCGGAAAGCCCGTGGAGGAACAGTGCGGTCTCGTGAGAATATATGCCCTTGCCGCATCGGTATTGTGCAACAAGATAGTCATCCGCTATATCAGCTGCGAAGATATAGAGGCCGTGGCTGATGCGCTCGATCAATCCTGCCTCAGTTAACCGTTGCAGCTCCTTGTAGTCGATTCCAGCAAGTTTTGCATCGGATGCTCGGAGGATCCCGTTGGTCTCTTTCAAGATTTTAGCAATTGTCTTTTTTTGTTCCACGGAATTCACCTCCTGTCTTTATCGTTCGTAAATAATATAAAATATACGAACTAAATAGTCAAGAGGTATTTGTCTGTTTTGGTTTCGCCAGAGCCGTAACTCTCGATGATTTCGCCTACCGCTAGCTCAGTTTCTCTGGCTCAGAAAGAAACCACTCTAGCTTTCCGCATTGCTCACATACCAAAACTGTTGCTCCCTCATTTGCCCAACCGAGATTAAGAAAAGTGAGCCCTGCGGTGTTTAGCAGCACCTCTCGTGTGAGAAACAGGGTTGTATCGCAATGCGAGCAGGTGACCTTAGCGCCACCAACCACAAACTCCGAACCCAGCGGCTCTCCTTTGCTTGCTTTTTTGTAGTTCTCTATAAAACCCACGGCTTTCTCCTTTGCACGGCACGTCATTATTATGGCTCAAAATGGCTAAAACAAGGACGTAAAATAGCATAATTTTGCGATTTGCTGGAGCTGGTTTGGTTATTACCCTGTACCCAGTCTCTACCTATTGCGAAGCATCTATGCTGTTTATCAGTTCGTTTGCCCACGCAGCAGCGTCGTTAACGTCATCAATGACGGATAGGCCGGTCTTTTGCGCGTTATAAAGTGCACTCCAGTTCTCTTTGCCCTCAATCAGTGGTGGCCATACCTGTAACTTCCTGTAGGCAAACAGCCGCACACAGGCTTCTCGGGTCGCCTTGTAATCGATGGTCTCGTTATTGATGATCAGTTGCAGGTCGATAAGGTCATGGGCGCGAGCACTTCCGTCTTCGCTACTGCCGTGGAGCTTCTGTGCTATCTGGTGGTGAAGCGCCATGCATGGTATCGGAGCAGGCTCAGGCAAGCCGACTCTCCTGAATAACTCTACGATGTCTTCCGATAACTGGTACTCGGGGTCGTCAGCATCACCAATCTCATTATGCCCGACCTCAAAAGGTACGGTAAGCCAAGGTCTTCCAAAGTAGGACAGTTTTATCTCGAAGGGCTGCATAACGTATTGCTCGGGGACACCTCTGGGCTTGGCTGGGTTTTTGGCTACCAACCTTCCTGTAAAGCCGTGCCAACCTTGCGTCAAGGATTGAGCCGTCTTCTGCTCGAAATCTGCAAGCGAGGTGTTATAGGCGGTATCCAGGTCATTGGTAAAGCGAGTGCACTTGTTTCCCCAGCGAAACTTCAGGGAACTTCCACCTTTGACCACGCCAGCAGGAAGCATCTGACCGACGATGGCATTGGCAATAAGAATCCTTGTTTGCAAGAAGATCTCTCCTGGGCCAAAAGCCCGTTCAATCGCCGCGTCAAGATTCCTTCTGGTGTTCGGTTGTTCCGTCATGCTATTTCCAGATCCTTCAACAATTCTGCTTTAGTTGAATCTGTGATGAACCCTTGTCTTCTGGCTTCGCTTACTGCTTCAATCAGTCTATCGGGCATTATGGTTCTCTTACACGCCCTAATGGCATCAGGCACCTTTTGGGAGGGTATCCCATCGTAGCAGGTTGCCTCACCATTGGCCTTGACTAGTACGATATGCTGAGGAAGCGCTTTTCTGACGCGGACAGGAGTTGCGACAAAAAGCCTCGCAGGATTCGTCGGAGCTAAGCCAAGCATCGCAATAACAGTCTCCCCGTAGAGGTAGGCATCTGGTCCAACAAGAGCCGCCGCCTCTGCATAAGCATCGTTTGGAGTAGGAACATGGTGTGCCAGTCGGTAGACGCCATGCCCACGCCTGACAAGGCGACCACGCTTTGCAAGAGCGCTCATCTCCTTATCGGAGATTCCAAGCTCTTTTGCTTGGGCAGCTGTGATAAGCCCGTAGTTGTCGGCGGCAACCTCGTATATGTTGTCATAATGAGTCATGCCAAAACCTTACCATAAATGGTGAGGTTTTGGCAATACGCCAACAAAACACTCTTTCTCGCTTATAGAGGGGAAAATACCCTAGGGCCTCTTTATCGTGATTTGGTGGATATAGCATTGAAAAGGCTTTCAGCGATGTCGAGATAGCACCTTGGGTCTTTATCATCAAGGAACTCGCCCATTGCAGAAGCGATAGTCTCAGCAATGACCACTACGCTATCTTCCGGGGAAATCCTGCGGGCTATCTTAAGGCTGTATTGGTCAAACTCATCGCTCGGCGCGTCAGGCAATAACGAATAGGGGTTCCACTTGTCAATTGTAGCTTTCACAAGACGATAATATGGGGCACCCACAGGAACTAAACTTTCTTCATCAAGCATCCATTTCTGTACCGCGTTTGCCCGACCACTTAAGGCACGCTTCGCCATTCCGGTCGGGTCTTCTTCAATCACCCATGATCCAGGGTCGCACGGATAAAGGTATGAGGTGAACTCTTCATCGTCGATTACACCTTCATACTCAGGCTCCTCAGCCGAACAAGGCCAGTAATAACAACGGTCTTTCGTCAGCCCAAAAGCCCCGGTTTCGACATCTGCAACGAACCTTACGATTGACCAGTTCTCCTTGATATTCATCTTTTTCATGGTTTTCTTAAGGGAAACCAGCTCTTGCGATAACGCCAGGTCAATATCCCTACAGAAGTCGATATACTCATCAAGACTCTCATAGTATTCATCATAGCTGCTGTATCCATAAGGCGTAATGCAAGATGGGGCATAACCATCAGTGCCATACTCAAGCACAATAACTCTATCATCAATATCAGCTAGTTCGCTAGGGTAGCTGAAAACCTCTCCACCATACTTCCTGCATGTTGGGAGTAAATCATACTTCTCGTGTTCTTTAGGAATATACGGCATACTCTCTGACCGCCCTACTCTAGAAACGTACCCTTCTACTACACCTTTTGGAATAAAACAGCGTCATCCAAACCATAAGAATAGCGCTTTGCTTTCTTAGCATCTGTACGTTAATTTGGACACCTTAAGTGATTAATGTTTGCCGAAAACGATAGGAAACTGAAGAGCACGAGTTCACAAGGCTGGTGCTTTAGTATGCTTGTTACTCCCACTCAATTGTGCCAGTGGGCTTAGGGGTAAGGTCAAAGACCACGCGGTTTACGCCTGGCACCTCAGTGGTGATGCGCTCAACAATGCGTTCGAGCAGGTCATAGTCAAGCCGCTCGATGGTGGCGGTCATGGCATCAATGGTATTAACGGCACGCAAAATTACGGGATACTCAAAGCAACGAGCGTTATTGCGTACACCAACGGTCTTAAACTCAGGCACGGCGGTAAAGTACTGCCACACCTTGCCAGCAAGACCAGCCCGTTCAAACTCCTCACGCAAAATAGCATCAGACTCACGCACGCACTCAAGACGCTCGCGAGTAATCTCCCCAAGGCAACGCACACCAAGCCCCGGCCCGGGGAAGGGCTGACGCTCAACCATGCTCTCGGGCAAACCCAATGCCCGCCCGCAGGCACGTACCTCATCTTTGAAAAGCATTTTCAAGGGCTCAACCAGCTCAAACTGCAAATCATCAGGGAGCCCACCTACGTTGTGGTGTGCCTTAACAGCCTGAGCAGTTTTGGTGCCCGACTCTATGATGTCAGGATAGATAGTTCCTTGTCCAAGAAAATCGATACCCTCAAGCTTGCGTGCCTCCTCCTCAAACACCCTAATGAACTCTGCACCAATTATCTTGCGCTTTTCCTCGGGGTCAGCAACGCCGGCAAGTTTGTCCAAAAAGCGGTCTATGGCATCAACATAAACAAGATTAGCGCCAAGCTCTTCTTTGAATACGCTCACTACTTCTTCGGGTTCGCCCTTGCGCAGCAAGCCGTGATTAACGTGCACGCAGGTAAGTTGGTCGCCCACAGCACGAATGAGCAGGGCAGCCACTACGCTCGAATCCACACCGCCCGACAAAGCAAGTAAGACCTTTTTATCTCCAATTTGACGGCGTAAAAGCTCAACTTGGTCGGCAATAAAGTTTTCCATACTCCAATTGGGTGTTGCCTTGCAGGTATCAAAAACAAAGCTACGCAGCTCAGCAAGGTGCTCCTCAGTATCATTTGACCAAGCGCCAAGCGCAGTTAAGCCAGCAATGCGACGCGCCTTATGGTCGACTGCCAGCACGGCAATGCCACTTTCATACACGGCATCTGAGGCGTCGATTGCAACGCCGTCAACCATACGGTTTTCTCCGCCGTTTAAGATAATTCCTTTTACATTTGGCAGCGCAGCCAGCTCCTCAGCGGTGATGTCATGGCTGTAAATCTCGCTATAGACACCCAAAGCGCGAATCTCTCGGGCGAGAGCACTGTTCTCTTCGCTTCCCAAATCTAAAATCAGAATCATGTCTTGCTGCATCGTACGCTCCTTTGTTTAATATTACTCGTTTCGTTTATTCATGCGCCGCTCTCGTTGAGCCCGCTTTTCTTGTGCAGCCGCATAGTTGTCGGCATAGGTTCCTGCCTCCAGCTCGTCACGTCGCTTGCGTCGGGTTTCCTCGGCACGCTGCGTAGCAAGCTCACGGGAAAAACTATAGCGAATGCGGAAAAACTCCATCACCAAAAGCACCAGCAAAATGCTCATGACGATAAGATAACTCATAACCGCTCCCGGAAGCTCGGTAAAACTAATGAGCAGCACGGGGATAAAAGCGGCAAAACCAAACGTGATGATGTAAAGCTTCATAACCGCAGCTTGCTTGCGCAAAACCGTAATGACCTGATAAAGAAAATCTATAATAGCCGTAATGCCACCGGCTATCACCATGACAAAAAACAGCTCCCTAAATCGCTCAAAATCAACATTATAAACAAAGCTAAAGAAGGTAATTCCAACGGTTGCCATGATAAAAATAACCGAGCCACTGAGCACAACAACCACAAGAATAACAACAAGTACCATCAGGTCAAACTGACGGTGAAGTCGAGGGTCTGCCCAAAGGTTTGCCATGCGCAAAAGCTGTGGCTTGTACACGAGCCCCACAATGAGCAAAATGGCAGCGGCAGGCAGACACATAACATTAAAGTAAAGCTGATTGTCATAAGTGAGCGTGCCTTCCATAATGAGCTTTGGCATGGCGTCGATGAGCGCATAAGCAAAGAGAGCTATAAACAGAGGAAAACACTGTACAAAAAGCTCCTTGATGCTCACCAGGCTCCGCTTGCGTGATTTGGGAGTTTCCAAAAGCGCCAAGGGAAAAGTAACAAGAACAAAGCACACGGCCGCCACTATCGCCATGGCAATGCAGGCAATCACCAGGTTTTTTGTAATGAGCAGGCATACGGAGAAAACAACGATAACAAGAACGGAGCGCAACGCCAGCGAAACACCAGCTAGGTAAAGCTTGTCCATTTGTTGCAGGCGTCCCTCGTACACATCGGCCAGGCCGTCTATCATTTTGTAGACATAGACCCCCATGCTGATGGCGAACATATTCTCGGCATAACCTCTTGCAACGCAATACAGCAGACCAGCCACCACCATAATTATGCAGGTGAGCCAGCGGTGTATTTGATAATCAGAAAACGAATGCGCTTCTTTGATGTCAGAAACCTGATAGGTTCGCACGCCGTAGTTGCCCACAAACATGAGCAGCGTTCCCACAACAAGCGCCATAGAGAACATGCCCGCCTGCTCAACGCCCACCAGCTGAGTTGCGACAATAGTAAGGAGGGGAAACATGAAACCCCATGCAGCAATGGCAATGGTGTTCCACGTGTAATCTCGTCGGGTATGGTGAGCAGCATACAGGGCTTCTTGCTTGCTGAATGAGCCATCAACGGCAGCTCCGATAATTCGATTGAACCAACCGTTTATGGTGCGAGCAAAAAAGCCCGGCTTGTGTTCTTTGAGGGGCGTTTTTTTAGTTTTTTCTGCGGTGCGCGCGGCGTGTGCTTCACGAACACTGTTAAGACCGTGAGGGCTTTCTTGGCTAAGACCGTGAGGATTTGTTTGGTTGCGAGTGCTCTCCGTGCTGCGATTTCTAGCAGCACGCCCTTCGGCAGCACGCCCTTCGGCAGCACGCCCTTCGCTGGTGCGCCCTTCGGCAGCACGCCCTTCGCTGGTGCGCCCTTCGACAGTGCGCCCTTCGATGGTGCACCCCTCGACGGCGCGACCGCCTTCAACCGCACGACCTTCGGTGGTGCGACTTTCGACAGCGCGCCCGCCTTCAGTCGCACGCTTATTTTTCCTGCCCGTTTCTTGTGTTAGGCTGGCAGGGTCTTTTGAAGTTTCTCGTTTGAAAAGCCTGTCAGGGTTTCTCGCCATATTTGTTTTGCGTCTGGTTTTGACCACAGACGCATGCTGTCCTTTCGTTCACAAAAGCTTAAAAATCTTGGCAACTACAGTGTAACTTATTTGAGGCAAGCCGTGCTTGAGCTGGCGTGTTTGATTTGACTGATTTATTAGTTGTTTTGCCCGTTGGCTTGTTGGCTGATTTATTAGTTATTTCGCCTGTTGGTTTGCTGGCTGAATTATTAGCCAATTTGCCCGTTGGCTTGTTGGCTGATTTGGCTGAGATGTTCAAATCGGGTATCATATTCTTAGAGAAAGGGCGGAAACGAAGATTTCATGACTGACTACGTAAAAGAGAACAAGCAAGAATCTCGCTCACACACAGACGCGCACGATGAGGCCTACGCAGAAACGGGCCTTAGCATGCAAAGAAACGACGAATTGCTGCAAAGCGTGCGCCTCTTTGAGTCCATCGCCAAGGACATTGCTCAATGGATTATCGTAATTGATTGCGAGTCCAAGGAGTGGCTCTACAGCAACCATCACCCCACACGCATACTGCATTTTCTTTCAGGGCTTGAGGATTTGGAGCGTTGGATAAATACTCAGACCGATGAGATAGAAAAAACGGGCGACCAAAGTTCGCTTGAGTTTAGCCTTGAAAATGATGACGACGAGCAGTGCTTTTTGGCGGTATGGTATCCGGTTGTTTGGCGCGATCACAAGGCGCTCGCCTTTGTATTGACCGACATCACCGAGCAAAAAATCGAGCGAGAAAAACTTGAAACTATTGCGTATTACGACACGCTTACCGGTTCGTACAGCCGTTACTATGGCATGAATCTCCTTGAAAAATATCTGCGGGATAAGGAGCAGTTCATCATTGCCTTTATTGACATGGACGGGCTTAAATACGTTAACGACACCTATGGCCACAATGAGGGCGACGCATACATTATTGCAGTAACGCAGCTTCTTAAAGGCTTTGATGATAATGGCGTTTTGTGTCGGCTTGGTGGCGATGAGTTTATGCTGCTTTGTAAGGGTTGGAGCAAAAAAGAGGCAGACGAGCGGTTGGAAAATATGCGTCAGGAACTTGCCAAAAACAGTGACAGTAGATACCAGCGCAGCATAAGTTATGGTGTGGTTGAGGTCACCGAGGAAAACGAGAACACAGGCAGCTATCTACTCAGTGTTGCCGACGAGATTATGTATAACGATAAGCGTGAGCGCAAGATGGAGCGTCGTGCGGATTTGTAGCGGTGAGCATGAGCGCAGGCGGCAAGCGATTGGCAACGGTGGTACAGTGGTCTGGCGGCAAACGACTAAAAACGGTGGAGCGGTGGTCTGGTGGCAAACGACTAAAAACGGAAAAAACGATCAAAACGGTGGAAAACGGTGAACAAAGGCAGCATTAGAAACATAATCATTGGAGCGGTTTTTGTTATAGCGCTCGGCATTGTCTTGCTCAGAGGCGAGTCTTTTGTTGAGCTCGTTGAAACTATGAGCAGAGGTGCGCTTATCCCGCTTATTCTTGCCTTTGTGGTGCAAATGGGCAAATACGTTGCGCAGGGTTTTGCCTATTCCGCCTCGTTTAGAACGGTTGAGGAGCGACTGAGTCCCAAGCTTTGTTTTCCGTTGGTATTTAGTGCCTTTTTTATGAACACGGTTGCGCCCTCGCTTAATACCTCGGGCAATTTGGTGTTTGTTGACGTGGCACGGCGGCGTGGCATTGGTGGCGGCAAGGCAACGGCAGCCGTTATTCTCATGCAAACGAGCATCGAAACCGGCTTTATGGTCATCATGATTATTGGTTTTATCATCATTCATATAAATGGTTCGCTTACGCCGTTTATTTTTATTGTGGGACTTTGGGTAGTAGTTTTGGTGGGGATTATGGGAGGCTCACTGGTGCTTGCGCGCAGAAGCCCCCAGCGTTTGGCAGGTATTTTGCGTCCACTCGAGCAGCTTGCCAATAGGTTCTCAAAGCGTTTTCGTAAAAAATCCATGAAGCCTTGGGCAATTGAAGCAGGTGAGGCTCTTTGTGAAGCAGCAGGGGAGATAGCCAAAAATCCAACCTGGGCGGTGCGGGTCTTTTTGCTCTCGGTTTTGGCTTCTCTTTTTGAGCTTGGCTGTTTTATTATGGTTGGTATCGCTTTTGGCGTAACTGATCCCGCTGCCTTGCTCGGTGGTTACGTGGTTGCCATTCTCTTTACCATGATTGCGATTACTCCCATGGGTCTTGGCGTGGTTGAGGCAGCCATCGTGGTCATGCTCACCTCCTACGGTGTGCCCCTTGGTGTGGCGACCGCAATTTCGCTGGTGTTCCGTGGCATTGTGTTTTGGGGGCCCTTTGCTGTGGGCATTGTGGTGTTTCAGCTCTCGCATCGTGCTGCCAAAGCTCCTCAAAAACTGCTTACTGCTGGTGAGGCTCCTGCCGGTGAGGCTTCTGCGGGCGAGGCTTCCTTGGGCGAGGCTCCTGCTGGCGAATCTGCAGCTGAAGTTGTTGACAAGGTTGAGGTTGACGATAAAGTTGAGCTTGCCAACGAGGCTGAAAAATTCACTGATGAGGACATCTCTGACAAAGAGGTTCCGTAGCACTATGCTAAAATTGTGGTGTCGTTTTGCAAAAGAATATGCCAAACGACGTGTAGAGATTTGATTATGAAACCTGCGAGCTAAGGAAGTGTTTTTATGGAACAGTCATGGTTAGAACAGCTTTTGTCACCTGAGGTAATCACTATTGGCATTATTGTGATTGTAGTCATTGTTGTTTTGCTGATTCTAGGCTTTATTGCCAAAGGCTTTTTTGCGGAAATCAAAAAGGGTAAAAAATAGCACGCACAAAAGATAAGCAAAACAGCAAGCGCAGCAACTTGCGCAATCGTTCACACACAGAAAAGCTCAGCAACCTGCCCCAAACTACGGCGCAGACCAACAACGACACGCAACTCACAAAGAGCCAAGACTCAAAAGGCCAACGCTCAAAGGGCGGCGTGTTTGTTTCAAATCTCCTTATTGTTGCCGGAAGCTTGCTGCTTGTTGGCGCATTAGTTATTGGAGGCTATCTTGCGTTTGGGTATCTTGATGCTCAAAATCGCTACCGCAACCTCAGCTCTGATGCTGGCCTTAATCTGCTAAAAGAAAAAGGAAAAATTAGCACTTCGCTCACCCTTGAGGACATCAAGGTGGATTGGGATAAGCTGCACACAAAAAACCCCGATGTTGTTGGCTGGATTATTATTCCGGGTACAAAAATTAACTATCCGGTGGTTCAGGGCACTAACAACGAGTTCTATTTGTATCATCTTTTTGACGGCACAAGCAATAGCTCCGGAGCAATATTTGCTGATTCTCATGGCAGCGCAACGCTTGATGGCAAGTGCAATTACATCTATGGTCACAATATGCTCGATGGCTCAATGTTTTCTGACCTTTTGCTTTACAAGTCAAGCGACTTTCTCAATAAGCACCAAACGATATTTCTCGCAACGCCTGTCCGTAATTTTGAGCTCAGTGCAGTTGCGACCTTGAGATTTTTAGGAACAGGGGCTCTGCAAAAATACACCTTTGAAGATGATGAAGAGTATGTTGCATACCGGGACGACCTATTTGGCTATGCAATTTACGAGGCAAACGACCTCAACAGAATGCGTTCGAGGATTGAGTCACTTTATTTGTTTGCAACGTGCGATGATCCCGACAGCTCGTATCGCATTATTGTTACTGCAGTGCCCGTGCGCAGCATTGAAGCCTAGGGCGTAGGCTCAGCCCACTTGGGCAACGGATCCAGTCTGCTGCGGCACCAAGCCCAGCCGTCTGCATCAGCAGCCCCAGCCCGCTTGCGGCAACAAGCCCAGCCCGCCGACACCAAAATCCGCTGTCAAACTTAGCCCATTCGCAGCGCCGTAGTCGAGTGCGTGTGTTAAAATCGCAGGTGGACTTATTACGGACGCATTATGAATTCGTAATAGATTTTTTACGCTTCTAGCCCAGAGAGAGTGAGCTACCTTGACTACCCAAGATCAGGATCATTTCGACCAAGAACAGCGTCAAATGCACCAGCAAGCGCAACAGCAAATGCAACGTCAAGCTCAACCACAAGACCTAAGCCAAGAACGCCCCGATCACCCCGAGGAAGCCTGCGCCATTTTTGGCATTTACGCCCCCGACGAGGACGTTTCTCGCATGACCTATTTTGGGCTTCATGCCCTGCAGCACCGAGGGCAAGAAAGCGCTGGCATTGCCGTTGCTGACGGCGCTGAGGTTCTTGCCACCAAAGACATGGGGCTTGTAACGCAGGTTTTTGATGAGAACGCCCTTTCAACGCTCACCGGTCAGCTTGCCATTGGGCACACACGCTATTCAACGGGCGGCAGCTCGGCATCGTGGGAGGCGGCGCAGCCGCATCTTTCAACTATCGGCGAGGAAATCATCGCACTCGCTCACAACGGAACGCTCATCAACACTGCTGCTTTGCGAGCGTTTCTTATAGATAACGGCATCGACTTTCGCTCAACGGCAGACAGCGAAGTTGCGGCCAAGCTTATCGGCTATTTCACCGAGGAAACGCATCATATTCGCGAGGGCATTCGCAAGGCCATGGAGCTTATCGAGGGTGCGTACGCCATGGTTCTCATTACGCCCGATGCTCTGTATACCTTTAGGGATCCACATGGCGTGCGGCCGCTTTCTATTGGCCGTTTGCCTAACAACCGTGGGTGGGTTGTTGCTTCTGAAACCTGCGGACTTGACATTGTGGGCGCTGAGTTTGTGCGCGACGTTGAACCCGGCGAGATTATTCGTTTGAGCGGCGTGGGCGACGACGGCTTTTCGTGCGAGCAGGCGATTGCTACGCATAAGCGCTCACTGTGCATTTTCGAGTTTGTTTACTTTGCACGCCCAGACAGCATTATAGACGGGCAAGGGGTCTACGAATCCCGTGTTGCTATGGGACGCAACTTGGCAGCCGAAGCTTCGGTTGAGGCTGACATTGTTATCGGTGTGCCCGACAGTGGCGTGCCTTCTGCGGTTGGCTATGCGCAGGGCAGCGGCATTCCTTTTGCCGAGGGCATCATCAAGAACCGCTATGTGGGACGCACCTTTATTCAGCCTACGCAAACGCTGCGCCAGCGAGGTATTCGTCTTAAGCTCAATCCACTCTCGGCGACTATTAAAGGCAAGCGCCTGATAGTTGTTGACGATTCCATTGTGCGCGGCAATACTTCTCGACAGCTTGTGCAAATGCTGCGCGATGCCGGAGCGAGCGAAGTACACCTGCGCATTGTTTCGCCCCCGGTTGTTTGGCCCTGTTTTTACGGCATCGACACCGACACGCAAGATCAGCTTATTGCTTCAAAAATGACGATTGATGAGATAAACGACTACGTTGGCAGCGACACGCTTGCGTACATTTCTTACGACGGTCTGCTCAACAGCGTTAAGGGCGATAATCCTGGCTACTGCACTGCCTGCTTCTCGGGCTCGTATCCTATTATGGTTCCGGAGCAAGTGCAAAACCAGTCGTTTTGCAGCGAGCTTGAGCCTGAGTGGTGGCCGCAAGAAAGCCTTGGCATGAAAGCGATGTTTTAGTTTTTAGTTTTTAGGTTTAGGCAAGCTTGCTTAGGGGCCACCTTAAGCGACGACATTTTATACGGAGAGATATGTCAGAAATAACCTACAAGCAAGCCGGCGTGGACATCGACGAGGGTGTTCGTGCGGTTGACGCTATCAAAGATGCTGTTCGGGCAACCTATACACCTGAGGTTATTGGTGATTTAGGGGGCTTTGGCGGACTGTTTTCTGCTGCTGCGCTCAAAGAGATGGACGATCCTATTTTGGTGAGCGGCACCGACGGCGTGGGCACCAAGCTTGAGTTGGCAAAGCGTGTTGGCAATCATGCAAGCGTGGGCATAGATTTAGTTGCTATGTGTGCCAATGATATTGTAACCTGTGGAGCTCGCCCTCTGTTTTTTCTCGATTATATTGCGCTTGGCGCACTTGATGCGGCCTTTGTTGCCGAGGTGGTTGGAGGCATTGCCGAGGGCTGCAAGCAAGCTGGCTGTGCGCTTATCGGTGGAGAAATGGCGGAGCACCCAGGCGTTATGGCTGCTACAGATTATGATTTGAGCGGCTTTTGTGTTGGAGCAGTTGACCGTGCGCAGATGATTGGCCCGGATCGAGTAGGCACAGGCGACGTGATTATTGGCCTTGCTTCAAGCGGGCTGCACTCTAATGGATATTCGCTGGTGCGCCGTGCTTTTACCGATGGCCTCAGCGATGAGGAGCTGCACAGCAAAACGCTGCCCGACTTTGGCGCTGCCTCTGACGACGTTCCTGACACCTCAAATACCACCACGCTTGCAGAAGCACTGCTTGCCCCTACTCGTATGTATGTTAAAGACTTGCTGGGGCTCATCAAAACCTTTGGCGCAGACATTCATGCTGCGGCGCACATAACGGGTGGTGGCATTACCGAAAATCTTAACCGTGCCTTGCCAAAAGGCAACGACGCACTCATCAAACGGGGCTCTTGGGCTGTTCCGCCTGTTATAGAGGCCGTTATTGATGCTGCTTCTCTCTCAGAGGAAGAGGCGCTTAAGACCTTTAACATGGGCATTGGGCTTGCGATTATTGTTGAGAGCGAGTGCGCCAGCAAGGTGCTTAAGCAGCTTGGCGACGATGCTGTTATTATCGGAAAAATTATTGCCGCAACTTTGCCAGACAGCGAGCCGTGTGTTCGCTACGAATAGAACAGTCCTGAACGTAGGCAGGCACTGAAAGGGAAATGATGATGAAACTTGGCGTTTTAATATCGGGTGGCGGAACAAACCTCCAAGCGCTCATTGACGCAATAGCTGCTGGCACACTTGATGCCGAGATTGTTTTGGTGGTTTCAAGTAAGCCCGATGCATACGGTTTGGTTCGTGCAAGCGAGGCGGGAATCCCCACGATGGCCCTGACACCTGAGGTTTATCAAGACCGTGAGCAAGCCGACACCATTATTGCTCAAGAACTTAAAAGCGCCGGTGCGGAATACGTGGCGATGGCTGGGTATATGCGCATGGTTGGCAACGGCTTGCTTGATGCGTTTCCCAATCGGGTCATCAACCTGCATCCGGCGTTGTTGCCTTCCTTTAAGGGCGCGCACGGGGTGCTTGATGCCTACGAAGCAGGCGTCAAAATTACGGGCGTTACGGTGCATTTTGCCAACGGAGAATATGACGAGGGTCCTATCATCGCACAGCGTGCGGTGGTTGTTGAGGAGAATGATTCGATCAGAGGCTTGGAGAAAAAAATCCACGACGTTGAGCATGAGCTGTATCCAGAGGTTTTGCAACTTGTTGCCACAGGCCGCGTGTCTATAGACGAAGGCGGGAAGGTGCGCATTCAGTGAGCAAAAAACCGCAGAGTACGGATAAAACTAAAACCGAGAAGCCGCTGAAAGGCGGGAAGGTACAGCTCGAAAAAGCGCAGGCCGAGAAGCCGCTGAAAGCCGAGAAGCCGCTGAAAGCCGAGAAGCCGCTGAAAGCCGAGAAAACGCAAACTGCGAAGTTCCAAGCTGAAAAACCTCAGCCCGAAAAACCGCAAGACGAGAAACCCGCAGGCATTTCCTTTGCCGACAAACTCAAGTTTTTTGGACTGGTAGCGGCATTTCTTGTGCTGGTAGGTATTGGGCTGATGCTCTTGCCCTACATTGGTCACCTCACCAGCGACGAAGGTCGTCAAGAGCTCGTAAAAATGATTCACGACGCTCACATTTGGGGCGTTTTGATATGCCTCGGGCTGCAATGCCTTCATGTTGTGGTTGCTGTTATACCGGGCGAGGCAGTCCAGTTTGCCATTGGTGCTATATATGGCCCGCTTTGGGGCTCGCTCATTGTCATTTTTGGTGCGCTTATTGCTAGCATTTTTGTTTTTTATGTGGTGAGAAAACTTGGCGCACCTTTTGTCCATGCGATGATTGGCAAAAAGCATGAGGATAAAATGCGCTTCTTGCAAGACAGCAAGCGGCTTAACGTCATAGTTTTTATCCTCTTTTTTATCCCCGGCTTGCCCAAAGACTTCTTTACCTATCTTGTTCCGCTTACCAATATTCATCCAGCCCACTACTTTGTTATCAGTACACTTGCACGAACTCCCGCCGTTGTTGCCTCAACTTTTTTTGGCAAGGCGATGATGCAAGGAAACTACACGTCTGCCATTATTGTTGCGATTATAGTTGGCGGCTTGGGGCTTTTGGGTATCATTTTTAACGGAAAAATTATCGACACCATCGACCGCTTTGAAAAACGCTTGCGGCACGACAAGGACAAAAGCGACAAAGCGTAAAAGCAATAAGGACAAAAGCGACAAAGTGAAAATCCGAGGAGCGTCATTGCGGACCCGACCCGCAACCTTATGGTTGTCGTACTTTGTGCCAAGCTGGTCTGTATCCTAGGTTGTCGCCCCGCACTTGATGCGGGGCCTAGCGGGGGAGCTGTAGGATAGTTACGGCCGTTGTCCAATAAAGCCCGCACAACGTAGCGCCCCTCTCCCAAGCTAACGAGCTACACACAAAACCCCCAAAAGGAGTACCATAAAGAGCGTAGAATGAGGTAAGCGTTGCGTACGTGCAGAAGTGCTGCGTATGCGTGTCTGGCACAAAAGCGCATCTGCGTCTGACAGTGTCGCTTGTGTTGGGGTAAGGCTTGGTGGGCATTTGGTTGGGAAGGCTAACAAGTCCCTTGTTGTGATGGGCACGACGTTTTTGTCTTTGTCGCTGCTGCTTGGCTGCGTGCTGTGTTTTGCCCTGCCGCATCCAGTTTTTGCTGCCGAACCAGAACAAGAGCAGGCACAAGCGTCCGAAACTCCTGCTGAGGCCACAGAGTCCACGGGGGCTTCTGAATCCGCCGAACTTGTAAAATCTGCACGAGGAGCCGAACCTACCGAAGCCACCGAACCCAACAACGCCAGCACACCCAACAACGCCACCGCACCCGAAAGCTCTGAGGTAACTACCATAGAAGACCCTCCTCCTCCACTCAGCGAAGGTCGTTCACTCACTGCTGCAGACGGCAACCTTGTGCCTTTAACCACCGTTGAGCTTCCCGCCCAACGAATAGCCTCTCAACTTTTGCTTCTTTTTGGACTGCTGACCCTTGTTGTAATCTATCTTGTGGCTTCCAAAATGTTTTCTCGGGCACGACGTAAAAAAAATAACTCAGAAACGCGCACGCGTCACACCGGCCGATTTGACTAAAACGAACCCAAGGGGCGTGCTTGGCGCAAAAACACTTACTCAAGCGTGAGTAGTTTGGCAGCAAGACCTTTTGCCTTTTCAAGCTCGGCAGTATTGAGTGCACCAATGCGCTTGCCAACACAGGCAATACTAATAGCAGAAAGCTTGCCTATTTCAAGGAAACACGGCTTGTTAAGCCCATTGTTTTTTGATGGTTCAATTTTGAGGCGTGTAATAATATTTGGATTATGCGTTGTTGTGAACGGAATAACGAGAACCGACTCTCCAGTGTTAAAATCCTGACTTTGAAAAATGAGTACGGGTCTTGGTTTTGCAGAATATGCTCCACCAGCTGCAAGAACGACATCGCCAAAGACTGGCATCACCACTCACCCCAATCAGCTCTGACGTTGTCAAGAAAAGCAAGGGTGTCTCGTTCAGTTTCGGCCAGCGATAAGGCGAGCGGGACTGCTTTGTTGCGAACCGTTTGCTTGGCAAGCATACGAACAACGGTTGGGGCATCAAGCCCGAGCGTGTCAAGGACTTCCGCAAATTGGTTTTTGAGTTCGCTATCCATGCGAACAGTTAGCGTGGTGTTCATAATGCCTCCTTTGAGGTTTAGAATAGTGTTGTCATTTGATTACATAATGATATCATATGACTTCATAAACTAATACCCAGAACTGTCGATTGACACCTAACTGACACCCAATCGCCCTCGCTCCTCAGCAGCAAACACGCTATACTTACGTTGTTGTACTTATGTATTGCAACTAGAGGGGGCTGTTTGCGTGAATCCATGCATGCAGCCATTTTATACGGGAAGCTTGTGGGGCTTGCGCAGGGCTTGTTTGCTGCTTGCGTTGGGGCTTCACATTAAAACAAAGGACACCTGCTTTTGAATACTCCAGATACGCCGCTTGCGCCAAGCACCACGCCTGCGCCGCCCGCTTTAGATACGCCGCCCGCACCAGAAACGTCGCCCGCTTTTGATACGCCGCTTTTTCTGGGCATTGACGTTGGCTCTACCACAGTCAAATGTGCGGCGCTTGATTCAGAAAACAACATTGTCTATTCGGATTATCAGCGGCATCACGCTGATATTCGTGCCACTATTGCAGAAATTATCGGCGGCGCTGCCAAGCATTTTGGTGACACGCCCATGACCGTGAACATTACGGGTTCGGGCGGCTTGCTGCTTGCCCAGTGGCTCGAGCTACCTTTTGTGCAGGAAGTTATTGCCTCAAAAACTGCCGTTGAGGCTTTTATCCCCACCACTGATGTTGTTATTGAGCTGGGTGGCGAGGACGCAAAAATCATCTATTTTGACCACGGCGTTGAGCAGCGCATGAACGGCACGTGTGCCGGTGGAACGGGTTCATTTATCGACCAGATGGCGACCCTTCTTAATACCGATGCGCTGGGACTTGACGTACTTGCGCGCGACGCCAGCATTATTTATCCTATTGCGTCGCGCTGCGGCGTGTTTGCCAAAACCGACGTGCAGCCCCTCCTTAACGAGGGCGCACGCAAGGAAGACATTGCCGCTTCCATTTTTCAAAGCGTGGTAACGCAGACCATTGGCGGCCTAGCTTGCGGACGACCCATCAGAGGAAACATCGCCTTTCTCGGTGGACCACTTGAGTATTTGCCAGAGCTTGAAAAACGCTTTGTGCTTACGCTTGAGTTGACTCCTGAGCAAACTATCAAGCCCGACAACGCCCATCTTTTTGTGGCGAAGGGTGCGGCTTTGGCGGGTGCAAACGGCGAGCCAATTACCCTTGACACCATTGTGGCGCGCCTCGCAAAACTGGGCGATACGCAGGCATCAGAGGTGGTGCGCCTTGACCCCTTGTTTGCCGACGAAAAGGATTATGATGAGTTTGTTGCTCGTCATGCTGAGGCGATAGTGCCTCGGGGAGATTTAGCGAACTATCGTGGCCCTGCTTTTCTCGGCATTGATGCGGGCTCAACCACGTTTAAGGCTGCTCTTATTGGGCGCAACGGCGAGCTGCTCACACAATACTATGCACACAACAAAGGCGAGGTTATCGAAACGGCTAAAAACGCTCTGCTTGAGATATACGCTTCTTTGCCCGCCGACAAAAACAGCAGCGATCCGTTAGTGACCATTGGGCATACCACCGTTACGGGATACGGCGAGGGCTTGTTGCTCGAAGCCCTACAGTGCGACTCCGGCGAAATCGAAACTATTGCACATTTGCGTGGGGCACAAGAAATGCTGCCGGGTGTTGAGTTTATCCTCGACATTGGCGGACAAGATATGAAGTGCCTGCGCGTGCGTGATGGCGTTATTGACCACATCATGCTTAACGAGGCGTGTTCCTCGGGTTGTGGTTCGTTTATCGAAAGCTTTGCGGTTTCTTTGAACATGGACGTTGAGGAGTTTGCGCGCTCTGCCATTGAGGCAAAGCGTCCCGTTGATTTGGGAAGCCGCTGCACGGTTTTTATGAATTCTCGGGTTAAACAGGCCCAAAAAGAGGGCGCAACGGTGGGCGATATTTCCGCCGGGCTTTCTTACAGTGTTATCAAAAACGCCCTGTTTAAGGTTATCAAAATACGTGACCCCAAAGATGTTGGCGACAAGGTAATTGTCCAAGGTGGCACCTTCTTAAACGATGCCGTGCTGCGTTCTTTTGAGCTGCTCTCGGGCTGCGATGCGGTTCGTCCGGATATTGCTGGTACGATGGGTGCTTACGGAGCAGCCCTGCTTGCGCGCGACCGGTTTGAGGCCGCCAGCAGTGCCGTTGCCTCTGACGATGCCACTCCAAGCACCACCACTTCCTCCAGCAGCTCAGAAAGCGAGCGGAGCGCAGGCGTAGCCTCATCAACCCTTCTTGCCCCAACAGAGCTAAAAGCTCTCAGTCCCACCCACAAAACTACGCGCTGCAGGCTGTGTTCTAATAACTGCTTGCTCACTATTAATACCTTTGGCACCGACCCAGAAACGGGCAAAAAGCGACGCTTCATCACGGGCAACCGTTGCGAGCGAGGGGCGGGCGTACACCCAGAAGTCGCCGACCTCCCCAATTTGTTTGCGTGGAAAACGGAGCGCCTGTTTAACGGCACGCCAGAAAACCCCTATGTTCCACTCGAATCAAATGAGGCAACGAGAGCAACCGTAGGGCTTGCACGTGTTTTGAATATGTACGAGAACTACCCCTTCTGGTTCACGCTGTTTACCAAGCTTGGATTTAGGGTGCAGCTCAGCGACGAGAGCCGTAAATCAACGTATGAGGAAGGCATCGAGTCCATGCCTTCGGAGAGCGTGTGTTATCCGGGCAAGTTAAGCCACGGGCACATTATGAACCTGCTCAATCCCGAAAAAGAAGTTGATTTCATTTTTATGCCCTGTATTCGCCATGAGCGCAAAGAGGACGACGGCGCACCCAACCACTTTAATTGTCCCGTTGTGGTGAGCTATCCTGAGGTTATCAAACTCAATGTTGAGGATTTGCAGGAAAGTCATGTTGACTTTTTTAATCCGTTTTTGCCCTATGACCGCATCGACATTTTGCCACGCCGCATCCATGAGGAAATGACCAAATGGTGGCAAACCAGCGAGAATATGCGTGGCAGCTTGCCAACGCTCAAAGAAATAACAGAAGCCGTTGAGTTGGCGTGGGCAGAGGACGAAGCCTTTAAGCGCGATGTGCGTGCGGCGGGCGAGGAAGCTCTTGTTTGGATTGAGGAAACTGAGGCGCACGGCATTGTGCTGGCAGGGCGTCCGTATCACCTTGACCCAGAAATTAACCATGCTATCCCCGAGCTTTTGGCAAGTTTTGGCTTGGCGGTTTTGACCGAGGATTCTGTGGCGCACCTTTACAAACCTGAGCGCTCGTTGCGTGTTGTTGACCAGTGGATGTATCACTCGCGCTTATATGCAGCTGCCAAGTTTGTTACCTCCAAAGACCGGCTTGACCTTATTCAGCTTAACAGCTTTGGCTGTGGGCTCGACGCTTTGACCACCGATCAAGTGCAAGAAATACTTGAGCCAGCAGGCAAGATTTACACCGTTTTAAAAATCGACGAAGTGAGCAACCTTGGTGCGGCACGCATTCGTGTGCGTTCGCTGCTCGCTGCTTTACAAGAACAGCGCGAGGTTGGCGCAAAAATGCAACCAACATCAACCGCATTTGAAAAAGTGCAGTTTACCGAGCAGATGAAAGCAGACCGCTATACGGTTCTAAGCCCGCAGATGGCACCCATTCACTTTGATTTGCTCATCAAGGTTTTTGATCAAGCGGGCTACAACTTTAAGCTTTTGCCTTCGGTTGACCAAGGTGCGGTTGAGGCGGGGCTCAAGTACACCAACAACGATATTTGCTACCCCTCCATTCTTGTTACGGGTCAAATCATGGAGGCGATTACCAGCGGCGAGTATGACCTCGACAAAACGGCGGTTATCATTACGCAAACAGGTGGCGGCTGCCGTGCGACCAACTACATTGGGCTTATCCGCAAGGCTCTTAAAGAGGCGGGAGCGGGGCACGTGCCCGTTATTGCTTTGTCATTCCATTCGCTTGGCGAGGATAACCCCGGATTTAAGATTAAGCCCGATATGTTGCGCAGGGCTATTTATGCCATTTATTATGGCGACTTGCTTATGCAGTGTTTGTATCGCACCCGGCCGTATGAGGCAGAGGCTGGCAGTGCTGAGGCTTTGTTTGAAAAGTGGATGGACTATTGCAAGGCAAGTCTTTTTGGAAAGATAAATCGTCGTGAGTTTAGGCGAACCTCCAAGGCTATTGTGCGCGAGTTTGACGAGTTGCCGCTTGTCAATGACCGCAGCAAGCCGCGCGTGGGTGTGGTGGGCGAGATTTTGGTTAAGTTCCACCCAACGGCAAACAACGGCATTGTTGACATTATTGAAGGAGAAGGTTGCGAGTGCGTAGTGCCCGGCCTTGCCGAGTTTTTCCTCTTTGGCATAAGTGGCGGCATTTGGCAGCACCAAGAACTTACCAAGCCATGGAAGTCATCGATTGGCTCAAAAGCAGCCATTGCAGCGTTTAACTTTTTGCGTAGTCCGCTGGTAAAAGCACTGCGCAAAAGCGAGCGCTTTGAGCCTCCTGCGACCATCTATGAGCTTGCTGATTTTGCTCGCCCCGTCTTGAGCTTGTGCAATAGTATGGGTGAGGGTTGGCTGCTCACTGCCGAGATGATTGAGCTTATCCACAGCGGCGCGCCCAACATTGTATGCACGCAGCCCTTTGCGTGCCTGCCCAATCACGTTACGGGCAAAGGCGTTATCAAGGAGTTGCGTCGTTTGCACCCAGAAAGCAACATTGTTGCGGTGGATTATGACCCTGGTGCAAGTGAAGTCAACCAGCTCAATCGCATCAAGCTAATGACGAGTGTGGCAAAGAGCAATTTTGAGAAAAACGGCGGAGCGAGCCACTAGAACATGGCGAGGCGAACGCTCAAAGCAGCGAAGCGAGCCACGAGAGCACAACGAGGCTAGCGTCTAGGCAGCGAGGAGAACGTTTAGGCATCGGACTCAAGGGCATCGGCGTCTACCGCAGCAAGGTCTATCTCTGCAAAACTGAGCCCTTGCTCCGCAAAAAGCTCAACAATTTGCTCGGGAGTTTTTGCGGGTACGAGCGAACGCTCAAATGCAGCGTCACGAGTTACGAGGTAGTCTGCCCCTGCCTTTTGGGCACTTGTCGCAATGAGGGCATCCTCAAAATCTTGCCACCCAAGCCCGCAGGCTGCCGTAAGGTCATCTTGCTCCAAAGAGCAAACATCAAAAAGCTCAAGGCTGTTCACAAAAGACTGCTGCACCTGCTGAGAGTTGCGGTATTTTCTCAGGACGTAGAACACATCGGTGTAGGACTTTCCTGAAACAGAAAGCTCAACGTCTCCAAATGTTTTCATTAGGGCGAGCGCTTGCGCATCGTAGAAAAAGGGCTCACGCCCAGAAATATAGTCAAAAAGAACGTTAGTGTCCAAAAAGAGCCTCATGGCGCTCCTCCCGACGTTCCTCTAAAAGCTCTTTGAACGGCCTATTTGCGTCCTCGCCCCAATCTATGGGTGGCTGGTCTTGGATAGACTTCATTGCTCTGAGCATGCGCTTCATTTTGGGCGTGAGGTTTTGCGGGTCAAGTACTCGCTCTTTATTTTCAAACATAATTTGTTCCTCCGAGCGAAACTCGGGCAACCCTTTATTGCTAACAACACTTTCAAAAAGCGCGTTTATTACCTGCGAGGTGGTAACGCCCAAGGAGTCAAACACCTTGCTAGCACGCTTTTTTGTTTCATGAGGCACCCGTGCCGTCACCATTGCTTCCATGAGCATTCTCCTCTATTTGTAATACCGTATTACAAATGATACTCCTCTACGCATGAGCTGTCAAGCGTGTGCCAAGGCGATTGTCAGAGTTTTAACCCCGCACCAACAAGGCAAAATGGATTGAAACAAAAAGCGAACGGTGTGCGTGTTTGAGCGCCCCCAGGCCGTCTAACCTGTTATCATAGTAGCCGTTATATTAGTGATGACTTTAGTAATAATTGCGCGCCAACACGTGCACTGGTGTTGGGCACTAACAATTACGCCAGCGACCAACCAAGCTAGGAGCTACCATGACCTTTGGAATCCTCACCGATTCATCATCAAATCTCCCTGAGGAGATTATCGACCAATACGACCTTCAAATTATGTCCCTCGAATTCAACGTTGAGGGAGCAATTTATCGCAGCTATCTCAAGGGTGATTTTACCGACCTCAAGCAATTTTATGACATGATGCGTGAGGGCAAAGTTATTCTCACCTCGCTTGCTCGCATTGAAGATGCCGAGAAGCTCCTGCGTGAGCAATTTGATGCGGGGCGCGACGTTTTGTATCTCGGTTTTGACTCTGCGCTTTCGGGCACCTACGATATGATAAGCACGCACATTAAAGGCATTGCCGCCACCGAGTACCCTGAGCGCACACTCTTTTGCGTTGACACCAAAGCTGCCGCACTTGGTATGGGGCGTTTGGTGCTTGAGGCTGCTCAGCGCCGCGACAAAGGCGAGTCTTTGGAGGCTGTTGCTCAGTGGGCGCAGGAGCATCTGCTCACGTTTGCGCACTGGTTTACCGTTGACGACCTCAATTTCTTGCAGCGGGGCGGACGTCTTTCGAAAGGCGTTGCCGTTGCGGGCACGATGCTCAATATCAAACCGGTGCTTCATATTGACGCCGAGGGAAAACTTGTGCCTGTTGACAAGGTGCGCGGTCGCAAAAAGTCGCTTATGGCTCTTGTTGACAAGTTTGGAGAAACCGCTGCCGAGCCCAAAGCCGAGCAGTTTGTTGCTATTTCTCATGGCGACTGTCTTGAGGAGGCTCAGTTTGTTGCCGACTCACTTAAGGAGAAGTACGGCGTGAGCGACATTCTTATTCACTATCTTGACCCTGTTATTGCCGCTCATTCAGGACCGGGAACGGTTGCTTTGTTCTTTACTACCGACGGAGAGCGCTAAAGCGTATGCCAGCTAAAAAAACAACAGGGCAGGGAGCTAAGCCGGCAGCCAAGGCTGCTGGGCAGACTGTCAAGCGAGCAGCAGCAAAAAATGCTGCTGCCAAAGGGGCGGCAACTGCTGCTGCCAAGCCCGCTGTAAAAGGGGTGGCTAAGCCTGCTGTCAAAGGGGCGGTTAAGCCAACTGTCAAAGGGGTGGCTAAGCCTGTTGCAAAGGCTGCCGCAAAACGTCCTGCTGCTAAGGCTGCTGTAAAATCTGCTGCCAAGGCTACGACCAAAGCTGCCGCAACTGCTGCTGCCAAAGCTACGACCAAACCAGCAGCCACCAAACAACCAGTCAAACGAACTGCCGCCAAGCAACCCGCCAAGCAACCCGCCAAGCAGCCCACTAAGCAAGCTGCTACCAAGCGAGCCGCTAAACCAGCAGCGGTTAAGCCCACGCAACCTAAACTAACAAAACCCGCTCCGCAACCTATGCAGCCCAAACAAACCAAACCAGCACCTGCTCCGCAACAGTTGGGACGCGTTATGCCCAACGCACAAAATCCCGGCGGGCAAGCTCAGTTCAAACTAGCAGCACCTCACCAACAAGCAACCAAAAGTCCGCACTACCCGCCTGGTGCGCAAGGAACGCATTATCCGCAGATGCTGGGTGCTGGCGTGTATCAACCTGGCTATCAGCCTGGCTTCCAACCCAGCAACCAAGGTAATCAATCCGGCTACCAGCCTGGCTATCAAGCTGGCCAGCCCAACCATCAACCCAACCATCAGCCCAACTATCAGCCCAGCCAGTGGCCCGCCTACCAAATCGGTCAGCTGGCCCACCAATCGGTTCACCAATCGGCCTACCCAGCTGGCTACCAATCCGTATTGCAACCGCCCAAAAAGAAACTCAGCTCCGCCGTACTTATGATTATTCTTGCTGCGGCAGTTCTTCTGAGCATTGGCATCATGGTGGTCGCTCTTGCTAACACAAGCAAAGCGAGCTCCGGGGGGCTTATTGCTCAGGCTCCGTCTACCAGTAGTGCTCGCGTGCTTGCCGACAATGAGTTTGTGACCATTACCTTTACGGGAACGGCGCGTCGCTATGAGCATGGCACCGATTTTGTGGTGGTTGTTAAGAACAAAACAGAGAGCAGGATTAGGCTTGAACTTGAAGGCGTGCAGATAAATGGGTATCGCGACAATTACGCAGAGCTTGATGCTCAGTCGGTCGCCGCAGGCGTGAGTTATGAAACCACCCTTTTTCTGGAATCCGCCTACGATCTCTCCCAGCTCACCGACCTCAATGCCACGCTAAAAGTCTATGATTTTCGAACCGACAACCTGCTCGGCAGCTCCGCTGTTCACTACACCTATCGCGTTTTTGTTTAGCGGGCATTTTTTCTGTAAGTTTTCTTGTAGTTTCGACAGAATTGGCAAAGAGCGTGCCGCAAGCCGCCCTTTTCAAATTTTCACAAATTATTTTTTCAAAACCCTTGCATTTATGAGGGAATATGCGCTATCATAGCAAGTTGCGCCTTTTGCGGAGGGCTTATTTTGCTCACCGCGGGGTGTCGTGTGGCTCTCATGCGTAGTTTTATGCATGGCTTATGCGTAATGTTTACGTGGCCTTGTGCGTCATTTATGCGCAACATGTGCGCTGCCAATGTGCAGCTTTAGAGAGCTAACACGCTGTGTAACAACGTGAGAAAGAGTTAGATTTTTTGAGTAAAGAAGATGCAATCGAGCTTGAGGGCGTTGTAGTTGAGCCCCTGCCCAACGCAATGTTTAAGGTTGAGCTTGAAAACGGTCATGTGGTGCTTGCGCACATTTCAGGAAAGATGCGTATGCACTACATTCGCATACTTCCCGGCGACAAGGTAACGGTGGAGCTTTCTCCCTATGACCTTAATCGTGGGCGCATTACGTATCGTTATAAGTAGAAAAATAAACGCCCGCGGCTGCGGCGTGGACATAATATAAGAGTAGGAAAATAAACGCCGGCGGCTGCGGCGTAGAGATACGAGTTACAACGTAGAAATACGTGTTACAAACGAGCAAGGAGAACTATCATGAAGGTACGACCTTCGGTAAAAAAAATGTGTGACAAATGTAAAATTATCCGACGCCATGGCAGGGTACTCGTTATTTGCGAAAACCCTCGTCACAAGCAGCGTCAGGGCTAGGGAGGAGTTACTGCATGGCCCGTATTTCCGGTGTTGACCTACCGCGCGAGAAACGCGTTGAGATTGGGTTGACCTACATTTTCGGAGTCGGACTGACCACTTCGCATGAGATTCTTGCGGCAACGGGTATTAACCCCGATACGCGCGTCAAGGATCTTACGGAAGAAGAAACAGTCCACCTACGCGAGTATATCGACAAAAACCTCAAGGTCGAGGGCGACCTGCGCAGAGAAACATCGCAAAACATCAAGCGGTTAATGGAAATTGGCTGCTACCGTGGTTTGCGTCACCGCAGGGGTCTGCCCGTACGTGGACAGCGTACGCATACCAATGCACGTACGCGCAAAGGTCCTCGTAAGCAGATCGGAGGTAAGAAGAAGTAATGGCTGCTAAGAAACAGGTGCGCACCCGCGTCAAGCGTTCGGAACGTAAGAACATTGCAGTGGGTCAGGCGCACATAAAGTCTACCTTTAACAACACCATCATTAGCATTACCGACCCACAGGGCAACGTCATTGTGTGGAAGAGTGCGGGTACCGTGGGCTTTAAGGGCTCGCGTAAGTCTACCCCCTTTGCCGCTCAAATGGCTGCCGAGGCTTGCGCCAAGGTTGCCCAAGAGCACGGTCTGCGCAAGGTGGCTGTTTTTGTGAAAGGTCCTGGTTCTGGTCGTGAGACGGCCATTCGTACGCTTCAAGCTGCTGGCTTGGAGGTTGCGTCTATTCAGGACTGCACGCCCATTCCGCACAACGGAGTGCGTCAGCGCAAGCGTCGCCGCGTGTAATCACGTTTGATTGTGTGTGGCACGCACAGTGTGAACCTAAAGCCCAAAAAGCTTTGTCACACGGCTGCGCTGCCGTCTATTTTGTATTTTAGGAAGGAATAACAATGGCTAGATATACCGGAGCAGACTGTCGTCTTTGCCGACGCGAAGGTGGCAAGCTGTTCTTAAAGGGTGACCGTTGCTATACCGATAAGTGTGCGGTTGAGCGTCGTCCCTATGCGCCGGGTGAGGCCGGCAAAAAGCGCGTAAAAGAGTCTGAGTACCGACTCCAATTGCGCGAGAAACAAAAAACCAAACGTATCTACGGACTGCTCGAAAAACAGTTCCGTGGTTATTATGAATTAGCAAACCGCCAGCAAGGCGTTACCGGTGAGAACCTTTTGCGTATCTTGGAATCTCGCTTGGACAACGTGGTGTACCGTCTTGGTTTTGCCAAGTCGCGTGACGAGGCTCGCCAGCAGGTGCGCCATGGTCACATCACCGTAAATGGTCGTCGTGTTGACATTCCGTCATTCCGTGTACGCTCTGGCGATTTGGTAGCGGTTGCAACCAAGGCAAAAGACCTCCTCGTTATAAAAAGCGCGCTAGTTTCAAGCGAGCGTACCGAGGTGCCGCAGTGGCTTGAGGTCGATATTGAGAAGCTGCAAGGTTCAGTTCTTGAGCTTCCGTCCCGTGAGCAGATTGATCTTGATATTCGAGAGCAGCTCATCGTCGAGCTTTACTCGAAGTAAACGTATTGAAGTAAACATTACGCGTATAAACAATAAGCGAAAGGGATTCACGAATGACAGAGTTCATGCGACCAGAAGTAAAAATAGAAGAGGTCAGCGATACGCTTGCACGCTTCATTGTCGAGCCACTTGAGCGTGGTTACGGTCAAACGCTTGGCAACAGCATGCGTCGCGTGCTGCTCTCCTCGCTTGACGGTGCCGCTGCTACCGCTATAAAAATCGAAGGCGTGCAACATGAGTTCACCGCCGCCGAGGGCATCATCGAAGACGTTACCGACATTGTGCTAAACGTCAAAGGTTTGGTATTTAGCTCGATGGAAACAGGCGAGGAAGCTACGGCGACCATATCTGCAACGGGCCCCTGTGTGGTTACCGGTGCCGATATTGCCGTGCCAGCTGAGTTTAATCTTATCAACACCGACCATGTTATTGCTACGCTTGCCGAGGGTGGCAAGCTTGAGATGGAAATGCGCATTGGTGTTGGACGTGGCTACATTGGCGCCGACCGCAACAAGCGCGAAACAGACCCCATTGGTATTATCCATGTGGATTCTCTGTTCTCGCCGGTGCGACGCTGTACGATGAATGTTACCGACACTCGTGTTGGTCAGCGTACCGACTACGATCGCCTTATTCTTGAGGTCGAAACCAACGGCTCAATTACCCCTACCGATGCAGTAGTGCGTGCTTCAAACATTGTTATGCAGCATGCCGAGGCATTTATGATACTGGGTGAGGGTGAGTTTGAGCGCGAGGTAGCAAGCATTTTCCAGAGCGACAATCAAGGCGTCAACACTGAGCTGGACAAGCAGGTTGAGGAGCTGGACTTATCGGTGCGCTCATACAACTGCCTTAAGCGTGCGGGCATACACAGCCTGCGTCAACTTGTTGACCTGAGCGAAAACGACCTGCTCAATATCCGAAACTTTGGGGCAAAGTCAATCGAGGAAGTCAAAGACAAGCTTCGTTCGATTGAGCTGGACTTAAAGCCCTAAGTCAAACCATACTGTGAAGGAACACACAAATGAGACACTACAAGAAAGGCCGTAAGCTCGGAACTGACGCGAGCCATACCAAGGCCATTAAGAAAAACCTGTGTGTGGCGTTGTTTACCAACGACCGCATCAAAACAACGCTTGAGCGTGCTAAGGAGATTCGCGGCGACGTGGATCGCGTTATCACGTGGGCAAAGCGTGGCGATGTACATTCTCGCCGTCTTGCGATTGCAAAGCTTGGCGATAAGGATCTTGTAGGCGAGATTTTTGCCAAGGTTGAGCAGGGTCTGTTCAAAGACCGTGAGGGTGGTTACACACGTATCCTCAAGCTCGGCGCACGCCGTGGCGATTCTGCCACCATTGTGATTATGGAGCTGGTGCAAGAGCCTGTTAAAAAGAAAGAAAAACTTGCTGACGAGAAGTCGGGCGAGAAGGGCGCTGGTGCCAAAGCTGCTGGAGCCAAGGCAGCTGGAGCCAAGGCGAAAGCCAAAGCTGAAGAAGACGGCGCTGAGGTAATTGACGAGGCCGTCGAGGGCGTTGAGGCTGCTGCTGATAAAGCTACTGACGCTGCTGAGGAGGTCGCTGAGGCTGTAGCCGAGGAGGCTGCTGAAGTGGCTGAGGCTGCTGAGGAAGTTGCTGAGAAGGCTGAAGAGGCTGCCGAAGCTGTAGCCGATAAAGCTGCCGAAGTAGCTGAGGACGTAGCCGATAAAGCTGCCGAGGTTGTTGAGGATGTAGCCGATAAAGCTGCCGAAGTAGCTGAGGACGCAAAAGAGGCTGTTGCTGAGGCTGCCGAAAAGGCAGTCGAGGAAGTTGTCGAGAAGGCCGAAGAGGCTGCCGAAAAAGCAGCCGAGGAAGTTGTCGACGCAGCCGACGCTGTCAAAGAAGCAGCTGAAGAAAAATAATTGCTAAATTATTTAGCAAAATAATCGAACGGTACCATTATGAATGAACCAAGTAGAGGATACAGCAAAGAATACCGTGCGTGCCTTGAAGCTCTTATCGAGCTCAAGGCACCGTCGCGTTTAGCAGCGTGCGATGCCTCGCTTTACAACGAGATTTCTGGTGCTGAAGCTTATGCAACCGAGCGCCTTGGTTGGACAACGCTTTGCTCCAAGCCCCCCCTTGCAACCAGTGAAATAATGGCTATCGCCTCTGGCATTCGCTTGGAAGGGCTTGACGCGGTGGTGTTGCTCGGACAGGGTGGCTCGTCACAGGCATCTATGACTATCACCAAGCTGCATGAGGTAAGCACGGGACGCACCGACGTGGCGTTTCGCACTATGGACTCGCTTTCTCCCGTATTTGTCAATCATATTCTTGGTTCGTCAGACCCAGCCCGCACGCTTTATATTGTTTCCTCAAAATCGGGCTCAACCATCGAGCCCCTTATGCTTGAGCGCGTGGTGTGGCAATATGTTACCGGCCATTTGGGTACTACGGGTGCGGCAAAACGCTTTGTGGCTATTACCGACGAGGGAAGCGAGCTTGAGCAGCTAGCGCATGAGAAAAACTATCGTTTGGTGCTGCCCGGCCCAAGTAATGTAGGGGGGCGTTTCTCGGCGTTGAGCGCATTTGCGTTGTTCCCCGCCGCGCTCATTGGAATAGACATTGAAACGGCGGTTACAAAGGCGGCTGAAACTGAGGCGCTCGGTGCCTTGGATAGTCCAGATAATCCTGCCTTAGATCTTGCCTGTTTCTTATACGAGAACTACCAACAAGGCCGCAACAAGGTTTCTTTTGTTATGCCCCCTTCTGGACAAGTTTTTGGCTTGTGGATTGAGCAGCTGGTGGCTGAGTCGCTTGGAAAAGATGGCAGGGGCATTCTCCCCAATGTTGAGGTTGATGCTTCTCTTTTGAGTACGCCGCACGCTGATCGCTGTGCGATTACCTATGAGGTTGGTCACGCTGAGGGTTTTGATGAGTCGCTCAAAAACTTTGACAAGAGTATTCCAACACGGCACTATGCGCTCAATACGGTTGAGGAGCTGTTTGCACGTTTTATTGTTTGGGAGTATGCGGCGGCGCTCCTCGGTATTTTGCTCAAGGTCAACCCCTTTAACCAGCCCGATGTTGAGGAAACTAAAAAACGGGTTAAAACACTGTTGCTGCAAACGCCTGGCAGCGCTCCTCGAAGCCCCGACTATAAACAAATTGACTTTCCAGTAACTGATTATCTGCGCACCGTGCGTGTTAGTGCGGCACTTCTTTCTGGGAAGCAAGGTGTTTTGGGACAGGGTGCCTCGGAGCAAGATGCTGCAGGGCAAGATACTGCAGAACAAGATATTGCTGAGCAGAACCTCGAGGAGCTTGCCTCGGCAGACGCTGCACTGCGTGTTTTGCTGCAAAGTCTGTGTGCGGGCGACTATTTTTCGATTAACGCTTTTTTGCCCTTTAGGGGCTACGGCAGGCGTGAGGCACTAGAACGCATGAGAAATCGTGTGGCGAGCCGCCTTGGTGTGGCAGCTTGTCTTGAGATTGGCCCACGCTACTTGCACTCAACGGGGCAACTTCACAAGGGTGGACCCAACACGGGCGTCTTTTTGTATCTTTCTGCCGACGAGGATAACGATTTAGTTGTCCCCGGCGAGAAGTTTACGCTCGGCGACCTCGCAGTTGCCCAGGCCCGTGGCGATTTTGAAGTTCTTGCTTCGCGAGGTCGCCGAGCGGTCCACATACACTTGGCGTCCAACGGCTCAGAAACCCTAAGCCGCTTTGCCGACCGCTTTTGCGCTGCCATCTCGGCAATCAAACGTCCTGCTGAGCAATAAGCACTCGCTCGGTAATAAGCAGTCGCTCGGCAATAAGCACTTGCTCGGCAAAAAGAGCATTTTTACTGTGCCCAGATTCCCGTCTAGCAATAAATCAACCAAAGTAGTAGAATAAGAGTGATTGCAAGCTGCAAAGCAGCGAGGCAGTCGGTAGAGAAGACTATGAGTGAAGGGTGAGGGAGTCCTTAATGATTCCTTAATGATTGGCAGATAGAAGCCTCCATACGTTTTGTCAATTCATTTTTGCAAGCACGCTTGCGGGTTTGCTTGCGCCTCATAGATAAGAGTATTCCATGGATAAAAAAATTGAAGACCTAGCTCAAGGCGAGCTAGAACATAAATCCCCCGAGCTTTCGCAAGCTTCACAAACTTCGCAAACGGTGCCTGCAGACCAAGCTCCCGAGCTCTCAGCAATGAATACCCCGGTGGCAAAAAACTGGCGCAGCGTGGTAGTGTGGGTGTGGCTCGGGCAAGCGGTGTCCTTTGTTATGAGCGGGGCAGCAGGATACGCCTTGGTCTGGCACCTCACCATAACTACCGAAAGCCCCCTCATTCTCATGCTTGGTACTGCGATGTTCTTTTTGCCAATGGCGCTTCTCGGGCCGTTTGCTGGAACTATCGCTGATAGATACAACCGCAAAACCATTATGATACTTTCAGACTTGGGCATCGCTCTTGCCATGTTTATTATGGCGTTTGTAGTTATTGCGGGCATGGTTTCTATCCCGGTGGTATTAGGAGCCATCGCTTTGAGAAGCATTGGCACCGCCTTTCATCAACCTGCCATGCTTGCAGTTATGCCGCTGCTTGTGCCCAATCGCCACCTTGTGCGCATAAACACGCTCGATCAAGGTATTCAGGCAGCGGGAAACATCATTGCTCCCGCTATCGGCATCTTTTTCTACGTGAGCATTGGGCTGCAGGCGGTGCTATTTATCGACGTTATTGGCGTGCTTATTGCCTGCCTTATTTTAGTAATTGTGACCATTCCTGAGTACCAGATGAGCAAAGACCAGCGCTCCACCGTACTGGGCGATATGCTCGATGGCTTCCGAGCCGTTCGAGCTGTTAAGGGCATGACCGCCTTATTTGTCCTCTTTTTTATCGGGGTTGCTGCGTTTATGCCGCTTGCCTCGTTGTATCCGCTTATGACCTACGACTTTTTTGGCGGAAGCGGCTTTGATGCTGCTCTCGTTGAGGCGATTTTTGGCTCGGGCTTTTTGCTCGGTTCTATCGTTTTAGGCATTTGGGGAGGCGGCAAGCGTCTTATGCATGTGGTGGTTGCCTCAATGGTGTTGCAAGGCCTTACCTTTGCCGTTATTGGCTTTCTTACGCCAACCATGTTTGTGCTGTTTGTAGTGCTTAGTGGCGTTAGTGCCATTTTTGGTGCCTTTTTCAACGGACCACTCAATAGCATTGTGCAACGTTGTATTCCTGCGGAGAAACTCGGGCGCGTCATGGCGCTTATGGGGGTTGTTACCTCAGTCGCCGCACCCTTTGGCCTGCTGATAGCCGGTCCTATTGCCGAGGTAGTAGGAATGACCCCTTGGTTCATACTTGGTGGCGTGGTGTTGGTGGCGATTTCTGCGCTTGCTGTTGCCATGCCCTCAGTCCGCACGCTTGACATACGGGGGCAGGGCTCGCAATAGGGAGTTGCAAACATTTGGCTGATTAGAGATTACCCCCGCGAGGCGAGCGCCCCGCGGGGGTTTTCTTTGCCATTAACGAGTTCATGCATTATAATAGCAACATGCATGCAGAGAAATGCGTTTGCTGCTTTTGAGTAGGCACGTTGTTTGAAGGAGGTGTGCTATGCCAGCCTTACAGGTTAGGGATTTCCCCGAAGAGCTTTACGAGGAGCTGCGTTTGTGCGCGCAGCGCGAATATCGCAGCATGGCGCAGCAAACTATTGTTGCGGTTAAAGACTACGTTAGCAGAGAAACGGAAAGGCGAGAAGCTTTGCTCAGAAAATCCGAGGATGTTGAGCGCGCTGAACGTATGAGGCGTACAAAAGAGATATTCGATAGGATTGACGCGCGTCCCCCCTTTATAGTTCCCGAAGGTTTTCCTACACCAGAACAAATGATACGTGAGGACAGGGATTCGCGATGATAGTGCTTGACTGTAGTGCTGCGGCCAACATTGCCCAAGGAACGTCTGAGGGCAACGCCTTGCGAGCGCTGATAGAAAAAGGTGAGGACGTTATTAGCTCAGAACTCCTTTTTATAGAAACTGCTAGTTCGTTTCGCAAATATGTAAAACTTGATTTGATGACTGAAGCGGAGGCACTCATTCTTATAAGGGATGCTGTTGGGTTGGTTACTAAGTATATCTCCATTCACGAAAACTACATCGAAGCCTTTACCGAGTCTTTGCGCCTCAAGCATTCTGTCTACGATATGCTCTATCTTACTTTGGCGCGTCGCAATGGTGCCACGCTTGTTACGCTTGATGCCAAGTTGGGAAAACTCTGCGAGGAACAAGGTGTTGACTGTATTCACCAAATTAACCTGTAGCCCCCGTTAGTCCGAGAGCTTGCGCTTAGCCTACAAGACGGCTTGGCAACATTTTTTGAACGTACAAAAAAGTTACTTGAAAAACAACCGACCTCGTCTATACTTGATAGGTTGCTCGAGAAAGCGCACACAGGTGTAAGGTCGCCCCGTGCGCCGCAAGCGCAGCAGTAGAACTATCGTAAAAGGCGTCACAGAACCACCGCATCAGACTAGTTGAGGAGATTTTAGCCTGTGCTTAAGCTCAAAGGCTATCTCAAGCCGTTCATAGTAAGTTTTCTCATGGCATTCGTTTTGCTGTTTGGGCAGGCGATGTGTGACTTATATCTTCCAAAACTTATGAGCGACATTGTTAATGTGGGCATACAGCAAGGCGGTGTTGAGGAGCGCACCCCGCGCGCGCTCAGCGAAGACGGCTTTGAGTTTGTTGGTCTTTTTATGAGCGCCGAGGACAAAAAACTTTTTGAGAAATCTTATACGCCCGTAAAAGCAAGCGACACCGATGCCTCGGGCAAGAGCTATCAGTCTTTGTATCCTGCGGCTAAAAACGGCTCTCTCTATGTGCTTGACGCAGACATAACGCCCGAAAATCGCACTGCTCTCGATGAAACCTTTGGGGTTACGGCGTGGACTATGCTCAATGTGTTTAAGCAGCTCGCCGATGAGACAGATGAGGCCGATGAGGTAGAAGCGAGCGGCACAGCTAGCACTCTAGGAAACACAACCGCCTCAGCCTCAGCTGCCCAAGCAGGCGACACCCAAGAAACCTCAATCGCCGAAACCGGCCTCACCGACCTCGATATTTCGGAAATCTACAAACTCACCCCAAAACTTAAGCTCATGGCTGAATTTAAGCCAGAAGTATTCCAAGACGCGCGCACCCAAGCACGTGCAACGGATAAGCTCATGCGCAAGCAAACCGCCACGGCCCTTACGGGTGCGTTTTATAGCGACCTCGGCATGAACATGAGTGATTTTGAAATTGGCTACATTGTTCGCGTTGGCGCACTTATGCTCCTTATCACCTTTGTGGGCGGTGCGGCCTCGGTCTTTGTTGGTTTTCTCTCGTCACGCATTGGAGCCGGATTGGCGCGCGACCTCAGACGCGATATTTTTGCCAAGGTGTCCTCGTTTTCTCACGCAGAGTTTGACCGTTTTTCAACTGCTTCGCTTATTACCCGCTCAACCAATGACGTTACACAGATACAAACACTGCTCACTATGGGCATTCGCATGATTTGCTATGCGCCCATTTTGGCTATTGGTGCAACTATTATGGCGGTGCAAAAGTCGGTTTCGATGAGTTGGATTATCGGCATCGCAGTTCTCTTTTTGATGTGCATGGTTGTTGTGCTCATGATTATTGTCATGCCTAAGTTCAAAATTATCCAAAAACTTATCGACCGCCTTAACCTTGTTGCACGCGAAACACTTAACGGTCTCATGGTTATTCGCGCCTTTGGGCGCAGCGGTTTTGAGCGCGAGCGCTTTGAGGTCGCCAACCTTGACGTTACCAAGACCAATTTGTTTATCCAGCGCGCGATGGTATTTATGATGCCGCTGATGATGGTGTTTATGAATGGCCTTACGGTGCTTATCATCTGGGTTGGCGCTCATCAGGTTGCTGCCTCTGCCATGCAAGTAGGCGATATGATGGCATATATGCAGTACGCCATGCAGGTGGTTATGGGCTTTATGTTTATTGCGATGGCGTTCATTTTTGTGCCGCGCGCAGCTGTTTCTGCTGGTCGTATAGCAGAAGTTCTTGAAACGGAACCCGTTATTCGTGACCCCAAAAAGCCTCTTTCTATGGACGAGAAGCAGCTCGGTCGCGTGGAGTTTAAGTCGGTTGACTTCCGCTTTGAAGGTGCCGAACACGATGCCCTTACCGATATTTCTTTTGTTGCCGAACCCGGCTCTACCACCGCATTTATCGGCTCAACGGGCTCGGGAAAATCTACCATTCTCAACCTTGTTATGCGCTTCTATGACGCAACGGCTGGTGAGGTTTTGGTTGGCGGCGTAGATGTGCGCAACCTAACGCAGCAAGAATTGCGTTCGCACCTCGGATACGTTCCGCAAAAAAGCGTTTTATTGACGGGCACCATTGCTCAAAATATCACCTTTGGCAACCATGATTTGTCGCAAGAAAACCTCGAAAAACTTGCCGATGTTGCGCAGGCTACCGAGTTTATCGACTCGCGCGAGGAGCGATTTGACTTTGACATTGCCCAAGGTGGCACCAATGTTTCTGGTGGGCAGCGGCAGCGTATTTCTATTGCGCGTGCCCTTGCTGTCAACCCCAGCATTTTCTTGTTTGACGATAGCTTCTCGGCACTTGATTTCAAAACTGATGCCGCCTTGCGCTCGGCCCTTCATGCCCATACCAAAGACAGCACGCTTCTTATTGTTGCTCAGCGTGTGAGTACCATCATGGACGCTGACATGATTTATGTAGTTGACGATGGCATGATTGTAGGGCGGGGCAAGCACAACGAGCTTTTGAAAACCTGCCCCGCTTATTATGAGATTGCTTCCTCCCAGTTAAATGAGGAGGAGTTGCATCATGCCTAAAAAAGTAGATATGACACAAAGTTCTGCCGGTATGATACAAGGATCCGCCGCTGAAACGCAGCAGAGTTCTACTATCGAAACGCAGCAAAACCCTGCCGCCACGCAGCAAAACCCTGCCACCACGCAGCAAAGAAAAAAGCCTCAGGCTAAGCTACAGCAACGTCGCCGTGGCGGTGGCCCTGGACGGGGCGGCCCCGGTGGGCACGCTTTAATGCCGGGCGAGAAACCCAAAAACTTCAAGCTTGCCCTCAAAAATCTGCTCCGCTATTTGGGCTCGTTCAAAATAGCCATTTTGGTGGTCTTGATTTTTGCTCTTGCCTCGACGGTTTTTGCCATTGTTGGCCCTAAGATTTTGGGCATGGCAACCACCGAGCTGTTCGAGGGCATTTTAGGACAAATTGCTGGCTCGGGCGACGGTCCCGACTTTACGGTTATTGCCGGTATCTTGCTTACCGTGTTAGGCCTTTATGCCGTAAGTGCGGTGTTTCAGTTTATACAAGGCTTTGTTATGGCAAATGTTTCAAACAAGGTAAGCTATCGCCTGCGCCGCGACATTGACGCAAAAATTATGCGCCTGCCGTTTTCGTACTACGACAAAGTGGCAACGGGCGACGTTATGAGCCGCATCACCAATGATGTTGATGTCATCAACCAAAGCCTCAATCAGTCGGTCACACAAATTATCACCAGCGTGGCTACGCTCATTGGCGTACTCGTTATGATGTTTTCTATCAGCTGGCTTATGACGCTCATTGCAATCCTTACGCTCCCGCTGAGTCTGGGGCTTATCGGATTTATTATGAGCAAATCGCAAAAGCACTTTACCAACCAGCAAAATTATCTTGGCGAGGTCAATGGTTTGGTGGAGGAAAACTACGGCGCACATACGGTGGTCAAGGCCTTTAACGGCGAGAAGGCTGCTCTTGAGAGCTTTGACGAGAGCAATACAACGCTGTACGCCGCAGCGTGGAAGGCAAACTTTCTCTCTGGCCTTATGATGCCGCTGATGAACTTCATCGGCAACCTCGGCTACGTGATTATCTGTATTGTGGGTGCCTATCTTGCCATGGGTCGCGTTATCTCGGTGGGCGATATTCAGGCGTTTATCCAGTATATGCGCACGTTCCAGCAGCCCATTACGCAGGTTGCTCAGATTTCAAATATTTTGCAGCAAACGATGGCCGCCGCCGAGCGGGTATTTACTTTCCTTGACGAGCCCGAGGAAGTTCCCGAAAAAACTGACGGCACGGCGGTTGACCCCGAAACTGTGGACGGCAGCGTGAGCTTCAAGCACGTACACTTTGGTTATACCGAAGACAAAACTGTTATCAACGATTTTTCTGCCGAGATAGCTCCAGGTCAAAAAATTGCCATTGTTGGCCCAACGGGCGCTGGAAAAACAACCATTGTTAAGCTGCTCATGCGTTTTTACGACGTGGAGTCTGGTGCCGTTTTGGTGGGCGGTCATGATGTTAAAGACTTTAAGCGCGACGAGCTGCGCGGCTTGTTTGGTATGGTGCTGCAGGACACGTGGCTATACAGCGCCAGCATTGCCGATAATATCCGCTACAGCCGTCTTGATGCAACCGATGAGGAAGTTCATGCTGCCGCTCAGGTGGCGCAGGCAGACCACTTTATCACCACGCTGCCCGATGGCTACAACCTGCTCATAAACGAGGAGGCAAGCAACATTTCGCAGGGGCAAAAGCAGCTTTTGACCATTGCCCGAGCCGTGTTGCTTGACCCCAAGATTCTTATTCTCGATGAGGCAACCTCATCGGTTGATACGCGCACCGAACTGCTTATTCAAACGGCGATGGACAACCTCATGCACGGACGCACGAGCTTTATCATTGCACACCGTCTTTCTACCATTAAAAATGCCGATTTAATTCTTGTTATGGACAAGGGTGACATTGTTGAACAAGGCTCACATGACGAGCTTTTAGCCGCCAACGGTTTTTATGCCATGCTCTATAACAGCCAGTTTGATGTTGGCGAGGAAGACTAGGCGGTAGAAAAGCTGCGAAAGAGCGCAAAAAAACAGGGGGCTGCCTCTTCGAGGCAGCCCCCTGTAGCTTATAACTCTTTGACACTTTATCTAGACAGCTTCAAGTGCCTGCTGTATGTCGGCAAGCAAATCGCTCGTTGCCTCAATACCACAAGAGAAGCGAATCATGTCGGGCTCAATGCCAGCTGCGGTTAGCTCCTCATCGGTCATTTGTCTGTGCGTTGCGTTAGCTGGGTGTAATACACAAGTACGTGCATCAGCAACGTGTGTAGCGATTATCCCGAGCTTAAGGTTTTTCATAAAGGTTTCTGCACCCGTGCGTCCACCAGCCACCCTAAAGCTTACTACGCCACACGAACCATCGGGCAAATACTTTGAGGCAAGCTCATGATAGGGGTCATTTGGCAATCCGCAGTATTTGACCTGCACAACCTTGGGGTGTGCTTCCAAAAACTCAGCAACAGCTTGGCCGTTTGCACAGTGTTGTTTCATGCGCAGGTGCAAACTCTCAAGCCCCAAGTTGAGGATAAAGGCATTTTGCGGCGCTTGGATAGCACCCAAATCACGCATGAGCTGCGCTGTAGCCTTGGTAATATACGCACCCGCCAAGCCAAAACGCTCAGTATAAACCACGCCGTGATAACTCTCATCTGGTTGGGTAAGCCCAGGGAACTTATCCGCATGAGCATTCCAATCAAACTTCCCAGCATCAACAATGCAGCCACCAACCGCGCCGCCATGTCCGTCCATGTACTTAGTGGTCGAGTGAACAACAATGTCAGCGCCCCACTCAATGGGCCTGCAGTTAACAGGCGTGGGAAAAGTGTTGTCGATAATCAACGGCACACCGTGGGCGTGCGCAGCGGTAGCCCAGCGCTCAATGTCAAAAACCGAAAGCGCCGGATTGGCGATAGTTTCACCAAAAACTGCCTTGGTATTGGGCTTGAACGCCGCCTTAAGCTCCTCATCTGAGCACGTTGAGGGGATAAAGGTAAAGTCAATGCCCATGCGCTTCATGGTTATGGCAAACAGGTTATAGGTGCCGCCGTAAAGCTCTGAGGACGAAACAATATGGTCGCCTGCGCCAGCGATATTAAATACGGAGAAAAAACTTGCCGCTTGCCCCGAGGAGGTAAGCATTGCTGCAGAGCCGCCCTCTAGCTCGCATATCTTAGCTGCGACGTTGTCGTTGGTGGGATTTTGCAGGCGGGTGTAAAAATAGCCCGAAGCCTCAAGGTCAAAAAGCTTGCCCATGAATTCACTTGTGTCATATTTGAAAGTGGTGCTTTGAATAATGGGAACCTGGCGCGGTTCACCATTGCCGGGGCGATAACCGCCCTGCACACACGTGGTTTCGATAGATTGGTTTGTGGTGTCGCTCATAGTAACTTGCTCCTTTTTCTGATGGTCTAATGGTTTTTCGGTGTATGAAAGTATAGTATAGTATTACTATCAAAAAAGCGCGAAATACGGTTAATTTGCTTAAAATTGGGCTCTGTGGTCGAAACTTTGGTGGTTGCGGACTAAAACTCTAGCTGGTGTGAGCTAAAACTCTGGACGCTTTGGCAAAAACTTTGGCAGTTGCGAGCGAAAACTCTGGCCGTTGCAGCCCAAGAAACGTGGTCGCTGTGGTCCAAAACTCTAGCCGTTGCAGCCCAAGAAACAAAAAACAGAAGGAAACACCATGAAAAATCCCCTGAAAAGCTCTGCGAGCGCCCTTATGGCAAGTGCTCCAGTGAGCGCCGCGAATGTCCGTATGACAAGCGTTCCAGCGAGTACCACTACAAACACCTCCCTTAAAAAGAGAAGTATTGCTCTTGCCACAAGCCTTATGCTCGCGCTGGGTATGCTTTTTGCGCTTTCGGCCTGCGCTGACGACCCCAATACCCAAAACTTTGTTGGCACGTGGGAAATTGTTAGTCTTCAAAGCGCTGAGCGACCCGACATGGATCCCGCAGAAACAGTAGCGGTTCTTGAGGACGCCGGCATGACTATCAAGCTCGTTTTGAATAAAGACAAAACGGCTCAGCTTGATAGCATGGGTAAAATTCTTACTGGAACATGGAAAATCAACAGCCCGCAGAGCATTACCATCACGCTTGAGGGAAGCGAAGGCGTGGAGGGAACCTACGCAAACGACCAGCTTACGGTACAAAAAGCTGGCGACAAGATGGTATTTGAGCGAGAATAGCTAGAAAAAGTGAGCTGAATTTACTCAGGCAATAATTCTCGGCAAACTCGCAGGAAATTCGCAACATCTCGCAGGAGGTCTGGCGGTATGTCGCACCGCACTTGATGCGGTGCCTAGCAGGAGAATGGTAGGATACGTGTGGGTTGTTGCCCAGAAAGCGCTCAGGCAATTCCCCAGAGAATTCCCAAAAAAATTGTTCTTTACGAGCGCCAATAATTCTGCTAAACTGCATAAGCTGCGTTTTTGACAGGTTTTGTGCAAAAACGAAGCACCAACAAAGTACCAACAAGCGGGAGGTTTTCTCCCCACCTTACGGCGCAAAGCTGTCTGGTCTTACAAGGATATTTTGCCTCGGGCGCTGTGTCGCACCAAGGCGTTTTCCCAAGACCTGCCAACTTTGCTGGCAGGTTTTTTTGTTGGGAAGCTTGCGGGGTGCTTGCCGGTGTTAGGAAAGCACGCGCAACTCTATGAGTAACTTTTGACGTATTGGATGTATGAAAAAGAACGGCCAGTGGAGGTGAACGACTATAAGCACACAAGAGCCAAGGCTTAACGATGAGATTCGTGCGAGCCGATGCCGTCTTATTGGTGCCGACGGAGAGCAGGTAGGTATTTTTGCCATTGCAGATGCCCAGCGTTTTGCTGATGATGAGGGCTATGACCTCGTTGAGATTGCTCCCGATGCCGACCCGCCTGTGTGTCGCGTTATGGACTACGGCAAGTATAAGTACGAGCAGGAAATGAAGGCCAAGGCGGCGCGCAAGAACCAGACTAAGGCGGAAGTCAAGGAGATGAAGTTTCGTCCCAAGATTGACACGGGCGATTATGAAACCAAGAAAAAGCACATTCTGCGTTTTCTTGATGCTGGCGCCAAGGTCAAGGTGACGATTATGTTTAGAGGGCGTGAGATGGCTCACCCCGATATTGGGCTTAACATTCTTGAAAGGCTTGCCGAGGATTTAAGAGGGCAGGCGGTTATTGAAAACCAGCCCAAGCTCGAAGGTAGAAATATGTTTATGCTCATTGCGCCGCTCAAGAAAAAGGAAACAAAACAAGACGTTCAAGAGCACGCAAGTGAGGATACAGGCGAGGACATGCTCGCTACAGATTTTGAAGGAAAGGAAGAAGCAGATGCCAAAAATGAAGACGCATAGAGGTTCCGCAAAGCGCTTTCGCGTAACGGGAACTGGCAAAATTATGCGCAGCAAGGCTTATAAGAGCCACATTCTTGAAAAGAAGTCGCAAAAGCGTAAGCGTAATTATCGCCACGAGAGCGAAGTTGCTACGGCTGACTACAAGGTTGTTGCGCGGAACTTGGGCTTGCGCTAGTCGAGCCCGCACCATTGTTATGAAGGATTTGAAAAAGGAGTTGATTGTCAATGTCACGCGTTAAGCGTTCAGTTTCTGCAAGAAAAAAACGTCGTGTTGTTCTCGCCCGTGCAAAGGGCTACTATGGCGCAAAATCGCGCTCGTATCGTGCCGCAAAAGAGCAGGTACAGCACTCGCTACAATATGCCTACCGCGACCGCCGCAACAAAAAGCGTGTTATTCGCCGTTTGTGGATTACCCGTATCAACGCTGCGGCTCGTATTAACGGTATGAGCTATTCGGTATTTATTAACGGCTTGAAAAAGGCCGGCATTATGCTCGACCGTAAGGTTTTGGCCGACATGGCGGTAAATGACGCCCCTGCTTTTGCAGCCTTAACAGAGGTTGCCAAAAAGGCACTTGCTGCTGCGTAAAAATTACTGCACACAAGCACTGCTGCAGAGTAGTGCTGCCGTACTCTACAAGGAGAGGTATGGAGCAAAAGGGTGGCCGCGGGAGTAATCCCGCGACCACCCTTTTGTTGTAGCGTTATTGCGTCCCTGACCCGCAATCTTGTAGTATGTCGCCCCGCGCTTGACGCGGGGCCTAGCGGGAGAGCTGTAGGTTTGTGGTAGTTGTTGTCCAGAAGGTTCGTGCATACGTTTTCTGGACAACACCCTGCCCAATACACAGCCGTAATCCCAGGCACCGTGTCAAGCACGGTGCGACATGCTAGCAGCGCGGGGCGACAAAGACGTCAAGCGCGGGGCGACAAAGGCATCAAGCCCTGGGTGACAAAGCTCTGCTAACCCTACGCCTTAATGTCACGCAGGCGGTAGGCAATAATTCCCACGGCACTTAAAACAACAAAAACTCCTGTGAGCGCCAGCCAAGGAGCAAGCCTAAAAGCCTCCTCAGGATAGTTAGCAACAATCATGAAGGGTGAGATTTTGATTGCCCATTCGGGAATATCAACAACGCTGCCAAAGTACACCATAAGAAATGCATACGCTAAAAAGACCCACAGCATGGGGCTTAGCTTGGGCGCAACGCCAACAAGAAGCACAGCCAAACCTACAAAAACAAGAATAGGCGGCACGGTGTTTAGGGCAGTTTTGATGAATATCTCAAAGGCGGGTGGGTTGTCCATAACTGCTAGTGCTCCTGCCCACATGCCAAGACCCACCAGCAGCTGAAAAACCAGGGCGCACACTGCCGCAATAATGGTGTAGCTCAGCAAGGCAATAATTTTTGACGAGGCAGTACCAAACAAAACCTCAAGTCGTCCACGGCGCTCCTCGCTTTGCAGCTGATTAACAATAATAACCACGGGCACTACGGCAATGGTTGCCATCATCATGGTGAGTGTGCCAATAACGGGTTTAAGCAACTCAAGCCCAGTAACGCCGTCAACAATGCCCAGCACCGCTTGTATGGTTGGGCTGGCATCGTAAAAGCTGCTGAGGTCGTTAAACACGAGCCCGTAGCATGCACCAAGGATAAGCATTACCAACGCCCAGGCAATAATGGTGCCACGCAAAAGGCGCAAGCTCAAGCTTATCTGGCTTATGAGAAAGCGGCTGCCGTGCGCTTTGCCACGGCGTGCCTGCAACAGGCCCGCTCCTTGGTCGCGGCGTGCATTGAGCACAAACGCCAGCGCGATAAGCACGGCAGCCGCTAAGACCATAACGCCAAGGGGCCACCACAGATTTTCATAAAACGGAAAGGTTCTCTCACCCAATCCAAACGGAGAAATAAATCCCAACGGATTAGTGGCAGCATCTGCGCCCATGTCGCCAACGGCACGCAAAAGATAGGCTATGCCTAAAGCCGCAAACGAGAACCCTATGGTGCTTTTTGAGGTGGAACACACCTGCGCAAAAACCATAGTGAGAGCAGCAAAAATAAGACCAATACCACCAATGCCCGCACCGTAAACCAGCGAGCCAGCCACATCGATACTTTCCATATTGAAGGCGGGCATACAAACGGCAATGCCCAGCGCAATAAGCACGTTAGCACCCAGCACAATAATGGTGAGCGAGGCAAGGGGAGCGGCCTTTCCAAGGGGCAGAGAACCGAGAAGTTCGCTGCGGCCCTCCTCCTCGTTACTGCGTGTGTGACGGTTGACAAGAAAGATATTCATAACGCCAACCACCAGCGCCGACCACACAAACATCATTTGCGTGTACATAACGCCAAAGGTGTATTCATCTCCATACATCATGCCGCACATGGCAATTACTGCAGGACTGCTCATAGTTTCTTGCAGCGCATTGAGCATTTGCTCGTCGCCCACCAGCGAGGGTAAAACGGGGATAAAACTGATGGCAAAAACTATGCAGGCAAGTATCCACCCCGGCAACCAAAGACGGTCGAGCCGTAGGGTAAATCTCAAAAGGCTCGGTGTGCGTGTGAGGGCAGATAGTAGGTTCGAGAGAGGGCTTGAGCTCGTGCTCGGGCTTGGGTTTGGAGCAGGGTTCTGGTTTGGGGCAGGGTTTGGGCTTGAGCTTGGAGCAGGATTTTGGCCCGAGTTCAATTTTTGTTTGTGAGTTGCTGCAGTGGCGGGCATTTTTAAGCCTCGCTCTCGGCAATGTTATTCTCGGCAACGTCAACCTCGGCAACGTCACTCTTTGCACCATCAATCGTATCAGCACCATTTTCATCAGCGTCATAATGCTGAATAAAAAGCTCCTCAAGGGTCGGAGGCGTTGAATTGAGATGCGTAACGCCGTGCTTGACCAAGAAGCTCATAATCTCCTCGGTGGCATTATTGTCCATTTGAAAGCTGAGTCTGCCATTTTTGACGTCTGCACCGTAGACGCCTTTAAGTGCGTTGAGCTTAGGGAGGATTTTCTCGGCAGAGGTGTTTAAGGCGGCACTTACGTTGTTGCGGGTAAGATGTCGCATATCCTCAAGCGTGCCGCTGTCCACAATTTTGCCCAACTTGATAACACTGATGCGGTCGGCAAGATCTTCAACCTCGCTCAAAATATGGCTGGAGAGCAACACACTTTTCCCCTGTGCCTTGACTGTTCTCACGCACTCCTTAAACGCTGTTCCCATGAGGGGGTCAAGTCCGCTGGTTGGTTCGTCAAAAATATAGAGTTCTGCATCTGAAGAAAACGCAGCAATGAGAGCGATTTTTTGCTTATTACCCTTGGAGTACGAACCACACTTTTTGGTGGGGTCAAAGTCAAACTGCTCAATGAGTTCTTGCTTGTAGCGAGCGTCACGCACGCCACGCATCCGCAGCAAAACGTCAATCATCTCGCCGCCGCTCAGGTTGTTCCACACGTTCATTTCGCCGGGAATAAAAGCAATATTTTTGTGAATCTCAACGGCATCTTTCCAGACATCACGCCCAAAGATTTGCGCTGTGCCCTCACTGGCACGCAGAATACCTAAAAGTATGCGAATGGTGGTAGATTTTCCTGCGCCGTTAGGACCAATAAAACCGTAGACTTCGCCTTCGTTAACGTCCAAATCAACGCCTCTAAGTGCCTGCACCTTGCCAAAGTTCTTTTTGAGTCCGTGCGCTTCAAGTAGAGCCATGAAAACCTCCTCGGAACCTTTTTGCTGATAGGCATAAAGTATAAACGAAACAATGCGGAGAGAGATGAGTACTTCGAGGTTGAGCTGACGGAGATGCAAGCTACGGGGCGACATACAGCCCAATAGGGTTTATTTTGTTGGAAGTCCAGAAAAGAAGTAAGCCGCCGCCACTGGCGGCATCAGATAACATTAGCAGGTTACGAATTGTCACATTCGTGTTACCATAGTGGAATCACCTTGGAGTGCTAAGGTGGTATCCTACAAGAGTATTGTTACCGATTATTGTTGCGAGCCATGAAACTCGCGCTTTACAACAGGAGGAACATTTATGTCGAACGTTACCGTACTTACCGCCGCTACCTTTGATACCGAGGTTATGCAGGCAGACAAGCCCTATTTGGTTGATTTTTGGGCTGCGTGGTGTGGACCGTGCCAAGCGGTTGCGCCGGTAGTTGAGCAAATTGCTGAGGAGCTGGGCGAGCAAATCTATGTTGGCAAGCTCAATGTTGACGAGGAGCAAGAAGTTGCCATGCGCTATCGCGTGATGTCTATTCCTACGCTCGTTTTGTTCAAAGACGGCGAAGCTGCTACCGTTATGGTTGGTGCTATGCCTAAAGAGGAACTGCTTAATCGTATTGAGCCGCACCTGTAAGGCGCTGTAAGACGCACCTGTGGAATGCGCCTCGTGTTCCGCTAGCAACTCGATAATCCCAAAGAATCCGCGAGAGATACACAGGAGGCTATCATGTGTACAAATGGCATTAACGCTGTTCAGCTCAAGGGCACTATTGAGCAAATTGACGAGGCGGTCGCCCTCACGCGCCGTTGGACGCACCGGAGCTTTCATAGTGCTGAGGACGGACAAATGCCCAAAACTGCTGCAAAGCTTAAGAGTGCCCAGGGCCTGCTTGACGATGTTCGTGCCTTGCTTGAGGAAGCAGGCGACATTGTTGAGCGCGAGGCTGGAGAAACAGACGGCGTTACCGTAGAGCTGGTGTAGATTGTGAGCGAGCTTATCCGCTTCTCGGTGGCTATGCCAGAGAACTTGCTGGTTCAGTTTGACAGCTTGGTCGCGCGCCGAGGGTTGGCAAAAAATCGCTCTGAGGTTATCCGCGACCTTGTTCGTGAGGCACTGGTTGATGAGGAGTGGGACGACCCTTCTCAAGAAATTGTAGGCACACTGAGCATTGTGTTCTCGCATCATGCTGCCGATTTGCAAGGCAAGCTTGACCAAGTGCAGCACGCCCATCACGACAAAATAATTAGCGCCATGCACGTTCATCTTGATGCGCACAACTGCCTTGAGGTCATTGTGCTGCGGGGCAAAAGCGAGGTGGTGCGCGGCATTGCCGATGCCATTTTGGGGGTAAAGGGTGTCAAACACGGGCGCTTAACGGCAACCACTACTGGGCTTTATCTCTAGTTTGTGCGAAATGTGAGCTGCACTTGGGGTTTGAAACGCAACATATACACGTGCGAGGCATTGTGCAAGGCGTTGGCATGCGACCTTTTGTCTATCGGCTTGCCGTAGAGCGCGGCTTGAGTGGTTGGGTGCTTAACGCAAGTGATGGCGTGCATATTGAGGTAGCTGGTACGGCGGAAAAGCTGGCTGATTTTGCGCATGCCTTAGTGAGTGAAGCACCGAGCGCTGCCCGCATTGAAAGTGTTGAGGTTGTTGAGGCTGCGGAGGCTGCTGAGGGTGCTGAGGCCATTGAGGGTGCGGAGGCTGCCACGGCTGCTGAGGCTGCCACGGCTGCGGCCCATGAGCCAACGGCAAGCAGTTTGTTTGAAATCCGTGCTTCTGATAATGAAACCGAAACTTCAACGCTGGTATCGCCCGATCTTGCAACCTGCGATGCCTGCCTAAAAGAACTGTTTGACCCCAGCGACCGTCGCTATCACTATCCCTTTATTAACTGCACAAACTGCGGCCCTCGCTTTACCATCATTGACCGCTTGCCCTATGACCGCCCCAGCACGTCAATGGCTTCTTTTGATATGTGCAAGCCGTGTGACGCTGAATATTACAATCCAGCAGACCGGCGTTTTCATGCGCAGCCTGATGCCTGCTTTGACTGTGGCCCGTCTTTGACCTTGGTTGAAGGGGGAGCTAAGGCGTCACCCCTTGTAGTTCATGCGCGCAACCGTGATGAAAGTGACGCTTGTATAGTGCGCTGTGCTGAGTTGCTCAAAGAAGGAAAAATCCTTGCCATTAAGGCACTAGGTGGTTATCACCTTGCCTGTGATGCAACTAATGAGGAGGCGGTGCGGCGCTTGCGCAAGCGCAAGCGCCGCCCAATCCAACCCTTTGCGCTCATGATTTCCTCTCTTGATGGGGTACGCTCAATTTGTGAGGTCAACGAGCAGGAGGAAGCCTTGCTTTTAAGCCCTGCTCGCCCGATTGTTTTGCTGCAAGCGCACGAAGAGAGCAAGACCTTGATTGCTCCTTCGGTGGCAGGCATTTTGCCCGAGCTTGGCGTAATGCTCCCCTCAACTCCTGTGCAGCACCTGTTACTTGAGGCAGTAGGAGTTCCGCTTGTTATGACCTCGGGCAATTTGAGTTCAGAGCCCATTATTGCGCTTGAAAACGAGGCACATTCTTTGCTTGCGGAGGTTGCCGATGTCTTTCTTGACAACAATCGTCCTATTCGCTCGCGCTATGACGACAGCGTGGTGCGGGTAATAGATGGACGTACCCACATGATACGGCGCGCACGCGGCTACGCCCCCTTACCGCTGGCGCTGCCAGAAGGGGACGGTACGATTTTGTCACACGAGCAGGTGTCTGAGAAAGCGTTGGTGGAGCTTCCCGAGAAACTACCCAAGCAGGTGTCTGAGGATACACCCGTCGCTCTCACTTCTCCCGAGATAGTGCTTGCCACGGGAGCTGAGCAAAAAAGTACCTTTTGTTTTGTGCGCGGCAGCGAAGCCTTTGTTTCACAACACCTCGGTGACCTAGAAAGTGCTAATAGTTTTAGCAATTATATGAACACCAAAGACTTGTACCAGACGCTCTTTGCGCTTGCGCCCCAAAGTCTTGTGTGCGATAAGCACCCAGAATACCTTGCAAGCAAGTGGGCTCGTTCTTGTGGTTTGCCTGTAAGCGAGGTTCAGCATCATCATGCTCATATTGCTGCGGTTCTGGCAGAAAACGCCACCACCCAACCAAGGGCTTTAGACAAACCAGTTATAGGCATTGCCTTTGACGGCACGGGATACGGAAGCGATGGTGCGCTTTGGGGAGGCGAGGTTTTGCTGGCCACGCTTGCCAAATACGAACGCTTTGCCCACCTTGCGTATATGCCGTTACCGGGAGGGGCGGCTGCCATCAAACACCCCAATCGTATGGCGTATGCGCTGCTCAAAAGCTGCAAAATACTTGACCATTCAGCAGCAAAACCGCTGCTTGATGCCCTTGGCACAGAGCAATGTGCCCTGCTTGACCAGATGATTGAGGGCAAGCTCAATACTCCGCAAACCTCCTCAATGGGGCGCCTTTTTGATGCTGTGAGCGCACTGCTGGGCATTTGTACGGAGGAAACCTACGACGGACAGCCTGCCATTGAGCTTGAGGCGGTAGCTCAAGCAGAGAAAAAGAACGAGCTGGCACGTGCGGCAGCGCAAGAGAGGGACCCTCGCTATTATTTTGACGTTACGCAGGCCAAGCCGTCGCAGCCGCTCACCATACCGCTCACCATAGACCCCAAACCGGTTGTCCAGGCAATTCTTGCAGACCTCACCATAGACACACCAACACCAACCATCGCACGACGCTTCCACGATGCCATCTGCGCTCTCATGGTAGACCTCGCCGAGTTCGCTCGTAAAATAAGCGGTCTTTCAACGGTCGCCCTCAGCGGTGGGGTGTTTATGAACCGCTATCTTATTGAACATACCGTGCCTTTGCTTGAGCAGGCAGGATTTGAGGTGCTGCTCCATAAGGAACTTCCTGCCAACGACGGCTGTATTTCGTACGGTCAGGCGATGGTAGCCCGTGCCAGCAACGCATCACACGCAAAGCCTGTCATACTAGAACACAGAGAACAGCTGGAGCAACGAGGCCAGTCAGAGAAAACAACAACACAAACAGAAGCAACACAAAACAAAGGAGCGTGAACGGGTATGTGCCTTGCCATTCCTGCCAAAATTACAACAGTGGACGAAAATAAAATTGCATCGGTGGATATTCTTGGAGTTACGCGCGAGATTGCGCTTGACCTTATTCCGCAGGCACAAATTGGCGACTTTGTACTCGTCCATGCGGGCTATGGTATTGAGGTGGTAAGCGAGGAGTTTGCCAACGAAACGCTTGAGCTTATCCGTCAGTTTCCCGAGCTGGTTGACCCTGTCTAGCAAAATCGCCCAAACGGTGTAAGAGCGAGGAACTTTTATGGACCAAAGCCTACTTGCCAGTTTCAAAAACCCCGAGCTTGTTCAAGACTTGCTTGAGGTGATAAAACAACGTGCTGCCCGCATTGGGGAGTTGCGCATGCGCGCTGGCGACTTCGATAAAACCGGCGACCTCGACAAAACCGGCGACCTCGACAAAACAGGGCACCCTAACCAAACAGGGCAGCCCCGTCCTATCAGGCTTATGGAAGTCTGTGGCACGCATACGGTTGCCATTGCACGCGCCGGTTTTCGCTCGGTTATGCCTCTCAATCTTGAACTTATTTCTGGTCCAGGTTGTCCCGTTTGCGTTACGGCAAACGTTGACATTGACCGCATTATTGCGCTTACGCATATTCCCAACGTAGTGGTTGCTACTTTTGGCGACATGGTGCGCGTGCCGGGCTCAAGCACCTCGCTGCAAGAGCGCAAGGCTCAGGGTGCAAATGTTGAGGTGGTGTATTCTCCGCTTGATGCGATTAAACTTGCCCAGCGTCTTGCCGGCGAAGCCAATAAGGCCAGCAAAGTCGATACGTCTCGTGAAGTTGGCAAATCCGCTGACGGCAAATCCGCTGACGGCAAATCCGCTGACGGCAAAACCAACAAAACTGACAAAGATATGCAGGTTGTGCTGGTGGGCGTGGGGTTTGAAACCACAACACCACTCGTGGCAGCAACTATAGAGCGTGCCGCTGCGCTCGGGCTTGAAAACTTTAGCGTGCTTGCTGTACACAAGGCGGTGCCTCCTGCGCTTGAGGCGCTTGCAAACGATACCGAGGTAGCCCTCGATGCTCTCATTTTGCCCGGACACGTAAGCACCATTCTTGGCGCTGAGCCTTACGCTTTTCTTGCGGAGAAGTATCACATTCCCGGAGTAATAACTGGTTTTGAGCCGGTGGACGTTTTGCAAGGTGTCGCCCAGCTTCTCGAACAGCTGCTGCGCCTTGAGGGCTCTGGTGCGCCTGCCAAAGGGAGCGCTACCGCCACCAGCCCCTCCCAACCTCCCAACCCTACCAACCCTGCCGAGTCCACCACCTCAGCCAAGCCCACTATCGAAATTGCCTACAAGCGTGCCGTTATGCAGGAAGGGAACCCCACTGCGCTTGCTGCCATCAACAAGGTGTTTGAGGTAAATGACGCAGCTTGGCGAGGGCTCGGTGTTATTCCAAACTCGGGTTATGTTATTCGCGAGGAGTATGCCAACTTTGATGCAACACGGCGCTTTGCTGCAGAACTTGCCGAGCTTCAAGAGCCCACCAAGGAATCACGGGGCTGCCGCTGCGGTGAGGTTTTGAGAGGAGTTATGGCTCCCTTAGCTTGTCCGCTTTTTGCCAAAGTATGCACACCACAAAATCCTATTGGTCCGTGCATGGTTTCCTCGGAGGGAAGCTGCGCTGCGTATTTTCGCTATGCCCTGCACGAAGTTGTGTAGAAAGCCCGGGGCAAAAGCAGAGTTTATCTTGAGAGTGTTGGAGGGCGCACAGCGCTCTTGGGCTGGCAGCTATTGTTGGCGGGTACGCTTCAGGTTTTCTTTGTTTGCCGCTCGGGATAGTTCCTTGTAGCGGCCTTGATGGGGCTCGGCGTGTTTTCGTATGGCAGACAGAATATCCAGCAACCCATCACCACCACCATCATCATTTCGATCCCGCTCCGCTTTCAGGGCCTTTTTGGTTGCTTCAGTTATCCAGTTTTTGAGGGCCACTTCTTTGGCTCGGGCTTTTGCTTGCTTGCGTTGGTTTTTTTGAACAAGACTTCTAACAAGCCCGCTGTCTTGGGCAATAGCCAAAAGCGCAGTGTCAGCAAACGTGGGAGCTGCGCCATTGAGCAAAACGGCTTGAAGGCGCGCACGGGTAGCTGCTTTTGAGCCACGATCTATGATTGGCCAGCAGGTAGAAAGGCGCTTATCCTCACGACGCACGATGCCCTGCTCAACCAAACCAAGGAGCAAACGAGAATACAACCCTATGCTTAAGGCAGGCACAAGCTGCACTGGTTTGAGTGCTTGAGCAAGGGTTGTGTCCAGCGCAAGGTCAAGCTCTTGGTGAGTAAGCGGCTCAGATTTCTTGCCCACTACGCAGCCCTTTTTTACCACTTGTCCCGTGGGAGAAACATGACTTTTGGTAAGCCACACCATCTGGAGATGTTCCAGCTCAAGCAGGAGCATCTCGGCAAGGCGAAACTCTAGGCTATCAACCCAGACATTGACGTTTCCCTTCTCATCATCGTGGATAAGAAGCAATAATTCCTCGGCAATTAACATAAGGTTATTGTAACACCTCTCAATGAATAAACTAGATACCTGCTTGATTCTTAGGATGAGCAGTGAGAGTGCGCCCTCTCGGGTTCGACCCCTTCATCTATGTCCGCACAAAAAAGGAAGCCAAAACAGGCTCCCTTTTGCTAACGTTTGGTGGAGATGAAGGGGATCGAACCCTCGACCTCGTGATTGCGAACCACGCGCTCTCCCAGCTGAGCTACATCCCCATATTTAATTGTAGGCACCGTATTGTATCACAGCAGCAGATGAGCTCTTTGTTCCCAAAGGTGCTGGCCATATGCTTTAGCGCCAGACGAGCTCTTTGTTCCCAAAGGTGCTCAGACTTTATGCCGTGTGCTTCAGCGACACAACAGACTTGAGCGCTTATTCCTCGTTAGGCTCAAGGATAACAGCGGTGCCGTATGCCACAACGCCACCGGCAGTTTGTGCCATGCTCTCGGTATCAAAGCGCATCATAACAACGGCATTTGCTCCCATATTGGCAGCGTTGATGCGCATGCGCGCCATTGCCTCAACACGTGTTTCCTCGATAAGCTTGGTAAAAGCACCCAGCTCGCCACCAACGATGGATTTAAAGCCTGCTCCCATGGTAGAAAACATATGGCGCGAGCGACTGGTAAAGCCAAAAACTTCGCCCAGCACACGCACCGTGCGGTATCCAGCAACGTTTTCGGTTGTAACAACGAGAATTTCTTGAGGATTAACCATGGTAGTTCCTTTCATACGCCAACACACACCAACACTTGTACGGTAGCTTTTCCCGCATCAGCGAAGGATACTGCCCTCCGCTTTCGCTATATTCATAATACCATTTTGTCCTTTTTCTGTCTGGACTTGCCAAATGCGCTGCAAAAGGGCTACAATACTTGAATTGCTTGCGGAGGCAGTATACGCGCGTTCCGCAAGGTTGTTTGCGAGAGTGGCACACAAAACTCCGATGGGCACTCTGCAAACTATTCTGTAGGCGAAAGAAAGGACAAACGTGAGCAATCACGACCATCCTCACAGTAAGTAGTCCTTTGGTCGCGTCTCCTATGACGGTGACCAAGGGGCAGTCACTGTCATGATGTTTTTCAATTTTGTTTGTAGTTTTGTGAGTGCGCAGTATGCGTGCGTTTTGGGCGTTTGTGTTTGCGTGTTTGCGCCCAGCGGGTCAAGAAGCTTGTGCCCAGCGAGCCAAGACCGCTGAGGGCAGGCCGCCCGGGTCGTCAAGACCGCTGAGGGTAGCCAGCTCACCACAAAGACTCTCAAAGCAACAAGCAAGAGAACCAGCAAAGGAGACCAGTATGTTTTATCTCTCTCAAATGCTTGGTACGCCTGTTATCGACTCGGAGGGTGTCGAAATTGGACGTATCAACGACCTCGCAATTCAAACGGGCGAGGTGTTTCCCCGCATAACTGCTCTTGCCTTTAAGGGCCCTGCTAAAACGCCGTTTATGGTTTCGTGGCGCAAATACGTCGCCGAGTTTAGCAATGACGAGGTTACTCTCAACACCTCGAGCCACAACATTCGATTTAGTTATCTCCAGCCAGACGAGATTCTGCTTGCGCGCGATTTGCTCAACAAACAAATCGTGGACACGCAGGGGCTTAAGGTCGTGCGTGTAAACGACCTCAAACTCTCGCAAAGTAACGATCAGTTGCGCTTATTAGGTGCCGAAGTGGGCATGCGCGGTCTTTTGCGTGGCCTCTCGCCGCTGCTTGAGCGTGCCGTTGCTGGCGTTGGCAAAGTTGTGCGCCGTCCGCTTGAGGAAAACATCATTGCGTGGAACTACATGGAGCTGGTTGACCGCGACCTTTCAAACGTTAAGCTGAGCGTTACGCACCGTCGCCTGCACGACATGCACCCCGCCGACATCGCCGACATTCTTGAGCAACTTGACCCCCAGCAGCGCACCAAGGTGTTTGACCATCTTGACAGCCAACAGGCGGCAGAAACCATGAGCGAGCTGGAAGAAGAGTACCAAAGCGATCTTATAGATGACCTCAGCGAGTCCGAGGCTTCCAAGTTGCTTGCTTCAATGGATCCTGATGATGCCGCCGATATTCTCGGCGATTTGCCCTATGAAAAAGCGGAGAAATTGCTGTGGCTTATGGGTGTGCAAGACCAGGCACGCATTAGAAACTTGCTGGGTTATAAAGAAAAAACTGCCGGCGGCATTATGACCACAGATTTTGTTACGGTATCTGAAAATGCAACCGTGGCAGAAACGGTTGAGCAGATTCGTGGCAAAAGTGAGGAATATGATGCCGTTCACTATGTATACTCCGTGGACTCGCAAGGGCGCCTTATTGGTGCGGTGAGCCTGCGCTCGCTGGTGTTGGCAGCGCCAGAAACACGCATTTTTGATATTTCGGTACGGGAGCTAAGAACGGTTTCGCCCGATGCCGACCAAGAGGAAGTCGCAGAGGGCATCTCAAAATATGACTTGCTCGCCATGCCCGTTGTTGACGAGGACGGCAAGTTGCTGGGTATTGTTACCGTTGATGATGCTTTTGATGTTATTGAAGAAGAGCACAGCGAGGACCTGCAAATTGCCGGTGCAAACGTGGGTGATTTGGGACGTGAGGAAGGCCCGCGTGGGGTAAGCAGTCTGCTGCGCTGGGTGCTGCGCCGCGAGATGTGGCTTATTGTGTGGGTAGTGGTTTCTCTGCTTATTATGTTAGCGGGTGGTATTTCGACTTTTGCTGGTGCGCTGGTACTCATGCCCTTTGTACTCATTTTGGCGGATAACACCGTAAACTTCTCTATTAGCGATCTGCTGAGCTATGACGGTTCAAAAGGCTCAAGCGCCATGGCTCGTTTGTTTGGGCGCAACCTGGTGGTTGCTGTGGTGATACTCGTTTTTGGACTTTTGGTTATGTTCGCGCTGGGGAGCACGTCTTTTGGCTTGCCGAGTGCTGGCCAAGGCGAAGGCGTCTTGCTATCTGGTGAGCCTGCCACAACCTTTGTTGGGTCGTTGGGTGGAGTTGCGACTTTGGTTTTGGCCGCCTTTATCCCCACGCTTATTGCAAGCTTCTTGATTATTTTGGCAGGTGTTTTTATAACTGCGTACAGCAGGCGTAGGCTTGATAAAGGCAAGCAGCTTTCTAACACCTCCATGACTTTTGCTGTTATGCTGTTTGGCTTGCTGGTACAACTGGGACTTACGTATGTCATGGTTGAGCTGGTACAACGCAGCGTTGGCACCCTGTTCTTTGGGTAAGAAACAGGAACAGGAGATATAACTATGACTAAAAAAATGGCGAGCGAGAAAACAGCAGCCAGTAAAACAACGGGCAAGAAACCGCTCATTGTTCTCATGTTGGCTGCAGCAGGGCCGGGCATTATCGCCGAGCTTGCTGGTAATGATGCTGGTGGCATTTCAACTTTTTCCGTAGCGGGCGCTTCTTATGGCTATGCCGCTTTATGGGCGGTTCCTGTTGCCATGCTCTTTTTGATGGTGGTGCAAGAAAGCGCTGCCCGCCTTGGCGCAAAAACTGGTAAAGGGCTTGCGGCGCTTATCCGCGAGAGCTTTGGTATTAGGCTCGCTGCTTTTGCCATGCTTGCGTTGTTGGTTGCTAATTTGGGCACAACGCTTTCTGAGTTTGCGGGCATTGCTGCAGCGATGGAGCTTTTTGGCGTAAACAAGTACGTGAGCGTACCCGTTGCGGGGCTGGCGGTGTGGGCACTTTTGATGGGTGGCTCGTATCGTCGTATCGAAAAAATCTTTCTCATAATTAGTCTGGTGTTTTTAGTCTACGTGGTTGCGGCGTTTATGAGTGCTCCCAACTGGGGAGATGTTGCCGTAAGCACGGTTGTTCCGCACGTGGTGTTTGAGCAAGGGTTCTTTGCGCTCATTATTGCCATTGTTGGTACAACTATTGCTCCGTGGATGATGTTTTTTGGGCAGAGCAACGTGGTAGAAAAGGGTGTCAACGTCAAAGAGCTGTTTTTTCAGCGCGTTGATGTGTTTGCAGGCGCTTTTGTGGCGTGCGTGGTGGTGTGGTTCATTATTATTACTACGGGCTCGGTGCTGTTTCCGCAGGGTATTGTGGTGGACAGTGCAGAACAGGCTGCACTTGCGCTCGTGCCGTTTTTTAAGGGCTACGCAATCCCGCTGTTTGGCATAGGCTTGCTGGGTGCTTCGTTTTTGGCAGCTTGCGTGTTGCCGCTTACTACGTCGTATGCGATTTGCGAGGCCTTTGGTTGGGAGCGCGGCTCAGATCGTTCTTGGAGCGAGGCTCCAGCGTTTAAGGGCATCATTACCGCAGTTATTGCTCTCAGTTGTGTGGTAATTCTCATTCCAGAAATAAACCTTTTGGGAATCATGCTTACCGCCCAATTTGTCAACGGCATTCTGCTGCCCATCTTGCTGTTCTTTCTTATTAAAATCATTAACGACAAACGCCTCATGGGCACCTACACCAACGGCAAATTTGCCAACATATCCTCATGGCTCGTTATTATTGTGGTTGTAGTGCTTACGGCTCTCATCATTGGCATGATGGCAATGGGCATCGACGTGCCGGGGTAGGCAGGAATGGGCATCGACGTGCCAGGGTAGTGCTGTTTAGGTAATGGGTATCGACGTGCCAGGGCAGCGTTGGCTGGCAATGACGGGCTGTGGTTATCCGTCATTGCGGGCTTGGACTACTCGTCATTGTGTGGATTTGGCTACCCGTCATTGCGGGCTTGACCCGCAATCTTAAGGTTGTTGCATACGCAGCGTTGGGCACATCGTCATTTAGTGGCTTGCTTACTCCCCAAAGAGGTCGGAGTGTGTACCAGTTGCAGAAGCAGATAGTATTAAAGTATCCTCGAAAATCTGGTACATCAAAAGCCAGTCATTTTCGATGTGGCATTCTCGAAAGTCGCTTAAATTACCACGCAATTGGTGGTCGCGGTACTGGTGTGGCATTGGTTCGCCGCTTGCTAAAAGCGCAAGTACAGCTGTAAGTCTAGAAATATCCTTGCCACGCTTTTTCATAAGTTTGAGGCGCGCTTCATCTTGCTGGTATAGACAATATCAAGCATTGTTTAATCCTCTAGCATTGAGGCAACCGCTGCTTCCGCAGTCTTAAATGGGCCACTTAGATTGCGACGTAGCCGCGTATCCTCAATAGCTTCAAGTAAGTCTTCCTTTGGAGTGAGGCGCTTTACGGGGAACGGCAAACCATTATTTTCGAGTGCCGCCATGAGAAAAACCCTTACTGCCGTTGACGTATCAAGCCCGAGGCTTGAAAAAAGAGAGTCTACAGATGCCTTTGTGTTGTCGTCTATGCGAACTTGTATGGTAGCCATAATTTACCTCCATCAATTGATAGTTCATTGTGATTGTAGTGTTTTTGTAATTGTTTGTCAAACATTAGCACTTCATAGAGAATTTGAATAATTACTTGACTTTTGATTTCAAAGTGATATCATAAAGAAATCAGCAAGATTAGAAACAGAAAACTTTGAAACAGAAAACGGCTCGGCTGCAAACAGGCACAAGAGCCAAGGTGGAATGGAGGTTTAAGATGACACAGGAAAAAGTGGTAAAGGCAAGAAGCGGTTGGGTGATGCTGTTTGTTTGCATTGCCTCGTATGTTGTAAGCCCAGTAGGCATGGTGATAGGTGGTATTTTTATTGAGAGCGGAAGGAGCGGCAGCGGGCTTATAGGCGGTGTGCTTATTGCGCTGGGTTCAATTCTCATGATTGTTGCGATTCTGCTCAGCATTGGATTTTTTACGCTTCAGCCAAACCAGGCGCGCGTGCTTGTGTTGTTTGGCACGTATAAGGGCACCGTGCTTGACGAGGGATTTCATTGGGCTAACCCGTTTTACTCTCGCTCAAAAGACCCTGCAACACTTGCGAGCTACACTGATACTCAGTCAAAGGGCCCCGCTATTAAGAAGCTCGCCCAGCAAGAAGCAGCGCAGCGCTCACTAAAAATATCTTTGCGTGCTCGCACCTATAACAGCGAGTGCCTCAAGGTTAATGACAAGCAGGGAAATCCCATTGAGATTTCTGACGTTATTGTGTGGCGTGTTGCCGACACTGCCAAGGCGATTTTTGACGTTGACGATTACAACAACTATGTGCACACGCAAAGCGAAACGGCGCTCAGGCATGTGGCAACCACCTATGCCTACGACCATGCTCCAGGCTCTGATGGTAGCGAAATTACGTTGCGAAGCAACATCGAGGAAGTTTCTGATGCTTTGAAAATTGAACTGGCACAGCGTCTTGAAAAAGCGGGTGTTGCCATTGACGACGCACGGCTTACTCACCTTGCGTATGCTCCAGAAATTGCTCAGGCAATGTTGCGCCGCCAGCAGGCGGAGGCGGTCATTGCTGCGCGCGAGAAAGTGGTGCAAGGCGCAGTGTCCATGGTGGATATGGCTCTCAAAGACTTGAGCGAGAAGGGTGTTGTTGAGCTTGATGATGAGCGCAAGGCTGCCATGGTATCCAACCTCTTAGTGGTTCTTTGCGGCGAAACGGGAGCTCAGCCCATACTCAATACGGGAACACTTTATAATTAGTCGCTTGGATTTAGGCAAGCAGCACAGGCAATACGAACGGTAGGACGTAGTATGACGCAGCGAAAACAATATCCACTTAGGGTTGATTCCGCCTTATGGGAGGCGGTTGAGCACTGGGCGGCAGACGACCTTCGCAGTGTCAATGGACAAGTTGAGTTTATTTTGAGAAAGGCGCTCAAGGATGCTGGGCGCCTTGGCTCAAAAGAGGTTAAGGACAATGATGGCGAGGATTGCGGTCAAGCCCTGGGTGACAAACAATAAGATTGCGGGTCAAGCCCTGAATGACAAAAGCGCTCGCAATGACGGGCAATAAGACTGCGGGTCAAGATTAGTCTATGGCTATCCACTCAATATCTGCCAAAGCATTATTTTCATCTAGCAGATATCCTTGTTCACTCAGAAATTGAACATAATAATCAGAGTCCACTTCATTTTCGTTAACATAGTATTTCCACTTTGCCATCGCTTTAGATGCCTCGTCGGGATAATCATAGGGACTGCTTGAAGCAAGTCTAATAACGGAATAGCCATCTGCGGCAATCTTATATATTGTGTAATTGCCAGAACGACAATCTATCAACCCGTTAGCTAAAATCTTGCACGAGCCTACTCTGCTCCATGGAACTTCTTTTGGAACACCATAGTCATCATAGCCAAATAAATTGATTGGCTTACCATCTGTAATGACAAATATATAGGCAATAATATCTTCGTAGTCACTTTGCTTTTTTAATAAAAGCTCTTTAGTTCCATTGCCATCAATGTCATAGAGCGCATAATATGTTTTGGGTGATTCTGCATAGCCGCCATAAAACCCAAAATCAAAACTTTCGTTTTCCCTGTATTCATCGTTAATGTGGCGCTGCAAGGATGCTTTCCATTCCGTTAGCACCTCGTCATATAGTTCTAGATAGTTGATTTCTTTCTCAGCTTGAGGCGTTGTTGTGTCCTCGTTGCCCTGTGCTGTTTCAGGCACAGGGCTTTCCTCCTCCTGCACAGGTGCAATATCGCTGCCGTTTTTGCACGCAGTTACCATAAGGCACAGCGTTAGCATCAGTGCCAGAGCTATCACCGACAAGAGTTTTTTGTATATCACAATTTCCCGCCTTCTGTATAAATGTGCTACTAATTATTTCCAGTATAACGTGCTGTACAACGCAAGCCAACATTTTGCTTATAGGTCGTACTTGTTTTTAGTCACAGAATAATTGGATTTGAGCCATGGAGCTTTCATTGGTGGTACAATAATCACTTCGTGCGGAGAGATGGCAGAGCGGCTGAATGCGGCGGTCTCGAAAACCGTTGGTCCGGCAACCCCGGGCTCGGGGGTTCAAATCCCCCTCTCTCCGCCACGGTAATCTTGAAGGTTCATAAAACACCCCAGAAAAGAAGACGCATGAAAAGTGGAGGGGGATTTGAACCCTAAGTCCAGCTAGCCAAGTCTAAACCTGATTTGCCTCGTAGATTTTTATGTCAAGAGGGCTTGCCAGCAGGTTTTCGATTTCTGCCACAAAGGCATTCAAATGCTCAGAGGCTAGGTGTGCATCCAAAAGTTCTTTTGACTCCCACTCCTCAACAAATACAAAGTTCTGTGGGTCTTCGGTGCTTGCGTACAGCGTGTAGAAAATGCAGCCTGCCTCTTGGCGGGTAAGTTCAGCGCATTTGTCGGCAGCCTCGATAAGACCGGGCACCGCACCTTCTTTTACTTCAATGTGAGCCAATACAACAACCATAGTTTGTCCTCCTTGATAGGGTTTATTGCAGGCTCTAACGGTAGCAGACCTCGGCGCAGGGTTCAAGGAAGGCGCCGGCAAACGGCGAAGCGCGGATAAACGACGAAATGTGGATAAACGGCAAAGCACCGGGGCAAACGTATACGTTTGCCCCGGTGCTTAAAACCTCAAGAGAGTTGTTACGGAGCCTTAGGAGGAGCTGGGGGGAGAAACGTCCTCTGTTTTCTCCGCAACTTTTTCTGCACGAGCTTCGAGCTTGTCTGCAAGAACAGTCTGTCGTTCATGTTCAAGAATATCGCCCGGCTGGCAGTCAAGTACGTCGCAAATGGCATCGAGCGTGGTAAAGCGAATGGCGCTAATTTTGCCCGTTTTCATCTTTGAAAGATTGACATTTGCCACACCCACGCGCTCCGAAAGCTCATTGAGCGATATTTTGCGATCTGCCATAACGCGGTCAAGCCGCATAATAATAGCCATAATACACCGCCCTAGAGTGTTTCGTCAGCTTGTTGCTGCAGCTCAACGCCGTATTGCACCACGTAAGCAAGCGCAAATACGCAGAATGCGAAAACGAGGTTGGTTAAACCGAGTACAAGCGAAGCTACAATCATGATGATACCGATGATTTTGAGACGCTTGACATTCTCGGCAACAAACGGGGTTTTGTTTACAGCGGTGGCCTTGAAAACGCCGCTCACAACAAAGAGAAGACCAGCACTGAGTAGGCAATATACGCAAAGTGCGCCCGCAGCAACAATAAGTGCGACCTTAAGAGCCGACCCAGTAGAAAGGGTGATGTAGTCGCCGAGAACGGTGCCTGCGGGAATGCTGATGACGTCTGAAGTGACGGGTGTAATGGGTATTTGATTGAGCAGATTGATGATGAGGTCGTTTGGAATGGCGAGAATTGCGATTGCGCCAAACAGTGTAAACACCGCACTTACGATACAAATGATGGCGAGTACCTTGCCTATGATGTCAAGCACACGGCTTGAGCGTGCAAGGTTTTCCGAAATCCGAGTGTCCATGGTAAGTCCTTTCCCTTGCTTTTCTTGACACTTTTTGCAGCAACTTTGCGATACCGGTTTTCGCAAAGAACCTGTTATGGAACCTGTTGTGGAACCTGTCATGGAAACCATCATAGACCCTTTTTGAACGACTGTCAACTATTTTTTAATGATAATCGTTAATTTTTTTGTGATGGTCGTTGTATTGGGCTTTATGAGCGTTTCATGCTCAGAACAACTAGCCTGTGCTGCTTTAGAATGGCTAGACTGCGCTGCTCAAGAACAACTAGCCTGTGCTGCTTCGGAACAACCAATCTGCGCTGTTAGCATCTCAGAACTGCTGAGCTTGGTCTGTTAGTATATGAGGTAGCACATAATGCTTGCCGCAAAAGTTTCTGCAGCAACCTACAGCAAAGGATTTCTCATGAAAAAACTTGGTATTATCGGCGGAATTGGACCTGCTTCAACCTTGGATTACTATCGTGACATCGTCAGCGCCGTGCACATGCAATTAGGCACGGGCGACTATCCGGAGCTTGTTATCAGGAGCATCAACATGAACAAGATGCTTACGCTTGTGGAAAATGAACAGTGGGACACTGTTGTTGCGCTGCTGGTTGACGCAATAAGCGACCTTGCGGCAGCCGGAGCAGAGTTTGCTGCCATGGCCTCCAACACGCCACATATTGTTTTTGATGAAGTCCAAAAACGCTGCGACCTGCCGCTGGTAAGCATTGTGGATACAACCTGCAAATATGCTCAGGCGCAGGGCTGCAAAAAGGCAGTGGTGCTCGGCACACGTTTTGTTATGAGCAGCAGCCTATACACCAAGGCCTTTGAAAAATACGGAATTACTGCCGTTGTGCCTTCAGAAAAAGAGCAGGAGCTTATCCATAGTTTCATTTTTCCGCATCTTGAAAATGGCATTGTGGTTTTAGAGGATAAGCAAAAAATGCTCGAACTTGCTAATTGTTTGCTCCATGAACATCAAGCCGATGCGCTTGTTCTTGGTTGCACCGAGTTACCGCTCATGATACAAGAGGGCGATTTGGACACCGTGCTTCTCAACACAACACGGCTTCACATTGAGGCCTTGGTGCGGAAGATTTTGTTGTAGTTCTGGCGTGTGAGCCGGAATAGCACGAAGCGCCCACGCAAGTAGGCGCTTCAACAATTCTTGGCGAACCCGTCAGGTCCCAAAACCTTAATGACGAACATCGCACGCTTATTGCAGCACAGAAATTGCGTCGTTGCCTATTTCCTACTAGTCTTTTTGCGCTCGATGGCAGAGAGAATACGTTTGCGCAGGCGAATGCTCTGCGGGGTAATCTCCACCAGCTCGTCGTCCTCGATATATTCAAGGGCTTCCTCAAGCGTAAAGGTCACCGGAGGCGTAAGCTGAATGCCCTTATCCGCAGATGAAGAGCGCATATTGGTGAGCTGCTTTGCCTTTGCCACGTTGACCACCATGTCGCCCTCCTTGGCACTTTCGCCCACAATCATGCCCTCGTAGCAATCCACGCCTGGCCCAACAAACAAAGAGCCACGCTGCTGCAAACTGTCAAGCGCATAGGCAACACTTTTTTCATCGGTCATGGCAATCATAGAGCCGCATTTGCGCCCCGAAAGCTCGCCCCGGTATGCACCATATTCATAAAAACGATGGAACAAAATAGCCTCGCCCCGTGTGACGTTGAGAATGCGGGTTCGCAACCCCATAGTGCCTCGGGTGGGAATGCGAAACGCAAGATGGGTGTGCTCGTCACGCTGAATCATGTCCACCATCTCGCCGCCTACGCTGCCAAAAACCTCAATGACCTTGCCAGCGTATTCGCTTGGCACATCAACCGTTGCCTCTTCAATGGGCTCGGTTTTGTTGCCCGCCTCATCTTTTTTGAACAGCACCCGAGGCCTGCCAACTTGAAACTCAAAGCCCTCACGTCGCATGGTTTCCATAAGCACGCTCAGGTGCAAAACGCCACGCCCGGCAACCTCAACACCGCCGTCATCAAGTGGGGTTATCCGCATGGAAATATTGGATTCTGCCTCACGCATAAGGCGCTCATTGAGCTGCCTTCCGCCTACAATATCGCCCTCTTTTCCCACCAACGGGCTCGTAGACGCAGCAATAACAACCGCCATGGTGGGCTCCTCAACCTTAATAGGGTCAAGGTGAATGGGCTGCTCACGGCAGGTTATCATGTCGCCAATGTCGGCATCGTCAATGCCCACAACCGCAACAATGTCGCCTGCGGTGGCCCCACGTTGCTCCTCGCGCCCCAGCGCCTCAAAGGTAAAAAGCTGCTTGATGCTTGCGTTGTAGCGCGCGCCCGTGTTTTTGATGACGAGTATTTGCTCGCCTTGGTGCAGCGTGCCGGAGAAAAGCCTGCCCACGCCAATGCGTCCCACGTAGCTTGAATGGTCAATGGTGCAGATTTGCAGCGCCACGGGTCCGCTTGCGTCGCAGTCGGGTGCGGGAACGTGCTTAATAATGGTGTCAAGCAGCGGAACCATGTCCTCGTTGTTGTCCTCGGGCTCATAGCGTGCGTAGCCAAGGTGCGCCGAGGTATATACGGTGGGGAAGTCAAGCTGCTCATCGGTAGCACCGAGCTCAACCATGAGGTCAAAGACCGCATCAACTGCCTCATGCGGACGAGAACCCGGGCGGTCAATTTTGTTGATGACAACAATAGGCTTAAGCCCAAGGTTCAAGGCGTGCTTGAGTACAAAACGAGTCTGCGGCATAGGGCCCTCAAAGGCATCAACAATAAGCAGCGCACCGTCAGCCATTTTTAAGACACGCTCAACTTCGCCGCCAAAATCGGCGTGCCCCGGTGTGTCAATAACGTTAATCTTGATGTCCTGATAACGAATGGAAATGTTTTTGGCAAGAATAGTAATGCCACGCTCACGCTCTTGATCATTGGAGTCTAGCACTCGCTCGTCAACATTTTGGTTTTCACGAAACACACCAGCGGTAAACAGCAGGCGATCCACCAACGTGGTTTTGCCGTGGTCAACGTGCGCGATGATAGCGATATTGCGAATAGTATTTTGCTGCATGAGTCTGTAATCTCGTTTCTTAATAGTTGTTCTTGATAGTTGCTCTTGGTAGCTGCTCTTGGTAGTTAGCTGGCGCAACGGCTATCCTCATCCGAGCGACAACCTTGCAATCATTTGATAGGGAAGCTCTCATTGTACGGTGTTTTCCGAGGTTTTTCCATCTATTTTTTACTATTTCTTGTAAAATAGCCAAAATGATGAGGGACGTGGTGAGAATAACCGACGGAGGGAGAACCATGGGAGAAACACTGGACGACCTAGTCAGAAATAGCATTATCGGCATGGCGCAAGACAAGTTCAACGAGATAATAGGTTTTTTCAAGACCTTTCTGGCGGTTGTGGTGATTATTGTAGCCCTCGCCATTCTCGCTTACTGGGCATTTACCGCCTTTAAGTGGCTGTGCATTGGACGCAAGGCCGGACTTGGTGCTACGTTGAACTGGATGCCATTTGTGCCGTTTATGAGGTCGCTGTATCGACTCGACATTGTCAAAGAGGACTGGTGGAAAATGTTCTTTTTCGAAGGCTGGTGGCTGCTGTGCGCCTTTGTTATTTGGCTTGCATGGACGGTTTCGGGCGCAGAGGGGCTGATTTTTGGCATTGGGCTGGCGGCTGTCTACGCCCTGTGCTGTCTGGTGTACAACGTCTATTGGTACTACAAATACTATCGGGTGTTTGGCATCAGGCCCGAGCTGGCGCTCAGCGTTTTTGTACCCTTTGCCGGGGCTCGTCGGCGTAACTTGGACTATCAGGTGGCCTTTACGGAGAACTTCAAATATGACGACAAGAGAGCGCTGCGTTCTCTTGACGGCGTAAAAAGTGACGCAATGAATGTTTTGGGAAACCTTGCGATGCGAGAGTCGCAGAGCAATGCGAGTTTTCGAGAGCCGCGGATCAATGACGCATCAGCTGCCTCCCGCGACTTACGGAACAAAAACGAATCAGCTGCCTCCCGCGACTTACGGAACAAAAGCTCGAAATAGATAAAAGGAGCCGCTCGGCGATACAAACAGTCTGCCTAGCAAGCAAGGGGGAGTTTGGCAGCGCAAAGAGCCGTTCAGCGACGCATTTTGTCCGTTTTTGAGCCAATTTTTGGTTATTTTGCGCAAACCTTTGCAAAATTGCTTGTTTTTGTTGCTATTTTTGAAAAAAAGCTGTACTATGCACCTTGACCAATGAGCTCCGTTGTTATAAGGTGTTCAAGCACTTTTTTAGGGGCCCATAGCTCAGTTGGCTAGAGCGCACGGCTGATAACCGTGAGGTCACTGGTTCGAATCCAGTTGGGCCCACCATTTGCAGGTTGAAAAATGATGTGCCAACAGGGCTTCGAAGCCGTTTATTTTGCAATAGACGCCCTGGCGTGAGCCGAGTAGCCGCCAGGGCGTTTATTAATATTTGCAAAGCGGTTAAGTGAGCAACTAACTCACGACCAACCGAGTCGCAAAAACAGGTATAATTCTTCTGTTGCAAGTGGTAAGTAACGTACGTTCCAGCATGTGGGGCCTTAGCTCAGCTGGGAGAGCGCGGGCTTTGCAAGCCTGAGGTCAGGGGTTCGATCCCCCTAGGCTCCACCAACAGTAAGCTTTCAGGCAATCCTGCGGGATTGTCTGTTTTTTTTGAAATGAGTAGCATGATACAGGCAGCACGCATGAAGCACCTCGGTACTTTTCTCAAAAAACATCAGCTCTACTTTTTGTGCGCAGTCTTTATGGCTGCTTTTATTGTGCTTGCATGGTGTATGGCGAACAACAAAACAAGCACCTTTGACAGTAGCATTTATGATGCCTTAAGCGTCATTATGAGTCCTGCTCTAACCTGGTTTTTTATGATAGTAACTAATTTGGGAGGCTTTATCGTTCTCCTTCTACTTGCGATAGCGGTTCCCCTGGTTGTTTTTAAGAAAAAAGAACTTGTGGTATTGCTGCTTACAAATTTGGCAGTGGTTTCACTCATAAATTTGGCACTCAAAGAGGTTTTTGCCCGGCCACGTCCGCAAATACTAACGCTTATACAAGAAGCAGGCTATAGTTTTCCGAGCGGTCATGCAATGGCCTCGATGGCATTTTACGGGCTACTGATTTACCTTGTTTGGCGCGTAGCTCACAAAACACACCAAACGAGCAAAGACAGAGCTCGCTTTTGCAAAACACCTACAAAAACTATTAAAATCATTGCCACGGCAACCCTAAGTGTTCTCATACTTCTCATTGGAACAAGCCGAGTTTATCTTGGTGTACACTACGCAAGCGACGTACTTGCGGGCTTTTGTCTTTCGCTCGCACTGCTTATGCTGTTTGTTGCGCTCTATCCAAAAATAGAACGGCGCTTCCTAGCCTAGCATTTGTCGCAAAGCCGCTTTGCAAAAACGAGCATTTCTCGCAAGGCTTTGGCGCTCAGTCGAGCGTTTCCAAAAACTTTCGTCGCTCAACCTAGCTAGCAATCTCAAGACCCTCTTCATCAAGTTCGGGAGCGCCCTGGGCTTTCCGCTGCTCAACAAGTTTTTGTGCTGCCGGTATCGACAAGAGTAACATCAAGCCCATAATCACCGAAGCAATAAGCGCCATAATCCACGCAGGTGCAAAGGAATGGAACGCATCAAAGAACACGCCAGAAACCACCGCACCAATTGCCGCACCAAAAAGCTCGAAGGCAGTGGCAATGCCTACCACAAGACCTAAGTCTTTCTTTCCGTATTCCTTAACCACCATAACTGGTGGCGTTACGGTGCCCATACAGGTACCAAAACCAAAGGCCACCGCACCCAAAATGGGACCCCAGAGGGTAGCAGGAAAACACAAACCAATGCAGGCAATTATGCAAGCAGCGGTACCAATGAGCGTGCCAGCCCGCAAGCCCCAGCGGTCATAAATGGCACCCAATGCAATCTTGGCAACAATGACCACGCCCAAATACAAAGCCCAAACATTGCCCGCCCACAGCGTTGAGTGTCCTCCCGTTACAATCTCAACATCATTTAAGGTAACCGAGGTCATATTGGAAACCGAATTAGTGATAATGGCACCGTTGACAATGCCCATGCATACCAAGCCAAAAATGAGTATCCAAAAACCAAGATTTTTTCTCAGCACCTTCCACCCAATAGCAATGGTAACGGGAGCGCCAGACATTTTTGTTTCACGCTCTTTGAGCACCTGAGCCAAAGCCTGTTCGGGGGCGTTTGAGCCATAGGGCAAAAGTCCTTTGTCGCTGGGACGGTTGCGCCAAGTAAGAAGTATCAGGGGCAAAGCCGCAACAAGACTGATAACGGCAAGCAGCAAAAATGCCGCACGCCATCCGTAAGTTTCAATCATCAAACTTGTAACCGGAGAAAGAATTACTCCACCAAAACCAGAGCCCGACAAAGCAATGGAAACCGCTAAGCCGCGTCGGATATTAAACCAGTTGCTCGTGAGAACAGAAACCAGCAGACGGGTACCTGCCACCACAATCATTCCGGCGGCAACGCACAGTGCGTAAAGCTGCCAAAGCTCTGTGATAAAAGAAAAGAGCAACAGCACCGCAGCCGTGATAATAACGGTAACGCTTCCCAGCATACGTGTGCTGCGCTTATCAACCAAGGCGCCAAAAGCAAGCGAGGCAAAAATCGCTACAACCGTGCACAGCGAAACCCCCGTGTTAAATTGCCCCATACTGATCCCAAGATCTTTTACAACGTGCGCCTGAAACAAGGGAATGCAATTTACAAAGATGGTATAGCAGGTTGCCATCATGAGAAAACCGCCTGCTACAATCCACCAGCCGTAGAAAAACTTTCCGTGTGAAGCTTGTGGAGATTGGGAGGGTTGCGAAGTTTGCAAAGACTGTGGAATTTGCGAAGACTGCTGATCTTGCGAAGATTGCAAAGACTGCGAAGACGGTGTTTTTTGTGCCATGGTTGTTCCTGTTCTCTTAGTTTCACCCAACAAAGCAATGATGATTAGGTTCGTCGAGATTTTGTCCAACAAAATTAGATTTCGCCCAACAAGGTTAGACTTCGTCCAACAAAGCAAGATGACGAACAAATTCATAGTAAAAACCAACGCCTCGCAAATAGCTTTCTACGTCCATATTCTCATCTTGTCCGTGTATGGTGGTGCGCTGGTCGGCCTTAAACACAAAGCCAGAAAAACGATAGGTATGCGGACAAATGCGCGCAAAGTGCCGTGCATCGGTAGCCCCATTTTGCACATAAGGAGCAATGCCTGCGCTCGGATAGAGGCTGTGTATGATGCGGCTTAGATAGCCAAAAACCTCATCATCAAAGGGCGAGATAGGCGAAGGCTCGTTAAGATAGGTTACCTCTGTTTGAACGTCGCCAGCACTCTCAGCCGCAGCACTCTCAGGCGCAGCACTCCCAGACGCAGCGCTCCCAGACGCAGCGCCCACTTCGTTTTTAAGCGCCGTCGCTCCAAACTGGGCGCGCAAATGATTGACCACCACCTCGCCTGACTCCGAGGGAGAAATCCTTATGTTAACGCCCACGCTCGCTTCTTTGGGAATAACGTTGATGGCACGTCCGCCCGCAAGCTCGGTGGGAGCGTAGGTGCTGCGCACCATTGCTGCGGTTTCTGCGTCGCCCTTCATAATGGCAAGCACGAGCGGCTTAAAAAACCAGAGATTTCCAAATATAAGTCGCAGACCAAAACTGCCGCGAGCAGCGAGTTCTTTGAGCATGGCAATGGTTGGTGCATTAAGGCGGGCAGGTGCCTGGTTTTTGAGAAGCGTGCTTATGCCGCGTGCGAGCTTGCTGGGAGCATCATCAGGCGACGGCGTTGATGCATGCCCGCCCTTTGAAGCAACGGTAAGCGTAACATTGCAAATTCCTTTTTCGGCAACACCCACCATGGCAAAAGGAGCCGCTACTCCCAGCGGAGCCTTATCAATAACGGCACCACCCTCGTCTAGAACCAACAAAGGTTCAATGCCGCGCTCCTTAAAAAACGCCACCATATTGGGTGCGGTGCTGCCCATGTCCTCCTCATTATTGGAGGAACATAAGTAGACGTCGCGCGGCGGTTGATAGCCCTCGGCAAGCAGGCGGTCGGTTGCCTCAAAGAGTGCCGCAAGAACGCATTTGGTGTCCAAAACGCCGCGCGCCCAAATGCGCCCATCAGCAATCTCGGCACCAAAGGGCTCATGAGTCCACTCCTCAGGCTGCACTTCTACCACGTCGTGGTGCGCCATAAGTACAACCGGCTGAGCGCTCGGATTAGAACCAGCCCATTTGAGCAAAATGCCATACGTGTCCACCATGGTAAGCTCAAGCTTCTCAAAAACACGGGGATAAAGACGTTTGAGTGTGGGAATAAACTCATCAAAAGACGTGCGGTTGGGGTTGGGCAGCTCTGCTCCCCAAACGGTAGGAAGGCGCAACATTTCCTGAAAACGGCCCACGGCACCATCATCCCCGCGGGCGCTTGATGTGGGCAAGGGCTTGTTAATGGGGGTAGGCTTGAGGCGCAGTGCGTTGACAATAAAAATGACAACGAGAATGGCGGCGAGCGCAAGCAAAATAAGACACACAGCAAGAAAAACACTACCAAAAGTGGGCATAATAACCCTCCCCAAAGCCTCGATTTTCTGTCGTTTTGATAATACCACTGCGCGCGTCTTGCGAAAAGAAGCAATTTTTAGCCTGCAACAAGCCTATTTTCTAGCCATAAGGCGGGTATTCCGTGTATAATTGAACAAGAGAGTTAGGGATTTACCTATGGGCAGACCTAGTAATAAACACTATTTTCTTAATGAGTTAACTGCTCTATGGCCTGGCTTGCCTCTTCTTGGACTCGGTGTTTTACTTGCTTGGGAACAGCTTGCCTTTAGCGGTACGTTTTGGCTGTCAGACACCGAGATAGACGGGCGCCACATTTCGTACATGTATCTTCTTTCGTCTGGCGCACTTGCGCTCGTCATGCTGCTTGCGCCTTTTCTCCACAAACGCGTATCAACGTTACTTGGCCGACCTGCGCTCATCTACGGCAGTGCGGCACTCGTAAGCTTTGGTGTGCTCTGCATTATTGCGGCAGGTCCCTATTATTTGGCAGTTGCGTGGCCGTTTTATTTTGGCTGCGTTTTGACAGGAATTGGAACTGCGCCTCTTATACTTAAGTGTGGCCAGCTGTACGGGCATCTTGCCCCAAACAAGGTTGTTATTTATGTGGTTTTGTCACAGCTGCTGGTGGCAGCCATCTACTTCCTCTTTTTGGGAACTGAGTGGTGGCACCCGGTTCCTGGAGGCCCCTCGCTTTCAGGCATTATTGCCTTAATGATTTTGCCGATACTAGGCGCTGCATTGATAACTACGTCGTCGGGAGGCGGTCTTGTCGCAAGCTCCCCGATTGAATCTCTGGCAGAAACAGAGATGGCTGCAACCACCGCTGCAACCACCGCTGCAACCACCACTGCAACCACCGCTGCAACCACCGCTACCACTGCAACCACCACCACAACCGCAACAACCGCAAATTCCCCAACTAACACAGCAACAACTGAAACCACTGCAGCCGCACACTCCAACGAACCCCAAAAACAACAGGATTCCAAGCTTCCGAGTAGTTTTTGGAAACTTTGTGTGGCAGTACTCTTCTTTACGCTCGTTACCTCCGTAGTAAGTGGTCTGGCAGTTCATGGGCAAATTCCTGACGAAACACTCATATACAGCAACATACTTATGCTTCTGCGCATGTTGTTTGTGGTGGTGTTTCTCTATTTTATGCTGCGCATTGTCAAGCATATCAACTTTGGAAAACTGTACCTTTCTCTCATGGTGGGAATCGCCGCTACGGTAACCTTTGCCTCATCTCTTCAGTTATACGGCGGACTCTTCTCAATTTTTGTTGGCTTCACGCTCATTATTTTTGACCTGCTCCTCTGGTGCTTGCTTGCGTTTGTGGTGCGTCAAAATCACCTTTCGCCCGTTACTGTCTTTGGTTTTGGGCGCGGAGCGTTTGTGGTAGGGAGCGTTTTGGGCTGGATGATAGGAGCGTGGTTAATACCCATGACGCCTTCGTTTTGGACATCCTTTGTATTTGTGGTCTTGGCAACGTTGGTGTTGGTGAGTGCGATTCTTATCTTTTCGGAAAAAGAGTTTGACCGACTATTTTCATCAGTTTTTGAAAGAGAGCTCAATTTTGATGACCTAAAAACACAAAAAGGGATACCTGCGCACCACGATGATACCAATGGCGAGCCACACGCACGTCCGTATATTGAGGCCTGCAAACGAGTGGGAGCTTCTTTTCGCCTCTCCTCACGAGAACAAGAAATTTTTGAGCTGCTTGCGCTTGGGAGGGGCAGCGACAGCATTGCCAGCCGTTTGCATATCAGCATGAACACTGCGCGCACCCACACACACAACATTTACGCTAAACTCAATGTTCACTCACGCAACGAGCTTTTTGCTCTTGTTGAGACGGCTTGGAAAGACGAGAAGTAGTCTGCGAAAGCCAAAAAAGAACATTGGAAAAGAAAGCGTAGAAGAAAACGTATGAAAACAACCCTTATTGTTGACGGCTATAACGTGCTGCGAAGCAGTGGGCTGTATGCTGAAATCACACAAGACGACCACACGCATGAGGTCTTTAATGCGGCGCGCGAGGCTCTTATCAGCGACGTAGCTGTTTTTGCTCATCGCGGTTATGATGCTGTGGTGGTCTTTGATGGCGCAGGCAACGAAACCTCAACCGGCGAGCGCAACGACATCGCTGGCATAAGCGTCATTTTCTCGGCAGCAAACACCACGGCGGATTCCACCATTGAAGGGCTCGCACGTGAGGCTGCTGCTCAGGGGCGCAACGTGCTGGTGATAACCTCGGACGCTGCCACGCAGTGGACAGTGTTGGGCACGCGGGTGACCCGTATGTCTGCCCTTGGGTTTGCCGACGAGATACGGGCCATCAAAAAAGCCACGGTTAAAGAGGTCGATATGGTTGCGACCAAAAATACCTTGGGAGAGCGTCTTGACGAGAAAACCCGCGAGAAGCTTCACCAGTGGGTTCGGCAGAAGCGCTTGTAAGATAATCCTCAAAACGTTCTGCCAAAAGCCTACCTCAAGAGCTTCCCTAATCCCAAGAGCTTCCCTACTCTCAAGAGCTTCCCTAATCCCAAGAGCTCCCCTAATCCCAAGAGCTCCCCCAGCCCACTCCGACACTTTCTCCTTTTCAGTCGTATTTATTAAGAACGGTCAAACTGCTTTTTGCCTTGCAAGATGAAGCTTGCAGAGCCAAAGCAACGAGAACTACTTAAAGAAACAGTTAAACAAGGAGAAAAGGTGGTAGAACAATGAAAAGAAAAATGAACACACAAAGGACAGGCGTGCGTGCGCTCAAAGCCCTCATGGTAGTATTGCTGGCGGTTTTGCTGGTGTGCGGCTCTCTGGCTTCGCTCACTGCGTGCTCAGAAGGCTTATTTGATGAGATGGGCGGAGCTTCCACTGAGAGCGGTCCAGCGCAAGGCTCGGCAAATACAACAGGTCCAGAAAGCCCGTATGAACCAAAATACTCAGAAAATGGAATGTATGGATATGAGGGCTCTGTTGATGAGGACATTGCACCAGCAGCGCCAGCAGAAGCGACACCAAGAGCAGAAGCGATACCAAGAGAAGAAAAGAATGTCGTGGACTCGGGGCTTTCTGATGGAGGAGGAGCAGACAGTGCAACTAACGCAGACAGTGCAAGCTCAGCAGACTTTGCAAATGCCGCAGAAGGCGCAGGCAACACAAGCCCTGCCAGCACCACAGGCAGCGTACAGACAGGACGCAAAATTACGTTTTGGGCAAGCATTGCTCTGAACACCAAGAACTTTGATGCCGACTACAAAGCAATCATCAGCATGGTTAATCACTCCAACGGTTATGTGGTATCTGAGGACATGGACGATTACTCTGAGCTCTATGACCGCCTGCGTGGACGCACTGCTACGCTTAAGGTGCGCGTTCCTGCGCTTGGTTACGATTCATTTCTTGATGGGCTTGACGGTATTGGTGAGATCAAAAACAGAGCCAAGCGTTCGCAAGATTTGACGGCGGAGTATTTTGACACCGAGGCACGCATTGAAATGCTTGAGATTCGCAAAGAGCGTCTTATGGCGTATCTCGTTGAGGCAAAAGACGCCAAAGACATCGTTGAGTTTGAGCGCGAGCTTTCTGCCGTGCTGTCTGAGCTTGATAGCTACCAGAGCAACAAGCGCCACCTCGACCAGATAGTTGATTTTTCAACGGTGGACATTTCGCTCACGGAGCTTATTACGCCAGAAACTATTGGTAAAGATGGCGAGCGTCTTGGCGAGCGTGCCTCAAATGCCTTTGCGTTTTCTGCTAGTGGTCTTGGGGAGTTTTTGCAAGACGTTGTGGTATTTCTCGCTGGTGCATTGCCGGTAATTATCTTCTTGCTGGTGGTTGGTGTTGTTCTGTGGCTGATCGTGCTTATCGTGATAAAGGCGCGCAAGAAACGCAGAAACAAGAGGTTTGCAAAAGAGCTTGCAAAAGCCCAGCAAGCAATAGAAGAGGAATCGTTAAAAGTTGAGGCTCAAAAAACGGAAGCACCAAAAGCGGAAACGAAGCAAAAACCCAAAGGGAGCGCAAAATAAGCCCTAAAAGCTTGGCATAGTATTTCAGTAGAAGCGAGGCTCGACTAAAAGCATGAGGTCGGGCCTCGTGGTACTATTATTGGCATGAAGCAGCTTGCAAACATAGCCAAACAGCTCACCTCCGTGCCGCTTGAGCCGGGGGTGTATCTGTGGAAAGATGCAGAGGGCACGGTGCTGTATGTGGGCAAGGCGCGGCAACTGCGTGCCCGCATGCGTCAGTACACAGCGTTGACGGACGAACGTGCTATGATTCCGCGGCTCATGGAACAGGTGGCGTCTTTTGACTACATTGTCACCGACAACGAACATGAGTCGCTGGTGCTGGAAAAAAACCTCATAAATCAGTACAGTCCGTCGTTTAATGTCGATTTCAAAGACGACAAAAGTTATCCCTTTATTGCGCTTACCATGGGCGATACGTTTCCGGCGATAAAGTTTACGCGAGAAAAGCCTGTTGCCAACACACGTTATTTTGGTCCGTACACCGATGCCCGTGCCGCCCGCATGACCATTGACACGGCTCGCCGCATTGTGCCCCTTTGCTCTGCCAAATGTGTTGAATGGAAGCGCCTGCGCACGTGGCTTGCCGCTCACCCTGAGCTGGAGTTTGGGGCAGGAGCTGCGGCCGAGTTTGACAAGGAGGAAGGGGCCAAGTTTGAGCCACCTCCAACCATCAAACCGTGTTTTGATTCTCACGTTGGTATAGGGCCCGGCATTTGTTCGGGAGGCTGCACACCGGCAGAGTATAGAAGCAATGTTAGGCAAATTAGTCAGTTTTTATCAGGGAAGCATCAAGTTTTTATCAAGGCCATCAAAAGCGAGATGCAAGAAGCGGCGGCTGAGCTTGATTTTGAGCGAGCGTCACGTGCTAAGAGCCGCTTGAACTCCATAGCAGCTTTGCGCGACAAGCAACACGTTGTGGTAGCTCCTAGCCTCAACGCTGATGTTATCGGGTTTTTTAGGGAGGAAACCATCGCTGGCGTGCATTTGTTTAGCGTGCGCGAGGGTGTTGTTAATATCAGCAACGAGTTTGTGCTCGACAAGGGTCTTGACATTGCAGACGGTGAGCTTACGAGCCAGTTTTTGTTGCGTTATTACGAGCAGGCCACCGATATTCCCCGCGAGATTGTTATAGCATCGCTTTCTGAAGACGCCACCGAGCTTGAGGAGTGGCTTACGAGCAAGTTGGCATCTGCCCGGGGAGCAAAGGTGCGGCTGAGTGTTGCCAAGAGAGGCGAGCGTCACGAATTGCTTGCTCTTGCCGAGCGCAACGCCAAACACACGCTGCTGCGTTACAAGGTGCGCACGCGCTATGACGATGAACGCATCAACCGTGCGCTGCTTGAACTTGAAAGTGCACTTGCCTTGCCCAAGCCGCCTTTGCGTATTGAGTGCTTTGATATCTCGACCATTCACGGTACGCATTCGGTGGCTTCAATGGTAGTGTTTAATGCCGGAAGTCCTGACAAGGCATGGTATCGGCGTTTTAAGGTACGGCTTGATACAGGCGAAGCCAACGACGTTGCCATGATGAGCGAAGTGTTGGCGCGTCGGTATGCGCCAGATCGTATGGCTGATGGTCGTTTTGGAACAAAGCCCGATTTGCTCATTATTGACGGAGGAAAACCACAGCTCACTGCTGCGTTAGCGCAGCTCAAAGAACTGGGTATTGAGGATATTTCTGTTGCTGGTCTTGCCAAGCGCGATGAAGAGTTGTTTGTTCCGTGGGGCGCGGGCGAGCCAGTGGTCTTGCCCACTGGCTCGCCCGCGCTCTACCTCGTTAAGCAAGTGCGCGACGAGGCGCATCGTTTTGCCATCACCTTTCACCGCCAGCTGCGTGGCAAAGCTATGACCGCAAGTATTCTCGACAACATAGAGGGGCTTGGTCCCAAACGCAAAAAAGTCCTTCTCAAAACTTTTGGCTCACTCAAAAACTTACGTGCAGCCTCTCTTGAGGAACTTGCTGCTACTCCCGGCATTCCCGCTGCCGTTGCCGAGGAAGTCTATGCCGTTTTGCGTCAGCAAGAATAGCTATTAACTAAAAAGAGTTCTCTGCTATAATTTCCCCAGAGATTTCATTTGCCAAAACGAAACTGGAGGTCTTAAAGATGGAATTGAAAAAAATTGTACCGGTTATTATCTTTGCCCTCGCTAGCGTTGTGTTGATTTTGGGAATTGCTCAGATTTCCCTTTTCAGCTCGGCCGAACTTAGCATGCTTGATGACGCAAGATTGCAAGGAGCCCCCGAGGAAGATGTTGACAAGTACTACATTGAGCAGTATGTTCCTAAGCTTCTTACCGCTATCATCATGTGCCTTGGCTTTGTAGCAACGCTTGTGTCTGCCGGCCTTATCTCTTTGCAGCTTGGTCGCAAGGGCGCACGGTATGCTGAGCTAAAAGCCAGCGCAAAAGCTACGGCAAGCACGGCAAACGATATGTACGCAAAGCCCGTGTCTGCTGTTGCGGCGTCAGCTAAAGACAAGACGCTTTCTGTGGCTGGAACTGCCTCGGCGGCTGCCACGCGAGCAAAAACGACTGCTACGGGTGCGGCTACGAGCGCAGCAAAGAAGGTTGCGGCAACCAACACTGCTACCGCTAAGACGGCTGCTGCCAAGGCTACAGCTGCGAAAAAGACGGCAACAAAAGCAGCAACCAAAACAGCTACGGCTGCAAAGACGACTGCTGCAAAAACTACGCGCGCCGCAAAGTCAGCAGTGACTCCTAAGCCAAGCGCCAAGAAATAACAAGCGAGAAAACGTTCTTAGAACAAACTCGCTTACCATTGTCTTGCTGTAATTAAAGCTGCCCTAAGATGCTATACTTTTCTTTATAGCGTCATAGGGCAGCTTGCTGCAATACGAGGGTCGAAAGCGAGGCGGTCGTGGGAAAAAAAACAGACAGTCCCAATGTGGCTTCTGATGTGACTTCTGATGTGGCTTTAAGCCTCGCCGAAGCGGCAGACCCCCTAAACGAGCCAGCAAATATTGCTGATGCGCCGAGCTTTGACGAACTGCCCAACCTCACCAACGCACCGAGCCTTGTTATTATCACGGGCATGAGTGGTGCTGGGCGCACGGTGGCAATGCATATTCTTGAGGATCTCGGTTACTTTTGCATCGACAACCTTCCCCCCTCGCTTCTCATAGACTTAGTTTCTCTTGCTTCGCTGCCTTCAAGTGGCGAGCGTCGGCTTGCGGTGGTCTGCGATTTGCGGGCAAAGGAGTTTTTCTCCGCGCTCAACGGCGAGCTTATTCATCTCCAAGATCGCGGTATTCCCTATACCATCATTTTCTTAGATGCAAATGAGGAAACACTTCTCAACCGCTTTAAGGAGTCGCGCCGCCGCCACCCGCTGTGCGAAGACGCAATGACCATCGCCGAAGGCATTGCTGCTGAGCGCGAAATGCTGGCAAGCGTGCGCGAAACTGCCAACTACGTTATAGACACCTCTAAAAAAGAAGCTCGGGAGCTGCGGCGTGAGATTCACGGGATTTTCTCACAAAAAAGCGAGCAGGACGAGTTGCACGTTGCCGTGTTTTCGTTTGGCTTCAAATACAGCAGCCCGTATGAGGCAGACATTGTTATTGACGTGCGCTTTTTGCCCAACCCTTACTACGAGCTGGCACTGCGCAAGAAAACAGGACTTGACGATGAAGTGCGCGATTTTGTTCTCGACCGCGAGGAAACGCAGGAGTTTTTACAAAGTTGGCGCAGCTTGCTAAAGGTAATTATGCCCGGTTATGTTGCAGAAGGTAAGCGCTATTTGTCGATTGGCATTGGTTGTACGGGCGGGCAGCACCGCAGTGTTGCTTTGGCAGAGGAAACAAGCGCATTTTTGGGCGAGCTTGGGTATCAGGTGGCAGTAACGCACCGTGATTTACCGCTGGCAGAAACCCTCGAGGAACTTGCCGTAACAGACGATGAGCCAGGCGATAAGTAAGGCGATGAGCTGGTCGAGGCGACCAACAGTGTTGTGTGAAGTGTTGTGCAAAATAAAGCGTGAAATAGAGTGTGAAACAAAGCGTGAAGTGTGAAGTAACGTGTGATGCAAAAAGCCAGAAGCGGCTATGAAAGCAGGTTTATGAAAGCAGTGGTGATAGGGGGCGGAACAGGCGCTCCTGTCAGTATCAAAATCCTTCGCTCCCTCGGCGTTAAGACAAACGCTGTTGTTGCCATGGCTGACGACGGCGGTTCATCAGGAATGTTGCGTGAGCATACGGGCAGAGTACCTCCGGGCGATGTGCGCAAATGTATTGTTTCTATGGCGCGCGATCCGCAAAGTCCGTGGGCAAAGGCCTTCGCTGAGCGTTTTGGCTATATCAACAATCACACGCTGGGCAACCTTATGCTGCACGCGCTTGAAGACGTCACTCATTCTTTTACCGATGCCATTCGTTTGTGCGAGGAGCTGTTAGACGCCCAAGGACACGTGTATCCCTCAACGCTGGAATCGGTGGTACTTAAAGGCATTACCCGAGATGGCCAGCGTCTTGTGGGGCAAAGTATGTTGGGAAAATCCAAGACGGCGTTGGCACAGGTAAGCCTTGTGCCTGCCGAGCCACGCCCCAATCAAGAAGCCATCGACGTGTTACTTGACGCCGACCTTATTGTGCTGGGTCCGGGCTCTCTTTTTACGTCGATTATTCCCAATTTGTTGGTGCCTGGTGTGCTTGAGGCAGTTCGTGCCAGCTCTGCTTGTAAGGTGTTTGTTTGCTCGTTGGGCGACATGCAAGGCGAAACATGGGGGCTTACGGCTTCCGAACACGTTGAAGCGGTGTTGGATCATGGCTTGCGTGGTGCGCTTGACGTTGTCATAGTGCATCGCAATGCCGAAGCCGTTGCTACTCCTGCAGGCACGGTAACAGGAGTGTTTAGAGCGATTTCTCAGGACAACCTTTCCCAAAGAAATCGCGTGCAAGCGGGCACGCATACGGGTACGGGTGCGCATACGGGTATGCATACGGGCGCGTCTGCTTATGCGCCTGCTTACACGCCTGCTTCTGCGAGTGCCTACGATGCTCCTGCACAGGCATTTGCTCACACCCATGCCCTTAGATCTGTTACGTTTACTCGTGAGGACGCCGAGCGTATTCGTCAGGCAGGTTCGTTGCTTATTGCGCGTGACTTACGCGATGCAACGCGCCCCACGTGGCACGACCGCAATAAACTGGCTGAGGTGTTTAAGGAGGTGATACGGGCGTGTCATTTACCGCAGAGGTAAAAGACGAACTTTCTCGCATCATTCCTGAGCATGAAACGTGCTGCAAGGCTGAACTGAGTGCGCTTATCCGCATTGAGGGCAAGCTTTCCGGCAAGTTTCGGCTCGAGATTGTTACCGAAACTGCGCCCGTTGCCCGTGCGGTGGTGCGACTTTTGCACACGCTGTATCGCCTCAAAACCGAGGTGACTACGCGGCGAAGCATGCTGCACAAAACCTACAATTATCTGATTACCGTGCCAGCACAAATTGGACTTGAGGAGGCGATACGCGACCTCGGCATTATTACGATAGACGGGCTAGAAATGGGGATAAACGCACGTCTTGTTGAGAAACCGTGTTGTGTTGCGTCTTATTTGCGGGGAGCTTTCTTGGGTGGCGGTTTTATTGCCAACCCCCGCAGCAAGTTTCATTTTGAGCTAGCGTGTGGGCATGAGGCTCTGGCAAATGGGCTGGTGGCTCTGTTGGCGGGCAGCAACATTCCTGCCCGTGCGGTGCAGCGACGCAACTCATGGATTGTATATCTCAAAGGTGCCGAACCTATTGTCGATTTTCTTGCCTTAGTTGGAGCGCATCGCTGTGTTTTGGCGGTTGAGAATGTGCGTGTAACCAAATCTATTCGAAACGATGAGAACCGTCGGGTCAATGCCGAGATGGCAAATCAGGCAAAGTCCATTGAGGCATCGCTTGTTCAGGTGCGCAACATTAGGCTTTTAATTGAGAAGCGAGGAATAGATTCGCTGCCGCCTGCCCTGCGCGAGCTTGCGACCTTGCGCTTGGCGCACCCCGATGTATCGTTGCGGGAGTTGGGGGAGCTCGCAAAACCACCGCTTTCAAAATCTGCCGTATACCATCGAGTTCGTCGCATAGATGAGATTGCTCGGGCATTTGCGGAGGAGAACGAGAAGCAAGCTGGCACCACCAAGGGTGACAATGGTGTTGCCAAGGACGGCAAAAAGCAGAGTGACGATGCTGGTGCCAAGGAGAGTAGAGGCAAAAACGAGGGGCACCCCATCAGCACCACCAAGGAGAGTAAGGGCAAGAAGGAGGAGCTATGAAATCTATCAAAACCGCCGAGGTAGCGGGCAAGCGCGTTTTTGTGCGGGTTGATTTTAACGTGCCGCTTGCAGAGGGCACCGTTACCGACGACACCCGTATTCGCGCTGCTCTGCCCACTATCACGTGGCTTATTGAGCAGGGTGCGCGCGTGGTGCTTGCAAGTCATCTGGGTCGTCCCGAGGGCACGGGTTTTGAGGAGCAGTATTCTCTTGCGCCTGCGACGCGGGTGTTGGGTCGTATTTTAGGCACGGAGGTAGAGCTTGTAGGTGAGGTGACGGGTGAGGCGGCAAATGCGGCATCGCTCGCTTTGGCAAATGGCTCGGTTATGATGATAGAGAACCTGCGCTTTGACGCACGCGAGAAGCAAAACGATGCCGCATTTGCCGCCGAACTTGCCCAGCTTGCTGACCTCTACGTTAACGACGCTTTTGGTGTTGCTCATCGTGCTCATGCCTCAACGGCTGCCCTTGCCAAGCTGCTTCCTGCCTACGCAGGCTTTTTGCTTACAGGCGAGGTTGAAACGCTTTCCAATATGCTCAAAGATCCCAAGCGACCCTTTGCGGCTATTCTCGGCGGCTCAAAGGTTTCCGACAAAATAAAAGTAATTGACGCCCTGCTTGATACCGTAGATGTTTTGCTTGTTGGGGGCGGCATGTGCTTTACTTTTCATGCGGCGCTCGGCTACAAAACGGGACGCTCGCTCAGAGAGGACGACTGGATTGAGCGTGCGACGGCCCTCATGGAAAAAGCTGAGAAAAAGGGTGTCAAGCTCTTGTTGCCCCTTGACGTGGTGGTCGCCGATGCCTTTGACGAAAATGCTGAAACTCAAATTTGCATGATTGACGAGATACCTGATGATAGAATGGGTCTTGATATTGGTCCAGCAACTGCTGAGTTGTATGCGCGTGAGATAGCGCGCGCCCAAACGGTGTTTTGGAACGGCCCCATGGGTGTATTTGAGATGAAACCTTTTGCCAATGGTACGCGTCAGGTGGCGCGCGCAGTGGCAGCAAACGAGGCTGCAACTACGGTTATTGGCGGCGGCGACAGTGTTGCTGCAATCAAGCAGTTTGGCTATGAGGACAAGGTGAGTTTCATCTCTACCGGAGGCGGCGCTGCCATGCAGCTCGTCGAAGGCACTCCCTTGCCCGGCATAGAAGTTCTCGGCTAGAAGCTTTGGTTAGAAGTTCTCGGTAAGAGGGTCTTTGATAGAAGTTCTCGGATAGAAGTTCTCGGCTAGTAATTCTCGGCTGCAACCCTCCGCGAGGGATTCCAGCTAAAAAAGGAGCGTGGTATTTATGGCGAGAAAACCTCTCGTTGCAGGCAATTGGAAAATGAATAAAACAACTATCGAGGCTACCTTTTTGTTGCAGGAGCTTGCCTATGCGTGCGAAAAAAGGTACGAGGATATGGACGTGGTGGTGTGTCCGCCTTTTACCAACTTGCGGAGCGCACGCGTGGTGTTTGACAGCGACAAATCTGGCATCAAAATTGGTGCTCAAGACGTGTTTTGGGAGGACGAAGGAGCATACACGGGAGCTATTTCTCCGCTGATGCTCAAAGAGCTGGGCTGCAGCTACTGCATTGTTGGGCACTCTGAGCGCCGTGAGTTTTTTGGAGAAACCGATGAGATGGTTAACGCCAAGGCTCGTGCGCTCATCCGTCATGGTATCGCACCTATTATTTGCTGCGGAGAAACTCTTGAAACGCGCGACGCTGGCGAAACCGAGAGCTTTGTAACGGCGCAAGTGCGTGCTGCGCTCACCGAAATAACAGCAGACGAGGCGCAGAAAGCTGTTATTGCCTATGAACCTATTTGGGCCATTGGCACCGGACACACGCCAACGCCTGAAATGGCGGAGGAAACCTGCGCCGCTATTCGCCTTGAGCTTACCGAGCTTTATGGCACGGCGACCGCCCAAGAAATGCGTATTCTTTATGGCGGCTCTATGAAACCAAGCAACGTTAAGCACTTTGAGCCTTTGCCCAATATTGACGGAGGGCTTATTGGTGGCGCCTCTCTTGTTGCCGCCGACTTCATCGACCTCCTTAAGGCGTTTGACTAGGTAACGCAGCAGAGAAGGGGCAAAAGGAGAGCACTAAGCGCACCTTCAACTTAAACTTCAAATTGCTAGAAAATTAAGACCAGGTCAACTTGACTTGGTCTTAATTGTTTGATATGCTTCCTCATGAAACATGAAGCAACCATGTCGCCCAGGTTTATCCTGCAAAGGAGGAGGTGTACCATGACCATCACTATGAATATGCAAGACGCAAAAACAAATCTTTCCAAGCTTGTTGCCGCATCTTTGGCAGGCGAGGAGGTGGTTATTGCTAATCGTGGCACCGCTTTGGCTAAACTTGTTCCGTATGAGCAGCCTACAAAACGCATGCTTGGTTTTGTTGGGGGCGCAGAAAACTGGGACGATGCCTTTTTTGAGCCTTTACCAGAGGAGGAGCTTGCAGCATGGGGTTTGTAAGTGCCTTTGGTGACCATCGAGGCTACCTCCTTGATACCCATACCTTTTTTTGGGCAACAAAAAATCCAGAACGCCTGGGCAATCTGGCTCGTCAAATAATAGAAAATCCTCAAGCTCGCCTGTATCTCTCAAGCATAAGTGCTTTTGAAGCTGCCAACAAACAGCGTCTTGGTAAGCTTGATGCAAGCTATGGCTTCATTGTTGAGAACTATACGCATGTTGCTCGTCAGCTTGGTGTTGAGGAGCTGCCCCTCACGCTTGCGCATACGTATTTAGCTGGCACCATGGAGTGGGAACACCGCGACCCCTTTGACCGTTTTCTTGTGGCCCAGGCTTCGCTCGAAAATCTCGCGCTCATTTCTGATGACGCTCAGATAAAAGAGCATTCTTGGGTAGATGTGATTTGGTGAGCTGACAAAATTCGGTGATAGCTGACAAGATTCGGTGATAGCCGATAAGGTTGCTAACAGTCAATACAATTTGGAGCTAGCTGCGTGGTAGATGGAGCTAGCTGCGTGGTAGAATGTTCTCTATAGGCAAAGCAGAAACGGAGAACATCATGCGCACCCCCACACTTCTTGCCATACTTGATGGCGTTGGGCTTGCCGAGCCATCTAAAACCAATGCGGTTACCAGCGCAGACGCACCCTTTTTGCATGAGCTGTTTTCTAATACGACCTATCCGTGTCGGAACCTCAGTGCTGCGGGGCGTGATGTTGGTTTGCCAGAGGGGCAAATGGGCAACTCGGAGGTAGGGCACCTTAACATTGGCTCGGGACGTATTGTCAACCAAGAGCTTACGCGCATTGACGCAGCCATTGAGGACGGTTCACTAAACCAAAATGAGGCACTTTTAACGGCCTTTGACGCTGCCAAGCAAGAAGGCGGAACCGTGCACTTTATGGGGCTGGTAAGCGACGGTGGTGTCCACAGCATGCTCACTCACCTTGAAGCGCTTATCGAGATGGCGGCAAAAAACGGCAACAAACGCATACGGGTTCACGCCTTTATGGACGGCCGCGACGTTGCGCCCACAAGCGGCAGTGCCTATCTCGAAAAGCTGGACGCTTTTATGACAAAAACGGTGAGCAAGCACTTTGGGCTCAATTTACGTGTTGGTTCGGTTATGGGTCGCTATTACGCTATGGACAGAGATAATCGTTGGGAGCGCCTCGAGCGCGCGTGGCGCACGTTGGTAGTTCCCGTGGAGCCCGACGTTACACAGGTGTTTGCCGAGAAAACTCCTGCCTCGGTGGCGCAGGCCTCCTATGACAACGGCGTTACCGATGAGTTTATTGAGCCGGTTGCCATTGGAACGCATGGCATAACCGACGGGGATACCATAGTATTTTTTAACTTTCGCCCCGACCGTGCTCGAGAACTCACCCGGGCTTTTATCGACCCTGATTTTGAGAATTACGGGTTTGAGCGCCCAGTAGCTCCGCAGGTTACTTATGTTTGCATGACTGAGTATGACCCTGTGTTTGCCGCCGAGTTTGGTGCGCTGGTGGCTTTCCCAAAAACTTTTCCAGAAAACACGCTGTCTGACTATCTTGCCTCTTTGGGTTTGCGGCAACTTCATATTGCAGAAACAGAAAAATACGCGCACGTAACCTTCTTTTTTAACGGTGGCATTGAGCAGCCAAAAAAAGACGAGCAACGCATTCTTATTCCGAGCCCGCAGGTGGCGACCTATGATTTGCAGCCCCAAATGAGTGCTGCAGAGGTCACCGATGCGCTCGTTACCGCCATTGAGCAAGACGCTGCCGATGTCTATATTGTCAATTATGCCAACGGAGATATGGTGGGGCATACCGGTGTGTTGCCTGCTGCGATTGCTGCGATGGAGGCAGTTGATGCAGGGCTTAAGCGAGTTGTCGAGGCGGTGTGTGCCAAAGGTGGCGTGGCGCTTGTAACGGCAGATCATGGCAATTCTGAGCAAATGGTTGACGATACGGGAGAGCCGTGGACGGCGCACACCACTAACGACGTGCCACTGGTTTTACTTGATTTTTCTGAGGAAAATAAACGTGAGCTTGATGGTGCGGGCACTGCTCGCTTAGCAGACATTGCTCCTACGCTACTTGATCTTATGGAGCTTCCCATTCCCCCCGAGTTTACGGGACGCTCGCTGTTGTTAAAAAAGTAGAGTGGGTCGATAAGCCGGTAGGGTGCTGCTGCAGTTAGGCTGCCGCCAGCACAACCATTTTGATAAGTAGAGTGGGTCGATAAGCCGGATTCTGTCATTGAACGACCATTTATCTAGGAACGCTGTCGCCAGTGTTCTCAAGCGAGCAACCCGAGTGCGAGTCGGGCCAACCCATTGCACTCCTATTTGCCCTTGCTTCGGATGGGGTTTGCCAAGCCGCTGCGTCGCCGCAACGCTGGTGCGCTCTTACCACACCGTTTCAGCTTTTCTCCTGCGTGCAAGGAAGCCACAACCTTGCAAAAAATCCACACCTTAAGGGTGGGCTCAAGGTGGGACAGCAGGGGAGTTTTCTTTTCTGTGGCACTTTCCGTCGGGTCACCCCGCCCAGCCGTTAGCTGGCATCCTGCCCTATGAAGTCCGGACTTTCCTCACGCCTGCAAAAGCAAACGCGCAGTCGCCTGACCCACTCTACAAGGATTGTATCACAGCTCGGCGCGCTCTATGCGTGTTATGCCTGCGATGGGGTCGCCGCAAGCTTTTGTTCCGCAGGTTTTACGAGCAGATACTCCGCATCATTGCGTATAATAGAATGGTTCGTATGGTAACTCGTAAAAAGCTTCAAAAAAAATTGCAATCTACAAAATAGGTGGGGCTTAAGAAAGGTTTTGTGATTATGAAAAAAAACAACCATAAGGCTGCCGCTCAGGCACTCGCCTTAGCACTTGCTGCTACGCTTGTTGCCAGCTCGCTTTACGGCTGCGGCATAACTGAACAACTGATCTCAAACTTGCTTTCTCCTGGCTCTAACGAGCAGCATCTTAACGCCACAACTCATGTCGAAATCCCAGAGTTCAAGGGCACGCCCCGCCCCATTAAGGAGTTGGGTGACGAGTATTTTGCCTACGTGCTTGCTGATGATTATTCCATATACAACCAGCTTCTTGCTCACCCTAACGATTATGCCGATAATCTTCCGGCTAGTTTTGATGCCTCAAAAAACAAAAAATGGTTTGGTGATATTTCGCTGGAGGCAGCAGAAGCTGACTTTGATTACGCCGTTGATTTGCTCTCAGAGCTCTACGCACTTGACGCAGATGCGCTGAACAATGCCGACCGTCGACTGTATGATTGCCTTGCCAACCAGCTCGAAAACACCCTTGCTCTTGAAGATTATTATTACCATAGAAATCCGTATGAGCCTTCGATAGGCCTGCAGGCAAATCTGCCGCTTTCCTTGATGATGTATTCGTTTAGAACGCAGCAAGACATTGAGGACTATCTTGAGCTTATCACAGACGTTCCGCGCATTATGGGGCAGGCAGATGACATTGTGCGGGAGCGCACAGAACTTGGTTATATCCCCAATACTTCGGCGATAAAAACGGCGATTGAGGAGATGGAGTCCTACACCAAAGAAGCGGCGCACAATGTTATTGTTGCGTCGTTTGAAACCTCGCTTGCAAGCAATGCAAAGCCCTTTAGCGAGCTTACGCAGCAGCAACGTGATGATTATGCTGCCAAGCATCGCACAATAGTTGAAAAGCAGGTAATTCCAGCGTATCTAACCACGATTGCACTGCTTGAAGAACTGTACGCCAAAGCAAACGATACGGCATCGCTTGCAGATTTGCCCAACTCAAAGGCCTATTACACAGCAAGAATGAACTATTATGGTTTTTCTGGAACGCCCGAGGATGCCATTAAGATACTCGACAAAAGGCTCGATGAATATTGGGACGTTTTGCTCAGTCCTCCTGTTGGCATGACGGAGCCAGCTCAGTGGAGCGCGCGGGCTTTGAGAGTGCTTGGCGAGGACGCAACAGACATTGTGTCGTTCTACAACAAGAAAGCTAAAGAGGATTTTCCGGATATTGGCATGCGACCTTTTGTGGTAGACGCTGCCTCTGACGACGAAACGATAGATAAAATTATGGCGTTTTATATGTTTGCGCCCGTGGATGACCTTGATGACAACCGCATTATCTTTTATCCGCGAAACATCAGCGACCACTTTACGCTTGGCTCTACGCTTGCCCACGAAGCTTTTCCGGGTCACCTCTACCAATATAACTATTTTGGTATGAAAAACCCTCACCCCGTTGAATTGGTGTTTGGTTCAACTGCCTATGATGAGGGGTATGCGGTGTATGTTCAAGAATACGGTTCAAAGTACATGGGATTTAACGAGAAAGAAGTCGCTTATTTGACCGCCTACGAGCTGTATATGCGTGGTCTGCAGGCGCGTATTGACCTTGGGGTAAACTACGAGGGTTGGAGCGTTAAAGAAACAGGTAAGTTCTTGCGCGCGTGGGGTATGGAGGCCTTTGCAAAAGAGATTTACGAGGAGATTGCTGCTGTGCCCTTATTGTCTTTGCCCTATGGGCTTGCACCGATTACGTTTTTTGATGCGCGCGAAGCGGCACAAAAAGCCCTTGGCAGCGCGTTTGACCTCAAGGATTTTCACGCCATGTTGCTTGACGATGGAAGTGTGCCGCTGTGGACACTTGACGAAAAAATTACTGCGTATATTGGTGGAGATGCTGGTGCTGGCACTGGCTCGGGCGCCAGTACCGGGCAGACGGAGAAAAAAGCTGCCTAAGCTCCCTAAGCTGCCTAAACGTGGCGAGTTAGGTGGCGAGTTAGGTGGCGAGTTAGGTGGAGAGTTAGGTGGCGAGCGCAAGCTGCGAGGTGCAGCGAATAATAGGTCAAGAAAACTGCCTAACGAGTGCTGGCAGTTTGGGATATAAAATGAACAGGAGTACGTTTGATGCACGAATATAACCCTTTAGAAATTGAGCCTAAATGGCAGGCTGCTTGGGCCGAGGCAGGTATAGATGCGGTGGATGCAGTCATAGGCGACACAGCAGATAGCTTGGCAGCTAAATCAACCTATTATGCGCTCGAGATGTTTCCGTATCCGTCGGGCGATGTACACATGGGTCACGTTCGCAACTACACTATTGGTGATGTGATAAGTCGCTACAAACGTATGCAGGGCTTTAACGTGCTGCACCCTATTGGTTGGGATTCGTTTGGGCTTCCTGCCGAGAATGCTGCCATCAAGCAAAACTCTACGCCCGCAAACTGGACCTATGCCAATATTGACAAACAGCGTGCTTCTCTCAAACGGCTTGGTTTTTCGTATGACTGGAGCCGTGCGGTCATAACAAGCGATGTTGATTATTACCACTGGGGTCAGTGGATTTTCTTAAAACTGTGGGAGCGCAATCTTGTTGAGCGTCGTTTGTCGCCGGTTAATTGGTGTCCTTCCTGCACAACGGTGCTTGCAAATGAGCAGGTCTTAGGCGACGGCGAGTGTTGGCGTTGCAAATCGCACGTTGAGCGCAAGGAACTTGAGCAGTGGTATTTTAAGATTACCGACTACGCACAAGAGCTGCTTGACGACCTTGATACCTTGGACGGTTGGCCCGAGCGTGTTAAGCAAATGCAGGCAAATTGGATTGGTCGCTCAACCGGCGCTGAAGTCGATTTTGTTTTGTGCGATGCGTCTGGTGAGCCTACCAAAGAAACCATTACTGTTTTTACTACCCGTCCCGACACGCTGTTTGGCTGTAGCTTTTTCTTGCTCGCGCCAGAGCATCCGCTTGCCCTCGAGTTTGTTGCGGGCACGGAATATGAGCAAGACGTGCGTGCCGTTATTGCGGAGGCAGCATCGGCAACGGCGGTTGAGCGTTCAAAAGGTGAGCGCGAAAAACACGGAGCCTTTACGGGGCGCTATGTGGTCAACCCCATTAACGGCGAAAAAGTGCCAGTTTGGATAGCAGATTATATTCTCATGGACTATGGTACGGGTGCTGTTATGGCAGTTCCCAGCGGAGACGAGCGTGATTTTGCCTTTGCGCGCAAGTATAACTTGCCTATTCCTCCCGTCATTATTGCCTCTGATGATGCCCTGTTTGCTGAGTTAGACGGCAAACGTGAGCGCGTAGTAAACGACGTTCCGTGGACTGAAGCCTATGCCGGCGAAGGTATTATGGTGCAAAGTGGTGAGTTCACAGGGCTTGCTGGCGGCAAAGATTCTGCGGGATCTGAGGCAGTTATTGTTTCACTTGAGGCACAGGGTGCTGGCAAAGCGTCTATCAACTTCCGCCTGCGTGATTGGCTCATCTCTCGTCAGCGTTATTGGGGCAATCCCATTCCTGCAATTTATTGCGATGCCTGTGGTATTGTTCCCGTTCCCGAGGCTGATTTGCCCGTAGTGCTTCCCTTAGACGTTGATGTTGCAAAGGGAGATAAGCTGGCAGCTCACCCTGAGTTTTATGACGTTACTTGCCCCGCGTGTGGCAAGCCAGCGCACCGTGAAACTGACACCATGGATACCTTTACGTGCTCAAGTTGGTACTACCTGCGCTATGCCGACCCTCACAATGCTGGGGTGCCGTTTGCGCGTGAGGTGGCAAATACGTGGATGCCGGTTGACCAATATATCGGCGGCATTGAACATGCGATTTTGCACTTGCTGTATTCGCGCTTTTTTACCAAGGCCTTGCGCGATGCAGAGCTTCTTGATTTTGACGAGCCCTTCAAAAACCTCCTTACGCAGGGTATGGTCAAGCTCAACGGTGAAACCATGAGCAAATCCAAAGGCAACGTGGTAGCTCCAGAAGACATGATTGCTCTGTATGGTGCCGATGCGCTGCGGGTTTATATTCTCTTTATGGCGCCGCCCGACAAAGACCTTGAGTGGTCGCAAAGTGGCATCGAGGGTATTTCGCGCTTTTTGAACCGTGTGTGGCGTGCGGTATTTGACTTGACGGGCGAGGTAGTTGTTGACAGCGAGGGCATAAAGCTCAGCGTGTATGACGAAACGCTTGACGCTGCTGCGGTAAACGAGCGAGCTGCCGAGCTTAACCGTGAGTTGCACCGTGTTATTGGCAAGGTGGTTTCTGATATTGAGCGCTTTAACTTTAACACCGCCATTAGTGCCATCATGGAACTTTTGAATACCATTGCTGGCTATCTTAAGGTGCCGGTTGCTGCACGCGATGCTGAGCTTTGCAATCGTGCTGCTCGTTCTTTGGTGCTTTTGCTTGCGCCAATGGCTCCTCATTTTGCTGAGGAACTATGGAACGAGGTGCTGGCTGGCGGGGTGACCGGCGGAGCTGGTGGTGTGGCTGGTGGCGCGGCCGGCGGCGTAGGCGAGGGTACAGCGGGTGGCGTAACGGCTGACGACGCTGATAACAACAACGCTTTTGATAGCGTACACAAACAGCCGTGGCCCGAATACGACCCCGCTCAAGCACAGGCTGCCACTGTCGAACTTGCGGTGCAGGTCAATGGCAAAATCAAGGCGCGCATTACCGTTGCCGTCGATGCGAGTGAGAGTGCTATCCAAGAGGCTGCTTTATCTGAGGCAGCAGGAGCAATAGGGGACAAGCCGGTCAAAAAAGTAGTGGTTGTTCCCGGCAAACTCGTGAGCATTGTGGTGTAGTCAGTAAGGTGTTGTGACAAAAAAAGATGGTGCGCGATACTGGGTTTGAACCAGTGACTTCCACCGTGTGAAGGTGGCACTCTCCCGCTGAGTTAATCGCGCACGCATGAACTGATTATTCTAAACGACCAATAATATATGTGCAAATGCGCAGTTTTGACTGCTCTCCTAGCTGCTACAGCACACCTTTGGCAGCAAGCAAGGCGTTGGCAAACTCAGCCCAGCCGTCTGCGGTTTTGCCTTCGGTGACAAAAAGCGTACCAAGCTTTTCGGCATCATCGCCCCGAGCAGCGTAGTAGCCCTCAACAACGGTCTCAATCGCTCCGCCATTAACAAGAACAAAACTGCCCGTGTGCTCACCCACCTCCATATCGCCTATGGCGTCGCCAATGGCAAGTGTTTGTTCGCGCAAAAGTCCTCGGCGCGCCACGTCGGCCAAAACGGCAGAACCCTTGCTTGTTCCACGAGGCATAAGATGGTAGATGTGTATCTCTGGGCAATCAACGAGCGTATGTTTTTGCGGGTGAATAACGCCGTTGTCTAGCAGGCTCAACGGAAGCGAACACTCGTTTAGTATGCGCTCAAGCTCCTCGCGCTCCACGTAACCACGCAACATCAAGGTAACTTCGCGCGTAGCTTTGTAGGGGTTATGAGGCTCAAGCTGGCCGGGAAAAGCCTCAATGAGTCGCTTGATAACACCGCTTTGTTCAATAAGCTTGGCGGGCGTAACCCCTGCTGGGAGCTCTCCAGGCGCGAGCCCTTCGGCAAAAACAAAATCTTTCCAATCTCCCAGAGCATACTCCACGTGCGCAGTGGCTCCAAAACCTTCCTGAATTACACAGCCAAGCTCACCAATAAAAGTGTTGAGATTAAGGAGCCGCAAAATCTCGCTCCCTTGATCTCGGTTGCGGCCAGTAACGAGAATAATCTCAACGCCAGTCTGCTTGAGAGCAACCAAAGCCTGAGCAGTTGCCACAGAAGGCGTGCCGTCGTGCGCTGCAAGCAGGCGACCACCAGGGGCAAATAGAGTGCCGTCAAGGTCGGTGTAGATGTGGGTAACTTTTTTGAGAACGCTGGCGGCTTCTGAAGTAGTTAGAGATGCCAACGTATTTTTTTGTGTGGACAAAACCTTACCGCCCTTCATGAATAAACGAGTAGCTACACAAGCTCTAACAAAAAACGCTCTTTATGAATTGCACCAAAAAATACTTCAAAGGGTGTGCAAATCTTGCCTGCTGCTTTGCCGTATCGTCAGCCGTACAGAGTGCGTCAAAACTGCACGAAAATTGCAACAAAACGAGCCGTTCGTTTGCGTATCTTTGCAGTATACTGGATGACAGAACAATGGGTTCTTCAGAAAAATGGGGCATAGGGCTCGGCATGGGTGAGTCGAGTTTTATGGCGCGCAAAGAAAGAGATTGTAGTTATGCTTGCTGAACGCTTGCAATCTTTGATGGTGCGACGGCTTAGCCATCGCCATTTTGCCGTAGAGTCGCTGAGCGGACGAGAAAAAATGCTGCCACGCGCACGAGTACAAAGCAAACATGCAGGAGAAACGCAAGAGCGTATCGATGAAACAAAGACAAGCATCAACGAAAAGAACACAAACGCTGCGATTGCCGCACCGGGCCACGTAAACACAAGCACTAACGAAACAAATACAAGACGCAACTCTCCCACCTATATGCTCTACGCTCACATTCCTTTTTGCGAGCAGCTCTGTTCCTACTGTTCCTTCAATCGTTTTCCCTTTGACGAGCAGCGTGCTCGTGCTTATTTTGCTGCCTTACGCATCGAAATGCAGACGCTCGCTGAACTTGGGTATGACTTCAAATCTCTGTATATTGGTGGAGGTACACCCACGGTTCTCATGGACGAACTTTGCGCCTTTATCGACGAAGCTCAGACACGTTTCTCGCTTGAAACAATTTCGTGCGAAACCAACCCCAATCATCTTGCGCCCGCACAGTTGGGACAACTTGAGGGGCGCGTACAGCGCTTGTCGGTAGGTGTGCAGAGTTTTGATGACGAGATGCTTCGTCAGATGGGTCGTTTAGAGAAGTGCGGCTCGGGCAAAGAAACGCTCAGTCGGCTTCAAAAACTTCAGAGCACCTATAGCTTTGCCACGGTTAACGCCGACATGATTTTTAACTTCCCTGGGCAAACCAAAGAAAAACTTAAGCGTGACCTTGCCTGTATTCTTGAAAGCGGCGTCAACCAGATAAGTTTTTATCCGTTAATGGTTTCACCCAGCACAACAAGCTCGCTCGCTAGTACGGTAGGAAAGGTCAGCTACAAACGAGAGCAAGAGTTGTATGAGCTTATCTGTGAGGTTTTGGTTGGGAGCGGCAACAAAAGTGAGCCTTTGTGCAAAAACCCTTCTCCTGCTTTTAAGCTCGGTAGTGCCTGGAGCTTCAATCGCGTTGAACAAACGCATCATTTTGCCGTAACTCCCACGCTGACTGATGAGTATATTGTGGACTGCGAGGAATACCCCGCTCTTGGAGCTGGCAGTTTTTCGTACCTTGATGGGGCTCTTTATCTCAACACCTTTAGTGTGAGTGAATATATTGAGCGATTCAATGGGGGGAGCGTTCTAGGAGCAGCGAGGGCTATCAGCAAGATTGAGTTTTCTCTCCGAGATCGCATGCGCTATCGCTTTATGATGCAGCTTTTGGGCTTGCGCCTTGACAAGCGTCAATGGGAATGCGACTTTGGCTGTACGGTTGCTGCTGGATTGCCTCTCGAATACGCCTTTTACAAAACGATTGGTGCTTTTGCAACCGACACACCAGAGGAGCTTACGCTTTCTTTCAAAGGACGCTATTTGATTGTTGCGCTTATGCGACAATTCTTTATTGGCATCAACGACCTGCGCGATGCAGCTCGTGCCGCGCTTCCTCCTGCCGAGCGCGCGCAGCTCCTGTCGAGCGTGTTTCCTCCTGCCGAGCGCGCGCAGCTTCTGTCGAGCGTGTTTCCTCCTGCCGAGCGCGCGCAGCTTGCAGCGCGCAGCTTGCAAAGAGGTAACAAGGTATAAAAATGCTATCATGGTAAATGAAGAGCAAGCAGCAAAACGCCGACAGGAGAAAATCATGGCAAAACCGCTGGTAGGAATAATAATGGGTTCAAAAAGTGACCTCGAGGTAATGAAAGGTTGCGAGGAGCAACTTACCGAGCTCGGCGTACCGTACGAGCTCATTGTTGCAAGCGCTCACCGCAACCCTGCCACCGTGCATGAGTGGGCAGGCACAGCTGCCGAGCGAGGAATTCGCGTACTCATCGCCGCAGCAGGCAAAGCCGCACATCTTGGTGGCGTGGTTGCTGCGTACACACCGCTGCCCGTTATTGCTGTGCCCATGAAAACGAGCGATTTGGGTGGACTCGATTCTCTACTTTCGATGGTGCAAATGCCCACTGGCGTGCCCGTTGCAACGGTTGCCATAAACGGTGCGAAAAATGCTGCTATTCTCGCAACGCAGATATTGGGAGCGGCAGATGAGGACTATCGCAACAAGGTTGTTGCGTTCAAAGAGAACATGGCAGCTCAGTAGTTTTGTGTTTGGGTATGTCCGCTAGCCCTCTTTTTGCAGCTTATAAGCCTGTTTTTACACCTTTTTTCTATCTTTGTTGCCAAAACGAGAACAAACAGTCGTAAAAAAATGCTATACTGCTAACTGGATAATTATTTGTTGGAGGTATCGCGTTATGGAAATGATAGATCAAGCTCAAGTTGTGGACGAAATCCGCGACAAGCTCGTTGATCATACCGGCACGCGTTTGAAGGTCAAAGCCAATATGGGTCGTTCGAGAATTGTCGAGTGTGAGGGAGTCCTCACGCAGGCGCACCCGCAGCTTTTCATCATGGAAGTCGAGAAAAAGCGCGGACGGGTGACGCGCCAATCCTATCAGTACGTAGATATTCTTACTGGCATGGTTGAGCTCAGCAACCTCGAAACCGAGGAGTCCCTTTTTCCTGCACTGGCTGAGGAATAAACGCAGCCGCTTGCTCAATCGCACTCACGTAAGTCTTCCCCTGTACATATTTGCTTTTGCATACCTGCGCCCAGTATGAGAAAATACTAGTGGCTTGGGCGGCATCATGTTTCGAACCTGGTCAGGTCCTGACGGAAGCAGCCATAAGGAGCCGCTGATGAGCGCCCAAGCCTTCTGGTTTCTGTAGCACGGCATCTTGTCATTTTGTACTGAACCTGAGCTCAGTCACGTATTGTAATACGCTCCTTTCGCTCAGAACCAGCACATCATGCCAATCTGTCGCACTACAAAAACCAGAAACCGATTTCTGTAGCACGGCATCTTGTCATTTTGTACTGAACCTGAGCTCAGCACTATCTGAGTGCACGCATCCAACAAGGATACTTTTGGAAATTGTACAATTCTTCATCGATCTACTCCGCGACCCGCGAACCTTCATCGCGGATTGGATACACACCTTTGGCCCTATTTGGGTCTACCTTCCATTGTTCATTATCATTTTTGCCGAGACAGGCTTTGTGGTCACGCCTTTCTTGCCGGGCGATTCACTCCTTTTTGCAGCAGGAGTTTTTGCGGCAGACGGAGGCGGACTTAACCTTTTTGTCCTCATAACTGCCCTGTCCATTGCTGCCATTTTGGGCAACACTTCCAACTATTGGATTGGACGCAAGCTTGGACAAGCAATCATCAGCTCCGGACGCGTAAAGGCACTTACCCCAGAGCGTATCGAAAAAACTCAGGGCTTCTTTGAGAAGTATGGAATGTTTGCCGTAGTGCTCACACGCTTTTTTCCCTTCATTCGCACCTTTGCTCCGTTCCTCGCAGGAATGGGCAATATGCCCTTTGTTCGCTTTACCTTTTTTAACATTATCGGTGGTCTCTTGTGGGTGAGCATATTTACCCTGTTGGGATACTTTTTTGGCGGTGTTCCACTTGTGCAAAATAACTTTGAGCTGGTTATTATTGCCATCGTTGTTGTGAGCTTTATTCCCACGGTAGCAGGGCTTATCAAGGTACGTTTGGCAAAGCGCAAAAACTAGGGAGTTCTCTAAAGAGCCAAGACCTGTTGTCGCAGATTGTTTTTCTCGGTAATTATTTTCTAAATTGTACTGTACAAGAATCTAAACTGTGTTAGCATATGTCTAGCAGAATACTAGTAAAAGTTGTTTATTTAAGTGTGTAAGCATTGGAATCGCATAAGCAAACCTCACCTTCAAAAGATCAGAAAAATGAGGGGGGGGGGGGGGGATAACAAATGGTTCCGTTTTTAAAGTTTTTTGCCCCTTTAATGAGGTAAGGAGCCCCCGTATAAAACCATATGCCGTTATCCCAATTGTAAAAAGCACTGTCCCC
>Ga0082212_10000016_pt1 | contig 231888 bp, 228 predicted proteins | sample TergutNt197P3_FD_71548 | JGI IMG/M metagenome (GOLD analysis project Ga0082212, IMG submission 71548) | Neocapritermes taracua P3 segment gut microbial communities from Petit-Saut dam, French Guiana - Nt197 P3 | ecosystem: Host-associated > Arthropoda: Insects > Digestive system > Gut ... | reverse complement strand
AGGGAACCCCCCCCGCCCCTGCGGGGCACCCCTCCAAGGAGGGAAACCCCCCCGCCCCTTCGGGGCACCCCTCCAAGGAGGGAAACCCCCCCGCCCCTTCGGGGCACCCCTCCAAGGAGGGGAATTTAGTGCGGGGTTTATTCCCCTCCTTGGAGGGGTGGCGCGTAGCGCCGGGGTGGTGCGGTGGTCGAATGCCCTACTCTAATTACATGCACTGATGAAATCGCCCGCCTCTTCAGCGGTCAGATGGCCGTTCTTGATACAGTCGTTGACTGAAATGCCGCCGCGCCAACTGGCGCAGAAGAAAAGCCCCGGCGCATGCGTTTTGACGGCATCCACGCGGCGCACACGTTCGAGGTGTCCGAGCGTGTATTGCGGGATGGCTTGCGGATGGCGGCTGATCTTCGTCCACAGCGGTTTTCCCCGCACGCCGATCAATGACGCCAGGTCGCTTTCGGCCATCGCCCGCAAGGCGTCATCGTCGCTTGACATCAATTCGGGGTGGCGCATGCCGCCGATGAATGTGGTCAGCACGGCGTGCGCCTCGTCGGCGCGATGATCGAACATACTGCTCGAAAACAGCGTACCCAGGATATGCGTGTTTTCTTTGCGTGGCACGAGGAAGCCGAAACCGTCCAGCGGATGCGCCACTGCGTTGCGCTGCCAGCCGCTGACGACGACTGACGCCGGCGCGTAAGGAATGTCGCGCAATGCTTGCGCCGCCTCATCGGCCCACGGTGCTTTTAACGATACCAGCAGCGCCGCTGTGGCATTGCCTGGCATCGCAAGTACCACGCTTCTACCGCAATACAACGCTTCTTCACCGTCTTGCACGCTGCCGCGAATGCCTCGCACCACCCAGCGGCCTTCCGCGTCGCGGGCGATGGCGGTCGCACGGATGCCGGTTTCAATGACGCCTTGCGTGGACGCGATACCGCGCGTTAGTGCGTCAGTCAGCGTTTGCATGCCATTTTCAAAGGAAAAACTTTTGGCGTTGTTCTTCGATTTTTCGCGTTGCCGCTTGCGTTCACGCGCACCGCGAATCATCCCGCGAATCAGCCCGCCATAACGTTGCTCCAGCTCGAACAGCTTTGGGAACGCTGCTCGCACCGACAGTTGATCGGGATTGCCCGCGAAGATGCCCGCGACGAACGGTTCGATGGCGTAGTCGAGGAATTCCGACCCTAACCGCCGCCGCACGAACGCGGCAACGCTTTCTTCTATTTCAGGCGAAGAACGCGCGATGAACGGCTCGCGCAGTAATCCGAGTTTGGTTTTGGCCGAAAACAGAGGCGTCGAGAAAAAAGCCGGGCCGGACATCGGCAATTGGATCAACTGCCCGTTACGCACGATAAAGCGGCGATCGGCGATTTTGCGCGCGTTGGCGCGTTGTTCACGGATTCCGAGCGCGTCGAGCAGTTCGTTGATCAGCGGCGTCGTGTCCATCGCACTGTTCGGCCCCGACTCCCACAGCATCCCGTCGTGGCGTTCCGAAGCGATGACGCCACCGGTACGCGGCGCGGCTTCCAGCACCCGGATGCGATGCCCTTGCAGAGCCAGCCGGTACGCCGTCACCAGGCCGGAAACACCGGCACCGATAACGATTACATCATCAAGAGTTTTCTTTTCCGTTGCTGTACCCGTTTCGCCCAACATCGTTTTTTCTCGTCGGAGGCCAAGCGTAACTATGCGTGTTTTAAGGTGCTTTGTCCAAGGCCTTGTTATGAGATGGCTTGTTGACCGGGGAACTTTCGACCGTTATATTGAGTTGTATATTACGATAAACGGACATCGGAAATATGAAACCCATTGAGCCTCCGATAGCATTGCGCGGCATGGTCTGGATGACGGTCGGCGAAGAAAATTTTGGTGGGCACGGGCGCATGACGCTCTTGGTCAAAATCGCCGAATGCGGTTCGATCACACAGGCGGCCAAGGCTATGAAAATGAGCTACAAAACTGCCTGGGACGCTGTCGATGCCATGAACAATCTGGCGGGTGAACCACTTGTTGAACGCTTTACCGGCGGCAAGGGGGGTGGAGGCACTCGACTCACCGGGCGGGGGGAGCGGTTGGTGAACAATTTTCGGATCATCGAGCGCGAACACAAGCGTTTCATCGAAGAGTTAGGGCGGCAAGCCAGCGGCCTTGCCGATGATTATTCACTCATTGGGAGAATGAGCATGAAAACCAGCGCCCGCAATCAGTTTTTTGGAACGGTCGACGCGCTACGGTCAGGCGCTGTTAATGACGAAGTCGAATTGACTATTGCCAGTGGGCAGAAAATCGTTGCCATCATTACCCGTGACAGTACGCAGCGCCTCGGCCTGAAAGTTGGCAGCGAGGTCTTTGCCCTTGTCAAATCGTCGTCGATTATCGTCGCCAGTGATGTTCAAGAAGGTCGTTTCTCTGTGCGTAATTGCTTGACGGGCAAGGTTTCCCGGTTAGTGCCCGGAGCTGTGAATACCGAAGTGATCATCGACTTGCCCGAAGGCGGCTCGGTCGCGGCCATTATTACTAATGAGAGCGTCAAAAATCTCGAACTCGCTGCGGGCAAAACGGTATCGGCATTGTTCAAGGCATCAAGCGTCATTCTTTGTACCCCGGCTTAATTGCCACTGAAATACAAACATGTGTCCTTTCCACCTAACCGCAGGAGCCGCCCCATGAAACGTCTCGATTCTCTGTTGAAAACCTGCGTTGCCGCACTGGTTTTATCTTGCAGCCTTGCCCCTTTCGCGCAAGCCGGGGAAGTCACCGCTGCCGTTGCCGCCAATTTCACCGGCTCCATGCAAACGCTCGCCGTCGAATTCGAGCGGGACACCGGGCACAAGGCGGTGCTTTCGTTTGGCTCCACTGGCCAGTTCTACGCGCAGATCAAAAATGGCGCGCCCTTCGATGTTTTCCTCGCCGCCGACAGCGCCACACCCGCCAAGCTGGAAGCGGAAAACAGCACGGTCTCCGGCAGCCGGTTTACCTACGCCATCGGCGCGTTGGCGCTCTGGAGCGCGAAAGAAGGCTTCGTGGACGACAAGGGCGAAGTGTTGAACAAAGGCACGTTCGCGCACCTTGCCATCGCCGATCCCGAAAAAGCGCCCTACGGCGCGGCGGCAGTGGAAACGCTCAAGAGCCTGGGCAGATACGAGGCGCTTCAGCCAAAATTCGTTACGGGCAACAATATCGCCCAGGCGCACCAGTTCGTGACCACCGGCAATGCGGAATTGGGGTTTGTCGCGCTTTCGCAGATTATCAAAGACGGAAAACTGGCAAGCGGTTCAGCCTGGATCGTACCGGACAACCTCTATAAGCCGATTGCCCAGGACGCGGTTCTGTTAATGAGAGGCAAGGACAATCCCGCTGCCAGCGCGCTGCTGCAATTCCTGAAAGGGCCGAAAGCGGCTGCCATCATCAAGTCTTACGGGTATCAGCTTTCCACAGAACAGAAGTAGGATGCGATAACTTCTTGCCCCCGACACGCCGAAACATGTCCAAACTGCCCGCCCCCGATGCCGACTCGCTCGCACAGTCATCCAGACTTATCAGTGTGATCGAACGCGAGATCGATGCCGCCGGGGGCTGGATTCCGTTTCATCGTTACATGGAACTTGCCCTGTATGCGCCGGGGCTTGGCTATTACAGCGGTGGGGCGCAGAAATTCGGCAAGGGTGGGGATTTCATCACCGCGCCCGAATTGACGCCGCTTTTCGGCCAGACGCTGGCGGCACAGGTGGCGGAAATCATGCACGCGAGCCATCCTGCCGTGATCGAAGCGGGCGCGGGCAGTGGCGCTTTGGCGGTCGATCTGTTGCGAGAACTCGAACGGCTGGATTGTTTGCCGGAGTCTTACGGCATCCTCGAACTTTCGGGGGAGTTGCGCGCGCGCCAGCAGCAAACGCTTGACTCGCTAGACCCGAAGCTGGCATCCATCGTGGAATGGCTCGACGTGCCGCCGGAGGCGTTCTCCGGCGTCCTCGTAGGCAATGAAGTGTTGGATGCCATTCCCACGCATGTTATTGCCGTGCGCGGAGGGGAGTTTTTCGAGCGGGGCGTGGTGCTGGCTGCTTCCGGGGACAGGGCGTTCGAGTGGGCGGATCGTCCGGCACGGGGCGCGGTGCTGGAAGCCGCGCGGAAATTACCGTTGCCGGTGGGAATGAGTGTGGAGAGCGGGAGCGGGTTTGTAACCGAGATCAATCTCGCTGCGGCGGCCTGGATCGGGGACTGGAGCGCGCGCCTGCGGCGCGGGGCCTTACTCCTGTTCGATTACGGTTATCCGCGCGACGAATTCTATTTGCCCTCCCGTGCGCGCGGCACATTGATGTGCCATTACCGCCACCGCGCGCATGAAGACCCTTTCCTGTGGCCGGGGTTGAACGACGTGACCAGTTCCGTGGATTTCAGCGCGATGGCTGAAGCAGGGTTTGATGCGGGGCTGGAAGTGTTGGGCTATACGAGCCAGGGGCAATTCCTGCTCAACTGCGGTTTGCTCGAACGCCTCGCCGCGCGCGAACAGGAAGGCGACGCAGCGTATGCCCGCGCCTCGGCGGCGGCGCAAAAGCTAACCTTGCCAGATGAGATGGGCGAGCTTTTCAAGGTGCTGGCGCTTGGGCGGGACATGGCAACCGACGCCCCGCTCATGGGTTTCGCGCGAGGGGATCGCACACACAGGCTGTAAAAAAAGAAGACCGGCCAGGTGAGGAGGCCTGGCCGGCCGAAAATCCCTGGATTCAAGCATCAAACGCGGAGAGAGAGACGTTGATGACATCCAGGGAGGGCGGCGGGCAGGCCGCCCTGGGAGGAATGCTGACTTCCTGCAAGCGGGGTTGGGGGAGAGGTTGCGCCTGAGGAACACGCGCAACCGGCGGTAATACGCAGGGTTCAGCCTCTGTCGCCACGGGATCGCGAATGACTTTGCCGTTTTCCATATCCATGACGATCAACATGATGACCTCCGTTTATGTTTCTCGGGCGTATTCTTTGTCTTGCCCGTTTTGTATTACGGAGCGATAGGGCCGGGCTTGAGGTCGAGGCGACAAGAGGCCGCGCATTTCATCACGAGAGAAATGTGACGTGGTCTTCTGGAGGGTGTTCGCAATGGTGCGTTAGGGCGTTTTCTGTTCAAGCGTACACAAAACTCCCCTCTCCCCTCGCGGGAGAGGGGTTGGGGGAGAGGGGGTAATGCCGCCGCGACCACCCCGCCGCGACCACCCCGCCCCTGCGGGGCACCCCTCCAAGGAGGGGAATAAAACCCGCCCTAAATTCCCCTCCTGGGAGGGGTGGCGCGAAGCGCCGGGGTGGTGCGGTGGCCGAGAAGCACATAGCGGTTTCCATACGCCGCGACCACGCCGCCCTGGGTACGATGACCCGGAGCGGCGTTTCTGGGAAGCGTGGAGAATGTCGGTACGGGTCAGACCGCTGCCAGCGCCTGATCGAAGTCGGCGAGGATGTCGTCGATGTGCTCGATGCCGATGGATAACCGTATCATGTCGGGCGACACCCCCGCTTTTTTGAGTTCTTCGTCGTTCAGTTGCCGGTGGGTGGTAGATGCCGAATGACAAGCAAGCGACCGGGTATCTCCGATGTTGACCAGCCGCATGACGAGTTTTAGCGCGTCCTGGAATCGCGCGCCCGCCTCGCGCCCGCCCTTTACGCCAAAGGTCAGGATGCTCGAAGCGCGGCCTCCCATGTATTTCTGCGCCAGCGGGTAATCGGGGTGATCGGGTAAGCCCGCGTAGCTGACCCATGACGCCTTGGGGTGATCCTTAAGGAATTGCGCTACTTTGAGCGAGTTTTCACAAATGCGGTCCATGCGTACCGCAAGGGTTTCCACGCCCTGAAGAATCAGGAAGGTGTTGAAGGGCGACAGCGCCGCGCCCTGGTTGCGGAGCGGCACGACGCGCGCGCGGGCAATATAGGCCGCCGGACCCATCGCTTCGGTGTAGACGACGCCGTGATAGGCGGAATCGGGTTCGGTGAGTTGAGGGAAACGCGCCTTGTGTTCGGCCCAGGGAAATTTGCCGGAATCGACGATCAGCCCGCCGAGCGAGTTACCGTGGCCGCCGAGGTATTTGGTGAGCGCATGCACCACGATGTCCGCGCCGTGCTCGAAAGGACGGCACAGGTAAGGGGAGGGGACGGTATTGTCGACGATGAGCGGAATGCCCGCCTTGTGGGCAATTTCTGCCAGACGCTCGAAATCGGTGATGTTGCCCAGAGGGTTGCCGATGGATTCGCAAAAGATTGCCTTGGTGCGCTCGTCGATGAGAGGCTCGAAACTCTCCGGGTCACGGCTGTCGGCAAGGCGCGCTTCGATGCCCAGGTTCGGCAGGGAATGGGCGAAAAGGTTGTAGGTTCCGCCGTACAGGGCGGAGGCGGAGACGATGTTGTCGCCCACCCCGGCGATGGTCTGGATGGCGTAAGTGACGGCAGCCATGCCTGAAGCTACGGCCAGCGCGCCGACACCGCCCTCCATTGCGGCGACGCGCTCTTCCAGCACGGCATTGGTGGGGTTGGTAATCCGGGTGTAGATGTTGCCGGGAATCTTGAGGTTGAACAGGTCGGCTCCGTATTGAGTGTCGTCGAACGTGAACGAAGTCGTCTGGTAGATTGGAACCGCAGCGGCGCGGGTGACGGGGTCAACCGTGTAGCCGGCGTGAACGGCGAGAGTTTCGAGTTTCATGAAAGTCGTCAGCACAGGTGAAGCAGGGATGCCGATTGTACTAAACTTGGGCGCTTCTTCTCCGGGGTTATGTCCGGCTTTTCCAGGAATCGTCCTTTCATGAAATATTTTTCTACCCGTGGCTTTGCAGCCGGCCTCGAATTTTGCGACATCCTCCTCGATGGCCTGGCTCCAGACGGCGGCCTGTATCTGCCGGAGTCCTTCCCTGCGGTTTCTCGCGCCGAACTCGATGCCTGGCGGCGTCTGCCGTATGCCGATCTGGCGTTTGAAATTCTCTCGAAATTCATCACCGACATCCCCGCCGACGATCTGCGCGACATTTGCGCCCGCACTTATACCGCCGATACTTACTGCCACGCCCGTGCGGGCGACGACCCGGCCCGGATCGTTCCGTTGCGTTGGCTGGAACCGGGCAAACTGGGGCTGCTCGCGCTCTCCAATGGCCCGACGCTCGCCTTCAAGGACATGGCGATGCAGTTGCTCGGCAATCTTTTCGAGTACGTGCTGACATTGCGCGGGGAGACGATCAACATCCTTGGGGCGACTTCCGGCGATACCGGCTCGGCGGCGGAATACGCGATGCGCGGAAAATCCCACGTCAAAGTGTTCATGCTCTCGCCGCACGGAAAGATGAGCGCCTTCCAGCGGGCACAGATGTACTCGCTTGCCGATGAAAACATCTTCAATATCGCCGTCACCGGCATGTTCGATGACGCGCAGGACATCGTGAAAGCGGTCTCCAGTGATGCCGCTTTCAAGGCACAGCATCGCATCGGCGCGGTCAATTCCATCAACTGGGCGCGGATTGCGGCGCAGGTGGTCTATTACTTCCACGGGTATTTCGCCGCGACTTCCGACAATACGCAGCAGGTGGCTTTCTGCGTGCCTTCGGGCAATTTTGGCAACGCCTACGCCGGTTACGTTGCGCGCTGTATGGGGCTGCCCATTACACGCCTGATCTTGGCAACCAATGAAAACGATGTGCTCGACGAGTTTTTCCGCACCGGCGTGTATCGCCCGCGCGAAGCCAGTGAGACGCACGTCACTTCCAGTCCATCGATGGATATTTCAAAGGCGTCGAACTTCGAGCGCTTCATCTTCGATTACGTTGGCCGCAACCCGGCAACGGTGGCCAAGCTATGGAAGGACATTGAATCCCCTGCCCGGCACACGCGGGGCGGGTTTGACCTGTCGAATACGCCGTTTTCTCTTCTAAAGGCGAAATTCGACATGTATCTACCCGGATTCCATTTCCTTTCCGGCAAGAGTACACACACTGACCGCCTGGCGACGATTCGGGAGGTTCATGCGCGCTATGGGGTGATGATCGACCCCCACACCGCCGACGGCATGAAGGTCGCTTCGCGGCATGCTGCCGACTTGCCCGATGGTGTTCCTTTACTGGTGATGGAAACCGCGCAGCCAGCGAAGTTCGCCGACACGCTCCGCGAAGCCCTCGGGCGCGACCCCGAAATCCCCGCCGACCTGCAAGGGCTGGAAGCCTTTCCACAACGGTTCGAGGTCATGCCGCCGGATGTTGACGCTGTTAAGGCGTTTATTGCGGCGAGAGCCTGACGTGTATGTGGCCGAGCACTTTTGGATATTACGAAACAAATCACAAATAGCGGCGTTAGTTGCCGTCCTTCTTTCTGATTTGTTTTTTTCTGGCCGATTCAAGCTGTTGAACGCTCTTATCAGGTTCGGGCAGATTTTCCGGCATGATGCCGCCCAGTTCCCTGATGGTTTGCCTCACCTTGCTGCCTACTTCTCACCTTGCTGCCTACTTCATGGTGCGTCTGATTGGCTCGTACTTTGCCGCGCACCTGATCGCGGCGCAGCTTTTCCTCGGTCTGGGTGGCACGAAAAAGGTTGGCCGCTAGTTCCGTGCTGCCCATGTGGTCAAGAATTTTCTGACTCTTCTTCAAGCCCTTGCGGGCATGGATGTCCTTGGCGCTTAAGCCGCCATACAAACCCTTATAGCCGTGATCTTGAAACACGGCGTAGTCGAGCGAGGTTTCCACCCCCGCGCCCTTTGCGGCAGCGGCTAGATGTTTGTTGTGGGTAGCCAACTCATGACGGATGGTGAGGCGCTTTTTGTCTTCGGGCAGTTGTGCAAACTTCGTTTCGTCGGCTAGTTCCTGCCGCCGGGTCTGCAAGGCAAAGTAGGTCTGGCCGTTGGCGATAACCGGCTTGGCCGGATCGCCGTTTTGCACGATCAGGTAGCAGGCGTAGCGAGACAGTCGCACGTCCGGCACCGGGCGTTGTGCTCCTGAACCAATGGCGACCATTTTGGTGATGTCACCAAAATGGTCTTCGGGTTGCCTGCCGGATTGAGCGCAGGCCACGCGCGCCTTGTCCACTACCTGCATGAAATTGCGCCAGTCCTGATACTCCAGCGCAGGAGCCAAATCACGAGCTGACCAGAATTCGTTACCATCCGGGTTGGTTTGGCGGATACCATCAAAGGTGGTCTGGTATTGCTGGCTGAGTTGCGTTCCGGTCATGATCCCCTCAGTCCTTGCCCTTATGGAAAGCGCCAATTTATCATGTTTTTCGGCGCAAATATTCATTTTGGCTATGTTGTATAAAAACACTCATCCGCCACTTGTTCAAGGATGTCTTTTTTCACGACGGTTTATTCCATTTCGGCGCGTGATGCCCGGCGGCGGTCGATTTCTTTTAAGTAGCGCTTGCGTAGGCGAATGTTCTTCGGGGTGATTTCCACGAGTTCGTCGTCGTCGATGAATTCGACCGCCGATTCCAGCGTGAGCGTGATCGGGGGGGTGAGGTTGACTGCTTCGTCCTTGCCCGACGCGCGGATGTTGGTGAGTTGCTTGCCCTTGATCGGGTTGACGACGAGGTCGTTGTCGCGGCTGTGTATGCCGATAATCATGCCTTCGTAGAGCGTTTCGCCCGGACTGACGATCATGCGCCCCCGGTCTTGCAAGTTCCAGAGCGCGTAGGCAACCGCTGCGCCGTCGTTCTGGGAGACGAGCACGCCGTTCCTGCGCTCGGACATGCTGCCCGCGAGCGGGCCGTAATCGTCGAAGACGTGGCTGGCAATTCCCGTGCCACGGGTCAGCGTGAGGAATTCACCCTGGAAACCAATGAGCCCGCGCGCCGGTATCCGATATTCGAGCCGCACACGGCCTTTGCCGTCGGGCTGCATGTCCTGCAACTCTCCCCGGCGTTGCCCAAGCTCTTCCATGACGTTGCCCTGGTGGTTTTCTTCGACGTCGACGGTGAGCAGTTCGTAAGGCTCGCTCCTGACCCCATCGATGTCCTTGTAGACCACGCGGGGGCGTCCGACGGCCAGTTCAAACCCTTCGCGGCGCATGTTTTCGAGCAGGATGGTCAGATGCAGCTCGCCCCGGCCAGAGACTTCAAACACGTCGGTGTCTTCGGTGAAATTGACCCGCAGGGCGACGTTCTTGAGCAGTTCTTTTTCCAGCCGTTCGCGTATCTGGCGGCTGGTGACGTATTTGCCTTCGCGCCCGGCCAGCGGCGACGTGTTGACCATGAAGTTCATAGTGAGCGTCGGCTCGTCCACGGCGATCGGTTGCAGCCCCTGGGGGGCTTCCGGGTCGCACAGGGTGATGCCGATGTTGACCTGGTCGATGCCGGCGACGAGGACGATGTCGCCCGCTTCGGCGGTTTCCGCAGGTTGGCGGTCGAGTCCCTGAAAGGTCAGGATTTGGCTGACCTTGCCTTTGCCCCGGTTTTCATCGCCGTACATTACGGTGACTTCCTGGTTCTGGCGGATGCGCCCGCGCGTGATGCGGCCGATGCCGAGCTGGCCCATGTAGGTTGAATAGTCGAGCGAGCAGATTTGGAGTTGCAGCGGCCCGTCGATGTCGATTGCGGGGGGCGGGACGTGCTTGAGGATGATGTCGAACAGCGCCCGCATGTCCTTATGCTCGTCTCCCGGTTGCAAGAAGGCGTAGCCGTTGAGGGCGGAGGCGTAGACGACCGGAAAATCAAGCTGTTCCTCAGTGGCTCCGAGTTTGTCGAAGAGGTCGAACGTGTGATTGATGACCCAATCCGGACGTGCGCCGGGACGGTCGATCTTGTTAACGACGACGATGGGCCGCAACCCCTGGGCAAGCGCCTTGCGGGTGACGAAACGGGTTTGCGGCATCGGCCCTTCCTGGGCATCGACAAGCAGCAGCACACTATCGACCATCGAGAGCACGCGCTCGACTTCGCCGCCGAAGTCCGCGTGTCCCGGTGTGTCGACGATGTTGATGTGGGTGTCGCCATACTGAATCGCGCAGTTTTTCGACAGGATGGTGATGCCGCGCTCTTTTTCGATGTCTCCCGAATCCATGACCCGTTCGGCAACCTGCTGGTTGTCGCGGAATGTGCCGGACTGGCGGAGGAGTTGGTCGACCAGCGTGGTTTTGCCGTGGTCGACGTGGGCAATAATGGCAATGTTGCGGATAGAGCGGGACATGAAAGTACGAAGCCGGAAAAACCTAATATTTTAGCAGAGGCGGCAACATGCTACCCTTCAAAAATTTTCACGGCGCGTAGAATTCATCTGGAAACCGGAAGAAACGAAGGAGTTGAAAACCTTGCTTGCAATCATCGGAGGGTCGGGACTGACCCAGTTATCTACGCTCGAAGTGCTGCGACGCGAGGTTGCCCGCACACCTTATGGCGAACCTTCCGGGGCGCTGACGTTCGGCAAACTCGCCGGGGGTGAGGTGGTTTTTTTGGCGCGGCACGGTTATGGGCACACCATCCCGCCACACCGGGTCAATTACCGCGCCAATCTCTGGGCGCTGAAAGCCGCCGGGGCAGGAAGCGTCATTTCGGTGGCTTCGGTCGGCGGCATCCGGCCGGATTGTGTTCCGGGCGCGTTGGTCGTGCCGAATCAGATATTGGATTACACATGGGGGCGTGCCCATACTTTCTCCGATGACCTCGATATGCTGGTGCGCCATATCGACTTTACCCTTCCTTACGATGAGGGAATGCGTCGCCGGATTCTGGATTCGGCTCATGAGGCGGGCGAAGAAGTGATTGACGGGGCGGTGTACGCGGCGACTCAAGGCCCGCGCCTGGAGACGGCGGCTGAGATCGACCGTTTTGAGCGCGACGGGGCGGATGTGGTCGGAATGACCGGCATGCCAGAGGCGGCGCTTGCACGCGAACTGGAACTGCCCTATGCCGCGATCAACGTGGTGGCCAATTACGCTGCGGGTCGTGAGGCGAGCGCGCAAAGCGTTCATTTCGAGCGTGTCGAGCAGGTGTTGCGGGAAGCGATGCTACGGGTTCGCAACGTGCTGACCCGATTGTGCCGACAGTAAAGGACGGGACGGAACATGACAGAGCAAAAAGAATTGGAAACGACGATGAAAAAGCTCGAAACCCGTTTTGAGCATTTTCTATTTGCCAGCCGCTGGTTGATGGCCCCGGTCTATCTGGGGCTGGTGCTGGCGATGTTGGCGATGCTGGTCAAGTTTGGCGAGGATGTCTACAAGCTGTTCACGGAACTGACCATAGCCTCCGAAGGCACAGTGATTACCGGTGTACTGTCGCTGGTCGATGTGGCGCTCGTCATGAATCTGCTGATCATCATCGTGTTCAGCGGGTACGAGAACTTCGTCTCCAGGATGGACGACTTGCACGATCACGAAGACCGCCCGGACTGGATGGGACATATCGGTTTTTCCGATCTCAAGATCAAGCTGATCGGTTCGATGGTGGCAATTTCGGGGATCGAATTGCTCAAGGCGTTCATGCACCTCAGCCAGGGGGACGCGCATGCTCCAACAGACCGTCATCTGATCTGGATGGTTGCCATTCATGTGACCTTCTTGTTCTCCGGGATATTCTATGCAGTGATGGATCGGTTGGGGGGGAAGCACTGATAGCGATTCAGACACTCCCGAAGCTTTGCAACTTCGCGAGACTTTTCGCCTTTGAAGGGTCGGCTGAAAAGTATGCAGAGAGAAAACTTCAACTCCTGGGCACGGATAAGTTTACAGGAGCAGCGAAAATATTGTAGTGTCAAAATATGTCCATTCATTACCACTACAGCGAATTCGCCGGGCAGGAAGTGATCGTGAGCAGCGGAACCTCGTTGTTCTACCCCCGGCACATGCACATGCGCCACTGGACATTGGGGCTGGTGCGACGGGGTATGGCGGAACTGGAAAACCCCGCTGGAACGCATCGGATGGATATGGGCGGTTTTTTCGTCGTGCCGCCGCGCATGCCGCACTCCCTGTGCATCGCCGCGCACTCTGAACTTCTGACTCTGTGCCTCGATGAAGAATACACACTCCACCATACGTACAGGACGCCTCCCGGCATGCGCTGTTTCCTTCTTGCACAGGAATGCAAAGTGCTTGAACGGATGCTCGATCAGATGACCCGGCAACCCCGTTCCCTGGAGGAGCGGCAAGCCGGAGGCAAGATACGCAGACTGGCGCAGCGTCTTGTCGCACAACCGGAGCAGGCGCTTTCCATTACGGAAATGGCGAAGATCGTCTGTGCCAGTCCTTGGCATTTTCTGCGCCGCTTTCAGTCGGAAATAGGCATGACACCGCATGCCTTTCTTTTGAACTGCAAAATACGCCGCCTGCGCTCTTTGCTCAGGGGCAAAGTTGCTGCTGATGACGCCGCCTTCCTTATGGGCTTCACGGATCAAAGCCATATGCACAAGCTGTTCAAGTTGCACCACAATCTGACGCCCAGGCAATTCGTGCTGGCGAGCGGCAAATTGGATGGGGCGGCTGTTTGATGCGCCGGTTCGCTGGAACCGTTCAGGGCTTCAGCAAAACAAACTTTGCCAACAGATATAATCCGTTTTCACCCGCATGGACTTCATGCGGCATATTGCGGGGGATCACGCTGATCGTACCCGGCGCATAGGGAAATATGCCGTTTTGCGTCTCGCATCTGCCGCTACCCGCAACGACCTCGTGCAACTCCATGCTGTCCGGATGGCTGTGCAGGCCGATGAACATGTTTGGCTCTATGCGTACCAGATGGCAACTGAGCAGGCCGCCCGTATCCTCGCCCGCGATCAGGTTTTTCAGAAATACTCCGGCAAAGTTCTTGTGTTCGCTCCAAACAAGAGATGCGGTCGGGATGTGTTCGGTGCCATGTATGACCGTGCCTTGGTCAAATGTGCCAAAAAGGGCGTCCATATTTCCTCCTTGCAATAACACGGCAAAGAGTACGGACTGGTTGCGATTATTTCTTGTAGAAAATTGCGTTTTTGGCGTATGCGATGGGCTCGCCGAAACACTGGCGCGTATCCGGCGTTATGTGCCGGAATGCGCCAGTGCGTGACAGAAAACGCGCGGATACCCTTGCCCTGCCAAACCCGCTCTCAGCGCAATTCCTGCTGAAGCAGGCTGAGTATCTTGCGCGCGGTCGGCGACTGGTCGGCTCCGCCTTCGGGTGTCAGCACGGTGACGGTCGAGCGGCTGCCCTGTCCTTCGACCAACAGGCGGTATTCGCCGCCGTCACGCTTTTTCTCGCTGCTGAAGAGCCTGGAGAAGAAACCTTTTGATGCGTTGTCGGAATCAGGATCGACGTAGCGCACGAAATAAAGCCCCTTGGCGCGATCTCGATCCTCCACCGTGAAATTCACGCGATCCAACGCCAGACCGACTCGCCGCCAGGCACGGTCGAACGGTTCTTCTACTTGTAGAAGGGCTTCGCCGTCAGTGATTTGCACCTGGGCGCGCTCCTCCCGCTGCGCCTCGGCCAGTACGCTTCGCGCGCGCGCTTCATCCGCGCCCAGGCGCACCATCAAGCGTCGCAGCATTTCGGCTTCCAGTTCGGGGTCTGCCGGACGCGGCTGCCAGATCGTGGCGTCCTTGGCTTCGTTGGGATAGATCTCCATCATGCCGCGATGGCTGATGTAAATCTCCACCGTATCATCCCCGCCGCGTTCAAGGCGTGTGCGGAACTTGTCGCGTTCAGGCGTGGAATACATTCCGTCGAACACCTTGCCAATCAGCTTGCGTAAACCGGCTTCTTTGAGATTAGCTCGGTTTTCGCGCCAATCGGTTTCCAGCACACCGATCTCCGGCGTGTCGATGTTGAGCGTAAACCCAAGTTCAAGCCAGAAATCCCGCAATTGCGGCCAAATTTTTTCCGCCGTGCTGAGAACGACCAGCCAGCGTTGGCTGCCCGCGCGCTCGATCCGCATGCTGCCGTTCTCGACCAGAACGCCGGTAGAACCGGGGGCTGGCTGCGTGGCACGATCCGCGCTGTAGTCTGAATAAGTCGCTGCCCCGCGCGCGCCGCCAATGTCCGGCACGGCATAACGGTCATCAGACCTGGGTGCGGTCAAGTCAGGGGGCACTTCCAAGGTCGCCGAAGGCTTGGCGCTCTTGTAGTCGATCCGCTTGGACTCGAACATATCGGTTTCGGTGGCACAAGCCGCCAGCGTGAGCGCTGCCACGATGGCGACGAAAACAGGGGGCATAGAAAAACGGTTCATGGGTTTCCAGTCAATAAGTCAATCCGCATAGACGGGGTATGAGGCAAAAAAGAGGGTTCAGGGTTCAATTCTCAGGACTCGACGCCGGCTTGGCGCATGGCCGCAATCACACGCTCATGGCACGACACCGACAGCGGCGTGAGCGGCAAGCGGATACCTTCCTCGATGCGCCCCAGCCGCGCAACAGCCCATTTTACGGGGATAGGATTGGCTTCGCAAAACAAATGCCTGTGCAGGCCGAGCAGGCGCGCGTTGATTTCGCGTGCGCGGGGCGCGTCCCCCGCCAGCGCGGCAGCGCACATCTCGCGCATGGCGCACGGCGCAACGTTAGCCGTCACCGAAATGACGCCATGCCCACCCAAAAGCATGAAAGCCGCAGCGGTCATGTCGTCGCCGCTGTAGAGCGCGAAGCCCTGCGGCGCGCGCTCGACTAGATCGCAGACACGGTCAATTTTTCCAGTCGCGTCCTTGATGCCAATGATATTGGGCATTTCAGCCAGCCGCAGGACAGTATCGTTTTCGAGGTCGGCCACTGTGCGTCCCGGCACGTTGTACAGGATGAGCGGCAGTTCCACCGCCTCGGCAATGGCGCGAAAATGCCGGTAAAGCCCTTCCTGGGTTGGTTTGTTGTAATAGGGAACCACCGACAGATGCGCCACTGCGCCTGCTTCGCGCGCGGAGCGCGCCAGTTCGATCCCTTCCGCCGTGCTGTTGCAGCCGGTTCCCGCAATCACCGGGATACGTCCGGCAGCGTGTTCCACCGCAGTTCGGATCAACTCGATGTGTTCTTCGACAGTGACGGTGGGAGATTCGCCAGTCGTGCCAACGATGACGATACCGTCCGTGCCCTCAGCGACATGCCAGTCGATCAGCGCGCGCAGGCGTGGAAAATCCAGGCTGCCGTCGGCGTGCATTGGCGTGACGAGGGGGACAATTGAACCGGTAATCATGGCAACGGCTCCAGATGAAAGTCGCTAATTTTATCCGAATTGTGCACAAAATCTGCACCAGGCAGCATGTGGGAAGACCCTGCCCCCATAAGCAGTCACCTGGATATTTCCGTCGAAATATTTGACAGACACCGGACGGCAAATAAAAAAGTTGATGAAAATCAAATCATTATTATTATGGCACATTTTCTGCTTATATGCAGGTAACTTTCTTATTTGCTTGTTTTCCTGCGCCTCGTCAATCGGGGCAATTTTCAAATCCCTGCTTCTTCTACGGAAGCGGGATTTTTTTTCGGATATCCCTCCCTCTCACTTCGAGGCTCATGCCCGTAGCAATCCGGTCAATTTCCCGCTATTGCGCGCATGGCCTTCAGTATCCGCTGTCCGGCCCGGCCATCCGGTTCAACGCCAAGGGCTCGTTGCTCCTCGGCGATGGCTCGGCGCGTTTTTGTGCCGATCATGCCGTCGGCTGCGCCGATGTCGTGCCCACGCGCAATCAGGAAGCTTTGGAGTTCGCGCCTCTCCTTTCTGGAAAGGCCGGGGTCATCGGTCGGCCAAGGGGTACGGAAACCCTCGCCGCCGCGCAGGCGGTCGGAAAGATGGGCAATGGCGAGCGCGTAGCTTTCGGCAGCGTTGTAGCCGTAGATGACGTCGAAGTTCTTGCCGACGAGAAAAGCCGGGCCGTTTTCGCCAGCGGGAAGCAGCAGGGCGCGTTCCACGCCATCGGCAGGTAATGGTTCGCCATTTGCGCGCTTCACTCCACGGCCTGTCCACGTAGACATGGGGCGCTTGTTGCGGCGTCCCGCAACAGAGGTATCGAAACCAGCGGGCAGTTTGACCTCGAAGCCCCAGGGCTCCCCGCTCCGCCATCCGCCACGGTTCAGAAAATTCGCGGTGGAAGCGAGCGAATCAGGGACGCTGTCGACGAGGTCGCGCCGACCATCGCCGTCAAAATCGACCGCGAGCCGCAAGAAAGTAGACGGCATGAATTGCGTCTGCCCGAACGCGCCTGCCCAAGAGCCGGTCAGGCGTTCCGGCGCGATGTGCCCTTCGTCGATGATCTTCAGGGTTGCGAGGAATTCGCCGCGAAAATAATCCTGTCGCCGCCCCATGCAGGACAGCGTACCCAATGAAACGAGGAGCGGCCGCTGGCCGAGGCTGCGCCCGAAGTTGCTCTCCACGCCCCAGACCGACACCACGGTCGCCGGGTCGACGCCGAAACGTTCCTCGACCCGCCGCAATACATCGCGCCATTGTTCGAGCATGGCGCGGCCATCCTCCACCCTCTCATCGTCGACGAGCGCGGCGAGGTAATCCCAGATCGGGGTCTTGAACTCGGGTTGGGCATCGAGCGATTCGAGTACTGACAAATCAGGCTCGATCCGCGCAGCGTGAGTATCGAAGGTGGCTTTCGAGATGCCGCGCTGGATGGCCTGGGCACGCAAACGGTCGAGACAGGCGGCAAAATCGCGGTTCGCGGCCAACGTAGGCGGAGCGGCCAGCGCCAGCCCCAACAGGACGGGAAAAACGCGCGCAATCGCGCTTTTTTGGGAGGCGATTTTTTTCATCTGCATATTGTAGCCGCTGTTTTACCCTTTATGAAACGCCTGGAACATAGCCGTGGCATGCCTGAAGGAATATGATCGTCCAGTCATTGCGCCCACAGAAGACGAACAATACCTCCTGATTCAGCCCCAGCCATCGCCTTCCCCGTCGTTTACGCCAATGCTTCTTTCCGCTTGCCCCCCTGCCATCAAGGCTTTGCTTGCCCAACTCTGCGGCTGGGGCGTGGTCTGGCTGCTCGGGCAGCTTGGGCTGTTGCCGGGGGGGGTGTGGATTTTGGCGTTCAGCCAAGGTGTTGCTGCAATAGTCGTGGCAGCAATGTTACGGTGCACGCGATGGTGGTTGCCAATCCACCTCGTTTTCACGCCACTGGCCTTTGCCGCGCTCACATTCAAGATTCCATCCGGCGTATGGCTGGCCGCGTTTGCCGTCTTCGCGCTGATCTACTGGAGCAGTTACCGCACCCAGGTGCCACTTTTTCTGACCAACCGGGAAACCGCCCGCGCCGTAGCCGAGCTGTTGCCGCCCGGCTCCATCGAAGTGCTTGATATCGGCTGCGGCATCGGGTCGTTTCTGACCGCTTTCGCGCAACAGCGCGGGGACGCACGCCTGACCGGCATCGAAAGCGCCCCCATACCTTTCATTCTCGCCCGTTTGCGGACGCGCAAGCATCCCGCAACCACAGTTATCCGGGGCGACTTTTTCGCCTGTTCCTGGGCGGGATACGACCTCGTCTACGCCTTTCTCTCCCCCGTGCCGATGCTTGAGGTCTGGGAAAAAGCACGGCGCGAGATGAAACCGGGCAGCCTGCTCGTCAGCAACAGTTTCGGGATTCCCGGCATCGAGCCTGACCGCGTTATTGAAGTCGAGGATCGGCGGCGGACGCGCCTGCTTGTTTTCAGCATTTCAGAGAAGAATTAGATCATCGGTACCAAGTTTCGGCAGCCATGTTTCTGCCTCGCGGTGCCCGCAATAACGGCATGCGCTGATACCGTCCTCTCCATAACAACACCTGTCTGGTTCTACTGAGGTTGCTTCACAACATCCTCTATAGCCTTGACCTTGTTCGCTACCTGTACCTCTTCCTGTTTTTTGTAAATGCGTATAGGCTTGCAATCTACGTAGTTTCCCGCGATTTTGCGCGTATCCAGGTTTTACGAGATGAGCCTTCCTGAAGCATCTGTCTCCGAGGTGCAAGCCGCTCTGGGCGGGCAGAAGCCCGCCTTTTTGCGTGCGGCGGTGTTCAGCGTCGTGATCGGCGCGCTGATGCTTTCGCCTTCGCTCTACATGCTTCAAGTCTATGACCGGGTGGTCAATAGCCGCAGCATGATGACGCTTGCCATGGTTACGTTGTTGCTGGTGCTGGCCTACGTGGTGCTGGAAGTGTTGCAGTGGGCGCGGCAGGGCGTGTTGCGGCAGGCGGCCGAGGGGTTCGATCTGGCGCTTGGCAAACGGGTCTATGACGCGGTGTTCCGGGCGAACCTCTTTGGTGCGCGCAACCTGGGTATGCAGGGAATGCACGATTTCACGACCGTGCGGGAGTTCATTTGCGGCCAGACTATGGCAGGGCTGCTGGATATTCCGATGGCGCTCCTGCTGATCGGGGTGATTTTCTGGATTGATACGGTTTTGGGCTGTTTCGGGCTAGTGAGTGCCGCCATACAGGGGGGGATCGCTTTTTTCAATAAGAAATCGTCCGCCTCGCCGATGGCGAAAGCTAACAAGCTGTCGAACCAGGCGCAGTCCTTTATCGAGGCGTCGCTTAAAAACGGCGAAGTGGTGCAGGCGATGGGGATGGCGGGCGGGCTGCGCCAACGTTGGTTGAAGCAGCAAAAGAACCTCCTGCTCTACCAGGCTCAGGCATCCGACCGTTCCGGGATATACACTTCGCTTTCAAAGTACGTGCAATTCGTTTCGAGTTCGATGATGCTCGGGTTGGGAGCCTGGCTCCTGCTTTCCGGGCATTTCACGGGCAGCGCCGGACTGGTTCTGATGGCCTCGATTGTGGCCGGCCGGGCATTGGCTCCGATGGTGCAGGTCATCATTGGGTGGCAAAGCGTGGTCAACGCGCGCGAGTCGTTGACGCGCTTGAAGGAATTGCTGTCGAAGATTCCCGACACCGAATCGGGGCTGTCGCTGCCCGCGCCCTCGGGCAGGCTGGTGGCGGAGTACGTGACGGCCCGCGTTCCGGGAGCGTCGACGGGCAGGCCTGTTGTGCACAATGTTTTTTTCGATGTACCGGCGGGCAAGATGCTGGCGATCATCGGGCCGTCGGCTTCGGGTAAGTCCAGCCTCGCGCATCTGCTGGTGGGAGCATGGCCTTGCCTGGCCGGTACGGTGCGGCTCGACGGCGTTGATGTGTTTACGTGGGACAAGCGCGAATTGGGGCCGTTTATCGGGTTCTTGCCGCAGGACGTGGCTCTTTTCGAGGGGACGATTGCACAGAACATCGCCCGCTTCGGCAAACCGGATCTCGACAAGCTCAAGACGGCGGCCATGATTACGGGGCTGCACGAGCATATCCTGGCAATGCCGGAAGGCTATAACGCCCGGATCGGCGGCGATGGCGTGAGGCTCTCCGGCGGCATGCGCCAGCGCGTCGGGTTGGCGAGGGCCGTGTACGGTTCTCCGCGCCTGGTGGTGCTCGATGAGCCGAACGCGAACCTGGATGAAGTGGGAGAAGTGGCTCTGGCGAATACCTTGCAGGCATTACGTACGGTGGGCACGACGGTCGTGGTCATCACGCATCGCAAGAATTTGCTGGCAATGGCGGATTTGGCGCTGTTGCTGATCAATGGCGAGCCCAAGGCATTCGGCCCGCGTAACGAAGTGCTCGCCGCCCTGCAAGGGGCGGCTCCGCAACAGGCAAGGACGGTCAGTGCGCCGCGCGCGCCGGTGATCGGAATGCGTCCCGGCGTCAAGCCGCTGGCAACGGCGTGACGAGGGCGGAAGCATGAGAAAACCCGCATGGATCAGAAATCTCGCCACGTTCGCCAGCCGGAGCGAATTGAGCCGCTTCCTGTGCACATTCCGCCGCGAATTCGCCTATGCGTTGGGATTCACCGCGCTGATCAATCTGTTGATGCTCACACCGACGCTGTACATGTTGCAGATTTTCGACAGGGTGATGGTCAGCAAGAGCGAGGTCACGCTTTTCGCGGTCACGCTGATGCTGTTTTTCTTTCTGGGCGTGATGAGTTTTTCCGAGTGGGTGCGTTCCAGGTTGCTGGTGCGGCTTGGGGTGCAACTGGACATGCGGCTCAATCCGCGCGTGTTTGCCGCCGCTTTCGAGACGCACGGGGGGGACGGCGCCAACCTGTTCAAGAGTCTGACCAAACTGCGCCAATTCCTGACCGGGACGGGGCTGTTCGCCATTTTGGACGCGCCCTGGACGCCGATCTACATCGCGGTGCTTTTTCTCCTGCATCCGTTTCTGGGCGCGCTCGCGATTGTCTTTTGCCTGATTCTCTGCGGGGTGGCCTGGGTCTCCAAGCATGTCATGGAAGAACCGCTGGAGACGGCCGACATAACCGGGAGGGAAGAGTCCCGGCATTTGAATTCCAGGATGCGCCACGCGGCAGTGGTCGAATCAATGGGCATGCTCGACAACATGCGCGGATCGTGGATGCGGCGGCACATCGTGGCGCTGGCGCAGGGACGCCGGGGGTTGGACGCGCAGACACGCATGCAGAAAGTGACCAGTTTCGTGCGGACGCTCCAGCAATCCTTGGGGCTTGCCGCCGGCGCGCTGCTGGCGGTCTTCGGTGAAATTTCGCCCGGCGCGATGATTGCGGCCAGTGTGCTGATGACCCGCGCTACGTATCCGATGGACGCGCTGATGAGAGCCTGGCCGGATGTCGTGGCGTCCAGGAAAGCCTATCTGGAACTGGAAACGGCGCTCGAAATGGCTCCGGAGAACGAGACGATCCTGGTAGAAGAAGGAGGCGCGGGCGCGGCGCTCATACTTGATAATGTCGTAGCGCGCGCTATGGGGCGTCCGGAACCCATCCTGCGCGGGCTGTCGCTGGAGATACCTGCCGGTACGGCTCTTGGGGTGAAGGGGCCGTCGGGTTCGGGCAAGTCTACGCTGGCTCGCGTACTGCTCGGTATCTGGCCGGGTGTGCGGGGCGGAGTGCTCTTCGATGGCGTGCCCATCTGCATGCTGGATCGCGCCACGCTAGGGACGAATTTGGGCTATCTGCCGCAGGACGTGGAACTGTTCGAGGGGACGATTGCCGAGAATGTGGCGCGTTTCGGTAAGGTCGAGCCTGGTTTGGTGATTGACGCCTGCCGTCAGGCGGGCATGCATGAAACGATCCTGCGTTTCCCGAATGGTTACGATACGCAAATAGGGGAGGGCGGCAGTTTCTTGTCCGGTGGACAGCGCCAGCGCATCGGGCTGGCACGGGCCATTTACGGCAACCCCCGGTTGGTGGTGCTCGATGAGCCGAATTCCAATCTGGACGATGCCGGGGACCGCGCCCTGTTGCAAGCGGTTTTGGCCATGAAAGAACGCGGCACGACGCTGGTGCTCATCAGCCACCGCCCGCAGATCATGGCGGCGATGGATCGTATCCTGGTCATAGAAGCGGGCAGCGTGGCGCGCATGGAAATGCCCCCGCAATTGGGCGAGGCGCAGCAGGGTAGGACGCCCGCCGTTGCGACAGGCGGGCTGCCCGGCTGGGCCATGATGGCAACGAATTATGGCGGCGCGCCTGGACCAACGGCACCCACGGGGACTGCCGCTGCGACTGGAAAAACGGCTGCGCCCGCAAAGATGGCCGTGACAGGACAGGTGGCGGTGCCGGGAGCAGCGGTCACAGCCGGGTCGGCGGTTAAGCCCAAATCAAAATTCATGGCGGTGTAATCAATCATGCTTCGTGCCCAAGCGGAAAATCGCATGAATCGCAAAGAAAATGATAACCGGACGGTGGACAGGCCGTCGGCTGCCGAGCCTCTGCCCGGTTCTTCGCCCGCGCTTTCGCCCAATGCGGGAAATGCCCTGGTCAAAGTGCTGAAACCCAAACCCGTCGCGCTACCGGGGCAGGGGCATGGCATGGAGGAAGCGCATGGCTTGCCCACGGATACCCATTCGCCTGCCAAGCTGGGTTTTCGTGTGCTTGCAATCGGTTTTGGCGGCTTCCTGCTTTGGGCGGCGCTCGCGCCCCTGGATGAAGGCGTACCGACTTCCGGCATAGTGACGATCGACACCAAGAGAAAAGCGGTGCAGCACCTCTCCGGCGGCATCGTCAAGTCCGTGCATGTAAAAGAAGGGCAGATCGTGCGCGAGGGCGACCCTCTCATGGAGATCGACCCGGCAAGCACACAGGCCAATTTCGAGAGCGTGCGCCAGCGTTATTACACCCTGCGGGCAATGGAATCCCGACTGGTGGCGGAACAAAACGGGCGCGACGCCATCAGCTTTCATCCCGATTTGGAGAGAGATAAAGCTTCTCCGTTGGTTTCCGACCTGATTGCCAACCAGGAGGGGCTGTTCACAGCGCGGCAAATGGCGTTCCAGGCCGAAGTTCAGGCGATAGAAGAAACCATCGTTGGCCTGGAAGGCAGTATTTCAGGCTATCGGGGTTTGATGGAGGCACGGCGCGCGCAACTGACTTCGCTCAAGGAAGAAGTACAAGGCCTGTCGGAACTGGTGAAAGACGGCTATGCGCCGAGAAACAGCCTGCTGGCCTTGCAGCGCACACAATCCGAAACCATTGGGGCCATTTCCGAATTGCAGGGCAATATCGAACGTTCCAGGAGTGCCCTGGCGGAAGCGAAGCTGCGGATTACGCAAAGAAAGCAGGAATTCAGGAAAGAAATCGACCGGGAACTGGCGGATGTGCGGAGCCAGGTCGACGGCGAAGGCGAGCGTTTCAACGCGATCAAGGGCGACCTGGCGCGCACGGTCATCCGCGCGCCGGCCAGCGGGCAGGTCGTGGGGCTGGTGGCGCAGACCGTGGGCGGCGTGATCGGGCCGGGGCAAAAAGTCATGGACATCGTGCCCCAGGACGAACCGCTGTTGCTGGAGACCCACATCCCGCCGCATCTCATCGACCGCGTACAGCCGGGGCTTGGGGTGGACGTGCGTTTTTCCTCCTTTGCACATAGTCCCTTGCTGGTCGTGCCCGGCAAAGTCGTTTCGGTTTCCCATGACCTGCTCGCCAACGAACAGGGGGGCATCCCTTATTACCTGGCGCGCGTGTCCGTCACCGAAGAAGGCATGAAAAAGCTCGGAAAACGTCAATTACAGGCAGGTATGCCGGTAGAAGTCGTCGTCATCACTGGAGAGCGTTCGATGCTGACCTACCTCCTGCATCCCCTGTTGAAACGAATGGCATCATCCATGAAAGAAGAATGAGGCATCTCAAATGAAAACGAATATTTCCCTGTTGGCTGCTGCGCTCGTGGGCGCTGGAATACTGGCCGCTTCCCTACCCGCGCGGGCCGACAACCTGTTGAGCCTCTACCGCGAGGCAGTGCAGACCGATGCCGCCTATCTTGCCGCGCAGGCCGACACCCAGGCCAGTCGCGAAATGAAGCCCCAGGCGCTGGCGCAGTTGTTGCCCAGGGTGTCGTATGGCGGTAGCCGTTACAAGCACACGATTAGTAGGCCATCGTACCCATCAGGGGTTCCGGGGGTTCCCAATATTAAGCCGAATGACGACAAATACACCACCCACAGCTATGCCCTGGGGCTGACCCAACCCCTGTTCCGTGCTGCTTCCTATGCAGCCTGGAGACAGTCGAAGGTGCTGGTGGAGGGGGCCGATGCTGACCTGCAATGGGCGGAGCAGCAGGTTGGTGTGCGGTTGAGTGAGGCGTATTTCGAGGCTCTGCTTGCCGAAGCGAACCTGGAAGTCACCAGAGCGCAGCGCGATGCCTATCTTACGCAACTGGACTATGCCCAGAAGGCTTTTCAGGCCGGCGCGGGTACACGTACCGACATCGACGAGGCTCGTTCGCAGCTCGACATGGCGGCAGCCCAGACCATCGAACAGCACTATCAACTGAATTACGCGCGCGATGCGCTCAAGGCCATCATCGACCGGCCACTGACGCCGCTGGCTCGCTTGAACCCTGATCGCATGCAGCTTGTCTCTCCCGATCCCGACCGTCTCGAAGACTGGATACGGAAAGCGGAAGAGGTCAATCCCCGCCTGATTGCCCTGCGCGCTTTGGTCGACTCGTCCAATTTGCAGGTTAAAAAGGCGCTTTCCGGCCATCTGCCTACGCTCGATTTCGTTGCTCAACACGTTAGCGTCGGGAGCGAGTTTCGTAATCCATACAGATCGGATCCATCCGATCCGGCGGATAAACAAATGAAGGACAAATACAAAGACAAGTTATATGGCTTGCGCTTCGACATGCCGATTTTCTCCGGGGGGGAAACTGCATCCCAGGTGCGGCAAGCCAGGGCCGAACTGGACAAGGCGCAGCAACAGTTGGAAGAAGGGCGGCGCATAATAGGTTTGATGGTTCGGAAAGAGTTCGATGGCGTCACTCAAGGGACGCATTGGGTGCGTGCCTACGAACAGGCGGTGAAGTCTGCCGAACAGGCGTTGGAATCTACCCGAAAGGGATTCAGGGCTGGAGCGCGCACGACACTGGACATCCTCATCTCCGAGCAGAATATCGCTACGGCCAAGCGCGACCTCAACCGTGGACGCTGCCATTACGTGCTTTCGCGTCTGCGGCTTCTTTCCCTGGTGGGAGAACTCAACGAAGCGGAAATTACCCGGTTCAACGGTTGGCTGGAGGAGCGGGGGGAATAGTTCTGTTGAGTCACCCCTGCCTGAAAGGCAGGGGATTCTAGTTTCATGTTCCGTGCTTCGGCGCGCCTGACGCCGCCGACAGGATTGCGGAGGCGAATTCTCCGGCGAGCGCCTTGGGAAAGTCGTGCCCCATGCCGGGGATGGGGCGGTATCCGGAGCCGGGGATGGCTGCCGCCGTGTCGCGCCCACAGGCGATATTGATGAGAGGATCGTCAATGCCGTGCAGAACCATGGCCGGAACCTGGAGCGCCATCAACTGCGAACGCCGGTCGCTCGCTGTGAGGAGCGTCGATAGTTGCCGGATGACGCCTGCCGGATAAAAACCTTCACGCCGGTATTCAGCGGCGAACATGGCGCGCAATTCCTCGTCCGGCGTGGGGTACGCGGGGCTCATCAGCACTTTCTGCCGCCAAATGCTGTCCTCGATGAGCGAGGCTTCGTCGTTTGCGCCTGGCAGCGGCGCGAACAGCGCATGCAGGGCGGCGGGCGAGGGGGGCGGGAGCAGGGGGTTGCCGCTCGAAGACATGATGGAAGTCAGCGACAGGCAACGTTCGGGATAATGGATTGCGACCATTTGTGCAATCATGCCGCCTAGCGACGCGCCGACGATATGCGCCGCGCTGATTCCGAGCGCGTCGAGCAGCCCCACCGCGTCAGCAGCCATGTCGGCGAGCGTATAGGGGATGGGTAAGGCAGACAACGCGGACGGCATCCTCGTGAACGGCAGCGCGAAGGATTGTATCTTCATCAGCCGATGGATGTCGGGTAAGCCGAGGACATCCATCCGGGTGGAAAGGCCGGTGTCGCGGTTGTCGAAAGCGACGACGCAAAAACCGGCTGCGCTCAGTTGCTCGATCAGAGCCGCCGGCCAGCGCGTGAGCGGTGTGCCGAGTCCCTGGATCAGCAGGATTGTTGGTGAGGCGGGCGAACCGTAAACGACGGTTTCCAGTTCAAGTCGGCCGATGTTGATGAGGCTCATGTCTGTTTGTCCGTGGGGGTTGTTCTCGCGCGCGGCGCGTATTCCGATTTCCTGTCAGTCCTGGTTGCGCGCTTCCAGTGCGGCAATGGCGGGCAGGGTGCGGCCTTCGAGGAATTCCAGGAAAGCGCCGCCGCCCGTGGAGATGTAGCCTACGTCGCGGGCAATGTCGAATTTGGCGATGGCCGCCAGCGTGTCGCCTCCTCCCGCAACCGAAAACGCTTGCGAGTGTGCAATGGCCGAAGCGAGCATCTTGGTTCCGCCCGCGAATTGCGGGTGCTCGAATACGCCAACGGGGCCGTTCCAGACGATGGTTCCTGCGTTGGCGACGATTTGCGCCAGATGCGCGGCACTCTTTGGGCCGATGTCCAGGATGCGGTCGTGAGGGCCGACTTCGTCGATGGAAACCTTGTTGGCGCGGGCGAGCGCCGAGACCTCATCGGCAACGACTACATCTACGGGGATCGGCACTTCCGCGCCGCGCGCGCGCATCAGGTCCATGACGATATGCGCTTCTTTCACCAGATCGGGTTCGGCGAGCGAAGCCCCGATACGCTTGCCTGAGGCCAGCAGGAAGGTATTGGCGATACCGCCGCCGACAATGAGTTGGTCGACCTTTTCGGCAAGCGATTTCAGGATGGTGAGTTTGCTTGAAACCTTTGCCCCGCCGACGATGGCGACCAATGGGCGTTTGGGGTTGCCAAGCGCGCGCGAGAGCGCCTCGATTTCCGCGCTCATCAACAGTCCGGCACAGGCGGCGGTCGCGAAGCGGGCGATGCCGTGCGTGGTTGCTTCGGCGCGGTGCGCGGTTCCGAAAGCGTCGTTGACATAGACGTCGCAGAGCGCCGCCATTTTCTTCGACAATGCTTCATCGTCTTTCTTCTCGCCGATATTGCAGCGGCAGTTTTCCAGCAGCACGACCTGTCCAGGTTCGACGGTGAAGCCGCCGTCGACCCAATCGGTGATGAGTTTTACCGGCTGGCCGATCAACTGCCCCAGGCGCACGGCCACCGGGGCGAGGGTGTCTTCCGAGCCGAGTTTGCCTTCGGTGGGTCGGCCAAGATGGGAAGTCACCATCACTGCCGCGCCCTGATCGAGACAATACCGGATGGTTGGCACGGAGGCGCGGATGCGGGTGTCTTCCGTGATGTTGCCCGCTTCGTCCTGCGGCACGTTGAGGTCGGCGCGGATAAAGACTTGTTTGCTGCGTACATCGAGGTCGGCGAGTTTTTTGACTTGCAGGTTCATGTCATCTATTCCATGGAAATGTTCGAGCCGACAGGAGCGCCGTGGAAAGCGCGCCACGACCCCGGCCTGAATCGGGGCAACATTATACGGGGGTGAAAATTCAGTACCATAACTGTACTTGTGTATCAGGCGATGGTTGCGTTGTTGTGTCACAGACGGTTGTTCAATGCACTCATAGGAGGTATTTTTATATCAACAAGTAGCTTCGACATGAGTTTTATGGGATCAGGGGAACCTCACAATGACTATCGAATCTTTACCTATCGGCAAGTCTGGCGATAAAGAAGCTGTTTTGTTGCCCGGACTGGCCAACCGCCACGGCCTCATCACCGGCGCGACTGGTACCGGTAAAACGGTAACGCTCCAGATGCTGGCCGAACGTTTCAGCAGCATCGGCGTTCCGGTCTTCATGGCCGATGTAAAGGGCGATCTGTCCGGGATTTCGCAGACGGGTGCCCCATCGGAGAAATTCAGCCAACGCTTGCAGGCATTGCAATTGCCTGAGCCGGAATACAGTGCGTTTCCAGTGATATTTTGGGACGTGTTCGGCAAGCAGGGGCATCCGCTGCGGGCGACGGTCTCGGACTTGGGGCCGCTACTGCTGTCGCGCGTCTTGATGCTCAATGAGACGCAGGAAGGCATCTTGACGATGGTATTCAAGATTGCCGACGACAAGGGGCTCTTGCTTCTGGATCTCAAGGATTTGCGCGCGATGCTGCAATTCGTTGGGGAAAACGCCAAGGAATTCATCACCCAGTACGGCAATGTATCGGCGGCAAGCATCGGCGCGATCCAGCGCGGGTTGCTATCGCTCGAACAGCAGGGCGGGGCGCTTTTTCTCGGCGAGCCGATGCTCAATATCGACGACCTGCTGCAAACCGAACGGGGGCGGGGCGTCATTCACATTCTGGCGGCGGATCAACTGCTCAATTCGCCGATGCTGTATTCGACGCTGCTGCTTTGGTTGCTTTCCGAACTGTTCGAGCGCCTGCCCGAAATCGGCGATCCGGAAAAGCCGAAACTGGTGTTTTTCTTCGACGAAGCGCATTTGCTGTTCAAGGATGCCTCGCGCGTGTTGGTTGACAAGATCGAGAAGATCGTGCGGCTGATACGCTCAAAGGGCGTCGGCGTCTATTTCGTCACCCAGAATCCCACCGACGTTCCCGACAACATCCTTGGTCAGCTTGGCAATCGCGTCAACCACGCGCTGAGGGCATTTACCGTGCGCGACCAGAAAGCCGTCAAAGCGGCAGCGCAAACATTGCGCGCCAATCCGGAGATCAACACCGAAGCGGCGATTACCGAGCTTGGCGTCGGCGAGGCGCTGGTGTCGTTTCTCGACGAAAAGGGGCGACCCGACATGGTGGAGCGCGTCCATGTCCTGCCTCCGGCCAGCCGCATCGGCCCGGCCAACGATGCCGAGCGCGCGCGGGTACTGGCCGCTTCGTTGTTGAAAGGCGTCTATGATGAAGCGATCGACCGCGAATCGGCCTATGAAAAACTGGCGGCGCGAGCGGCACAGACAGCACAGGTTGCGCCGCAAGAATCAAAGGTGACGAGCAGGCCGGTGGCGAAAGATACTGGTGCGGGGGCTTTGTCCGATATCCTGCTAGGCAGTGGCCGCCGTGACGGCATCCTGACTGCGGCGGCCAAGAGCGCGGTGCGAAGCGCCAGTTCGTCTGTCGGTCGCGAAATCGTGCGCGGCATTCTTGGATCACTGTTGGGAGGCAAGGGGAAGAGATAACATCAAAAAAACAACAGCTATTTCTCTAAAAAATCAACACGCGCCGCAAAAAAAGTGTATCTTGCGGCGGCAGTCGATTCAAACGTTGTTCCTGCGGTGGCCCTGTGTTCGTGCATGAATGCCCGGTTGGATTCCCTCGATACGTTTCTTGATCGTTCTGGCTTCCCGGGTTTGACCCGATTATGCAATTCGTTTTACAGGGATACAAAAATGAGCACTCAAACAGGTACCGTCAAATGGTTCAACGATGCTAAAGGCTTTGGTTTCATTACCCCAGAGCAGGGTGGTGACGACCTTTTTGCACATTTCAGCGAAATAAAGGGCAAAGGCTTCAGGACGCTGGCGGAAAACCAGCGTGTAGAATTTGAAGTCAGAAATGGCCCCAAAGGCTTGCAGGCGGCAAACATCCGTCCTATATAAGTAGTACGCATTTCGTGAACACGGCTCGAAGGCCGTGTTCTGTTGAAACACGGCCTTCGAGCCGTGTTTTGCTTTTCTGTACTGGCAGGAGAGTTACATATTCCTGAAGCATTGTCGCCAGCCACGGAAAATGCCATTGGCAGCAATTCCATACCATGACTGAAAATTCTATCCTTCCCGCCGCGATGACTTCGTTCGGGCAACTCGGCCTTCCTGGCAGCCTGCTCGCGACACTTGCCGAAGTCGGCTATGAAACCCCTTCTCCCATCCAGGCGGCATGTATTCCGCATTTGCTCGCGGGTCGTGACCTGCTTGGCGAAGCGCAGACGGGGACGGGTAAAACCGCCGCGTTCGCCCTGCCGATCCTGGCCAGGCTTGACCTTGCCTGTGCGCGGCCACAGGCGCTGGTGCTTACCCCGACACGCGAGCTTGCGCTTCAGGTCTCCGAGGCGTTTACCAAGTACGCGCATCACCTGCAAAATTTCCATGTGTTGCCAGTCTACGGCGGCCAGAGCATGGTGGTGCAGTTGCGGCAGCTCGCGCGCGGCGCGCAAGTCATCGTCGGTACGCCGGGTCGGATCATGGATCATCTCAAACGCGGTAGCCTGAAACTCGACGCCCTCTCGATGCTGGTGCTCGATGAAGCCGATGAAATGCTTCGCATGGGATTCATCGAAGATGTCGAATGGATTCTCGAACATACGCCTTCGAGCCGCCAAACGGCGCTCTTCTCGGCGACCATGCCTACCGCAATTCGCGGGGTCGCGCATCGTCACCTGCGCGAACCGGAGGAAGTGCGTATCCGTGCGGCAACGTCGACGGTGGAAAAAATCCGCCAGCGTTACTGGCTGGTGCGCGGTGTCGACAAGCTCGATGCCCTTACCCGTATCCTGGATGCGGAAGAAAAACTCGATGCTGCCATCGTTTTCGTGCGAACGAAAATTGGAACGGAAGAACTCGCCGATAAACTTGCCGCGCGCGGTTATGCCGCTGCCGCGCTTAACGGAGATATGACACAGGGGTTGCGTGAGCGTGTCATCGAACAACTGAAAAACGGCTCGCTCGATATCGTCATCGCCACGGACGTAGCCGCACGTGGCATCGATGTGCCGCGCGTCAGCCACGTCATCAATTACGACATTCCTTACGATACGGAAGCCTATGTCCATCGCATCGGCCGTACAGGGCGCGCAGGGCGTGAAGGCATGGCTATTCTGTTTGTCGCGCCGCGCGAACGGCGAATGCTGAAGAGCATCGAGCACGCCACCCGCCAGCCTATCGAACCCATCGCGCTACCGAGCCGCGAAGATGTTTCCAGCCTGCGCGTCAGCCAGTTCAAGCAGAAGGTGCTGGATACGCTGGCCGATACGGAGTTGGAACTTGGCTTTTTCATGAGCGTGGTGGAAGAGATCGTGGAGGAAAACGACCTCTCCTCTCGGGAAGTTGCCGCCGCGCTCGCCTATCTCGTCCAGGTTGGCCGTCCGTTGCAGATCGAGGAGGAAGAAGGCCGGGGGTGGGAGCAGGCTACTATGCCGCATTTGCAGGGCAGGGCGTTGCGCGAGGAAATCTTTACGACCGGTGTGTCGCGCTCGAGCGGTGCGCGGCGGGAAGCGAGGGGGGCTGTTTCCCCGAAAATTTTTGCGAGTGGCAAAACGCAACGCTACCGCATCGCGGTTGGCCGGGATCATGGTGTCATGCCGAAAGAGATCGTGGGAGCGCTTGCCAATGAGGGTGGCATCGAAGGTCGGCTCATCGGCCAGATCGACCTTTTCAATGAATTTTCCACTGTCGAATTGCCCGCCCATCTTTCCCCCGACCTGCTCGCCGCGTTGGGGCGCATCGTGGTGCGTGGACGTTCGCTCAATACCCGCCCGGTCGGGGAAGGCGAGGCACTGCCCGTGCGCCGCCCCCGGAACAGCGCCGACGCTTCCAGTCCGCGCCGCAGCGGTGAGTCTTACAAAGCTTCCGCAAAGCCTTGGGAGAAAAAGCCCTGGGAAAAACAGGCAACTCGGGGCGAGCGTTCAAAAAGCCGTGAGGCAGATGGAAAAAAACGGCGGGGGCAAAAATAGGAAAACCGGCATTTTTCTTTCTGGTTTTTTGGTTTGCGGTTTCGCCTCTAGGAAACCCCTGCACAACCCCTTTTGATGGATTGCTTCGTCACTTCGCTCCTCGCAATGACGGGTAAAAGTGAGTGTCATTGCGAGCGTAGCGAAGCAATCCAAGCTTGTTCAGGGTTTCCTTGGAATAATGCTAGGTCACGTTTTTGCCATTGCGCGGGCAGGCCCCGAAATGATTGTTCATGGGAAACGTAAAAAAGTCGCATTTTTTGTCCAGCGCATAATTTGAACGCTTGCTCTGTCACTCGTACGAACGCATAATGAAAACCTCGGCTCAGGGGAACCGTTCGGAGTTCAGAGCCGTTTCCATGCGGCATAAACAAAATATACCGCCATGCTCAACATGTTCATGAGGGATCGATATGGCTGCCAAACCGGAACAGGTCAACGAAATGCAGAAGAAGAGTCTTGAAGCGGCTGTGCAGTTGGCGCAGTTGTCCATTGAGAACACGCAACGTGTCATTGAAGTGCAGGTTGCCGTTGCCAAGTCGCTGTTCGAAGATAGCGTCAACAACGCCAAAGCCCTTAGTGGAATCAAGAATCCTCAGGACGCCGTTCAACTCCGTACGCGTTTTGCACAAAACTCCGCCGAGAAGGTTTTCGCCGGTGCGCGCGAAATCGCCGAAATTGCCACCAAGGCTCAGTCCCAGATCAGCAAACTCGTCGGCGAGCAACTCAGCAACAGCAGCGCGGAAGTTCTCGAAGCCATTCAACAGATGTTCAAAGGTCTGCCCATTGCCGACCAGAATACGATGAATGCCCTCCAGAACACCCTGAACACCACCCGCACTGCCGTGGAACAGCTTACCCGCGCGTCATCCGAAGCTTTCCAGGCTTTCACACAGGCGCCGGTTTCCGCCACAACGGGAAAAAGCCGTACTACCAAGTAATACGGGAAGCAAGTCCGCAATAACGAACAACGGCGCGAAAAGCGCCGTTGTTCGTTAAATGGTTTCTCCAAGGTCATTCATCATTGTGAGCGAAGCGAAGCAATCTAGCGGAATTTTTACATGGTACTGGATTGCTTTGCTTGTGCTCGCAATGACATTATCTAAACCAAAACCGCTCTAAGCCTGGACGGTTTCGCTTTGCCCGCAATGAGGGCATTCATCGGTCTTTTGTGAAGCCTGGGCGGCCCCGCTTCGCCCGCAATGAGGGCAGGACTCCGGCGCATCCAGTTTGGATTGCGCTTTCTTTCTTTCCGGCGGTTTGATCAGCGTGCTCCTCGGTACTCCACGGTCGCCCGCTGCGCTAATGAGTTCCTTCATATCGAGGATCAGCACGATCTGCCCGTTCGAGAGTGTGGTGACGCCTGCCACGCCTTTGGGGCGGAAATCGTCGAGCGATTTGATGACGGCGTCCTCACGTCCCGCGAAACTGTCGATGGCGAGAATGTACGATAGCTCGGCCATTTGCATCAGCACACCGTATTCCGGCGAATTTTCCTGCTCCCATCCGAGCATCTTGCTCAAGGGCATGATGGGCAAAACTTCGCCCCGCACGACCATCGTGGCGCGGCCAGCGACTTCCTTCACTTCGTTCGGGTCGATGGGCAATATCTCGCGCACCATCGACAGGGGTACGGCAAACGGCTGATCGCCCAGTTTGACCAGCAGCACCGGCAGGATGGCCAGTGTCAGGGGCAGGCTGATGATGAAGGTCGTGCCCTTGCCCTGCACCGAGTGGATGTCGATGGTTCCGTTGAGTTTCTGGATGTTGGTACGAACGACATCCATGCCCACGCCACGGCCTGAAACGTCGGAAACCTTGGGAGCCAGCGAAAAGCCCGGCAGGAAGACCAGATTGAAGCTCTGCCGCTCGTCCATCGTATTGGCCTCTTCGTCGGAGATGAGGCCCTTTTCGACCGCCTTGGCGCGCAGTTTTTCGGCGTTCATGCCATGCCCGTCGTCGGCGACGAGGATGAGGATATGGTCGCCTTCCTGGCGCGCTTCCAGGCGCACGTCCGCCTTTTCCGATTTACCGGAGATGCGGCGCTCTTCGGCACTTTCGACGCCGTGATCGACCGCGTTGCGGATCAGGTGAATGATCGGGTCGGACAAGTCTTCGATCATCGTCTTGTCGATCTCGGTTTCTTCGCCGATCAACACCAGTTCGACATCCTTGCCGAGGCCACGGGCGAGGTCGCGGGCGATGCGCGGGTATTTTTGGAAGAGCCGCCCAATAGGCTGCATGCGCGTCTTCATGACGGCGTTCTGCAAGTCGGAAACCAGCAGATCAAGCTGGCTCACCGCGACGTCGAGCGCGTGCAAGGTCTCGGTATCGTTGCGGCCATTGAGGATGTCGCTACGCAGCGCGTTGAGGCGGTTCTTGGTCAGGCCGATTTCGCCTGAGAGGTTGAGTACCTGATCGAGGCGCGCGGTGTCGACCCGGATCGACGTATCGCGTTGGCGATCATCGGTACGTCGTCCGCTCGGCCCGTTGGCTCCTGGAGCGTCGCCTGCCCGCCGATTCGGTGCGCTTTTGACGACGGCATTTGCGTCATGCACTGCCGGAACCACGGAAGTCCCCGTGGCAGGATGTGTTTCGGGCTGAGGCGCGGGATCCGGAGACGGTGTTCTGGAGACGGCGGCATGCAGTTCGTTCCAGTTTGGGGCGTTGCTTTGTTCTGCCACGATGACTGCGGCGCTCTGCGGTTTTTCAGAAACTGCCGGGGCTGCAGGCTGTGCTTGCGACTTTTCTCCGCTCTGAACTGCCTTGAGCGAAGCAATGATATTGGGGTCGGCCGGATCCGGCAGTACACCTTGCGAGAGTTGGTTAAACATATCGCGCACCCCGGCGGTCGCTGCCAGGATGACGTCCATAATTTCGGGAGTCACTTCAAGCTCGCCGTTGCGAAGTTTGTCAAACAGGCTCTCGGTGAGATGGCAGAGCGTCACCAGTTCGGAGGCATTCAGGAAACCCGCGCCGCCTTTGATGGTGTGAAAGCCCCGGAAAATGTCATTGAGCAAACCCCGGTCGTCCGGGCTGCGCTCAAGGTCGACCAGTTTATTATCGACATCCGATAACAGGTCTTGCGCTTCTGTGAGGAAGTCCTGCAACAGGTCTTCCATTCCGGCAAAATCACTCATGGTTCGCTCCCAATCTAGAAACCCAGGCTCGCAAGCAAATCGTCGACCTGCCCCTGGCTGGTCACGACATCATCGCGGCCTTCGCCGTTGATGACTGGCCCATTGAGCAGGCTGCCCGCCTTTTCGGAAACCTCGTCCGGTGCGGATTCGATGAGGATGCCGAGCAGTTGCGATTCGAGCGCCTGCGCCATTTCGAGGACTTTTTTGATGACCTGTCCGGTCAAATCCTGGAAATCCTGAGCCATGATGATTTCAAGCAACCGGGCATCTATCGCTTGGCCGATCTCGGTGGCCGAACCGAGAAACACATGCGTTTCTCCAGCCAGCGCCTTGAATTCTTCGACCGAAAGCTGGTTGTTAAACAATTTGCCCCAACGCGCGAACAAGGCTCCGGATTCCGTCTGGATTTTTTCTACCAACGGTTTGGCGGCATCTGTTGCGTTGAGTACTTTGCTGGCTGCCTGTTCGGTCATCTGCACGACATAGGTCAGGCGCTGGCGGGTATCGGGCATCGAGTCGGCAACCTCTTGCAATTTGTTGTCCAGGCCAAGCTCGATCAGCATGTCATGTAGCTTGCGCGTCATCTTGCCGATGCGGTTGAACATCATGGAATCGCGCTCGTCTTCTTCTTCTACTTCCGCGCCATTGATTCCAACTCCCGGTGAGGTGTACTTGCCTGCCTCGTTCTCGAACAGTATTTGCAGTTCGTCGTTGTCGTTCCCATCGCTCGCGCTTGGGGCAGCTTTCGGAGCCGGTGCCGAGGCAGGCGCGCTCACCGTTTCGGTGGGCGCGGCTTTTTCAGCGTCTCCGTTCGCCGCGATGTTGTCAAACAAGGACTGGAGTTCGTCCGAGTCTCCCGTTTCATCGATCTTCCGTTTAGCCACCTTCGATCCCCGTTGCATCTGCTGTGTTCGTATTGCCGGAAACCCGTTCGTTCGGGTGTCCGCTGTTTCTTACCGGTTGCAAGTCAGGCCGGTTTCATTTTTTCAAATACTTTTTCCAACTTCTCGGCCAGGGTTGCCGCCGTAAACGGCTTGACGATGTACCCGCTTGCCCCGGCCTGCGCGGCGGCGATGATGTTTTCCTTCTTGGCCTCCGCCGTGATCATCAGCACCGGCAAATGTTTGAGTTGTGGTGAACTGCGAATTTTTTGCAGCAACACAAGGCCGTCCATGTTGGGCATGTTCCAGTCGGAAACGATGAAGTCGAATTCTGTCGGCATCGACTCCAGTTTTTGCAGTGCCACCGCGCCATCCTCGGCTTCGTCCGCGTTGGCATATCCCAACTCCTTGAGCAGATTGCGGACGATACGCCGCATCGTCGAGAAGTCGTCTACGATCAAAAACTTCGTTTTGGGATCGCCCATTTGTTTTCTCCGGCCTCTCTCTCAACCGCCGTGTATTGCCGCCTTACCCTTGATGCCCCCGCTGGAGGAGTGGCCGCAGGGTTTGCGCGAGCACTTCAGCATCAAATTTCGCCACGTAGGCATCTACGCCGACACGCTTGCCCATTGATCGGTTGGCCTCGGAGGAGAGCGATGAGTGCATGACAACGGGAATGTCATCGAAACGATTGTCATTTTTTATGTTTCGCGTCAGGACATAACCGTCCATCTCCGGCATCTCGGCATCGACCAGGATGAGGTCGATTTCCTCCGAAACATGCCGCCCGGTCTGCTGCGCGTGACCCGCCATGCCTTCAAGGCGGGTCCATGCTTCCAGCCCGTTCATAGCATGTTTGTGATGTACGCCGAGCTTGTCGAGCACTTCGGCAATTTTGCGCCGCGCCACGGCGGAATCATCGACGAAGAATACGTTGTAGGCATGCCCGCCGTGTAGTGGGTCGATATTGCCGACCACTGCGTCGCCGAATGTGCTGGCAAGGATGCTTTCGACATCGAGAATGGATACGAGTTTGCCGTCGCTCAGTTCCGTGATCGCGGTGATGTAGTTCTGCATATTGTTTGAAACGTTTTCCGGCGCACGGACTTTGTCCCACTCCACGCGGATGATGCGGTCAACGCCCTCGACGATGAAGCCCAGGGTGCGCTGACTGTATTCCGTTACCATCATCGAGTTGCCAAGCGGCGCGTCGGGTTTCGCCAGCCCCAGTATTTTGGCGAGCGAGAGCACCGGAATCACATTGCCGCGTAGGGAAATCAGCCCTTCCACGCCGCGCGGCATGTTGGGGGCTTTGGTGATGAAGGGTCTGGCCGACACCTCCCGTACCTTGAAAACGTTGATGCCGAACGTCTCGCTCGTGCCGAGCGAAAACAGAAGGATTTCCATGCGATTCGATCCGGCAAGCATGGTGCGCCCATCGACCGCATCGAACAGAGCCTGATCGGTTTTTATCGTAGCGCCGTTTTGTTTTTGTGACTCCAGATTCAGCATGGTTTCACCTCACTTCTGTTCTTCTTTGGCCGAAGCATCCTCTTCGGACTCCGAAATGCCGAGAATTAAGCGCCGCAACGTTTGCGATAAACGCAACGGCTCGAATTTCGGAACGTATTCGTCTACGCCGACCGAAAGTCCGAGTTGCTGGTTCGACATCCCAGACAGCGAGGAGTGCATGACCACCGGTACGTCGGCGAAGCGTGGATCGGATTTGATATGGCGGGTCAGGATGTAGCCGTCCATTTCGGGCATTTCGACATCGGTCAGCACCAGGCTGATAATGTCGGAGACCTTGCGCCCGGAAGAGGTCGCCGCATCGGCGATTTTCTTCAGTTCTTCCCAAGCCTTGCGCCCATTGATTGCGCCGATGTATCTCACGCCCATCGTGTCGAGCGTTTGCGTAATCTGCTTACGCGCGATTGAGGAATCGTCGGCGAACACCACCATGTACCCTTCAGCGTTTTCGATGGGTTTGATGTCCTTGAAAATCAAACTGTCATCATCGTAGTGCGTGGTTTCCGACAACACTTTTTCGACATCGAGCAGCATCACGAGCCGGTTATCCGCCAGTTCGGTCACCGCTGTAACCAGGCCGCCCATATGGGCGACGAGCATGTCGGGGGGCACACGCATCTGTGTCCAATCGAGCCTGAGAATGGTGTCGACCGCTTCGACCAGAAAACCCTGGGTATGACCGTTGTATTCGGTGACGATCATGATGTCGCGTGCCGAATCCTTTCCCAGCCCGGCATATTTGGCCAGATCGACCACGGGAACCAGTACGCCGCGTAGGCTGACCATGCCTTCGACTGCGGCAGGCATTTCGGGTGCGGAGGTAATTTCAGGTGTACGCATAACTTCACGCACCTTGAACACATTGATGCCGAACGTCTCGCGCCGTCCGCTCCGCTGGTCTATCCCTAACGTAAACAACAGAATTTCAAGTTTGTTTGTCCCGGCCAATTTGGTACGGGCGTCGATGTTTTTCAGCAAATCGGACATTTCGCATTCTCCGCCGAAAGCGGCCATATGCCTGGTCAGCGCGACCGGTTGCAGTGGCTTACGTTTTTCTGATTCTGAAAATAGTGACCGGGAACTCTCATGTGTTCATGCGGACGGTTCAGTACGATGACATTACCAGCCGTGAATACAGTTTTCATGATCATACGCGCGCATGTTCGGCATGACCGTGAAATCCGCCTCCCAATCGCTGCAATACCCGCGCGGCGACTTCAGTAATCGGGGCAACTTCTTTTACCGCTCCAAGCAATGCCGCTTCGCGTGGCATTCCATAGACGACGCATGTAGCCTGATCCTGCCCTATCGTCCAGGCTCCCGCCTGCATCATGTGCAGCAGGCCGCTAGCGCCATCCTTGCCCATACCGGTAAGAATGACGCCAATTGCGGCGCGCCCGACTTGCTCCGCCGCAGAATGGAACAGCACATCAACCGAAGGGCGGTGATGATTGACGGGTTCCGAGCGAGACAATTCGCATTGATAGCCGCCATGAGGCATTTTCCTTATTTGCAGGTGTGAGTGGCCTGGAGCCAGATAAGCCACGCCCGGTTCGATCGCCTCGCCTTGGGTAGCCTCTTTCACGTACATCTTGCTCAGCAGGTCGAGACGGTGCGCGAACGAGCCGGTAAACATTTCCGGCATGTGCTGTGTCATGAGAATGGGCGGGATGTCTGCCGGCAATCGGGTCAGGACTTCACGAATGGCCTCAGTCCCGCCCGTCGAGGCGCCAATGAAGATAATGGTTCCCGAATAGGGGGCGGCTCGCACCCATGGCGAATTCGTCGTCGTTGGGGAATTTTGTGGCAGACCCATTGTTATCTCGCCTTGCAGATACGATTCTTTGAATCAGCGCAATGGCGAATCCAGGCGCACATATACCGTGCGCCCGATGGAACGCAATAAATCGGCGGCGTGCATGAAACTTTCGGAATGCCCAGCGTAAATTCGTCCCTCCTGGCGCAATAGCGGGACGAAACGTTTCAAAACACCGTATTGCGTCGGTTTATCGAAATAAATCATGACATTGCGGCAGAAAATCGCATCGAATGGCCCTTGCACAGGCCATGCTGGAGACAATAGGTTGATGCGGCGGAAATTGATGAGCCGCCGTAGTTCGGCCCGCACGGCATAGGAATCGTCGACACCGGAAGCGGAAGTGAAATATCGCGACAGGTGCGTGGGTTGCACACGATCCAACTTGTCACGCCGATAGATGCCTTTTTCGGCTTGCGCGAGCACGGAAGTGTCGATGTCGCTGGCAACGATTTCCACCGGTGGCGTCAGGGACGAAAAGGTATCGCAGGCCGTAATCGCCAGCGAATACGGCTCTTCCCCAGTCGATGAGGCGCAGCACCATATCCTGATGGGGCGTTTTTCCTTTATCTGCTTGATCTGGCTGGCAAGGATCTCGAAATGATGTGCTTCGCGGAAAAAGGAAGTCAGGTTGGTCGTCAGCGAATTGATGAAAGTTTCCCATTCGCTGCGATCCTGTTCGAGCCGCCGTAAGTACTGGGAGAAGGTTTGGTCGCCGCATGTCCGCAGCCGCCGCGCCAATCGGCTATAGACCATGTCTTGTTTGGAAGGCGACAGGACAATCCCCGCGTTTTTGTACAACAGGTTGCGGATACGCTCGAAATCAGCGTCCGTGAATGCGAATTCGCGCTCTTGAAGCGGAGCCGAACTGGGATGGTTCAGGATTTTCTTCAAGGGGTCGTTTACGGCCGCGCGCAACCCCCCAGGTGTAACGGATGTTCCAAGAGTCATACTTCCTGAACCGGAACGTGTCCCCAGACTGGATTTGTCGCGGGAATTCGTAGGAAATGCCATGACAAAACCTTCTCGTTTATGGCCTGGGAACACTGCCGGACGACGTGTTCAGTTCGTTTTCGATGTCACGGCCCAACTCCATCGCTTCCGGAACCGATTCCACTGAAACGTCGTGCGAATGCCCGATCAATTCGCTGCGGATGGCTTCTTCGGATTCCTTATTGAGCACAATGATGCTAATGCGCCGGTTAATTGGGCTCATCGGGTTATCGTTATCCAGATGAACGGTGTCGGACAGGCCCACCACGCGCACCACCTTGTTCGCCGACAGGCCGCCCGCAATCAACTCGCGCCGTGCCGTGTTGGCGCGGTTTGATGAAAGCTCCCAATTTGAAAAACCTCGTTCGCCACCCGCGTACTGTGCCGAATCGGTATGCCCCGAAAGGCTGATGCGGTTTTCGACTTCGTTGAGCGCCTGACCGATGGAACGTAGCAGCACCACGGTATACGGATGCAATATGTCGCTGGAAAGATCGAACATCGGCCGGTTCTGTTCGTCGACGATCTGAATACGTAGCCCTTCCGAGATGATGTCGATCAGTATCTGGTTTTTGAACATCCGCAACTGCGTATTGGCCTCGATGAGCGCTTCGATTTTCCCTTTGAGGTCGATCAGGCGGAGGTGTTCGCGATGCCTTTCCCGTTCCAGGCTCTCGGGATCGGTTCCGCCTTTTTGTCTCTGCCGCGCGGCATCGGTGTTGATCGAGCGCTTCGAGGGCGTATCGCCGCGCCGCACCTGCCCCACTTTGCGGGACAGGTCTTCGCCGCCGCCCTGGATGATGCTCGAACTGTCGCCCGACCCCTGGCCTCCCTGCATCGCCACTTTGAGCGGGTTCTTGAAATAATCGGAGATGCCCTTGAGGTCGCCCTGGGAGGTTGAGCCAAGCAGCCACATCATCAGAAAAAACGCCATCATCGCGGTTACGAAGTCGGCATAGGCGATTTTCCATGCCCCTCCGTGCGCGCCGGCGGCAGTTTTCTTGATGCGTTTGACGATGATGGGCTGCTGGGTTTCGCTCATCGCTTATCTCCACTTCAGCCCTTGCGGTTCTTGAGTTCTTGTTCGAGTTCCAGGAAAGTGGGGCGGTCGTTGGCATACAGTACCTTGCGCCCGAACTCCACCGCGATCTGAGGGGCGTAGCCATTCATGCTCGCCAACAGCACCACTTTTATGACCTGGAAAATCTTGCCGTTTTCCTCAACCTTCTGCCTGATCTGGCTCGCCAGCGGGCAAATGAAGCCATATGAAAGAAGGATACCCAAAAACGTTCCCACCAATGCCCCGGCAATCATCTTGCCCAGCACGGCGGGCGGCTCCCCCACCGCGCCCATCGTGTTGACCACACCCATCACGCAGACCACGATACCGAAAGCCGGCATCGCCTGTCCGATTTCGTCAATCGCGTGCGGGGCCTGATGCGCCTCCTGGTGATGGGTCTCGATTTCCATGTCCATCAGGTTTTCGATCTCGAATGCGTTGAGGTTCCCGCCCACCATCATTCGCAGGTAATCGCACATGAACTCGACGGCATGATGATCGGAAGCCAGTTTTGGGTATTTTGAAAAAATCGGGCTGGAGTCCGGCGTTTCGACATCGTTCTCTATCGACATCAAACCTTCCTTGCGTACCTTGCTGAGTATTTCGTAGAGCAATGAAAGCAGATCGACATACGCGGCGCGGTTGTACTTTGCGCCTTTGAACGCCAGCCCCAACGATTTGATCGAAGACTTGATCACCTTAGAGCCGTTGCCTGCGATGAAGCCGCCGACGAACAACCCAAAGATGGCCAGGTACTCGGTGGGAACCCATAGCGCAATGACGCTGCCATGAACAGCGAACGACCCAAGCGCGGAAGCAAGGATGACGACGTAACCGATGAGCAGGAACACGGGTTACTCCAGAACCAGCGAGCGAGTCCTCACAATGCCTGAATGTGCACGGACTGACCGTGAAAACTTGTAGCTAGAATAAAAAAAGCTATTCATGCAAAGCGCGCAAAGAGAACTTCGCTCACTACCGTTATTGCGAAGAACGAAGCGACGAAACAAACCAGAAAAGATGTCTGAACTGCTTCTTACCGCGCTTTGCTCGCAATGACGGCAGGAAGTGCAGTGAGTGTAGGTAAGGAACGGGTCTCAGAGAGTCGCCGTTTCGAGAGTGCGCGTCTTGCGAACTGCGGCCTGCCGGGTCTTGCCCGCACGAGAGGGCATATTGCATAGCCCGCACACATAACCATGCTTCGGGTCATGGGCATGCGCGACGAAACTCCCGCTACAATCGCGGCATTCGGATAATTGCAGGAGGTCGGCGTCGAAAAAACGCACCAGCGTCCAGGCTCTGGTGAGGCTCAATACCGGCTCCACCCTTCCGGCCTCGATCTGATCGAGATACAGGTGGTATGCCTTGATGATCGCATCCAGCCCGCTCAATCCCTCGCAGTGCTCAAAATAGCGGTAATACCCCATGAAAAGAGAAGAATGCACGTTGGGCTGCCAGGTCATGAACCAGTCAGTCGAAAACGGCAACATGCCTTTCGGGGGAGAAACGCCGCGAACTTCCTTATAGATTTTGAGCAGTTTTTCACGGCTCAAGCGGGTCTCGGCTTCCAGCATTTGCATGCGTGCGCCAAGCCGCACCATTTCGGCGGCGCGATGAATATCTTCCGCCTCGTCGATAATTCGTTTGTTTTTCATTTGCTCTCTCTCCAGGAGCAAGGTCACGCGGCTTCTTCGGTCAATCGGTTGGCGGCGATGATGGCCGCGTGCAGGGTGGAAGCCGTCTCGTCCCGGCCCTCTCCGGCCATCAGACGGGCAAGCTGTTCGTCCTCGAAACGAAAACGGGGGATCAATACCGGGCTGTCGGCCATCTTGACCAGCCTGGCCGCCGACAGGTCTTCAAGGAAATCTGCCAATGCCTTGCCGATACCCAGCCGAAACATCGCCGTCTCCCGATCGCAGCGCAGCATTTTCTGCGCGAGCATCAGATACGCGACATTCAATTCCCGGATTTCGGACTGAAAATTGGGGTGACTCATTGAAAAATTTCCACATGTGTTCAAGGAACTGGCGAAGCCAACTTAAAGTAGGCTCTAAGCACCTGCAAGATGAAAAAGTCACGCTCCGAGGCCGGTATTATCGTTATTACAGATACATTCGGCATTTTTGCTCAGATAGAGAGCAGTGCATTGGTTGCCTGTTTACGCCAGCAGTAAAAATAGCGTCGGGCGTTTGGCAAGCATGGGCGGCGGGGTTTTGCGCCAGTCGGCGATGCTGAGGGTACACAGGGTTTCGTCGGCGGTGGTGAGGTTGCGCGCGACGCACAGTCGGGTAGACGGCTGGCAGACGTGGAGCAGGGCTGCAAATAAGCGTTCGTTGCGGTAGGACGTCTCAATGAAGATTTGTGTGCGGGCAAGCCGCCGGGATTCGTCTTCGAGCGCGCGCAGGCGGCGGTCGCGGGCGTCCTTTTCGGACGGCAGGTAGCCGTGGAAGGCAAAGCTCTGGCCGTTGAGGCCAGAGCCCATCAGGCCGAGCAGGATGGACGACGGGCCGACCAGCGGAACGACGCGCACACCGAGGGCGTGGGCGCGGGCGACGAGCCGCGCGCCGGGATCGGCGACAGCCGGGCAGCCCGCGTCCGACATCAGGCCGACGTTTTCGCCCTTAAATACTGGGGCAAGCAAGGCATCCAGTTCGCCGTTATCGCCCTCGGCGGGCAGTTCGCGGATGTCGGTGTCGCGCAAGCTGCCTGGAAATTCGATGCGCTTCAGGTGGGCGCGGGCGGCGCGGGCGTTTTCGACCACGAAATGACGGATATTGATGGCGCGCGATTGTGCGGAGGCGGGAAGGAAATCCGTCCAGGGCGCTTCGCCCAGGCTGGTGGGAATGAGGATGAGAGCGCCATTGTTTGCGTCTGGCGCGTTCACGGCAGTTCCACGCCTGCCGCGCGGAGCATGCGGGCAAGCGCGATCAGGGGCAGTCCGATGAGGGCGGTGGGGTCGTCTCCTGAGAGCGCGTCGAGCAGCGTGATGCCCAATCCTTCGCATTTAGCGCTGCCCGCGCAGTCGAGTGCCGGTTCACGTTCGAGATAGCGGCGGATTTCGGGTTTGCTCAAGGGGCGGAAGCGCACACGGGTGAGGACGGTTTCGTGCTGCTCGCGTCCGCTGCGCCCGTCGATGAGGGCGACGGCGGTATGGAAGAGCACTTCCTGCCCGCTCATGCGTTGCAGTTGGGAGGCCGCGTTTTCGATTGAGCCGGGTTTGCCGAAAATCTCTGTGCCAAGGGCGGCTACCTGGTCGCTGCCGATGATAAGCGCGCCAGGATGTTTGCGGGAGACATCGCGCGCCTTTGCGAGCGCCAGCCGTTGGGCGAGACGTTCGGGGGCTTCGCCGGGCAGGCGGGTTTCATCGACTTGCGGGCTGGATGCCTCGAAAGGCAATCCGAAGCGTTCGAGCAACTGGCGGCGATAGATTGAGGTCGAGGCGAGAACGAGGCAAGGAAGGGAGGGACGTACGTTCATGCCGAGTGCGAAATTTGTGGTTGTTTTGACAGGAAGAGGAAAGAATAATACTATTATCTGCTTATGTTCGAGCAAGACAGCGCCGGAGCCGGCGCACCTCGCATCATTGACGTTTTCCGGTTTGCCGCCAGTAGCGGCGCGTTGAAAGGCGAAGTGCCGGTGGCGCGCCTTACGCGGCTTTCCGATCGGCTTGCTGATGATGAAGGCATGGTGTGCTGGCAGCTTTCTGGCAGCCTCGATGCCGAGGGCAAGCCCAGGCTTGATCTCGTCACGGACGGGCGGCTGGTGTTGCGTTGCCAGCGTTGCCTCGGTGGGCTGGATTGGAATCTGGCGATCAGGGCGACCTTGTTGCCGGTTCGTGTCGGGCAGGATTTGCCTGATGATGAGTTGGAGAACGACGAGGTTGACGCGGTCGAGGTTGACGGCGATGGCCAGTTCGATGTGTTGTCGCTGGTTGAGGATGAAATCATCCTCGCGTTGCCGATAGCGCCCAGGCATCCTGATTGCGGGATGCCGGAGGCGGCGGGAGCGAATGGCTGCGTATGCGGGCAATTGCCTTTTGCTGCGCTCGCTGGCTTGCGGAACAAGTGAATTTTGTAATTCAGGAGTGTTTCATGGCTGTACAACAGAACAAAAAGTCTCCGTCCAAGCGCGGCATGCACCGCGCTCATGATTTTCTGAGCGCGCCGCCGCTGGCCGTCGAGCCGACTACGGGTGAAGTTCACCTGCGGCATCACATCAGCCCGAACGGCTTTTATCGTGGCCGGAAGGTGACAAAGGGCAAGGACGAGTAAGTTTCGTCCGGGAATCCGGAAATCGGCGCAGGTGCGTATGCCCTCGCCGTTTTTTTCGTCCCTTACTTGTCATACGAGGGAGTAATGAATACTACCATTGCAATTGATTGCATGGGGGGCGATTACGGCCCGGCCGTTACCGTACCGGCGACGCTGGCCTTTTTGAATACGCATCCCGATGCCGAGGCGATTCTCGTCGGGCGCGAGGAAGAATTGGCTCCCCTGGTGGAAGGTGCTCAGTCCAGACTGAGATCGCGGTTGCACATTCATAATGCCACTCAGGTGGTGGAAATGGACGAACCGCCTACGAGCATACGCGCGAAAAGGGATTCTTCGATGCGCGTGGCACTCCATCTGGTCAAGAACGGCCAGGCTCAGGCTGCGGTGTCGGCGGGCAATACCGGCGCGCTGGTGATGATTTCCCGTTTCGCGCTGAAAACGTTTCCTGGCGTCGACCGTCCGGCGATCTGTTTCGCGTTGCCAACGATCAAGGGGCATACTTATGTCCTTGACCTGGGGGGTAATGTCGACTGCACTCCTGAGCACCTGTTTGAATTTGGGATCATGGGTTCGATGCTGGCGGCGGCGCTCGACCATAATGAGCGTCCGACGGTGGGGCTGCTCAATGTCGGAACCGAGGAGATCAAGGGGAACGAACTGACCAAACGCGCATCTGAGCTATTGCGCGTGAGTAGCCTCAATTACCACGGCTACGTTGAAGGGGATGACATCTTCAGGGGGACGACCGATGTCGTGGTCTGCGATGGTTTCGCCGGTAACGTGGCGCTCAAGACCAGCGAGGGGCTGCTGAAGATGCTTGCAACCTTTTTGCGCGATGAAGTCAGGAGCGGGCCGCTTTCGATGCTGATGGGGTTGGTGGCGATGCCAGTGCTCAAAAGGTTCAAGAACCGGGCAAATCCCGGTCACTACAATGGTGCGGTGCTGCTTGGGCTACGCGGTGGCGTGGTGCTGAAGAGCCATGGGTCGGCCGACACGTATGCTTTTGAGCAGGCGCTTGGCCGGGCTGCCGATGCCGTTGCCAACAACCTGATCCAGCGCATCCAGGACAGGATGGAGACAATGATGAGCACCAACGGGGAGAACGCATGATCTTTGCCAGAATTGCCGGAACAGGCAGCCATTTACCGGGGGAACCGGTTACGAATGATGACCTGGTCAGGCGCGGCATCGACACTTCGGATGAGTGGGTGACGGTCCGTACCGGGATTCGTGCCCGCCACTTTGCCGCACCCGGCACTAATTCGAGCGACCTGGCGCTGATCGCTGCGCGGCAAGCTATTGAGGCTGCCGGTTGCTCCTCCGCCGACATCGACCTCATCATTGTTGCGACGTCGACCCCCGATTTCATCTTTCCGAGTACGGCGACGCTGGTGCAGGCCGGGCTTGGCATCAGAAACAACTGTGCGGCTTTCGATGTGCAGGCGGTCTGCTGTGGTTTCGTTTACGCGCTGGCTACCGCAGAAAAGTTCATCCGTTCGGGCAGCCACCGGCGGGCGTTGGTCATCGGCGCTGAGGTGTTTTCGCGCATCCTCGATTGGACCGACCGCAGTACCTGTGTGCTGTTCGGCGATGGAGCGGGTGCGGTGGTGCTGGAAGCGTCGGATGAGCCTGGTGTGCGCGCCATGGCGCTCCACGCGGACGGCAGCCATCATCCAGACCTCTGGGTTCCCGGCAATGTTGCCGGAGGCCAGGTGATGGGGGACCCCTTCCTTCGCATGAACGGGCAGACGGTCTTCAAGTTTGCGGTCAAGGCGCTGGACGAAGTGATGCGGGAAGTCATCAATTTGGCAGGCGTGCCGCAGGAGAGCATCGACTGGTTTGTTCCGCATCAGGCCAATATCCGTATCATCCAGTCTTCGGCCAAGCATCTAGGATTGCCGATGGAAAAGGTGGTGACGACGGTCGGCATTCACGGCAATACTTCGGCGGCTTCGATTCCGCTTGCGCTCGATTGCGCGGTACGCGACGGCCGCATCCGCCCCGGTCAACGGATCGTGCTCGAAGGGATCGGCGGGGGGTTTGCCTGGGGCGCGGCACTTATTGACGTTTGACCGGCCAGGATGCCGGTTCTTTTGAATCAACGGAAAAAGATATGGCTTTCGCATTGGTCTTTCCCGGTCAGGGTTCGCAATCCGTCGGCATGATGGAGAGCTATGGCGATTCATCAGCCATTCGTGAAACTTTCGCTGAAGCCTCTGAGGCGCTTGGCGAGGATTTGTGGCAAATGGCCTCGGTTGGTCCGGCGGAGCGTCTGGCTCTGACCGTCAATACCCAACCCCTGATGCTGACCGCCGGTGTGGCTGTGTATCGCGCCTGGCTGGCGGCGGGAGGTTCCAGACCGGCTTTGGTGGCTGGGCATAGCCTGGGCGAATATTCGGCGCTGGTGGCAGCAGGCGCCTTGTCCTTTGCCGATGCCGTGCCGTTGGTGAGGTTCCGCGCCCAGGCGATGCAGGAGGCCGTGCCGGAAGGGGAGGGCGCAATGGCAGCGCTCATGGGGCTGGACATCGAGGACGTGCGCGCAACCTGTGCCGAAGCGGCGCGGGGTGAAGTCGTGGATGCCGCCAATCTCAACATGCCGGGGCAGATTGTGATCGCCGGAGCCAAAGCTGCGGTGGAACGTGCGATGACGCTTGCCACCGCAAAGGGCGCGAAGCGCGCGGTGCTATTGCCGGTGTCCGCGCCTTTTCATTGCGCCCTGATGAAACCGGCGGCGGAACGCTTGCGCGAACGGCTGGCGACGGTACGAATCTCCAAGCCGGAAATCGACGTGCTCAACAATGTCGATGTTGCTGTCCAGGATGATCCCGAGAAGATACGCGACGCGCTCGTGCGGCAGGCGTTTTCGCCGGTACGCTGGATCGAGTCCGTGACGGCGATGACCGCGCGTGGATTGACCCGCGTCATCGAGTGCGGCCCTGGCAAGGTGCTGGCTGCCATGACCCGGCGGATCAGCAAGGATGTGGAAGGGGGGGCGCTGCATGACGCGGCGAGCCTGGAACAGATATTGGCGGAAATGGGGATGGAATGAATATGAGTTACTCGCTCGAAGGGCAACTTGCACTGGTAACGGGTGCGATGCGCGGTATTGGCCGCGCGGTGGCGTTTGAACTTGGGCGGCAGGGAGCGGTCGTGATCGGCACGGCCATCACGCAGGAGGCCGCCGCAGAATTGACCCAGGCGTTTTCGGGTGCCGGGATAAAGGGTGCGGGAATAGTGCTTGATGTTACCGACAGTTCGGCCTGTGAGCAGGCCGTTGCGGGAATCGAAAAAGAATTCGGCACGGTCGGCATCCTGGTCAACAATGCGGGCATTACCCAGGACAACCTCGCCATGCGTATGAAAGATGAGGAATGGGATGCCGTCATCGACGTCAATCTCAAGGCGGTGTTCCGAATGTCGCGCCTGGTGATGCGCGGCATGATGAAGGCGCGCGCGGGCCGCATCATCAACATTACTTCGGTGGTGGGCAGCACCGGCAATCCGGGACAGGCCAATTACGCTGCCTCCAAGGCCGGCGTGGCGGGGATGAGCCGTTCGCTCGCCAGGGAACTGGGCAGCCGCAACATCACCGTCAATTGCGTCGCGCCGGGTTTCATTGATACCCAGATGACCCAAGGGCTGCCGCAGGCAGTGCGCGATTCCCTTTTGAGCAACATCCCGCTGGGCCGTCTCGGCAATCCGGAGGAGATTGCTTGCGCTGTGGCGTTTCTCGCTTCACCGGCAGCGGCCTACATCACTGGGACGACACTGCATGTCAATGGTGGCATGTATGTAACATGATTTTGAGGAAGCTGTCATGAAGCTCCCGCTAGCTCGTATTGTGATGTTTCTTGGAGCCATTCTGGCGTTTTGTCTGCCAGTTGCGCCCGTGTCTGCGGAAGACCCTGGGGGCTTGCTTGAATTCAACACGGACACGGGCGTCAACCTGGATGACGTGAACAGCCCGGACGGCGATGAAGATGAAGATGACTCCAATGAAGAGGCCGACATACCCGGTGCTGATGCCGCCGATCTGTCTGTCATCGAAGACCCAGGTGAATTTCCTGCCCAGGAACTGAGCGCGGAAACGCTCCAGGATTTTTTGCTCGCCGAAATTGCCGCTACGCGCGGCCAGTTCCGGGAATCGGCGCAAGCCTACCTCACACTCGCGCGCAAGACGCGTGACCCGCGCATCGCCCACCGCGCCGCGTATATAGCTTCCCGGTCGAAGGAAGCTCCACTCATCGCCGAGGCTGCGCGGCTGTGGATCGAAGTTGCCCCCCACTCGAAAGAAGCCCGCCAGTTCGCGGACTATGTCGAACGCGGCCACAGTCCCGCCATTGATAAGATTCAGGAAGCCTTGGCGCGTACCTTGGCTCAGAATCCGGGGAGACTCGCCCCCAACCTGTTGGGGCTCAACCGCGCCCTCTCAAAAGCCGAAAACAAGGATGTGACAAAGAGTCTCATCTATCGTGTGACCGAACCTTATCTCACATACCCCGAGGCTCATTTCGCGCGCGCCCAGGCCGCCATCATCGCCAAACGCCCGATGGAAGCGACGGGCGCGATTGACCGCGCCCTCGAACTGCGCCCCAACTGGTTGCCGGCGCTGATGATCAAAACCCATATCCTGGTCGAAGCCGGTGCGGCGGATCAGGCCAATGTGATGCTTAGGGCCGCGCTGGCACAAGAGCCGAACAACCGTGAACTCCGGCTTGCCTATGCCCGCAGCCTGATCGCTGCCAACAAGCTCGCTGCCGCGCGCAACGAATTCAATACCCTGCTTGCCGCCACGCCCGACGACCGTGACCTGCTCTATACCGTTGCCATGCTTTCCGCCGAGCTTGGCGATACCGCTACTGCTGAGCCGTTGTTGAAAAAGTTATTGGTCTCCGGTCATCCGCAAGCCGATCTCATCCGGCTTCAACTCGGCAAAATAGCTTCTGACCGCGGTGAATATGCTGCCGCACGAAAATGGTTCGATGCCGTGAGCCCTGGCGGGTATGCCACCGAAGCGCGCATCCGCAGCGCACAGAGCCTGGCAAAGGAAGGCCATATCGACCAGGCCCGCAAGCTCCTGCGCGACGCCCCGAATCCAAGCATCCAGCGCCGTTACCTGCTCACCGAAACCCAGTTGCTCGTGGAAGTGGGGCGTGTCCGGCAGGCGTTTGATCTTATCAATAATGCCCTGCGCGAGCATCCCGACGACAATGACCTGCTCTATGAATCTGCCATGCTTGCCGAACGCCTCGGCCTGTACGAAATCATGGAAGGGCGGTTGCGTAAGCTGATCGCTTTGGCTCCCGAATACGCGCATGCCTATAACGCGCTCGGTTACTCGCTGGCTGACCGTGGGCAACGCTTGGAAGAAGCCGAAGCACTGATCGCCCGCGCTTTGGGAATTCTTCCAAGGGACGCGTATATCCTCGACAGCATGGGTTGGGTGCGCTTCAAGCGCGGCGACCCCGATGGCGCGCTGGAGCGGCTTGAACAAGCCTATGCCCTGCGCGCTGACCCTGAAATCGCCGCGCACCTTGGTGAAGTGCTCTGGCAACTGAACCGTGCCGATGAAGCCCGCCGCATCCTCGATGACGCGAAGGCCGCGCATCCCGGCAATGCCACTCTGGAAAAGACAATCCGTCGGCTGTATCAGGCTCCGGAGAAGAAGCCGGGTAAGAAAGTTTCGGGTAAAAAACGTTGAACAACCTCTGTTTACCGCTTCGTCCGGGCATCACCGTCCATGCCTTTCGCGCCTGGATAGCAGGCTTGGCCGTTGGCGTCCTGACATCCGCTTGCGCCCTCAACCCGCCTGCTCCGGCGCTAGATCCCGTAGCGCGGCAAACGTTCGACGCTTTCTCGCTATCGGGCCGTTTGTCTGCCAGCGACGGCAAGCAGTCCGCCTCAGGGCGCTTGGATTGGGAGCGCCGTATCGGAATGGATCGCTGGACAGTCTCCAGCCCGCTCGGGCAAATCGTCGCTCAAATCGACTCTGGCCCGGACGGCGCGGAAGTTTTGCTTGCCAACGGCGAACGCCGATACGCCCCACAGGTCGCCGACCTCGTTCCGGTATTGCTCCCCGGCGCCGCCGAAGCGGGTCTGCCGCCTGAGCGCCTGGCCGCTTGGGTGCAGGCCGCGCCGCCCGGTGATGGCGAAGTGCGCTCGCTCGACGTGCGGGGTCGTCCCGCGCGCCTCATCGACCGGGGCTGGATCATCGACTACCTTGGCTACCAGGATGAATCCCCGGAAGCCCTGCCGCGCCTCGTCGACATTTCCCGTGGAGAATTCCGTCTGCGGCTGGTTGTCGACCGATGGAAAGTGGAGATGCCATGATAATGCCTCCCGCACGGATGATGCCGCCGGTTTTGCCCTCGCCCGGCCGGTTTGAAGGCTGTCCAGCTCCGGCCAAACTCAACCTTTTCCTGCATGTCGTTGGCCGGCGCGCCGACGGCTACCATCTGTTGCAATCGGTCTTCCGTCTGCTCGACTGGGGGGATACCCTCGATTTCACCATACGCAAAGACGGCAAAATCCACCGCACGGATGCCGTTGCCGGTGTGCCGGAAGAAACCGATCTCTGCATACGCGCGGCGCAGGCCTTGCAACAGGCCGCCGATTGCCCATTCGGAGCCGATATTACCGTGCACAAACGCCTTCCCCTGGGGGGCGGGCTTGGCGGCGGCAGTTCGGATGCCGCCACCACCCTGATGGCGCTCGACCGTCTCTGGAATACGCGGCTCGGTCCAATCCGGCTGCATGAAATTGGCATGACTCTTGGCGCGGATGTGCCTTTCTTCCTCTTCGGGCGCGACGCTTTTGCCGAAAGCATCGGCGAAATCCTGCAATCGATCACATTGCCCCCTGCTTGCTATGTCGTGCTCGCCCCCGGCATCAATGTGCCGACTGCACGGATTTTCGCTTCGCCAGACTTGACGCGAAATACGCCTCCAATTAACATAGATAGCTTCACGTTGGATTGCTCCCACAACGATTTGCAGCCGGTTGCCTGCGAACTCTTCCCGGAAATAAAGGAAGCACTTTCATGGCTTGGGCAATTTGCCCCGGCGCGGATGACCGGTGCGGGCGCGTGTGTTTTTGCCCCTGTTGATTCATCCGAGCATGCGGCGCGGATCGTTGGGCAATGTCCGGCGCGCTGGCAAGCTTGGCAAGTGGAGAGTTTGGCGCGGCATCCGATGCTCGGTCTGCGGTTTGGAGACGTGAAAGGTTTTTAAATGGGGAGTCGCCAAGTTGGTCAAGGCACCGGATTTTGATTCCGGCATTCGAGGGTTCGAATCCTTCCTCCCCAGCCCTGTCATGGCGGGCAGACCCCTCTAGGTCTGCCCGTGTCGCTTTTTGACGGCGCGCTCAGTTTAAGCTTTTACTGAACCGCCACTGGAGCAGTCGTTATGCCATCCGGCAACCTGATGGTCTTTACCGGTAACGCCAACCCCAAACTCGCGGCGGATGTCGCCCGTCGGTTGGGTATTTCGCTTGGCGCGGCAACGATAAACCGCTTCTCCGATGGCGAAGTGCAGATTGAACTCCATGAGAACGTGCGTGGCGAAGATGTTTTCATCCTCCAACCCACCTGCGCGCCCATCAATGAAAACCTGATGGAACTGCTGGTGATGGTCGATGCCTTCAAACGCGCTTCGGCTCGCCGCATCACCGCTGCCATTCCTTACTTCGGCTACGCGCGGCAGGATCGCCGCCCGCGCGGGACACGCGTCCCGATTACCTCCAAGCTCGTAGCCAACATGCTCCAGGCTGCGGGGGTCAACCGTCTGCTGACGATGGACCTGCATGCCGACCAGATACAGGGGTTCTTCGACATCCCGGTCGACAACGTCTACGCCTCCCCGACGCTGCTTGCCGATCTCAGGCAAAAAAAGTACGAAAATTTACTGGTTGTTTCTCCCGATGTTGGTGGTGTGCTGCGCGCCCGCGCCTTTGCCAAGCGGCTGGAGTGCGACATGGCAATCATCGACAAACGCCGCCCCAAGGCCAACGTGGCCGAAGTCATGAACATCATCGGTGAAGTCGAGAACCGTACCTGCGTCATCATGGACGACATCGTCGACACCGCAGGCACCCTGTGCAAGGCGGCCGATGCCCTCAAGGAACACGGCGCGCGCCAGGTGCTCGCTTACTGCACTCACGCGGTACTCTCTGGCAATGCGGTTGAACGCATCAGCGTATCCTCGCTCGACGGCATTGTCGTGACGGATACTATCCCCCTGCGCGAAGACGCGCTTGCTTGCCCGCTCATCCGCCAGGTTTCGGTCGCCACTATCCTTGCCGACACCATGCTGCGAATCAGCAACGAGGAGTCCGTTTCTTCCCTCTTTGTCGAAGGATGAACGAAAGGTTTTTTTCATCCCCGCCTGGTCGCGGGCGGGATTTTTACAGGAGTTGTAAAACATGAGCATTACTTTCAAAGCTACCCGCCGCGAACAGCAGGGATCGAGTGCGAGCCGCCGCCTGCGCCGCGCGGGGCAACTGCCGGGCATCATCTATGGGGGCGGCAAGGACGCCACCCCTATCGTCATGAACCACAACGATCTCTTCCACCTGCTCAAGAAGGAAGCCTTCCACTCCACGCTTCTCACGGCGGAAGTCGACGGCCTCAAGGAGACAGTGGTTCTGCGTGACACCCAGTGGCATCCGTACAAGATGCAGGCGCTGCACATCGACTTCCAGCGCATCGACGCTGAACAGGCGCTGCACATCAAGGTTCCGTTGCACTTCATCAACGGTGAAATTTCCCCGGCGGTCAAACTTGGCGGCTGCCTCATTGCACAGGTTATGACCGAACTCGATGTCAAGTGCCTGCCCAAGGACTTGCCCGAGTACATCGCCGTCGATCTCGCCAATCTCGAAGCCGGCCAATCGCTGCACGTCTCGCACCTGAAGCTACCCGAAGGCGTTGAACTCGGTCATCACACCGATACCGACCCCGTGGTTGTCAGCGCACAGCAAAGCCGTCTCGACGCGGCCGCCGATGCTGCTGCCGAAGAGGCCGCTGGCTCCGAACCTGCGGCCTGAAGGCTGCGTTGCCGAGGCATCCAACAACAATGGCGACGGCGGCATCTGTTCCCCGGCTCATTGTCGGCCTCGGCAACCCCGGCGCGGAATATGCCAAAACCCGGCACAACGCCGGGTTTTGGTTTTGCGAGGGGCTGGCCTACGATCTGGGCGCGCGTTTTTCGTTTGAGTCCCGTTTTCACGGCTTTGTCGCCCCCTTGCGCGAAGAATCACGCCCGCCGTCGTGGCTGCTCATGCCGCAAACCTTCATGAACAGATCCGGGCAGTCTATTGTCGCGCTGGCGCACTTCTACCGCATCCTCCCGGATGAAATTCTCGTCATCCACGATGAGCTTGATCTTCCCCCAGGGCAGTTGCGCCTCAAATTCGGCGGCGGCCCCGGTGGGCACAACGGCCTCAAGGACGCTACCGCCCATCTTGGGGTTCCGGATTACTGGCGCTTGCGTATCGGCATCGGCCATCCCGGCGACCGCAACGAAGTGACCAACTACGTTCTCAAGCCCCCTCGGCAGGAAGAGCGGGATTCTATTTTCGAGGCCATCGACCGCGCGCTGGCCGTCTGGCCCTTATTGGCGCGTGGCGACTGGGAAAAAGCCGCGCAACGCCTGAATGCCCGTCCCAAGCCCCCGAAACCGGCTCCATCCCCGGAAACCCCCGCCCCCATTTCCGGCTCTGCCGACAATAAGGAAACCCCATGAGCCTCAAATGCGGCATCGTTGGCCTGCCCAACGTTGGAAAATCCACCCTTTTCAACGCCCTTACCAAGGCGGGGATTGACGCGGCCAACTATCCGTTCTGCACCATCGAACCCAACGTCGGCATCGTCGAAGTGCCCGACGCGCGCCTTACGCAACTGGCCGACATTGCCAAACCGCAAAAAATCCAGCCCGCCATCGTCGAGTTCGTCGACATCGCCGGGCTGGTTGCGGGCGCGTCCAAGGGGGAAGGGCTGGGCAACCAGTTCCTGGCCAATATCCGCGAAACCGACGCCATCGTGCACGTCGTCCGCTGCTTTGCCGACGAAAACGTCGTGCACGTCTCCGGCAACATCGACCCCATACGGGACATCGAAACCATCGACACCGAACTCGCGTTGGCCGATCTGGCGACCGTTGATAAGGCCATTACCCGCTACAAGCGCCCTGCCGGAGCGGGCGACAAGGAAGCCAAGGCCATACTTGCCGTGCTGGAAAAGTGCCTCGCCCAACTCGACGCCGGTGGCGCGGTGCGCGCCCTGGCGCTTGCCAGGGAAGAGCGAGCCCTCATCAAGCCGCTGTGCCTCATCACCGATAAACCCGTGCTCTACGCCGCCAACGTGGCCGAAGACGGATTCACCGGCAATCCCTATCTCGAAACCGTGCAACGGCGCGCGGCCGACGAGGGCGCGGAAACCGTCGCCCTGTGCGCCGCCATCGAAGCCGAGATTGCCGACCTCGACGACGCGGACAAAATGGACTTCCTTGAATCCATGAATCTTCACGAACCCGGCCTGGACCGCCTGATCCGCGCCGGTTACAAACTCCTTGGCCTGCAAACCTACTTTACGGTGGGGCCAAAGGAAGTACGCGCCTGGACGATCCACGTCGGCGACACCGCCCCCCAGGCTGCGGGCGTCATCCATACCGATTTCGAGCGCGGTTTCATCCGCGCGCAAACCATCACCTTCGAGGATTTCATCCACTACAAGGGCGAAGCGGGCGCGAAAGAAGCGGGCAAGATGCGCGCCGAAGGCAAGGACTACGTAGTGAAGGATGGGGATGTGATGAACTTTTTGTTCAACGTCTGAGCCTGTTCTCGGTCTATTCATGATCTCGCAGTTTTTCCAAATGATCTCAAGAAGATGACATGTTCTCTATCATGTTTGCTTCCCAAGACTCTTGGTAAAAACCGAAGAGAAAATCCCTTTCCTCCCGCTTGCGGGAGAGGGGGTCCCGAAGGGGTGGAAGTGGGTTCAGCGTCGCTACCCTGTGACCTCGGTCACGGTCAGCAGACACGCAAACGCTACAATGGCTTTTGTCTTCAACCTGACTCCTGAGGCCGATCATGGATTACGCTTCCCCGCGAGACCGCCGCCTGGACCGTCGCATTCCCATCGGGTGTTCCGCCCATATTCGCTTAAACGAAGGCGAAGAAGTCTCTGCGGAATGTATCGAGTTGAGCGTGAGTGGGATGACCTTACGCGCCAGCTACGTCCCCAGCGAAGGCGAAGTCGTTGAAGTCGTGATTGCTTCCCCCACAGACGACAAGATGGAACGCCCGCCGCTGGTGACGCACCTGCGCGTCACCCGATGCCACGCGCTTACCGGAGGGCAGTACGAAATCGGCGGTTCCACCGTCCGTATCGTCGGGTAAATCGGCTCGGCTTACCCAAGCTTTGCGCGGCGTAGCCGCCGCGCCATTGATGCGCTATGCTTTTAGCCTTTCCAGCACGACGCTGGAAAAGTCACCACACTACAAGAGGAGCATCAATATGTCGCGCGATTTTTCTGAAGTTTATCTCTACAATTTTGAAGATCTGAAGGTGGGTCAGACCGCATCCATCGCCCGCACCGTTTCCGAAGCCGACATCCTTGCTTTTGCCGGGGTCTCAGGGGACAGCAATCCCGTGCACGTCGATGAGGAATTTGCTGCCAGCACCATGTTCAAGGGGCGTATCGCCCACGGCATTCTCTCGGTTTCCTACATCTCGACCGTGATCGGCACCAAACTGCCCGGCCCCGGTACGATTTATCTCTCGCAGTCGGTGAAATTCAAGGCTCCGGTACGGATTGGCGATACTGTCGTTACTCGCGTCACCGTCACCGCCCTCGAAGCCGATAAACGGCGCGCAACGCTTTCTACCGTCTGCACGGTTGGCGATAACGAAGTTACTGTCGGCGAAGCGCAAATCCTGCTGCCGAAACGCTGATCTGATAGAGGGGGAATCAGGGGGAGAAACCCCCTGTTCCCCACGTAAAAGGCCACAAACCGGTTTCATTTTGCTGCTTGGGCAATCCCCAAAACACCTTCACGCCGAAAATTTTCGGGCTGTTCAGAGAATCCTTACGAAGAAATACCTTTCGCCCGTTCCAGCGCCTTCGCCAGATATTGCCCCGTATGGCTTTGCGCGCAGACGGCGACGGACTCCGGCGTGCCGGCACAGACGAGCGTGTCTCCGTCGTTGCCGCCTTCAGGACCGAGGTCGATGATCCAGTCTGCCGTTTTGATGACGTCGAGGTTGTGCTCGATGACGATGATGGTGTTTCCGTTGTCGCGCAAGCGGGTGAGGACGCGCAGCAAAAGTCAGGATCGGTCTTTTACTATGTAAAGAGCACAGAGGACTATGCATGCTTGTAGCATCTGTAATTCTGCATAAATCTGGTGCATAATCGACTCGGCTTGCATATGAGCTATTATGCCGTTAACAGTACTTACTACAAACCATATCCAAAGCCAAACAGAACCAACTAGACCATTCAACCAATCTAAGATTTTCTTCACGATGTTCCTCCTTTTTTGTTAAGAGGCAAGCCCTCTGAACATGCTCTGAGGGCTTCCAAGTTCTGCGCCGAGAACACGAACTTCCGTGTGTAGGCACTGCAATAGTTAGATGAAAGTGTCGGCAATCCAGTCACCAATTTTCTCTTTGATGGAAAATTTGCCTGATGAGGTATTATTTGATCTCTTCTGCGGTCAGACAGATCGGAAAAGCTCCGCTGATAACCGGATATGAGCACATGGCATTCAGTCTGCTGGTGTAGTAGGTCATGATGCAGTTTTCCGTAGTGCAAGCATTCCGTTGTGCAAGCCATTCTTTTTGGGTTTTACGCAAGTCTTGCTGTGCACTTTCTCCAATATTTGCGGCTTTCATATGTGAATAATTTTCAGATAACGCTCGGTCATACTTGGCAAGTAATGGATTACTGCAAATAGATTTTTCTACGAAATTTGCCGCTTTTTGGCAGTCAAAACTAGGGGTTGGCTGGACAAATGTTTTGAAGTCATTGTCTGATTTTATTTCAGTCGGAGTGTATGAATCGTTTTTCTGTTCAACTGAAGGAACAGATTTGCTCGTCTGATTTATGGTAGAAGAGTCATAAGGATTGATTTTTGGAGAAACGTCGCTTTCATGAAATGAACCGTCCCAAGAGAGTTCCCATTTATTGGAAGTCCCTTCAGCCAGCACGAAACGAACGCCTGTTTTATTTGAATTAAATACACGTGATAATGAAAACAGTGTGTTTTTATCATGACCTTTTGCGGTGATCATGTCCGCTGCCGCGTCATATTTAGCATCAAAAAATGGAATATAAGTCTCTTCCTTTATTCCAACTCCAACGATTAATGGTTTGCCTTGTACATTGTAGGCATTGATGAGGCCATCTGGATTCCCATCCAACATGTCACTTTTCCATCTCCCAGAAAAGTCTTGCATGAAAGATTGTAAAGTTTTTTCTTCCGACACAGGGGATGTAGGTTTGTATCCCTTCATTCGTTCTATCTGGGCATTATTTTCACCTCTTGCCAGTTCCTGCTGCATACTTGGATAATCAATATCGAGCAATTCGCGTACTTTTATAAGAGTGTGTGAGTTTTTCTGATCCGTCATCACCAAAGAAGCGGATAAATTGTTACTTCCCGCTTTATATGTGATAACAGTGATTTCTTCTGGTTTATCGGCATTACATAGTAAGTATACTGAAGATTTTTCAGTGTCCAGTTTTGATATTTTGCAACTGCTGGTGCCTGTATTATCAAAAACTGATGCGCGCATTAACACTCTATTGTTCTTCGTATCATGCCAAATTGTCACAGAAAACAAGTCTCCTTTCCATTCGCCATCCATATTTTTCATTAATGAATTTTTTCCGCATCCTGCAATAAATGTACAAACAATAACAAGAAAAACAGTTTGTACAATGGTATTGTTAAAATATGAGTGAATTTTGATGTTGGATATTTTCTCTAAAAAAAGTCTTGGCAAATCTATGATTCGCGCTTCTGCCATGCCGGTATTTTTTGATCGAACTGTAGAACAATAAGCTGATTTTTCACAGAATTCGTGCTTTTTTTCATTTTCGATGTATTCATGAACTGAGCTTGGACTCTTGCGACAACTTCCCTCATAGCCTGACAATCTGCAATACTTGTATTTACTACCCATCACAATCTCCTTAGTGACCAAGGCTGATTACGCTTTAGTGTCGTGATAAAACAAATGTTGAAGCAAACTCCGTAGATGTAAACATAGCATGACGCTGATGATTGTCAAGTGTCTGCAAAGCCTTCCCCTCCCGCCTGTCTCCCTGACCCTGCCAACTTACGCGAGGTTTTGGCATATTGGGTTCGGTTAAAACGAGTGAAAAAGGGCTGGTCACAGGAACGGTTGGCGTTGGAATGCGATCTTGATCGTACCTATGTTTCAGCCGTAGAGCGCTCGCGCTGGAACGTCTCACTCTCGAACATTGAGCGATTGGCTTTGGCGCTGGATGTCCCTGTTTGGGTTTTGCTCAAACCGCCGGAGTAGCCTGCCCTTACAGCATCTATTCACGCTAATCTATCCGGACTTTGCGCCCGCTCCAGCGCCTTCGCCAGATATTGCCCCGTATGGCTTTGCGCGCAGGCGGCGACGGATTCCGGTGTACCGGCACAGACGAGCGTGCCTCCGTCGTTGCCGCCTTCAGGGCCGAGGTCGATGATCCAGTCTGCCGTTTTGATGACGTCGAGATTGTGCTCGATGACGATGATGGTGTTTCCGTTGTCGCGCAAACGGGTCAGAACGCGCAACAGTAGTTCGATGTCCTGGAAATGCAGGCCGGTGGTCGGCTCGTCGAGGATGTAGAGCGTGCGCCCCGTGTCGCGTTTGGAGAGTTCGAGCGCGAGCTTGACCCGCTGCGCTTCGCCGCCGGACAGCGTGGTGGCGCTCTGGCCGAGGCGGATGTAGCCGAGTCCGACATCGGCCAGGGTTTCGAGCTTGCGCGCGATGATCGGCACGGCGGAGAAAAAGTCATGCGCCTGGTCGACGGTCATCTCCAGCACTTCGTAAATGTTGCGGCCCTTGTAACAGATTTCCAGCGTCTCGGCGTTGTAACGCTGGCTCCGGCAACGGTCGCAGGGGACATACATGTCGGGCAAAAAGTGCATTTCCACCTTGATCATGCCGTCGCCCTGGCAGGCTTCGCAGCGCCCCCCCCTCACGTTGAACGAGAAACGCCCCGGCCCATATCCGCGCGCCTTGGCTTCGGGTACGCCGGAGAAAAGTTCGCGGATGGGAGTCATCAGGCCGGTGTAGGTGGCGGGGTTGGAGCGCGGGGTGCGCCCGATTGGGGATTGATCGACGCAGATCACCTTGTCGAGCAGGTCAAGCCCGTGGATGTCTTTGTGCGGCGCGGCTTCGATATTTGCGCCGTTGAGTTGGCTGCTGGCTGCCGCGCTCAGGGTGTCGTTGATGAGCGTGGATTTGCCCGAACCTGAAACGCCGGTGACGCAAACGAAAAGCCCGATGGGGATGTCGACGTCGAGCCTTTTCAGGTTGTTGCCGCTCGCGCCGACGATGCGGATGAGGCGCGCGGCATCCATCGGGACGCGCCGCGTGGGCAGCGCAATCCTGCGTCGCCCTGCGAGCCATGCGCCGGTGACGGAGGCGGGGTTCTCGATGACCGCCTCGGGCGTGCCGCTGGCGATGACCTCTCCGCCGGTTTCGCCCGCGCCAGGGCCCATGTCGACGAGATGGTCGGCGGCGCGCATGGCCTCTTCGTCGTGTTCGACGACGATCACCGTGTTGCCGAGATCGCGCAACCGGCCCAGGGTTTCCATCAGGCGGCCATTGTCGCGCTGGTGCAGGCCGATGGAAGGTTCGTCGAGCACGTACATGACCCCGGTGAGTCCCGATCCGATCTGGCTTGCCAGCCGGATACGCTGCGCTTCTCCGCCGGAAAGGGTGTCGGCGGCGCGCTCCAGGCTTAGGTAGCCGAGGCCGACATTGTCCAGAAACCCTAGGCGCGCGGTGATTTCCCGGACGATTTTGTCGGCGATGAGCGCGCGTTGCCCTTCGAGTTGCAAGTCCTTGAAAAATGCCAGGCAGCGCGACAGCGGCAGGGCGGCGACCTTGGGCAGCGACAGGTTCCCAACCAGCACATGCCGGGCCGCCGGGGTCAGGCGCGCGCCGCCGCAGTCCGGGCAGGGGCGGCTGGCGCGGTATTTCAACAATTCTTCGCGCACCAGTACCGAGTCGGTATCGCGGAAACGCCGCTCCATGTTGGGGATGATTCCCTCGAACGGATGCGATTTCGTGACCGTGCGCCCCTTGTCGGAAAAATAAAGGAACGCGATGCGCTCATCTCCCGAGCCGTGGAGCACGGCCTCCCGCGCTTTTTTCGGCAGGCCGTTGAAGGGCGTCTCGGCATCGAACCCGTAATGCGCGGCCAGGCATTCGATCATCTGGAAATAAAACTGGTTGCGCCTGTCCCAACCCCGGATGGCTCCAGCGGCTAATGAAAGTTCCGGGTGGGCGACGACCCGTTGCGGGTCGAAAAACGCGATTTGCCCGAGGCCGTCGCAACGTGGGCATGCGCCCGCCGGGTTATTGAACGAGAACAGGCGCGGTTCCAGCGCGGGCAGGGCGAAGTCGCACACCGGGCAGGCAAAGCGGGCCGAAAACGGGTATTCCCTGCCGCCGTCCATTTCCACCGCGATTGCGCGACCGTCGCTGTACGCAAGCGCCGTCTCGAACGATTCGGCCAACCTGCCGCGCAGTTCGGGGCGCACACGCAGGCGGTCGATGACGATCTCGATCTCGTGGCGGCGGTTTTTGTTCAGCGGCGGTGGCTCGTCCAGGTCGACAATGGCACCGTCGATCCGCGCGCGCACGAAACCCTGCGCCGCGAGGCTGGCGAGCAATTCCTGCTGCTCGCCTTTCCGGCCTGTCAGTACCGGCGCGAGGATCATCACACGGGAATCGACAGGCAACGCCAATACCTGATCGACCATTTGCGTCACGCTTTGCGCGTCCAGCGTCCGGTCGGGGTGACGGGGGCAGTGCGGAGTCCCCGCGCGGGCATAGAGCAAGCGCAGGTAGTCATGGATTTCCGTGACGGTTCCGACCGTGGAGCGCGGATTGTGGCTGGCGGCCTTCTGCTCGATGGCGATGGACGGTGAGAGCCCTTCGATCAGGTCGACATCCGGCTTTTCCATCAGTTGCAGGAACTGGCGGGCGTAGGCGGAGAGGGATTCCACGTAGCGCCGCTGCCCCTCGGCGTAGAGCGTGTCGAACGCCAGCGACGACTTGCCCGAACCAGACAGGCCGGTTACGACCGTGAGCCGGTTGCGCGGCAGGTCGAGGCTGATGTTCTTCAGGTTATGGGTACGGGCACCGCGAATGTGGATTGAGTCCATGTCGGGATCGGCACGGCAGGTAAATTACGCACTATAAAAGAGAATCTGAATTCCCCGCAAACAAGAACCTGACTTGATATGGTTTCCTGTCCTGATACCATCGAATCATGATTTCCGACGCCTCTCTTTTCCTCCGCTGTGCCGAGCGGATCGCTCGGTCTTCCGGCCTGCTCATTGCTGCTGGCGCAGGGATGGGCGTTGATTCGGGGTTAGCCGATTTTCGGGGGCCTGAAGGGTTCTGGCGTGCTTATCCGCCTTTGCGGCAAGCAAGGCTGCGTTTCGAGGAAATCGCCAATCCACGGGCGTTTGCGCGCGATCCCGGCCTTGCCTGGGGGTTTTATGGGCATCGTCTGCAACACTACCGGGAAGCGGAGCCGCATCATGGTTTCACTATCCTGCGGGAAATTGCGGCGCGTTTGCCGGATGGAGCCTTCGTGTTTACCAGCAATGTGGATGGGCATTTCCAGAAAGCGGGCTTTGCCTACGAGACAATTTGCGAGGTGCACGGCTCGATCCATCACCTGCAATGCGCCACGCCCTGTTCGGACCGCATCTGGCCTGCGGAGGGGTTCGAGCCAGTTGTCGACCCTTCTACCTGCCGTCTTGCGCCGCCGTGGCCAAGCTGCCCGAATTGCGGCGAGTTGGCGCGGCCCAACATCCTGATGTTCAACGACTGGAACTGGCTGGAATGGCGTAGCGGTCGGCAGGAAGCGCGTTTTGCGGCTTGGTGCGAAGCGGCATCGAACCCCGTCGTGATCGAACTGGGCGCGGGCAAGTCCGTTGCCACGGTTCGCATGATGAGCGAGCGTAGCGGTTTCCCTCTCATCCGTATCAATCTGCGTGACTCGAAAGTTGTTTCCTCGCCGAAGCATATCGGTGTACCGATGGGGGCGCTCGCCGCACTCGAAGGCATCCGGTCGGCATTGGTGGAGACTGGTTTTTTACCTGCCGAAACGTAAGTCGGAGCATGGCGCGAAAACGCGCGTTCACCGCAGCTTGCGACTCATGTGCAGGGGAGGCCAGGGAGCAGTGCCGGACGGTGTTGCTCGCAGGTCAAAGGTTTTTCCAGTCCCGGCGTTTTTCTCTTGCATTCCCCGCCCTCGCGCATACACTACGCGCTTTTTAAAGCAGCCTTGGAGCGAAGCACAATGTCCATCAAATCCGACCGCTGGATTCGCCGCATGGCCGAACAGCACGGCATGATCGAGCCGTTCGAGCCGCATCTGGTGCGGGAGGTCGAGGGGCGCAAGATCGTCTCTTACGGCACGTCCAGTTACGGCTACGATATTCGCTGCGCCCCGGAGTTCAAGGTTTTTACCAACATCAATTCCACGGTCGTCGACCCCAAGGCGTTCGATCCCAAGTCTTTCGTGGAGATCGACGCCGAAGTCTGCATTATCCCGCCCAATTCCTTCGCGCTGGCGCGCACGGTCGAGTATTTCCGCATTCCGCGCAATGTACTTACGGTGTGCCTGGGTAAGAGCACCTATGCGCGTTGCGGCATCATCGTGAACGTGACTCCCTTCGAGCCGGAGTGGGAAGGCTTCGTTACACTGGAATTCTCGAACACGACTCCGCTGCCCGCCAAAATCTACGCGGGCGAGGGTTGCGCGCAGGTGCTGTTCTTCGAATCCGATGAAGTGTGCGAAACCTCGTATAAAGATCGCGGCGGCAAGTATCAGGGGCAGATTGGCGTTACTTTGCCGAAGATTTAAAGACACACAGAGGGCGGCATTGTCTGTCCGCCGGGGAAACCGAGATGCGATTCAACTTCCCGATCATCATCATTGACGAGGACTTCCGATCCGACAACGCTTCCGGGCTGGACATTCGCGCCCTGGTCGAAGCCATCGGGAAGGAAGACATGGACGTGCTGGGCGTGACCAGCTACGGCGACCTGACCGCATTCGCGCAGCAGCAAAGCCGAGCCTCGGCCTTCATCCTGTCCATCGACGACGATGAATTCACTTCGCGCGAGGCTGCGGACAAGGCCATCGACGATTTGCGCGCGTTCGTCGAGGCTATCCGCCGCCGCAATACCGACATCCCTATCTTCCTCTACGGCGAAACCCGCACCGCCCGGCATATTCCGAACGATGTGCTGCGCGAGTTGCACGGCTTCATCCACATGTTCGAGGACACGCCGGAGTTCATCGCCCGCTACGTGGTGCGGGAGGCCAAGCATTATCTCGATTCGCTGCCGCCGCCGTTTTTCCGCGCGCTAACCCATTACGCCGCCGACAGTTCCTATTCCTGGCACTGCCCCGGGCACTCGGGCGGCGTCGCTTTCCTGAAAAGCCCGGTCGGGCAGATGTTCCACCAGTTTTTCGGCGAGAACATGTTGCGCGCCGATGTGTGCAACGCGGTCGACGAACTCGGTCAATTACTCGATCACACCGGCCCGGTAGCGGCTTCCGAGCGCAACGCGGCGCGTATCTTTAATTGCGACCATCTTTATTTCGTTACCAACGGCACGTCGACATCGAACAAGATGGTGTGGCATACGGCGGTCGCACCCGGCGACATCGTGGTGGTGGATCGCAACTGCCATAAATCGGTGCTGCATTCTATTGTCATGACCGGCGCAGTTCCGGTTTTCCTGACTCCGACCCGCAATCACTACGGCATCATCGGCCCGATTCCGCTGGAAGAATTCCGCATTGAAAACATCCAAAAGAAGATCGAAGCCAACCCCTTTGCGCGTGAGGCAAAGAATAAGAAACCGCGCATCCTGACCATTACGCAGTCGACTTACGACGGGGTGATCTACAACGTCGAGACCATCAAGCAGATGCTCGACGGTCACATCGACACCCTGCATTTCGACGAAGCCTGGTTGCCGCATGCGGCCTTCCACGACTTCTACGGCGATTATCACGCCATAGGCGAAGGGCGTCCGCGATGCCGGGATTCGATGGTTTTCTCTACCCAATCGACCCACAAGTTGCTCGCCGGATTGTCGCAGGCCTCCCAAATCCTTGTGCAAAATTCAGAGACCCGTCAACTCGACCGCGACATCTTCAATGAAGCCTATTTGATGCACACATCGACTTCGCCGCAGTACGCGATTATCGCGTCCTGCGACGTGGCAGCGGCGATGATGGAAGCGCCCGGCGGGACGGCGCTGGTCAATGAGTCGCTGGCCGAAGCCATCGAGTTCCGCCGCGCCATGCGGAAAGTGGGCGGCGACTATGGCATGAATGACTGGTGGTTTCAGGTTTGGGGTTCGGATCATCTCGACGACGACAGCTTGCTCAACCAAGAGGATTGGATGCTGCGCGCCAACGAACGCTGGCACGGTTTCGGCGACCTTGCGCCGGGGTTCAATATGCTCGACCCGATCAAGGCCACCATCATCACGCCGGGGCTCGATGTCGATGGCGACTTTGCCGACCATGCCGGCATCCCGGCCGCAATCGTCACCAAGTATCTGGCCGAACACGGCATCATCGTTGAAAAAACCGGGCTGTATTCGTTCTTCATCATGTTTACCATCGGCATCACCAAAGGCCGCTGGAATACGATGCTCACAGAGTTGCAGCAATTCAAGGACGACTACGACAGCAATCAACCGCTATGGCGCGTGATGCCCGAATTCATCGCGCGGCATCCGAAATATGAGCGGGTCGGCCTCAAAGAGTTGTGTGACGAGATACACCAGTTCTACAAGAAGCACGATGTCGCGCGCCTGACCACCGAGATGTATCTCTCCGACATGACTCCGGTCATGAAGCCTGCTGATGCCTTTGCCCGCATGGCACACCGCGAAATCGAGCGGGTGAGGCTCGACGATCTGGAAGGGCGGGTGACGGCAATGCTGGTGACGCCCTATCCGCCGGGTATCCCGCTGCTCATTCCGGGCGAGCGTTTCAACGCCATCATCGTTCGCTACCTTGCCTTTGCGCGCGACTTCAACGCCGCATTCCCCGGTTTCGAGACGGACATTCACGGGTTGGTGAAAGGGGAGGATGGCAGGTATTACGTCGACTGCGTAAGGGACGGTTAGGGCGTAATGTTTTCGGCAGGTTCGTATTGATAACCGAAAACTTCCAGCAGGGAAGCTGTCTCGAACAGCGGCAATCCCATGATGCCGGAGTAGCTGCCACGGATTTCCGTGATGAAGGCCGCCGCGCGGCCCTGTATGCCGTAGGCTCCCGCTTTGTCCATCGGCTCGCCAGTCGCAATGTAGCGGCGGATGTCGTCCTGGGTGAGTGGGCGGAATGTTACTTCGCTTACTGAGAGGCGCGATTGGGTGCGCCTGCCGTTGCTGATTGCGATAGCGGTCAGGACGTGGTGGCTGCGACCGGAGAGACGCCAAAGAATGGCGTTTGCGTCGTCGGCGTCGACAGGTTTGCCGATGATGCAGCCATCGATATTGATTACGGTATCGGCTGCCAACACAGGATGGCGCGGTAGTCCGCGCCAGAGCGACCGTCGCATGCCGGCATGTGCTTTGCTGAGTGCCACGCGCTCAACGTAGCGCTCAGGAGATTCGCCCAGAAGCGGCGTTTCGTCGACATCGACGTCCAGGCCGCGTTCGCCGGAGCGAAAAGCCAGCACGTCGAACTGTACGCCGATCTGGTGCAGCAGATCACGGCGGCGAGGGCTGGAAGAGGCAAGATAGATGCTGGAAAGAGTCGCTGGTGCGATTGACACTTCTCTCATCTCTTACTCACGATGATAGGGATGGTGGCGCGTGATGCTCCATGCCCGGTAGAGCGCTTCGGCAAGCAACGGGCGCACGAGCGCGTGGGGCAGGGTGAGGCTGGAAAGCCGGATGGATTCATGCGCGAGTGCCTTGAACGCCGGGGCGAGGCCATCCGGCCCGCCGATGATGAAAGCGATATCCTCGCCGCCGCCACGCCATTCTTCAAGGCGACGCGCCAGCGCCATGCTGGTGAAATCAGTACCACGTTCATCGAGGACCACCCTGCGGCAACGCGGCGGCAGGGCGGCTTCGATGCGGGCTGCTTCGGCTTCCATCATCATCAGCGGCGTTTTCCCTGCGTTGCGCGCTTCGGCTTTGACCTCGATCAGTTCAAGCGGCAACTCACGCGGCATGCGGCGGGCGAAGTCATCGAAACCGGCTTGAGTCCAGGCGGGCATGCGATGGCCGACGGCGACGACGACAAGCCTCACGTTTCATGCTCCTGCGGTGTTCGTGGCGGTGCGGTGGGGCAGGGCGGTTGTCCAGAGTTCTTCGAGACGGTAATAGGCGCGGATGGCGGGCTGCATGACATGAACCACGATTTCACCCAGATCGACCAGCACCCACTCGCCGTTCTCCTCGCCTTCGATGCCGAGCGGCTTGATTCCCGCCGAGTACGCGCGATCCAGAACATTGTGCGCGAGCGCCCGTGTCTGTCGGCCGGAATCGCCGCTGGCAACGATGATGCGCTCAAATTGTGAGGTGAGGCGGGAAGTGTCGATGACTTCGATGTCACGCGCTTTGATGTCCTCAAGGGCGTTGATGACGATCTGTTCCAGGTCGGATATGTTCATTCTTCATTCATGCTGTGGATGAAAGGGGTTGTAAAGGCTGATATTACCGCTTGGCCGGGTTTCTATAAGGCACCGCTACGTTTGAAGTCCAGATAGCGGTTGACCAGCGCGATCGGCAGCGCCGTTGGAGTGACGTCGAGCACATGTGCACCACTGCGTCTCAGTCGTTCAATGGCAGCAGAGCGGATGCCGATGTATTGTAGCGCGGCAGCGGCTTCGAGCGCAGCCTCGAACGTGTTGCGCGGTTTCTCGATCAGATGTTGCACGGCAGTTTCGCGCAGGCTGGCCAGCAATACTAGATGGCGACGGCGCAGCACTGCGATGGCATCGCGTAGTTCCTCATCGTCTTCGTCGCGCAGATTGGTCAGGATCAGCACGAGCGAGCGTTTGCGTACGGTTTGCGCGATGTGCGTGGCTGCGCTACGGTAATCGGGCGAGTTGCTGCCCGGTTCCAGGTCGAAGAGCCGCTCCATCAGAACATTCAATGTGGCATGGCCCTTACGCGCGGGAATCAGGCGGGTGTCGTGGCCGAAACTCATGCAGCCAACGGCATCGCCCTGCCGCAAGGCAACGTGAGCGAGCAGCAATAGCGCGTTGAGTGCCTCGTCGAAATGTGACAGCGCCCCTTCTTCCCTGGCGCGCATGCGGTTGCCGCAATCGAGCAGGAACATGATCTGTTGGTCGCGTTCGTCCTGGTATTCGCGGGAAGTCAGTTTATTGACGCGGGCAGTGGCTTTCCAGTCAATCTGGCGCGGCGTATCGCCTTCGCGGTATTCGCGCAACTGGTGGAAAGACATCCCTTCGCCACGGCGGCGGCGCTGGCGCACGCCGATTTGGCTCAGGTGATTATCGGTAGCGAGCAGGGCGTATTTGGCTATGGCGGCAAAATTGGGATAGACGCGTGCACGATGCGGCGCATCAATGAACACGCGGCGGCGCAGGAGGCCGAACGGGGAATCGACCAGTGCCTCGATACCGGCGAAAGAATGCTCGCCGCGCGCCGTGAAGCGCAAGCGGTAGGGTGCCTTGGCGCGGGTTTGCGGCGCGAGGGTAAAGGTAAATGGCAAACCCTCCATCTCGCAGGCCGATGGATAATGGTCGAAAATGCGGATGACGCTCTTTCGAGGCAGTGGATTGTCGATCTCAAGCAGGACTTCGTGCCAAGCGCCGACCGGCAGGGAATGAGCCGCCTTGCGGGCGATGCGCGGTGGTGTTTTACGCCACGCTTGCCAGCCATCCAGCGCAACGAGCAGCAAAAGCACGATGCCGCCAGCCGCCCAGGGCGTGACCAGTTCCGGCCAGAAGGAGGCAAGCACGGCCCAGGCCAACCATCCGGCAAGGAGCCAGAACAGGCGGGGAGCAGGTCTCATTGGCGCGGCGCTTCGACGTGTTCGAGCAGGGCATTGAGCAACTGGTCGGCTTTGCGGCCTTCCATTTCGAAATCCGGTGATAGGGTGACGCGGTGACGCAACGCGGGTAGCGCGACGGTTTTGATGTCATCCGGGGTGACAAAATCGCGCTCGGCCAGCACGGCGGCAGCCCGGGCCGCGCGGATCAGCGCAATCGAGCCACGCGGCCCCGCGCCGATCAGGAAGCCCGTCCAATCGCGCGTAGCCCTTACTATGCGTGTAGCATAATCGGCGATGCGCGAGTCAACGGTGATCTGTGCCGTAATTTGCTGGATTGACGCAATCGCCTGTGGCGAAATGATGGTCTGTACGGCAGCGACATTGAGGGCATCGCCAACCTGGTTGCGTGTGACTGTCTCAAGCATGCGCCGCTCTTCGTCGAACGTCGGGTAGTCGATGAGCACCTTGAACAGAAAGCGGTCGAGTTGCGCTTCCGGCAGCGGATAAGTGCCTTCCTGTTCAATCGGGTTCTGTGTCGCCATGACCATGAACGGGCGCGGCAGGGCATACGCCTCGCCTTCGATGGTGACTTGTTGTTCCTGCATGGCTTCGAGCAGTGCGGCCTGGGTTTTGGCTGGCGCGCGGTTGATTTCATCGGCCAGCAGCAGGTGAGCGAATACCGGGCCGCGGCGGATTCTGAATTCCTGCGCCTTGAAATCGTAAAGCGCATGGCCGGTGACATCCGATGGCATCAGGTCGGGCGTAAACTGGATACGCGAAAAGCTGCCGTTGAAAGTTTGCGCCAGCGCGCGGAAAAGCAGGGTTTTTCCCAAGCCCGGAACCCCTTCGATCAGCACATGCCCGCCAGCGAACAGGGCAATTAGCGTGTGATGCAACGCGGCTTCCTGGCCGATCAGCGCACGGCTGATCTCTTCTCTCACGCGTTGCGCGAGGCGATAGATTTTTTCCAGATTCTCCTGCATGGCAATCATAGGGGCTGGAGGTTCCGGGGTAGGCATGTTTTGAGCAGAGGTGTCGTTCATAGTTTATTCCGAAGGATGTCTAAAAGCTGTGAGTCGGCGGCAAACTGGTTTTCGTTGCGGGGGAGGCTGGTGTCGAGCAGATGTCCGACAGCATGTTCAGTCAGGCTGGAGAATTGCGGAATCCGGGTTTCGTGCACGAAAAGGACGATCTGTCGATTCAACTCCGGTACGGATAACCGGCTCCAATGAGGATGGCGCAGGTAAGCCCGTTTATAAAAATCGTCGCAAAGTATCCGGTAAAGCGCTTGCCCCTGTTTGCAGCGCCATAAATAACGCGCGCTGGCAGCTACATGTTCGACGATACTGCGGCGTACGACAGAACGGGCAGGCAGCAAGGGGCCAAAACGCCGCGAGATCATCCACAGCCAGGCGATCAACAGCAGGGCGGCGGCAATGAGAACCGCCCCGGCATAGTCGACGAGCCAGCGCCAGAGCGCAGGTACGTCGGTACCGTGAACAAACCAGATGTCCTGGCCTTTCGCCAATGAAACCAGATAGGCAAAAAGTGCAGCGTGATCGTCGTTGCCAATCGCGCCATTGTTGATGAAATCGAGATTGGCAAGAACCGTAACGCGCCCTTCGCCATATTTATAGCTGAGGCCATAGTCGCCTTTATTTTTGTGCTTTCTTGCGTTTGCGGATGGGTCCGAAATCCGCCAATCGCTGTTTCCATCAATGTCTTCAAGCCGCCATTGCGAATCGAAACCGGCTTTCAGACGGGTCCCGTCGGGCAATTCGATGATTTGGGGCTTCAGTGCCGGGTGGATGATTTGCCGCAGCAGATAGGAGTAGGGTTCGGAAGCACCATCCGGATTGCGTGGATACTGTTCTGGTTCAGCAGAAGGTTCCCCGGTTGCGGGTAGCTGTTGTTTACTATCGCTTTCAGGAAAGTACTTGACGGAGATTCCAAATGAGTCCAGCAACGGATCTTGATCCGTTTTATTTCTTTTGCGCTTCATGTGGCGTATATCTTGGCTCTGATATTGCGGGGAAACGAGCAGGTGGCCGCCCTTTTTTGCAACCCAGTCCAGTAATGCACCGTTTTGCTCCGGCGTAAGCCGGTCGCGCGGCGCGGTAAATACCAGCGTGGTGCCGGATAAGGGAGGCTTGGTGTAAGCGGAAACATAGCGCGCGGTCGCGCCGTAACGCTCGGACAGCCGACCGGCGGCGAGCAATGGGTTACGCGCCGCGGATCCTTGAAAACCGACGGTTATTTTCTCTTCGACGTATTCGACGCTATTGAAGATCCACAGGCAAAGTGCCAGTAAAAGCAATAACGGCAGCCAACTGATGAGTTTCCAGACGGATATTTTCATGCCGCTGCTTCTCCGGCTTGCCGAAGACGGCCGAATCCCGCCAGCAGGTCGATGATGTCCGCAGGCGGTCTGTGCGCGTAGGCCAAACGGAGCCAGGCGCGCGCGATATTGCCAAAATCGTCCTTGAGAGAAGGCATGGCTCTGCCGACGAGCAGACGTATTTCTTCTTCCGTGGCACCTTGCGGCAGATCGACCCGGTGGTACGTCGTCAACAGTTCGATTGCCCCGCGATAAAGCAAGCTCAACGCTTTGTCTTTTTTGCCTTCCTCCCAACAGCGTTCGGTTGCCGTGACGATGTCTTCCGGTAGCGTTTCGCTGAATTCAAGGGCACTGTCGGTCTGCTGAACCGGGGGCAATGAGCCAGCGCGGGAACGCCGCCAGCCGAAAAAAGGCAGCCAGTGTTTTGCATAGATCATCAGCAATACGATCAGACCGAATACCAGCAACCACAAAACAACTTGCCCGAACTTGGCAAAAGGACTGCTCCCTTCGGGCAATTCGCGGAGATCGTTTTTATTGTTACGAAGGAGTTTTTCGAGCCATTTAAAAAAAGTATCAAAAAAACTTTTTTTCTTATCGGTGGGTGACGTTTTTAATTTCGGTACTTTGATGGTTTGGGTTCGGTCGAATTCAGGCTCTGCAAGGACGGCGTCGATGGCTTTTCGCGCCTCGGTGACATAAGCCGGGCCGGCTTGACTGGAGACTGATACCGGAAGCGGTGCGTCGATCGTTTGTGCAGATATCGAGCCGGATAAAAGCAGGCCGGATAGCAGGCAGGTATTGAGGCATCGCGGGATGAACGAAGCAAATGGCTTCATGGCTGGGTTTGCTGCGCTTCAAGGCGGGCGGCCAGTGTACGAAAACCCAACTCGATGTCCCAACCTTCGAGTTCGGTGCGCTGATTGAGATATAGCATGAACCCGGCCGCGACGTAAAACGGTTCGATGATGCTGACCGCGAGCAGGTAGCAGAAGCCATAGATTGCTTCGAACCAGGACGATGCCTTATTGTCAGTCAAAAAATCTAAAATCGAGTCCGGGTGCGTCGGGATGAATTCAGGCGGCAGCATCATGAAGAGAAGGCCCAGCATGCCGAATAACAGGATCATTTCAAAAATGCTGCACACAAAAATCAGCCGGATGGCCCCGCGCCCTTTCAACGCGGACAGGCGCTTGCTGCGAACCTGTCCGGTGACGCCTTCAAGTTGCCATATTGGCAGCTTGAAACTGCGCCGGGGCGTGAAGCGCCCCCAGGTCAAGGCGCGAAACAGGCCGGAGTGCCACAACAAGCCTGGGATGGCGCGTAGGGTACCGCGCCAGTCGACTGTTTCGCCGAAAACGGCGCGGCTCAGGACGTGCAGAATCACCCGATCGTAAAGCGGCTTCAGCCACCATAGCAGGAGCAAGTCGTACCTGCCGCCGCCGTTGCGGTTCAGATAAAGCAGCAGTTCCAAAAAAACAACCGGAAGTATGACGACGAGCCAGGCTGCGTACAGATTTCGCCAATATTTCTGCACCAGCGCCAAACCGAGGTCGACCGCTTCCCAGTGCGCGCGCGCGCGGATTTTGACGGTCAGGGCATCAGGGCGCACGGCGTGCCCCCATGAACAGGAAGTAAGCGGCAACCAGTACCCAAAGCAATCCACCAACGATGAATTTTCCTGTGGGCGGCAAATAGGTGCCGGAAGACCAGAAGGCTTCGATGAATGCAGCAATCAGCAGCATGGCCGTGGCACCGAAGACGATTCGCACTGCAGGGTTCGCTGCGTGAGCCAGCGCCTCGCTGCGCCGCCGCCGTCCTGGCGAAATCAGCGCGCGACCAAGCAGCAGGCCAGCCATACCGCAAAGCACGATAGCGGTTAGTTCAAAAGCACCATGCGCGATGACGAACTGGAAAAAGCGCTCAGCCGATCCCTGATGGATCAGGTGCGCCGAAACTGCGCCGAAAATCAGACCATTCAAGCTCAGAAAGAAAAGTGTGCCCAATCCAAACAGGATGCCGGAAGCAAAGCATTGAAAACCGATTGAAATATTATTGCGGACATAAAAACCGAGCATCTTGAAGTTTTGGTCGGCAGCACGCCCCGAACCGGTTTCTGGTTCAATCGCGCCACCGGCACGGTACATTTCTTCCAACTCGCGCACATTATCGTGGTTGAGGAGGCTGTAGACCATTTCCGGCTGGAAGTGAACCAACAGGCCCATGAGCAGAGCTGGCAGGTAAAGTAGCGCGCTGGCAAACCAGAATAGGCGCGCGTGTTCGCGGATCAGTGTGGGAAAATCATGAACGGCGAACTGGGCGATATTGTGCAGCAGACGGGAACGCGCACTGTAAAACGCCTGGTGTCCGGACAGCGTAAGGCGGTCGAGTCGGTCGATCAATGCAGATGGATAATGCCTTTCGCGCGCCAGGGCCAGATGCAGGCAAACCCGACGGTATAGCGAAGGAAAAACGGTTTGATCCACCGTTTGTTCCTCCGTGCGATTCATGCCTGAATCGTCTGGCATCTCCGGGTAGTATTTTCGATGGCTCCGTTTGGCTGATCCGCGTCCGGAACGTGCGGCGATCAGTGCTTCGAGTTGTTCCCATTCCTGTTCGTGACGACGGGTGAATTCATTGGGCGTCATGAAGGTTCACGCTCCCCGACGATATGCTGCGCGTAGCCGATCAGGGAAACCACGTCAGTGTGGAGCGTGGCATGGGTGTGTTGACCGTTTGTGGAGTCGAGAATCCGTGCCAGTTCTTGTGCGCGGTCCCATGTTAGCCGGGGAACTCTGGCGGCAAAAGCAACGATCAGTTGCTGTTCGGGCGAAGAAAGCCCGATTGGGAGTGGCAATGCTCGCCCCGGCGGGAGTTTTTGCGGCACCCTGGGTTTGCTTCGATGGACGACAATGGTTTTCGCCACGATGTCGCCCAGCCGCTTGAAGTCACGGTTCAGAAGCACCGAACACAGCCCAAAGGCGTAAAACGACGGCAAAAAATCAACGGTACGCAGCAAATTGCGAACCACGGAAGCCGACCAGCCGACCGGTACGCCGTCGTCCTGCAAGACGGCCAAACCCAATGCTTGTTTTCCCGGTGTCGCCCCTTGCGCGTAGACCTCGAACAACACCGGATAAAACCACTCAAGCAGAAAAATGCCGATCAACCAGATACCGAGGCCGAAATTGCCGAATCGAACAAAAAATATAAATGACACCAACCAGACAACGGCACGGATGAAAGAATCAAGCAAATAGGCCAACGCGCGCGGCACCGGCCCGGCCAAGCGCAAGCGGATGTTCACGCCTTCTGGGGTTTCGATGGTTCGGACGGTATCGAGCATCGAGCAAGGGGGTATGGCTTACATGGAAACTATGCTTTGATGAGCGCGGCAGGACGATTATCCATAATGATGCCTTAAAAAAATGCTCCGATCTTACCGAAAATTATTCAATTTTGTACAGCCCTGAGGCACGGGGGAGCCGTTTCATGCCGTATCGCGACTCCGAAAATAATTTGCGCGCGCCAGAGAAACTTCAGCCCGAACCGGCCAGATGAAAAAAGGTTTCAAGGTCTTTGTGAATCTTCTCGGAAAGCATGCCTCTTCTCAGCTTGTCTGACACTTGCACGGAGTAACGGCACTGTTGGCCGCCGTGCTGGGCGATGTTGTGGGCGAGTTCTTCCTTGAAATTGGCGTAAGTGTAGGGCTGGTTACTGTTTATCTGTTTGATGCCGGGTATGGCTCGCGCGCTGTTTTCTCGCCCAGGCGGCCAGGCGGGCTTGACTGTGACGTTGACGTTGTTGATGTTGGTGGAGCCAGAGCGCGGCAATGATAATTCAATGGAGAGAAGGAGTTGAGCCCTGCCCGCGCTGTCGAACCAGCAAGGCGGGGTAGCTCTGTCGCCATGCCCTTCCAGGCGGGCGCGCAAAAAAGCAATTTGCGCGCGCAGGGCGCTGTTCCCGCCGTCCGTTGCGCGTGATGCGCTTCCTCCACCGATTGCTCTGCTTGTGGCTGATTCGGCCAGCAGTGATTTGAACGATTGCGAGTCGGTAAGCAACCATTGTTCCCACGCAGGGTCTTGTCCTGGTACGAGTGGCAGGCCGAGTTCCCTTTCGACCAGGGTTTCGATGTTCCTTTTGAAATAAACGGCTGCTAACGCCCTGGAGATGATCTCGCTGTCGGTGAGTTTATCTGCGCTGGGCGTCGTTGACAGAAATTCCTGCTCCAACCGGGCGTGCAGTTCGAGCGCTGAAACCAGCAGTTCTGCGCTCGTCCCGTCCAGAACGGGGGTCCTGCTTGTCTGCGTCAGTACTTTCCTGGCTTCGTTTAACCCCATCAGTTGCGCGCCGAGTTCCTGTATCCGTTTTTTCGCGGTAGCGAGCTCGGTTTCCATTTTTGCCTTGTCGAGCAGGGCGCGGATGACCTCATTGGCGTTGATGCCTTCCTCCGAGAGTTGGTCTTGAAGTTCCTGCCGGGCGACTTCAAACGCTTCCTGCTGTGCAAGGGGTAAGGCACCTTCCTGCTGCTGATCCAGGCGGACGAGCGTCTCCGTGCGTACCATGCTCGTGTCGGTATACATCCGGCTGAATACGATCAGCAGGAAGAAAATGAAAATGAACGCGATTCCGATCAGGGAAAACCTGAAAACGCTGTCGTTGCCTCTATACATCGGTCGCCCGTCTCAAAATAAATCGCCTGTCAGTCCGTTACTGCCTGTCAGTTGCGCCGCCACTCGCCTGTTCCTGGAAATATCGGCGCATCGCCAGGAGTGCTTGCTTGATAAGCGAGAGTTCCTTGTTCGATTGCTGGATTTGTTCGGATAACAGACGGGCTTGCTCTTGGAACGCGGATGACATTTCTTCTTGCTGGGAGCGGTTGATTTCGATGATCTGTTCCTGCTGCAAGCGGCTGGCCTCGATAATCTGCTTCACGGCCTGGTTTTGCGCCATGATGACAGAAGAGATGTCGCTGTACTGTTTCTGGCTGGTATCGAGTTGTTGAGTCAAGGCTTTGCTCTGCGTAATGACTGTGGCGGACATTTCGGTTTGCTGGACGCGGCCAGCTTCGATGGCCTGTCCCTGCTTGAGCATTGCGGCAGAGGCTTCAGCGTATTGCTTCTGGCTGGTTTCGATGTGCTGCGTCAGCGCCCGGTTCTGGGACATGATCGTGCTGGAGATGTCGGCCTGCTGCTTGCGGTTGTTCTCGATCTGTTGAGCCAGGGACTGGCTTTGGGAGATGACGGCCTCCGATATGTCGGTATATCGCTTCTGAGTGGCATCGATGTGCGCGATCAGCCCGTCGTATTGTTTCTGGCTGATTTCGATCTGGCCGGTCAGCGCCTCGCCTTGGGCGGCGAGCGAGGCTTCCATGCCCCGGTACTGTTTTTGCGCCGTGTCGATGTATTGGGCCAAAGTTTGTCCCTGAGCGAGTATCTCGGCCGATATTTCGCCCTGTTGCCCTTGGGATGCCTCGATGGCCTGGCTCTGGGCAATGACTGCGGCGGATACGGCATCGTAGTGTTTTTTGCTGTCTTCGATCTGGCTGGACAGCACCTGGCCCTGCGTTGCGATGGCGGCAATCATTTCGGTCTGCTGTTTATGGCTGTCATCGAGATACTGCGCCAGCGCGCGGGATTGGGAGATGGCCGAGGCGGACATTTCTTCATGCTGCCTACGGGCAGTTTCGGCGTTTTCGGCCAGGGCATTGCCTTGGGCAAGGAGCGTTTCTGACAGTTCGTCGTAGTGTTTCCTGCTGTTTTCGACGTGCTGGAGCAGAGCATCGCTTTGCGCGGTAATGGCGCTCAGGGTTTCGGTGTACTGATGCTGGTTGGTCTCGGCCTGTTTGGTCATGGCATGGCTTTGGGCGACGACCACGCTTGAGATGTCGGAATACTGGCTGCGGCTGTCCTCGACGAACTGCTTGAGCGCCTGGCTCTGGGTGGCGAAGGCGGCTGAAACGTCGGCATGCTGCTGACGGGAGAGTTCGATGTTCCGGGATAGCGCTTCGGTCTGGGTGACGATGACGGTGGAGACGTCGGCATACTGCTTCTGGTTGGTTTCGACGTACTGAACCAGGGCTTCGGATTGCGCGATGACCGCTGCCGAGGCTTCGGCATGCTGCCTTTTGTTGCTTTCGACAAATTGCGTGAGTATTTCGTGCTGCCGCTGGTCGGCTTCGATCTGCCGAGCCAGCGCCTGTCCCTGAGCGACGACCGAAGACGACAGTTCGGCGTATTGCTCACGGCTCATGTCGACATGCGCCCTGAGAGTTTCGCTTTGCGAGGCGGTCGCTGCCGAGGCATCGAGCAGTTGCTTCTGGCTGGTTTCGACGTATTGAATCAACGTCTGAGCCTGAGCCGTGGCTGCGTTCGTCAGATCGGCCTGTTGTTTGCCCTGGGCGATCACCGTGGCGGACAGTTCCGCGAACTGCTCACGGCTTACGTCGACCTGCTGTGCAAGCGATTCGCTCTGCGAGGCGATGGCGGCCGAGGCTTCGAGCTGTTGTTTCTGGCTGGCCTCGACGTAGCGAGCCAGCGCCTGGGTATGGGAGATGACAGCAGACGAGATTTCATTGTATTGCTTATGGCTGCTCTCGGTCTGGCGCTCCAGGATTTGAGCCTGGGTCTGGACTGCGGCTGTTATCTGAGCTTGCTGCTCAATATTTTGAGCCAGTGCTTTGCCCTGGGTGGAAATTTCGGTCAGAACCGCGCCGTGCTGTTGCTGGCCGCTTTCGATGAACCTGTTCAGCGCCTCGCCCTGGGCGGTGACTGCGCCGGATACCTCGGCATAGTGCTGAGTGTTGGCGTCGATGTGCTTGGCCAGCGCCTCGGTTTGCGTGGTGAACGCGGAGGCCGCTTCCGACTGCTGTTGTCGATTGTTTTCGAGGGATTCGGTCAAGGCGCGGCTCTGGGCAATCGCCATTTCGGACAATTCGGCCTGCTGTTTCCGGGACAGGTCGATCTGCTGCGTCAACGCCTCGGTCTGAGCGGAAACGGCGGATGAAAGCCGTGTCTGCTGCTCGATGTTTTGAGACAGCGCCTCGCTTTGGGCCAGCACCGTGGCCGATGTGTCGGCAAATTGCTTGCGGCTGGCTTCGATCTGTTCGGCCAGGGCTGCCCCCTGAGCGGTGAGCGCGGTTGTCATCTCGGACTGCTGTTGCTGGCTGGCGGTGACGTAGCGGGAAACTTCCCTGGCCTGGGTCGTTACCGTTTCCGACATTTCGGTGTATTGCTTGCCGCTGCTCTCGACATGCTTGTTCAGCGATTCGCCCAAGGTCTTGATCGAGGCGATCATCGCGCTTTGCTGCTGCTGGCTGACTTGCACGTACTTGCTCAACACATCGGTTTGGGTCACGACCGCGCCCGACAGTTGATCGACGTTGTCCTGCGCGGAATTCAGGGATTGGGCAATGGCTTCCATCGTTTCAGCCTGCCCCCTGGAATTCACGAGGATGGTTTCCTGCTCCTTGGCCAGTTTGATGACATGGCCCAGCGCGTCCCCGATCTCGGTGGATCGTTCGCGTACTTCGGCCAGGGCAGGGCGGAGGCTGTTGAGGGAGGTAGCGACGTTTTCGGTCAGGGACATCAGGTCCTGCGTTGTTTGCGCGATGCTGATACCAAGGTTGCCTACCGGTTTTTGGAGCGCGCTGACGAAGTAGTCGTCGGGGAGCACGATACCTTCCCTCAGCCGCTTCTCGACCGCATCCGTGTAGTTGTTTATGGAATTGGCCAGCTTCTTTCCAGCCACGTCGATGTTGGTCATGGAACGGGTGACCGTATCCCTGTTCGATTGCGTCAGCTCAGTGAGGGAATTGGTGATGCCTTTGATGCTTTTCTCGGCTACGCTCGTGACGTTGAGGGAGAATTCCGTCACTGCCGTATCGGCGCTCTTGGAGATGCGCGTGACCGCGTCGCGGGAGGCGTCTCCGAGTTGGGTGCTGAAATTCTGCATGTTCGCCAGCGCCTCGTTCAACTGACGGTACAGCTTGCGCGCGGCAGTGATGGCGTTTTCTTCGGCATTGTCCATTGCGTCTACGAGATTGGGCTTGAAGCCGACGTAGTAGAGCCGGGTAATGAGGCCGGCGACGGTACTGACCAGAGCGACCCCGAATCTTTGCGCGATGGTGGCCCACTGCATGGAGGAGTCCTGCATGTCGTACAGGCAGGCGGAAAGCGAGACGATGGTAGCGATGAAGCCGAGGTAATAGCACGAATCGCCGAAGTTCTCGTTTGAAAGTTCCCGCTGGCGGGTCGTCACTCCCAGTCCGGTGTAAAGGGCTAAAACCCCCAGCGGAACGATCAGCCAGAACCAGGGTTCGGATAAGCCGAGAGACACGCCGATCACGGCTGTGATAATCAGCAAGAGAACCGCAGAGAGAAAGAGATATTTGACGTTCATGATCCCGGCTTTTGAGCTCCCTCGCCACGAGTGACGGGGATTACGCCCAACACATGTTCAACAGAAAGACCGGCGCCGAATCGGAGAGAATGGGCGTCGATGGTGAGTAACGTTAGCGGAAAAACGGTTTGTCCGGAACCCCGGAAAATATTATCAGGCCTTTTATTTAGTGTCATTACAGTAAAAATTGGGTCAACGATTCACGAACGGTAGTCGGCGTTAATCTTTACATAGTCGTAGGAGAGATCGCAGGTCCAGACCGTGGCCTTCGCCTGCCCGCGTGCGAGGTCGACACGTACGGTGAGTTCAGCGTGTTTCATGATCCGCGCGCCGGTTTCCTCAATGAAGCCCGCTGCGCGGCCTCCATGTTCGGCGACCAGCGTTTCTTCTTCCGGGTTGCCGAGCCAGACCCGCAGGCGTTCCACGTCGAGATCGTCGATGCCCGCATAGCCAATTGCGGCGAGGATGCGCCCAAGGTTGGGGTCGGATGCGAAAAAAGCGGTCTTGACCAGCGGCGAGTGCGCTATGGCGTAGGCGACAAGGCGGCATTCCTCGCGGGTTGTCCCGCCTTCGACCGCGACGCTCATGAATTTGGTCGCGCCTTCGCCATCACGGACGATGGATTGCGCCAGCCGGATGGCGGCCGAGGTGATGGCATGGGCGAGCGCGCGGGCTTCATCGCTGGCGGCGTCTATGATTTCAGCGTTGCCCGCCTGGCCGGTGGCAATGACGATGAAAGAGTCGTTGGTCGATGTGTCGCCGTCGACGGTGATGCTATTGAACGATGCGTCCGTCGCCTCAAGGGTAATGGCTTCGAGCAGGGATTGGCTGATTGCCGCGTCGCAGGCGATGAAGCCGAGCATGGTCGCCATGTTCGGGCGAATCATGCCTGCGCCCTTGGACATGCCGGTGATCGTGATGGTTTTGCCGCCAAGGGCGATCTGTTCCGAGACCGCCTTGGCGAGCGTGTCGGTGGTCATGATCGCGTGTGCGGCATCGAACCATGAATCCGTCCGCAAGTCGGCTACCGCATGCGGCAGCCCCGCAAGCAGGCGTTCCATTGGCAGCGGCTCAAGGATGACGCCGGTGGAAAACGGCAATACTTGATCTGCGTCGATGCCGAGGATGCCCGCCAGCGCCTTGCAGGTGGCGCGGGTATCACTCAATCCCTGTTCGCCGGTTCCGGCGTTGGCGTTGCCGGTATTGATGACCAAAGCGCGAATGTTGCCATTCTGAAGGTGTTTCCGGCAGACCGTGACCGGCGCGGCGCAGAAACGGTTCCGGGTGAAGACGCCCGCAACCCGGCTACCAGGAGACAATTCGATAACCGTGAGGTCGTAATGATTGGCCTTGCGGATGCCTGCCTGCGCCACACCGAGCCGTACGCCGGGAACGGGCAACAGGTCGGCGGGGTTGGGTGTTTTCAGATTGACAGCCATGATCGGCCTTTGAATCAGTCAGTTCAGACTGCCATGGCAGTGTTTGTATTTTTTGCCCGAACCGCAGGGGCAGGGGTCGTTGCGCCCGACTTTCGGTCCGGCCGTCGCCGGAGAACGCGGCCTGGATGTTCCGGCGGAGGCAAGTGCCTCATCATAGTCCGCGTGTTGGTAACGGATGTTTGCGGTGCGTGGTGGAGCTTCGGCAGCAGCCAGTTGTTCCTCGGCGGCTTCGGTGCGAATCTGGACGGTGAGAAGCATGCGGGAAGTTTCCTGGCTCCAGGCATCGACCAGATTGCCGAAAAGTTGGAAGGCCTCGCGCTTGTATTCCTGCTTGGGATTTTTCTGCGCGTAACCACGCAGGTGAATGCCTTGGCGCAGCAGGTCGAGCGCGGCCAAGTGTTCGCGCCAGAGGTTGTCGAGGTTGTTGAGGGTGATGTTGCGCTCGAATTGGTGCCAGCCCACCGGGTCGAGCATTTCGGTTTTCTGCCGGTATGCGGCGTCTGCCGCTTCGGCAATGCGAACGAGAATGGCCGTATCGTCGATGGCAGGTTCGGCCTTGATCCATTCCCCAACCGGCATCGGCAGAAGAAGGTCCGCCAGCGCCCGTTCGAGCGCGGGGATATCCCATTGTTCTTCGACGCTTTCTTCCGGGACGTAGAGGCGGAAAAGATTCTTCAACACTTCGTGGCGCATGCCGCGCACGGTGTCGGACACGTCTTCGCTTTCGAGCAGTTCGTTACGGTTCTTGTAGATGACCTTGCGCTGGTCGTTGGCAACGTCGTCGTATTCGAGCAGTTGTTTGCGGATGTCGAAGTTGCGTTGTTCCACCTTGCGTTGCGCCGATTCGAGCGAGCGCGTCACCATCGCGTGTTCGATGGCTTCGCCTTCGGGCATTTTCAGCCGCACCATGATGGCGTTCAGGCGCTCCCCGGCAAAAATTTTCAACAGCGGGTCTTCCAGGGAAAGGTAGAAACGGCTCGATCCGGGGTCGCCCTGACGGCCTGAGCGACCGCGCAACTGGTTGTCGATACGGCGCGATTCGTGGCGTTCGGTCCCGATGATGTGCAAGCCGCCTGCCGCGATGACCTTGTCGTGAACAACCTGCCATTCGGCACGCAGGGAGGTAATGGTTTCTTCCTTCCCGGTTTCCGGCTGCTCGTCTGAGCGGATTGTGGCTATTTTCTTGTCGATGTTGCCGCCCAGCACGATGTCCGTTCCCCGTCCCGCCATGTTGGTGGCAATCGTGACCTGACCCGGCAAACCGGCCTGCGCGATGATCTCGGCTTCGCGCTCATGTTGTTTGGCGTTGAGCACTTCGTGCCGGATGCCTTCTTTCTTCAGCAGCCCGGAGAGAAATTCATTGTTCTCGATGGAGGTCGTGCCCACCAGCGTCGGCTGACCACGCTTGACGCAATCGCGGATGTCTTCGATGACGGCTGACCATTTTTCTTTCGCGGTGCGGTAGACCTTGTCGTTGGAGTCCGTGCGCTTCGAGGGACGGTTGGTGGGAACCACAACCGTTTCCAGCCCGTAGATCGAGTGAAATTCGTAGGCTTCGGTATCGGCAGTGCCGGTCATGCCCGCGAGTTTCCCATACATGCGGAAGTAATTCTGGAAAGTGATGGAAGCCAGCGTCTGGTTCTCGGACTGCACCTTGACGCCTTCCTTGGCTTCGACCGCCTGATGCAGCCCTTCCGACCAGCGCCGCCCCGTCATCAAACGCCCCGTGAATTCGTCGACGATGACGATTTCGTCATTCTGCACCACGTAGTGCTGATCCTTGTGGAACAGCACATGGGCGCGCAGGGCAGCGTACAGGTGATGCACGAGCAGAATGTTAGCCGGGTCGTAAAGCCCCGCCCCGTCGGCCAGCAGCCCCATCTTGACCAGCAAGCCTTCGGCGGACTCGTGCCCCTGTTCGGTGAGCAGCACCTGATGGGCCTTCAAGTCGACGGTGTAGTCGCCGGGTACGGTCACATTGTCGCCTTCGCCTTCCTGTTTCTTCAGGCGCGGGGCGACTTCATTCATCTTCACGTACAGATCGGTGTGATCCTCGGCCTGACCGGAGATGATGAGCGGTGTACGCGCCTCGTCGATGAGGATGGAGTCCACTTCGTCGACGATGGCGTAGGGTTGTCCGCGCTGTACCCGGTCGGTTGCCGAATAGACCATGTTGTCGCGCAGGTAGTCGAAACCGAACTCGTTGTTGGTTCCGTAGGTGATGTCTGCCGCGTAGGCTTTCTGCTTCTCGTCGTGGCTCAGGCGCGCCAGGTTGCAGCCCGTCGTGAGGCCGAGGAATCCGTAGATTTGCCCCATCCATTCCGCGTCGCGGTTGGCGAGGTAGTCATTGACGGTGACGATGTGCACACCCTTACCGGGCAAGGCGTTGAGATAGGCCGCCAGCGTGGCAACCAGTGTCTTGCCTTCGCCGGTTCGCATTTCCGATATTTTGCCCGCGTGAAGTACCATGCCGCCTATCAACTGGACATCGTAATGGCGCTGGCCGAGCGTCCGTTTGCCTGCCTCCCGCACCACGGCGAACGCTTCCGGCAGCAGGGCGTCGAGTGTTTCGCCCTGCGCGAGGCGTTGCCTGAATTCAACGGTTTTGGCGGCAAGCGCTTCGTCAGTGAGCGCCGAGAGCGAGGGTTCGAGTTCGTTGATACGCGCTACAGTGCGGGAATACTGACGGATCAGTCGATCGTTGCGCGAACCGAATACTTTTTTGAGCAGGCCGGTAATCATAGAGTGGGATTTGGCGATACGGAAAAATAAATAGTTTATCATGTCAATGTTCGCCTGCCCGGAGCGACCCACTCGATGAGTACCCTGTTACACCGCTTCCTTGGACGCGATACGCCGCTTGCCCGCCTCCAGGATCATGCCGCTCGTCTCGGGCGCATGCAGCGTGTGCTCGCGCCAGCCCTCCCGGCGCAGTGTGCGAACGCTTGCCACGTTGCCAATCTGAAGGAGGATGTACTGACCATCAGTGCCCGTGGCAGCGCCGTTGCGGTGCGGCTCAAACAGATGCTTCCCTCCCTGCTCGATCATTTTGCGCGTGCCGGTTACCCCTTGCAGCGCATCCAGGTCAAGGTGGGGCTGTCGGAACCTTCCCCCACGCGTCGAATCTCAGAGGCAAGAATCATTTCAAGTGCCGCGCGTATGCAGATAGAAACCTTTGCCGCCTCCCTGCCAATGGATGCCCCCTTGCGCGCCGCGCTGGAAACTCTCGTGCGACGTTCATCATCTCCCGGACTGGAAGCATGAGATTTCCCTTTTTCCGTCCCAGCCCGTGCTTGGCCGCGTTTGTGACGCTGGCCTGCCTGATGCTTTTTTCCGGGACGGTTTGCGCGGCGGGGAAAGTTCGCACGGAGAAAAAAACAATTATCTCGGAAGAACTGACGCGCCCGACCTTCAAAACCCTGACGGTCAGCCTTTGTCCCAAAAATTTCAGGAAAAAAAAGGAAGAGTGGGAGAAAGGGGAGTGGAAGGTGGACAACTGTTCCCGCGCGCGGCTGATGTATCCGCTATACAAAAAAACGCCTTGGCTGAACCAGTTGATAGCCCAGTCCGTCATCCTGCCGATGTTTGCCGAGCGGCTGGAGGAGACACCAGCCCGCAAAGGTGGGGAAGCCCTCTACGAAGGAAAATTGGCGAACCTGGTACGAAAAGGCGGTGAATATGGCAGTGTGGAAAACCCTCCTGTCATCGAATTTACCGCGAAACTGACAGGTTACGATAAGGATTCCCTCTCTTCGGAAAGATTTCCCCGTCCAGAGATTTTCGGCTCATATCTGCAATTTGCGTTCGAGCATGAATTGCGCCAGCAATACGATGCCCGTCCATCTGGTCCGTCGGGTGGTTTCATCGTGGTCGATATTCGCACACGCAAGATTTTGACATTTGACAACCTCATCCTGCCCGGTCGGGAAAAAGCCCTCGAAAACCTTCAGCGGACGTCTTTTCGCGCCTGGCTGAAAACGGAACGGAAATTACCGGAAAAAGCCATCTGGTTGCATCTCGCCAACCCGTCATATGCCTTTAGCGTGAACAAGAATTGGCGCATCGCGGAAGGGGGGCTGATATTCCGTTTTGCCACGAATGAAGTTGGCCCGCGACCTTTCGGCTCCCCGGAAATCTTCGTGGAAAAAGATCGTTTGCAAAACATCATCCACCCCGACATCCTGGAACAGATTCCGGGCAGGGAGTTGACGGCGGGGAATTGACGGCATCCACTGCCGAACGGGCAGCAAATTATCGTTGAAGGACGGCATCATGGCATCGATCGCAACAACGATGAGGGCAAAACGGATAAAGGCAAGGATCGCAGTGGGGATGTTGGCAATGTTCCCATTGCTGGCTTATGGTGAAAACCCCTCTCCGGAACCAAAGGTTTGCCGGACGATGACGGGTATTCCATGTGTAACGCGGACAGAAAACTCCTCTCCGGAACTAGAGATTTGCCGGACATACTTAGAGAAACCCGCCACTGACGAAACACTAAAAAATTGTCGGTTGGCGGCAGAGCAGGGGCATGCGGAAGCACAAGAAAACCTTGGCGCAATTTATTCCACAGGGCAACTCGTCCCACAAAATGATGCGGAAGCTGTGAAGTGGTATAGAAAGGCTGCGGATCAAGGTAATGCAGACGCTCAATTTAGCCTTGGGTTGATGTATTCGCAAGGTAAGGGTGTTGGGCAGGATTTAGCGGAAGCGGCAAAGTGGTACAGGAAATCAGCCGAGCAAGGGAATTGGTTTGCACAAACCAACCTTGGAGCGATGTACAAGTTAGGCGAAGGTGTCGGCAAGGATGATGCGGAAGCCTTAAAGTGGTTCAGAAAGGCGGCGGAAAACGGGCTTGTACTTGGGAAATACAACCTTGGTTTTATGTACGCTGAGGGTCGGGGCGTTGCACAAGATTATGCCGAAGCGGCGAAGTGGCTAAGGGAGCCTGCGGAACAAGGATTCCTAGCGGCACTAACCTTCTTTGGAAAAGCCTATGCCAGAGGCCAGGGTGTTACTCAGGATGATGCAGAAACCGTGAAGTGGTACAGAAAAGCGGCAGAACAGGGAGACGCAGAGGCACAAACCAACCTTGGAACGATGTATGCCGAAGGTCGAGGCATTGCGCGGGATGGTGTGGAAGCGGTGAAGTGGTGGAGAAAAGCGGCAGAACAAGGAGAGGTGTTTGCACAAATCAACCTTGGAACGATGTATGCCACAGGTCGAGGCGTCGCGCGGGATGATGTGGAAGCGGTAAAGTGGTGGAAAAAAGCGGCAGAACAGGGAAGCGCAGAGGCACAAGGCAACCTTGGGGCGATGTATGCCACAGGTCGGGGCATTGCGAAGGACGATGCGGAAGCGTTGAAGTGGACTAGAAAATCTGCGGAACATGGATATGCGATAGCGCAATACAACCTTGGTGTGATGTATGCCAAAGGTCTGGGTGTTGCAAAAAATGATGCTGAAGCGGTGAAGTGGCTTACAAAAGCGGCAGAACAGGGAAACGCAGAGGCACAAGGCATGCTTGGGGTGATGTACGTCACAGGTCGTGGTGTTGCACGGAATCCTGTGGAGGCGGTGAAGTGGTTAAAAAAAGCGGCAGAACAAGGGGATGAGAACGCGAAGGCCGCTCTTCGGGAGATAGAGAATTTTTCTGTGGAGGCGGTGAATCGGTTAAAAAAAGCGGCAGAACAGGGAGACGAGAAAGCGCGGATGATTCTTCAAGAGATGGAAAACCATTCTCTGGTGAATCGTATTTGCCAAATAAGAACGCTCAAGCAGGATACTCCTGAAACGCGGAAACAGTGTTTGCAAGCGGCTGAACAGGGAAACGTAGTCGCGCAATTTTACGTCGGGATGATGTATGACGAAGGTCAAGGCGTTGCGCGAAATCCTGCGGAGGCAGTGAAGTGGTACAGAAAATCTGCGGAACAGGGATATGCGATAGCGCAAAGCCTTCTTGGAGCGATTTATGCCGATGGCCTGAAGGTTCCCAAGGACAATGTGGAAGCCGCAAAGTGGCACAAATTGGCGGCAGAGCAAGGACATGTGGTGGCGCAATATTTTCTTGGGAATGAGTATATCAATGGACTCGGTGTTGCCAAGGATGATGTGGAAGCTGCGAAATGGTACAGAAAAGCGGCGGAACAGGGACATGCAATATCGCAGTTTTACCTTGGGGCGCTGTACGCCAAAGGCCAGGGCGTTCCCCAGGATGATGTAGAAGCCGTGAAGTGGTACAGAAAAGCGGCGGAGCAGGGAGATGCACTGGCTCAATACTATCTTGGGGCGATGTATGCCAAAGGCAAGGGTGTTACCCAGGATGATGCGGAAGCGGCGAAGTGGATTAAGAAGGCAGCGGAACAGGGAGACAAAGAGGTGCAGGAGCTTCTTCAAAAGATGAAGAAATAAAATCTCGATAGAGGAAGGTTGTCTGTGTGTTGCTTAGTGCACAGATACTTCGGGGTACTTTCTCCTACGAGCGGAGAAGTCAGGCCGATTCGGCCAGCAGCTTTTCGAGCAGCGCATGTAATGCGCCGAAGTCGGGCTTGCCCAGGTACTTGTGCACGATGCGGCCTTGGCGGTCAATGAGGAAGGCCGTCGGCGTCATGCGTACGCCTTGGAAATTGAGCGCCACTTCGCCGTCGCGATCCAGCGCCACCTTGAACGGCAGCGCGGCCTTTTCCGCATAGGCGCGAACCTGCGGTTCCGGGTCGTATTCCATCGCTACGGCGATGATATCCAGCCCGCGCTCGGCAAATTTCTTGTAGGTGTCGGCCAAATCCGGCATTTCTTCGATGCAGGTCGAGCAGGTCGTGGCCCAGAAACTGACCAGCGTCACCTTGCCGCGCAGCGAGGCCGTATCGAGGCGGACAGTATCGGCCTTGCCACCTTGCAGGATCGTAAAACTTACTTCAGGAGCAAGGGGCTTCTCGAAGTAGACGAAAACGCCAGCGGCAATGAGAGCCACGGCGGCCAGGGCAGCGAGGATGCGGAGTTGTTTCATGTTGAAAAGCCCTGTATTTCAGGTGATGTGCAGGCGCAATGCGCTCATCCCCCTCTCCCTGCCCAGAAGGGGCGGGAGAGGGGGAGAACATCCATAGAAATACACACTTAAATCAAAGCCCGTGTTTAAGCAGAAACTCGTTTCTTGGCCGCAGCGGCTTTGTAGTCGAGTTTTTCTTTGATTCTGGCGGACTTGCCGGAACGGCTTCGCAGGTAGTAGAGCTTGGCGCGGCGCACGTCGCCCCGGCGCTTGACTTCAATCGCGGCCAGCAGCGGGGAATAGGTCTGGAACGTCCGCTCCACGCCTTCGCCGGAAGAAATCTTGCGAACGATGAAGGAGGAGTTGAGGCCGCGATTGCGCTTGGCAATCACCACGCCTTCGTAGGCTTGCAGACGCTCGCGCGAACCTTCCTTGACCTTGACCTGCACCACCACGGTGTCGCCGGGGGAGAAGTCGGGGATGGTCTTGCTGACGGTCAGTCGGGTAATTTCTTCTTGTTCGAGTTGTTGGATCAGGTTCATTTTCATGGACTCCATATCGTTCAATGGCCTGTGGCCTGGCGCGTAGAGCAGGGCGAAGCCTGGTGCGCGCGGTTTGTCATTGGAAAACCGGGTTGTGCTCAAACAGCCATACGGGTTTTCCTGTCGTACTCCTTTTGGAATTCTTCCAAGAGGCGCGATTCTTCCTCATTTACCCCCCTTTGTGCAAGTAGTTCTGGACGGCGTAGCCATGTGCGGCCCAAGGCCTGTTTGAGCCGCCAGCGGCGAATGAGGGCGTGGTTGCCGGAGAGCAGGACTTCCGGAACCTGTTCGTCATCGAAAATTTCCGGCCGCGTGTAGTGCGGGCAATCGAGCAATCCGGCCACGAAAGAGTCTTCCTGCGCCGATTCGGCATCGTTCAGCGCGCCCGGCAACTGGCGGACGATAGCGTCGATGAGCGCCATTGCCGCCAGTTCGCCCCCTGAGAGAACGAAATCGCCGAGCGAGATTTCTTCATCCACTTCGCGGTCGAGCAGACGCTGGTCGACGCCTTCGTAGCGCCCGCAAAGCAGGATCAGCCCCGGCAACTGGGCCAGTTCCAGGATCTTGGCGTGTGTGAGCGGTGCGCCTTGCGGCGACAGGTAGATGACCGGCCCGGCGGAGCCTGCTGCATCAAGCTGGCTTTGCCGCGCCCGTCCGATGGCTTGCACCAACGGTTCGGCCAGCATCACCATGCCGGGGCCGCCCCCGTAAGGACGGTCGTCGACCGTGCGGTGCGCGTCATTCGTGAATTCGCGCGGGTCGTGGAAAGCAATGCGGTACAAGCCACGTTCCAGCGCCCGGCGCGTAATGCCGCTGCCGGTGAGAGCTGTGAACATTTCCGGGAAGAGGGTGATCGCATCGTAACGCCGCGTTGTCGATGCGATGATTGTGGACGTCGATGTGGTTTCCTTTCCCTGCATGGCTGCCTCACCAGTCTTTCTGCCAAGCCGTGCGGATTGACCGGGCAGCGAGATCGACATCCAGCACGTAAGCGGCCACGAACGGAATCAGACGTTCCATCTCACCGTCCCTTACCTGGAGTACGTCGTGCGCGCCCGTGGAAAGCAGCCCCGTGACTTCGCCAAGCAGTTCGCCCGCTTCGTCACGTACCGCCATGCCGACGAGGTCGCCCCAGTAGTATTCGTTTTCTTCGGGTTGGGGCAAGAATTCGCGCGGCGCGGCAATGTACCAGCCGGAAAGCAGTTCCGCCGCGTTGCGGTCGGCAATGCCGTCGAGGCAGGCAACCAAGCCCTTGCCGTGCGCTTGGCAATCGCGCAATGCGTACCGTGCCCATTGTTCGTCTGGCATTTCGGATTCGGGAGCCAGCCACCAATGGGGCATTTTCCTCCACGACAGCGGATCGTCGCCGAAGGGCTGAATTTTGAGCCAGCCCTTGACGCCGAAAGGGGCTACGACGCGCCCCAGCACGACCATGCGGGCTATGCCCCCGCTCAGGCGGCCGCTTGCTGGGCGGCCTTAGCGTTCTGCTTGACCAGACGGGCGACGGTTGGCGACAAGGCAGCGCCGTTCTGTTCCCAATAGGCAAGGCGCGCGGTGTCGAGAGAAAGCGACTGCCCCACGCCGGAAGCAACCGGGTTATAGAAGCCGACGCGCTCGATGAAGCGGCCATCACGCCGATTACGCGAATCGGCAACGATGATGTTGTAGAATGGACGCTTCTTGGCGCCACCTCGGGCAAGACGAATAACAACCATCTTAAACTTCCCCTGGCAATTAACACTGGAAAACATAATATGATACGACTTCTGCTGCGGTATGGCAAGACGCCATTGGTCGGCGCGCCCTCGTAGCATTTCGTTAAGTATTTGCTGCCAGACTGAGCTTGAATGATTCCTGGCAGCGGGAACTCACATAGAATGTGAAAATGGCAAAAATAAACATTTCCGTGTGTTCGCATGATGGTTGAGCCTTCCATCGACCCTTTGCAGGAGGTGTTGTCCTGGCTTTCTGGCGAGCCTGGTGACGATCTCGATGCCGAACTGGCGGAACTGAGCCGCTGTGTTGGAGCCGTTGCCTCGGCTGCCGGGGGCATGCCGGTTTCACAACGCCAGGAAGTGTCAAGCTTGCTCTGCCAGCGCGCCAAAGATATTTGCGGGCGTTTTCGCCCCGGTCTGTTGACGCATACGTTACCGGCTCCCAACGAACTGCATGCCAAGGCGTTCGGCCTGATCGAAACCCTCTTTGGCTTTTCCAGCCAGTTGAGGGCGCTGTACGATGACATACGGCATCAGAAGCTCTCAACCCGGCAAGCGGGGATGACCGAATTGTGCAATTTTGCCTTGGGAGCGCTGGGCGAAACTTATCTCCTGAGTGCTTTGCTTGGTGCCGCGCCCCCGTTCGGTTTGTGGCAACGCATCCACGATGCCTGGATTTCCTCCGGCCAATACGAGCACCTGAAAGATGATTCTGCCGAGCCGCAACCCGCGAGGGTCGGCCTGCTTTACAAGCGCCTGCTGGTCATGTCGGTAAGCCAGACGGAAAGCCTGACGGCGCGCGAGCAGCAATGGCTGTTCGATTACCTGGAAACCATCGGGGGCGATCTGGTGCTGGCCACCGTCCCATTTCCTCCAGAGGGGGCAGGCTATTGGTTCGACCCGAACCAGGACATGCCTCCTGTGGCCTGTGTGCGGCGTATGCCGGAAAAAGGGGCCGAAGCGATCTATTTCAGCACGGAAGAAATCGTTCACCGCATCGACGTGCAGATTCTCTGGCTCGAAAAAGGGTTGCTCGATCTCGACGTGAGCGCGCGTAAGAGCGGCGATAGCGAAATTCTCGAAGTCGGCTCCGCCATTTTGCCCTTGGGTCTGACCCCGACCGAAATTCTTTCCTTGCTGCGCCGGTTGCGCGAGCAATGGTCAATCGTTCCAGAGCGTGTTGAGGTGCGCGTCCGCCAACATTACACAGTGCAAGTCTGCGTCGGCCTGAAAAACGTGTGGGCGATGGGGCGCAACGCCCCGGTTGCGGCGGACGAATGGACGGTCTACAACGAAAGCCCCGGCGGTTACGCCATTTTATGCGTGGGAGGCGTACACCGCAGCCTGTCGGCAGGGGCTGTCGTTGCCTTGCGGCGTGAAGCGTCGCAAGAATGGGCTGTCTGTATGGTTCGCTGGGTACGGACCGACAGCCCGCAGCAGATCGAACTGGGTTTGCAAGCGCTTGGGCGGGGGTTTACTCCGGTATTGATCTGCTTTCGCGGCAACGACGTACTGACCCCGGCCTTGATGATGCAGCAGGGTACAGGCTCTCATGAGCATCGCGCCCTCGTGACCGAAACGGGCACTTACGTATCGAACCAGTTCGTGATGGTGCATGAGGCTGCCGGGAATCTGTATCTCGCCCAAGGTTCGGCATTCGGGCTCGACATGCAGACGGCCACCATCGAGATTTTCCAGTTCGAGATCGATCCCTACGCCAAGTGATCGTGGCCGGAAACCAGCCCGGCCAGGGTTTCGTCGCCAAAGCGCAGCCCATCTTCCAGCCGATGCGCGATGCCGCCGCCTTCCTCGCCTGACGTTCCAGTGGCGCATTTCCACGCCTCGGCATCGAGCGCGAAACGGCGGACGATTTCAGCCAACAGGATTTGATCCGGCGCGCGGATGAGCACCCAATCGCCCTCATCGGTGCGGCTTACCCATCCGGCCTCGGCCAGTTTGCCGAGCACGTCTTCAGCGTGATACTCGGACAGGGGCGCCTGCTCGCGCAATGCCTCGAAGCTGATCGGACAGCCATCGCCTTGGGCGCGAGCCAGTTGAGTCAAGATCGTCACCGCCGCCCACGCTTCGCAGCCGGGAAAAGGCGTCACGACCCGCCGCCGTTCGGCGAAAACGGGCAAGGTCGCGGCCATCAGTGCCCCGAGCAGCACCACGATCCAGGACGAATACAGCCAGACGAGAAAAATAGGCAAGGCTGCGAACGTCCCGTACACCAGCGTATACGTGGGGAAACGGGCAATGAAGAGCCCGAAAGCGCGCTGCATCAGGGAAAAAACCACCGCTGCTGCCAGTCCCCCGGCCAGCGCGTGCATAAAACGCACCTTGTGGTTCGGCACGGCGTAATACAGGAAGACGAACAGCACACTCAGCAGGAGCGGTGCCAGCAGCCGGGCAGAATACGGGCCAAGCCAGTTCATGTCCGGCGACCACTGCATCGAAAGACTGACCAGATAACCCGTAGCGGCAATGCTGCCGCCGAGGATGGGCGGGCCGAGCGTGAGTACGAACCAATAGACGGTGATGCGAAGCAACAGTGGGCGCGGTTGGCGCACCCCCCAGATACTGTTGAACACCTGTTCGATGGTTGCCAGCAGCAACAGCGCGGTCACTGCCAGCATCACGATGCCGATCAGGGTCAACTGGCTCGCTTTTTCGGAAAACTCCAGCGCGTAAGTCGTGATGATGCTGCCAGCCTTTTCCGGAAGCATGTTCTCCAGCAGGAAGTCCCTGAGGGAAGCCTCGATGTCCCCCATTCCCGGCAGATGGCCGAAAGCCATGAACGTCACGGTAATGAGCGGAACCAGGGCGAGCAGGGTGGTATAGGTCAGGCTGCCGGCAACCTGCAAACACTGGGTTGCCCGGAAACGCTCATAGAAAAGCACGACGAAATCGCGTAGCGAATGGTGGAGTGTCCGCGCAGACATGACCGTATTCCGTCCCAGACTTACTGTTTTGCCGCCGATGCTTTTGATGGCAGAATAGATTTGTTCATTACAGTGGCATCGAAGTCGCGTAAACCGTTTTTGACCTCCGGATTGCCGATCCAGCGGGTGTGTGGTTTGAAATCCGGATTGACCAAGCTCTTTTCGGGTTGAAAACGATCATAGCTCAATCCCGCGAGATCGGACCAGGTATGGATGAAATCAGTATTGCTGTAAGGCCTATCAAGCATCGAATCAAAACTGGATGCGGATGTGTGCGTTTTCCTCCACTCAGGCGACATCCAGAGTACGAAAGGAATCGCGTACATATCCATAGTCGGCTTGTCCTCGTTTCGCCCCATCACCGTATGGGTGGGATCATTGAAAACCTCTTCGCCGTGGTCGGAAAAGTAGACCAAAAAACTGTTTGGCTGATTTTTTGAAAGAATATCTATCAGGCTGGCGATAACAAAATCGTTGTAGAGCACGGCGTTATCGTAACTGTTGAACGTTTCCAATTTGCTGCCCGACAAATTTTCCGGCACATGATCGCGTTCGGTAAATACGTTATATTCCTTCGGATAGCGCATGGAAAAATTCGAATGTGTGCCAAGTAAGTGCAACACGATGAATTTTTTCGGTGCAGGATCGGACAGGATTTTGGTGAAAGGCTCAAAGACCACCTGATCCGGTAGCCCTGCGGTTCGTGCACGATGATTGTTCAGGTACTTCGTGATGTCTGCTTGTTGCGAAAATGCGGTCAGCAAAGCAGTACCCATGGCGATGGTTTGCTGGTTTGATACCCAGAAAATTTTGTAACCCGCCTGCTTCATGAGATTCATCATGTTCGGTTCGGTCAGGTAACGATTCGGTTCTTCCTGGTTGGCAAAGCTCAAGACCTGCTGCAAGGTTCTGGTCGTGTAGGGGCGCGGGGCAATGACATTACTGAAAGCAAACAATTCACCATTTTCTTTCAACGCATCCAGCCTTGGGGTGGTTTTGCGCGGATATCCGTACAGGCTCATGCGTCGGCTGGTGGTGGATTCTCCGATGACCATGACCAATGTGCGCGGCGTATCCTCGGATCGATCTGCGAGATTATCCAATGGGGGCAGGGAAGAATTGTTGCTCAGGAAATGCTGTACATTTTTGATCTGAATCCGGAATTGGAAATATCCCGTCAAGAACTGCCACGGCGCAGCAGGCTCCATCCTTCTGAATAACTTGTTCGTCGCCGCTTCAAAAGTCGCCTTGTCGGTCACACAGTCTACGTAAGGCGATCCAAAATTCAAAACAAGTACAGCAGATGCTACACCAATTGCGTAAGGGCGTGATAAATGTACTGGGCGTAAACGTTTCCAGAGCAGGAAGGCAAGCAAAGTATAAACAGCGACTCCAGCCAGAAGGGGAAAGCTAACGTATTGGTTTAGAAACTCTTTGGATTCCTGGGTATTTGTTTCCAGAATGATGAAAATAATGCTCTGAGAAAATTCAGTTCCGTAAATAACCCAATAACTCAAACTAATGACCGAAACCGCCCAAAGAACGATGCCAATAATGGCGCTGATTTGTTTCGTAAACCGGGGAAAAAGTAAAACCGGGGCAAGCCATATGAAGCTCATAAAGAGCGCACGGCGAGAACCTTCATACCCCGACGACGGTATCAGCAAGGCTTGCACGACACCGGAAAAATACCAGAAAAACAGAAACAGCAAACCGAGCCCGACCCAGTCGATGCGTTTTCCAGAAAGGTGTCGGTCTGAAGCACCAGGCTGGTCAGAGGCTTGAACGGAGGAGGGCATGGTGTCCATATTATTCGGATAGTTAAACTTTTCATTCTACAATTTTAATGATAAAGAGTCACTTTAAGATAACTCTAAGTAGTGTCTCATTTTGAATATTTGAGACGATTTTCTGTAGGGGGCGATGGCAATCGCCCCGTCGAACCGTTGGCGGATCGCGGATATTTACGATGGTGGGCGGATTGCCATCCGCCCCTACAACACCATGAAATTCAAACTGAGACACTACCTAACTCTGGCTGATGAAAGCCGGTTCGACAATTCCCTTGCGCTGGTTGATAATCCATCGCGGCGCGCGCGCCACCATCGAGTAGCCGAAGGTCTGCCATGGCGCGAAGAATCGCCTTTTCCATGAGAAAACACTTCATGATGCCTCGCTCCGCGTCCTTGTACTCGCCCGCGACAGCCCGCACCCGTGCCGCTGGCCCTTTCCAAAGCCCGAGGACGATCCGGCAATGACGACATGCAAGCAGGAGCCGCCGCAGATTCTGTGCTGGCTTACCCTGTTGGTTGGTTTCGTCTGCTTTTTCTGGGGCTTGGGCGATATTGCCCTGCTTTCCTTTAACGAAGGGCGTCGTGCCGTCCCCACGCAAGCCATGTTTGCTACCGGCGACTGGCTGCTGCCACGCCTCAACGGCGAGCTGTACATCACCAAGCCGCCGCTGCTGTACTGGCTCACCACAGCCGTCTCGCATCTGCTTGGCAAAGTCAACGAATGGTCGGTGCGCCTGCCGCTCGCGCTGGCCGCTTCCGCTGCGGTGTTCGCCGCCTATCGCTACGCGCTGCGGCGTTTTGGCTCCTGGGCAGCGCTATTTACGGCGCAGTTGCTCATTGCCAATGCCAGTTTCGCCATGTTCGCCCGTCGCGCCGAAATTGACATGTTGCTGACCGCCCTGTGCTTCGGCGCACTACTTGCCGCGCTGCATTTCATGCAGGAGGAAGCAAAGCGCCGCTGGATATTGTTGAGTTATTTTCTGCTTGGCCTTGCCGCGCTCGCCAAAGGGCCGCCGGTGCTGGTTTTCGTCACGCTGCCGCTGCTGGCCTATGCGCTTGTTTCTCGGGACAGGGCGGCTTGGCAGGTACTGCGCGATCCGGTGGGTTGGGGGATATTCCTGCTGGTCGGCGGTTCCTGGTTCCTGGCGGTCAGTTTGCTGATGGGCCTCGATACCTGGCAGGTTACGTTTCAGCGCGACATCCTCAACAAAGTACACAGCACGGCCTTCAAACCGCTGTACAGCTACTTCGGATGGATGCTGGTCGATTTCCTGCCCGTCAGCCTGTTGCTGCTGGTCGCGCCGCTGGCGACCTGGCGGCGCTGGAAAAATGACAACAGGCTGATCGTACTGATGATTGCCGTTGTCTTGCCTTTGCTGATTTTCACCGTGAGCAGCGACAAGCATGCCAAATACATGTTACCTGCATACCCCGTGCTGGCGCTGCTTGCCGGAAACCGCCTGGGCGAACTCATGGAAACGGCCCGGCCCGCGTGGCGGCGTTTGCTGATCGCGTTTGGCCTCCTCATGCCGGTCGGCTACGCAGGTTTCTACGCCGTGGCTGAGGCGCGTGTGTTTGAATACCGAACCGTGGCATTGCCGCAGTTCGAGCAATGGATGGCTGAGGTGCGCGATATGCCGGTGTATGGCTATGTGGCGTTGGATGAGCGTTCCATCTATTACGCGAAGCGCACGATTCCCCTTGTTGACCGGGCAGCAGTGGATCAGATGCGGGCGCAGCAGACATCCTTTCTGCTGCTTGTGGAAAGCAATCATCTCGATGCGATAGCGCAAGAAGCAAACTGCAAGGTGCGTGAATTCAAGCCTTACCTCAAGCGCCAGAATGTCCTGACCGTATTCGGTTTCGGCGAAGCCTGCCCACCGCCGTCATCGTGAAAAACCGGCGTTATCGAGGACGCTATGGGTTCCGGGCTTTGAGCCGGTAACTTTGGCTGACGAAAACCGGTTCGACAACTCCCCGGCGCTGGTTGACGAGCACGGTGAGCAGAAAGCAGAAGTTACACAGCATGTTGAGGAAGCGGGGGATTTCCGGGGGAATTTCCCAACGGTTTTCTTCTTTAACGCGCACGAGGCAGCGCAACGCTTTCTTGGCGGTAGATCGCGCCTGGTGCAGTTCCGGCACGGGGGCAAGGCCGCGCGGAAGAACGAAATTTTTCATGCGTTCCGGTTCCCGCGCTTCGATTTCCTGCCGAAAGTGGTCGTAGCGCGCATGAAGCCAGTCGAGATCGGTTTCGGTGACGGCAAGTTTCCCCCGGATGGAACCGTTGGCATGCAGGGCAAGCGCCTGGAGGCGGTCGAGGTCGGGGATGAGGTCGGCTAATGCCGCGTCCGTCTCAGCGGCGGAGGTCGCCATGCCGAGTTGGGCGGAAAGTTCATCGGTCAGGACTTCGTAATCGGTCAGCCAGCCAGAGTCGTTGATAAAGCTATAGCAGCAGCAGAGTTTGGAAAGGTCTTTTTCGGGTTTCATAGTCTTGTTCAGGCGGGCAGGATGATGGGAGGCGAGTGATTGAGATCGACGTGGATGGGGACTCCGAAGGCATCCGACAGAGCCGCTTCGGTCAGGACGGTTTCAGATGGGCCGAAAGCGTGGACGCGGCCCTGTTTGAGCAGACAGAAGCGGTCACAGTAGCGGGCGGCTAGCGCGAGGTCGTGAATGGCAAGGATGACGCATCCCTCGCCGCTGGCGTGTTGGCGCAGGACATCCATGATTCTGGCCTGATAGTAGAGATCGAGGCTGGCAACGGGTTCGTCGGCGAGGATGAGGCACGGCGCGCCCGCCAATACCCGCGCAAGCCACACTCGCGCCTGTTCGCCGCCGGAAAGCTGGTTGATGTTTTTCTGCGCCATGCCTTCGATTCCGGTTTCCCGCATGGCTTGCCGGATGGCGGCCTCATCGCGGTCATGCCAGGGCAAGCGTCCCAAAGCGACGATTTCCTCAACGGCGAGCGTCCATGCGCTGTCGCAGAATTGCGGCAGGAAGCCGATTTGCCGCGCCCGGTCAGTGGGCTTGAAAGCACGCAGGGGAGTGCCGTTGAGAAAAACGCCTCCCTCTTGAGGGAGGTGTCGCCCACTTTCAGCGTGGAGCAACCCAGCCAGACATTGCAGCAGGGAGGATTTCCCCGCGCCGTTCGGGCCGATGACGGCGAGCATCTCACCCGGCTCCGCCGTGAAGGAGACAGAGTCGAGTCGATTTTTCAGCGTCAGGTTCCGGGTTTCGATCAAAGCCATTCCCTTCGCATTTTCCAGATGAGCCGGATGAAGAGGGGCGCGCCGATGAGGGCGGTGAGGACGCCCAAACGAACTTCACGACCCGGCGGCATGAGGCGGACGGTAATATCCGCGAGCAGCACGAGCGTTGCGCCAATGGCGGCAGCGGGCAGGAGCAGGCGGTCCGGGCGGTTTTGCGCTAACGGCCTGGCTAGATGAGGGGCGATGAGGCCGACAAAACCGATATTCCCGGCAGTTGCCACGGCAGCCCCGACCAGAATCGCGGCTCCGAAAACGATGACACGCCCGCCCCGCTGGACGTTCAGCCCCAGGCTGGTGGCGACCTGTTCGCCAAGGGAGAGGGCGGCGAGCAATGGGCGCTGCCACCAGATGAGCAAACTGCCGATGACGAGGGCGGGCAGGAGAAAGGCGAGATGCGCCATGCCGCGTTCCGAAACGGAACCGAGCAACCAGAAAACAAGCTCCTGCATGGCGAAGGGATTGGGGGCGAAGTTGAGCACGGCGGCCAGCGCCGCGCCGGAGAGGGAGGCAATGGCAAGCCCCGCGAGCAGCAATAGAGCGGGACGCCCCGGCCCGGCGAGCCAGAGGGTGAGAAGGAGTGTCAGCCCCGCCCCGATCAATCCGGCCAGCAGAGGGGCAAAGACGCCCAATCCCGGCAAAAGGGCAAAGTAGAAAACGGAAGCGGCTCCCAGGGCTGCGCCCTGGCTTGCGCCGGTCAGGCTTGGGTCGGCGAGGGGGTTGCGTAACAAGCCTTGCAGGGCTGCGCCGGAGAGTCCCAGCGCCGCGCCGACGGAAAGGGCGAGCAGGGTACGCGGCAGGCGAATTTCTCCCATGACGAGGGCAGGAATGCCCGGTTGGCCGGTGAGCCAGTCAAACAGCCCGGTCAGCACGGGGACAGGCGCGGAACCGACGGTAAGCGACAGGAAGAAAACCGCCAGCAGCCCCAGGAAGAGGGCAGGGGAGGACGGGATTTTTTTCGCTATTTTCAGGAACTTCATGGCATGTTCGCTACACATTCATCGCTTTTTCGCGCAAGGCGGTCGAGTTCCCGTATGAGTTCCCAACTCCAGGGGCCGGGGCATTGCCAGCGCCAGTAATCGGTATCGAGGCGCAGCGGTGAAGGGGTAAGCGCCCGCCAGAGAGGGTGTTCGGCAAAGGCGTTTGCCAGTGCCGCGCCGGAAGGGGCGGCCCAGAGTACGACATCCGGCGGGTCATGGGCGATTTTTTCGAGATCGAGCCGGACGAGGCCGTTATCAAGCAAATAGTTGCGCCAGCCGGAGCGGGTCATGAGGGCATCTTCAAAGGTATTGCGGCCGGTTCCGATGGCATTCGCGCCGAGCAGCAGCAGACGTTTTTTGCCGAGAGCCCGTTCAGGCGGTATGTCGCTGGTGCGATCAAGCGGCAACCCTGCGTAAGCGAGGAATTGTCGCTCATAGTCGCGTACCTCTTCGAGCGTGGTCGCCAGCGGCAGGACTTCGACCCGAAAACCCAGGCGGCGCAACTGTTCGCGTAGGCCTATGGCAGAGTATTGCCCAGTCAGGATGAGATCAGGTTTGTGGAGCGCGATGCTCTCCAGGCTCCCATCGTGGGAGGGCCAAGCGCCTTTCATCCAGGGGGCAGGGTGGAAAGGCTGTGAGATGCGCTGCATCGGGGAGAGCGCCGCGACGCGCTCCCGCCCAACGTGCAGGGTCAGCATCCAATCCGTACATAAATCCAGCGAGACGATACGCTGAGGCACCGGAGCCTGGGAAAAGGCCGCCGGCGCCATGAGAAAGACGAGGAGGGCGATAAGGTTTTTCATTCTATTTTCCCCTCTCCCGACAAGCGGGAGAGGGTGCCCCGAAGGGGCCGGGTGGTTTCGGCTCTGTAGCCTGTGTAATGGAGTGGACTCACTCTTCCCAAGGGGGTGACGAGTTGCATGCCGAGTCCCACAAAGTCCCTTGTCCTATAGCTACACGCAGGGGAAGAGGGGGGAGGTGATAAAGTGGGTACGCCTGTGGCGCGGTTTTGTGGATGAAACTGCCTCCCTCTTGAGAGAGGCAACTCTCTTACCACGCCGGAGCCGTTTGCGGCGGAGGAGGGGGCGGAGCCGGGTTCAAGCCGCCGTTGGCGATCCAGACTGCGCCGACGGCAATCAATACGGCCACGACGAACGCCAACCAGCCGCCGCCGCGTGCCGATTCCAGCGCGGGGTCGTCCACAGCCTTATTGCCGGTAAACATGGGAAACAGCAGGTTGTTCTTCTTGATCACGGCATAGAAGATGATGGAGAGCGTGTGCAAACTCACCAGCCCCACGATCAGCCAGGCATTGAGTTTATGCAGCCCGGTGAACCAATCGGCGGTGCTTGAACTCACCAGTGCCCTCAGAGGCCCGGTAAAGGAGATGTTGTCATCCGACACCAGGCCGCTGACTACCTGGAACGACATCAATACGAGAAAGGCAAGCACCGAGAACGCCCCGAGCGGGTTGTGCCCGAGTCCATGCCATTGCCCGCGCAGATAGGCAAATACCCGCGCAGGGCCTGGGACGAACTGGGTAAAACGGGCGTAAGTCGAGCCGACCACGCCCCATACCAGGCGGAACGCGAGCAAGCCGGCAATAGCCAGCCCGAGCTGGCCGTGAACGTCGATGCGGCTGCCTCCCAGAAACCCGCTGACAAACGCGGCAATGGTCAATAACACCAAAAGCCAATGAAAAACCCGGGTCGGCACGTCCCAGACTTTCACATACCGTTTTTCCATTTTTTCTTCCTTGTCGAACGCGCTGGCGTTTTCGGCTGGCTCAAAGCCGGTAACCGCGATGGATGGCAACGATACCGGCACTGAGGTTGAAATAATCGACCTTGCTGAGACCGGCGAGTTCCATCATCGTTTTTAATTCCTCCTGCTCGGGGTGCATGCGGATGGATTCGGCGAGATAACGGTAGCTGTCTGCGTCGCCCGCCACTTTTTCGCCCATCCAGGGCAGCAGTTTGAACGAATAGAGATCGTAGAGAGGAGATAAGGGTTTCCAGACGTGGGAGAACTCCAGTACCAGCAAGCGGCCGCCGGGGCGCAGCACCCGCCGCATTTCGGCCAGCGCGATTTCCTTGTGGGTCATGTTGCGTAGCCCGAAGGCGACGGTGACGCAATCGAAGCTGGATTCCGGAAAGGGGAGTTTTTCGGCGTCGCACTGGGTGAGCGGCAGGGAAAAACCTTTGTCGATGAGGCGGTCCCGCCCGCGCGACAGCATGGCATGGTTGATGTCGGTCAGCCAGACTTGCCCGCGTGTGCCGACCTTGCGCGCGAAAGCAAGCGACAGGTCGGCGGTTCCACCGGCAACGTCGAGCACACGGTCGCCTTCGCGCACTCCGGCTAGTTCGATAGTGAATGCCTTCCATAGCCGGTGCAGGCCAAAGGACATCACATCATTCATGATGTCGTATTTTTGCGCTACCGAGGAAAAGACATCGGCCACTTTCTTCTGCTTGAGTTCCTCGGCGACGGTCTGGAAGCCAAAGTGTGTGGTCTGGCCGGACTCGGTCTGTTCGGGGGAAGCAGGGGAGGTGGAGGCGTCTGTCATGGAAAAGGGCTCGATGAATGCCGTTTTAAGCGGGTTCCGAAAGTTCCGTGAAGCCGATCTGCTCGAAATTTGGACCCTTGAGCAAGAGTTGGGTCATCTTGAGTCGTCGTTCGAGGCCCGCGTCGAAAACCTCAATAATACCATTGGTCTTGTACCAGCCTTCCGGCAGGATCAATGAGGCGGTGATCTGGAGCACTTCGCTGGCTTCGATCATGAACGCCTGAGAGTAGGGCTCGCGCAGGTCGTCGGACTCGGTGCGCTGGCGGGCAGCGGTGACTCGCGGCAGGCCGGGCAGGACGTGAATGCCCGCTTCGAGCAGGCCATCTTCGCGGAACATCAGCCAGCTTACCTGGCCGAGCAGAAAATATTCGCCGTCGTGCGGGCGCAACCCCACCAGTTGATGATGCGAGAAACGCTCCGCATGGGGACGCTGTTGCAAGCGGAAGCCGCCGACCGACTGGTCGAGCAGTTCCCATTGCTCGCAGACCAGCCCGAGGCGCTCGGCTTCGAGGTGCTGGTGGCTGAAATTGCGCTTTCCGTTCCGGGTCAGTTCGGTTTCGACGCCCGCCGCGCGTTCGCCGAAGGCGTGGAGCGCCAGTTCGTCGTGCGTACAGCCCAGGCTGCTCGTCGTCGCACGCTGGTTGCTGTTTCGGGGCTGTTCAAACAATTTGCCCTGGATGTGAAAGCCGATGGCGAGCCATTCGGCACACAATTCGACCACACCTGTGCTGCCCCGCCGTGGGAAACGCCGTCCGGCAGAGGCCAGCCCCCAGGGTCGGTAGAGCGACAGCAACAGGCGGGCGCTGGCATCGACGCTGCAATCGTCTCCGAGGCCGAGCGAAGAAGGTGATACCCCTTGCTTGAACTGCGCGAAAACGGATTGGATTTGACTTGCCAGTTTGTTGCAATCGAAATAGCGGGGGGTCGAGTCTTTATGCAGCAGGCCCAGCGGCCGCAAACCGTGGTCGGAGGTCAGATCCAGCCCATAAGTCGTGGGCTTGCGCCCCTCGATATCCGGGCTGAGGGTGCAGTAGGGCGCGAAACGCTCTGCCCAGCGGCAAATCCATGTCCATTCCTGCCCGCTACGCCCGAAGGCGTTAGCCAGATCGAGCAGCAGGATGGAGATATAGGCTTCCTGCGCGCTTTGCGCTTTCCAGACGACGTTGAGCGTGTCGGAGACGCGGGTGGAATGAATGTTTTCCTGCTCGGCAGCGATGAAGCATTCGTGTGCCTGTTTCCACAAACCGGCGGGCAGGGCGCGGTGCGCGCGATAGTATTCGGACACGGCCTTGCCCGCGTAGTACGTGCGGCGTTGCGCGAGCGATGCGCGTTGATCCTTCAGGGTCCCTGTTTCGGTATCCAGCGCGGCAATGAGGGCGTAAGAGCGCGAAAGGTCGTGCCATGTCTTGATGACCTTCAGCAAAAGCTCGTTGTGCTGGCTGTCGGGAGGCAGCGGTTCGTCGCCATCGAGGCCGGAAAGCCTGGCCCGTGCCTTGTCGATCAACGGGCGGGCCATCTCCAGAACTTCGAGGTGTTGTTCGGGCAAAGGCCGGGCGGCAAGCAGGCCGGCGACGATCTCCGCCAGCACGGAAAACCGTTCTGTAGGGTTGTCGGTCGGCAGATTCTGCAATAAACCCAAGCATTGTGCAGGGTTGCTGTAGTCCATGAAAGCTCCGAGGCAAGCAAAATGTGTTTTGACAATTATTAACAACTAACTGAAATTTGGGCAAGATCAAAGCTTATACGGGCAGCCAATGCAGCATAGCTGGGAGCCTTCCGTGTTGGAACCTGGCGTTGTTCCTGGCCCCAGATGGACTCTGGAAAATGGCGGTCGTCGGCAAAGCGCGCGATGACGTGCCAATGCAGGTGCGGAACCTTGTTGCCGAAGCTGGCCAGGTTGATTTTGTCAGGAACCATTAGAGCGCGCAGACTGCTTTCAACAGCAAATACTACGTCCATGAAATGACGGCGTGCACGGGCGTCCAGATCGCTCATTTCGGAGACGTGTTCACCCCATACGACCCGGAAATAGCCTGGATAATCGGGATCATTACCCGGAATGACGCAGCAACGCTCATCCTGCCAGATGAGTTCGTTCCGATTGATGACGCAAAGCGGGCACTCCATGTTGGATTTTTGTTGGTTTTGAGTTGCTGATTACGACACTTCAAGCACGATTCACCATAGCACGGCTTTATTCGGGAGACTACGAAGTCGCCTCTTCCGGCGCGAAAAACCGCACGGGCTCGCGCCTGTCAATTACACACACAGCCTACGCCGCATAAGTTCGTTGACCTGAGCCGGGTTGGCCTTGCCACGGCTGGCTTTCATGACCTGCCCGACCAGGGCGTTGAGCGCCTTTTCCTTGCCGGCGCGGAATTCTTCGACCGATTTCGGATTGGCGGCGATGGCCTCGTCGATCATCGCTTCGATCTCGCCGCTGTCGGTGACTTGCTTCAATCCCTGGCGTTCGATGATTTCGTCCGCCCCATCGCCTTCGCCATTCCAGAGCGCCTCGAACACCTTGCGCGCGATGGCGTTGGAGATGGAGCCGTCGGCGACGCGCAGGAGCAGTCCGGCCAGTTGCGCGGGAGAGACCGGCGCGCAAACGATTTCCAGCCCGGCTTTGTTCAGATGTGCCGCAAGTTCTCCCATCACCCAGTTGGCGCAGAGTTTGGCATGCGCCGCGCCAGCGGCAGCAACGGCGGCCTGGAAGTAATCCGCCACTTCCTTGGTAACGGTGAGTGCATCGGCATCCTGAGCGGACAGGCCCAGTTCGCGCTCGAAGCGCGCTTTCATCGCTGCCGGTAATTCGGGCATCGTCGCCCTGACCCGCTCGATCCATTCCGGCTCGATCACCAACGGCAGCAGGTCGGGGTCGGGGAAGTAGCGGTAATCGTGCGCGTCTTCCTTGGAACGCATCATCCGCGTCTGTCCGGTGGCAGGGTCGAAGAGCACGGTGGCCTGGACGAAGTTCCCCCCGTCTTCCAGCGTTTCGATCTGCCAGCCGACCTCGAAGTCGATAGCCTGTTGCAGGAAACGGAAGGAGTTGAGGTTTTTTATTTCGCGCCGGGTTCCGAGTGCCTCCGCGCCCTTTTTTCGCACTGAGACGTTGGCATCGCACCGGAAGGAGCCTTCCTGCATGTTGCCGTCGCAGATGTCGATCCAGCGCACCAGCGCGTGCATGGCGCGCGCGTAGGCTACTGCTTCGGCAGAAGAGCGCATGTCGGGTTCGGAGACGATCTCCAGGAGCGGCGTACCCGCGCGGTTGAGGTCGATGCCGCTCATGCCGTGAAAATCTTCGTGCAGCGATTTGCCCGCGTCTTCTTCGAGATGGGCGCGCGTGAGGCGGACGGCTTTTTCGTAAGCGTCTTCCCCGTCGCCGACCCGGATTGTGATGGTGCCTCCCTGTACCACCGGCAGTTCAAATTGGCTGATCTGGTAGCCGTTGGGCAGGTCGGGATAAAAATAGCTCTTGCGCGCGAAGATGCTTTTCGGCGCGACGCGCGACCCCAAGGCCAGGCCGAAACGAATGGCGCGCTCGACCGCGCCCCGGTTCAAAACCGGCAACATGCCGGGAAGGCCGATATCCACGGCGCAAGCCTGCGCGTTGGGTTGCGCGCCGAACGCGGTGCTGGCTCCTGAGAAAATCTTGGAGGCGGTGTTGAGTTGGGCGTGAATTTCCAGCCCGATGACGACTTCCCAATCCGATCTGCTCATTTCAATTCATTATCCGTTGTGTCGGGGATGCGCGTGCTTCAGGCAACCGGGGGGCGGCGCAGGTGCCAGTCGGTGATCTGCTGGAAGCGGTGGGCGGCGGTCAATAGGCGCGCTTCGGAAAAATAGTTGCCGATCAGTTGCAGCCCGATCGGCAGCCCGGCGGCATTGAACCCGCAAGGGTGGGAAAGCCCCGGCAATCCGGCGAGGTTGACGGGCGAAGTGTAAATGTCGCCCAGATACATCTGCACCGGGTCATCGCTCATTGCGCCCAAAGCCCAGGCCGTTGCGGGCGAAGTTGGGCTGGCAATCAGGTCGCATTCTGCAAAGGCGCGCTCGAAATCACTGGTAATCAGCCGCCGCAATTTCTGCGCCTGGAGGTAATAGGCGTCGTAATAGCCGTGCGACAGCACAAAAGTCCCGGTCAGGATGCGCCGTTGCACCTCTGCGCCGAACCCCTCGCTGCGGCTCTTGCAATACATGTCGACGAGATCGGTATATTCGGCGGCGCGATGCCCGTAGCGCACGCCGTCGAACCGAGTAAGGTTGCTCGACGCCTCGGCCATTGCGATAACGTAATAGGCTGGAACCGCTAAACGGACATTGGGCAGGTCGATGTCGCGCAGCGTCGCGCCCAGGGCGCGGTACTGTGCCAGCGCGTTTTCGACGGTAGTCCGTATTTCATCGTTCAACCCCGTGGAGAAGAAATCTCGTGGCACGCCGATGGTGAGTCCGCCGAGCGGGCGGGCGGCATCGGGCGCGCTTGCTCCGACGATGGCGGCGTAATCTTCCACCGGGCGGTCGAGGCTGGTCGAATCGCGCGTATCGAACCCGGTCATGGACGAGAGCAATAGCGCGCAGTCTTCGGCGGAAGCGCCGAAAGCGCCCCCCTGGTCGAGCGAGGAGGCGCAAGCGATAGTGCCGTAGCGGCTGACGAGCCCGTAAGTCGGCTTGATTCCGGTAATGCCGCAGAACGCCGCAGGCTGGCGCACCGAACCGCCGGTGTCGGTTCCTGTGGCAATGGGCACGAGCCGTGCAGCGACCGCCGCCGCCGAACCGCCCGAAGATCCGCCGGCCACAGTGCCGGGTTTCCAGGGGTTGATGACCGGCCCGTAATACGAAGTCTCGCACGATGAACCCATCGCAAACTCGTCCAGGTTGGTCTTGCCCAGACTCACTGCACCTGCCTGTTTCAGCAGGCTCACCACATGGGCGTCATAGGGACTGACGAAATTGGACAGCATCCTGGACGCGCAGGTGGTCAATATGCCTTCGGTACAGAACACATCCTTGTGGGCGAGCGGGATGCCGGTGAGTGGCCCGGCCTCGTTGCGGGCGATGCGTGCGTCCGCCGAGCGCGCTTCGGCAAGCGCCCGGTCGCGGTCGACGGTGATAAAGGCGTTCAATCCAGAGTCGAAAGCCTCGATACGATCGAGAAAAAGACTGGCGAGTTCAACGCTGGAGATTTCCTTTTCATCCAGCGCGCGGCGCAGGACGGAAACGGAGGCGTCAAAAATTGGTGCAGAAGTCATGGTGCGTCAGGGAAAAAAAGAAACAAAATTCAGCGTTAGTGCTTTATTTGACTATTCTATAACCTTGGGAACAAGGTAGAGTCCGGCCTCGGTATGCGGGGCGATGGCTTGAAATACCGCGCGGCGATCGGTTTCGGTGACAACATCCTCACGCAAACGGGCAGACGATTCTTGCGGGTGGCTCATTGGTTCAATACCCATTGTATTGACGGCTTGCATTTGTGCGATTAATACAAATATGCTATCAAGCTGTTTGCGTGTAGTATCCACCTCGTCGTCGGGTATTGACAGGCGGGCAAGGCGAGCCAGGCGCATGACTTGTTCGTTGGAGAGTGGCATGTGAGAAATACCTGCTGAATTTATGAATAATTGTAGAGTATCATAACTGCTCTTTTTGCTTTTCTCGGGCGCGCCTGTGCGCGGAACAAAACTTCCAACCGGTTCGGGATTCTTATGTTCGGTTTGCTGCGTTCTTATTTTTCCAGTGATCTCGCGATCGATCTTGGTACGGCCAATACCCTGATTTACGTGCGTGGCAAGGGGGTCGTCCTTGACGAACCTTCTGTTGTGGCCATTCGCGTCGAAGGCGGCCCCAATTCCAAGCGCGTCATCCAGGCGGTCGGGCAGGAAGCCAAGCAGATGCTCGGCAAGACTCCCAAGAACATCGAGGCCATCCGCCCGATGAAAGACGGCGTAATCGCCGACTTTGAAGTCACCGAGCAGATGATCAAACAGTTCATCAAACGGGTGCACGATTCCAAGCTGCTTTCGCCAAGCCCCCGGATCATCATCTGCGTGCCTTGCGGTTCGACCCAGGTCGAGCGCCGTGCCATCCGCGATGCCGCGCTGGCTGCGGGTGCTTCGCAGGTCTACCTGATCGAGGAGCCGATGGCGGCGGCCATCGGTTCGGGCCTGCCGGTTTCGGATGCACTCGGTTCGATGGTGGTCGATATTGGCGGCGGCACGACCGAGGTTGGAGTCATTTCGCTGGGCGGCATGGTCTACCGGGGCAGCGTCCGGGTCGGCGGCGACAAGTTCGACGAATCCATCGTCAATTACATCCGCCGCAATTACGGCATGCTGATTGGCGACACAACCGCCGAAAACATCAAGAAAGAAATCGGTTCCGCTTTTCCCGGCTCGGAAGTGCGCGAACTGGAAGTCAAGGGCCGCAATCTCGCCGAAGGCATTCCGCGCAGCTTTACGATTTCGTCCAACGAAATCCTTGAGGCGCTTACCGAGCCGATCAACCAGATCGTTTCTTCGGTCAAGATTGCCCTCGAAGAAACGCCGCCCGAATTGGGAGCCGACATCGCCGAGCGCGGTCTGGTATTGACCGGCGGGGGAGCATTGCTGCGCGACCTCGACCGTCTGTTGATGGAAGAAACCGGCCTGCCGGTCATCGTCGCCGAGGAGCCGCTTACCTGTGTCGCGCGCGGCTGCGGCATGGCGCTCGACCGGATGGACAAGCTGGCTTCCATCTTCACGTCGGATTAAGGCAATGTCGATAGCTGGACGGATTAACCTCGAATAACCGCTGTCGCCCGGAAACTTTTGGATGCCTGTCTCCAATTTTCAAACGCACCCTGTTTTCAGGCGCGGAGTGTCACCGAAAGTCCGCTTGCTGATCTACATCACGGTTTGCGTGGTGATGCTGGTGGCCGACCTGCGTTTCAATTACATGGAGTCCGTGCGCGGATACCTGTTTACGGCTGCTTTGCCCGTGCGAACGGTTGCGTCCGAATCGGCCAAGTTGCTAGGCAATGCCACGGAACATTTCTCCAGCCTGACAGATTTGCAAGAGGAAAACGTCAGGTTGCGCCAGCACAAGCTCGAAGGCACTGAACGGCTGCTGCGCTTCGATGAGCTTGTGCAGGAGAATGCCAAGTTGCGCGAGCTTCTCGGCATGCGGAAGAAAACGCCAGCCAAGAGCATCGCGGTCGAAGTGCTCTATAACGTGCCCGATTCGTCCTCCCGCAAGGTCATTCTCGATCAGGGCAAAAAGGCAGGTATCACTCACGGCCTCGCGGTCGTCGATGCCGATGGCTTGCTTGGGCAGGTGACGCGGGTTTATCCATCTCAGTCCGAAGTTACCCTCATCACGGACCGTAACCAGGCCGTCCCGGTGCAGGTCATGCGAAACGGTTTGCGCGGGGTGATGTTTGGAACCGGGCAAGGGCTGCATACATTGAGCGATGTCTCCAAACGCTGGCAGCAAGCTGTCCAGTCGGATATCGGGCCGGGGTCGCTCGAATTGCGTTTCGTACTTGCCAATGCAGATATCAAACCCGATGACATTCTGGTGACTTCAGGGCTCGACGGTGTATTCCTGCCGGGGTTGCCTGTGGCTACAGTCGAAAATGTCGACCGTGAGGCCGGCGCTTTCGCCCATGTCACCTGCCGCCCCCTGGGGGGGGTCGAAAAGAGCCTGAGGGTGCTGGTACTGGGTCGCTCGGAATTGCCTCCTCCTCCCCCCAGGCCGGAGACCGGCGACCCACCGCCTCCCCCGGTTTTGCCAAGGGCGCGGCAGGCTGAAGGAAGGGACTGACCATGCAATTGAGCAATCGCTCCAACCGCCTTCTGCGGCCGCCCAAACCGTGGTTCGTATACATGAGCCTTTTCATCGGGCTCCTGTTGAACTATGTCCCATTCGGCCGTCACCCCGGCATCCCGGACTGGACCGCGCTGGTGCTGGTTTTCTGGTGCATTCGCGAGCCCCAGTATATCGGCATGGGCATAGGTTTTTTCCTCGGCATATTGGTCGATATCGGCCATGGCACGCCAATGGGCCAGTACGCTTTGGCTTATGTAGTACTGGCTTACATTGCCAATGGCCTGGCGCGGCGGGTCATGTGGTTCCCGTCGCTGTTGCAGGCGCTGCATGTGTTGCCCATGCTTCTGGTAGCGCAGGCGCTGATGGCCGGTGTGCGCGTGTTTGCCGGGGAGGAATTTCCTGAATGGAATTATTTCTTGTCCAGCATCGTTGGCGCGGCGCTATGGCTGCCGCTCACTTATCTGCTGCTGCTGCCACAGTTTCAGCCGGTCGATCGGGATGAAAACAGGCCAATCTGAACGCCGGAATCAGGATGAAAACCTTTAACGATCCGGCCGAATATGCGGGGCGTTTCTACATCCGTTTGCTTGCGGCTGTCCTGTTCGTGTTCGTCGGATGGATTTTGCTGGCATATACGCTTTATTCCTTACAAATAAAAAACTACGACCGTTATCAAACGCTCGCGGAAGGCAACCGCATTTCCATCCTGCCGATCGTGCCCCAGCGCGGAAACATCGTTGACCGCAACGGCGTGACGCTGGCACGCAATTTCGTTGCCTACACTCTGGAAATCACGCCTTCATTCGTTGTTAACGTGGACAAAACGATAGATGGGCTTTCTGAGTTCATCGCCATTGAACAAAAGGATCGGCAGCGTTTCAAAAAATTTTTCCGGGACAATCGCCGCCTGGATAGTGCGCCGATCCGCACCCGCTTGAGCGACGAGGAAGTTGCGCGCTTCATGGGACAGCGTTACCGATTCCCCGGCGTCGATGTACAGGCGCGGCTATTCCGAGATTATCCGAACGGTACTCTGGGTTCACACTTGATCGGTTACATCAGCCGCATCAGCGACCGTGATGTCGAGGAAATCGAAGGGCGCGAGGATGCCGATAACTACCTCGGCAGCATGTACATCGGCAAGAGCGGCGTGGAGGCGACCCATGAGGCCGATCTTCACGGGATGACCGGGCGCGAGCACGTCGAAAACACTGCCGGCGGCAAAGTGGTGCGAAGCCTGAAGAGAGAAGAGGCTACGCCGGGGAGCGACATTGAACTGTCCATCGACATCGAATTACAGAAAGTTGCCGAAACCGCTTTTGGCGAGCGGCGCGGCGGTCTGGTCGCCATCGATCCATCAACCGGCGAAGTGCTTGCGCTGGTGTCGATGCCGACGTTCGACCCCAATCTGTTCGTCGACGGCATTTCCAGCCAGGACTGGAACGTCCTGAACGAAGTCGGCGTCCCGAAGGAAAAGCTCAATAAACCGCTGCTCAACCGCGCCGTTGCCAGCGCCTATCCGCCGGGTTCGACTTTCAAGCCCTTCATGGCTCTGGCGGGGCTGAACTCTGGCAAACGCACGCTCACCTATAAGATGAACGATCCGGGCGGTTTTTCCTATGGCGGCCATTACTTCAAGGACGACAAGAAAGGCGGCCACGGCTCGGTCGATATATACAAATCCATTGTCGTCTCGTGCAACACTTTTTATTACGTTTTAGCCAACGACCTGGGCATTGATACCATCGCCAATTTCATCGGCCAGTTCGGGCTGGGGGCGCTCTCCGGCATCGACATTCCCGACGAAAAGGAGGGGGTGCTGCCCTCGACGGCCTGGAAGCGCAAGCGTTTCGCCAAGCATGGGCGGGAACACCAGAAATGGTATGGAGGCGAGACGATTTCAGTGGGCATCGGCCAGGGTTACAACGCCTATACCCCCGTCCAGATGGCTTCGGCCATCGCGACGATTGCCAACGATGGCAAGCGGATGCGCCCTCGTGTGGCTCGGGCAACCATCGACAGCCATGGGAAACGGGAAGAGTACCCTTCCGAACTGGTCAAGGAAATTTCCGTCGACCCGGAATTCATGGCTGCGGTGCAGCGGGCGTTAGGGGATGTCACCCGTTTCGGAACCGCGACGCGGGCCTTTGCGGGCGCGCCATACCGTGCCGCTGGCAAAACCGGTACGGCTCAAGTGTATTCGCTCAAAGGTCAGGCATACGACAAGAGCGACGAGCGCAAACGCGACCATTCATGGTTCATCGCCTACGCGCCGGTCGAGCAGCCGAGAATCGCGCTTGCGGTCATGGTGGAAAACGGCGGTTTTGGCGCGGTTTCCGCCGCGCCGATCGCGCGCCAGGTGATCGACGCCTTCCTTCTTGAGAAGCGCGCCGACAAACCCGCGCCGGAAGATGCCGGAGCCGAAACCGAAGAAGAAGGGGGCGACGATCATCCGGGCAATGGGGCGCATGCCAGGCAAGGGGAGAATGCCGGGTGACTTACCGCCGCCGTTTTCATGTCCAGAAACTGTTCTCGGCATTGATCCGCCCGCTCGATCCGCCGTTGCTGCTGATCCTTTCCGCCCTGCTGGTTTATAGCGTCATCATTATTGAAAGCGCCGCGCCGAAACTGCTCGTGAATCATCTCGGGAGCATTTCTCTGGCACTGTTCGGAATGTGGGCCATCGCCGTCATCCCGACCCGCCGTCTGCTGTCCCTGGCACCAATGTTCTACATCATTGGGATCGCCTTGCTGGTTGCGGTCAACCTGTTTGGAACCTCCTCCAAGGGCGCGCAACGCTGGTTGGATATTGGCCCGGTTCTTCGCATCCAACCTTCCGAAATCATGAAAATCGCCATGCCCTTGGCCCTGGCATGGTTTTTCCAGAAACGCGAGCACTCCATTTCCTGGGGGGAATTCCTGGTCTCGGCAGTATTGTTGTTCGGGCCGGTATATCTGATTGCCAAACAGCCTGACCTGGGTACCGCCATCCTGGTATGTTCCTCCGGATTCTTCGTGATTTTCTTTGCCGGTCTGCCGTGGAGGCTGATCATGCCGGTCGTCCTGCTCGGCGTGGCCGTCATCGTTGCTATTGGCGTTGCCGGTGAGGAGTTGTGCCAGCGAGAAAAGTGGCCTGGTTTGAAGCCTTATCAGAAAGACCGTATCTGTACGCTGCTCGATCCATCGCGCGACCCTCTCGGCAAAGGTTTTCACACCATCCAGTCAACCATTGCCATTGGCTCTGGCGGCTTCGTCGGAAAAGGCTGGAAGCAGGGAACGCAGACGCACCTGGCCTTCCTGCCGGAACGGCATACCGATTTCGTGTTTGCCGTACTCGCCGAGGAATTCGGCCTCATCGGGGTGCTGGTTCTATTGGGGCTGTACATGGCGTTACTGGCACGCGGTTTCATCATCACCGCCAGCGCGATGACTCTGGGGGCGAAGTTATTGGCCGGTTCGACGACGATGGCCTTTTTTACTTACCTGTTCGTAAACATCGGCATGGTCAGCGGCATCCTGCCGGTCGTGGGCGTTCCCCTGCCGTTTATCAGTTATGGCGGGACGGCCATCGTAACGCTCTGCCTGGGTATCGGCATCCTGATGGGGGTCTGCCGTAACAAGCAGGAACGGTAGGGAGGCATGGCGATGCGTGCCGGGAGCCGGGTGCTTTGCGCTATTGGGGTGATCGTCGCGGTTTCGGTACTGGCGGCGGCTTGCGGCACGGCGGGGAAAAAGGGTAGCGGAGGCTATTACAAGGACGATGGTCCCGGCAGCGTTTCATCCAAGGATTTATCGAAAATTCCTGACGCCACGCCGCGTGTGGAACCTGTTCGCCCCCGTAACAACCAGCCCTATCGCGCGCTTGGCAAGACATACACTCCCCAAACCCGCGTAGAACCTTTTCGTCAGCGTGGCGTGGCAAGCTGGTATGGCCGCCGTTTTCACGGACGCCCCACAGCCAGCGGCGAAAAATACAACATGTATGCGATGACCGCCGCGCATCCCACGTTGCCGATTCCAAGCTACGCACGGGTGACTTCGCTTGAAAACGGCCGTTCAGTCGTGGTGCGGATCAATGACCGTGGCCCCTTCCTGCACGGACGGGTTATTGACCTTTCCTACGCTGCGGCCGGGAAGCTCGGCTACCTCAAAAAGGGCAGCGCGAAGGTCGAAATCGAACAGATACTGCCCGGCGGCGGGACGGATTGAAGAGCGGATGGGTATTCAGCCTTTCATTGTCCGGCGCGGCTAAGGAGACGCTGATTTTCCCTCTCCCCTTGTGGGAGAGGGTGCCCCGAAGGGGCGGGAGAGGGGGATGCCAGGGAGAGGGCAAGTCTCGACCTGCCAAAAACGTCCTCCCCCCTCTCCCCCAACCCCTCTCCCACGAGGGGAGAGGGGGTTTTTGTACACACTTGATAGAAAACGCTCTAAATCGAAGCCCGTTCGTGCCCGCGTTCCAGCACGGAAAATCCGTGATTGCTTTTGCATTGCTTTTGTTTCGTTCTGAATTGCGTGGCTCTGTTCCGGTTCCGGTTCCGGGTAACCTGCTAGAATTCGTCCCCTTTCGCTTTCAGTGCTTCAGTTTCAAGCAAAACACAGGAGAGATTTCATGGCTATTGAACGTACCCTTTCCATCATCAAGCCCGATGCCGTCGCAAAGAACGTCATCGGTAAAATCTACCAACGCTTCGAGGATGCCGGGCTCAAGGTGATCGCCGCCCGTATGGCGCATTTGTCCGAGCGGGAAGCGGGCGAGTTTTACGCCGTGCACCGCGAGCGCCCGTTTTTCAAGGATTTGGTCAAGTTCATGACTTCCGGCCCGGTCATGGTGCAGGCCCTCGAAGGCGAGAACGCGATTGCCAAAAACCGTGAACTGATGGGCGCGACCGACCCGAAGAAAGCCGCGCCCGGAACCATCCGCGCCGATTTTGCCGAGTCTATCGACGCTAACGCCGTGCACGGTTCCGATGCCCCGGAAACGGCGGCGGTGGAAGTGGCGTTCTTTTTCCCAGGTATCAATATTCATACCCGCTGACGTATCCGTTCGGGATGAACTCGCTTCCGTTGCCCGCCGTGCTCAACCTGCTCGATTACGACCTTGCCGCGCTTCTTGCCTGGTTTTCTGAGCAGGGAGAGAAACCTTTTCGCGCCCGTCAGGTGATGCGCTGGATACACCGCGAGGGCTGCGATGATTTCGACGCGATGACCGATGTCGCCAAGGCGTTGCGGGCAAAGCTAAAGGAACAGGCGGAAATTCGTGCGCCCATGTTGTTGCGGGACTCCCTGTCCGGCGACGGTACGCGCAAATGGCTGTTCGATGTCGGGGATGGCAATGCCGTGGAAACGGTTTTCATCCCCGAAGCAGGGCGCGGGACGCTGTGTGTGTCGTCGCAGGCGGGCTGCGCGCTCGATTGCGCTTTCTGCGCGACCGGCAAAGAGGGGTTCAACCGGAACCTGAGTACGGGCGAGATCGTCGGCCAGCTTTGGTTGGCGAACAGCTTGCTTGGCGCGGCCAAGGTCGGCGGCGACAGGGAAGACCGGGACAATGGGCGCGTCATCAGCAACGTTGTGCTGATGGGCATGGGCGAGCCGCTGGCCAATTTCGACAATGTCGTTGCCGCCTTGCGGGTGATGCTCGACGACCACGCTTATGGGTTGTCGAGGCGGCGGGTGACCGTGTCGACGTCGGGCATCGTGCCCGCGATCGACCGCTTGCGCGAAGAATGCCCGGTGGCGCTGGCGGTGTCGCTGCACGCGCCGGACGATGCGTTGCGTGACCGCTTGATGCCGATCAACCGCAAGTATCCATTGCGCGATTTGATGGCGGCTTGTCGGCGGTATCTCGAACGCGCGCCGCGCGATTTCGTGACGTTTGAATATGTGATGCTCGACGGCGTCAACGACAGCGATGCCCACGCGCGCGCGCTGATTGCGTTGTCACGCGATGTACCGTGCAAATTCAACCTGATCCCATTCAATCCTTTCCCGCGTTCCGGGTTTGCTCGTTCGCCTGCCGGACGTGTCCGGCATTTTGCGGGGCTTCTGCTCGAAGCCGGTATCATTGTCACAACACGTAAAACACGAGGCGACGACGTGGCCGCAGCCTGCGGGCAGCTTGCCGGGCGGGTGCGGGACAAGGCCCGGCGTGCCAGCGCATGTTCGCTACAGACAGTGGAGGAGGTCTTTTCATGACACGTAAAACGTTATTCCTGTACTGGATTGTTCCTGTTCTTTTCTTAGGCGCTTGCGCGACGCCGGCAGATCATGCCGATTCTTCGTTCGATGCTGCGCCCAGCTACAGCGGAACTTACCCCCGCCCCCTGTCCGATGTGCAGCCCGCGAGCAAGGAAGAAGAAAGGGCGCGTATCCATATCGAACGCGGGAAGGAGTACTTTTTCGGTTTGAGGCGGCCGGACCTTGCCCTGGATGCGGCCAGGACTGCCCTGGAAGTAAAGCCGGGCTATCCTCCGGCCTATCATCTGATGGGTTGGGTCTACATGGAACTCAAGCAAAACGCCCAGGCTGACGATGCTTTCCGTCGGGCGCTCAGTGCCGCGCCCGGAGACCCGGATTTCAACAACAGCTATGGTTGGTTCCTGTGTACCCAGAAGCGCGTTTCCGAAGCGATGTCCCGGTTTGCAACATCGGCGGCCAATCCGTATTACCTCTACAAAACCCAGCCTCATACCAACGCCGGCTTGTGTTTGCTGGAAAATAACGAGCTTGAGCGAGCCGGGGTTCAGTTTTCCAAGGCACTGGAGGCCGACCCTTCAAATAGCGAGGCACTGTACCGGTTGGCAGAAGTCGGTTATCGTCGTGGTAATTATCGAGGCGCCTACGATCTTCTCATCCAGTACCATCGGCGTTTCGATCCGAGCGCGCGCTCGGTGTGGCTTGGTTTGCGCGCGGCGCGGCGGCTTGGCGAACGCCATGCAGAAGCGAGTTATGCGGAGCAGTTGCGTAGCCGTTTTGCCGGTTCCGGTGAAAACGCATTGATGACGCAAGGAAGGTACGAGTGAATACCATGCAATCTCAATCTGATTCTGATCCTGTCGTGGAAAATAGCTCCGGCCTTGAGGCCGCGCCTGATCCCGTGCCCGAACTGACGCCGTCCGCGGCTGAGTTCGCGTCTGAACTTGATCTTGGGCTTGAGTTTGAACCGATGCAGCCCGTGTCGTTTGCTCCGTCGCCCGGAGAAATTCTCAGGAATTCGCGCGAGGCGCGGGGAGAGTCCCTGAACGATGTTGCCCATACTCTCAAAATATCGGCGCATCAACTCGAAGCCCTTGAAAACGGGAGATACGATGTTTTGCCGGGGCCGACTTTCGTGCGGGGGTTTCTGCGAAATTACGCACGGTATCTGGACATTGATCCAGAGCCGTTGCTTGAGGGGATCAGTGCCCGGACTCCCACTGCCGCCGATCTGGCTTCGATGCTCAAGCTCGATGGCAACGTACAGCCCGCAGCCAGCCCGCGCCCTCGCGGCAGCCTGCTTCCGGTGGCGCTGATCGTACTGGTGGGGCTGATATTGGCGGGACTGGTTGCGGCCGGGATTCACTTTCACTGGTTCGACCGGGTTCGGATTCGGTTCAGTCGGCTCGAAGCGCCCGCAGCGGCTCCGGCACATGAAACGGCTTTGATGAGTAGAACGGCTTCGGTATCTGAAATGGTTCCGGTGTCTGAAACGGCGCTGGTTTCTGAAACGCCCCCGGTATCTGAAACGCCTCCGGCACCTGAAATATCTCCGGTGCCTGAAACGCCTCCGGCGCCTGAAACGAAAGTCCGGTTTGAGCCTGTGGTCATCAAGCTCGCCTCGCCTGTCCCCGTCAACATTGCGCCAGAGTCGTCAAGACCTCCTCCCCTGATAGGCGGTGAGGCGGACGAGGCGGCAGGCCCACCTGCGCCTGCCGTGCCCCACGAGGTGACATTGCGGTTGTCGTTCAGCGCCAGCACTTTGGCTGAGGTGCGTGACGGTAGCGGAAAACTCATTTTCACCCGCATCGGCACCAAGGGCGGCTCCAACAAAGTCATCGGCAAACCGCCTTTCAAGGTCATGGTCAAACATCCGGGCAATGTGAAACTGGAGTTCAATGGCCAGGCGGTCGATCTGAAGGGGCATATCAACAGGGAAGGGATCGCCCGCCTGACCCTGCAATGACGATTTGCCCTTCTGTCCGCACGGCGGCGCGCCGCCGTACCCGCCTTGTGCGTGTCGGTCGCGTGGCGATAGGTTCAAGTGCGCCCATCGTGGTGCAGTCGATGACCAATACCGACACCGCCGACCTCGACGCGACCGTCGCGCAGGTCGCGGAACTGGCGCATGCGGGTTCCGAACTGGTTCGGGTCACGGTCAACAATGAAGCCTCGGCCAGAGCCGTGCCGCGTATCCGGGAACGCCTCGCCGCGCAGGGCATCGATGTGCCGCTGGTGGGAGATTTCCATTACAACGGGCATGCCCTGCTTGCCAAGGTTCCGGAATGCGCGGAGGCGCTGGATAAATTTCGTATCAATCCGGGTAATGTCGGTGCAGGGGCGCGGCGCGACAGCCAGTTTGCCGAACTCATCGAATTAGCCTGTAAGCACAACAAACCGGTGCGTATCGGGGTGAATTGGGGCAGTCTCGACCAGGCGGTATTGGCCAGGGTCATGGATGAAAATGCTGCTTGCGCTACGTCGTTGCCCGCCGGGGCGGTGATGCGCGAGGCGCTGGTGGCCTCGGCGCTGGAATCGGCGGCTCAGGCCGAGAGCCTGGGGCTTGCCGGGGATCGCATCATTCTTTCTGCCAAGGTATCGAACGTGCAGGATTTGATCGCGGCCTACCGCGAGCTTGCCCGGCGTTGCGAATATCCGTTGCACCTGGGGCTGACCGAGGCCGGCATGGGCAGCAAGGGCATTGTCGCTTCGACTGCGGCGCTGGCGGTGCTGCTTCAGGAAGGCATTGGCGATACCATCCGTGTTTCCCTGACCCCTGAACCGGGCGGCAGCCGCGCGCAGGAAGTCGTGGTGGCGCAGGAAATTTTGCAGACGATGGGTTTGCGCGCCTTCGTGCCGATGGTGACGGCTTGCCCCGGTTGCGGGCGTACCGCCAGCACTTTTTTCCAGGAATTGGCGGCCCGCGTCCAGCGCCATGTGCGCGATAAAATGCCGCATTGGCATGCCCAGTATGACGGTGTGGAGAATATGACCCTGGCGGTGATGGGTTGTGTGGTCAACGGCCCTGGAGAGAGCCGCCACGCCAATGTCGGTATATCATTACCCGGTTCGGGCGAAGCGCCCGCAGCGCCGGTGTTTGTAGATGGACAAAAAATGATTACTCTGCGCGGTGGTAATATCGCTGCTGAGTTCATAACCCTTATTGACGATTACGTGTCTAGTCATTACGTCCGTAAATCCGTCTGAACCCAACATCAACAGAATAGGCAAATGATTCAAACCTTACAGGCCGTGCGCGGTATGAGCGATATTCTTCCCGACGAAGCCGAAATCTGGGAGAACTTCGAAGACATCGTCCGTGATTGGCTCAAGGGCTATGGCTATCGCCCGATCCGTATGCCCATCGTGGAGCCGGAGGCGCTTTTTCACCGCGCGATTGGCGAAGTGACCGACATCGTCGAAAAAGAAATGTACGCATTTGAGGATGCGTTGAACGGCGAAAGGCTGGCCCTGCGCCCGGAAGGGACGGCAGGTTGCGTACGCGCGGCGATTCAGCACAGCCTCGTGGCTTCCGGTGGGCCGCAGCGCCTTTACTATCAGGGGCCGATGTTTCGCCACGAGCGCCCACAGAAAGGGCGTTACCGGCAGTTTCACCAGATCGGCGTAGAGGCGCTCGGTTTTGCCGGGCCGGACATCGACGCCGAACTCATCATCATGTGCGCCCGCCTGTGGGGGCAACTCGGTCTCACCGATCTCAGCCTCGAACTCAATTCACTGGGCTCAGTGGAGGAACGCGCCGATCACCGCACGGCGCTCATCGCTTATCTTGAATCGAGGCGGGACAAACTGGACGAAGATGCCCAGCGCCGCCTGCATTCCAATCCGCTGCGTATTCTCGACACCAAGAATCCGGCCATGCAGGAAATCGTTGAGGCTGCGCCGAAACTGTTTGATCATCTCGGCGAGGAATCGCGGGCGCATTTTGAGACGGTGCAAGCTTTGTTGACCGACGCAGGGATTGCCTTCCGGATCAACCATCGTCTTGTGCGCGGCCTCGATTACTACAACCGTACCGTGTTTGAATGGGTGAGCGACCAACTCGGCGCGCAAGGCACGGTATGCGCCGGAGGGCGTTACGACGCTTTGGTGGGTCAACTGGGCGGTAAGCCGATGCCTGCGGCGGGTTTTGCCATGGGGCTTGAACGGCTGATCGCGCTCTGGCGGGAAAGCGGCGAGGCCGAATATGCGGTTGAGCGGCCGATTCCAGATGCCTACATGGTGCACCAGGGCGAGGGCGCGCAACGTTTAGCCTTCCGCGCGGCTGAAGCCTTGCGTGACGTCGGGTTCGACGTGCTGCTGCATTGTGGCGGCGGAAGTTTCAAATCTCAGATGAAAAAGGCCGATGCCAGCGGCGCTTTGCTGGCGCTGGTCGTTGGCGAGGATGAGGTCGCCGCAGACGAAATCGGGATCAAGCCGTTACGCGACGGTGGCGAGCAGCATCGGGTTTCGTTCCAGGCGTTGCCGGAGGCGGTTGCAGGGGCGATTTACGGAATTGAAGCGCAACAGGATGACGAGCCCCAGGGAGGGAACGGACAAGGAGCTGAAAATGGCGGTGTATGACCTCGAAGAACAGGAACAAATTGCCCAACTCAAGGCGTGGTGGGCGCAGTACGGCAATATGATTGTGACGGTACTTCTGGTGCTGGTGCTTGGTTTCGCCGGTTGGCAGGGGTGGAATTGGTACAGGAACACAGGCGCTACCGAGGCGAGCGCGCTGTTTTTCGATCTGCAACAGGCCGCAGTCGCCGACGACGCGGTACAGGTTCGCAAGATTGCTGGAGAGATGATCAGTAAACATGGCGGTACGGTTCAGGCCCAACTGGGTGCGCTGTTGTCGGCGGGCATTCAATTTCAGAAAAACGACCTCGATAACGCGCGCCCCCATCTCGAATGGGCGGCAGATAAAGGCAAGGATGCCGTCCTGCGCGACCTCGCACGCCTGAGGCTGGCGGCAGTGCTGTTGCAACAGGGGGAGGCCAACGAGGCGCTTGCCCGCTTGCAGCCTGTGCCGGAAGGTTCCTTGCGCGCCCGTTTTGAAGATTTACGCGGTGACGTGTTTGCTTCACAGGGCAAGGTTGCCGAAGCGCGTACCGCCTGGAAGGCTGCTGCCGGGGCGTCCGGCAATGCGGTCATTGACGCTAATCTGCGTAACGCGATCCGCATCAAACTCGAATCGCTGGAAGGCTGAACGATGAGACGTATCCCGCTGCATGGTTTTTTCCCGACCCTCATCCTGGCGTTGTTGTCCGGATGTTCTTCCACTCCCGGCCCGGCTGAACTGACCAAATTCAATCCGTCCGCTGAAATGCGCGAACTTTGGAGCGTTTCGGTCGGTAGTGCGAAACACTACGTATTTCAGCCCGCAGTAGTGGATGAAAGCGTTTATGCCGCAGGAAACAGGGGCGAGGTCGTCCGCATCGACGGTGGCAGGAAAAAATGGGCAACCGATACAAAGTCCAGGCTTACCGCTGGCGTCGGCAGCGACGGCAGCGTGGTCGTGGTGGTCAGTGAAAAGGGTGAGGTGATTGCCCTCGATAGCGAAACCGGTAGTGAACGCTGGCGTGTAAATGTTGGCGTGGAAGTCCTGGCTCCCCCTGCCGTGGGCGGCGGAGTCGTGGTGCTGCGGGCTTCCGACCATCGCTTGCTTGGGCTTGAAGCCAAGAATGGACAGCAACGTTGGCTCTACCAGCGCAATATGCCCCCGCTGGCTCTGCGAAGCCATACCGGCGCGCTCATCGTGGATAATCAGGTCGCGCTCGTTGGTTTTCCTGGCGGTAAGTTGGTTGCAGTGAGCCTGGAGCATGGCGGCAATCTTTGGGAACTCAGCGTATCCAGGCCGCGCGGCGCAAACGAACTCGAACGGGTGTCCGATGTAGCCGGTGTCCCGGTGATCGGCCGCAGCGAAGTCTGTGCCGTGACCTATCAGGGCCGGGCAGCCTGTTTTGATGCTACGAATGGCAACACCCTGTGGACGCGTGATTTTTCGTCCTACGTCGGCATGGATCGGGATACCCGTTTTGCGGTACTCGTCGACGAGCGCGATTCCGTTCAGGCGCTCGATGTTTATAGCGGCATTACGGTATGGCGGCAGGACGCGATGCCCCGGCGCAGGCTGACACGCCCCCGGATCGTCGGCGATTATGTGGTGCTTGGCGATGGCGAAGGCTATGTGCATATGCTCATGCGCGAAGATGGCGTTTTTGCCGCCCGCGCCCGCGCCGACCGGAGCGCAATCCTTGCCGACCCGCAACCCTTGGGCAATGGGTTCGTCGTGCAGTCGGTTGGCGGGGATGTCGTAGCGTATGAACTGCGGCGCTAAAAACGTGTTGACCTCTCTCCTGTGAAACCCACCATCGTGCTGGTTGGCCGACCCAATGTCGGCAAATCGACCCTGTTCAATCGCCTGACCCGCAGCCGCGACGCCCTCGTGGCCGACCTGCCGGGCCTGACGCGCGACCGCCACTACGGCGTCGGCCGGATGGGCGAGCGCGATTATCTGGTCGTAGACACCGCCGGGTTCGATCCCGTGGCGAAAGATGGCGTCATGTTCGAGATGGCGCGGCAGGCCGAACAGGCCATCGCCGAGGCGGACGCGCTGCTCTTCCTCGTCGATGGCCGTGCCGGGTGTACGCCTCACGACGAACAGATCGCCAGCTACCTGCGTCGTGCCAACCGTCCTGTCCATCTTGTCGTCAACAAGGCGGAAGGGCTGGATCGGACGGTGGCGGGCGTCGATTTTCACGCCTTGGGGCTGGGCGAACCTCTGCCGGTTTCGGCGGCGCATGGCGATGGCGTGCGCCAACTCATCGACATCGTGCTGGCGCCTTTCGATCAGGACGAGGAAGAGGAAGAAACCGAAGAGGGTGGCCCGAAGGTGGCGATTGTCGGGCGTCCCAACGTCGGCAAATCGACCTTGGTCAATGCCTTGCTCGGTGAAGACCGGGTGATTGCTTTCGATGCTCCCGGTACGACCCGCGACGCCATCGCGATTCCGTTCGAGCGCGACGGACGCCAATACACGCTGATCGACACCGCCGGACTGCGCCGTCGGGGAAAGGTTTTCGAGACGGTCGAAAAATTTTCCGTCATCAAGACCCTGCAAGCCATCGAAAGCGCTAATGTCGCCGTGCTCGTGCTCGATGCCGCGCAGGACATTTCGGATCAGGACGCGCGCGTTGCCGGGTTCGTGCTCGAAACCGGGCGGGCGCTGGTCGTGGCCGTCAACAAGTGGGACGCAGTCGACAATTACCGCCGCGAACGCCTCAAGGAAGACATGGCGCGCAAACTTGGCTTTTTATCGTTCGCGCGGTTTCACTTCATTTCCGCGCTCAAGGCCAATGGGCTAGGTGCGCTCCTGAAATCGGTGAATGCCGCCTACGGGGCGGCGATGTCCAAACTTTCCACGCCCCGGCTCACCCGTGCCCTGCAAACTGCCCTAGCTCGGCAAGCGCCGCCGCGCGCCGGAACCGTGCGCCCGAAACTGCGTTACGCGCACCAGGGCGGCATGAACCCTCCGATCATCGTGATTCACGGAACTTCGCTGGAAAGCGTGCCGGACACTTATGTGCGCTACCTGGAACGCGCGTTCATGGAGACCTTTAAGTTACAAGGTACGCCATTGCGTATCCAATTCCGCACTACGCATAATCCTTATGTTGATAAATCATGATTTTTGATATTTTTACTGTGCACACAGGGCAGTTTTTAATGCACACTTGCGTATTGCGGCAAAATGCCGCCGCGAAATTGTCATAACCACAAAAATTGGGGTTCCGCGATGAGCAACAACAAGGGCCAGCTTCTACAAGACCCGTTCCTGAACACGCTGCGGCGGGAGCATGTTCCGGTTTCCATCTACCTTGTCAACGGCATCAAGCTGCAAGGGCAGATCGAATCTTTCGATCAGTACGTCGTGCTGCTCAAGAATACCGTGACACAGATGGTCTACAAACACGCCATTTCGACCATCGTGCCAAGCCGTCCGGTCACGATCCAGCAACAGGACGACGACGGGGGCGGTAACTGAACGCCATCCGCCTTCACCGGCACAAGTATGTTTGAACGCCCCGGCGAGCGGGCCATTGTGGTTCAGCTCGATCTTGGTCAAGGGGGGCTCGATGAGCGCCTGGGTGAACTGAAACTGCTGGCCTCCAGCGCGGGGGCCACAGTTGAAGCGGTGGTCTCCGGGCGTCGTAACGCGCCCGACCCGGCGCTGTTTGCCGGACGGGGCAAGGTTGAGGAAATTACCGAAGCCTTGTGCGCGCACGATGCCGACCTGGTGATCTTCAACCATGCTTTGTCGCCTGCCCAACAGCGCAATCTCGAACGAGCCCTCCAGCGCCGGGTTATCGACCGCACCGCGTTGATCCTGGATATTTTCGCCCTGCGTGCGAAAAGCCACGAAGGCAAATTGCAGGTTGAACTGGCGCAGTTGAGCCATCTGGCGACCCGGCTGGTACGGGGATGGACTCACCTCGAACGGCAAAAGGGCGGTATCGGCCTGCGCGGCCCTGGCGAAAAGCAGCTTGAAACCGACCGGCGGCTGCTCGGCGACCGTGTCAGGCTGCTCAAATCCAGGCTGGCCAAGCTCGAAAAGCAACGCCACACCCGGCGGCGCGCCCGCGAACGCCGCGACGTGTTTACGGTGTCGCTGGTCGGCTACACCAACGCGGGCAAATCGACCCTGTTCAATGCGCTCACCAGGGCAGGAGCCTATGCGGCAGATCAACTCTTTGCCACCTTGGATACGACCTCGCGGCGGATGTTTGCCGGGGCGGAGAACATCGTGCTCTCGGACACGGTCGGGTTCATCCGCGATTTGCCCCATGCGCTGGTGGCCGCCTTCCATGCCACGCTCGAAGAGACTGCGAGCGCCGACCTGCTGCTGCACGTCGTCGACGCATCGAGCGAAGACCGCGAGGCTCAGATTGGCGCGGTCAATGTGGTGCTCGATGAAATCGGTGCAGCCGACGTGCCGAGGATCGAAGTCTGGAACAAGATCGACCTGACCCATGCTGCACCTGCGGTTCTCCGGGGCGATTGTGATAGAATCGAACGCGTTTTTTTGAGCGCCCGCACGGGCGAAGGGCTCCAGTTTTTGCGCGCCGTGCTTGGCGATGCCGCCGAGGCTTTCGCAGCCGAACCTGATAGCGGTTCCCATTCGTCCGATCTCGACGCGACTCGTTTCAATCCACATCAATTTGAAGGCGTTTCGCTTCCTTGTGATAAATGAATACAGGCATTCTCATGTCGCCCAATGATCCGCATTGGGGCAACCGCGACAATAACGGTAACGGCGGACGCGGCGGCAGACGCGGCGATGAACAGGGTCCGCCCGATTTAGAAGAAATCTGGCAGGACTTTAATAAGCGCCTGTCCGGTATCTTCGGACGCCGCCGCGAAGGTGGCCCAATCGGTCCCGGAGGGGGAGGGGGGCGTCCCACCTTGCCGTCTTTCAAACAGTTTGGCGGCGGGCTGGGCATGTTGGTGCTGATCGTGCTTGTGATCTGGCTCGGCAGTGGCTTCTACACCGTCGATACCAACGAGCGCGGCGTCGTATTGCGTTTGGGAAAATACCGTACCGTCACCGATCCTGGCCTGAACTGGCGTTTGCCCCGGCCTTTCGAGACGCACGAAATCGTCGACCTCACGGGACTACGCACCGTCTCCGTCGGCAGCCAGGGCAATGCGCGCGCCCTGATGCTTACGGACGACCAGAACATCGTTGCCGTTCAGTTTGCCGTCCAATACGTGCTCAAGACGGAACGCGACGAATTCAACAACGAGCGCGGTCCCAGGGATTTCATCTTTGAAAACCGTGATCCCAACGAGGAATTCGTGCGCCAGATCGCGGAAACCGCGATGCGCGAAATCGTCGGTAAAAGCAAGATGGACTTCGTGCTCTACGAGGGTCGGGAGCAGATCGCTGCATCGACGCAAAAGCTGATTCAGGACATCCTGGATCGCTACAAATCCGGCATCCAGGTCAGCCGCGTGACGATGGAAGAAGTGCAGCCGCCCGAACAGGTGCAGGCAGCCTTCGACGATGCCACCAGAGCCACGCAAGATCAGGAACGAAAGAAAAACGAAGGCGAGGCTTACGCCAACAATGTCATTCCCGCCGCCCAGGGGACGGCTTCCCGGTTGCGCGCAGAATCCGAGGCCTACCGCGCCAGCGTGATTGCCAAGGCCGAGGGCGAAACCGCCCGGTTCAAGCAGGTCTTCTCCGAGTTCAAACGCGCCCCACAGGTGACGCGCGAGCGCATGTACCTCGATGCCGTGCAGGACGTTCTCTCCAGCACCAGCAAGGTCATGATCGACAACAAGGGCAGCAGCAACCTCCTGTACCTGCCGCTCGACAAACTCGTCCAGCAACCATCGAGCGGGCGCGCGTCTGCTGCGGGCAATGCAGCGTCCGAACCCGCGCAACCGTCTTCGCCGCCGTCATCCACTCCGCCCGCTTCTCCGCAAAGCGGCCTGCGTGATCGGGATTTCATGCGTGACCGTAACCGGGGAGACCTTTGATGCGCGACAAAACAGTCCTTATTGCCAGCGTATTGTTCCTGGTGCTGGCTTTTTGCTACATGTCGATATTCATCGTCGACCAGCGCGAGTACGCGATTACCTTCCAGCTTGGTGAAGTCAAGGACGTCATCAAGGAACCGGGCTTGAAGTTCAAACTGCCGCTCATCCAGAACGTGCGTTATTTCGACCGCCGCATCCTGACGATGGACATGTCCGATTCGGAGCGTTTCCTGACCTCCGAGAAACAAAACGTCATCGTCGATTACTTCGTCAAATGGCGGATTGTCGATCCCAAGCTCTACTACCAGGCCGTCTCGGGCGATGAGTCGCGCGCCAAAATCCGACTCAATCAGGCAGTTAATGCCGGTTTGCGCGAAGAATTCGGAAGACGCACCGTACATGACGTCATCTCCGGCGAACGCGAGGTCATCATGCGGCAAATGGGCGAACGCGCCAACAAAGACGCGCGCTCTATCGGAGTCGAAATCGTCGATGTGCGGCTCAAGCGCGTCGAATACCCGTCGGAGGTCTCCGGCAACGTTTATTCGAGGATGGAGGCCGAGAGAAAGCGGGTCGCCAACGAGCGGCGTTCCCGTGGCGAGGCGGATTCCGAGAGGATACGCGCCGATGCCGATCGTCAGCGCGACATCATCGTTGCCCAGGCGCGAAGCGATGCCTTGCAGATCAAGGGCGAGGGCGATGCCAAGGCCGCCGCGATTTATGCCGAGGCATACAATGCCGACCCGGAGTTCTACTCGTTCTATCGCAGCCTGGAGGCCTATCGCGCTTCCTTTGCGGGCAAGGATGACTTCATCGTCGTTGCGCCGGACTCGGATTTCTTCAAGTACCTGAAATCTCCCCAGGGCAAACGCTGAAGGCTGCCTCCGATGGGCAATACGCTGCTCACCGCCATTGCCCTGATGCTGATTCTCGAAGGGTGCGTACCCTTGTTCGCCCCCGCCCTGTGGCGGGAAGTTTTCCGCCATCTCACCGCCATGCGGGACGGGCAGATACGCACTATCGGGCTGTCCGTCACGTTGGGGGGGATTGCCCTGCTGATATTGCTGTCACTTTAGGAAAGATACGACCGATGCGCTGGGGTTTGCCCGATTTCATCCAGGATGCCCTGCCGGACGAAGCCGCCCGGCTCGAAGAATTGCGCCGCCGCCTGCTTGATGCTTTCCGTGCGCGCGGCTACCAACTGGTGATCCCGCCGCTTATCGAATACCTCGACGCCCTGACGACCGGCGCGGGGCAGGACTTGAAGCTGTGCACTTATCAACTGGTCGATCAACTCTCCGGGCGCGCGATGGGTGTGCGCGCCGACATGACGCCCCAGGTAACGCGCATCGACTCGCACCTGCTCAACCGCGCAGGCGTCTCCAGGCTCTGCTACTGCGGTAGCGTTCTGCGAACACGGCCTTCCTCCCTGACCGCGACGCGCGAACCCCTGCAACTCGGCGCCGAACTCTACGGCCATGCCGGGTTGGAAGCCGATGTCGAAGTGCTCCGGCTGCTTGCCGAGGCGCTACGGCTGGCGGATGTTCCCCTGATGCGCCTCGACATTAGCCATGTCGGGCTTTTTCATGCCCTGGCCGATAGCGCCGGGCTGGATGATGTCGCCCGGTTCGACGCCTTCAGCCTGTTGCAAGCCAAAGACATTCCTGGGTTGCGTGCACTGCTTGCCGACGTAAAGGACTGCGTCGCGCGAAAGGCTATTCTTGCCTTACCAGAACTTTACGGCGGTGCGGAAATGCTCGATGCCGCCAGAGCGCGCTTGCCCCAGATGCCACAGGTGAGTGCCGCCCTCGATGAACTGTGCCAGATCGCCCTCGAACTGGCCGATTTGCCTCTCAGTTTCGATCTGGCAGACATGCGCGGCTACCACTATCACAGTGGCTTGGTGTTCGCCGCCTACGGCGGTGGCGCGCCTTCGGCGCTGGCAATGGGCGGGCGTTACGACTGTGTGGCCGAAAACTTTGGCCGTGCCCGCGCGGCAACCGGTTTCAGCCTCGACCTGCGGGAACTCGCGCGCTGCTTGCCCGTGGCCGCGCTGCCCGGAGCCATTCTCGCTCCGCTGGAAAGAGATCAGGCATTGCAGATTGAGATCACGAAATTGCGGGCGGCGGGCGAAACCGTCATCGACGCGCTGCCCGGCCACGAAGGCACATGGGAAGAACTCGGCTGTGACCGGCAACTGGTGAAGCGTGATGGCCGCTGGGTGGTGGCCGCGTTTCATGGAGAGTAAGAAATGTCGAAAAACGTAGTGGTCGTCGGCACTCAGTGGGGCGACGAAGGCAAAGGCAAGATTGTTGACTGGCTCACGGATCACGCGCAGGGCGTGGTGCGTTTCCAGGGCGGGCACAACGCCGGACACACCCTTGTCGTAGGCAAAAACGAATACAAACTCAACCTCGTGCCTTCCGGCATTGTGCGCGAGGGCGTGGCCTGCTTCATCGGCAACGGCGTCGTGTTGGACATTCACCACCTCCTGAAAGAAATTCGCACCTTGGAAGCCGGCGGCATCGAAGTACGCCGCCGCCTCAGGGTAAGCCTCGGATGCCCGCTCATCCTCGGCTACCATGCCGCGCTCGACCATGCGCGCGAAGCCGCCAGAACTGCCGGGGACAAAATCGGCACGACCGGAAAAGGCATTGGCCCCACATACGAAGACAAGGTGGCCCGCCGTGCGCTGCGCGTCTACGATCTCCTCGACTACGCGCGTTTCGCGGACAAACTCGGCGCCAATCTCGACTACCACAACTTCGTCCTCACTCGTTACCTGAACGCCGAGCCAGTGGATTTTCAAGCCGTCTTCGAGCAGGCCATGCGCGATGGCGAAGAACTGCGCCCGCTTATGGCTGATGTATCCGCCGAACTCCACGCCCTCAACAGAAACGGCGGCTCCCTGCTCTTTGAAGGCGCGCAGGGTGCGTTGCTCGACATCGACCACGGAACCTATCCTTTCGTCACCTCCAGCAACTGCGTCGCCGGTCAGGCGGCCGCCGGTTCCGGCCTCGGGCCGGGCAGCCTTCACTACGTACTGGGCATCACCAAGGCGTACTGCACCAGAGTAGGGGGGGGGCCGTTCCCAACCGAACTCGATATCGAAACCGCAAGCACCCCTGGCGAGCAGATGTCTACGCGCGGGCGCGAATTCGGAACCGTCACCGGGCGCAAACGGCGCTGCGGCTGGCTCGACCTTGCCGCGCTCAAGCGCTCCATCATCATCAACGGCGTCACGGGCCTGTGCATCACCAAGCTGGACGTGCTCGACGGCCTGACTGAACTCAAGCTCTGCGTCGGCTACAAACTCGACGGCCAGCGCGTCGAACTCCTGCCATTGGGCGCGGAAGAAGTCAGCCGCTGCAAACCGATTTTCGAGGTGTTACCGGGCTGGAGCGCCTCCACCGTAGGCGCAAAAAGCTGGAGCGCCCTGCCGCAGGAAGCGCGCGCCTACCTGCACCGTGTCGAGGAAATCTGCGAAGTACCCATCGACGTAATTTCCACCGGCCCGGAACGCGAGGAAACCATCCTGCGTAGGCATCCGTTTGGGGTGTGAGTAGTATTGATTTTATTGCCGAATCCGGCAGTCGTGCTCGCATTCTTCAATCGGAACGGGCTTGCCGAACAGATAGGAGTACATGCGTCAATTGGGGTATGCAGGCCATACACCGGAGATGAAAAGGCCACTTGAACCCAGAAACCGTCGATGTCGCCGCCGGAATCATTACCCGCAACGATGGCCGTTTTCTTCTCGGACGGCGTGCGCCGGGGAGCTTTTATCCGGGTTACTGGGAATTCCCCGGCGGCAAGGTCGAGCCGGGGGAATCGCCCGCAGAGGCGCTATGCCGCGAACTCAGCGAAGAATTGGGGCTGCGGGCCGAGCGCCTTTATCCGTGGCTTACGCGCACACATACTTATGAACACGCCCGCGTCCGGCTGCACTTCTTTGAAGTCGCGCAATGGCAGGGCGAAATCCGCGCTTGCGTCCATGACGCGCTGGACTGGGTCATGCCCGGCAGCCCGGACGCGCCTGCGCCGATGCTGCCCGCCAATGGGCCTATCCTCAGGGCGCTTGCCCTGCCGCGCCGGATAGGGATTACCCATGCCGCTTCGATTGGCGTCGAACCCCAGCTTGCCGCCCTCGATCATGCCCTGCAATCGGGGCTGCGCTTTGTCCTGATACGGGAAAACGCTTTACCCATGCCTGCGCGGCGGGCATTCACGAAGGAAACTGTTCGCCGCGCACACGCGGCGGGTGCGCTGGCCTTGGTCAACGGCGAACCGGAACTGGCGCGCAAAGCCGGAGCCGATGGCCTTCACCTCACGGCGGCGCGATTGATGGCAAGCCACTCGCGCCCAGATTTTGCATGGGCGGGAGCCTCCTGCCACACCCGCGCCGAACTCGAACACGCCAGCGCGCTCAAGCTCGACTACGTGCTTCTCGGCGCGGTAAAGCGCACGGCCACCCATCCTGGCGGCGAAGTCTTGGGTTGGGAAGGCCTTGCGGCGCTTGCCTTGGGGCTCCCTCTGCCGGTATTTGCGCTCGGCGGGCTGGAGGATAGCGATATGGAAACCGCGCGCCTATCCGGCGCACACGGCATTGCGGCAATCCGGGGAGCGTGGAAATGACCAGTACTTCCACGGATCGCTTCCGCCAACTACTCCTGAGTGGGCTTAGAGGGGATTACCGTACATAAACCACCCCTTTCCCGCAAGCGGGAAAGGGGTGGGTGAGAGGGGTGATTTTGTGTGTGCTCAGTCCATCTGGATGACGGCGCAGGCGACGCGCGCACCGGCGTTGCCGGTGGGTTGGGTGGTGTAATCATCCGGGGCAGCATGGACGATCATGCCACGGCCTACGATGCTGTGATCGCCGGTGAGCGTGATGCTGTTCAACACGACATTCAGCTTGGCATTGCCCGCAGCGTCGGCTTCCAGTGAAGGCAGGTCGCCCGCATGGCCTTCGCCAGCCTTGCCGTGCGCGGTCTGATGGGGATTGAAATGCCCTCCGGCGCTGGAGGCGTCCGGCGCGCTGCAATCGCCTTTTTCATGGATGTGGAAACCGTGCGAGCCGGGCGTGAGTCCGCTGACTTCAGCAATGACTTGGATGCCGCCATTTCCCTCCTGCCTGAAGATGACGTTTCCCTGGACGGTATTGCCCTGCGTAGGCGCGAGCAAGGCGGAAGCCTGCGGTGGGGGCGCGGGTTCGCCAGCAGTCCGTACCGGGGCGTTGCCTCCGCCGGCACAGGCGGAGAGCAGGCCAGCGAGAATAGACAGGGTGACGGGAGCGAGTAGTTTTTTCATTTGAAACCTCCTTGTGAATGAGAACCGCGCTACGTCGAGAAATTCCCGAAAACGGGAATGCTGCATGGTGTCATGTTTCTTTCCTTGCCGTCAAAAGCTGGCCGGTTTTTGTGTCATACAGTGATAGCATTCGTCCCCCTAGTGTTGTTTTTTCTGTATATGCTGAGTTACCGCCATGCGTTTCATGCCGGGAATCACGCCGATGTCGTCAAGCATTTCGTGTTGGCCGAGTTGCTTGCCTATTACCGGAAGAAGGATAAGCCCTGGACGTATATCGACACGCATGCGGGGGCGGGCTGTTATGCGCTGAATGGCGGGGTCGCGGGCAAGGCGGGTGAGTTCGCCGGTGGTATCGAACGGTTGTGGTCGCGCGATGATTTGCCGGAACCGCTTGCGGCTTATGTGGAGATCGTGCGCCAGTTCAATCCCGGCGGGCGGCTGCTGTTCTATCCCGGTTCCCCTGCCGTGGCAATGACTTTCGCGCGGGAACGGGACAACTTGCAATTATTCGAGTTGCACCCCGAAGATTTACGGATATTGCGGCAAACATTCAGTACCGAGCCGCGCCGCGTCCATGTGCGCGGCAGCGATGGGCTGGACGGGCTCGATGCCCTGCTGCCGCCGCCGTCACGCCGGGCCGTGGTGCTGATCGACCCGTCCTATGAGGTCAAGACCGATTATTCGCGTGTGGTGACAACGCTCGCCGGGGCGTTGCGCCGGTTTGCAACCGGGTGTTTCGTGCTTTGGTATCCGTTGCTCACGCGCGTCGAATCCCGGAGATTGCCGGAACAGTTGAAAAAAATCGGGGCGGGAAGCTGGCTGGATGTGCGCTTTCAGGTTAGCCATGCCCCACGGGAAGGGTTCGGGATGTTTGGCTGCGGCCTGTATGTCGTCAATCCGCCGTGGGTGTTGCCGGAACGCCTACGGACGACGCTACCGTGGCTCGTCGGGGCACTTGGCGCGGATGATGGCGCGGGGTTTGAGCTGGATAGTCACATCGAATGAGCGTCGCCCCCCGGTGCGTTTTCCTGCATCTGCCGTTTGCGTTCTGCGCGGTAGAGGGCTGGCGCGGCTAAAGCGTGGTAGAGCGGCACATGGCAGACCGATCTTGAAATGCCGTGGGCGATTACGGCAGTGGCCATGAGCGGCAGCAGCATCTCGTGGTTGGCGGTCATTTCCATCACGATGACGAAGGATGTGATCGGCGACTGTGTCATCGCGGCCAGGAAGCCGACCATGCCGAGCACGAGGATGGCGGTCTGATCTCCAACGGGGATTTCCGGCAGGAACGCGGTGATGATCGCGCCCATACCTGCTCCGATGGCGAGTGCTGGGGCAAAGATGCCGCCGGGGATGCGCGCGGCGAAGGCCAGCCAGATCGCCGCCATTTTGGCGAGCATGAAATAGAGGGGCAGTTGTGCGTTGCCTTCGAGGGCGGCGCGTGTTTCGGCATAGCCCGTGCCGTAGATAGTGCCGCCGGTCATCAGCCCCAGAATGGCGGTTCCCAGGCCGCAAAGGGCGGCGAAGACGATCGGGCGCTGCCTGGCGAGCTTGCCGGTGTCACCGGGCAGGCCGTTTGCGGAGGCAATCAGCAGGCGGGCGAATACGCCGCCCAGGAATCCGCCGAGCACCCCTGCCACTAGCGCAGGCCATATGCCGCCCGGCCAGCCGAGGGTGAGAGTCGCCGTAGTGCGGCCAAAATAGTTGTAGTTGCCGAGAATGGCCAATGAGGCCAGACCGGCGAGAATGACCGAGACCAGGGTCGCGCCGTTGGCGCGGAACGTGCGGTAGCGGCACATTTCTTCAATGGCGAACATGATTCCACCGAGTGGGGTGTTGAATGCAGCGGCGATGCCCGCACCCGCACCTGCGGCGATCAAGTCACGGCTCGATCCGATATGGCCGAAACGGCGGAACTTGGTGAGCGTGTGCATCACGGAAGCGCCGATTTGCACGGAAGGGCCTTCGCGGCCGATGGATGCGCCGACGAGCAATCCGCCGAGGGTGAGGAAAATCTTGGAGACGGCAATGCGGATCGACAGAAACTGTCGACGAATTTCGGACGAGTCGGACAGCGAAGCGGCAATGGCCTGCGGAATGCCGCTGCCCTCTGTGCCAGGGAAAAGGCGCCACGATAGCCAAGCCATGGCGGCGAAACCGGCGGGCGCGATGAAAAGCGCAATCCAGGCATGATCACGGATCAGTTCCCGGTGGAACTCAATGGCGTTGTCCGCGCCAATGGCAAACAGAATGGAAAGCGTTGCCGCAATCAGCGCCGCGCCCATGAGCAGCAGGTGTTTTCGCCAAGTGCGCGGCGAGAACAGGGGTAACATGTGGCGTATGCGGCTCATGCGCGCACGTAGCTGGCGGGTATTTTTCCTGTCAGGAGGGGCGGAATGTGCCGGGGAATCCGCCAAAGGATGTGTCGGGTTGGGGTCGGTGGGTGACATGAGGGCGGCGTAAAGCGTGAAAAGTGTTGGATTCCATGAAATTAGGAGCTACTAGGGTGACGCATGTAGCTCTTCTGCGGTAGAGTACGCGCCTGTGGACGCATGTGCGGAATCTTTTTTGGACAACTGAATACCATGGCAGTTGAGCTTTTCAATGACGGCAGGCATGTTTGCTTGGCTTTCTATGACCTCGTCGATGAGGCGTCGGATCACGCGGTACAGTGTAACCAGTTCCTGATCGTCGACGGGGAACATGGCGCACTGCTCGAACCGGGTGGCAACATGACCTACAACGGTCTGTTGATGAGCATGGCGCGTTATTTCTATTCGCGTGACCTCGATTATATCTTCGCCTCGCACCAAGACCCGGACATCATCGCTTCGGCCAACAAGTGGATGGTGACGACCAATTGCCGGGTGTTGATTTCCAAGCTGTGGGCGCGCTTTTTGCCGCACTTCACCACCGGGCGCAATTACACCGACCGTATCATCGGCATTCCCGATGAGGGGATGGCAGTCCCGCTCGGAAATTGCAAACTGAAGGCTATTCCAGCTCACTTTCTGCATTCGGAAGGCAATTTCCAGATTTACGACCCGGTCTCCAAGATATTGTTTTCGGGCGACCTCGGCGTTTCGTTGCTCGATCATTCCGACGCGGCCAAACCTGTGGCCGATTTCGATGCCCACATTGATTTCATGGCCGGTTTCCACCGCCGCTACATGATTTCCAACAGGATTTGCCGCTATTGGGCGCAGATGGCGCGGCAACTCGACATCGAGCAGATCGTGCCGCAGCATGGGGCGCGTTTCGTGGGCAGGGCGATGGTCAACCGCTTCATCGACTGGATCGAGGGGCTTCAGTGTGGCGTCGATCTCATGACGCAGGATCATTACCGTATTCCCTGACCTGTATCGGGAAATTTCCCAGCCTTTGTGTAACTGCCCCCAAAAAGCCGGATTGGTGTTCGGCTTTTTGGGGGCAGTTTATCTGTGATTTTGGGAGAAACCACCCCTAATGAATGACGTGGATTGCGCTCAGTAATAGTGGTGCGGTCTTCTGTGATGAGGTCTGTTTTTGTATACCCTGCCGACAGTGACTTGCGGCCTGATCTGGTTCAGCGCGCTTCTGGTGATGCCCCGCACTCTGATCAGATGCTCGACGGAAGTAAAACGCCCGTGGGTATCGCGGTATTCGACAATGGCCCTGGCTCTGGCCAGGTTGATTCCCTTGACATGCCGTAAGGTTGCCACGCTGGCAGTGTTGATATTGACGAGTTTCGCGGCCACGGCAGTCGTCGCGGCCATCGGGCACAACGCCAGCGCCAGAATCAGGAAACGAAAGAAGCGAAGCATGATGGCTCCTTAACAGATAATAATGGGAGGCTGAATTTACATATGCACAAAGTGCAAAACAATATGCCGAAGCAGTCTGTGACAAAATCGCAACATCAGAAATGCACGAGAAATGCCGCAAGGGCCGTGCGCTGTGTTTTGTTGCCGTAGTCGCGCACCAGCGGGCTGGCAGATGGTTTTGATGCCAGCCGTGTCCAGTGAAAACCGAGGGCGAAACCGGTCGAGCGGCTTGTGGGGAGGAAGGCTTCGTAACTTAGCCTGGTTCCGCTTGCGCCCGCTCCAGGGCGGTAAGCCTGTACGCCGAGCGCTGCTGCTGCCTCGAGGGGGACGCTGAAGTATCGCCGCATGGCTGAACGGTTCATAAACTCGCGGTTGAGTTTAATTGAGTGCTCAACCGGTTTCAGTACCGGGATGTCCCACTCGATATAGGCGTTGCCGTAGGCGCTCCCTGTCGATTGGATGTCGTGGCTGAGGCTGACGCCCAGCGCCAAATTCTTGATGGGGCGGTGTTCCAGATAGACTCCTGCCTGCCAAGTGTGGGACAGGGTGGCGATGCCCGCCTCGGCGAGCGCGCCCAGGTCGCGCGATGAGCGGCCGCGCCGCCATGTGCCGATCAGCCCGCCGTGCCAGGCGCTGCCGCGCAACAGGTCGATACTCAGGCCGTCGGTGACGCTCAACTCGACGATATCGCGCCAGTTGAACGCGAAATAGGGCAGAAAGTCGTCGCGCGTGTGCGATGATCCCAGCCAGGCGGGTGAGCGCATGCCGCCCGCGCCGATGGCCCAGGTGAAGCTGTTTTGCCCGCTTTGTTCGGCGTCGTTCTCCTGCGTGGAGCCAGTCTGTGCATGGGCGGTGGATATTTGGACTACACAGGCCAGGCTGACGATAAATATCTTGATGGCGGTTCCTGTCATGAGATTCGTACTTGTGTGGTATCTGATACGTTTTTGCGAGTATAGGGGAGGGCAGCGGATACGCAGACAGGTTTTTGACAGCAAGGGCTGATTAAACTTAAAAGCGTCCAATAATATTTCGGTATTCTGAAGGAGAAAGCAGTTTGGCTGCCTGGTCTGTGCTGTGCGATTTTGATGGAACCATCTCGACGAGTGACGTAACCGATACGTTGCTGGAAACGTTCGGAAAACCGGGCTGGCGGGAGATTGAGGCCGAATGGCGTGCGGGGCGCATCGGTTCCCGCGTCTGCATGCGGCAGCAGATTGCTTGTCTCGATGTTTCAAAGGAAGAACTCGATGAGGCCATCGACGCCATTGACGTGGATGGGGCCTTCGCGGCGTTCGTCGATGCCGTTTGCGCGCGCGGGTGGGATTTGTCCATCGTCAGCGATGGCCTTGATTACGCCATCGAGCGCATCCTGCGACGCCATCGTTTGCCTGCGTTGCCGTTTTACGCCAATCGTCTTACGCAGGTCGGCGCACGGTCCTGGAGGCTCGATTCTCCTCACGCGGATACGGCGTGTTGCTCGGCTTCCGGCATGTGCAAGTGCGCTTTCGCGCACCGCGCGCGGGCGGTAGGCAAGAAGGTGTTGATGATTGGCGATGGCCGTTCCGATTTCTGTGTTGCGGCCCGTGCGGATATGGTGTTTGCCAAGGGCAGCCTCATTACGCATTGCTTCGACAAATGTCTGCACCATGTTCCCATTTCCGGATTCGATGACGCCATCCTCATGATTTCCACGCTGGCCGAGTCTGAACTCGTCCTGTCCATTTGATTTTTTCCTGGAGTACGAAGCAACATGAGTGAAGCCGCCCTGCTGGCTGACGAGGCTCGGTATTGTTCGTTTGGTGACACTGTTCACTATTCCGACCCCAAGATTTTTACCCGCTGTAAAGGCAGCTATCTGTACGACGGCGAGGGCACGCCTTTCCTCGATCTTCAGATGTGGTATTCGGCGGTCAATTTCGGATATGCCAATCCGCGTCTGGATGCCGTGCTCAAACGGCAGATCGACACCTTGCCGCAGGTGGCGAGCCAGTATCTGCATCCCACGAAGATCGAATTGGCGAAGATGATCGCACAGGACGCGAAAAAGAAATGGGGGCTCGATGGGCGTATTCATTTCAATGTCGGCGGTTCGCAATCCATCGACGATTCATTGAAGATTGTTCGAAACGCCAAAGAGGGCAAGAGCCTGATGTTCGCGTTCGAGGGGGGATACCATGGCCGCACACTGGGCGCGTCGGCCATTACGTCGAGTTACCGTTACCGCCGCCGCTATGGGCATTTCGGGGATCGCGCGTATTTCATCCCGTTCCCCTACCACTTCCGTGGCCCGAAGGGGATGAGCAAGGAAGAATACGGCGAGTATTGCGTGCAGCAATTCGAGCGCCTGTTCGAATCGGAATACAACGGCGTGTGGGATCCGAGGGCGGAACAGTCGGAGTACGCTGCCTTTTATGTTGAGCCGATTCAGGGCACAGGGGGGTATGTCATCCCGCCACCCAATTTCTTCAAAGGACTCAAGCGGGTTCTGGATAAATACGGCATCCTGCTCGTGGTCGATGAAATTCAGATGGGTTTTTATCGTACCGGCAAGCTCTGGTCGATCGAGCATTTTGGCGTGACGCCGGATGTGCTGGTTTTCGGAAAGGCGCTGACCAACGGGCTGAATCCGCTGGCCGGTTTGTGGGCGCGCGAGGAACTCATCAACCCGCAGGTTTTCCCGCCCGGATCGACACATTCGACGTTTGCTTCCAACCCTCTGGGCACGGCGGTGGGCCTTGAGACGATGCGGATGCTGGCCGAGACGGATTACGAGCCGATCGTCATGAAACGGGGCGAGCTTTTTCTCGCGGGCCTGCGTGACCTGCAAAAACGCCATCCCGAAATCGGCGATGTGGATGGTTTGGGGCTTGCGCTACGCGCCGAGATTTGCGAAGCAGATGGTTTTACGCCCAATAAGCGCCTGCTCGACAGGATGGCGGACATCGGCCTGGCAGGCGGGCTGAAACACAAGGGCAAGCGAATGGGGCTCGTGCTGGACGTGGGCGGCTATTACAAGAACGTCATCACTCTTGCGCCTTCGCTGCACATCGACGGAGAGGAAATCGAACTGGCAATTGCGCTGCTCGATCAACTCATCACGCTTGCCAAGAAAGGATGATCGTGGGAATGGAGGAAAGCTCAGGACTCTTCGTGTTTTTCCTTCATGGCCGCGCGTGCGACGATGCGGCTGAAGAAATCCACCGAGCGTTCGACCAGCGTAGCCTTTTCCTGATCGACCGTTACCATGTGGTAGCTGTTGGCAAGCACGACCGTTTCGACCGGTCCGCTGAAACGGCGTTCGATGATATGTACGCTAGCCAGTGTTGCGACGTCGTCCTCGCGCGCGTGGACGGCGAGGGCGGGTACGTGGATACGATGCAGGTTTTTTCGCACATTGGAAGACAGGCGGTAGAACTGTTCCAGCGAGGGCCAGGGGTTGCCGGGCAGTCCGGCGGCCTCCGAGTCTCCCGCGTGCATCTTGCTGGTAATCGCCTGCCGCAGCCGTTCGTTCTTGATCCCGTAAGGATGGGCTTCCATGAAACGTTTTTTTCGTCCGTATCCCACGGCCATGACGATTGGAAGCAAAAAGGCCAGATGCCTGCCCTCAAAGGGGATGCTCCAGCCATCATAGAAGAAAGTCGTGCCGTACAGGCCCAGCCCGTCGACTTTGCCGGGATGTTCGATAGCGTATTTCATCGCCAGCACGGCTCCCATCGAAAGCCCTGCCACGAACAGATGTTTAACTCTTTTACGCAAGGCTTCAGCGGCTTGTTCGACACTGGCGAACCAGTCCTTCCAACCTGTAGCGAGCAGATCCGCCTCGGTTCCGCAATGTCCAGCCAGACGCACGCATTCGACCTCGAAGCCAGCCGCTTTAAGGCCGCGCGCCACGAAGCGCAGTTCGTTCGGGGTTCCCGTGAGGCCGTGGATCAATAAAACCCCGGCGCTGCCGGGAGGGACTTTGTGTGGGGTTGTCATGGTTTTTTATCCGGAGGCTAGCTTGATTTATCCGCCTCCTATGGGATGCCGGGTTTTTCGGAATGTACAGAGACTTGAGGATGATTACCATTTTGCCATCGGTAGGCTTTCACAATCCTGTCGTGTGGGTTTGACGGGTTCGAAGACATGAATACGGTCACGATTGTCCTGCTGTGGCTCATCAATCTGGTGACTGATACGGGCGGACAGCTGGCGTTCAAGGCGGCTGCCATCGAGAACAGGGAAGCGGAGGGGTGGGCACACTGGCGGCATATGCTAGGCCGTCCATGGATTTATATCGGCGCAGTAGCATATATCTTTGAATTCGTCGCCTGGCTGGCATTTCTCTCAATGGTGACCTTGGCTGAAGGCGTGTTGTTGGGTATGGCCGGTATCGTTACGGTGATGGTGGGAGGGCGATTGTGGTTCAAGGAACGCCTTACGCGCCCGCGTATCATCGGCATCAGCCTGATCCTGGCGGGCGTGGCGCTGGTTGGTCTGGGAGGAGGCGCATGAGTTCGCGTGTCTTTTTCATTATTGGCCTGTTGGCGCTGCTGGTTTTCGACACGTTTGCACAGGTGTGTTTTAAGTTCACGGCTCTTCATGCTGCGCCGCTGACTTTCGATCTGCCTTGGTTGCTGCGCGCCTTGAGTACGCCGTGGGTGTATTGCTCGATATTGGGATACCTCTGTGCCTTTGCAACCTACATGACGATGCTGCGCCGCATTCCTGTTGGCCCGGCGTTTGCTGCCGCACATTTGGAAGTGGTCGGGGTGCTGGTGGTTTCGGTGCCTCTTTTTGGTGAAGTCCTGTCCGCGCTTCAATACCTTGGTGCGGTGCTGATCCTGGCCGGTGTGTTTTGCTTGGCCTATGGCGAGTCAAATCGCAATCCGGGGGGGATGGCTGTGGAGGGGCATTGATGCGAGAGTTGCCTCCTACAGCGGGTTTGCCGCTCCCATTGCCGGAACTCTTTGGCGCAAGGGGAGGCTTTTCGCGCGCCGCGCAGGATTATGTGGGCGCGCCCTACGCTGGGCTGGCCTGCTCGGGTACGGCTAGTCTCGTGCTCATCCTTACTGCGTTGCGCCGGTTGTCCGGATGCCGGACAGTGATCGTTCCGGCTTATACCTGCCCGCTGGTGGCACTGGCCGTCGCGCATTGCGGGCTGAGGCTACGCCTGTGCGACCTGGCTGCCGATAGCCTCGATTTCGACATGAAGGCGCTCGCCGCCATGTGTGATGAAGATACGCTGGCAATTATGCCTACGCATCTTGCCGGGCGCGTGGCCCGTGTAGCTCCCGTGCTGCGGCTTGCGCGCGAACGCGGCGTGTTCGTCATCGAAGATGCCGCGCAGTCCTTCGGCGCGCGCCGGGGCGGGCAAAGCGTTGGACTAGAGGGGGACGCCGGTTTCTTCAGTTTTGCCGCCGGGAAAGGATTGAGCCTATATGAAGGCGGTTTGTGGGTGACGCGCGACCCGGCCTTGGCGGCAGCCATCGAGCGGGCGCAGGATGACATTATCAAGCGGGATGCCTGGCGGGAATTCCGGCGCTGCCTTGAACTGGCCGCTTACGCGTTGTTTTATCGCCCCGCCTTCTTGCCCTGGGTGTACGGCATGCCGTTACGCCGCGCGTTGAAAAAGGGCAATCTGCCAAGCGCTGTGGGGGATATTTTTTCTCCTGAGATTCTGCTGCATCATGTTGGCGGATGGCGGCAGGGAGCCGGGCGGCGGGCGCTTTCCAGGCTCCAGGCGTTCCATCAACAGACAGCGGATCAGGCAATGCGCCGCCTTGCTGTGCTCGACCGTTTGCCGGGGGTGCTGGTTTTCCGCGACATGGAGGACGAAGAGGGTACATGGCCCTGTCTCATGCTGTGTTTGCCGGATCAGGACAGGCGGAATCGTACGCTCGGCGTATTATGGGGCGCAGGATTGGGAGTGACGCGCATGTTCATCCATGCTTTGCCTGATTATGGCTATTTGCGTTCCTGTGTTCCGCAGGATGCCTGTCCCAATGCCCGCGATCTCGCGGCGCGCTCGCTGACCATCACCAACAGCCTGTGGCTGGACGACACGGGTTTTGCGCGGGTTACAGATGCGCTGGAACAGGTGGCATGAGCGGAAAGGAACCTCGCGGATGGAATTTTCGGGTTCTGTTTGTGCTGCGCGGAGCCATTGCCTGTGCAGTAGTGGTGTCCATCGCTGCCGCGCAACTCATGGGGAACGAAAATCCGATCCACGATGATTTGCACTACCTTGCCGGGTGGCTGGCATTCGCCATGCTGCTGGTGTTCTTTGCCCTGAAGTACCAAGCGGTTGCCGCAGGTGCTGATGCGCCGGACAGGGGGTGGGTCGACTGGCTGGCTAAAGGCGCTTCTATCGTCCTGTATGTATCGTTGTTTACCCTGCCTCTGTTGGGGTGGGGGCTGATTTATGCGCGGGAGCGAGGAGTTGCCCCTGGGCTTGCCTACACGCTCCGCAACCTTCACAGCGCAGTTGCGTGGGCGTTGGTTATCGTGCTGTTGCTGTATGCCGTAATCGCCTTGTGGCGGCGTAAGCAAGATACGACGAGAGAATTTGAGCCTGGCTCGCCATCCGCTTCATGTAATTCCGACGCTTTGTTTGATCCATCTTTATCCCATGCGCCGCGTTGGCTGACCAGTGCGGAACCCGATGCGCTGGTCGATCACTTTACGCGCCATCCAGCAGGGGGGTTCAAACCGTTCACATGCGTGACCGGCATGCCCGGTTTCTGGACGACGTTCGATCTGCTCACCACGGCGGACGAGCGGACGCTGTCCATGATCGGAAAGATACCCGGCAACCGGCACTTACGCCGTTGGCTGCAATGGCGCGCATGTTTCATGGGCAGCGTTGTCAGCGAATATTGCCCGCTGCCGCGCGTGGAGGCCACCTCGCTCGTACAGGGCATGTTTCGAGTTTGGGATTGGAAAACCCCCTTGCTGATCGTCAAGGACATTCCCTGCAACGCGCCTTTTCTCTCCGAACGTGCCAACCGCCTGGCCGACCAATTCGCCGATGTCTGCAAGGCCAATGGATTTTTCATGGTTGAAGGGCAGGCGCTGGCCTGGGTTCCCATCGACTTTGCCGATGAGGATGCTTATCTGGCGCGGTTCTCCGCCAGCCGCCGCCGCGATATTCGCCGCAAGTTGCGTAGCCGCGAGGATGTGCGCGTCGAGATCGTCGCCACGGGTGACCCGTGTTTCGCGCGACCGGCCTTCGCGTCAGAGCTCTATATGCAGTACCTGGAGGTTTATGAGCAGAGCGTAGTTCATTTTGATCTGTTGCCTCCGGATTTTTTCAGGGCAGTGCTGAACGACGCCTCCCTCAATGGGCGCGTCTTCCTGTACTACCATGACGATAAACTTATCGGGCATAACTTGTGTTTCATTCATGACGATATGCTCGTCGACAAAACCATCGGTTTTCGTTACCCAGTGGCGCGCGAGAATAACCTGTACTTCGTGAGTTGGATGGAGAACCTTGCCTTTGCCCGGCGCGAAGGGCTGAACACCTACATCGCTGGTTGGACAGACCCCGCCATCAAGGCTGCGCTCGGTGCACGTTTTACCCCGACGCGCCACGCTGTGTACGTGCGTAATCCCCTGCTGCGACCGTTCCTTCGGCGCATTGCTGGGCGTTTTGAACCAGACAGGCAGTGGTTTGGCGGTTCAAATGCCTCAACGCCGTCGAACAGATGAACGAGAATCTTCCCCCACTCGTGCTTGATCTGGACGGTTCGCACCGCGCGATGGATTACCCTGGCCTTGCGCGAATCGATCTCACCGACTGGCAGGAGCGCGTCCGCTTTGGATGCGCGGGACGTGACTGGCGCGCGTTTTCGTCGTATCTCGAAGCCCTGTTTCCCGATGTTCATGGCCCTGTGCTGATGGGCAGCGGGGACTTTCATCATGTGAGTGCCTTTCTGATTGCGCGGCAGCGTCGGCATATGGGCCTGCACGTTCTCGTCTGCGACAACCACCCGGACAACATGCGCTTTCCCTTCGGCATCCATTGCGGGTCGTGGGTCGCGCACGTCGCGTGCATGCCGCACGTCGCGCGCGTCGATGTCGTCGGTATCTGCTCCCCGGACGTAGGCTGTGCTCATGCCTGGGAAAATCATCTGGGGCCGCTGTTTCGCGGACGAGTCCGGTATTGGACGATAGGCGCGAAACTTGGCTGGATGCGCGCCCTGGGCCTACGTGATGCCGCGCGCAATTTCGACGATGCCGCAAGCCTCGTCCATGCGTTGCGGCGCGAACTTTCCAGTACACATGTGCCCCTGTACCTCTCCATCGACAAGGATGTCCTGTGCGAGAGCGTGGCGCGCACCAATTGGGATCAGGGGCGTTTGATGCTGGATGACCTGCTCTCCATCATCGACGTTGGAGCCAAGCGCGTCATAGGGAGCGACATTACCGGGGAAGTGTCCATTCACCGCTATCGCGCCCGTTGGAAACGCTGGCTCAGCGCACTGGACGGCCAGTCCGACATTGACCCTGATGAACTGATACGCTGGCAGCATCGTCAGATCGAGGTCAACGAGGTGTTGCTGGATGCCCTTCGCGCGGGGGGAGGTTCATCGCAGTGACGCGGTGAATTCGGTCGAAGAGCGTGTTTTCCGGCATGAGTTGGTGATGAGGTCGGGCGGGAATCGTGCTGGCGTGAGATACTTGATATATTGCTGCCGACAGCATTTTGGTATCCGCCTCCATGCAACTCGTCCTTATCAGCGGCCTTTCCGGTTCGGGTAAGAGTATCGCGCTCAAGGCGCTGGAAGATGCTGGGTATTATGTTGTCGATAACCTTCCGGCCATGTTGTTGCCGCAACTGGCGGGCGTATTGTGCAACGCCGGTTACACGCGCTGCGCGGTGGCGGTCGATGTGCGCTCCGGGGAAAGTATCGCGGCGCTGCCTGAGCAGATGAAACTCCTGCGCGAACTCATCGAGGATTTGCGCTTCATTTTTCTCGATTCGCGCGACGATACGTTGATTGCCCGTTTTTCCGAGACTCGCCGCCGCCATCCGCTGGCCGGGGAGGGGGTCTCGCTCGAAGAGGCGATTGCCCGCGAGCGCGATGTGCTCGAAGACATTTCCGTCCTCGGTCATCGTATCGACACCAGCGACATGCACCCCAACACCCTGCGCGCCATGGTCAGGGATTTTATCGAGGCCAAGGCGGGCGAGGGCTTGATCCTGATGTTCCAGTCCTTTGGCTTCAAGTATGGCGTCCCGCTCGATGCTGATATGGTGTTCGATGTGCGTTGCCTGCCCAATCCTCACTATGATCCGCGCCTGCGCCCGCTCACCGGGTTCGACCCGGAAGTGATCGCCTACTTCGAGACGCAGCCTGAAGTTGCCCGCATGGTGGAAGACATCCGCGCGTTCGTTGCCGCCTGGCTGCCGGGTTTCGTCCGCGACAATCGCAGTTACCTGACGGTGTCCATCGGATGCACGGGCGGGCAACATCGCTCGGTCTACATTGCGGAACGCCTGGGCGAAGCGTTCCGCACGGAAGCCCATGTCCTTCTTCGTCATCGCATGGTGACGCGGCAGGAAAATAATCGCGTGGCTCAAGGCTGATGCCGCATTCGATTTCAATGGAAACATGGCGCGCGTGGCGCGAACTTTTGCGCCCCGGCGATTGGGTGGTCGTACTGGCCGGGTTGGCGGCATGTGCCGCTGCCGGGTTCTGGTTCTGGCGCGGGGGTGCGCCCGATGGCGTGACCGTGCGCGCCTCCGGAAAGGTTTTCGCAAAGGCCGATTTGTCTCGCCCGCACCGCATCGAAGTGCCGGGACCGCTGGGCGTGACCGTGATCGAGATCGAACCGGGCCGTGCCCGTGTCGCTTCCGACCCCGGCCCACGGCAGTATTGTGTGCGCCAGGGCTGGCTTGCCCGCGCGGGTGCGGTAGCGATCTGCGCGCCCAACGAAGTCAGTCTGACGTTGTCCGGGCGGGGAGTGGATTATGACTCGCTCAATTATTGAACTGACGCCGACCGCTGAGGATGACCGGGTGGCGCGCTACGCGGCGGCGGCCATTGCGCTGACCGTGGCCGAGGCGGCGATTCCGTTGCCGCTGCCGGGAGTGAAGCCGGGGCTTGCCAATATCGTTACCCTGGTGGTACTGGCACGCTGGGGCTGGCGCGAAGCGGCGTGGGTGTCGTTGCTGAGGGTGTTTGCCGCCAGCCTGCTCCTGGGGCAATTTCTCGCGCCGGGATTTTTCTTAAGTCTGGCCGGGGCGCTGGCAAGCTTGCTGGCGCTGGCTGGGACGGTGCGATTGCCGAAGAAATGGTTCGGCCCGGTCAGTACCAGCATTCTTGCCGCCTTTGCCCATATCGGCGCGCAGCTCATCCTGGCTCGCCTATGGCTGGTTCCCCATGATGGCGTGTTTTACCTCGCGCCCCTGTTCGGCGCGGCTGCCGTGCTGTTCGGGTTGGTCAATGGCCTGGTTGCGGCGGTCTTGCTGCGTGATTTGCCAAGGCAGGAAGTTCCTTACCCAAAATAAGACTGTAGAGTAATATCCGTCTGCCTGTAGGAACGGGCAGACGCTTTTCAGATACGGCCCGAAGGAATGATTTTTTATGGCTTACTGTGTGACTCCCGCAATTTCCGGCCCCTTGCTTGAGCTGGAGCGTCAATTCCTCGATCACAGTACTGCAATCGAGCGATGGTTCCGCGAACAATGGCATGAACATGCCCCGCCGTTCTACGGTTCGGTCGATCTGCGTAATGCCGGGTTCAAACTCGCGCCGGTCGATATGAACCTGTTTCCCGGCGGATTCAATAACCTCGACCCCGTGTTCCTGCCCCTGTGCGTACAGGCCGCGCAAGCGGCGGTGGAACGCCTGTGCGCCAGCGCCTGCCGCCTGTTGTTGATTCCAGAGAGCCACACCCGCAACCAATTCTATTTGATGAATGTGGCGCGGTTGGCGGGCATCCTGCGCCTGACCGGGTTGGAAGTGAGGCTGGGCAGTTTGCTGCCGGAGATCACCGCGCCGACTCCCCTGATGCTCCCGGATGGCAGCAGCCTGATGCTGGAACCGCTCGTAAGGGAAGGGAAACGCCTCGGCCTGGCCGGGTTCGATCCCTGTGCCATCCTGCTCAACAACGACCTCTCCGGCGGCGTACCCGCCATTTTGCAGGGGCTGGACGGGCAATGCCTGATTCCGCCGTTGCATGCGGGCTGGCATGCGCGGCGCAAGTCGCGCCACGCGGCGGCGTATGAGCGGGTCGTTCAGGCATTCTCAAAGGAAATCGATATTGACCCCTGGCGTATCAGTCCGGCGTTCCGCGTATGCAGGGGTATCAACTTCCATGAACGCGCGGGCGAGGAATGCCTGACCGATCAAATTGATGCGTTGCTTACCGACATCCGCCGCAAATACCGCAAGCTGGGCATCGAAGACGAACCTTTCGTTGCAGTCAAGGCCGACGCGGGCACTTACGGCATGGGCGTGATGATGGTGAAGAATGCTTCCGACGTCGTGGGGCTCAACCGCCGCCAGCGCAACAAGATGGCGGTGGTCAAGGAAGGGCTGCCCGTCGGGGAGGTCATCATCCAGGAAGGCGTCCGCACATTCGAGACCGTTGATGGCGCGGTGGCCGAACCGGTCGTCTACATGATGGATCACTACGTCGTCGGCGGTTTTTATCGTGTGCATACGGCGCGCGGCAGCGATGAAAATCTCAATGCGCCGGGTATGGAATTCAGGCCGCTGGCCTTCGATACCCCAGGCAGTATTCCCGATTGTGATCAGGAGCCGGACGCCATGCCCAACAGGCTCTACGCCTATGGCGTGGTTGCGCGTCTGGCCCTGCTTGCGGCCTCGGTCGAAATCGAAGAAATGTTGCCCAAATCCGGTAACGCGGATGAAACGGGCATCCGTGACGATATGCCCGAAAACGTGGCCGTACCCTGACCGATACCCATCATGACGGCGCTCGGTCTTGCTTTCATTGTCGATCCCTTGCCCGGACTCAAGGCGTATAAGGATTCCAGCGTGGCGATGATGCGTGCCGCCGCTACGCGCGGGTATCAATCCTGGGCGATCCAGCGCGAGGACATCGCCTGGTGCGAGGGCGTCGTTTCGGCGCGAGCCGTGCCGCTCGCCCTGAGTGCCGACGATGGCGGCTGGTATACGGAAGGCGAGCCGGAAACCCGTGCGCTTTCCGGATTTGATGCGGTGCTGATGCGTCAGGACCCGCCGTTCGATTTTGAATATCTTGCCGCAACCTGGCTGCTTGAACGCGCCGCTGCGGGTGGCGCGCGCGTGTATAACGACCCGCGCGCCGTGCGCGACCACTCCGAAAAGCTGGCGATTACCGAATTTCCGCAATTCATTCCCGCTACGCTGGCAGCGCGCGATCCGGGCCGCCTTCACGCTTTCATCGACGAGATCGGCGACGTTGTGCTCAAACCGCTCGACGGCATGGGCGGCAGCCAGGTTTTCCGTGTCGCCTCCCATGACCCCAATCGTTGCGTGATCGTCGAAACCCTCACGCAGCAGGGTACGCGCACGATCATGGCGCAACGTTACCTGCCGGATGTCCGCGATGGCGACAAGCGCGTGCTCATCATCGGCGGCGAAATCGTGCCTTACGCGCTGGCGCGCATTCCCCGCGAGGGAGAGACCCGCGCCAACCTTGCCGCTGGAGGGCGCGGCGTGGCAATGCCGCTTTCCGCGCGGGAATGGGAAATCGCCCGTTTCCTGGCACCCATCCTGTGGGCGCGTGGGCTGCTGGTTGTCGGACTCGATGTGATCGGCGGACATCTGACCGAAATCAACGTGACCAGCCCGACCTGCATGGTCGAGATTGCCGCCCAGCAAGGGTTTGATGTTGCGGGGCTCGTGATCGAAACACTGGAGCGTTTGTGCGGGCGATAAGGGCAGGTTGCGGGAGCGTCATGCCGTCAAGGTTTGCTGGGTTCGTTTTTGCGCTCCTGATTTGCTGCTGCATGTGCCAACTTGCCGGGTGCGGTCGGGAACGGGTTTTTCAGCGAGAGGGTTACGTTTTCGGCACACGGGTGGATGTTGCCGTCTACACGGGCAACCCCGAAGTTGCCGATGCCGCGATGGCCGCCGTGTTGCGGGAATTCGACCGTCTGCACAACACGTATCATGCCTGGAACCCGTCGGAACTTACCGCGCTCAACGAGGCGCTGGCGCATGGCCAGTCCCGTGAAGTGTCGCCCGAACTGGCCGCGATGCTGCGCGATGTACAACGCCTGTCCGCAATCGGGGACGGTCTGTTCGATCCCGCGATTGGCGCGTTGGTCGAGCTATGGGGCTTTCACACCGACGCCTTCGAGCCGGCGCTGCCCGACCCGGCGGCGCTTGCCGCGCTCAAGGCCGTTCGGCCAAGTATGGGCGACCTTGTGATCGAGGGGCTCCGTGTCTCCAGCCGCAACCCGGCGGTGCGTATCGACTTCGGAGGCTATGCCAAGGGCTACGCGCTCGATCGTGCCGCAGCCATCCTGCTTGAGCGGGGTATCCGCAACGCGCTCATCAACGTTGGCGGCAACATCATGGCCTTGGGGAGCAAGGGCAGGCAGCCCTGGCGGGTCGGCATCCAGCACCCGCGCCAGTCCGGGGTCATGGCGACGATGCCGCTCTACGACGGCGAGGCCATCGGCACTTCGGGCGACTATCAGCGTTACTTTGAACTGGACGGTGTGCGCTACGCCCACATCCTCGACCCGCACACCTTTGAACCGGCACATGGCACACAGGCTTTGACCGTATTGGTGACGCCCCGCCCGCATGTCGGAGTCTTGTCGGACGTGGCGAGCAAGCCCGCTTATCTGGCGGGAGACGGCTGGCGCGAACAGGCGCGCCGTTTCGGGATTGAGCATGCGCTCCGGGTGGCCGCCGATGGGCAAGTGGAAGTGACCCGCGCGCTACGGGCGCGGCTTGAATTTCCTGAGCCGGTTAAAGCGCGCGTGGTCGACTGAATACGCTATCAGCGCCCATCTTCATCGCGCGCCTTCTTTTCTTCGAGTTCGCGGATTCGGGCGTCGTAGCGTTCACGGTCGCGTCGGGCGGCTTCCGCCCTGCGGGCAGCTTTGGCGCGCTCACTGGCGCTATTGCTGGCGGTATTCGGTTTGATGGCGCGGCGAGGAAGTTTTGCCGTTTCAGGGCGCGGTTTTGCCGCGTCTTGATCGGCGCTTGGAGAAGCGGCCGCTGTCGGGCGCGCGCCATTGGCTTTTCCCGCTGTTTCTGCGGCTTTGCTCCGGCGTTCGGCGAGATCGATCTGGTACGCCTCGGCTTCGAGTTTTCGGGCGCGGTGGATGTCGGCCAGCCGTTCGGCCTTGGCGTCGTCGATGCAACTGTTGACGAAAAAACGCTTGTAGCACGCCGCTTCCGCTGCCTGGTAATGAATTTCGGCCTGTTTACGCAGCCCCCCGGCCTCGTCTTGCAATTCTCGGATGCGTTCAGCGGGATTGGGCACAAGCTCATCGGCTGCTGCGGCTCCAAGCGGGAAAGCCGTCATGGCAAGGCATGCGCCGACGGCAAGGATGCGGCGGGAAAGCGAGTGGAAGATGGGAAATGAAAAACGGGCTGGCATGAGGAAGCCGTGTAGCGCGTGGTTGAGATGTGCGTAGAATAACGCCCTTTGAAAAACTCTGCGACGTCGAGCGTGATCCGTTTTTGCAATTTGCGCCTTGCAAGGGGAGCCCGAGTCTTGATCGACGGGGTTTCCCTCCAGTTGTTCCCCGGTTGGAAAATCGGTCTGACTGGAGCCAACGGCAGCGGTAAATCGAGCCTTTTCGCGCTCCTGCGCGGTCAGTTGCTCCCGGATCGGGGCGACCTGGAATGGCCGTCCGGTTGGACGATTGCCCATGTTGCACAAGAAACGCCCGCCTTGCCGCAGGCCGCCGTCGAGTACGTGCTCGATGGGGACGCCGAACTGCGGCGCATCGAGGCCGATCTGATCGAGGCCGAAGCCGCGCACGACGGTACGCGCATCGCCGAATTGCACACGAGATTGCAGGAAATCGGCGCTTACGCGGCCAAGTCGCGCGCGCAATCGTTGCTCGATGGGTTGGGTTTCGCGCCCGCCGACGCAGGGCGGGCCGTGGCGGATTTTTCTGGCGGCTGGCGGATGCGGCTCAATCTCGCGCAGGCGCTGATGTGCCGCTCCGACCTGCTCCTGCTCGACGAGCCGACCAACCACCTCGACCTGGATACCGTCATCTGGCTTGAACAATGGCTGCGCGGCTATCGTGGGACGCTGTTGCTGGTTTCGCATGATCGGGAATTTCTCGATGCCTGCGTCGATCATGTCGCACACATCGAACAGGGGCAGCTTACGCTCTACAACGGTTCATATACCGATTTCGAGCGCCAGCGCGGCGAACGCCTCGCGCAACGGCAAGCGCTTTTCGAGCGCCAGCAGCGCGAAATCGCGCATATGGAAGACTACATCCGCCGCTTCCGGGCCAAGGCGACCAAGGCGCGGCAGGCGCAAAGCCGGATCAAGGCGCTCGAACGCATGGAGCGCATCTCCGCCGCCCACGCCGATACCCCGTTTTCCTTCTCTTTCCGCCCAGCGCCCGCCGCGCCCGACCCCTTGCTGCAAATCGAAAAAGGGGCGACCGGGTACGGAGAGAAAAACGTGCTCGAAGATATCGAGCTTACCCTGCGTCCCGGTGAGCGCGTGGGGTTGCTTGGCCGCAACGGCGCGGGCAAATCTACCCTCATCAAACTTCTGGCCGGACAGATAGCCCTTACGGCGGGGAGCAGGCACGAGGGCAGGGGGCTGGCAACCGGGTATTTCGCCCAGCACCAGATTGAGACCCTGCGCCTCGAAGAATCCCCGCTCCAGCACATGATGCGGCTCGACCCTTCGAGCCGCGAACAGGACATGCGCGACTACCTCGGCGGGTTCGACTTTCGCGGCGACGGGCGGGATGGCCGCTCCGTCCTTGCCACCGCGCCCTGCGGTTCGTTTTCCGGCGGTGAAAAATCTCGTCTGGCGCTGGCTCTGCTCATCTGGCAGCGCCCCAATCTGCTGCTGTTGGATGAACCCGCCAACCACCTGGACATGGAAATGCGCTACGCCCTCATGTGCGCGCTCCAGGAGTACGACGGTGCGATGGTGCTGGTTTCGCATGACCGCGCTTTGCTGCGGGCTTGCTGTGACCGCCTGTTGCTGGTTGACGGCGGGCGTTTGCGGCCTTTCGACGGCGATCTCGACGATTACCGCGACTGGCTGGCGGAACGGCGCGCCAAGCGCGAAGGGGAGAGTGCGGACGGCGCATTGGCCGGACGCGAAGCGCGGCGCGCGGAACGCGCCCAGACCGAGGCGGAACGTCGGGCGCTGCTTGCGGCGCGCAGGCCCCTCGTGAAAGAGATCGAGCAGATTGAAAAAAAACTGGCTGGCTGGATGGGCGAGAAAAAACTGCTCGAAGCGCGTCTTGCCGATCCCGCGCTCTATGGCGCGGGCAATGGAGGCAGCGGCACGCAATTACAGGAATTGCTCAAACGCCAGGCCACCTTGCAGGGCTGGATAGAGGAGGCCGAATGCCGCTGGATGGCGCTGTCGGAGCGGATTGAAGAATTGGAGCGGGGAGTGGGATGATTCGGAAAAGTGTGACAATGCTGTTCTTATATCAATGATTAACTACGTGCACAAAAAGAAAGCGCTAACAACGATTAACACTCCTAGAACCACATAAAACACCCGAGCGCCATTGCGCCCGAATAATTTCACAAACAGCCACGCTTTGGGATGGTTCATAAACCAGTCGTAGTCACGAACGGCGCAGACGATGCTGAATACGCCGCCAAGTATTTGAAACATTTTATTAGGCATAAACACTTCATCCCGCCATCTACATTCCGCAGTCTATCCGGGATACGCTGCCTCTTCCCGATGATCGGTGCTGCCAAGCGGAAGGATGTCACGAACAAGTGGGCGGGCTTTTGCTGATTCAGATTTGTCGCTTGACGTTTAACGTTTAACGTTATATATTTACTTGTGTCATGATCCAATCGTTCAAGTGCTCGATCACGCATAGCCTGTTCACCGGACAGAACGTGCCGCGATTCGCAAATATCCGCCACGTCGCGGAGCGTAAGCTGCAAATGCTCCATCGCGCCGTCACGCTGGGCGATTTGCGCGTACCGCCAAATAACCGGCTGGAAGCCTTGAAGGGCGACCGCAAGGGGCAATACAGCATCCGCATCAACGACCAATGGCGCGTGTGCTTCGTGTGGCGCGAAGGCCATGCGTGGAACGTGGAGATCGTGGATTACCACTGAGGAGTTTTGCGATGACCCCCATTGAAAACGGCATGCGCCCCATTCACCCTGGTGAAATTCTGCGCGAAGAATTTCTGATTCCGCTTGGCTTGTCCGCTCACGCGCTGGCGATGGGCTTGCAGGTTCCCGCGCCGCGCATCAACGACATTGCGCGGGAACGCCGCGCTGTGACGGCGGATACCGCGCTGCGTCTGGCGAAATTTTTTGGTACTAGCGCGGAATACTGGATGGGTTTGCAAGCAGACTACGATACGGCATGCGCCCGCATGAAGCTGGCGGATGTCCTGCCGCGTATCCAGCGTTTTGAAGATGCTGTTCCTGCGTGAGAATACATCTCTCCTCCACCCTCACTGCCGACCGTCCCCGTCTTCTCCATCTCTGGAGCAAGCGCTGAAACGCTGCCGCGCAGGTTGAATTTGACGCTCTGCTTGCCCGTTCCCGCGCCGCTTACGCCGCTATGAGTATAGCTAAAGAACCTCTGCACAACTTTCTTGCCCCGGCCTGGTTCAGACGATTCAGCTGCTAAATACCTTCCGCATCAGTTCCGCCCTTTCCTTTTCACTATGTTGGCAGAACCACCGAAGTAACTTGGCTTCGTCGTCGTCTTCCGCGTAAAAGAAGGAAACCGGGACGTTCAGCGCACGGGCAATCCGTTCCACCATCGAAAAATCGGGTTCGTGCTTGCCTCTCTCGTACTGGTTCATTCGCGCGCTTGCCGACATTTCGTCGATCCCCGCCAGCACACCAAGTCGCTCCTGAGACAATCCGGCCTCGCGCCTAGCTTCCTTGAGACGCTTCGAGAAGACGGACATTCGTAGCCCCCCTGTATAGAGGCTAAGATCATCTTAGGGAGACGTTGACTTAACACTAAGAGTTTCTTAGTATTCTTCTACCCATATATTGGAACCTTGGAGGTGCTACGTATGAACGAATCTGATCCCACCGATCTGGTGATCGCTCCTCCACGCACGAGTGTGCTAAAAAAGCTCGGTATTGGTACGTTGTTTGTTGGAACGTCTGTTCCGAGTGGTCTTGCTGCGACGGCAATCGGCCTTAGTGCAGCCGGTTCTTCTACGACGGCCGCGATTAGTGCTGTCGGTGCTGCTGTAGGCGGAACAGTGGGAGGCGTTGTGGGGACTGGAGTTGGTTTAGCGACGGGTGGCATGGGTATAGCTGCCACGGTTCCTTTCGCGGTTGGAGGCGCAGCTATCGGTGGGTGGGTTGGGCCAGCTCTGGCTCTCTTTGGTATTGGTACAGCACCTGCTTGGGCTGTACCGGTCGCTATAGGCGGGGGAGTCCTCGCAGGCAGCGGGGTTACGGTCGGCGTCCTCAAGTTCTTCAAATACATCAAATCCAAGCGCAGTTCTGATTAAATATAATGACATATTAGGGGTATGTGCAATGAAGATTCTTCTACATCTCGTATCTTTAGCGTTGGTATGTTCTCTTGGCGCGTGTGCTGTCGATCCCGTACTGCGGACAGGCTATCCAGAATATTTGGAGAATCATGCAGGGAAATCACAATTACCATCCACGGATAAGGTAAATCAATATTACCTCCCGCCTCGAACAGAATTTTTTACATATTATTTCCGGACAGGAATGGCCGTAACACTGACCGGAGGTATTCCTACTTTTGTAGTCGAAATCGGGAAAATGTTGGATGACACGTTGAAGTCCACAGATGTACAGGCAGCGTTTGGAACATTGAAAACCGTTGATTCGGCGTCAGTTTCTGGTACGACATTGGTTTTTGATTTGCAGAACTATGAGTTCAAAGACTTTGGTGCTCATATCTCACTTAACATAAAACTTATGAAAGATGAAACGGTCTTTTTTGAAAAAAACTATGTACAGTCCGGTGAAACGCAAGGCACCAAGATGCTTTGGGGCGGGATTCTCGCTGTAAAGAACGCCGTTCAGCAATCGACCAAACAGGCTTTAGATGAGATTCTCAGGCAACTCATCACAGACCTTAATGAATTGCAGTAAATAGACGTAGTACGTAGCCTCAATTCATAGGCCGGATAAGCCGCCAAGCGCCACCAGTATTCGTAACAGTCCATTCGACATGGATACCTCTTCGCGCCTTCTACATTCCGCAATCCATCCGGGATACGCTGCCTCTTCCCGTTGAACGGTGCTGCCAAGCGGAAGGATGTCACGCACAAGTGGGCGGATTCTTAAATCCACCATGCCAAAATCGGGCGTGAGTAGCTGTTTGCCGAGGCAAAGGCCACTGATTGTACGTTGTCAATATTGCCAACACTCGAAGAGAGTTGCTAGAATCGGTAGCATGAAAGCTGAACTCATCACCCAGTTCAGGAGTGATACCGACGACGGCATCATCCAGATCACCGTTTGGCAGGTGTCTGAACCTGTGCCGCCGTCTGTGCATCGCTACAAGTACAGTCTCGTGTACGTGAAAAATGGCAAACGGGTCGTTGGGTTCGACAATGAGCGAGGGAAGGGCGATCACTGCCATCTCGACGGCGAGGAATCTCCCTATACATTCGTCAGCCTCGAACAGCTTGGCGAGGATTTTGCCGCCGAAGTTGCCAAACGGAAGGAGTAAGACATGGAACGTACTTTGACCATCACCATTCGCGCCGACTGGAAGGCGGCGGTGCGCGATGCTATGACGGTTGCCAAGACCGGAGCCGAACGTGGAACCTACATGGGCGAAACCCTGAATTTCGAGACGCCAGCCGCATTCTTCTCGCGTCTCACGTCGAATCGTTGGGTAATGCTGACCGAGTTGCAAGGCTCCGGGGTCGTGGCGGTGCGCGAGCTTGCCCGCCGCCTTGGGCGGGACGTGAAACGTGTACATGAGGATGCCGCCGCGCTGGTTGAACTTGGCCTTATCGAACGGGCTGAGAATGGCGCGCTGTCGTGCCCTTACGTCGACATCTATGTGAATATGCACGTAACGAAATTGGCGGCGTAATTCTAGCTTACAATTTGATCGAACACGAAACGTAGCCGCTCTAACCAGAAACCACCCTAACAATATGTTGAAATAAAGATAGTGGAAGAAGCGAGCGAAGGAAGAAAATTGCTTTGGTATTAAAATCGGTCGTGTATCTTAGTTTTGAATTGTTGCTATTTGCCGCCTTGTAGATTGTTTTTGCTTCCAACTCCGGGGCGTATCCGTTTTCATAGTATTTCATCAGGAAACGATGCCATTTTTTGAAACTGGCTTGATATTCATCTGGGTATTGTTCAAAGGGAAAATTCAGTGCAGAACGGTAGAGGGGGGTTTTGACCATGCCTGGCTCAACGATTTTTACTTTTATATTCAATGGTTTTAGTTCGTAACACAGGCTTTCGCTGAATCCCTCGATAGCCCATTTTGAGGCGTGATATATTGAGTGGAACGGCAAAGTAACGCGCCCTGCCAGAGAAGAAACGTTGATGATGGTTCCCGACCTGTTTTCTCTGAAATGCTCTAGTATCGCTTTGGTCGTGGATAAGACCCCTTTGATATTCGTTTCAATGATGTCGTGAATCGTTTCGTCAGAAGTTTGTTCCAGTGTGTTCGTTGTGTAGATTCCCGCATTATTCACAATGACGTCAATCTTTCCAAAATCTTGTATGGCTTGCCTGATAGATGCTTTTACAGAATCATTGTCTTTTACATCCAATGAGTAGGTTTTTATATTTTTCTGATTTGCAAACATGGATAAATGTTCTGCGTTTCTCATCGTTGCAGCGACGTTCCAACCTCTTTTCGCAAATAAAAGCGCGGCTTCTTTTCCAATACCGCTTGAGGCGCCTGTTATGAATACTGTTTTCATAAGTATTCCTCGTTGAACGGGGAGAGTTGGGGCAGTGCGCCAAAACCCCTCACGTTCCAAAAAACGTTTTGACCTTGTCCATCCACGATTTCGCTTTCGGGTTATGGTGGTCTGCGTTGCTGCGGGAGATTTCGTCGAACTCTTTGAGCAGTTCGCGTTGGCGTTCGGTGAGGTTGACCGGCGTTTCCACCAGGACGTGGCAGAGCAGGTCGCCATGCGACTGTGTACGTACGTTCTGGATGCCTTTGCCGCGAAGACGGAAAACTTTGCCGCTTTGCGTTTCCGCCGGGATTTTCAGGCGCGCCATGCCATCCAGAGTGGGGATTTCAATCTCACCGCCAAGCGCGGCGGTGGTAAAGCTGATTGGCATCTCACAGTGCAAGTCGTCATGTTCACGCTCGAACATGGAATGCCGACGGATGTGGATTTCCACGTAAAGGTCGCCGGAAGGGCCGCCGTTGACTCCCGGTTCGCCGTGGTTGGCGTGGCGCAGGCGCATGCCTTCGTCGATGCCCGCGGGAATTTTGACCTCAAGGGTTTTTTGCCGCTTCACGCGGCCCGAACTCCCGCAGTCGCGGCAGGGGTCGGGGATGATGCGGCCAGCGCCGTGACACCGGGGGCAGGGCTGCTGGAGCGAGAAAAATCCTTGCTGGATGCGTATTTGGCCTGCACCGCCGCAACTCGGGCAGGTGACGGGATGGGTCCCAGGTTTCGCGCCAGTGCCGCCACAGGTTCCGCACTCTTCGACGGTGGGGATGCGAATGATTTTTTCCGCGCCTCGCGCCGCTTCTTCGAGGGAGATTTCAAGGTTGTAGCGTAAGTCCGCGCCGCGATAGACGTTCGAGCGGCTGCGCCCGCCGCCGCCGCCTCCGAAAAGGTCGCCGAAGATGTCGGAAAAAGCGTCGCCGAAACCCTCGAAACCACCACCGAACCCGCCTCCGACGCCCGCCGAAGGGTCGACGCCCGCATGGCCGAAACGGTCATAGGCGTCGCGCTTTTTGGTGTCGGAAAGTATTTCGTAGGCTTCCTTGGCTTCCTTGAATTTTTCCTCGGCTTCCTTGTTGCCCGGGTTGCGATCCGGGTGGTATTTCATCGCCAGCTTGCGATATGCCTTCTTGATGGTGTCGTCGTTGGCGTCGCGGTTGACTCCGAGAGTGGTGTAGTAATCTCTTTTATTGGGCATGATTTTTTGATATTCCGGCTTGCCGCAGACGCGGCAACGGGGATGACGAGCATCCCCGTTAAAAATGGTGTGCGGTCAAAATGCTGTCCGCTTATTTCTTATCCTTGACTTCGGTGAATTCGGCGTCGACCACATCGGCTTCGGCTGCCTTGCCGTCATTACCATTGCCGCCATTGTCCGGTTGTTCGCCGGGTTGGGCGTCCGCAGCCTGCTGATGTTGCGCGTACATCGCTTCGCCCAGTTTCTGGCTCGCGGAGGCGAGTGCCTGTGACTTGGCTTCGATATGGGCTTTGTCGTCGCTCTTGATCGCTTCTTCGGCTTCCTTGATCGCGGCTTCGATCTTGCTCTTGTCGTCGTCGCCGATCTTATCGCCGTATTCCTTGAGCGCCTTGCGGGTGGCGTGGATCATGCTGTCGCATTCATTGCGGGCATTGACCAGGTCGTGCGCCCTCTTGTCTTCTTCGGCGTGAGTGGCAGCATCCTGCACCATACGCTGAATTTCTTCGTCCGAGAGGCCCGAGTTGGCCTTGATGGTGATCTTGTTTTCCTTGCTGGTTGCCTTGTCCTTGGCCGAGACGTGCAGGATGCCGTTGGCGTCGATGTCGAAAGTGACTTCGATTTGCGGCATGCCGCGCGGGGCGGGCGGGATGTCGGTGAGGTTGAATTGGCCCAGGCTCTTGTTGCCGGCGACCATGTCGCGCTCGCCTTGCAGCACATGAATGGTGACAGCGGACTGATTGTCGTCAGCGGTAGAGAAGACCTGGCTCGCCTTGGTGGGAATAGTGGTGTTCTTCTGGATGAGCTTGGTCATGACACCGCCCAGGGTCTCGATGCCGAGCGAGAGCGGGGTGACGTCGAGCAGGAGCACATCCTTTACGTCGCCTTGCAATACGCCGCCCTGGATGGATGCGCCAACGGCGACGGCTTCGTCAGGGTTGACGTCCTTGCGGGCTTCCTTGCCGAAGAATTCTTTTACTTTCTCTTGCACCTTGGGCATGCGGGACTGGCCGCCGACGAGGATGACGTCGTCGATGTCGGTGACTTTGATGCCCGCGTCCTTGATGGCGATGCGGCACGGCTCGATGGTGCGTTCGATGAGGTCTTCGACCAGCGCCTCGAATTTCGCGCGGGTGATTTTCATCGTCAGGTGTTTCGGGCCGGTGGTGTCTGCTGTGATGTAGGGCAGGTTGATTTCAGTCTGCTGGCCGGAAGAAAGCTCGATCTTGGCTTTTTCGGCGGCTTCTTTCAGGCGTTGCAGGGCGAGTACGTCGTTCTTGAGGTCGACGCCCTGATCTTTTTTGAACTCGGTGACGATATAGTCGATGATGCGCTGGTCGAAGTCTTCGCCGCCCAGAAAGGTATCGCCATTGGTGGAGAGCACTTCAAACTGGTGCTCACCCTCGATGTCGGCAATTTCGATGATGGAGATGTCGAAGGTTCCGCCGCCGAGGTCATAGACGGCAATCTTGGAGTCGCCCGGCTTCTTGTCCATGCCGAAGGCGAGCGCCGCCGCCGTGGGTTCGTTGATGATGCGGCGCACTTCCATTCCGGCAATCTTGCCCGCGTCCTTGGTGGCTTGGCGCTGGCTGTCGTTGAAATAGGCGGGGACGGTGATGACGGCTTCGGTGACTTCCTCGCCGAGGTAGTCTTCAGCGGTTTTTTTCATCTTGCGTAACACTTCGGCAGAGACTTGCGGTGGGGCGATTTTTTTGTCGCGCGCCTTGACCCAGGCGTCGCCGTTGTCGGCCTTGACGATCTCGAAGGGCATCAGGTCGATGTCCTTTTGCACTTCCTTTTCTTCAAAACGGCGGCCAATCAGGCGCTTGACCGCGAAAAGAGTGTTCCTGGCGTTGGTGACGGCCTGGCGCTTGGCGGGTGCGCCGACCAGGATTTCACCGTCGTCGGCGTAGGCCACCACGGATGGCGTGGTACGCGCGCCCTCGGAGTTCTCGATGACCTTGGGCTTGCCGCCTTCCATGATCGAGACGCAGCTATTGGTGGTTCCGAGGTCGATGCCGATGATTTTGCTCATGATTTCAAGTTCCTATATTTTGAGAGATTCGGTTGCGGGTCGTGTTTTCGAGCCGGGAATGAGTCGATATATGGGGCAGCGTGGCGCGATTTCAAGTCCCAGCCATTAACCCTTCGCTTTGGAGACCATGACCATTGCGGGGCGGATGATGCGGCCATGCAGCAGGTAGCCTTTTTGCAGGACGTTGATGACGGTGTTCGGCTCGGCTTCGGATTCGAGAGTGCCGATGGCTTGGTGTTTGTTGGGATCGAATTTTTGCCCGAGCGGGTTTTCTTCGATCAGATTTGCGCCCTCGAACGCGGCTGCGAGTTGCTTGAGGGTGAGTTCCACGCCTTCGCGCAGTTTTTCCGGCGTCTGGCTTTCGGTGGCCAGCGCCGCTTCCAGGCTGTCCTTGACGGGCAGCATCGTCCCGGCGAATTTTTCGGCGGCGAATTTCGACGCCTTGGCGATGTCTTCCTGTGCGCGGCGGCGGATGTTTTCGGCCTCCGCCCTTGCCCGCAGACAGGCATCGTGCTGTTCCGCAGCGTTTTTTTCGGCCTCAAGGAGGCGCGCTTCCGTTTCCTTGAGCATGGCGATAAGGTCGGCGGAGGGTTCGGCGGGCAATTCGGTTTGTGTTTCGGTTTTATCGGGACTCGTCTCCGTGTCCTTGGTAGCGGGAGCGTCGGTGAGTGGTTCGGCGGCGGGTAGTTCGGCGGCGGGTGGCTCAGCGGTGGGTGGTTCAGTCTGTGTTTCAGCCTTGGCAGGCGCTTCCATGCTTTTGGCATCGACATCGACATCGGTGGTGCGTGGTTCTTCGACGGGTAGTTCGGGTTTGGTTTGTGTTTCGACTTTGGCGGGTTGTGTTTCTATGCTCCAGGCGGCAGGGTCGGTATAGGGTTTGATGGGTGGCCTGATTCGTTTTTCAGCTTCAGCGAGGCGCGCGTCCGCCTCTTTGAGCGCAGCGGCAAGGTCGGACTTTTTGATGTCTGAAGTGGAGTGAGCCGGTTCGGTTTTGACTGTTTCAGCGGGCGTAGCGGCCTCAGAGGGCTTGTGCGGTTTCGGGGGCGCGGGTCGATGGGGTTGCATGGGCAATCAGTCCTCAAGATGCGATCAAAACTTCGTGTATATGTGTATATATACGATAAAAGCTTCGTATATATAATATATTGGGTCGACAAATATATTGAGCCGATGCGGAAAATTTCAACCCCTTGCCCTTTTCGCGCCTGTCTAAGGAACCTCTGCACAACCCCTTTTGATGGATTGCTTCGTCACTTCGCTCCTCGCAATGACGGGTAAAAATGGGTGTCATTGCGAGCGAAGCGAAACAATCCAAGCTTGTTCAGGGTTTCTCTAATGGGAATTCTTATCTTCCAGTGATTTTTTGTCTGTGCCGATTGTGCCGTATGGCGCTAGAATTGCGCGTTTCGTCAGTACAGTGACAGGTGAAGCCGTGAATACCGGCCCCCAATCCGACCATCAACCCGGTCCCGTTTCCGAAAACGAAACCGGCTTTGAATTTCCCGACATGCATGGCGGCAAGCATCATTTCGAGTCTACGGCTCGGTTCGTTGCGTGGGTGCGCGCGGCTGCGCCCTATATCCACGCCTTTCGCGGCAAGACTTTCGTGGTGGGCTTTGGGGGCGAGGTGGCGGCGGGCAAGCTGGCGCAGAGCCTGGCCTACGATTGCAACCTGCTTGCGGCGCTCGGTATCCGGCTGGTGCTGGTGCATGGGGCGCGCCCGCAGATCGACGCGGAACTGATACGGCGGGGGCTGGAGTCGCGTATTCACAACGGGCTGCGCGTGACCGACCTGGCGGCGATGGAGTGCGTAAAGATGGCGATGGCGGTGACGCGCTTCGAGGTGGAGGCGCTGCTCTCGCAAGGCTTGCCCAATACGCCGATGGCAGGCGGTTATATGCGGGTGACGGGCGGCAATTTCATCACCGCTCGCCCGGTGGGGGTGGTCGACGGGGTCGATTATCAGTACACGGGGTCTGTGCGTAAGATCATCGCCGAAGAGATCAATGCCGACCTCGATCAGCAAAACGTGGTGCTGATTACGCCGCTTGGAATGTCGCCCGCAGGCGAAATCTTCAATATGTGCATGGAAGAGGTGGCCGAGGCGGTGGCGGTGGCGGTAAAAGCGGAAAAATTGATTTATCTGTGCGACGCGCCCGGCCTTCTCGACGATGATGGAAAGCTGATTGGTTCGGTGACGGCCGATGAAGCCGAACGGCATATCGAGGCAGGCAAGGGGCTTACCGAGGATTTGGGGCTTTATTTGCCGTGCGCGATTCGCGCGGTGCGTAACGGGGTGGCGCGTTGCCATCTTCTCGACCACGACAAGGACGGGGCGCTGTTGCTGGAGTTTTTTACGCCTGCGGGAGTGGGCACGGTGGTATCGCGCGACCCATTGTTCCAGTTGCGCGAAGCGACGGCGGATGATGTCGGCCCTCTGGTGGCGTTGATTTCACCGTTGGAAGCCGACGGTACGCTGGTGCGTCGTGGGCGGGAACTGCTCGAATACGAGATAGACCGCTTTTCGGTGGTGGAGTATGACGGGATGTTGGTGGGGTGTGCAGCGCTTTACAAGTTTTCCGGGGATAACGCGGCAGAATTGGCTTGCCTGGCGGTGACGCCGGAATATCGCCGTGCGGGGCTTGGAGAGCAGTTGATGCGCCGGATCGAACAGCGGGCGCGGCGCGATGGGCTGGAGCGTTTGTTTGTGCTCACTACGCGCACGGCGCACTGGTTCCGGGAGCGCGGTTTCAAGGAAATCGACCCGGAGACGCTGCCAGCCCAGAAACGCGAGCTTTATAACCTTCAGCGTCGATCCAAAGTGTTCGTCAAATCGTTATAAGCGGCTAGAATAGACGATCATGGTTTCGACATGGGAGAGAGGGTAGGACAATGACGCGCATGGTCAGTTGCGTGAAGCTAGGGCGTGAAGCCGAAGGGCTGGAACGCCCGCCGGTGCCGGGCGAATTGGGCAGGCGGATTTTTGAGAATGTCTCCAGGGAGGCATGGCAGCAATGGGTCAGGTATCAGACCATGCTGATCAACGAGAACCGTCTGAATCTGATGGACCCTCGGGCGCGCAAGTATCTGGGAGAACAGATGGAGAAACATTTCTTTTCGGGCGGGGCTGATCAGGTTTCTGGCTTCGTGCCCCCGGCGCAGTGATGTCTCTTTTTCTGGCTTTTCTTTCCCTGGTGCTGGTGCTGTCGCTGGAGCAGCTTCGCCCTTTGCCGGTGAAGCGGGTGGTGCTCGACCCCCTTCGCAGACTCACGGCAGGGCTGGTGAAGCGTCTCGATGCCGGGCACAGGCGTCATGAACAGTGGATTTGGGGGCTGCTGGTGCTTGGAGGCACGGCGTTGTGCGCGCTCATCAACTATGCGTTGCCGACAGTTCCCGCTTTGCTCTTCACCATTGTGGTGCTTTATCTCTGTTTGGGCTTCCGCCACGAGAGCCATTATTTTACTGACATTCATTTTGCCTTGCGCGCGGGGGAAATCGATCGCGCGCGCGCCTTGCTGTCCGAGTGGAGGGGAGGGCAGTATGACGGAGTCGGCTCCGGCGGGATTGCGCGGCTCACCATCGAGCAGGCGCTTGTCGGGGCGCATCGCAACGTATTCGGAATGGTGTTCTGGTTCCTGGTCCTTGGCCCATGCGGGGCGGTGATGTACCGGCTGGCAAGGTTCCTTCATGATGAGTGGCGGAACGCGGAGCCGGCATACAGTGGCGATGCCGATCCTGGGCTTGGGGTAGAGGCGGCTCCCACACATGTGGCATGCAGCATGGCGGGCGGGCAGTACGGTGAGTTCGCGCGCCATGCTTTTTTGATTCTCGACTGGTTGCCTTCGAGGATGACGGCGATTTTGTTCGCTATCGGAGGAAATTTCGAGGATGCGGTGTTTTGCTGGCGCGCGCAGGCAGTGTTATGGCCGGATCGTACCAGCGCAATTCTGGTGACGAGCGGAGCCGGCGCACTCGGTGTGCGACTTGGAGAGTCGGATTCCGATGAGGGCGAGGCAGCGGAGGGTCCGGAAATCGGTGTCGGCGAGAAGGCGGGCGTCGACGATTTGCAAGCTACGGTTGGGCTCGTCTGGCGGGCGTTGATCGTGTATCTGATGTTACTGGCTCTGGCGGCGATTGCTGTCTGGGTAGGTGGCTAATTTTGAGGAGAGGAGAAATCCGATGGCTGATCGTGAAGTCGTTGTATTGAGTGCCGCGCGTTCTGCGGTGGGGGGGTTTGGCGGTTCTCTGAAAGACCTGGAGCCTGCCGAACTGGGTGGTTTGGTGATCAAGGAAACCATTGCCCGTTCCGGCGTCGACCCGAATGAAATTTTGTTTGCTGCGCTGGGGAACATCATCCCGACGGATTCCCGTTATCCGTATGTGGCGCGCGTGGCTACCATCCAGGGCGGGATGCCGATGAATTCCGTTGCTTTCGCGGTCAATCGCTTGTGCGGTTCGGCGATGCAGGCGGTTGTTTCTTCGGCCCAGGCGATCATGCTCGGGGATACGGACTACGCGCTTGCGGGCGGGGTGGATGTGATGACGCGTGGCGTCTACATGATGCCGGCCTTGCGTTTTGGCGCGCGCATGGGCGATACATCGGCGTTCGATTCGATGGTCTCTGTGATTACCGACCCGTTCGGCGTCGGCCACATGGGCATCACCGCTGAAAATCTCGCGGTCAAGCACGGCATCACCCGTGAGCAGCAGGATGCTTTCGCGCTGGAATCGCATAAGCGCGCGGCTGCTGCGTTGGCCGCCGGTTATTTCAAAGGCCAGATCGTGCCGATCACCTTGAAGACTCGCAAGGGCGAGGTCGTGTTCGACACCGATGAGCATGTGAAGCCGGATACGACGATGGAAGGCCTCGCGAAGATGAGGCCCGCCTTCAAGAAAGATGGCACAGTGACGGCGGGGAATGCTTCGGGAATCAACGACGCTGCCGCTTTCCTGGTGCTGGCCGATGCCGCGAAAGCTGCCGCAGCCGGTTATAAGCCGATGGCCCGGCTGGTCTCCTACGGGATTGCGGGGGTTCCGAACGACGTCATGGGCGAAGGCCCGATCCCGGCGACGCAGCTTGCGCTCAAGCGTGCCGGACTGACGCTGGATCAAATGGACGTGATCGAATCCAATGAAGCTTTTGCGGCGCAAGCGTTGTCCGTGACGAAGGTGTTGGGACTTGATCCGGCCAAGACCAATCCGAACGGCGGCGCGATTGGCCTCGGCCATCCGGTGAGTGCCACTGGTAGCGTCATTGTCACCAAACTGTTGCACGAAATGCAGCGCCGCAATGCCCGTTATGGCCTGGCGACGATGTGTATCGGCGGCGGTCAGGGGATTGCCACGATTTACGAACGGCTCTGATTTTTAGGGCGTTTGGATGGAAAAAAACGGCATTTTCGGATGCCGTTTTTTCTTTTGAGAAATGCTTCACAAATCACGGTGAAATGCCTTTTTTGTAACGCATTATAGGCATCCTTGCTCTACACTGCGCTCATCGCTGCCGAAAGAATAACCATTGTTCATCTGGAGGTTATATGCTATCCACGATACGGCGATCCTCTTTGGTACGGCAGACCCTGCTCGGAGTCATTCTGATCTGCGTACTTGCTGCGGTAGGGCTTTCCATTGCCCTATCCTCCTATACGCGCCAGGTAGCGATCAAGGAAAGCCGGAGCACATTGGAGACACAAACCAATCTGATTATCCGTACCCTCGAATATGCTGAAGAAAGCATGAAACAGCTCGCCCTGGCAGCGCTGGAACGGTTCGAGAGCGAATTGCCGCCGCCCCGTTTGACAGGGGCAACTGTAAGCATCGGTGGCGCGGCGCGGCCGGAACTGGTGTTTGGCGACAATGTTCGCGGAATCGGCAATCAGGCTTACCTGCTCGCCTACAAGAAAACCAACCCGTTGAATGATGCTGCCTTTCTGTTGCAGGACGGAGGAAAAATATATCGCGCCACGACGCTGCTCAAGGACAGTAGCGGTCAGTACCGTGATGGTGAACTGGTTCCCGATGGATATACAAAGACCTTGCTGGATGGAAAAACCTATATCGGCACCCTGCAACGTTCCGGCAAGGTGTATACGCTCGCAGCCAAACCGCTCAAAGATTCGCAAGGGCGGGTCATTGGCGCGATTACCATGCGAGTCGATATTGGTAACAATATCAATTTGGTGCGGGAAAAATTGGGCTCGATCATCCTCGGCAAATCGGGTTATCCCTTTATCGTTGAAGAGGCTTCAGGAGACAACAAGGAAGCGCGTTTCATCATGCACCCAACGCTGCAAGACAAACCGATCAGTTCAGTCGACGAAAAGTCTCAGGCGGTTATAAACGCGATCTTGAGCGAAAGAAAAGGATTCCTTTCTTATGATTCTGTTGCCGATGACGGAACGCCGCAGCAAAGAATCGCTGCGTTCGACGAAGTTCCGGCACTCAAATGGATCATCGTCGCTTCCGCCTTGGAGGAAGATTTTACCGCGCCATTCGATCAGATTCACCGCTTGCTCTTGATTGGCCTTGCAATCACGGTCATGCTCCTCGTCGTGTGCTTGGCGTTGCTCATTCGTGCACAACTGCGCCCGCTTGAGCGTGTCGCGCAAGGGTTGACACAAATGGGGCAGGGGGATTTGACATGCCATGTGGAAACTTGCCTCGATTCGCGTAACGAAATCGACCTTTTGGCAAGATGTGTCAATGAAACCGGGAGCACAATAAAAACGCTGGTCAGTGCCATACGGGTTTCGGCGGACAAGGTCGCCGATTCGGCTTCCAATGTTTCCGGGTCGATGCAGCAACTCTCCACCGGCATTGACGGCCTTTCCTCGTCCTCATCCGAAATCAGCAGCAGTATTGAAGAGCTTTCCATTTCGGTTGAGCACATTGCAGAGGCAGCGGGTGAAACGCATGACCGTGTCGAGGATGCCGTAACCAGAGTCGAGCATGGAAAACAGGTCGTCCACAATGTGATCGATTCAATCCGTTTGATCGAAGGGCGGGTACAGTCCTCGCTTTCCGAAGTCGAAGCGCTGACAACGCATTCGCATAAGATCGAGAAAGTCGTCGCCACGATCAGCGCAATTGCCGAGCAAACCAATCTTCTTGCACTGAATGCTGCAATCGAAGCTGCGCGCGCTGGTGAAGCCGGGCGTGGTTTTGCGGTCGTTGCGGACGAAGTTCGTAAGCTCGCCGAACAATCGGCGCGTTCGGCCAACGAAATCGACGAAACCCTCAGCCATGTCGCGTCAGGCGTTGCCGCCGTTCAAGCTTCGATCAGCGAAGCCGTCTCTGAGACTCGGAAAAGCACGGAATTTTCAGATAGCGCGGATAGTGCTTTGGAGAAAATTGAGAACATCACCCGCAGCATCGCCGATACAATCACTTCCATTGCCGATATTACGCGGCAGCAATCTACGGCAGCGCAGGCGATGACAAGCCAGGTGAGTTCCTCGGCACAAGCGGCCGAAGAAACCAAGCGCGTCACTTACGGCGTGTCGCAGAGCGCCACTGACCTGAAAACAGAAGCGGAAAAGCTTGCCCGCGAGACGGAGCGTTTCGTCGTTTAATTGACGCTCTACCAGTGTTTCGCGTTTCTGATCTAGGGCTGGATTGTTTCGTCGCTGCGCTCTTCGTAATGACGGAGCGGGAAAGCCAATTGCCGTCATTGCGAATTGAAAAGGGTCAAATCCCGTATCAACGGAATTTGACCCTTTGTGGCTTTGCTGCCGTTTTTGGCTGTCAGGCCAAATGCGGCATCCAACTCCCTTTCCCCGTCCGGTTGGCCGAGCGGGGAATCTGGGAGAGGAACTTACTCAGGCAGACTTCTTCGAGCCGGCCTTGGTGGTGGTGGTGACGGCCTTGACCGTGGCGTTGGTGGCCGCAGCAACGTTGGCTTCGGCAATTTCGGTCGCTTGCTTGACGGCCTTGGAGAAGTTGTCGTAGGCGCTGTTGGCGGCGGCAATGGCCGACTTCACGGCGGCGACGGCAACGTCGGAACCCGCCGGGGCGGATTTGGCGGCTCTGTCAAGCACGGTGGAAACGTTCTTGTTCAGTTCAGCAAGTTGGTTTTCAAGCACTTTCGCCAGTTCTTCCTGGCCTTGCGAGGCGATTTCATAAACGCTGCGGGCGTAAGCGACAGACTTCTCCAGCATGGGCTGGATCAGCGAGGCTTGCAGGGAAACCAGCTCTTGCACGTCCTTGGTGCCCAGCAGCGCCTTGGTGTTGGAGACGCTGTCTTCAAGCACGGAACGGGCGGTGTTGAGGTTGAGGGCGGCCAGGCGCTCGGCGTTGGCAAAGGCGCTGTTGGTCAGGCTCAACAGGGTTTCAATGTTGGCCTTGTTGGTGGCGGCGAATTGATCGGGATTGAATGTGGTCATCGGGTTCTCCTGATGTAAACGGTGTGGAAAAGAAACTGCAGAAACTGCAAGGATACTGCTCTACTGCCGGGTTTGGGGGAGATGACGATATGTCTTTTGTATTGCTGCATAGCAACATTTTTTGTGTATTGTATGCTGTGTAATCTGGTTGTCAAGAGTTTTTTGTGTGCTACGCAAGAAAAATTTCACAGAGGCTTTCATATCTGGTTCGTTCCTCTTCCGAGAAGCAGCAGAAAATCACTTCCCGGATACTTGGTAGGCGCGCCAGTTCCTCCCGCACGGCACGGAGCGCACATGGTGCGGCTAGATCGGGCGGATAGCCGTAAACTCCGGTGCTGATGCAGGGAAAAGCGATGGTTTCCAGCCCGGATTGGGCGGCGAGTTTCAGCGCATGGCGATAGCAGGCGGCGAGCAGCGCCGGTTCGCCGTGTTTGCCGTCGCGCCAGACGGGACCTACGGTGTGGATGACGTGCCGGGCGGGAAGCCGGAAGCCGGGAGTGATTTTGGCTTCACCCGTAGCACAGCCGTTCAGGGTGTGGCAGTAAGCCAACAACTCCGGCCCGGCAGCGCGGTGGATGGCTCCGTCGACCCCGCCGCCGCCCAGGAGGGTGTTGTTGGCGGCGTTGACGATGGCATCGACGCTCAATGTCGTAATATCGGCGCAAATGGCGCGTAAGGTGGCTGGCATGATGGGATTGAGACCGAAAACGCGAAATGCTTTATTGTCGCGCTTTCGTCGGAAAGGGTGAATGGTGAAGGCGATGGGAAGGCGGGCGATGTGGCGGGTTTTGGCGATAGGGATGTTTTTGGCGGCAGCGGGCTCGGCGAACGCGCAGACGCAGCGGGCAAGCCTGGAAGCGGGCAAGCAGCGTATCGAGGTTGAGGTCGCTGCCGATGAGCCGACGCGACAGTTTGGGCTGATGTACCGGAGCCATCTTCCATCCGATCAGGGCATGTTGTTCGTGTACCCGTCTTCGATCCGTATCTGCATGTGGATGAAAAATACGCTGATTCCGCTGTCGGTGGCGTTTCTCGATGAAGAGGGGCGCATTCTCAATATCGAGGACATGACCCCGCAGAACGAGGAGTCCCATTGCTCGGTGAAACTGGCGCGCTATGCGCTGGAGATGAACCGGGGGTGGTTCGCCAGGCATGGGGTGAAGGCGGGTGACCGAATCGAGGGCGTGAAATCCCTGTCCGCGAATTAGGGCGGCTTTCTTCGCGCACATCCAGCCATTGTTGGGCGGGATGGGTGGGGATAATGCCCCAAATGCCGTTTTGCGCCTTCGCCATTCCCGGCGCGGCATGTGAGGCATGGGGCCAGCCGTGGCAGAAGACAGCGACGAAGACAAGACAGAACCAGCATCAAGCCGACGAATACAACAGGCTCGCGAAGAGGGGCAGGTTCCGCAGTCGCGCGAACTTCAGACCTTCCTGGTGACGGTGACAGGGGCGCTTTTTCTCTGGATGCTCGGCAGTTGGATGGGAGATCGGTTGCTGGGGCTGCTGCGGCGCGGTTTTTCTTTTGATCGCCATCTGGCGTATGAGACGAATACCCTGGTACTCATCGAATGGGTGCAAGACGTCTTCGGTGGGGCCTTGCTGACGCTGATGCCGCTTTTCCTCGCGCTGATGGTGGCGGCGCTGGTCGCCCCGGTGATGCTTGGCGGCTTCCTGTTCGCGCCCAAGGTGCTGGGCCTGAAGCTTGACCGGCTTAACCCGCTCAAGGGCTTCAAGCGCATGTTTTCGCTGCATGGGCTGGCCGAAATGCTTAAGGCGATCATGAAGGCGGCGTTGATTGGAGGGGTTGGCGCAACGGTATTGTGGCGCTACCGCGATCACCTTTTCGATTTCATGAAAGAGCCATTGCTGATTGCGATTGGCGATTTTGCCTCGTCGGTGTCCTGGATTGCGCTGCTGATCGTCGCCAGCCTTGGGTTGCTCGCGCTTTTCGATGTGCCGTTCCAGTTGTGGCAGTACCACAAGAACCTGCGTATGTCGAAAGAAGAGGTCAAGCGCGAGAATAAGGAACAGGAAGGCGACCCGCACGTCAAGGGACGCATCCGCTCGATGCAGCGCGAAATGGCGCGTCGGCGGATGATGTCCGAGGTTCCCAAGGCCGATGTGGTGGTGACAAACCCGGCGCACTTTTCGGTAGCCTTGCGTTACGACGCCTCGCGCATGTCCGCGCCTATCGTCGTGGCCAAGGGGCGCGGCGAACTGGCGCTGAAAATCCGGGAAATTGCCCGCGAACACCATGTAGCCCTGCTGGAAGCGCCTCCGCTCGCACGCGCGCTCTATGCACATTGCGAACTGGAGCAGGCGATTCCCGCCGCGCTGTTTACCGCTGTGGCCGAGGTGATGGCTTACGTTTACCAGTTGAACGAGGCGATGAAAAACGACTTGCCCACGCCGCAACCGCCTGTCGACCTGCCGGTTCCCTCCACGCTCGATCCCGGCCCGCCTCCGGAAGATTGACCCATGACAACGAATGCGAGTACGCCCCGGCATGGCTAACGAAATCGCCCTGAATCTGCGCCGGTTTTTGACACCCGCGAACCTGCGCGCGCTGGCAGCGCCGATCCTCATCATCATGGTACTGGCGATGATGGTGCTGCCGCTGCCGGTGTTCCTGCTGGACGTGTTTTTCACGTTCAACATCGCCATATCGGTGATGGTGATGATGGTGGCGATGTATGCGCGCCGCCCGCTGGATTTTTCCGCGTTCCCCACGGTGCTGCTCGTCACCACGCTGTTGCGGCTCTCGCTCAACGTGGCTTCCACCCGTATCGTGCTGCTTCACGGGCATGGAGGGTCGGACGCAGCAGGCAAGGTCATCGAGGCGTTCGGGCAGTTCATCGTGGGCGGCAACACTGCCGTGGGCATCGTGGTGTTCGTGATCCTCACCATCATCAATTTCGTGGTCATCACCAAGGGCGCGGGACGGATTGCGGAAGTGAGCGCGCGTTTCACTTTGGACGCGATGCCGGGCAAGCAGATGGCCATCGACGCGGATTTGAACGCGGGCTTGATCGATGAGAAAACCGCCAAGCTGCGCCGCAAGGAAGTGGCGCAGGAGTCTGATTTCTTTGGGGCGATGGACGGCGCTTCCAAGTTCGTGCGGGGGGACGCCATCGCGGGCATCCTGATTTTGCTCATCAACATCCTGGGCGGATTGTTCGTGGGCGTCATCCAGCACGATTTAGCATTTTCCGATGCGGCGCAAACGTACATCATCCTCACCATCGGCGACGGGCTGGTCGCGCAGATTCCATCGCTCGTCATCTCGGTAGCGGCGGGTCTGGTGGTTTCCAGGGTGGGCGACGATCTGGACATTGGCGCGATGGTCATCAACCAGGTGTTTTCCAACACGCAGGTGCTCGTACTGACTGCCGTCATCGTCGGCGTACTCGGCTTGATTCCCGGCATGCCCAACCTGGTATTCCTGCTCTTCGCCTCGTCGATCGGGGCGCTCGCGTGGAGGCGCAGCAAGCGGCAGGAGGGCACAGATGAGCCAACGCAGGAAGAAGAAGCGCAAAGTGCCGCCGAAGCGCGCGCCGCCGAAGCGCAGGAAGCGAGTTGGAACGATGTCGCCTCCGTCGACGTGCTCGGCCTGGAAGTGGGCTACCGGCTGATCCCGATGGTCGACAGGAGCCAGAACGGCGAACTGTTGCGGCGCATCCGAGGGTTGCGAAAGAAATTTGCACAGGACGTTGGCTTCCTGACCGCGCCCGTGCACATCCGCGACAATCTCGAACTCAAGCCCAACGCCTACCGCGTCACCCTCAAGGGGGTCGATGTTGGTACTGGCGAAGCCTTTCCCGGACAATTTCTGGCGATCAATCCTGGCCGGGTCGTAGGGCCGCTGCCTGGGCGGGAAACCATCGACCCCGCGTTCGGGCTGCCCTCATACTGGATCGACAACACTACCCGCGAACAGGCGCACGCACTCGGCTACACGGTGGTCGACGCCAGCACCGTTGTGGCCACGCACCTCAACCAGGTCATCCTCGGGTACGCCGCCGAATTGCTGGGCCGTCAGGAAACCCAGGCGCTGCTCGACCACATCTCGAAAGAAGTCCCCAAACTCGTCGAAGATCTCGTCCCCAAACTGCTGCCGATCTCCATCGTGCAGCGGGTGTTGCAAAACCTGCTGGCCGAGGAAGTCAACATTCGCGACATGCGAACCATCATCGAAGTGCTGGCCGAATATGCCCCGCGCACACAGGATGCCACCGAACTCACCACGCGGGTACGCGAAGCACTTGGGCGCGCCATCATCCAGATGTTGTTCCCAAACAATGCCGAAGTGCAGGTCATAGCGCTCGAACCGGGGCTGGAGCGCATCCTCTTGCAAGCGATGGTAGGCGGCGACGGAGCCATCGAGCCGGGGCTGGCCGACACCCTGCTGCGCCAGACGGCACAACTCGCCCAGCGCCAGGAAGAAATCGGCCTGCCGCCGGTATTGCTCGTCCCCGCGCAACTGCGGCTGCTGCTATCGAGGTTCCTGCGCCGCACCGTGCCTGCGCTACGGGTCATCGCCAACAGCGAAGTGCCGGAATCGCGCACGATCCGCATCACGGGGATGGTAGGGGCGGGGTGAGTGTGGGTGCGATACCCCCTTATCCCTCTCCCCCTGCCCCTCTCCCGCAAGGGGAGAGGGGAGTTTTGTACACACTTGAACAAAAGCCGCTCTAATATATATGGATGCCGTATGTATCAGTATCATAGTGATAGAGCCTAGGCTTAACAAAAAGGAGTACATCATGCGTAAATCAAGTAAAAACGTTGTCTTGCCGGAGTCAAGCGTAGGCATACCCGTCGACATCGACACATCCTCTGCTATCGAACCTGGGTACGTGAAAAGCGCACTGGGCTTTGAGCTTCAGGATGGAGATGTCGTTACAGTGGAAACACTAGAAGAACTGGCGGAAAATAAAGGAGGGGATGAAGATGAGTAACAGCGGACTTGCAACCGTTAAGAAAATTTCCCCTAACAAAACTGCCCCTCGCAACAAGCCGATCACGAAAATTACCATTCATCATACGGCTGGGGTATTGTCTGCTGAAAGTATCGGTAACGTATTTGTTTCTACTTCCAGGCAAGCGAGTTGCAACTACGGGATTGGTAATGATGGCAAGGTGGTGCTGGTTGTAGATGAGAAGGATCGCAGTTGGTGCTCTTCATCCTCCGCCAATGATCATCAAGCCGTGACAATAGAAGTCTCTGACTCTTCTACGGGCGGCGATTGGCCAGTATCTGCCGCTGCCTACAATATGTTGATTGATTTGTGCGCGGACATCTGCAAGCGCAACAATATCAAGTCTCTAATTTACGACGGGACTTCGGGAGGCTCCTTGACCTCTCACCGCATGTTCGCCAGCACCACATGCCCAGGCCCTTATTTACTTGCGCGTTTCCCAGCGATCTGTTCTGCCGTTAACGCACGCATCTCTGGTACATCTTCGCCTCCGGTCTCGCAGTCGGATACCTTTACGGTGCGTGTTACGGCTAGTGTACTCAATATCCGTACTGGACCCGGAACAAACTATGGAGCGAACGGAAGCATAAATAAGGAAGGGGTTTATACGATTGTAGAAACTTGTTCCGGCATCGGTTCGACAAAGGGATGGGGAAAATTGAAGAGCGGAGCCGGATGGATCAGCCTGGACTACGCTACGAGGTTGTAATGATGTCAAATGTGAAGTCTTGAATTACTTTTTGAACCCGTAGAGATACGGGTTTTTTGTTGTGCGCCCGGCATGGGGCATTCCTGCGGGCGCAAATCCCACCATAAGTTGATCGTAGCGAAGAACTACATGATTCCCAGGCTACGCTTGCTCTTGATAAAGAAATTACTTTGGTTCCCGGTAGTGTCTCACTTTGAAACCTTGTAACATTGACGGCGATAGCTGACCTGTGCACACCCAAAATCCTGCGCCTAAACGCTTTGACGTACTGTGTCACAGCAAGAAATTGTAGCAACACGTAATAACGTCCGTTTTTTCACTTTTGAAGGGAGGTTTTTATGCGAAAAGTATCTTTGTTGTTGATTATGTCTCTGTCTCTGATTGTTGGGCTAACGGGATGTGCCGCAACTCGCAGTGCAGGAAACGAAAAAATTGCCCATCTGACGTATGAGGAGGTGGGTCAGCGGATAGTCAAAGGGAAAACCACGAAACAAGAAGTTTTGGATTGGCTCGGCTCGCCTACGGAGACAGCGGTGCTCCGCTCTACAAACGAGGAGGAGTCTGAAATGTGGGTATACGCTTATGCCCGAGTCAAAGCCGTCAGAGCACCGTTTTATGTTTCAATGACCACTCAAGCGCGGAAGGGGCTTTCGCTGACTTTTGGAGAGGATGGAACAGTCTCAAGATTTACGTTTTCGGATAAAAACCCAGAGGAAGGAAAGGCGACGCAATGACCCGTCCCGTTTCGCATCTCGTCACGAGCCGCTTTCATTTTTTGTGTTGATGCCTCTGTTTGAAATCTTGCCACATTGACGGAGACAGCCGACCTGTGCACGCTCAAGCCATTATGCCTAAACGCTCAAGCACAGGTCGGCTCGACCTGAACTAACTTGCCAAGTCCATCGTCGATCAAGCGATGGGCGAAGTGCAGTCTGTAGGGAATACAGGAAAGAATGCTGCCGCTGTCGAACTTGGTCGTCTTGGTGGCCTAAAAGGTGGCGCTGCATGTGCAAGGAAATTGACCGCCGAAGAGCGGTCGGAGATTGCGAGGAAGGCGGCTAAAGCTAGATGGAATAAAGGTTAGTCGTCGATTTCCGCAGTTTGGCGCAAGTATTCTTTTTCCGTATCTCCGACCAAGTCCATTGCAGAAACGCCAAGTGTGCGGCTCGTCCCTATCAAGGTAGTGATGGTTGGCTGGCGGACACCACGCTCCAGGGGATGATCCCCTGTGAGTTTATTTGCAAAGCATGGAAAGGAATCGCGTATCCTTACCGCCCGCCGCGCGGGGATGTGCGTGAACGCGGTGGCTGGCTTCGTGGAAGGTTCCTGTGCCGGTTGTCGCTGCGTTTCTGTTCGGCTGCGGCTTTCGCAAGCGCGGCGCGGCGGGCGGCAGCGGCGAAGGCTGCGGCGGATTTGGCGGTGGCCGGGTTCTGGGGGGCGGGCGCGGGCGTTGTAGGCGCTTTTTCCTCGCGCTTGGCTCGCCAGATGACGAGAATGTTGCCGATGCGCTGAACGGGCGCGGCATCGAGCCGGTCGCAGATGCCGGTGAGCAGCGCCTCGCGTTCTTCGCGCTCTATCCCCTGGAGGCGCACTTTGATGAGTTCGTGCGCTTGCAGCGAACGCTCTAGTTCGGTGAGAACATTGGGGGTGAGGCCGTTATCGGCGATGGTGACGACGGGGCGCAGGGCATGGGCGCGGGCGCGCAGTTCTTGCCGTTCGGCGGGTGTGAGTTCGATCTTGGGCATTTTGTGTTCAATCTCGGCAGGGGACGGGATTTTAACTCGATATGATATGAAACGAAGCAAGACTAGCAAGGCATGGATGCGCGAGCATCTGACCGATCCCTACGTCCGGCGAGCCAATACCGAAGGCTACCGGGCGCGGGCCGCTTACAAGTTGATGGAGATCGACGAGCGCGACCATCTGTTGCGTCCCGGCGCGGTGGTGGTCGACCTCGGAGCTGCGCCGGGTTCGTGGTGCCAGGTGGCCATCGAACGTTGCCCAGGGGGGCGGGTGTTCGCGCTCGACCTGTTGCCGATGGCGCCTGTTGCCGGGGTGGACTTCCTGCAAGGCGATTTTTCTGATGAAACTGTGCTCGCCGGATTCGAGCGTTTGCTGGAAGGGCGGCGGGCCGACCTTGTACTGTCGGATATGGCCCCCAATATATCGGGTGTGGCAACCGTGGATCAGGCGCGCTCTGTCCTGCTTTGCGAACTGGCATTGGATTTTGCTGTCTATCGCCTTCAGCCTGACGGCAGGTTTCTGGTCAAGGCGTTTCAGGGGGAAGGTTTCATGGAATTTCGCAGGGAGATGGAGCGCCGCTTTCAAACGGTGCGGGTTCGCAAACCCAAGGCGTCGCGCGACCGCAGCGCAGAGGTTTATCTGCTCGGCGAGGGGCTGCGCGGCTGATGTTCGCGTTGTGTGGCAAATGCCGCGAGCCGACCGCCACGGCAGTATGAGTATCGGTTTGCTGGATGGGCAGATCGCCATTAGAATTAAACATTCCCTCCAACTGTTTTACGCGCTCGCTCGTCGCGGGCTTCCAGGGTAGAAGACATTGAATAACCTTTTCAAGAATTTTGCGATATGGCTCGTGATCGGTGCCGTATTGCTGACCATGTTCAATCAGTTCAATACGTACCAGCCGACTTCGGCGTCGATGGATTATTCCATGTTCATGGATGAGGCCAAAGCTGGGCGGATTGCTTCGGTGGTCGTCGATAACAATCGTGTGCTGAAAGCGACGACAAAGGATGGCCGTTCCATCACCGTCTATACCCCTGGCGTCCAGGACATCTGGATGGTGAGTGACCTGATGCGCGCCGGGGTCACGGTGAAGGCAGCGGAGCCGAAGGACGAATCTTTCCTCACCAGCGTATTCGTGTCGTGGTTCCCGATGCTGTTGCTCATCGGCGTGTGGGTTTTCTTCATGCGCCAGATGCAGGGCGGTGGCAAGGGCGGCGCGTTTTCGTTCGGAAAGAGCAAGGCGCGGATGATCGACGAGAGCGCCAATTCCATCAGTTTCGCCGATGTTGCCGGTTGCGACGAGGCCAAAGAGGAAGTCGGCGAGCTTGTCGAATTTCTGCGCGATCCCGCTAAGTTCCAGAAACTCGGCGGGCGCATTCCGAAGGGTGTGCTCATGGTGGGCTCGCCCGGCACGGGCAAGACCCTGCTTGCCAAGGCCATCGCGGGCGAGGCCAAGGTGCCGTTTTTCAGCATTTCCGGTTCGGATTTCGTTGAAATGTTCGTTGGCGTGGGCGCGGCGCGGGTGCGCGATATGTTCGAGCAGGCCAAGAAGCATGCTCCTTGTATTGTGTTCATCGACGAAATCGACGCCGTAGGCCGCCAGCGTGGCGCGGGACTGGGTGGCGGCAACGACGAACGCGAACAGACTCTCAATCAGTTGCTGGTGGAGATGGACGGCTTCGAGGGGCAGACGGGCGTGATCGTCATCGCCGCCACCAACCGGCCCGATGTGCTCGATCCCGCGCTGCTGCGTCCCGGACGGTTCGACCGCCAGGTGGTCGTGACTCTGCCCGACATCCGGGGACGCGAACAGATTCTCAAGGTTCATATGCGTAAGGTGCCTATCGCGCCCGATGTCGACGCGCAGGTGCTGGCGCGCGGCACGCCTGGTTTTGCCGGAGCCGACCTTGCCAATCTGGTCAATGAAGCGGCGCTCTTTGCCGCCCGCGCCAACAAGCGCCTGGTGGACATGGACGACTTCGAGCGCGCCAAGGACAAGATCATGATGGGCGCGGAACGCCGCTCTGCGGTCATGCCGGAAGAAGAGCGCCGCAACACGGCCTATCACGAGTCCGGGCATGCCGTAGTGGCGCGCATGCTCGATAAAACCGATCCGGTGCACAAGGTCACTATCATCCCGCGCGGTCGCGCGCTGGGCGTGACCATGCAGTTGCCGACCGAAGACCGTTACAGCCAGGATCGGGAACGCTTGCTGCAAACCATCGCGGTGCTGTTCGGCGGCCGCATTGCCGAAGAGCTTTTCATGAGCCAGATGACCACCGGCGCGTCGAACGACTTCCAGCGCGCCACCGATCTGGCGCGGCGCATGGTGACGCAATGGGGCATGTCCGACCAACTTGGGCCAATGGTCTATGGCGAGGAAGAGGGCGAAATTTTCCTGGGCCGGCAGGTGACGACGCACCGCAACGTTTCGGAAGCGACCATGCAGAAGGTCGACGCCGAGGTTCGGCGCATCATCGACGAACAGTACTCGCTGGCGCGAAAGATTCTGGAGAAAAACCGCGACAAGGTCGAAACGATGGCGTCGACCCTGCTGGAATGGGAAACCATCGACGCCGGGCAGATCGACGACATCATGTCCGGTCGCCCGCCGCGTCCGCCCAAACCCGCGCCCGAACCCGCGCCGAAGACCGATGGCGACACCAACGTAGACGGAGCCGCGCCCACACCCGCTCCGGCGGGGTGAGGCGGGCGCAGGGCTTCAGAGCGTTTTTTCCATCACGTAATCGTCCATCACGAAGCCGTTGCCGATGTCGGTCACGGTTTTGTCGCGTACACGAAAACCATATCGCGTGTAGGCACGGATGGCCTGTTCGTTTTGTTTGTTGACGGCCAGGATCATGGAGGGGAAGCCCTGCTCATGGGCGAGCGCGGCAGTGTGCCTGACCAGCGCCGCGCCGATGCCTTTGCGCTGCATGTCCGGGTGGATGTAGAGCTTGTCGAGTTTGAATTCGCCCTTGTAAATTTCACAAGCAGCGAATCCGGCAAGGGTATTGTCCAAGTAAGCCTGACATAGCCATTTTTGCGGGTCTTCGGCCTCAGCGCGCAGGCGTTCGTGGTCGTAACGCTGTGCCAGCATGTAGTCGATCTGTTCAGGCGAGATGATGTCTGCGTAGGCGTCGAGCCATGTCGCTCTGGCAAGGTTTGCGATGGCGGGAATATCGTCCGGCGCGATGGGGCGAATGTCGATGGGCAAGTGGCTCTCCAATGTGCAGATGTAAAAAAGCAGCCAGGGTTCGATGCGTTCGCTGACTTAAGCCAGTTTGACCGCTGTTTCGCCCTTTTCTTCTATTGGAGGCCCCGACAATCGGCTGGCCAGCACTTTGTCGATGCGTTTGCCGTCGAGGTCGATCACTTCCAGCCGCCAGGCTTCCCAGGCAATCACGTCGCCCGTGCGCGGCAGCCTGCCGAGCAGCCACATGATCATGCCCGACAGGGTGTGGTAGCGCCCTTTGTCCTCTTCGGGGACTTCTCGCAATTCGAGCAAGTCCTTGAGTTCCGGCAACGGGATAAGCCCGTCGAGCAGCCATGACCCATCCTCGCGGCGCACGGCCCAGGCATCTTCCTGGCGGTCTGTGCGGAACTCGCCGGTTACGGCTTCCATGACGTCCTGGAGTGCCACCAGCCCCTGCACTTCGCCATATTCGTCGATCACGAAGGCCATGTGTGAACCGGAGGCACGGAATTGTTCGAGCAATTCCATACCGGTCAGCGTCTCAGGCACGTAGACGGGGCTTTGCAACTGGCTGGCGATGTCGGGTCGGCCACCCTTGAGCGTCTGATTGAAGAGTTGCTTGCACGAGACGATGCCGAGGATTTCTTCAAGACCTCCCCGGCATACCGGGAAACGCGAATGCTCAGATTCCTCCACGCGCGCGAGGTTTTCTTCCAGAGGCCGTTCGGTGTCCAGCCAGACAATGTCCGAACGCGGGATCATCAATGAACCGATCTGGCGGTCATCGAGGCGGAAGACGTTACGCACCATCGCGTGTTCGTTTTTCTCGATCACGCCGCTTTCCGAGCCTTCTTCGAGCAGGGCGTGAATTTCCTCCTCGGTCACGCCGGGCGATTTTTCGTCACGCAGCCCCAACAGGCGCAGCAGGAGCGCGGTTGAATACGACAACATGAGCACGGCAGGGCGCGAGATGATGGCCAACGCATTCATCGGGCGAGCTACCCGCCGGGCAATGCCTTCCGGGTTGATCTGGCCGATACGCTTGGGAACCAATTCACCGATTACGATGGTGATGTAAGTGATGACCAGCACCACGAAAGTGGTCGCCGCGATTTCGCTGGGACGCTGCGCCAGGCCCAGTTCACGCAACCACGCGGCAACCGGCGCGGACAGCGCCGCTTCGCTCATGACACCGATCAGGATGCCGGTAGAGGTCAGGACGATCTGGATGGTCGACAGGAAACGGGTTGGTTTTTCCCCGAGGCTTACCGCGACCCTGGCCGCCAAATCTCCTTCTTCGGCCAGTTTGGCGAGCTTTGCGCGCCGGGCAGTGACCAGCGCGATTTCTGACATGGCGAAAACGCCGTTGATGATAATCAGAAGGACGAGAACAAAGATTTCCATTGCAACGTCCGCGCGTTCCTTAAACGTTTTGCGCGGAAACGGTATTGTCTATGCGAGGTGACAATCTAACACACGTTTGCCCCGGTTCACACAAATTCCCCTCCCTGGAGGGGTGCCCCGAAGGGGTGGGGTGGTTGGAGGGGTGCCCCGAAGGGGTGGGGTGGTCGCGGCGGTTGTGAACCGCAATACGCTTCTTGACCACCGCACCACCCCGGCGCTGCGCGCCACCCCTCCTTGGAGGGGAATTTAGCGTGGGGTTTATTCCTCTCCTCGGAGGGGAATCCCGATGTGTGTTCAGCCCGTTCCTCCCACCGTCAGCGCGTCGATTCGCAAGGTGGGCTGCCCCACGCCTACGGGTACGCTCTGACCGTCTTTGCCGCAGGAGCCGATGCCTGGGTCGAGGGCCATGTCGTTGCCGATGAGGCTTATGCGGGTCAGCACATCCGGGCCGTTTCCGATGAGCGCCGCGCCCTTGACAGGGTGGGTGACTTTGCCGTTTTCGATCAGGTATGCCTCGGAAGCGGAGAACACGAACTTGCCTGAGGTGATGTCGACCTGGCCGCCGCCGAAATTGACTGCGTACAGCCCCTTTTTGACCGAGGCGATGATCTCGGCAGGGTCGCGTTCGCCGTTGAGCATGAAGGTATTGGTCATGCGCGGCAGGGGCAGGTGGGCGTAGGACTCGCGCCGCCCGTTTCCGGTGGGCTTCATGCCCATCAGGCGGGCATTGGTCATGTCCTGCATGTAGCCGGTCAGGATGCCATCTTCGATCAGCACCGTGCGCGCGCCGGGATTGCCTTCGTCGTCGATGGTCAGTGAACCGCGCCGATCCGGCAACGAGCCGTCGTCGACCACGGTGACGCCGCGCGCGGCGACCTGCTCGCCGATACGGCCTGAAAAAGCCGAACTGCCCTTGCGGTTGAAGTCGCCTTCCAATCCATGCCCGATAGCCTCGTGCAACAGAATGCCTGGCCAGCCGGGACCCAGCACAACGGTCATGGTTCCGGCGGGTGCGGCAACCGCTTCGAGGTTGACGCGGGCTTGGTGCACGGCGTCCAACGCATAGCCGCGCAGTTTCTCTTCGGTAAAGTAGCCGTAATCGAAACGCCCGCCCCCGCCCGCGCTGCCCTGCTCGCGCCGTCCGCCGTCTTCCATGATGACGGTCAGGGAGACCCGCACCAGCGGCCTGACATCGGCAGCCATGTGTCCGTCGCTACGCGCTACCAGTACGACTTCCCACGTCCCGGCAAGACCGGCCATGACCTGAATGACGCGCGGGTCGGCGGCGCGGGCGAACGCTTCCAGCCGTTCGAGCAGTTGCACTTTGGCGGTATCGTCGAGCGAGGCGAGCGGGTCGTCGGCGCGGTAGAGTTTGGCGGGAGGTTTGCGCGGCGTCGTTTTTACTTTCTGTTTCCTGCCTGTCGCGCCAATGGCTCGTGTGACACGAACGGCATCGAGCAGCGCATCCATCGAAATATCGTCGGAATAGGCAAAAGCGGTCTTTTCGCCACTCACTGCGCGCACCCCGACGCCTTCCTCGATACTGAAACTGCCCGACTTGACGATGCCTTCTTCCAGCCCCCATCCTTCGGCGCGGGCATATTGGAAATAAAGGTCGCCGTAATCGGCGCCGCGCCGCATCAGCTTGCGAAGCGCTTTTTCGAGTTCTTCCCGTCCCAGGCTGTGGGGCGAGAGCAGGTAACGGTCAGCAGCCTTGAGCGCGTTTTTTGTCATCGTGTGCAGTTCCGATTATCAGACGGTATAGGGTAAAGGATTTTTTGTCAGAAAAGTTCCGGGCGGCGGTGATTCAGGGCAGGCAGGCAGTGGCGAACCATAGCGAGCCGGGCGGGATCGAGTTCGGCCACGATCACGCCCGCCCCTTCGGGGCGGCAGGCGAGAATATCACCCCAAGGGTCGACGATCATGCTATGCCCCCAGGTGCGCCGCCCATGCGGGTGCAGGCCCCCTTGAGCCGCAGCTACCAGAAAACATTGATTTTCAATGGCTCGCGCCCGCAGTAGCGTTTCCCAGTGCGCTTGTCCGGTCGTGTGTGTAAAGGCAGCGGGCAAGACGATCAGGTCGACTTCGCCCATCGCGCGGAAAAGCTCTGGGAAGCGCAGGTCATAGCACACTGCGAGCCCCACCCTTCCGGCAGGGGAGTCGAAACACACCACGCGCGCGCCCGGCTCGATACCGGCCGCCTCGTCGTAATGTTCCCCGCTGGTGCTGAAGCCGAAGAGATGAATCTTGTCGTAACGCGCCACCTGGTTGCCACGATCGTCGAAAACCAGCGCAGTGTTGTGCGTTTTGTCCGAAGCATTCGCCGCCAGCGGCAGCGTACCGCCGACGATCCATACTCCGTAGCGCGCGGCGGCCTCGCTCAGAAAATCCTGGATCGGTCCGCAGCCCTCATGTTCGCGCGCGCGAATCTTGGCGGCCTCGTCGGATGACATCAGCGCGAAATGCTCTGGCAGCGCCACCATTCTCGCGCCCCTGGCAACGGCCTCAGAGATCAGTTCGTCCGCTACCGCGAGGTTGGCCGCCACATCGGGGCCGGAGACAGTCTGGAGTGCGGCGATTTTAGGGAATGGCTGGGTCATGCGAATCAATCCCTGTGCTCCGTTTGGGTGCTCCCGCCGGTGTTGCTGGCATTGAGCGTTCCTTCAATTTCGATCAACAGGCAACTTACCCGCGTTGTTACCACAGGACGGTGGCGGGTTCCTTTTGGGATAACGATCATATCGCCTGCTTCAAGGTGGATCATGCCGTCATCCAACTCGATTGCAAATTGCCCTTCGATGACATAGAACAATTCATCGGACTGTTCATGGACGTGAAAGTCCAGCGTTCTGTTTTCGACTTGCACCACATTGAGCATGTGGTTATTGATTTGTCCGATTTTCAGATATTGGAATAGGCCATTCGTTTGATTGGCGGCGGTAAGCAGGTTGACTTTTTCAAGCATGGATCATCTTCTTTGCTGATGATGGAATTGCTTTGAGGAACGTTTGGCTCCGTCATCCATGACGGGGATTGCGCTTGGCGCGTGTTCAGCGCTTAGCCTCTGTCGCGCTGTTCTTGTTGTCCTTGGGCTGGATGGTGACGTGGACGCGGCCTTCGGCGGGAGTTTTGCTGCTGCCGGTACGCCCTGGCGCGTCGGTGACGAGGTAGTTTTCGGTAGCGATGTCATACTCGATGTACTGACCTCGCACCATGTCTCCGGCACTTCGTATCTGGGCGCGGTTGAAAAGCTTGGCCCGTTCGCTCTGGCTGCTGTATTCGATGCGTTCGGCTTCACCGTCGATCCAGGCTCCGTCGCTTGTGCGTTTTTGACGGAAAGAAACCAGCCGTCCGCTTCCGGCGGTGGCAACGCCGTTGTGAAAGCCGGAAGCGTCCTGGGTGACGACGATTTTGTCGCCCTTGATCGTCAACGTCCCCTGGGTCAGTATGACGCTGCCCTCGAAGATGTGAACCTTGTTGCGGTCGTCCACGGTCACTTTGTCGGCGTCGATGTTGACTGGCTGGCTGCGGTCGAACGGTTGGGCATGGGCGGGCAGGGCAATCAACAGCAGGGCGGCGAGGAGGATGTGCATCATGGATTCCTCTTGTTGCGGGAAGCGAGAAGCATCCGGACTTTTCCGGACAGTTTCATGACGCCGAATATGTTGTCAGCAGCGAATTTGTTGGCGTCGGCGCGGGTCTCTCCCTGGGTGAGGCGTACTGGGACATTGCTGGCGGCACGTTGTTCCTGCGGCCAAACCGTGAGTTGCTCTGAGAAAAGGCGCAGGGGCGCCTCGGAGGGGGTACCTTCGCGTTCGGCTTCGACATTGCCGGTGAAATCTACCTGTTCGCCCTTGGGTCCGACTTCGCCATGCTTGGCATTGATCCGCAAATGCCGCCCTTGGGCGATGAGTTGCAGCTTGGGTTGTTCGATGTGGGTCAAGTCGGTGACAGGTAAATGGGTGAGGCGTGGGGAATCGAGTGTATAGCGCAGTTCGCCGTCCTTGGCAAAACCCGTGATGCGTATCGTTTCGGCAATGAAGTCGGGGGTTTGGCTGACGGTGGTATCGGCAATGGGTTCAGGGCTGCGGGTTGTGCGTTCGAGCCAGGTTGCCCCGGCGGCGAGCAGCGCCGCAATGAGCAGGGGATAGAAACGGTAGATGAGATTGAGGAGCCCGTGCATCAGATCACTTGCGCCTGCATGAGGTCGTGCGTGTTCAGCGCCCCCACGAGCGCGCCGGTCTCATCGACGACCAGGAGTTGGTTGATGCACAGCCGCTCCATTATTTCGGCGGCTTCTACCGCGAGGGCGTCTGGTCTGATGGTGTGCGGGTTTTTCGTCAGCACCTCGGCAAGTTGTGTGGCGCGAACGTCGATACCGTTTTCCAGGGCGCGGCGCAGGTCGCCGTCCGTGAAAATACCTTCCGGTTCGTTATCGGCGGACAACGCTATTGTCATTCCCATGCCGCCGCGTGTCATGGAAAGCAGCGCCTCGCTCAGGAGTGCGTTGCCCGCGATGGTGGGTACGCGCTCGCGCGCCCGCATGACGTCGCGCACATGCGTGAGCAGCCGCCGTCCGAGATTGCCGCCGGGGTGCGAGCGCGCGAAATCTTCGGTATCGAAGCCGCGCGCGTCGAGCAACGCTACCGCGAGGGCGTCCGATAAGGCCAGTTCGGCGGTGGTGCTGGCGGTGGGGGCAAGGTTGAGCGGGCAGGCTTCTTCGCGGACGGCGGCATCGAGATGGATGTCGGCTTCGCGCGCGAGCGGCGAGTCGGCGTTGCCGGTCATGGCGATGAGCCGCGCCCCGCGCCGTTTGACCTGCGGCACGATGGTGAGCAATTCCGCGCTCGCACCGGAGTTGGAAATGGCAATCACGATGTCTTCGGCGGCGATCATGCCGAGGTCGCCGTGCGCGGCTTCAGCCGCGTGCACGAAGTAGGCCGGGGTTCCCGTGCTTGCCAGGGTGGCCGCGAATTTGCGCGCGATGTGGCCGGATTTTCCGATGCCGCTGACGATGACACGCCCCCGGCATCGGAGGATCATGTCGATGGCCTGTCCGAAGGACTCGTCGATTCGCCCAACAAGCGCGGCGACTGCTTGCGCCTCGATTTCGAGTACGCGGCGGCCCAGTTCCAGGGCGCGATGGATAGAAAGAGGAGAAACAGTATTCATGCTTGCGACGGAGAGCGAAAGCGGGGGAAGTGCCGGGACGCCTGATTGTATACCAACCAGATCAGCAGCAGTTTCGGCGATGATACGGCGGCCTTGGGCGCGCCAAACCCCGATCTCCGTGGGGACCGGGACGCAGGACGAAATGAAGGTGCTACCGGTTCAGTCTTCGTCTTCGTATTGCTGCAACCTGCGGATGTCCGGGATATGGATTTCCCGGCTCCGGACTGCGATCAGGCCAAGTTCTGCAAGTTCGTGCAGGATGCGCGAAAAATGTTCCTGCGTCATGCTGAGGAGGGAGGCGATGATGTTCTTGCTGATGGACAGATGAATAGTGCAGGCGTGGTTTTCGATCGGGGGCGAGACGTCCGCGATTTCCCGCAGCAGATAACCGATGACGCGCTTCTTGCCGGAGTGCAGCGAATAGTCTTCGATGTTGCTGATGAGTTGATGAAGCCGCACGGAGAGTCCGGCGATCATTTTATGGGCCAACCGCGGGTCCCGTTCCAGTTCCTCGAAGATGGTGGCCTTGGGAAAGTAGAGTACCCAGGAATCGGCCAGCGCCTGCGAAGAAACGACATAGGGGCGCTCCAGGAACATCAGGGCTTCTCCGAACATCTGGCCCGGATGGATGATCTCTACGACTTTTTCGTGTCCGTGGGGCGAAATGAAGGACAGCTTGACCAGGCCGGTGAGGAGTATGTGCAGCCCCTTGCATTCGTCTCCTTTATTGAACAGAATTTCGCCCTTTTTTGGCCGGAGTTCCCGTACATTCTGCGTGACGCGCGTGATTTCTTCATTCGAGAGATCGTTGAAGAGAGGCTGACCCGTAAGCAACGCCTTGAAATCGGGCTTTTGTTTTTGAGTCATCAAGCGTTCTGTAGGCAGGTACATAGGAAGCCTCTGGCGTTAGTGTTCTGCTGAAGCCCCGGATGTTACTCGTCTCTGCCATGATCGTGGGGGATGGCTCGATCCTTTCTCTTTTTTCTCAAAAAAGACTTGCAATACATTCGGACGGTGCTAAAATCCTCTGTTTCGTGTCTCGGAGTTCATCCGGGCTGATTGACCCAAACGGGTTCCAATACTGACCGCTCTTGGGGCGGGACAAGTTGGGGATACTTTCATGATTCAAATGCAGTCTAGGCTCAATGTGGCCGACAACACCGGCGCGCGTTCGGTGATGTGCATCAAGGTGCTTGGCGGCTCGAAGCGCCGTTACGCCACCGTGGGCGACATCATCAAGGTCACGGTGAAGGATGCCGCGCCGAGAGGGCGGGTCAAGAAGGGCGATATCTATAGCGCCGTCGTGGTACGCACGGCTAAGGGTGTGCGCCGTCCCGATGGTTCGCTCATCAAGTTCGATAACAACGCTGCCGTGTTGCTCAACAACAAGCTTGAGCCGATCGGTACGCGCATCTTCGGGCCGGTGACGCGCGAGTTGCGTACGGAGCGGTTCATGAAGATCGTTTCGCTGGCGCCGGAAGTGCTCTGAGGGGTTTGGGGATGAAGAAAATCCGCAAAGGTGATGAGGTTGTGGTGCTCGCGGGCAAGGATCGCGGCCGCCGTGGCACGGTGTTGCGCCGTGTCGACGATGAGCGCCTGTTGGTCGAGGGGGTAAACCGGGTGAAGAAGCATGTGCGCCCGAACCCGCTCAAGGGCGAAGTGGGTGGGATCGTCGAAAAAGAGATGCCGATCCATGTCTCGAACGTCGCGCTGTTCAACCCCGCTTCGCAGAAAGGCGAGCGTGTTGGGGTGAAGGTGCTTGAAGACGGGCGCAAAGTGCGCTTCTTCAAGTCGAACGGCGAGATGGTGGACGCGTAAGGAGTGGCTATGGCTCGCTTGCAACAGTTTTATAGGGATACGGTGGTTCCCGATCTGCTCAAACAGTTCGGCTACAAGTCCGTCATGGAAGTGCCGCGTATTGCCAAGATCACCCTGAACATGGGTGTCGGCGATGCGGTTGGCGACAAGAAGGTGCTCGAATTCGCGATTGGGGACATGACGAAAATCGCCGGGCAGAAGCCGGTGATTACCAAGGCGAAGAAGTCGATTGCCGGGTTCAAGATTCGTGACGGCTATCCGATCGGTTGTATGGTGACGCTGCGCGGCCCGAGGATGTTTGAGTTCCTCGATCGCCTGGTGTCGGTCGCCCTGCCGCGTGTGCGCGACTTTCGCGGCATCGCTTCCAAAGGGTTCGATGGGCGCGGCAACTACAACCTTGGGGTCAAAGAACAAATCATCTTCCCCGAGATCGAATACGACAAGATCGACGTGCTGCGCGGAATGAACATCAGCATCACGACGACGGCCAAGACCGATAAGGAAGCGAAGGCGCTTTTGGGCGCGTTCCGGTTCCCGTTCAAGAATTGAGGGTGATATGGCGAAACTGGCTTTGATCAACCGCGAGGAAAAGCGCCGCAAGGTGATGGCGAAGTATGCTGCCCGGCGCGCCGACCTGATTACGAAAATCAAGGATGCGAAGCTCTCCGACGAAGAGCGTATGGCTGCGCGGCTGGCCTTGCAGGAATTGCCGCGCAATGCAAGCCCTGTGCGCGCGCGCAACCGTTGCAAGCTGACCGGGCGCCCGCGCGGCGTATTCCGCAAGTTTGGCTTGTGCCGCAACAAGTTGCGCGAAATCGCTTTCGATGGCGAAGTGCCTGGTATGACCAAGGCGAGCTGGTAAGGAGAGAAAAGATGAGTATGTCCGATCCTATCGCCGATATGCTGACGCGGATCCGCAACGGCCAGCAGGCCGGGAAAACGAGTGTGCGTATGCCTTCGTCGAAACTGAAGGTGGCGATTGCCAAGGTTTTGCAGGATGAAGGTTATATCGACGCCTACGTCGTCCGCGAAGCGGCCGGCAAGGCCGAACTCGATGTGGCGCTCAAGTATTACGCCGACCGTCCGGTGATCGAGCGCATCGAACGGGTCAGCCGCCCTGGACTGCGCGTCTACAAGGGAAGCGACGATCTGCCGAAGGTTATGAACGGGCTGGGAGTGGCTATCGTGTCGACTCCCAGGGGCGTGATGACCGACCGCGCCGCGCGCGCCAGCCGTGTTGGCGGCGAAGTCATCTGTTTTGTGGCCTGAGGAGGATTCCATGTCTCGCGTAGGAAAGAATCCGGTGGCCATTCCGGGCGGTGTTGAAATCAAGATTGCCGGGGGCGACCTCTCGATCAAGGGGCCGCTTGGCGCATTGAGCCATGTGGTGCACCCTTCGGTCACGGTGGAGCGCGAAGGCGACACACTGGTGTGCAAGCCCCGTGAGGGCGTGGAGAACGCCAACGCGTTTTCCGGCACGACGCGCGCGCTGGTCAACAACATGGTGACGGGAGTGACCAAGGGGTTTGAGAGAAAACTGACCCTCGTCGGCGTCGGCTACCGTGCCCAGGCGCAGGGGGACAAGCTCAATCTCTCCCTCGGTTTCTCCCATCCGGTCGTCTATCAGTTGCCGGAAGGGGTAAAGGCCGAAACGCCGACCCAGACCGAAATCATCATCAAGGGGATCGACAAGCAGCGGGTCGGTCAAGTCGCAGCCGAAGTGCGGGCTTACCGCGCTCCTGAGCCTTACAAGGGCAAGGGCGTCCGATATTCGGACGAAAAGGTTGTGATCAAGGAAACCAAGAAGAAGTAAGGCGACCGTATCATGAACAAGAAAGAATCTCGTCTTCGCCGCGCGCGCAAAACTCGCGCCAAACTTGCGGAGTTGAAGGCAGTGCGCCTGACCGTGTTCCGGTCGAACTGTCATATTTATGCCCAGGTCATTTCCGGTTGTGGCTCGAAAGTGCTGGCCTCGGCCTCCACGCTCGAAGCGGATTTGCGCGCCCGGACGCCCAATGGCGGCGACAAAGCCGCTGCCGCAGAAGTGGGCAAACTGATCGCCGAGCGCGCGAAGGCCGCCGGGATCGAGACCGTGGCCTTCGACCGTGCTGGTTTCCTCTATCACGGTCGCGTCAAGACGTTGGCTGAAGCCGCCCGCGAAGGCGGTCTGAAGTTCTAAAGGGGATTACGAATGGCCAAGCAGCAAAATCAGCGCAAGCAAGCCTCCGAGGAGCGTGATGACGGCCTGCGCGAAAAGATGGTGTCGATCAACCGCGTGACCAAGGTGGTCAAGGGTGGCCGGATTCTCGGTTTCGCGGCCCTCACCGTGGTCGGTGACGGCGACGGCGGCATCGGGATGGGCAAGGGCAAGTCCCGCGAAGTGCCGGTGGCCGTCCAGAAAGCGATGGACGAAGCCCGCCGCAGGATGAGAAAAGTTTCGATCAAGAACGGAACCCTGCATCACACCGTGATTGGCAAACATGGCGCGGCTTACGTGCTGATGCGGCCGGCTTCCGCCGGAACCGGCATCATCGCTGGTGGCCCGATGCGCGCGGTGTTTGAAGTCATGGGCGTGACCGACATCATCTGCAAGTGCATCGGTTCCACCAACCCGTACAACGTGGTGCGCGCCACGCTCAATGGCCTGCTGGCGGTGAACACCCCGGCGGAAATCGCGGCCAAGCGCGGCAAGAGCATCGAAGAAATTCTGGGGTAAGCGATGTCCGACAACAAGATCAAGGTCACGCTCATCAAGAGCGTGATCGGAACCAAACAGTCCCACCGCGCAACGGTGCGCGGCTTGGGCCTTCGCCGTCTCAATCACAGCGTCGAATTGGCTGACACGCCGCGTATACGCGGCATGATTACCAAAGTGTCTTATTTGCTCAAGTGCGAGGGTCAATGACATGCGCCTGAATACCATTAAACCGGGCGCAGGCTCGAAATCTGCCGCCAAGCGCGTCGGTCGCGGCATCGGCAGCGGCTTGGGCAAGACCTGTGGCCGGGGCCACAAGGGTCAGAAGTCGCGCGCGGGTGGTTTCCACAAGGTCGGCTTTGAGGGCGGCCAGATGCCGCTGCAACGTCGTTTGCCGAAGCGTGGTTTCGTGTCGCTCACCCGTGACCGCAATATCGAAGTTCGCCTCTCCGAATTGGCCGCCGTGCCCGTGGAAGAAATCGATCTCCTGACGCTGAAGCAAGCGGGCGTCGTTCCCGGCAACGCACTCTCGGCCAAGGTCATCCTCTCCGGCGAAATCAGCAGGAAAGTCGTCCTGCGCGGCGTCGGAGCTACCAAGGGCGCGCGTGCCGCAATCGAAGCGGCGGGCGGTTCCGTGGTGGCCGAGTAATCCAGGTCAGGACAAGGACGAAATCGTGGCTAAATCTGCTGCTACGGTAGGAAGCGCCGGAAAATTCGGCGATCTGAAACGGCGCCTGATGTTTTTGATCGGTGCGATTGTCATATATCGGCTCGGTGCCCACCTGCCTGTGCCCGGCATCAATCAGGAAGCTCTGAAAGCGTTCTTCGACCAGCATAGCGGCGGCATTCTTGGGATGTTCAACCTGTTCTCAGGGGGGGCGCTATCGCGCTTTACGATTTTCACCCTGGGGATCATGCCGTACATCTCGGCGTCGATCATCATGCAGTTGTTGGCTGTGGCCGTCCCGCAGCTTGAGGCGATCAAGAAAGAAGGCGAGGCCGGGCGGCGCAAGATCACGCAATATACGCGCTACGGAACCGTGCTCCTGGCTTTCGTACAGGGATTGGCTGTAGCGATTGGGCTGGAAAGCCAGGGCGTGGCGCTCGATCCGGGATTCGTGTTCCGTTTCGTGACCGTCGCCACACTCATCACCGGCACGATGTTCCTGATGTGGCTCGGCGAGCAGATCACCGAGCGTGGGCTGGGCAACGGCATCTCTCTGATCATTTTCTCCGGCATCGTAGCCGGCTTGCCGAATGCCATCGGCGGCTTGTCTACGCTGGTCAGGGAAGGTTCCATGAGTTCGTTGGCCGCGTTGTTCATTTGTTTGCTGGTGGTGCTGGTGACTGGGTTCGTCGTTTTCGTCGAACGCGGGCAGCGCAAGATACTGGTGAACTACGCCAAACGTCAGGTCGGTAATCGTGTTTATGGCGGGCAAAGTTCGCATTTGCCGCTCAAACTCAACATGTCCGGGGTTATCCCGCCAATTTTTGCCTCAAGCATCATTCTCTTCGCAGGTTCGGCCGGGCAGTGGTTCGGCTCTTCGGACAAGATGACCTGGTTGCGTGATGTGTTTTCGCTGCTCTCGCCCGGTCAGCCGGTCTACGTGATCCTGTATGCCCTGGCAATCATCTTTTTCTGTTTCTTCTATACCGCGCTCGTGTTCAACCCGCGCGATACGGCGGACAACCTCAAGAAGAGCGGGGCCTTCGTGCCGGGCATCCGTCCGGGCGAACAAACGGCGCGTTATATCGACAAGGTGCTGATGCGGCTTACCCTGGCAGGGGCAACTTACATCACATTGGTCTGTCTGCTGCCAGAGTTTCTGATCCTGAAGTGGAATGTGCCGTTCTATTTCGGCGGTACGTCGCTTCTGATCGTGGTGGTGGTGGCGCTCGACTTCAAGGATCAAGTGCAGAACTACATGCTGTCGCACCAGTATGAGAGTCTGCTGAAGAAGGCGGATTTCAAGGGGACGGGCTTCCCGGTTCGATAATAGCGATGGCGAAGGAAGACGTAATCGAGATGCAGGGCGAGGTGACGGAGAACCTCCCCAACGCAATGTTTCGGGTCAAACTCGAAAATGGCCATATGGTGCTTGGGCACATTTCCGGCAAGATGCGTATGCACTATATCCGCATCCTGCCGGGCGACAAGGTCACTGTCCAGTTGACTCCCTACGACCTTACCAAGGGCCGGATCGTATTCCGGACAAAGTGACAAAAGAATTTAGGAAACAGGAGCAAGCAATCATGAGAGTTCAGGCTTCCGTCAAACGGCTTTGCCGCCATTGCAAGATCATCCGCCGCAAGGGTGTGGTCAGGGTCATTTGCAGCGACCCGCGCCACAAACAGCGCCAGGGTTGATTATTTTCGTTTTTTGAATTACACTTCAACGTTTCACGTTTGAAAGCTCACGAGGTACACGGATGGCTCGTATTGCTGGGGTCAATGTCCCCAATCACAAGCATGCTGAGATTGCGCTGACCGCGATCTATGGGATCGGTCGTTCGCGCGCCCAGAAAATTTGTGACGCTGCCGGTATCGTGCGTTCGGTCAAGGTCAAAGACCTCACCGAATCGGATATGGAGAAGTTGCGCGAAGAAGTGAGCCGTTTCATGGTCGAAGGCGATTTGCGCCGTGAAGTGACCATGAACGTCAAGCGCCTGATGGACCTGGGTTGCTACCGTGGCGTCCGTCATCGCCGCGGTCTGCCGGTTCGCGGGCAGCGTACTCGCACGAATGCCCGTACCCGCAAGGGGCCGCGTAAGGCTGTTGCCGGAAAGAAATAACAGGAATTGACCAATGGCCAAGACTGCAACCAAGGTTCGCAAGAAGATCAAGAAGAACGTCGCGGAAGGCATCGCGCACGTTCATGCCAGCTTCAACAACACCATCATTACCATCACCGACCGCCAGGGGAACGCGCTGTCGTGGGCGACTTCCGGCGGGGCAGGCTTCAAGGGTTCGCGCAAGAGCACCCCGTTTGCCGCCCAGGTGGCTGCCGAGGCTGCCGGCAAGGTAGCCCAGGACTGCGGCATCAAGAATCTCGAAGTTCGCATCAAGGGGCCGGGGCCGGGTCGTGAGTCTGCCGTTCGGGCGCTCAATGCCCTGGGCATCCGCATTGCCAGCATCACCGATATCACCCCCATACCGCACAACGGTTGCCGTCCGCCGAAGAAGCGGCGTATCTGACGACAAGGAGTAACCCGTGGCTCGCAACCTCGACCCAAAATGCCGCCAGTGCCGCCGTGAAGGCGAAAAGCTGTTCCTGAAGGCAGAAAGATGTTTCACCAACAAGTGTGCGATTGAGCACCGTTCCTACGCGCCCGGCCAGCATGGGCAGCGTTCAGGCCAGCGCCTGTCAGGCTATGGCGAACAACTGCGCGAAAAGCAGAAAATCCGCCGTTTGTACGGTGTACTGGAGCGCCAGTTCCGCCGCGTGTATGCCGAAGCGGCCCGCCGTCGCGGGCAGACCGGCGAGAACCTGTTGCAACTGCTTGAAGGCCGCCTGGATTCCGTTGCCTATCGGATGGGCTTCGGGGGCTCGCGCGCCGAAGCGCGCCAGGTGGTTCGTCACAACGGCGTACTGGTCAATGGCAAGCGCGTGAATATCCCGTCCTATCTGGTGCGTCCGGGCGATGTCGTTCAACTCGTCGAAGGCGTACGCGGTACGTTGCGGGTGAAGGCTGCGCTCGAAGCCTGCGAATCGCGAGGTTTCCCTGCCTGGATAGAAGTCGACGTCAAGGCTGGTAAGGGCACTTTCAAAGCCTATCCGGCGCGTGACGAACTGCCACCCACGATCAACGAAAGTTTGGTCGTGGAACTGTACTCCCGCTGATGCGGGGGGCGAGTTATTGTTTTCGAGGTAATGTTGATGCAAAGCAATGAGCTATTGAAACCACGCATCATTGACGTCCAGAGTGTTTCCCAGGTTCAGGCCAAGGTAACGATGGAGCCATTTGAGCGTGGGTTCGGGCATACCCTTGGAAACGCGCTGCGTCGCATCCTTCTTTCATCGCTGCCGGGGTACGCAGCGACGGAAGTGTCGATCGAAGGCGTATTGCACGAGTATTCAACCCTGGACGGCATGCGGGAAGACATCGTCGACCTGTTGCTCAACCTGAAGGGCGTCGTCTTCAAGCTCCATAACCGGGGCGAGATGACGCTGCACCTCTCGAAGAGCGGGGAAGGCCCGGTGACGGCTGCCGACATCGAAACCAATCAAAATGTCGAAGTCATCAACCCTGGGCATGTGATTGCACATCTGGCTCCGGGCGGCAAACTCGACATGCAGATCAAGATCGAGGAAGGCCGTGGTTACGTGCCGGGCAATGTCCGTCCGATCAGTTCCGAGAGCAAGTCCATTGGTCGTATCGTACTCGATGCCTCGTTCAGCCCGGTGCGCCGTGTCAGCTACCAGGTGGAGAGCGCGCGCGTCGAGCAGCGTACTGACCTCGACCGCCTGGTCATCGACATTGAGACCAACGGCGCTGTCGATCCCGAAGAAGCGGTCTGCTACGCCGCCCGTGTGTTGGTGGATCAGCTCGCGGTGTTCGCTGATTTGAAGGACACCCGTGTCGATGTGCCTGTCAAGAACGACGTCGTCGTCGATCCGGTGCTGCTGCGCCTGGTCGATGATCTCGAACTGACGGTGCGTTCAGCCAACTGTTTGAAGGCTGAAAACATCTACTACATCGGCGACCTGATCCAGCGTACCGAGACCGAGTTGCTCAAGACCCCGAATCTGGGTCGCAAGTCGCTCAACGAAATCAAGGAAGTGTTGGCTTCCCGTGGGCTGACCTTGGGAATGAAACTGGAAAACTGGCCTCCGGCCGGGCTGGACAGGCTCGGTTGAGGCACAAAGCTGGATATAAGTGAGGATTTGATATGCGTCACCGTAATGGTCTTCGCAAGCTGAACCGGACGAGCAGTCACCGTCAAGCCATGTTCCGCAACATGGCCAATTCGCTGCTGCGTCACGAGGTCATCAGGACGACCCTTCCCAAGGCGAAGGAACTGCGCCGGGTCGTCGAACCTCTGATCACGCTCGGCAAGAAGGCGAGTGTTGCCAATCGCCGTCTGGCGTTCGACCGTCTGCGCGACCGCGACATCGTCGTCAAGATTTTCAATGAACTGGGGCCGCGCTATGCCAACCGTCCTGGAGGCTACCTGCGAATCCTGAAGTGCGGTTTCCGCGATGGGGACAATGCCCCGATGGCGTATATCGAACTGCTCGACCGCCCGGAAGAGGTGGCCGCTCCCAGCGAGGCCAGCGTGGAAGCTCCTGCAGCAGCGTAAAAGTCGCGGGTTTCTGCCCGGCTTTGAAGAATATTTCGACAAAGCCCCCGTTATGAACTGACCCCCAAAAGTTGGACACCCGTCCGACGATTGGGGGTTTTTCATTCGTTCTTCACCACGATATTTGGAAACTTGTGCGACATGTCGCGGGGGATGCCCGCGAGGGCGACGGCGGTCTTGAGGGCGATATCCCGGTAAATTTCGGCGATGCGGCTTCCGGGGTCGCTGGCTACGGTGGGTACGCCGGAATCGGCTTCTTCCCGTATCTTGATGTCGAGCGGCAACGCGCCAAGAAAGGGGACTCCGTAGTCGTCGCAAATTTTTTGCCCGCCGCCTGCGCCAAAAATATGCTCCTCGCGGCCGCAGCCCGAACAGATGTGGATAGACATGTTTTCGACCACGCCGAGGATGGGCACATTGACCTTCTCGAACATCTTCAAACCTTTCCGGGCGTCGATGAGGGCGATGTCCTGCGGCGTGGTGACGATCACCGCGCCGGTCAGGGGTGCGCTCTGAGCCAGGGTCAACTGGATGTCGCCCGTGCCCGGCGGCAGGTCGACCACCAGATAGTCGAGATCGCGCCAGCGCGTCTCAGTCATCAGTTGGGTCAATGCCCTGGTTGCCAACGGGCCGCGCCAGACCATCGGGGTATCGTCGTCGATGAGTAGCCCAACCGACATGACTTGCAGGCCGTGCGCCTCAACAGGCTCCATCGTTTCGCCGTCAGACGATTCCGGGCTGCGCGCGCCGGTGCAGAGCATCTGCGGCAATGAAGGGCCATAGATGTCTGCATCGAGCATGCCGACAACAGCCCCTTCGGCGGCCAGTGCGAGCGCAAGGTTGACGGCTGTCGTGCTCTTGCCCACCCCCCCTTTGCCGGAAGCCACGGCGATGACGTTTTTCACCCCAGGCAGGAGCTTCACGCCGTTTTTGACTGCGCGCGCCGCAATCCTGTCGCTGATTTCAATCTCTACCCGCTTCACGCCCGGCAAGGTTCGTACCGCGTCGGCAAGCAGGTTCCGGATCGACTCATGCCGACTGCGCGCCGGGTAGCCGGGTTCAACCTCGAAACGCACCGTTCCCTGCTCGATCGTCATTCCGCGAATACGACGGGTGGAAACAAAATCCTTGCCTGTGCCGGGATCGGGTACGGTTTGCAGGACATCATTGACGCTTTGCGCGGAAAGGGCAGCCGTATTTTGGGTCATCATTATTTCCTTATTTGATCCGAACACGGTACGCGCCGGGCGACAGAGGGCGGAATCATACCGAACATGTTCTCTGAGTATTTACCCTGTTTGTCAGCGTTTTTCCCCATTGCAGGCGGATGATCGACGCTCAAGCCACATGGCCAAGCCCTGCGCGTTGAGTTCCATATCCATTTTTAGCATCCTTTCGAGCCTCTTCCGGCTTGCGGCAGGCACTTCGGCAAGCAGGTAACGCCCGATGGCCGCATGGATGGCTTCCTTCCTGGCCTTTCCCGTTCCCGGCGCGGCCTCGGCCAGCGCGACGAAATCGTCGATCCTGCGTAGCAGTTGTTCGCCCAGGCGTTTCACATCGTCCACCCGGCTGAAATGGGTCAGGCACATCGCCTCGGGTTGAAGCGCGAGCAAGCGCCGGATCGAATCCTTCAACACTTCCGGGTCGAAATGCGTCGGGGTCGTGGCGGGAACGAGGAAGGGTTCCCCAGTTGCCATCGTCAATTCGCGATACGTCATACCGAAGGTGTCGCCGGTGAAACAGGTGCGCGCACGTTCGTCCCACAGGCAAAGATGGTGTTTGGCGTGGCCAGGCGTATGCAGGCATTGCAGGGGCCGTCCAGCGAGGCTGAAAACCTGCCCATCATCGGCCTCGATGACCCTGTCGGCTGGAACCGGAACCAGTTTGCCGTAGAGATAAAGGGTTTTTATCCAGCCATACACGGCCAGGGTGGAGGCATAAAGCCGACTGGGGTCGATCATATGGCGCGCGCCATCCGGATGTACCACCAGTTTCGCGTTCGGCAAGCGGGCCATGTAGGCTCCCGACCCACCGGCGTGGTCGAGATGCACATGCGTAAGAAACACGTAATCCACAGCTTCCGGCGTCAGGCCGAGTTCGGCCAGCGCGGCAAGGAAACGCGGCAGCGAACGATTGTGAGCAGTATCGACAACTGCCACGCGCCCGCCCTCCACGATCAGATGCACGGCATCCAGGCCGGGACGCACGAAACCGGAATCCACAGCATAAATGTTGTCGGGCCAGGCAATCAATCTGTTTTGCATGATCATTGGAGATACCGGGAATCAAAAAGTTCGTGAGAGTAAAACGCTTTTCCGGCGCAGGCAAATTTTGTCAGCCCGGAAAACCGTCAGGTGGCGGGAAAGTCACGCGAGCGCGCAATCCACGCCCTTCTATAGCCGGATGCAGATTCACGCGGGCGTGGTGCAATTGGGCAACCTCCTTGACAATAGCCAGCCCCAGGCCGGAGCCGCCCTGCGTATCATCCAGCCGCGCAAAGCGGGCGAATGCCTTTGCATGCAGAGCCTCCGGAATGCCCGGCCCATTATCCTCGACCTCCAGCCAGGCGTTCCCACCCTCTTCCGTACCGCAGCGAACCGTGATGATGCCTCCCGAACCGGTATAACGCACGGCGTTATCCACCAGGTTGGCCAGCATTTCCCGCAGGGACCATGCCACCCCCCACACCGGCGCGGGCGCAAGTTCAAAGCCCAGGTCGGTTCCGGCAAACACGGCCTGATCAATGAATTCCGAAGCCGCGTTCTCAATCAACTCTTCCAACGCCACATAGGTCATCTCGACGTTCCGGTTGGCATCCGGCGCAGCACGGGCCAGCGACAACATCTGCTTCGTGAGACGTGACAGCCGGATAACTGAGGTCTGTATGTCGCGCAAGCGCCGCAATATATCGCCCTGCTGCCCTTCGGTGGCAACGTCTATTTGCGCCTGTAGCGCGGTCAGAGGGGAACGCAATTGGTGTGCTGCACTAGAGATGAAGTTCTGCTGCGCGATGCCTGCTTCACGCAGGTTGGACATGAGGAGGTTCATCGCGCGTACCAGTGCGTAAATTTCCCGTGGCGCGGCGCTTTCGTCGATGGGACTCAGATCGTCGGGTTCGCGCGCCTCGATCTTCTGACCAATACGTATCAGCGGTTGATATGCGTAATACATCCCAAAAAAAACCACCAGCAGGGAAGTGGCAATGAAGAGCAGGTTACTGAACAGGGTAATGATCATGACCCTGGAAGCGGCAGCCTCGCGTTTGTGCGTGGTCTCCGCGACGACGATCACTGCGCCACGCGGCGCGTGCGTATTAGGGGGGTAACGGTAAACGGCAACACGTACGTCCTGTTTGTCGAGCACATCGAAACGAAAGTCCGGGTTGTCGTCGTCAGGATCGGACTCCTCGATCAGAGAACTCATCCGCGTATCTCCCGCCAGGAGCGCGCCATTCCCATCGAAGATGGCATAGTAGGTCTGATCCACCATATCGACGCGCAAAACAGCCTCAGCCTGAGCCGGCAGATTGAGGCCGCTATCCAACACCGGCTCATGGTCGATGATGGCAGACAGAGCCAGTACCGTACTGTGCAGCGCCTGGTCATAGGCCTCATTGGCAATGTGCAAGCCTTCGCGGTAATCCGTGACGATGCTCACGCCCAGCAACGCCAGAAGCGGTACGAGCAGGAAGACGAGCAAACGAGCGCGTAACGAGTAAGGACGGGGCGCAACATCTGGCCAGCGCATGTTCAGGGTAATTCCAGCCGGTATCCGATGCCCCGTACAGTGCGGATCATCACGCCGGATTCGGAGAGTTTGTTGCGTAGGCGAGAGACGTAAATCTCGATGGCATTGGGCGAAATCTCGCTATCCCAGTTTCCCAAACTCTCCGCGAGTTTCTGCTTGGAAACCACTCTGGGAGCCGCCAGCATGAGATGCTGGAGAACATCCCATTCCCGACCCGTGAGTTCCAGCGGCAAATCATTGAGCGACGCAGTGTACAAGTTCAGATAAAGGCGCAAGGGACCGAAGACGAGATCGGAGCTACCGACCGCCTGGCTACGACGGACCAGTGCGCGAACACGGGCAAGAAGCTCCGGAAATAGAAAAGGCTTGACGAGGTAATCATCCGCACCGGTATCCAGCCCCTGTACACGATCTTCAAGCGCGTCGCGCGCGGTCAGGATCAGCACTGGCAAGGCGACCTGGGCGCGCCGCAAGCGGCGGATCAGTTCCAGCCCATTCATGCCCGGCAATTCGAGATCGACGATCAGCAGATCGTAAGCGGTCAGTTCCAGAACGGATTCTGCCGTGTCGGCGCGAACCAGATGATCGACAGAGATACCCGCGCGCGCAAACCCTTCCACCAGGGCGTTCGCGATGGGTACATCATCTTCTATCAGCAGTAAGCGCATCGGTCTATTGTTTTTCTGCGGTATGCGATTATGACATCATATCGACAGACTCTGGACGCGCGCCGAGAACCACCCCGTCGCTTTGCACCACGCTTTCAAAGAAGGGAATTTTCTCGGCTTCGTTACCGCTGATCGTTTGCTATTCGGCAGAGCGCTTCAGGCAGAAGTCTTGACGATCTCCACGCGACGGTTCTTTGCGCGACCTTCTTCAGTGCCGTTGTTGGCGATTGGGTGTGTCGTACCGAAGCCTTTCGCTTCCAGGCGGTTCTGCGAGATGCCACGCGCCAGCAATGCGCCATAGACCGAAGAGGCCCGGTTCTCGGAGAGCGTCGCGTTGTGCTCGACTCCGCCCGTATCATCGGTATGCCCTTCAATGCGGATTTTCAGGTCGGGATAGGTTTCGAGCAGTTTGACGATTTCGTCGATCGTGCCTTGCGAATAGGGGCGAATGCTGGCCTTGTCGGTGTCGAAATTGATGTAGAGCGCGATATGGCCGACCTTGTCCAGCGCCTCTTTCATTTCGCTGACCGGAACCACGCCGACTGTTTGCTTCATTTCGCCTTTTTGGGTAACAGTAAAGTAGCAACGACCGGCACCGCAGTTTATTTCAAACCATATTTCCATATCTTGTTTGCGGATGACATAAACTTGCCGTGTGTCGCTATAGCTTTCAGGCCCATAAAGATTCCGATCCTCCGAACTCAGCGCACCGTAAGTTTTGCTGTGCTCTACTTCTCCATCGAAAACTTTGACGCCACCCGCTGCGGTAATGGCATTTTCATAATTGCGCTGAATGACAAGAACATCTGGATTAGACGTGCTCTTTCGTTCTTCGTTGTAAAACGTGGCCTTCAAAGTTTTACCTTCTACCGGGTAAAGGCTTTCTTTACCTACCGGAAAGTAGTAGCGGGTGAACTTCTTGAGGCTTTCGTTTTCATTCAGGTTGTCACGTGTGCCCGTTACGTATCGATGCCCCTCTGGCGGCGTAAAAAACGGAAATTCGCCAATATCTTTGTTTGAAACAGGGATGACATTGATGTCGAACGCGGCAACGGCAGGCGCGGGTTCGGCGGCAGGCTCTGGCGCGGCTTGCGGCGGTGCGGGTTGAGGCGCAGGAGCCGCTTGCGGCGCGAGGCTGGTTTCGGGGGCCGGTTCGGGGACGGCTGGTGTGCCCGCTTTTTTGCCATCATCCTTACCGCAGGCGCTTACCAGAACGGTTAGGCTCAATATTGTCAGAAGGCGAAGTTTGGCGTTCATTGGTTTCCTTTCGAAAGTGGGTAAGTGACATTAAACTAAATCAAACCAAAAATAATAAAGATAATGTCCTATTTTTGCAAGCGAATGCGACCTGCCCCTGAACACCTTTCATCTCACAAGTCTTGCTGTTTGGGGAAATGAAAGGAGGTTCTGTGCATGTTCATGTGCAATCCGGCGTATCTCGCACCTGAAAGGTTTCACCATCTTCAATCCGCAGCGCAGTGAGCGCGCCGCCCCAGACGTAGCCGGAATCGAGGGCAATCAAACCTTCTTCGCGGTAGAAACCGAGGGTCGACCAGTGGCCGCAAATGATGGTATGGGTGCGGCTGGCGCGATCGGAAAGCGCGAACCAGGGGGAAGTGCCTTCCGGGGCAGTGTCCGGGGGGCCTTTGGCGCGCATCGCCATGCGGCCCTCTGGGGTGCAGAAGCGCATGCGGGTGAAGGCGTTGACGATGACCCGCAGGCGATCCCATCCCTTGAGGCTGTTTTTCCAGGTGTCCGGGCGGCTGCCCATGAGACGCAGGAGAAATTTCTTCGAGTCCTTGCCGGTTAGCGCGGCCTGAACTTCTTCAGCCAGCGTTTTGGCCTTGGGGACTGTCCATTGCGGCAGCAGTCCCGCATGGACGAGTACGTATCGGTCTTCGACATGCAGCAAGGGACGGTGGGCGAGCCAGTCCAGCAGTTCGCCGCAGTCCGGCGCGGCCAGGATGTCGTTCAGGTTGTCGTCGGTGCTTCGGGGTTCTAGACCGGCATGGAGCATCAGCAGATAGAGGTCGTGATTGCCGAGCACGACGGTGGCGGCCTCTCCGAGATTGGCAACGAAGCGCAAAACCTGGAGCGATTCCGGGCCGCGATTGACGAGGTCGCCGACGAGCCAGAGCCGGTCTGCGGCAGGGTCGAACGCGCATAGATCAAGCAAGCGCCGCAATGCGCTGTAACAGCCCTGAATGTCGCCTATTGCGTATGTCGCCATGTTTTTCTTTATACGAATACGGGTTCCGGTTCCAGTTCCACGCCGAAGCGCCTGAATACATCGTCCTGAATGTTCGCGGCCAGCCGCAGGATGTCCGCGCCGGTCGCACCGCCGTGGTTGACGAGGATGAGCGCGTGCTGGATGTAACAGCCTGTGGAGCCGAGGCGGCGGCCTTTCCAGCCGCATTGCTCGATCAGCCACCCGGCGGAAAGTTTTTCCCGGCCATCGGGTTGCGGGTGATGCGGCAGGGCAGGGTGGGCGGCAAGCAGGGCCGCGCATCGTCCAGCTTCGATGACGGGATTTTTGAAGAAGCTGCCTGCGCTGCCAAGCTCGGCAGGGTCGGGCAATTTGCGCCGCCGCAGCGCGATGACGGCGTCCGAAACATGGAGAGGGGAGGGCGGGGCGGAATCACTGAAACCGCGTCCGGCGAGTTCTTGTGCAAGTTCGCCGTAGCGGGTGAGGGGCTGCCAGCGGCGCGGGAGGCAAAAGCGCACCGTCGTGATGAGCCAGCGGCCCGGTTGGCGCTTGAAAACGCTGTCGCGGTAAGCAAACCGGCAGTCGGCGGCGCTGAATCGTTCGAGTTCGCCGCTGGTGAGATCGAGCGCATCGAGCGATTCGATGCGTTCGGCCACTTCCAGGCCGTAAGCGCCGATGTTCTGGACGGGAGCCGCGCCCACGGTTCCGGGGATGAGGGAAAGGTTTTCGAGTCCTGGCCAGCCCTGGTCGAGCGTCCAGCGGACGAAGCCGTGCCAGTTTTCGCCCGCGCCCGCTTCGACGAGGATGGATGTTTCCGTTTCACCGAGCTTGTGGCGTCCGGAAATTTCGACCTTGAGGACGGTATCGAGCGCCTCGCCGCGCAGGACGAGATTGCTGCCGCCGCCCAGGATCAAACTGGGAGCGCCCCTTGGGCGGGTAGCGAGGAAAGCGCGCGCTTCGTGCGCTTCCTCGACTGAGTGCACACGCAGCAGATGGGCCGCCCGCGCGGGGAGGCCGAAGGTGTTCATCGCCGTCAGGTCGGCGTCAGTCTGCGCGCAAGGCATCTATGGCTTGCCGGATGTCGGTGTCGCTTGCGCCGGGAGCCCGTTCGCCCCATTGTTCGTAGCCTTCGCCATTTTTGATGCCTGCCACGGCCTGTCCGGCTTCGCGGGCGGAAGCGAACCCCCGGCTTTGCAGAAGCGGATGTCCGTTGCTCCCGACGAATTTGAAGTAGAAAAGCCCGTCCGCTTCGCGGTATTGCTTGAACTGGGGCTTGGCTTGCGCCTTGGCGCGGTTCGTGGGGGGCGCGGGGAGGCGGTCGAGCGAACGCAGCCCGGCGGCTTCGCGCAGGCGGGTGATGAAAGGGGTTGCGTATTTGGCGCGTAGCGCCGTCGCGCCGCTCTTCAAGACCTGCTCGATGCGCGCGGGCTCATTGATCAATTCCTCGTAGCGCGCGCGCATCGGCGCGATGACTCCCTCCAGCTTGTGGAAGAGGGCTTCCTTGGCTTCTCCCCAACTGATGCCTTCGGCAAAACGGGACCGCATCGTTTCGGTCTCAGAGGGCGTGGCAAATGCCTGGAAAAGCTGGAACAGCGCGGAACCTTCGGTTTCTTTCGGTTCTCCGGGCGCTTTTGAGTCGGTGATGATGCCAAACACCAGTTTTTTCAATGTATCCGGGGGCGCGAAGAGAGGGATGATATTGTCATAGCTTTTGCTCATCTTTCGCCCGTCCAGCCCCGGCAGGGTGGCGACGGATTCATCAACCGCCGCTTCGGGCAGGACGAAATGCTCGCCGTAGCGATGGTTGAAACTTGCGGCGATGTCGCGCGCCATTTCCAGATGTTGAACCTGGTCGCGCCCTACGGGAACCTTGTGCGCGTTGAACATGAGGATGTCGGCGGCCATCAGCACGGGATACATGAACAGCCCCATCGTTACCCCGGCATCCGGCTCTTCCGATTCGGCAATGTTTTTGTCGACGGCGGCCTTGTAAGCGTGCGCGCGGTTGAGCAAGCCCTTGCCGGTCACGCAGGTAAGCAGCCAGGCGAGTTCGGTAATCTCTGGGATGTCGGATTGGCGGTAGAACCACACGCGCTCGGGACGCAGCCCGGAAGCCAGCCAGGTGGCGGCGATTTCCAATGTGGAGCGTTGTACCCGTTCCGGCTCGCCGGTCTTGACGAGCGCGTGGTAGTCGGAGAGGAAATAGAAGCTCTCGACGCCGGGACGCTGGCTGGCTTCTACCGCCGGACGGATCGCGCCCGCATAGTTGCCGAGGTGGGGCGTGCCCGAGGGCGTGATGCCGGTGAGGATGCGTTGTGTGGTCATGAGTTTTACGATTTGTGCCTGACATGGTCAGGCAATATGACACGAAATAGGTATTGCTTCTCCCCAAAAGGAGAGGGTCTAATACCCGATGCGGTTTTTAATGAATTTAATGAAATAAAGGTGCGAAGTTTAGCGCCAAACATGTGAAAATTCAGCGCATGGAACCTCACAATCTTCATCTGATTACGACAATCGCCGCCGGTTTTGGCCTTGCCCTGGGATTGGGTTTTATTGCCGAGCGCCTGCGCGTGCCCGCGCTGGTGGGCTACCTGCTTGCGGGCATCATTATCGGGCCGTCAACGCCGGGCTTTGTGGCGGACTCGGAAATTGCCGCCCAACTCGCAGAACTGGGCGTGATATTGCTGATGTTTGGGGTAGGGCTGCATTTCTCGCTTCACGATTTGCTGGCGGTCAGGCGCATCGCCGTTCCGGGCGCGGTGGCTCAGATGGGCTTGGCAACCATTCTGGGCATGGTGGTTTCAGAATTCTGGGGATGGGATCGTGTCCATGCCTTCGTGTTCGGGTTGTCCTTGTCCTGCGCCAGTACGGTGGTGCTGCTCAAGGCGCTGGAGACGCGGGGCGTACTGGAGACCATGAACGGGCGCATCGCGGTGGGCTGGCTGGTGGTGGAGGATTTGGCCACTGTGTTGGCGCTGGTGTTGCTGCCGCCCCTCGCAAGCATCTATACCAACGGCGGAACCGAATCCGGCGCGGCGCAAGGCTCGCTCTGGATGACAATCGGGCAAACCATGCTGTACGTGGCGGCCTTCATCTTTCTGATGCTGGCGGCGGGTCGGCGGGTCATCCCCTGGTTCTTGTGGCAGGTGGCGCGTACCGGCTCGCGCGAACTGTTTACCCTGGCGGTCATCTCTATTGCCATCGGCATTGCCTGCATTGCACAGATGCTGTTCAGCGTGTCTTTTGCTCTCGGCGCGTTCTTTGCGGGCATGGTGATGCGGGAGTCGAAACTCAGCCACCGCGCGGCGGATGAATCCTTGCCTTTCCGGGACGCATTCTCCGTATTGTTTTTCGTCTCGGTCGGAATGCTGTTCGATCCTTCGATTCTGGTAACTGCGCCCTTTAAGGTGCTTATAGTGGTCGCAATTATCATCCTGGGCAAATCGCTGGTTGCCGCCTTGTTGGTGTTGGCGTTCCGCTATCCGATGAATACGGCTCTGACGGTCTCCGCCAGCCTGGCGCAAATTGGCGAATTCTCTTTTCTTCTCGCCGCGCTGAGTTTCAAACTGGGAATGATGACTTCGGAAGGCCAAAGCCTCATCCTGGGCGCGGCGCTGATCTCCATCGCCCTCAATCCTCTGGTGTTCATGGCGGTCAATCCGTTGAAACGGTGGTTGTTGGCCCGGTTTGAATTCGCCCGCAAACTTGAGCGGCGCGAGGAACCTTACGCCCAGTTGCCGATGAGCACCGATCGCAAATACCTGGAAGGCCAGGTGGTGCTGGTGGGCTATGGCCGGGTAGGGCAGCGCATCGCCTGGGCGCTTGAAGAACGCAACATCCCTTACGTGGTGGCGGAACAGAACCGCGAATGCGTGGAAGACCTGCGAAAGGAGGGGAAAGCCGCCGTGTATGGCGACGCGACCGATCCCGCTGTGCTGATCCAGGCTCACATCGCCAATGCTGCCATCCTGGTGGTGGCCACGCCTTCTCCGCTGGATGTGCGCCAGATGGCCGAAGCCGCGCGCACGCTGAACCCGGACATCGAAATCGTGGTGCGTACCCATAGCGACGAGGAGTCCGACCTGCTGCGGGGCGAGGGTATCGCTGATGTCTTTTATAACGAGGAAGAACTTGCCAAGAGCATGAGCAGCCATGTGGTCGAGCGCTTCCGGCCCGTGGATCAGAGTGGGCATCCCGCATGAAATGGCATGGAGTCTGTTTCGTCGGCTTTATGGCAACATGCCTGTTCTCTTTTGCTGCCGTTCATGCCGCCGAACCCTTGCCCGCTCTGGCCGCTGACCCCGAAAATCTGACTGTTTCCGGGCTTTCTTCGGGTGCGTCCATGGCGGTGCAATTTCATGTCGCGCATTCATCAAAAGTTCGTGGGGCGGGCATCCTGGCGGGCGGGCCGTACTACTGCGCCGGGGGAAGCGTCCTCAAAGCCCTGTCGTCCTGTATGTCTCCCAGTTTGTTCGCGCCTCTCCCCAAGCCGGACGCATTGCGCGCGGAAGCCGACAAACAGGCGGCAGCCGGGCGTATCGACCCGCCAAGCGGGTTGCGCGGCAGCCGTGTCTGGCTGCTCTCCGGCGGGCGGGATGCCACCGTGAAAAGCGCGGTGGTGGATGCGACCCGCGCGTTTTACCTGCAATGGCTGCCTGAATCGGCCATCGCCTACGAGCGTCTGCCGGATGCCGGTCACGCCATGATCGCGCCCTCGGCGAGAGCCGCCTGTGAGGTGACACAGCCGCCTTATATCAATCATTGCGGCAATTTCGACGCGCCTGGCCACTTGCTCGCGCACCTGCTCGGCGAGTTGCGCCCCAGGGCGCAGGCGGCAAGCGGGGAATTGCTCGCGTTCGATCAATCCCGGTTTGCCGCGCGGGAGGCAAGCATGGATGACACGGCTTACGTCTATATCCCTGCTGCCTGCCGCGCTGGCGGTTGCCGCATCCATGTTGCTTTTCACGGTTGCCGCCAGAACGTCGTTACGGTGGGTGAGGACTGGGTTCGCCAGTCCGGCTATAACGAATGGGCTGAAACCAACCGTCTGCTTGTGCTCTACCCACAGACCTCGAATGCCGGGAATCCGAACGGTTGTTGGGACTGGTGGGGTTACACCAGCTCCGTTTACCACACCCGCGCCGCGCCGCAAATCGGGGCGGTGTGGAAGATGATCGAACGCCTGGTGGAAAAGCCGTGACGCAGTGGCCGAGCACGATGCGCTTCTTTGCGCCGCAAATGTAATAATTACGACTTTCACGCTGAACGTACATGAACGCTCCTCTCGGCCTTGTTCCTGCTCCCGATCTCGCCGCACTGACTGCGGCGTTGGGTTCGCTCGCGGCGGCTTTCGATATTCGCTGGGTGGAGGAGTGCACATCGACCAATTCCGCTTTGCTGGATGCGCCGCCCGGAAACGATGGGCGAGTGCATGTGCTCGTTGCCACGCGGCAAAGTGCCGGACGCGGTCGGCGTGGGCGGCAATGGCTGGCCTGGCCGGGGGCGAGCCTGACGTTTTCAGTGTTGTGGCGTTTCGCGCCGGGTATGCCAGTACCCGCTGGATTATCTCTGGCGGTGGGGCTGGCGTTGGCACGCGCGCTCGAAAAGCTCGGGCTTGACGCTGTGACGCTCAAATGGCCGAACGATGTGCTCGCGCGTGGCGCGAAACTCTCCGGGATACTGGTGGAAGTGTTGCCGGAACGCGGTGGCGCGCTCACGGCGGTCATCGGCATCGGCCTGAACCTGCGCCTGCCTGCGGATGCCGCGATTCCCGGCCAGGGAGGCGGCGTAACCGACCTGGCTCATGAACTGGGCGAAGTGCCAGCGCGCGAGACGCTGCTTGCCGCCATCCTGTCCGAACTCTACCCGATGCTGAACGCCTACGGCAGTACGGGCTTTGGTTTGCTGCGGGAAGCCTGGGAACAGCGCAATGCCTTTGCCAATTTGCCGGTGCGGGTCAGTGGCGAAGGGTCGGATTTGTCCGGGCTTTGCCTGGGCGTGGACGAAGAGGGCGCCTTGCTCGTGCGCGCCCCTGAAGGGACGCACCGCGTGTATGCGGGTGACGTTTCCGTGCGGCTTGCGCCATGATACTGCTCATCGACGCCGGCAACAGCCGGATCAAATGGCGGCTGGTGGGCGAAAACGTCCGCGCTTCGGGCGCATGTACGCACGACGCGCCAAATGACTTGGCGGTTTGCCTCGAAACGCCGGGCATCACGCGGGTATTGGGCTGCAACGTGGCGGGCTCTGCCAAGGGCGAAGCTCTGGCGGCAATCATCGCCCGACGGGGGCTTGCCTTGGAGTGGATCAGTTCCGGCGCGCAGCGTTGCGACGTTCACAACATGTACGCGCATCCCACGCGGCTCGGCGCGGATCGTTGGGCAGCCCTGATCGGCGCGCGCGGCTATCACCGTTCCAGGGATGTTCTGGTCGTCATGGCCGGAACCGCGACCACATTGGATATTCTGAGCGCCGACGGGCGTTTCATAGGCGGCCATATCCTGCCCGGAGTGGAACTGATGCGGCAGGCGCTCAACCAGGGCACAGCGCAGTTGCCGCCGACGGGAGGACGCTATCGCAGCCATCCGCGCGATACCGCAGACGCCATCGTTTCAGGCTGCCTCAACGCGCAAGCGGGCGCAATCGAGCGCGTTTTTCGCCACATGGACGCGCCAAGAAGCGCCGTTTGCCTGTTGAGCGGCGGCGCGGCAGATGAAATCGAGCCCTTGCTTGACATTCCTTTCCAGAGAATAGACAACCTCGTCCTCGACGGCCTGCACCGGATTGCGCGCGCCGCCTGATATGCCATGACCACGACACGTTTCCTGCTCATTCTTCTTTTGCTGATCAATGCCTTGCTTTTCGCCGCCGCGCAGGACTGGTTCGGTTTTGCGTCGGGGGAATCAGGCAACATTTCCATCGAGTTGAACCGGGAAAACATCAAGGTTCTCGGCCATACGCCTCCGCCGGATGCCGCGCAGGCCGATGACCAGGACGCATCGGAGCAGCCGGTGGGCTGCCTGGCATGGAGCGGCCTGAGCGCCGTCCAGAACAACAAGCTGATATCGCTCTTTTCCGCTGCGGGCATCCAGGCCGTCGCGCGGGATGTCCAGGTCGCGTCGTCATGGAGGGTGATAAACGCCATACCCATGGTGACGCATGAGGCCGCCGAACTCCTGGCGGATAACATGATCGACTTGGGTGTGGAAAGAGAAAGCATCCAGATCGAGGAAACCGGGGACGGCAAATTCCTGATCGTGCTCGGCGGGTCGTTCAAGAATAAAAAGAGTGCCGACCGCCATCTCGAAGCGGTGAAGGGCAAGGGCGTCAATGCCAGCATTGACGCCCGCAATACCTCCGAACGCCGGGTGGAAGCCACCGTCAGCAAGGAAAAGGCCGAAACCTTGTTGAACGGGCAATCTTTTGCCAAGCGTTACAAGTCGTGCTCATGAGCGGTTCCGCCCTGAAAATCGGCCTGACCGGTGGCCTTGGCAGCGGCAAGAGTACGGTGGCGGCGCGCTTTGCCAGTCACAGCATCGAAATCGTCGATACCGATGCCATCGCCCGCGAACTGGCTGCGCCCGGCGGCGCAGCGATTCCCGTTTTGCGCGCTGCCTTCGGTGTATCGGTCATTGCCTCCGATGGTGGGCTGGATCGTGCCCGCATGCGCGCGCTGGTTTTTACCGACCCGGCAGCGCGCGCGCGCCTGGAAAATATCCTGCATCCGCTGATCGAAACCGAGGGCCTGCGCCGCTGTGCGACGGCTCGCAGTCCCTACGTCATCATCGATATTCCCTTGCTGGCCGAAACCGGCCGCTGGCGTGGGTATTGTGCCCGTGTTTGCGTGGTCGATTGCCCGCGCGAATTGCAAATTGCCAGAGCCGCTGGGCGCGACGGGCATTCGCGTGACGAGATCGAATCCATTCTCGCCGCCCAGTCCAGCCGCGAAGCGAGGCTTGCCATTGCCGACGATGTGATCGACAACAGTGGATCGTTGGGCGCGCTCCAGGCGCAGATCGATGCCCTGCACATCCGCTACCTCGCCCTTGTTGCCGATATGTCTACCGCGAGCCGGACAGCATGAGGATAAATTCGCCTTCACGAATGGCGTGTTATTATCCGCCCGCGAAGCTGTCCATCCTAGGTCTGCATTGCCCCCAATACCTGATTCTTTCTCTGGAACGCGCGTGATTACCTACGAATATCCCTTCAGCGAGCGCATTCGCACGTTGCTGCGCCTGGAAGATTTACTCCAGAGAAGCGTCCATTTTCGCAATAGCGACGAGCCGATGCACCACCACATCGCCATCCTCGCCCTGTTTGAAACCATCGAAGTTGCCGGGCGTGCCGACCTCAAGATCGACCTGGTTCAGGAGCTTGAACGGCAGCGCCAGATATTGTTGTCATTCCGCGACAATCCGGAGATTTCCGAGGACGCGCTCCGTGACGCCCTCAAGGAAATCGAACAGGCCTCGGCGAGCCTGTTGGCGATGACGGGCCGTTTCGGCCAGCACCTGCGCGAAAACGAATGGCTGACGAGCATCCGCAATCGCGCTTCCATTCCGGGCGGCGCGTGCGAATTCGACCTGCCTTCCTACCATTACTGGCTCAGCCGCGACGCCCAGAGCCGTCACCGCGACCTCGATGCCTGGGTCAAGCCGATGAAGCCCATCGAGGAGGCTTTGGCCATCGTGCTGCGGCTGCTGCGTTCGAGCGGGCGGGTGGAATCGCAGGTTGCACGCGCGGGGACGTTCCAGATGCCCATGAGCGGTAGCGCCGCGCAGATGATCCGCGTCGGCATCGCCCGCACTGAGGCGGCCGTACCCGAGATCAGCGCAAATAAATACGTGCTCAATATCCGCTTTATGCTGCCTGAAACGCAGGTTCGGCCTCGCCCGCTCGAACGCGACATGCCATTCGAGCTTACTTTCTGCGGCCTGTGAACGCGTTGCCCGCGAGCGCGCCCGATATGTCCGGGAAGCGTCTCGTGCGTTGCCCCCGGTGCGGCGAGGAAATCGAATGGAGCGGGGCGAACCCGTACCGCCCCTTCTGCTCGGCGCGCTGCAAGCAGATCGACCTTGGAGCCTGGGCATCCGGAGATTACCGGATACCCAGTTCGTCGCAGGAGGGGGAAAACGCTTCAATAAATATCGAATCTGATTGATACTTACTTCTGCTAAAACGGGAGTTGTTCATTTTTTGTGAGCCTTGTCGTCAGGGTGGCAGGAGTTTCTGATTCTCCCTATCCCGGCTGGCATACATTGACATAGAATGTCTCGTATCTTGTACGATTCGGTCGCCATGAGGAAAACCACCGCTCTCATCCTGCGCCTTTTCTCTGCTCTTGCCATTGCCGCCACAGTCGCCTCTCTCCAATACTTGTTGTGGCAAACGTACGGGCGCGGCAACGATACCCCGTTGGACACTTCTTTCAGTATCAAAGGGTTCAGCTATAGCGGCTACCGGCGCGGGCAAAGCCCTTTCACCGGGCCGCACCCGAAAGCGGCCGAACTCGCGGAAGACCTCGAACTGCTCAGGAAAAAGACCGACAGTCTTCGCACGTATGGCATCTCCGATCTGCCTGCCTTGTTGCAGGAAGCCGGCAAACACGATTTTCAGGTGACGGCGGGTATCTGGATCGACAACGATGAACGCCGGAACGAGCGCGAAATCAACGCCTTGGCCGATGTTGCCAACGAAATGCGCCATGTTGAACGGGTCATCGTCGGCAACGAAATATTATGGCGCGCCCAGAACGAAGGCAGGGTCGACCGGGCTCTCGAACAGCTCATCGGCTATCTCGATCAGGTACGCGCCAGGATACGCAAACCCGTGTCGACTGCCGAGCAATGGCACGTCTGGGAAAAATATCCCGAACTTGCCGATCATGTCGATTTCATCACCGTACACATCTTCCCCTATCACGAAGACGTGGGCATCGACAATGCCGTCCAGAGTGTGTTCGAGCGCTACGACCAGATGGTCAAGCTCTTTCCTGACAAAAAGATCGTCATCGGTGAAATCGGATGGCCCAGCAAAGGCCCGGTGCGCGGAGCAGCCGTGCCTTCGGATGAAAACCAGGCTCGTTTCGTGCGCGAATTTCTCGCCCATCCGCGTACGCCGATGCTTGATTATTTCCTGCTGGAAGCCTTCGACCAGACCTGGAAAATCGACGCCGAACGGGGCGAAGGCTGGGCTGGTGCTTATTGGGGCATGTACGACGTCGACCGTCACCTCAAATATCCGCTGACCGGCTCTATCGAACGCGACCGCCACTGGCTGGCCAAGGCAAGCAATGCCGCGATCTTCGCTTTCCTGCCCATGTTCCTGATGGCTTTTTTCCTTCCAAGTTGGAGCATCGGCGGCAGACTCTTCCTCGCTACGATGATCCAGGCGTGTATCTCGATCCTCATCATCGGCTTCAACGTACCGGTGGAGTATTACCTCGTCCCGCAGCGGCAGCAGCGCGAACTCATCGGGCTGGCGGTCATCATCGGTGCGACCTGCCTCACCATCGCAGTGCTGCTCTCGCACGGGTTCGAATTCGGTGAAATTTTGTTCAAACGGCGATGGCACCGCCGTTTCGAGCCGCTGCCCCCGCACTCGTCCGACAGGCAGCCTTTCGTCTCCATTCATCTGGCTTGCTATAACGAGCCGCCGGAAATGGTGATTGCCACTATCGACAGCCTTGCGGCGCTCGATTATGACAATTTCGAGGTGCTGGTGCTCGACAACAACACCCGTGACGAAGCCCTATGGCGGCCGCTCGAAAAACGCTGTGCCGAACTGGGGCCGAAGTTCCGTTTCTTCCATCTGATGAATTGGCCCGGTTTCAAGGCGGGCGCGCTCAATTACGGCCTCGCGATCACGGACCCGAGAGCCGAAGCCGTCGGCGTGGTCGATGCCGACTACGTCGTCTCCCCGCAATGGCTGGCAAGCCTCATGCCGCACTTCGACAAGGCCGATGTCGCGGTGGTGCAGGCTCCGCAGGCGCACCGCGACTGGGAGAGCCAGCCCTTCCGCCGTATGTGCAACTGGGAGTTCGACGGTTTCTTCCGTATCGGCATGCACCACCGCAACGAGAGGAACGCGCTCATCCAGCACGGGACCATGACATTGGTGCGCCGCCGGGCGCTCGAAGAAGTGGGTGGCTGGTCAGAATGGTGTATTTGCGAGGACACCGAACTGGGCCTGCGGCTCATCGAAAAAGGCTACGACACCCGCTACGTGGATCATGTCCTCGGGCGCGGCCTCACCCCTTCTGACTTTGCCGCGATCAAGAGCCAGCGTTTTCGCTGGGCCTTCGGCGCGATGCAAATCCTCAAGGCCCACCTGCCGAAGATGCTTGGGCGCAGCACATTGAGCCTCGCGCAACGCTACCACTTCCTGACCGGCTGGTTTTCCTGGTTCGGAGATGCCCTGCAATTCGTGTTTGCGTATGGCAGCCTGCTCTGGACGATAGGCATCCTCGCCTTTCCCAAGACATTCAGCCTGCCGGTCGTGGCGCTGGCCCTGCCCGTACTCGGCTTCATGGCCTTCAAGGCCGCGCTCGGCCCCATCCTCTACCGCCGCACCATGAACTGTCCCTGGCGCGACATCCTCGGTGCCTCGATCCTTTCAGTCGGATTGGCTCATACCATCGCTCGCGGCGTATTCACCGGGCTTGTCAAGAAAAGAGGTGTTTTCGTTGTAACCCCCAAAGGCTGGAAGGCCAAGGGCATGTTTGCCTTTTTCGGCCCTATCCGTGAAGAACTCGGCATGCTCATTGCGCTCATTCTGGCAATCATGTCCGTGGTTTGGACTCGTGGGGCCATAGACGCTGAAACACGCCTGTGGGTGGGCATCCTTTCCCTGCAATGTATCCCCTACATGGCTTCCGTTGCCTGTCAGATTGCGGCTTATCTGCCAGAGCAGCGTGGAAAGGAGGTTCTTCTGGAGAGGATCGAACCGGAATTGCGCGCTTCGCCATAACTCCGCGCTACGATAAATCAATGCAACACGAAAAAAGATGAGAAAAGACCAGTTGCATTTCCTGCTTTATGGTTTCTTGACTCTGCTGGCAGCGATTTTTGTTGTGCTGACCGTACTTCCGAGGAATGGAGCCGTGCCGCAGCCCGCCGACGAAGAAGATATTCCGGGCGTACAAAGCTCCATGCGTAGGCAGGAGAGCGCAATTCTGCCCATCCCCGCTCCCGAGCAGAAAATTCTTCAGTCTGGCAAGGTACTGCTCGGTGAAAAACTGTTCCACGATCCCAGGCTTTCAGGCGATGGCACGGTTTCCTGCGCGACTTGCCATTCCCTCTCTGGCAATGGTGCCGATGGGCGCAAGATTGCAGTTGGCGCGGGTGATGCGCTCGGTAAGTACAATACGCCCACCGTGTTCAATGCGGCGTTCAATTTCCGCCAGTTCTGGGATGGTCGCGCCGACACTCTCGCTGACCAGGTTTCCGGCCCGCTGATGGACATCGCCGAAATGGCGAGCAGTTGGGCAATTGCTGTGCGCCGGGTTTCGGAAGACAGCGGGTACCGCGAGGCATTCAAGCGTGAATACGGTGGCGAGATTAGCGAAAGGACAATCAGCGATGCCATCGCGCGTTTTGGAGCCACCCTGCTGACCCCCGACTCGCCATTCGACCGTTTTCTTAACGGCGACGCTACGGCTATCAGCGATGAGGCCAGGGAAGGCTACAGGCTCTTCGTCAACTATGGCTGCGTCAGTTGTCACCAGGGAGTCAATGTCGGTGGCAATTTCTTCCAGCGTTTCGGGGTCATGGGCAACTATTTTGCCGACCGCGGCAACCTCACCAAAGCAGACCTTGGCCGTTACAACGTCACGGGCAAGGAAGAAGACCGTCACATCTTCAAGGTACCGGGGCTTCGCAATGTTGCCGTCACCGCACCCTATTTTCATGACGGTAGCGTCGAGACTCTCGACGAGGCCATCGAGATCACAGCTCGCTACCAGCTTGGGCGCGACTTGCCCGAGGAAGACCGTCGCTACATTGCAGCCTTTCTTGAAAGTTTGACCGGAGAATACCGGGGAGAGCGATTGAAGCCATGAATTCCGCTGACCGCCCTACGGTATCCCTTGGCGGCTCCCCCTCTCTGTCCTCCCTGGAATCCCCTGCGTCTGTGCACGGGGGCTCGCCTGCCTCGTTGCTCCGCGCCGAAATCTGGCGTGGCCTCGCTATCATGGCAGTCATCGCGACCGCGCTGTTCTGGGTATTCATCAATGCGGATACCGTTTCAGATTCGGAACTTCAGGCATATTCGCGCAATCTTCGCGACCTTCGCCAAGTCAGTACCCGGATCGACGCCGATGTTCTGGCTATCCGTTTCGAACTCCACAAGAATTACGATGTTCTCTCACAGGACATCAACCGCTTCAACGCGTTACTCAGGCAGCTTCATGCTCTCCCGTATTTTCTGTCCGGTAGCGATGCCGAAGAAGTCCGCCACCGTGCCGAAGAACTTGATCGGTTGGCAAAGCAAAAGGAAGATCGCATCGGGATATTCCTGCGAGAGAACTCCATATTACGCAACTCCACCCGTTACTTTCCGACAGCAGTCAAAAACTTCGTTAGCCCGGCCACCGTCCTGCGCCTGCGCGCCGATCTCAATACCCTGAGCAGTAGCGCAATGGCCTACCTGATATCGGACGATGAAGAACTGGCGTCGGTCATCTCCGGGCACATCGAATCCATCCGGCGCGAAAACGCCAACCTGCCGCTCCAGTCCGCGCGGGCGCTGAACAATATTCTCGATCATGCGGATATCATAGTTAAAAACAAACGGGCGGTGGACTCGATACTGCATGAAATTGCCCTGATTCCCATGGATGACGGAATCGAAAAAATCATCCAGACATACAACGATGGCCGCGAGAATGCGGTAAACCGATCCCACGTCTATCGTGTGCTGCTTTTTGCTTCTGTACTCCTGCTGGCGCTTTACCTGACGCTGCTCTTCGTTCGGCTGATCCGGGCTACCCAGGATTTGCGGAACATCAACCGCAACCTTGAACAGCGCATCGACGAACTGCACCGCGTCCAAGCCAATCTTAAATTATATGCCACGCTCTTCAACAGCGCGGCTGAAGGCATGCTCATTACCGACGCCAATATTCGCGTCCTGGCCGCCAACCCGGCGTTTACCGCCATTACCGGCTACAGTACAGAAGAAATACATATGCGTTCGCCCTCGATGCTCAGTTCCGGCCGGCATACCAAGACTTTTTACAATGAAATGTGGAAGACATTGGAGCGGTGCGGCAAATGGCAGGGTGAAATATGGAATTGCCGGAAAAGCGGCGAAAGGTATCCGGAGTGGCTGTCGATTGCCGCAGTACATGACGGAAAGGATAACGTTGTCCATTACATCGGCGTGTTTTCCGACATCACCGAGCGCAAGAAAAACGAGGCGCACGTCCAGCACTTCTCGCTGTTCGATCCGCTTACCAACCTGCCTAACCGGCTGTTGATGCAGGAAAAGCTCAACGAAGCCCTTGCCCAGTCGCGGCGCGTCGACAACCGCCATACCGCCGTACTGTTCGTCAACCTCGACCGCTTCCGCAACATCAACGATACCTTGGGCAACGAACTGGGCGATGCCTTGCTCCAGCAGGTTGCCGAGCGGAGCCAGTCCATGCTGCGGACTACCGATACCGTCTCTCGCCTCGGTAGCGACGAATTCGTTTTCATCTTGCCCGACATCGGCCAGCCGCAAGATGCCGCTGGCATTGCGCGAAAACTTCTTGCCAGTGTCGGCCGCCCCTACCTGCTTGGCGGGCACGACATCACGATTACCGCCAGCATCGGTATCGCCCTTTCCGAGTCCGATGGCAACACGGCAGCGGAACTGCTTCGCAACGCGGATGCTGCCATGAGCCGTGCCAAGGAAGATGGGCGCAACAACTTCCGCTTCTACTCCGCCGACATGAATGTCACCACCCTCGGCGACTTGTTGCTCGAAAATCAGTTACGCAACGCCATTGAGCACAACGAACTGGAACTTTTCTATCAGCCCAAGGTGGATTCCAGCACGGGCATCCTGCAAGGCTCTGAGGCGCTCCTTCGTTGGCGGCATCCCGAATACGGCACGATCCCGCCCAGCCGCTTCATTCATCTAGCCGAAGAATCCGGTCTCATCAAGGACATCGGCGCGTGGGTGCTGCGTACTGCCTGTCGGCAAATCAGCGAATGGCTGGAAGCCGGGTTGCCCGTTGTGCCGGTCGCTGTCAATCTGTCGGCACAACAATTCCTGCAAAGCGATTTACTGGAACTGGTCAGCAATAGCCTGGAAGCAACAGGTATCGAGCCTGGGTTGCTCGAACTTGAACTCACCGAATCCATATTGATGCGAAATGTCGACCGTACCATCGACATCCTGTCCTGCCTGCGTCGCATGGGGGTGAGCCTTTCCATCGACGATTTCGGCACTGGCTATTCGTCGCTGTCGTATCTCAAGCAGTTTGAGGTCAACCTCCTCAAAATCGACAGGAGTTTCGTCGCGGATATTCAGAATACTGATACCGGCGGCACGATTGCCGTCGCGGTTATCGGACTGGCTCATGCCCTTGGTCTCAAGGTTGTTGCGGAAGGCGTGGAAACCGATGAGCAGCGCCGTTTCCTGCTCAACCATGGCTGCGATATCTTCCAGGGCTACCTTTTCAGCCGCCCGGTTCCCGCCCCCGATTTTGCCCAAAATCTCGTGGGCTTGAACACGGGTCTCGCGCAATCTCCGCCATTCATGGCGGAGACAAGCGAGACAAAGCGTAACAGGGAGCCGAAGGCTCCCCAAGACCGTATCGAGGACACTCCTGCCTTCAGACAGGGGGGACTCAAAAAAGACACACCGAAAGGCTGATTTATTCCATGAACGCCGACTATCCCGCTCCCTCCGCTCCCCATGGCAAGGGTCGTGTCCGGTATGCGTTCATGCAGGTTACAGCCATCCTGCTATTTATTTCATCTATCGCCCTTTTGGCCTTTGCGTTACTCGATCCTGCAGATTCCACCATTTTTATCAGCCAATATCCGGTCATAATTTTCGTGTTGCTCTGCGTCCTGATGATGCTGATTTCACTACTCGGCCTGCGTGGATGGAGATCACACACCGATTACATGGCGAAACTGACTCAACACCTGACCCGGGAAATGGAGGAAAAAACCCACGAAAATAAAACTTTGCTGGATTCCATTCCTGATCCGGCCTGGATGACCGACGCGAAAGGCTGTTATGTGGTGGTCAACAAGGCGTTTCTAAATTTTTTCCAACGCAAAGAAGCGGACGTTATCGGTCACTCCGTCTCGGAAGTCATCATCCCCGCCGAAGAAATCGACGCTGTATCACAAGGCCGTCTGTCCGTCCTCGAAAACAAAACCGCTGGGCAACAAACCCTGTGGGTCACAGGAGCGGACGAGAAACAGCATCCCGTTGAAATCTCACGGGTTCCCCTGTTCGACAGAACGGGCCAGATGTACCGTGTCGCCGGTATTGCGCGCAACCTGACCACGCATTATGAAGCCGAGTCTCGCAAGCAGGTTATTAACAGAATATTTGAGTACCATAACGAAGGCCTCATGATCCTCGACCTGCATTTTCGGATCATGATCGTCAACAAGGCACTGCTCCAGATTACCGGATATAGCGAAGAAGAACTGGTGGGTCATTTTTCGGGAGACTTTGTCACCGCCGGAGTTGATCGCCGATTCATCCGCGCCACGATACGGAAGGTGAAAAACAATGCCTCATGGAACAAAGAAATTCGCATTCTCAATAAGAATGGCGTTGAAAAACCCTTCATGTGTCGCATTGTTTCCGCGAATAACGAACAGTCCGGGTCGAAAAACTGGATTGTGTTCCTGAACGATCTTTCCGGGCATCACGAAACCGAAGAGCGCATCAAACGCCTCACCAACATCGACTCTCTCACTGGCCTGCCCAACCGCAAAGGATTCATCGACAGTCTGGATGAGCGTCTGGTCAACTGCGGCGTAGATGCCCTGCTGGTGCTCAACTTGAATCACATGAGCCGGATCAATGATGCTTACGGGCATCAGGCAGGCGACTTTCTGCTTCAACGCGTCGCTGGCCGCGTCCGGAAGATATTGCGCGAGCACGACATCGTTGGCCGCTTGGGCGACGATAATTTTGGCATCCAGTTGGCCGCTAATCACCTGAAAAAAATTGAACATGTCATCAAAAAGGTCATGGCAACCATTGCGCGCCCGATCCTCTTCAGGGGCCAGCCGATCATCTGTACTGCCTGTGTCGGTGTGTGCATGGTCTCAGGCCGCCGCCAGCAAGCCGACGAGTTGCTTCGCAAGGCCGATACCGCCATGCGTCAGGCGCGGGAAGCCGGCGTCAACACCTACCGCTTTTTCTCGGAAACCCTCGGTAATACCCTGATCCTGCGCGTACAACGCGAAGCTGACCTGCGTGGTGCCTTGGGACGGCATGAATTGTCTCTCCACTACCAACCTCAGATGGATATCCTGAGCGGGCGCATCTGCGGCTGCGAAGCCCTGCTGCGCTGGAGGCATCCCCAGCATGGTCTGATCTCGCCGATGGATTTCGTTCCGCTTGCCGAAGAAACGGGTCTCATTCTGCCCATCGGAAGATGGGTGCTGGAGGAAGCCTGCCGTCAAAACAAGGCATGGCAAAACCAAGGACTGCCACCCATCATCATGGCGGTCAACCTTTCGTCCAAACAACTACAGTATGAATTGTTGATCGACGATGTTTCATCGGCCTTGGCTCAATCCAAGCTCGACCCGCGCTGGCTGGAACTTGAAGTCACCGAGAGCGTCCTGGTGGCAGAACAGATGAGTTCGGCGCTCCATGCCTTGAAAACATTGGGTGTGGGGCTTTCCATCGACGATTTCGGTACCGGCTACTCCAGCCTGGCCTATTTGCGGCATTTCCCGTTCAGCAAACTCAAGATCGACCGGTCTTTCATCCGCGACCTGAACACCGACAGCGGGGCTGCCATCGTGCGTATGGTGCTGGATATGGCTCGCGAACTGCGCTTGGTGACGCTGGCCGAAGGCGTCGAAACAGAAGAACATCTCAACATCCTGATGGATTATCAGTGCAGGGAATACCAGGGCTTCCTGTGCAGCAAACCAGTTCCGGCGGCTTCCTTCGCGCAACTGTTACAAAGTATCGGGCCAGTGACACGGGCATCTTAGGCAAAACGCCGCGCAAATCCGTTATAGTCGCCCCCCTACCGCCCGCAACAGCACAACAGAGACTTTCCCAATGGCTCAATACGTCATGTCCATGCTCCGCGTGAGCAAAACCGTCCCGCCCAAACGCCAGATCATCAAAGACATCTCCCTTTCCTTTTTTCCCGGCGCGAAAATCGGCCTTCTGGGCCTGAACGGCGCGGGAAAGTCCACCGTGCTCAGGATCATGGCCGGGGTGGAAACTGAATTCGATGGCGAAGTGCAATGGTTGCCAAACCTGTCCATCGGCTACCTGCCGCAGGAACCGCAACTCGATCCCGCAAAGACCGTAAAACAGGAAGTGGAAGCCGCCTTCAGTGAAATCACTCAGGCACAGGTGCGGCTTGAAGCCGTCTACGCCGCCTACGCCGAGCCGGATGCCGATTTCGATAAACTCGCCGAAGAACAGGCGCGGCTCGAAGCCATCATCGCCACTGGCGGCGCCGACATCGAAAACCAGATGGAAATCGCCGCCGACGCCCTGCGGCTGCCGTCGTGGGAGGCTCAGATCAGCCAGCTTTCCGGCGGCGAGAAACGCCGCGTCGCACTCGCCAGGCTGCTCCTTTCCAAGCCCGATATGCTCCTGCTCGATGAACCTACCAACCACCTCGACGCCGAATCCGTCGAATGGCTCGAACAATTCCTCCAGCGGTTTCCCGGCACGGTCGTCGCCGTCACCCATGACCGCTACTTCCTCGATAACGCGGCCGAGTGGATTCTCGAACTCGACCGGGGCTGCGGCATCCCGTGGAAAGGCAACTACTCCTCCTGGCTCGAACAGAAAGAGGCGCGGCTGGAACAGGAACAAAAACAGGTCGACGCCCACATGCGCGCGATGAAGCAGGAACTCGAATGGGTGCGCTCCAATCCCAAGGCGCGCCAAGCCAAATCCAGGGCGCGACTGGCCCGCTTCGAGGAAATGTCGAGTTTCGAGTATCAGAAGCGCAACGAGACCCAGGAAATTTTCATCCCCGTCGCCGAGCGGTTGGGGGACAAAGTGATCGAATTCAACGGCGTCACCAAAGCCTTCGGCGACAAACTGTTGATGGATAGGCTCTCCTTTACCGTGCCGCCGGGCGCGATTGTCGGCATCATCGGCCCCAACGGCGCGGGCAAATCGACCCTCTTCAAAATGCTTACAGGGCAGGAAAGACCCGATTCCGGCGAAGTCATCATCGGTCCGACCGTCAAACTGGCCTGCGTCGACCAGACGCGCGATTGTCTCGACGGCAACAAGACGGTATTTGAAGAATTGGCGGATGGCTCGGACGTGCTCACCATCGGTAAGTTCGAGATGCCAAGCCGCGCCTACATTGGCCGCTTCAACTTCAAGGGCGCGGATCAAGGCAAGCAGGTCGGCAAGCTCTCCGGCGGTGAACGCGGGCGGCTCCACCTTGCCAAGACCCTGATGGCGGGCGGTAACGTACTGTTGCTCGACGAGCCTTCCAATGACCTGGATGTGGAAACGCTCCGCGCGCTGGAAGATGCCCTATTAGAGTTTGCGGGCGTGGCGTTGGTCATCTCCCACGACCGCTGGTTCCTCGACCGCATCGCCACCCATATCCTTGCGGCGGAAGGCGATTCCCAATGGACGCTCTTCGCCGGCAACTACCAGGAATACGAGGCGGACAAGAAAAAACGCCTGGGTGAAGAAGGCGCGAAACCCAGGCGGATACGTTACAAGCCGATTGTGCGGTGATATTCATCGCTCCGGTTTTCCACGTCCTTCCGGGTAGATAGCCTGTTGACTATTGCGGTTGGACGGAAAGATTCAGCGAAACGATCTTCTATGGAATTACCTGCCTCAAATATGTCTGTCATACCCTCTGCCGACTCGGCCTGTTATCACTGCGGCTTGCCGGTTCCGCCGCAGGCGGATCATTACGTCGCCGTGGATGGCAGGCAGCGCCACATGTGTTGTGCCGGATGTGAGGCGGCGGCGCGGCTGATTGTCGATAATGGGCTGTCCGACTATTACCGCCGCCGCGATGCCATGCCCGAAAGGCGTCCCGAGGCGATACCGGAGGAACTGCGCGAACTGGGGCACTTCGATCATCCAGAATTTCAGCAAAATTTTGTGCGCCCGGTCGGTGAGCATGAACGCGAGACTTCGCTGATTCTCGAAGGCATCACCTGCGCGGCCTGCGTGTGGCTCAACGAGCGGCACATTGCCCTTCAGCCGGGGGTTTCGGCGGTGCAGGTCAATTACGCTACCCGGCGCGTCCGTGTGCGTTGGGATGAACGCAAGATCAAACTCTCCGACATTCTTGGCGCTATCCAGTCCATCGGCTATCGCGCTTACCCATATGACGCCGCGCGCGCCGAGGATGTTGCTGACCGCGAGCGGCGCGCGATGTTGTGGCGGGTGTTCGTCGCCGGGTTCGGCATGATGCAGGTGATGATGTACGCGGTTCCGGCCTATATCGCAGGCGACGGGGAAATGACATTCCGTGAGCAACTATGGTTTCGCGTGGCCAGCCTGATACTGACCCTGCCGGTAGTGTTGTATTCCGCCGCGCCGTTTTTCAGGCATGCCGTGCGTGACATCCGTTTGCGCCGCTTGGGGATGGATGTGCCGGTCGCGCTCGGCGTTGGCAGCGCCTTTTTAGCAAGCCTGTGGGCGACGCTGGCTAATGGGCCGGAAGTCTATTTCGATTCGGTGACGATGTTCGTCTTTTTCCTGTTGGGTGGACGTTATCTCGAAATGATTGCTCGGGCGCGGGCGGTGCGCGGGATCGAGGAACTGGGCAAGGTTCTGCCCGCATTCACGGAACGGTTGCCGCGCTGGCCCCTTCCCGATAGCGAGCAGGTACCCGTTTCGCAACTCGTGCCGGGGGATTGCGTACGGGTGCGCCCAGGCGGAGTCATTCCGGCCGATGGGGTCGTGATCGACGGAGTGAGTGAGGCCAATGAGGCGCTGTTGACCGGCGAAAGCCGCCCCGTATCCAAAAAGGCCGATTCTCCACTCACCGGCGGCAGCATCAATATTTCCAGCCCGCTCGTGATGCGGATCGAGCAAGTGGGGGACAGTACACGATTGGCAGCGATCCGCCGCCTGATGGAGCGGGCGGCGAGCGAAAAACCGAGGCTGGCGGCGCTCTCCGATTACTGGGCAACGATTTTCGTCGTTGTCCTGCTGACGCTGGCGACGGCGACGGGGCTCATCTGGCATTTCGTCGATCCGGTGCGGGCCCTATGGGTGTTTGTGTCCGTGCTGGTGGTGGCTTGTCCCTGCGCTCTGTCGCTGGCGACTCCCGCAGCGCTTACAGTGGCAACCGACGCGCTGGCGCGCGCTGGCGCACTGGTTACGCGCGGGCATGCCATCGAAACCCTGGCGCGGGTCAATCATTACGTATTCGACAAAACGGGTACGCTGACGACGGGACGAATGCGGCTGGAAGAAACCTTGCCCCTCGGCGCGATGGATATTGATGCCTTGTGTGTGCTTGGCTCCGCATTGGAACAGGGTTCCGAACATCCCGTAGCGGCTGCCTTACGCGACGCGGCAGCCGGAAAACCGCCGGTCGCGGTCAGCGATGTCATTGCGGTGACAGGGCATGGAATGACCGGACGGTACAGCGGCGGAGCGGTGTGGATTGGCCGTCCGGATTACATCGCTGCGCGCGCGGGGTTATCCGTGCCGGTCGAGGCCGTTGGAATGGAAGCGAAAGCGGGCACAGTGGTTGCTCTTGCCGATGAGCACGGCTGGCTGGGGCTTTTCCGCTTTGCCGATGCCCTGCGCCCGGCAGCGGCGGACTTTATCCGCCAACTCATGGCGGCGAAAATCCCGGTGACGGTTCTCTCTGGCGACACGCCGACGGCAGTCGCGGCGGTCGGCCATCAACTGGGAATCGCCGATATTTATGGAGGGATGTCTCCGCAGGATAAACAGGCATTCATTGCCCGCTTGCAAGAAAGTCCGGACAAAGTGGTGGCGATGGTTGGCGACGGCGTAAACGATGCGCCGGTACTGGCTCAGGCACATGTTTCGGTAGCGATGGGCAGCGGAACCGACCTCGCCCGCAATCAGGCCGACATCGTGCTGCTCGGCGAGAATTTCTCCGGTCTTAGTGACGGAGCCGATTTGGCCCGGAAAACCTTGTGGATCATCCGGCAAAACCTATGGTGGGCGTTCGCGTACAATCTTTCCATCGTGCCGTTGGCGATGATGGGGCGGGTGACACCCCTCATCGCGGGCGTCGGCATGGCTGGCAGTTCGCTGCTGGTGGTTCTTAACGCGCTGCGCCTGCAACGGCGCCGCCGGGAGTAAGGCGAAAATGGAAGATAGTCTTTACCTGTTGATTCCGATTTCAGTGCTGCTGGTCTTCGTCATCGGCGCGGTGTTCTGGTGGGCGTTGCGTTCCGGGCAGTTCGACGACCTCGAAGGCCCAGCGTACCGTATCTTATTTGACGACCGGGACGAACCGGTGCATGGGGAAGAAAAGGATACCGGGGCGGCGGCTGAGAGGTGACTTTAGAAGCTGTGGGGCATGTGCCGGACGCAATTTCCGTAATAGGTGGAATAGATTAGTGGGGTAGGGTGGCTCAAACAGATTGTTGGATCAGCACGGGAAACAAGCATTTGCTTTGACTTGCGTCAAAAAAATGAGAGAAAAACAGGGCATACTGAACATCGTTTAGCGAGGCGTTTGAATTCTGCTTTATGGGGTTTGGACGGTTCGGAAGTTTTGTCTCTCTGTTGGGGTTGGGGGTGCGTGTACGCGCACCCTTTTTTTCGTTTGAATACGTGTCGAGCGCAATCCCCGTCATCCATGGCGTCCCTTCCGCCAAGCGTTCGGTGCGCTTTCCCCCCTGTAGAAAGAGGGGCTGTTTGGGGGCGCCATATACCAGCATACGCCCTGTAGGAAGGGGATCTATCTGGGAATTGCGGTCGATACTGAGTTCATCTTTGTGTCCAGTTGCCATAGAATGCACTCTTCTACAACTTGATCTGTATCAAATTGTAGATTCGGACTGAAGGTATTCTTCTGCCGACGAGAACGGTGTCTCGCTGTTTTCGGTGCCGTTAGCTGTATCAAGGAAGATTTTCTCTAACCAAGAGGTGACTCATATGCAATCGCAAGCGACTTATAACTACAAAGTCGTGCGCCAGTTTGCCATCATGACGGTGGTATGGGGCATAGTGGGCATGCTTGTCGGCGTAATCGTCGCGGCACAGCTCATATGGCCCGAACTGAACGTGCTCGAATTTCTGCAATACGGTAGGTTGCGCCCGTTACACACCAACGCGGTGATTTTCGCGTTCGGTGGTTGTGCCTTGTTCGCGACGTCGTTTTACTCCGTGCAGCGAACCTGTCATACGAAGCTGTTCGCTCCTGGGCTGGCCAGTTTCGTTTTCTGGCTCTGGCAACTGATCATTGTCTGTGCCGCGCTCTCCCTTCCTCTTGGTTTCACGGTAGGCAAAGAATACGCGGAACTGGAATGGCCGATCAAAATCATGATTGCCGTGGCTTGGGTGTCCTACGCGATTGTGTTTTTCGGCACGATTGCGATTCGCAAGGTATCCCACATCTATGTGTCGAACTGGTTCTTCGGAGCCATGATTATTGCCGTGGCCCTTCTGCACATCACCAATAGCGCGGTCGTCCCGGTTTCCTTGACCACCCTGAAGTCCTACCCGGTCTACGCCGGTGTGCAGGACGCGATGGTTCAATGGTGGTATGGCCACAACGCGGTGGGTTTCTTCCTGACGGCGGGCTTCCTGGGCATGATGTACTACTTCGTGCCGAAACAGGCTGATCGTCCGGTGTACTCGTACCGTCTGTCGGTCGTGCACTTCTGGGCGCTGATCTTTACCTACATGTGGGCGGGTCCGCACCACCTGCACTACACTGCGCTGCCTGACTGGGCGCAGTCCCTGGGCATGTTGTTCTCGCTGATTCTGTTGGCTCCGTCCTGGGGTGGCATGATCAACGGTATCATGACCCTGTCGGGTGCTTGGCATAAGCTGCGTACCGATCCGATCCTGAAGTTCCTCGTGACCTCGCTGTCGTTCTACGGCATGTCGACGTTTGAAGGCCCGATGATGTCGGTGAAGAGCGTCAACGCCCTTTCGCACTACACCGACTGGACGATCGGTCACGTACACTCCGGCGCGCTGGGTTGGGTAGCGATGGTCTCGATCGGCTCTCTGTACTATCTGCTGCCGCGCCTCTACGGCAAGACCGAGATGTACAGCACCAAGCTCATCAACACCCACTTCTGGGTTGCGACCATCGGCATCGTGCTCTACGTCGCCTCGATGTGGATTTCCGGTGTGTTTGAAGGCTTGATGTGGCGGTCGACCCATACGGACGGTACGCTGATGTACAGCTTCATCGAGAGCGTCAAGATGAAGTATCCCTACTATATGATCCGCCTTCTTGGCGGTGTGCTCTTCCTCGTTGGCATGCTGATCATGTTCTACAACATGATCAAGACCATCGCCGGTGAAAAAGCCTATAACGCGCCGGTGGTGGCTCCTGCCGCCGCTCACGCTTAAGCGGAGAAACAAACATGGCTCAATCAAAACATGAAGCGATCGAGCGCAGCGTATTCTTGCTGATCGTCCTCACGTTGCTGACTGTCAGTGTGGGGGGGCTCGTGCAGATCGTGCCGCTGTTCTTCCAGACTTCGACGACGACGGCGGTCGGCGACCAGGGGCAGCCGATTGACGTGAAGCCCTACGATGCGCTTAGTGTGGCTGGCCGCTACGTCTACATCCGGGAAGGCTGCTATCTCTGCCACTCGCAGCAGATTCGCCCGTTCCGGGCCGAGACAGAGCGCTACGGCCACTTCTCCGTCGCGGGCGAATTCATCTACGACCATCCCTTCCAATGGGGTTCCAAGCGTACCGGGCCGGATTTGGCGCGTATCGGCGGCCGTCGGGATGATGGATGGCATCGTAAGCACATGCTCAACCCGCGCGATGTCGTGCCCGAGTCGATCATGCCTGCGTACCCGTGGCTCGACCGTCCGATCAGCATCAATGTCGGAGATCACATGAAGGCGTTGCGCGTGGTTGGCTTGCCTTACACTGATGATCAAATTGCCAATGCAGCAACGGCGGTTTCCGGCAAGACCGAGCTTGATGCCTTGATTGCCTACCTCCAGGGGCTGGGCTTGGCATTTCCGAGCAACGCGCCGAAGTAAGGCTAACGCGCAGTAGAAGTGGAGGTTGCGCCGCGATGGATATCTCGACCTTAAGAATCATTGTCATGGTGATGACTGTGCTGTGTTTTGGCTGCCTTTGTTACTGGGCATTCAGCAAGCACACCAAGGCGAGGTTTGACGAAGCGGCGCAACTGCCTCTGACTGATGATGATCTACCGGCGAGTCCGGTTGACAGGAAGGAATGACAAATGGCTGACTTTAGCAGCGGTTTTTGGGACTTGTACGTAGCAGGTTTTACTGCGTTCGGTCTGTTGCTCTGCCTCGTCCTGATGTTTGCGAACAGGGGGACGCAGAGTTCGGGGGCTCCTCAGATGAAGGGGCATGTGTGGGACGAAACCCTCAAGGAATACAACAATCCCTTGCCTCGGTGGTGGTTTTACCTGTTTCTGGGGACGGTTGTTTTCTCGGTCGCTTATCTCGTGATTTATCCAGGGTTTGGCAGCATGAACAGCACCCCTGGAAAAGACAAGGGTTTGCGCGTGGAGCATGCCAAGGAAGTGAAGGATGCTCAGACCCTCGACAAGTATCTGAGCGTGAACTTGGCAACTCTGGCGACTGACAAGAATGCAATGGCGACGGGCCAGCGCCTGTTCGTGACCTATTGCGCGCAGTGTCATGGCTCCTCAGGCAAGGGTTCCAAGGGTTACCCGGATCTGACCGACAATGATTGGCTGTATGGGGGCGACCCGGAAACCATCAAGACTTCCATTGAGGGAGGGCGTTCCGGGATGATGGCGCCCTTCGGCACTGGTGAGCCGCTCAACAGCGATCAGGTCAAGGATCTGGCCAACTATGTGCGTTCTCTCTCTGGCCTGAGCGCGGATAGTGCCCGCGCGGCACAGGGCAAGGAAGTCTTCGCGGCTCGATGCGTGACTTGCCATGGTCAGGATGGAAAAGGTGCGCTTGCAATGGGAGCTGGTGCCTTGGGCGCGCCCGACCTGACCGACAAAGTCTGGCTGTTTGGTGATTCTGAAGAAACCATTATCGAAGGTATCACCAAAGGCCGTAACGCTGGTCCGGGTAGCTTGGCAAACGAGATGCCGGCCTGGAAGGATTTCCTTGGCGATGCCAAGGTGCACGTTCTGGCCGCATATGTGTATAGTCTGAGCAAGTAGGCAGGTACTACAGTGAAAGGCACCCTGTGAAAAATGTTCACGGGGTGCTTTTTGCGTGTTGGTTGGCTATTTGATGTTGTTAACTGTTTGAATTAACTTGGGGAGGTTTTTCTCATGAGCGATGATGGTCTTAATGCTCCCTCTCCGGGGGACTCTGCTCCGAATCCGGGGGCTCCTTCTTCCGCTGTGAAAGGAATGGAGCAGGGCGAGGGTTTGTACGCAGCCCACAAAAAAGTCTATGTGCGTTCGACCAGCGGCATATTCACAAAGTGGCGCTGGATACTGGTATGGCTGACCCAGGTTATTTTTTTCGGACTGCCCTGGCTGACGTGGAATGGCCGTCAGGCCGTGCTGCTGCATCTGGTTGAGCGCAAGTTCTATATATTCGGCTGGGTATTTTGGCCGCAGGATATTCTTTTTCTGTCCGTATTGCTGATTATTTCAGCGTATTCGTTATTCTTCTTTACTGCGGTTGCGGGGCGCTTGTGGTGTGGTTATGCCTGTCCGCAAACCGTTTATACAGAGATATTCCAGTGGATCGAAGAAAAAATCGAAGGTAATCATATCGCGCGGGCGAAGCTCGACAAGGCGTCGATGAGCGGGCGCAAGCTCGCTATCAAATCAGCCAAGTTCGCGATTTGGGCTGTATTTGCGCTCTGGACGGGCTTTACGTTCGTCGCCTATTTTTCGCCTGTGAAAGAGTTGTTGGCATCGGTTCCGACTTTCGGGTTCGGGTCTTGGGAAAGGTTCTGGATACTCTTCTACGGTACTTTTACTTTTGTGTTTGCGGGCTTCTTGCGCGAGCAGGTGTGCAAGTACATGTGTCCATATGCGCGTTTCCAGTCGGTCATGTTCGATCAGGATACGCTGATAGTGACTTACGACGAGGCACGCGGCGAGCCGCGTAGTGTAAGGCGCAAGGGAGAAGATCCGGCAAGCCGGGGTGATTGCATCGATTGCGGGATTTGCATCCAGGTGTGCCCGACCGGTGTCGATATCCGTAACGGTTTGCAGTATGAATGTATCGGTTGCGGGGTCTGTATTGATGCCTGCGACTTGATTATGGACAAGATCAGCTTGCCGCGTGGTCTGGTGCGTTACACGACCGAGAATGCGCTCAAGCGAGGCTGGAAGTCCTCGGAAATCACCCGTCATGTGTTGCGGCCACGTACCCTGATTTATGGGACGATATTGCTCGGTATCATTTCGGCCTTCATATGGGGCCTGATCACACGGATACCGTTACGGGTCGATGTCGTTCGCGATCCTTCCCTCGGGCGGGTGATAGGTGAGATGGTTGAAAATGATTACACGCTGAAGATCATGAACATGACCGAGGCAAGCCGGTCTTTCATCGTCAGCGTGGATGGCCTGGAAGGAATACGCCTGGTTGGTAACAAGAAGATCACAAGCGACAATCAGGTTACGGCCGATCCGGCGGAAAATCTGGAAGTGATTGTGCAGGTGCAGATACCCAGGGAGTCTGGCAAGCCTGGCACGAACCGGTTTTACCTCGAGGTCGTCTCCACGGACGACCCCAGCGTGAGGCGGCGGGAAAAGGCCGTTCTCCTGTATCCCAACTGAAATGTGAAAAAGTAAATGACAACGAATTCTCAAACGCTCGACAATCAGCCTTGGTATAAGTGCGGCTGGCCGTGGTTCCTGTTCGGGTTGCCTGCGATTTCCGTGATAGTCGGCATTTCCTTGTATGTTGCCGCCAATTATTTTCATGTCGATAGCATCGTTTATGGCGACTATGCCAAGGATGGGAAAGCGGTCGAATTGCGCGACGAAAAGTTTGCACATGCCCGGAGTTTGGGATTGTCGGCACACGCGACGGTGCGCGACGGTGAAATCAGCATCAAAATGTCCGCCGCGCAGGAAAAGGATTTGCCTACGGCGCTTTATTTGACCATCGTTCATCCCACTCAGGATCGGTTCGATCAGCGGATGTTGTTGCAAAGGGAGCAGGATGGCGTGTATTCAGGTGCGATGTCCAAGCCTTTGGATGAGGGTCGTTGGGTGTTTCAGTTGGGGGATGAGACCCAGACATGGAGCATGACAGGGATTGCCAGTATTCCGGCGGAGACGGAGGTATCAATCGAACCGTTTCAAGCCGGGTTGTAGTATCGATCAGGCCGTATCAATCAGGCCATCCGATTCATAGATTCTCAAAGGAGGTGTTTTTACCATGGGACTTTTTCTGGATTTGTTCACAAGCCTGATTGGGCTGCTCAGTCTGTTTACCATTGTTTTCGTTATTGTCATGGGCTTTTTCTTCATGCGGTATTTTTCAAACCGCATGGAAGAAGACCAGCGCAACGCAGACAAGCAGCAACGTGAGCGGGTTGCTAAGGCTTGATTTGATGCGCTAAGTAAGGCAAATGGCCCGATTGATCGGGCCATTTGCTTTTGTGCGTGACCATTCTGGCGCTTCGCGCCACTGCACCACCCCGGCGCTACGCGCCACCCCTCCTCGGAGGGGAATAAACCCCGCACTAAATTCCCCTCCTTGGAGGGGTGCCCCGAAGGGGTGGGGTGGTCGCGTGACTCAAATTCAGCGGTAGACGAGTACCGGCGTTTTGCTGTGGGTCAGCACCCTTTGCGTTTC